>PVMK01114487.1_pt1 | contig 206771 bp, 206 predicted proteins | sample 1853481 | NCBI WGS metagenome assembly PVMK01 (sample SAMN08533507, study PRJNA380276) | Marine sediment metagenome, whole genome shotgun sequencing project.
TTGTAAAAAATGGGCTGGTCGGCAGGATCGCTAATCAGTTGGTCTTGTTGCCGGACTTCAATAATAATCTAACTATATATTCTTTATTCTGATCTTGATCTGTACGTGTAAAGCGAGGAGCCACCGCCATGAAAGTTGATCTTAGCCTGGTCGATGCCGATACCATCGAGGAATACCATCAAAATGGTGTTTGCGTGGTTCGTAACCTGATTTCCCCTGAGTGGATAACGCGTATGGGCGATGCTACGGATCGCATATTGGCCAACCCGAGCCCCGGCAGCATGGAATACACCCCGGATGGCAAGAGCGGGCGTTATTACGGTGATTTTTTTGTCTGGCGCAGGGATCCTGACTTCAATGAATTCATGCGTTCCGGGCCGCTGGTTCAACTTGCGGCGGAATTCATGCAAGCCGAGGAGGTTCGTTTCTTTTATGACCAACTGCTGGTCAAGGAACCGCAAACCGCTGAGCACACGCCGCTTCACCAGGACCTGCCTTACTGGCCATTACGCGGTCAGCAGATCATTTCCATCTGGGCCGGTTTTGATCCGGTCACCGAGGAAGCGGGTGCGGTGCAATACATAAAAGGCTCACATTTGTGGGGCAAGTTCTACGCACCGGCCACCTTTGGCAAGGCCTCGAATTTTGCCGAAATTTACCGTAAAGCAGGGCTGGAAGAGATGCCGGATCCGGATAAATTGATATCCGATGGTGAAATGCTGCACTGGGACCTGGCGCCGGGAGACGTCGTCCTACACCACCCGCTAACCCTGCATTTTTCACCGGGTAACCTGACCGCAACGAGGCGCCGACGTGGCCTGGCCTTGCGTTATATCGGTGAAGATGTCACCTGGGATGACCGCCCGGGTACCTTTGTTACAAACCCGAACCTGGCGAAAACCCTGCCGGAGATAAACCTCGCAGATGGTGAATCAATACACGGTGAACTGTTTCCGGTTGTCTGGCCGCGCTAAGGCCACCAGGCGATCAGCCATCATCGGGTATGGCCACAAAGATGGCGACCAGGGCAATCATGCTGCCATATCGAAGGGCGGCAGACAGCACCATGCCCAACGATTCCGAGCGCCACAATTCAAACCAACTCTCGGCAATAACAATAAAGCCCCCGAACAACATGATTACGGCGATGCCGCAACCCGCCAGCGCAATACTTTTGGCGGCGTTAAAATCGGCTGCACTTCCATTACGCGATTGCCACATACGCCCGGCACCCACAGTACACAAGACACCTGCTAAAAGTTTTGACAGCATGATGAACAGAGCACCCAGCCATATAACCACCTGGTTTGAAGTTGCCTGCCAGCTTTCTGCACCACCTTCGAAGCTGACCATGGATGTAACAGCAGCAACAGCACCACGCGTTTCGTCCCAATTCAGAACATTGCCAAGCGCGCCGAAAAACCCCCACAGGACGACGGTGATGATTAGCCCGATTTTTACGAAGCGGATCATGGTGTTGTGCTCCTTTGAGTGTGTTGTAAGAAAGTATAGACGATTTTTTTAGTGTGTAGGTGACGGGTGCGCATGAACAGGGTCCGGTTTCTGATCCTTTCGCTACGGAGATAGTATTTTGCTGGAACTGCAACATGTACAATCATGCCGGATCAGATTGAAGGAAAAACTTATGTCCCGTGTACCACTGGTCAAACCGGAAAACAATGATGATCCGGTCATCGAGGAAATGTTCGCCTGGGTCACTGAAGTAGAGGGTGACGTACCCAACCATTTCTACCTGGAGATGAATTTTCCAGAGCATTTCAAGGCCAAGATGGGTGCCACCCAGGTTCTCTGGCAGATGGGCGAAATGTCCATGCCGGAAATTCAGCATGTTGGCATTGCTGTCTCACAGGCCAATTCCTGCCAATACTGCACGGCGGCTTTCTGCACCATTCTCAATTACGGGTTGGGTGCTGACGAAGAAGAGACAAAGGAGTTCCTGAGCGAGGGCAGCAAGGTCATCAATGATCTGCGAACCAGGACTATCGTCGATTTTGCCCTGAAAGTGAATGCGGATGCCCATGCGATCACGGATGAAGATATTAAGGAATTACGGGAGATCGGTCTGGGTGACAAAGGAATTGTGCAGTTGATACATCTTGTCAGTGATTTTGCCTCTTACAATCGCCTTAATACAGCCCTTAAGACAGATTATGATTACCGTGACATGTGGCGTACGGTGGCGTTTAACTGGACCCGGAAAGAGGGTGAAGCAAGCGGTGATAACACGCGCGGGGTACGCTAGTGTCACACAACCACATTCCCCTGTTATGAAGATTCTGGTCACCGGTAGTTCCGGTCACCTGGGTGAGGCGCTCGTGCGCACCTTTCGGGATTCCGGTAACGAAGTTGTCGGTCTGGATATTAAAGAATCGGCCTTCACAACGAACGTTGGTTCCGTAGCCGAAAGGGCGTGTGTAAAAGAGTGCATGTCGGGGGTGGATGCCGTATATCACGCCGCCACACTGCATAAACCCCACGTTGCGACGCATTCAATGCAGGATTTTGTTGATACCAACGTATCCGGTACCCTGACGCTTTTGCAAGAAGCAAAGGCAAATGGTGTGCGGGCTTTTGTATTCACCAGCACTACAAGTGTATTTGGCGACGCGCTAAGGCCTTCGGCAGGTACACCCGCCGCCTGGGTAACGGAAGATGTAAAACCGATTCCGAAAAATATCTACGGTGTGACAAAGACTGCCGCCGAAGACCTGTGTCATTTATTTCACCGCAAACACGGACTCAACTGTATCATTTTGCGTACCTCCCGATTTTTCCCCGAGGAAGATGATGACAAGTTGAAACGTGAGAATTTTGACGATGACAATGCCAAGGCCAACGAATTCCTGTTTCGTCGTGTTGAACTCGAAGATGTAGTCAGTGCACATATTGCCGCTGCAAACCGGGCGGCTGAGCTTGGTTTTGGCAGGTACATTATCAGTGCAACCACACCGTTTCTGCCTGAAGACCTACAGGCGCTCAATGCCGATGCCCCAGCCGTCGTCCGCCAGCGGTTCCCCGGCTACCAGAATATCTACAATCAACTCGGTTGGCGTATGTTTGACAAAATCGACCGGGTTTACGTTAACGATGCGGCCAAGGCTGACCTGGGCTGGCGTCCGAAATACGATTTTGCCTATATATTAGATTGCCTGCAAAAAGGCAGCTATCCCCGCAGCCCCATTTCGAAACTCGTGGGTTCAAAGGGATACCACGATCAAATATTCAAAGACCAACCATACCCGGTTCACTGATTTATCGTTAATATCGTTTATTAACTAATAATTATTGATAAACGATAAAAAAGTCTACTGACCAGGGCCTCGCTCAGACTTTATTGCGCATCAACAGGTAGTACAAAATACCCGAAGTAAAGGCACCGACGAACCAGGCGTAGTTATAAATTTCGACCAGGAACGCGGGTGCATTGCTGATGGCACCAATGGCGGTGAGGAAACCGGCCAGGCTGGGTGCTATACCCAGTACCAGTGCCAATAATGCATACAGGTTCCAGCCCTTGTGGTATTCGTAGTCACCACCGCGTTGATAAAACGCGTCGGTATTGAGGCGCATCCCACGCACGAAAAAATAGTCGGCGATCAGGATACCGGCTATCGGTCCGAGTAGGGAGGAGTAACCGACCAGCCACACAAACAGATAGGAACCGGCTGATTCCAGCAGTTTCCAGGGCATGATCGCAATACCGAGGCCGGCGGTGATGTAACCACCCATCTTGAAGGAAATACGTTTGGGCGCGATATTGCTGAATCCATTCGCAGGTGCAACCACGTTGGCTGCCAGGTTGGTTGTCAGGGTGGCAAGCAGCAGAAACACCAGTCCTATAATGGCGCCGGCGCCGCCCATCTTTCCTGCCAGTACCACCGGGTCCCATATCGTTTCACCAAACACGACCGCAGTCGCCGATGTCACCGCGACGCTGACAAATGCCAGTAGCGCCATTGGAATGGGCAGACCCAGGGCCTGGCCAAGCACCTGGTCGCGCTGGCTTTTCGCAAAACGGGTGAAATCAGGGATATTGAGTGACAGGGTCGACCAGAATCCGATCATGGCGGTCAGGCTGGGCCAGAAAACCATCCAGAATTGACCTTCACGCGGGCCACCGGCAACGAATTCGGAAGGGCGGCTCAAAATGGTGCCGAAACCACCGCCGTTGACATAGGCCCATGCCAGCAGCGCGAGTGCGGACAATATCAATAAGGGTGCAGCCAGGGTTTCGAGCCAGCGGATGGATTCGATGCCCTTGGCGATAAAAAAGACCTGCACAACCCAGAAAGCCAAAAAGCTGAGCAGCTGCGCCAGGTCGATACCGATAATTGCAATGGGTGTGCCGACGAACCATGCGCCGGAGACTGCGTTTAGTATCTGGTAGATGGCAAATCCACCTACCCATGTCTGGATACCGAACCAGCCACAGGCGACCAATCCGCGCAAAAGTCCCGGCAATCGTGCGCCTATGGTGCCAAAAGATGCACGTAGCAGGACCGGAAAGGGTACGCCGTAGCGTGTGCCCGCATGCCCGATGAGCATCATGGGTACAAGCACGATCAGGTTACCCAATAATACGGTGGCCATCGCCTGGTAAGCCGACATGCCTTGTGCAATCAATCCGGAAGCGAGCAGGTAAGCCGGCACACACACGGCCATTCCCACCCACAGGGCGCTGATATTTACCCACGACCAGTTGCGATCTGCTTCAGCCGTTGGTGCTAGATCAGGGTTCCACAGTTGTGAATTATCCTGTTTATTATTGTTCATGATCATTGACGCTAGCGTAAGTTGACCGTTGGGTCAAGATACCATAGTCTGTCCGTATCGGGTTTCTGATTCAATACGAGGTTTATCATGGCTAAATTAAAATGCGGTTTAATACAGATGGCGCTCAAGGGTGATACCACCATGGCGCCCGACCAGATCAGGGACCTGATGCTGGAAGCCCATCATCCGATGATCGAGGATGCTGCAGCCCAGGGTGTGCAGGTATTGTGTTTCCAGGAGGTGTTTACCCAGCCATATTTCTGCCCGGGCCAGGACCGCAAGTGGTATGCGGCGGCCGAGGCGATTCCGGCTGGTTTTACCACCCAGTTGATGCAGGAATACGCCAAGAAGCACAACATGGTTATTGTCGTGCCGATCTATGAAGAGGCAATGTCCGGTGTTTACTACAACACCGCCGCGGTGATCGATGCAGACGGGACCTTCCTGGGCAAGTATCGCAAAACCCATATTCCGCAGGTCGACCCGGGATTCTATGAGAAGTTTTTCTTCAAACCGGGCAACCTCGGCTACCCGGTCTTTGAAACAGCTTATTGCAAACTCGGTGTTTACATCTGCTATGACCGGCATTTCCCCGAAGGCTGGCGTGCATTGGCGCTGAATGGCGCGGAGTACATTGTGAATCCGTCTGCCACGGTTGCCGGTTTAAGCAAACACCTGTGGGAACTGGAGCAACCGGCCTCGGCCGTCGCCAACGGTGTATTTATCGGTGCCATTAACCGGATAGGTACGGAAGAACCATGGGCGGAGCAAATGGGTGAATTCTATGGTTCCACCTATATCGTCAACCCCCGTGGCGAAATCGAAGCCCAGGCCAGCTATGGCGATGATGAGTTGCTGGTACACGAGATCGATCTGGATATGATTCGCCAGGTGCGTGACACCTGGCAGTTCTTCAGAGACCGGCGTCCGGAACTGTACGGTCCGTTGACGGAAAAGTGAGTATGCAAGCGCGAGCTGATATCCGGCCAGGCCGGCTCAACGAGGCTGAGATTGAATCCAATTTTGGCGATATGCATCCGCCGCTGGGGCGTCCGGAGGCGCTGGTCGAGGCCGACCGGTGTTATTTCTGTTTCGATGCGCCATGCACCACGGCCTGTCCTACGGATATCGACATACCGGGATTTATCCAGAAGATTCGCAGTGACAACCTCAAGGGCTCGGCCCACACCATATTGCGTGAAAACATTATGGGCGGCATGTGCTCGCGAGTATGTCCCACCGAAGTGTTATGCGAGGAAGTTTGTGTGCGCACCACGCTCGAAGACAAGCCGGTCCGGATTGGCCTGTTGCAACGCTACGCTACCGATTCCGTTATCCGCGACAAGCTGCAATTATTCCAGCGTCACGAAGCTACCGGCAAACACGTCGCGGTGGTCGGCGGCGGACCTGCATCACTTTCCTGCGCACACCGCCTGGCCACACTGGGCCACCAGGTGACCGTGCTCAATGGTGCAGAGAAAGCGGGTGGCCTGAACGAATACGGCATAGCGGCGTATAAAACGGTCGATAACTTCGCACAGACAGAAGTGGATTACATCCTGGGTGTTGGTGGTATCGAGGTCCGCAATGGCGAGTCCCTCGGTGCAGATTTTTCCCTGACTGATTTACGTGATCAATATGATGCGGTGTTCCTCGGTTTCGGGCTGGGTGGCGTCAATCAACTGGGGCTGGATAACGACCGTTCCGAAGGCATTGTTGATGCTGTTGAATACATCGCTGATCTGCGCCAGGCCGGCAGTAAATCAGAGTTGCCGGTTGGCCGGAAGGTGCTGGTGATTGGTGGTGGAATGACCGCCATTGACGTTGCAGTGCAAAGTAAACAGCTGGGTGCCGAGGAAGTTACGATCGTTTACCGCAGGGGCCCGGAACAAATGGGTGCGAGCGGGTATGAGCAGAATTTTGCCCAGACCTGGGGTGTGCGCATCCGCCACTGGCTGGCGCCATCGCAGCTATTGATGAGCGATGGACGGGTCAGCGGTATTCACTTCGATTACACCCGTCTGGATGACAACGGCAAACTGACCACCACGGGTGATAGTTGTGAGATGGAAGCAGACGTTGTGTTCAAGGCCATTGGCCAGCAGGTTTTATGGGAAGCCCTGGGCGATGCCCGGCAATCCCTTGAAATAAAGCGTGGCCGCATCGCTGTGAACGATTCCCGAAAAACTGCACTGGCCGATGTATGGGCCGGTGGTGATTGCATTTATGGTGGTGAAGACCTGACCGTTTCGGCGGTGCAGGATGGCAAAGTTGCCGCCATGGATATTGACCAATTTTTGCAGCAATAACAGAGGCTGACAAATGGCAGATTTAAGTAGCGAATTCCTTGGCATCAAGTCACCGAACCCTTTCTGGCTGGCCTCTGCGCCACCGACTGACAAGGCCTACAACGTCAACCGGGCTTTTGAGGCAGGTTGGGGTGGCGCGGTGTGGAAAACCCTTGGTGAAGACCCACCGGTTGTAAATGTCAGCGGCCCCCGTTATGCCACCAATTACGGTAACGACCGCCGGGTCATCGGTTTTAATAATATCGAGTTGATTACCGACCGGCCCCTGGACGTCAATCTCACGGAAATGCGCCAGATCAAACGTGACTGGCCGGACCGGGCGCTGGTTGCTTCGGTAATGCTGCCGATGGAAGAAGAGGTGTGGGCGCGGCTGGTGCCGATGATCGAAGATACCGGAGCTGATGCATTCGAGCTTAATTTTGGTTGCCCGCATGGCATGTCCGAACGTGGCATGGGTGCAGCGGTCGGGCAGGTGCCTGAATACATCCAGATGGCGACCGAGTGGTGCAAGAAATATGCAAGCATACCAGTGATCGTCAAGCTGACACCGAATGTAACCAGCATCCTGCCACCGGCACGCGCAGCCAAGGCGGCCGGAGCCGATGGTGTATCGCTGATCAATACGATCAACTCCATCATGCGGGTGGATTACGACACCCTGACCATGTATCCGACTACCGATGGCATGGGCTCCCACGGTGGTTACTGCGGGCCGGGCACCAAACCCATCGCCCTGCATATGATTGCGGAAATCGCCCGTACCCCGGACACTGCAGATATCCCCATTTCCGGTATCGGTGGTATCACCGACTGGCGTGACGCGGTGGATCATCTCGCGCTCGGCGCCCAGAACGTGCAGATTTGCACGGCTGCGATGGTCTACGGCTTCAAAATAATTGATGACCTGACCGATGGCTTAAGCAACTTTCTCGATCAAAAAGGCATGACCCGTGTCAGCGACCTGGTCGGCGTCGCCGTCCCAAGTGTGACCGACTGGCAATATCTGAATCTGAATCACATCGAAAAGGCCAGTATCGACCAGGAAATGTGTATTTCCTGCGGTCGCTGCCATGTGGTCTGTGAGGATGTTTCCCACCAGGCCATCACCCACACGGTCGATGGTGAACGTCGTTTTGAAGTGATCGACGAGGAGTGTGTCGGCTGCAATTTGTGCGTCAGCATTTGTCCGGTCGAAGGCTGTATTACGATGAAGCATCTGACCAGCGGTGTTGACCCGCGCACCGGCCAGCCGATTGTCAATGAAAAGGCCAACTGGACGACGCACCAGAATAATCCATTGCGGGCCGGGTAAGCTGCCTATCCAACCGCGCAAGATTGAAATCCGCGAGGCCAACCAGGCCCGGATCCTGGAGGCTGCGGAAAAGATATTTGCCATGAATGGTTTCAAGGGTGCGGCCACCGGCGATATTGCGCTGGAAGCTGGTTTGCCCAAGGCTAACGTCCACTACTACTATAAAACCAAGGCGGATCTCTACCGGGAGGTTTTGCGACACGTTCTGAATGACTGGATGTCGGCAGCTTCCACCTTTGAGGCCCACGATGATCCCGCAGAGGCATTGCGCACCTATGTCAGTGCCAAGATGGAGTTCTCCCGTAAAAGACCGTATGGATCACGCGTATGGGCACGCGAGATCATGAGTGGTGCGCCGGTATTGGATAACTTTCTTGGTACCACCCTGAAGGCCTGGCTCAAGGAAAGAACACGAATAATACGGCGCTGGATACGTCAAGGAAAAATAAAATCGATAGACCCCCATGCCCTGCTATACATGATCTGGGCTACCACCCAGCATTACGCCGATTTTGAGCGGCAGATCATCATTCTTAACAACGGCAAAGAATTGAGTGACCGTAGCTATCGCCGGCGAACGGATCAGGTTGTTGAGCTGATCCTGGGCAGCGTCGGGCTCAATGGTGGGGATTGAATGGCGGCCGCTTCAGGTATTTTCCGAATCCTTCACCAACAAACACCTCACCCTTATCAATAGCCACCGTGCCACGCAGGATGGTTGTGCGGGTCTTGCCCTGGACTTCCCAGCCCTCATAGGGGTTGTAGTCCACATTCATATGGTGGGTTTCGGCAGAAATCGTGTGTTTGGCTTCGGGATCAAATATGACGATATCGGCATCGGAGCCAATCGCGATGGTGCCCTTGCGCGGGAACAGACCAAAGATTTTCGCTGCGCCGGTTGAGGTCATCTCGACAAACTTGTTCAGACCGATACGACCCTGGTTCACGCCTTCACTGTAAAGTAATTCAAAGCGGTTTTCGATACCGGGTGCGCCGTTGGGTATTTTTGAAAAATTATCCTTACCCATGGCTTTCTGGTCCATGCAGAACGGGCAGTGGTCGGTGGCCACGTGCTGGATCAGGTTCTGGTTAATACCGGCCCATAATGCTTCCTGGTCTTTTTTCTTGCGCAACGGCGGGCTCATGACCACCTTGGCGCCTTCAAATCCGTCGCGGAAATAATATGAATCATCCAGTAACAGGTACTGGATACAGGTTTCCACGTGGACTTTCTGGTTCCGCAGCATGGCGGATTTGACCCGTGCAAGTGTCTCTTCGCAAGTTGCATGGACGATATAAAATGCACAACCGGTTTGATAAGCAAGGTCAATCGCACGACCGGCGGCTTCCGCTTCACATACCGAAGGCCGGGATAACACGTGGTACTTCGGTTCGGTGTTGCCGGCTGCCAGGTTTGCCTGGATGTTGCTGTCAATCATGTCCCCGTTTTCAGTATGGGCCGTGACAATACCGCCAAGCCCGACCAGTTCCTGCATCAGTTCGTACATCTGGCGGTCATCTATCATCAATGCGCCCTTGTAGGCCATGAAAACCTTGAAGGAGTTGATGCCGTGCTCCTTGATGATGTGGGGCAGTTCCTTGCGTGTTTCGTCATTGAAGTCGGTCACCGCACAATGGAACGCATAATCACCAACTGCATGCCCGTCGGCCTTTTTATGCCAGTCCTCGAGTGCGGATTCCAGGCTTTTGCCCTGGGTCTGGATGGCAAAATCAATGATGGTGGTGGTGCCGCCATGCAAGCCGGCCAAGGTGCCAGTCTCAAAGGTATCGCTGGCGTGGGTGCCCATGAATGGCAGTTCCATGTGCGTATGGGCATCAATGCCGCCGGGGAACAGGTAACAACCGCTGGCGTCAATCTCACGCTCAGCGCTGACGTCCAGTTGAGCGCCTATCATTGAAACTGTTTCATTTTCGATATAAACATCGGCCTGGTACTTGTCGGTAGCTGTAACGACGGTGCCGTTTCTGATTAATAAAGAGCTCATCTGTCTGCCTCGCGAATTGAATGCCCATTCAGATATCTTATTGGGCAGATAATCTTATTGCTATTTCAGGTTAATATCTACCTGGAAAAAAGATGGACAGATACATGGACAAATTTCTCAAAGCAGCGTTAGAAGAGGCCCAAAAGGGCCTGTGCGAAGGCGGTATTCCGATTGGCTCGGTGATCGTTCATGATGGCAGAATCATAGGTGCAGGACATAACCGCCGGGTTCAGAATGGCAGCACGATTTTGCATGGGGAAATGGATGCGTTCGAGAATGCCGGCCGCCAACCGGCTGCTGTTTACCGGCAATGCACACTTTATACGACGCTGTCCCCCTGTGCCATGTGCAGCGGCGCCATACTGCTCTACGGCATACCCAGGGTGATCATCGGTGAAAACACGACTTTCCAGGGTGAAGAAGACCTGTTACGTTCACGTGGTGTTGAAATCGAAGTATTGCAGGACAGCACCTGCGTACAAATGCTGCAGGCTTTTATTGCTGAACAACCGGGGCTCTGGAATGAAGATATCGGGGTTTAGCCTGACCCCTTTTTAGTCCCGGACAACTTCAATCCGGGTTACGCGCTGGAAACCCCGTGGCAATTTGCGACCACGCTTGGCCCTTTCTCCCCTGAAATGCTCCAGGTCTTTTTTGCCGATACGCATATAGCGCTGGCCTGCCCAGACCAGGATTTCTTCACTCTCAGTGATGACAACCATGCCGATCATGTATTCTTCGCCGGCTTTCAGACGTTTGGGTGGAATATTGATCAGCTTGTTGCCCTTGCCCTTGGAAAGTGCAGGCAAGTCCGACAACGGGAATGCCAACAGGTAACCATCGGAGGTCACACACGCCACGGTATCTGCATCGTCAGAAGTAATAACGGAAGGCGCGACCGGGATTGAATCCCCGGGCAGTGAAATCATGGCTTTGCCGGCTTTCATTTTACTGTGCAGGTTGATGGTTTCAGTTACAAATCCATAACCCCATGAACTGGCCAGCACCAGTTTTTGTGCGGTATCACCGGCGATGGCGTACAGGAAGCGCCCACCGTCCGAAAGTGTGAAGCGGCTTGTCAGCGGCTCACCAAGACTGCGGGCTGAAGGCAGCGTGTGTGCGGGTAATGAGTACGCTCTTCCGGATGAGTCGAGGAATACGGCTTGCTGGTTGCTACGCCCCCTGGCAGCGTGCTGGAATTCGTCCCCGGCTTTGTAATTAAGTGTAGTCGCGTCGATTTCGTGGCCTTTGGCGGCCCTGACCCAACCGGATTTGGACAACACCACGGTACAGGGTTCTGATGGCACCAGGTCTTCCTCTTTCAGGGCCTGGGCAGCTTCGCGCTCGGTCAACTGTGAGCGCCTGTCGTCACCATACTTTTCTGCATCAGCCAACAGTTCAGTTTTGACCAGCGTCTTCATACGCTGTTTGGAACCCAATAGCGTTTCCAGCTTCTGTCGTTCTTCATCCAGTTCGGTCTGTTCGCTGCGGATTTTCATCTCTTCCAGTCTGGCGAGGTTGCGCAGTTTCAGATCGAGGATAGCTTCAGCCTGGGTACCGGTAATTTCGAAATGGCTCATCAGCACCGGTTTCGGTTTGTCCTCGGTGCGAATGATGTGGATGACCTCGTCGATGTTCAGAAATGCAATCAACAGGCCTTCGAGTATATGCAGGCGGTCTACCACCTGGTCGAGGCGGAATTCCAGCCTTCGCGTGACGGTATCTAGCCGGAAAGTCAGCCATTGTTTCAGCAGATTGCGCAGGTCGAGTACCTTGGGTTTGCCGTTGTTGCCGATGATGTTCAGGTTGATGCGATAATTGCGTTCCAGGTCGGTGGTGGCGAACAGGTGGTTTAGCAATTGTTCGATGTCTACCCGGTTTGAGCGTGGCACGATCACCAGCCTTGTCGGATTCTCGTGATCTGATTCATCCCGCAGGTCTTCGACCATAGGTAATTTTTTTGCCTGCATTTGTGCGGCAATCTGCTCCAGCACTTTGGCAGGTGAGACCTGGTGCGGTAACGCGGTAATGACGATATCACCGTTTTCTTTTTCCCAGATTGCACGCATCTTGACCGAACCGTGGCCGGTCTCGTACATATTCAGGATATCTTCCCTGGGTGTGATGATTTCAGCGTCGGTGGGATAATCAGGCGCCAGGATGTGTTCGCACAGATCAGTCACGGTAGCCTTGGGCTCTTCCAGCAGACGTATGCAGGCACTGACGACTTCCCGCAGGTTGTGGGGTGGAATATCCGTGGCCATACCCACGGCGATGCCGGTGCTGCCGTTGAGCAGGATATTGGGCAGACGTGCGGGTAATAATGTGGGTTCTTTCAGGGTGCCGTCAAAGTTCGGCGCCCATTCAACGGTGCCCATGCCCAGTTCGGCCAGCAAGGTCCTGGCGTAGGGCGACATTCTGGATTCGGTGTAGCGCATGGCCGCAAATGATTTGGGATCATCGGGTGAACCGAAATTTCCCTGTCCGTCGATCAGTGGATAACGGTAGGAGAACGGTTGTGCCATCAATACCATGGCTTCGTAACAGGCGGAATCACCATGCGGGTGGAATTTACCGAGTACATCGCCGACTGTGCGGGCGGATTTTTTGTGTTTTGACTTTGCGCTCAGGCCGAGTTCGCTCATCGCGTAGATGATGCGTCGCTGGACCGGTTTTAGGCCATCGCCGATATGTGGCAGGGCGCGGTCGAGCACTACGTACATGGAGTAATCCAGATAGGCTTTTTCGGCGTATTTCCTTAGTGGGATTTGTTCGTGTTCGGAGAAGCTTTGGGTAATTTCATTCATTCTGGTAAACCGTTTGCGGATTCTTTGTGGAGGCCCTGGGGTGGGTGACCACTCCTGGGACACGCTGTTATGTACAGGATGTACGGTACTTCGCGATAGAGCACATGGAGAAGGTGAGAGCGGGAACCGGTCGAGAGGCTGGCCTGGGCCATGTGCGGCGCGAAGCCTTTCTGGTTCGCACGGCACATCAGGTTCTCTTGTGCTGATGTTCTGATGCCTGTTGGATTCTTTTTAGAGGCCTTAGGGCGGGTGAACCCTCCTGAGACACGCTTTGAATACATCCCTGTACGCTCTGCCGCCAACGTCCTGTTGGCGAAGGTCTCAGGAGGGTTCACCCACCCCAAGACCTTGTCTGTATTCATGCAGTCGTGGATTCTATGCACTAGCCAAATCACCCTTATCTTCTAGCCATGCTTTGCGGTCTGAAGCTCGCTTCTTGCCCAGCAACATATCCATCATCTTGGTGGTTTTGGTATCGCTGTCGATGGTCAGTTGTACGAGTCGCCGTGTATCCGGGTCGATGGTGCTTTCGCGTAATTGCAATGGATTCATCTCACCCAGGCCTTTGAAGCGGGTTTCCAGGATCTTGCCTTTCTTTTTCTCGGCTACGATGACATCGAGGATCGCCTGTCGTTCTTCGGCGTCCAGCGCGTAATGGGTTTCCTTGCCAACGTCAATCCGGTACAGGGGTGGCATGGCGACGAATACGTGACCGGTTTCGACCAGTGCGTGGAAATGTTTCAGGAACAGGGCACACAATAGCGTGGCGATGTGCAGGCCGTCGGAGTCGGCGTCAGCGAGGATGATGACCTTGCCGTAACGTAATTCGGAAATGACGTCGGAGCCGGGATCGACGCCGATGGCGACCGAAATATCGTGGACTTCCTGGTTGGAAAGCACGGCATCGGATTCGATTTCCCAGGTGTTCAGGATTTTGCCGCGCAGTGGCAGGATAGCTTGGTACTCCCGGTTTCTGGCTTGCTTTGCCGAGCCGCCGGCTGAATCACCTTCGACCAGGAATAATTCTGTCAGGGACAGGTCCTGACTGGTGCAGTCGGCCAGTTTGCCGGGCAGGGCGGGGCCGGAGGTAACCTTCTTGCGCACCACCTGGCGATTTTTCTTCATGCGTTTTTGCGCATTGCTTATCGCCAGTGTTGCAATTGCCTCACCATCGGTGACATTCTGGTTTAGCCACAGGCTGAACGCGTCTTTCAATACGCCTGAAACAAAGGTGGCGCAGGCCCGGGATGACAATCGTTCCTTGGTCTGGCCGCTGAATTGCGGGTCGCTCATCTTGACCGACAGGATGTAGGCGATGCGGTCCCAGATATCATCCGGCGCCAGGCGTACACCGCGTGGCAGCAGGCTGTGCATTTCACAAAACTCGCGCAGCGCATCAACCATGCCGGTGCGCAGGCCGTTGACATGTGTGCCGCCGGCGACGGTCGGGATCAGGTTGACATAACTTTCCTGCAACTGGCCGCCTTCCGGTAACCAGCACAAGGCCCAGCTTACTTCCGAATCTGCACCTTTCATATCGCCGATGAACGGGTGTTCCGGTAGTTGCGTGATGCCCAGCAGCTCGTTTTGCAGGTAATCTTCCAGTCCCTGGTTGAACTGCCACTCTTCTTTTTCACCGGTTTTGGCTTTAATAAGTGTGACGTGCAGGCCGGGGCAAAGTACGGCCTTGGCGCGCAGCAGATGGCGTAGTTTCTTGTAGACGATCTTGGAGCTGTCAAAATATTTCGGGTCGGGCCAGAAACGGATGCGGGTACCGGTGTTGCGCTGGCCAACAGCTGCCAACCACTTTTAGCGCGCTGACTTTTTCGCCATTTCTGCAGCGCCATGTGGTATTCCTGGCCATCGCGCTTGATCCAGACCTCAAGGTCGGTAGACAGGGCGTTGACCACCGACACGCCTACGCCATGCAGGCCGCCGGCAAACTGGTAATTTTCATTGGAAAATTTAGCGCCTGCGTGCAGACGCGTAAGGATCAGCTCAACACCGGGGGATTCCGTGCTCCGGGTGGTTATCCACCGGCATGCCACGACCGTTGTCAGTTACTTCAACAGAGCCGTCCTCGTGCAGTGTGACTTCGATGTCCTTGCAGTAACCGGCCAGGGCTTCGTCAACGCTGTTGTCGATGACCTCCTGCACGAGGTGGTTCGGCTGGGTGGTGTCGGTGTACATGCCGGGACGGCGTTGTACGGGTTCTAGACCGGTCAGGACTTCAATATCCCGGGCCTGGTACTGTTTGCTCATGTAGTTCCGTTTCTCGGTAAATTCATCGTACGCAAGGTGTGTACGCAACGGGATGTTTCAGTAAGTGTCAATCATCCAGAATTATGAGCAGGATTTCAATCTGATTTGCGCCAAAAACTGAAACCGGCTGTTATTGTGATGGCTGAATTCCCGAGGATCTGAAGCTCGGAGAATACACGTTTGTACTTCACACCGAAGGTGGGAATGATTGCAGGTGCTATACCGAGATCATTATAAGGGATCTTTTCGTCGAAGGGCTCATCATAGCCATTCAGCAAACCACCCGTCAGCTTGAAATAGGCCCATTCACTTTTTAATATGGGCCACGAGTACCCCGCGTACAGGTATTGGCTTGGTTGGCCAAAAGAATTATCAAATTGGGCAAAGCCATATATCCACCTGGAGCTTGTTTCAAATTCAATATTGAGCAATTTTGAATTGTTGACGTGGTCCGGGTCAGGATCCCAGTGTTTTGTGTACAGGGATGTTTGAAAACGCCATTCGGTGATTTCCAGAGCACTGGCATTGCCCACGGCTATCAGTAATAGACCGGCCATCGTGATAAATCTGAAAAATGTTGAGGGTGTAGCTGTGCGGCTCATTTAATATTTTCGCAAGATGCAAACAAGCTGCACTTTTTACCATATATTGCATTTCGCATAAAGAAGAACAATTCTTTGTCGCCAGATACGCGGGTCGCCGGTATAATGGTGTTCCAGAACTATTACAAACTCAGAGCAGGTTCTGGCATGACATCATTTATCTTCGTTACCGGCGGCGTTGTTTCCTCCCTGGGCAAGGGCTTGTCTGCGGCATCACTGGCTGCAATCCTTGAAACACGCGGCCTCAAAGTCACCATGGTCAAACTCGACCCCTATATCAATGTTGATCCGGGCACCATGAGTCCGTTCCAGCATGGCGAGGTTTACGTGACCGAGGATGGCGCTGAAACGGACCTCGATCTGGGCCACTATGAGCGTTTTATCAGCACCCGTATGGGTCAGCTGAATAATTTTACGACCGGCCGCATCTACAGCAACGTTATTGCCCGCGAACGCCGCGGCGACTACCTCGGCGGTACCGTCCAGGTGATCCCGCACATTACCGATGAAATCAAGAAGAACGTGGTGAAAGCTGCCGAGGGTTTTGATGTTGCGATGATAGAAATCGGCGGCACGGTGGGTGATATCGAATCACTGCCATTCCTCGAAGCGATCCGGCAACTGGGTGTTGAATACGGCAGGCAGGCCATGTTCATGCACCTGACACTGGTGCCGTACCTGAAAGCCGCGAAGGAAATCAAGACCAAGCCTACCCAGCATTCGGTCAAGGAATTACGTTCCATTGGTATTATCGCCGATGTGATCCTGGCACGCTGTGAGCGGGATATTTCCGAGGATGATCGGGCCAAGATTGCACTGTTTACGAATGTACCGGAAAAAGCCGTCATCACGGCCCTGGACGCGCGTGAGAGTATTTATGAAATTCCGATATTGCTGCATGAGCAGGGGCTGGACGATATTGTCATTGAGCGCCTGGGTCTGGAAGCGGGTGAAGCCGACCTGTCACGCTGGGAAGAAGTGGTCGACAGGTTGAGCAATACCAGGCACGAAGTCACCGTGGCCCTGGTCGGTAAGTACGTAGAACATTCTGATGCCTACAAGTCACTGACCGAAGCGATAACACACGGCGGTTTACGACATCGTATCAAGGTTAATATCCTCAGGATTGAATCCGAGCAGGTGGAAAAAGAGGGCATTGAAGGTCTCAACGGGGCTGATGCTATCCTGGTTCCCGGTGGTTTTGGTAAGCGTGGCTTTGAGGGCAAGGTGATGGCCATACGTCATGCCCGTGAAAACAATATTCCCTACCTTGGCATTTGCTTTGGCATGCAGGCGGCCGTGGTTGAATTTGCACGCAATGTGTGTGGTCTCGAGGATGCCAACAGCACGGAAATCAATCCGGATACCAGTGCGCCGGTCATCGGTCTGATTACCGAATGGCTGGATGCTTCCGGCTCCGTTGAAACACGATCTGAAGAATCGGACCTTGGTGGAACCATGCGTCTGGGCGGTCAGCGCTGCCGCTTGCGTCCCGGTTCGCTGGCGCGTGAATTATATGGCAAGGACATCATTACCGAGCGTCATCGTCACCGTTATGAATTTAATAACCACTACCGTGACATTCTGAAGAAAAACGGCCTGGTGTTGTCCGGTCATTCAATGGATGAGACCCTGATTGAGATTGTTGAAATTCCTTCTCATCCATGGTTCCTGGGATGCCAGTTCCATCCCGAATTCACCTCCTCGCCGCGTGACGGACATCCCTTGTTTACCGGTTTTATCGAGGCGGCATTAAAATTTCAACAGGGTGCGCTGCCGGCAGAAGTAGCAAGCTTGTGAAGTTATGCGGATTCGAAGTAGGTCTTGACCAGCCCTTTTTTCTGATTGCCGGTCCCTGTGCGATTGAATCCGAACAACTGGCGCTCGATACCGCATTTGAATTAAAGGATATCACCACCCGTCTGGGTATCCCGTTTATCTATAAATCCTCATTCGACAAGGCCAACCGCTCATCCATCGACAGTTTCCGTGGCCCAGGGATGGAGGAAGGCCTGCGGATATTGCAAAAGGTCAAAGACGAAGTCGATGTGCCGGTGTTAACAGACGTGCATGAAGACACGGATATAGGTGCGGTGGCAGAAGTGGTGGACGTATTACAGACGCCTGCATTTTTATGTCGCCAGACCAATTTTATAATCCGGGTTGCAAGTGCCGGTTTACCGGTCAATATCAAGAAGGGTCAGTTTTTATCACCCTGGGAAATGAAAAACGTATCCAACAAGGCCAGGAGCACCGGCAATGAACAGATCATGGTCTGTGAACGCGGTGCTTCATTCGGTTACAACAACCTGGTCTCGGACATGCGTTCGCTGGCTGTCATGCGCGACACCGGTTGTCCTGTTGTGTTTGACGGTACGCATTCGGTACAGTTACCGGGCGGGCAGGGGGATTCATCGGGCGGCCAGCGCGAGTTTATACCGGTGCTGGCGCGTGCAGCCATTGCAGTTGGCATTTCCGGCCTTTTCCTGGAAACCCACCCGGATCCTGCCAATGCGAAAAGCGACGGCCCGAATGCCTGGCCGCTGGATCGTATGGAGGCCCTGTTAAAAACGCTCAAGAACCTGGACGAGGCCACCAAGGCCGGCCCGTTGTTAGAGAGCCTCAGAGAGAAGCTACTTTATGACCCGTATTAAATCGGTACACGCCCGTCAAATCCTGGATTCCAGGGGCAACCCCACTCTGGAAGCGGAAATACTGCTCGAATCCGGTGCCTTTGGCCGCGCCGCTGTGCCATCAGGCGCCTCAACCGGCGCGCGCGAAGCTATGGAACTGCGTGATAAAGACCCGGAAAAATATGGTGGCAAAGGGGTATTGAAGGCGGTTGCGAATGTTAATGGTGAAATTGCATCCACCCTGGTGGGCCTTGATGCCTGTACCCAGACCGTGGTTGACCAGTTGTTGATTCAGCTAGATGGGACCGACAATAAATCCAGGTTGGGGGCCAATGCCCTGCTGGGTGTTTCGCTGGCCAATGCACATGCAATGGCCAACCACCACAAACAGCCTTTATGGTCTTGGCTGAGCAGCGGTGCAGCCACGGAGTTACCGGTACCGATGATGAATATTGTCAACGGCGGCGCGCATGCGGATAACAGCGTTGATATCCAAGAGTTCATGATTTTACCCGTGGGCGTCGGCACTTTTTCCGAAGCGCTGCGTTGCGGTACAGAAATATTTCACGCCCTGAAAAGTGTTATCGGCGGGCGGGGCCTGTCAACTGCAGTGGGTGATGAGGGTGGTTTTGCACCGGATCTTCCATCCAATGAAGCGGCGGTTGAAGCCATACTTGAAGCCATCGACCTGGCGGGTTATGCCGTGGGCAGGGATGTTTACCTGGGTATGGATGCGGCTGCTTCCGAGTTTTACCGTGATGGACGTTATCATTTTGCATCAGAAAATCGTTCATTTTCATCCGCTGAGTTCGCCGAGCTACTCGATAGCTGGTTGCGGCAGTACCCCATCATCAGTATGGAAGACGGGTTGGCGGAAGACGACTGGGAGGGCTGGGCCATTCACTCGGAATTATCGGCCGGGAAATGCCAGTTGGTTGGCGATGATTTGTTTGTTACCAATACAGAGATTTTCGCCCGGGGCATCGAGCAGAACATTGCCAATGCCATCCTGATCAAGTTGAACCAGATCGGTACGCTGAGCGAAACCATGGATGCCATCAATATGGCAGCCGATGCAGGCTATGCTGCTGTTATCTCGCATCGTTCAGGCGAAACCGAAGATACCACCATCGCAGACCTGGCGGTTGCAAGTTCAGCGACCCAGATCAAAACCGGCTCCCTGTGCCGTTCGGACCGGGTTGCAAAATACAACCAGTTGCTGCGTATAGAAGAGGCGCTGGGTGGTAATGCCCGTTACGCGGGTGCCAGCGCATTCAAGAACCTGGACCCATGAATTCAATATGCGTGTAGTCACCCTGATACTGTTTGTTGTATTGATATTGTTACAATTCAAATTGTGGCTCGGGGAAGGTGGTTTCACTGAGGTTGCACGACTCGAGGCACGGGTCGACCAACAGCGGCAAAAAAATGACGACCTGCTGCAACGCAATGCGGAACTGCAGGCCGAAGTGGAGGATTTGCGTGAACGTCTGGATGCGGTGGAAGAACGCGCGCGAAATGAGTTGGGACTGATCAAACCGGCAGAACAGTTCTACCAGGTGGTGCCACCACCACCCGACAAGTACCAGGCCGGGAATGGAAAAGGATAAGGATAAGGAGAGGGCTAATGAGCACAGCACAAGTTCATGCTTTAATTCCTGCTGCCGGTCGCGGCACACGTTATGGCGGCGCCGTGTTGAAACAATACCTGCCGGTACGCGGTAAGGCCGTACTGGCGCATTCCATCCGGGCATTTCAGTTTCATCCATTGATCAGCGGTATCACGGTAATTCTGGCCGAAGATGACCGGTGGTTCGAATCTGCCGTGGGTTCGTTATCTGCAGCAGTTGAGACCGTAACCGGTGGTGATACGCGTGCGCAATCGGTTCGTAACGGTTTGCAATTCATTAGCGATAACCACCCCGAAACAGAGTGGGCATTGATACATGATGCAGCGCGACCGTGTCTTTCGCCTGCCAGTCTTGACCGCTTGCTGGAGAAGGGCTTGCAGTCTCCGGATGGAGCCATATTAGCAATGCCTGTTGGCGACACCCTGAAGCGCGCAGGTGATGGAAAGGAAATTACCGGAACGGTGGACCGGAGCGGATTATGGGCGGCCCAGACACCCCAGTTGTTTCGTATCGCAGCGCTGGCTGAGGCAATCGATGCGGCCCAGCGGGAAGGCCACGAATTGACAGATGAGGCATCGGCGATGGAGTTTGTCGGTGCGCGGCCAAAACTTGTCATGGGCTCCGTTGCGAATATCAAGATTACCCATCCCACCGACCTGGCGATTGCTGAAGCCCTGCTGGGGCGGAAGGAGCAATCCTCCTGAGATGAAAATTCGTGTTGGCCAGGGGCTGGATGTACACGCTTTTTGTGCAGGCGACCATGTTGTGCTGGGTGGTGTGCGGATACCCCACGACCAGGCACTGGCTGCACATTCCGATGGTGATGTTGCCCTGCATGCCCTGTGTGACGCCATGCTGGGTGCAGCAGCATTGGGCGATATTGGCCGTCACTTTCCATCATCGGATCCGCAATGGGCTGGTGCAGATAGCCGAGATTTGCTGCGCAAGGTGGATATGCTGCTAAAACATGATGGCTGGGCAGTGGTCAACGCGGATATCACACTGGTTTGTGAGCAGCCAAAAATCACCCCCCACGCCGGGCAAATGCAGATCAATATCGCCACAGACCTTGGTGTGGACAAAAAGGATATTTCAATCAAGGCCACCACTACCGAAGGCCTGGGTTTTTGTGGCCGTGGAGAAGGCATCACGGCGCTCGCCATCGTGATGATAAAGTGCTGGTAGGTGTTTGAGATACCGGAGTGGCCTTTTTCCCTGGGTGTGCCAGAGGCGAGCGGCCTCATTCGCAGTTGTCCGGAAGACTTTGTTGTAGAGGAAATTCCAAGGCTTGTTCCAGAAGGCGAAGGCAGCCACCTGTGGTTGTGGGTGGAAAAACGCTCGGCCAACACGGACTGGGTTGCACGTGAGTTGGCCAAAGTGGCCGGCTGTCCACAGCGGGATGTCGGTTATGCCGGTCTCAAGGACCGCCACGCGATCACCCGGCAATGGTTTTCGGTGCCTGGCAGTGACGCCACCCTGGAAAATCTTGAAAAAGCCAGGATCGAAGGTGTCAACATTCTTGAAGGCCGCAAACATACCCGGAAACTGAAACGGGGTACGCTCAACGGTAATCGTTTTAATCTCAGGATTCGTGGTTTCAAGGGAGATTCGAGCCAAACAGGACACCGTCTGGAGCAAATCCGCGTAAGTGGCGTGCCCAATTATTTTGGACCGCAGCGATTCGGCCACAACGGCCGAAACGTGGAGCATGGATACAATTTGTTGAAAAAGAGAGCCCGTCTGCCACGCAACAAGAAAAGCATTTACCTGTCTGCCCTGCGCAGTTTCCTGTTTAACCAGGTATTGGCAGAGCGGGTGCGCAGGGGGAATTGGAACAGTATGATCAACGGCGAACTGGCCATGCTGGATGGAACACAGTCCATATTCCCCTGCGAAATTCCCGATACAGATATTGAAGAACGCTGTAAACGCCTTGATATACACCCCACGGGACCCATGCCGGGTGACGCCGGCACACAGCCAACCACTGATGCGGCAGAACTGGAGCAGCTTGTGTTGCAAAATTGGCCGGAATTGACAGAACTTCTGAAAGCGCAGCGTGTAAAAGCTGTTCGCAGAGCATTGCGTCTGTATCCTGCTGAGTTTGAGTGGCGTTTTACCGGCACAGATATGGAATTGGCTTTTGTATTACCACCCGGAACGTATGCCACCACAGTTTTAAGAGAAATTGTCATTTTATGAGTCATTACAAACTGAAAGGTACATCAGGCAGTGTCATCAACCGGTCATTTCCTTTTGCAGAATCGATTGTGCTGGGATCATCTGCAGACTGTGATGTGCAACTCGATGAACCGGGTGTATCCCCCAGGCATGCCGAAATACGCCTGGTCGACGGCAGGTCATTGCGGCTCAAAGATCTGGGTTCAGAAACCGGCACACTGCTCAACGGCGAACGGGTTATTGAAACACTGCTGGGCTCCGGTGATGAAATACGCATTGGTAGCTGCCGCTGGATGCTACAGGCACCGGGGCTGCGGCCTGAGCGTGTTTTAACCGCCGATGTGATTAAAAGACCCGGTCGGGACTGGGCACGCATACTGGTCTGGACGAGCCTGCTGGCATCAGCTGCGGCAGCGGCGGTGCTGAAGTGGAAACCGGAGTGGCTGGATTTGCTCAGGTCGATTTATTGATCAGGCCCAGCATCACGCTGTCTTTCCAGTCACCACAAATAAGCCAGCGCTCTCGGAAAAAGCCTTCGCGTTCAAATCCAAGATTTTCCAATAACGCCAGGCTGCCGGCATTGTCGGGATCTACGTCAGCTTCAAAGCGGTGCAGGCCAAGTTTTTCAATCCCGAAATCGATAACTGCTTGCAATGCCTGCTGCATCAGGCCACGGCGCCAGTAATCGCGGTTCATCATGAAACCGAGTTCAGCCCGCTGGCTGTCGTGGTTAAAATGGAAAAGGACGCAATGGCCGATCATCCTGTCATTATCCTTGAACGTGATCGCCCAGGTGACACTGTTGCCCTGTGCATCCGACTCCAGGGTTTCACCTAGTTTTTTTACGGCTTCACCGATATCCGTGGCGGGTTGATTACTCCAGTATTTGACGGTTTCCACATCGGAGAGCATGGCGAACATGTCTTCGGCATCCGTTAACATCGGCGTTCTGAGGCAAAGATCCCCGGTATTCAGTTCGCGATAAATGGTAGTTAGATCCATCATTATTCCTGGCGTAATTTCCAGCTGGGTTGTTGCTGCTGATTTATCAGGCGGTATTTTGTGAGCCAGGCGCTGGCATCACCGGCATCATTATCAAACCATGCTTGCGCCGAGCCAAGCCTGAAGGTGTATCCCCAGCGATCCATGTCTTCAAACATTCTTTGCCTGCCGAATTGTCCAATCTGGTCCGACAGCAATATCTGCAGGTAGCAGACCGCATTTTCCTCATCGTAATCACCACCTGCATCGGTATGCAGACCCTCACGCCGGGCCTGGTCCAGACACACATAATGGCAGGTTTCATGGAGGATCGAGTGCAAGGGGGTGTCAGCCCTGGCGAAGACCTCATTATTGATGAGTCCGGCCTCTTCGTCACCCCAGAAACTACCGGGAATTTTATTACCGGTGGTGATGGTTCTCAGTACCAGTCCGTAGTTCCCCAGTAAGCCGGCAACAGATGCCAGCTCTACATCTGCCAGGCGCAATACGTCTTCATTGTGGCCGGTTTGTAAATTCGTGTTGTTCATTGCTAATAATATTTAATATGACTATCAGAACATGGGAATATAATGTTACTGCGCTATTATGCGTGTGCGGCTTATTGCCGCAAGTCATTTAAGGCGATGCATGGACATTCTTCAAGGTAAATACCGGCCCATAGAAATGCTCCGTTATGCGGGTCTGTTTTTGTGGTTTTGCGCCGGCATACCCCTGTTATTGATGCGGGTGATCTACCCCGAGCCACTGGCGCTGGAGTTATACATCGGCTGGTTCATGCTGCATGGATTGTTTGGCATGATGTACTGGAACCTGATGCAGTACCTGCCGGAGCGTACGGCGATCAGCCATCGTCTGCTTTACCTTTCATTGTTAACCGGTAGCGCGCTGGGTATCAGTGCCGTTTCACAGTCCCTGATGGGCGCGATATTGCTGCTGATCGTATCGGTCGTACTGCCGTGGATGTTGGCGGTGATTCCTGCGGTTAGCTGGCTGATTGCGCAAAACGTATTACTTTGGTTCACCTTGAGCCGCATACCGGAAGTCAGCCTCAGTGATGCTTCAATGGGGGCAGGTTTGTTCCTCGGCATATCCCTGTTCGCGTTCATGAGTTCGGTGGTGGTGTTGCGCCAGATTGCCGTTCGTGATGAATTACGCAGGGTCAACTCTGAACTACGCGCCACCCAGTCCTTGCTGGAAGAAAATACACGAATTGCCGAGCGTGTTCGCATCGCGCGGGAATTGCACGACCTCGTCGGTCACCACCTGACCGCATTGACGCTGAATCTTGAAGTTGTTACGCACCTTGTGGACGGCAAAGTGCTGGAACATGTGCAACAGGCACACTCCCTGGCGAAGTTATTGCTGGCGGATGTGCGCGAAGTGGTCAGCGACATGCGTCAGGATGACATGGTCAATCTTGCTGATGCCCTGCATACATTGATTGAAGGTGTGCCCAAGCCCAGGATACATCTAGACCTGCCTTCCGGGGCGGTCATGACAGAGCCACAACGTGCGCAGGTTCTGCTACGCTGTGTACAGGAAATGATTACCAACAGCGTGCGTCATGCGCAAGCAAGTAATTTGTGGATCCGGCTATCGATAACAGGAGACGGTCTCGCCATGAGCGCGCGTGACGATGGTATCGGAGCCGACAAGGTTGCAGTCGGTAATGGGCTGCTGGGAATGGCCGAGCGCCTGAAACAATTGGGTGGCAAACTTGAAATTGAATCGGAACCGGGCGAAGGATTCGCACTGCACGCCTGGCTACCTATGGAAGTTTGAAGGAGTATTGAATAATGATTAGCGTGATGTTGGTGGACGATCAGAACCTGGTGCGCAAAGGGGTTCGCAGCCTGCTGGAACTGTCCGAGGAAATGGAAGTGATTGCTGAAGCACCCGATGGCATCGAAGCCATTCGCACGATTCCGGAAATCGGACCGGACGTGGTTCTGCTGGATATGCGCATGCCGGGTAAATCCGGGCTGGATGTACTGCAGCAGTTGTCGAGTGACGGCACCCTGCCGCCAACCATAATCCTGACAACATTTGATGATGACGAGATGGTGCTGGCAGGCATCAAGGCGGGGGCCAAGGGCTACCTGCTCAAGGATGTCAGCCTGGAGGAACTGGTCGGGGCGATAAAAACGGTTGCTGCGGGCGGATCAATGGTCAAGCCGGCTGTGACAGAACGCCTGCTCAAAGGATTAAAAAATTTGAAGAACGAATTTTCCAGCCTGGACCGGCCGGATCCGCTCACAGAACGCGAGACCGAGATTCTTCGCCTGATGGCGGGTGGTTACAGCAACAAGGAAATCGCTAATTCATTGGGTGTTGCAGAAGGCACGGTCAAGAATCACGTCTCCAACATCCTGTCAAAAATGGGCGTACGCGACCGTACCCGGGCTGTGTTGAAAGCGTTCGAGATGTCATTGCTGTAGTTGAATTGCAGATAGAGTGACGACTTTATTCGTCGTGTTGTGCTTATTCCCGGTTAGCGGCTTTATTGGTCCTGCAGGTAAAACCACGGTAGCTTATGATCAGGAACATACCGCCAACCCCGATGAAAGCGGGATAGGTGCGCAAACCGAGCCCCAGAAAGCCAATTCCCATCAGGAACAGCAGCAAAGGCTGAATTTTGCCAGCAGCATTACCTGGCCGCCTGGCTGCGGCCATGAATTTCATCAAGTACTTACACCCTTATAAATCAAATGGTTGCTTGTATTTATGACGCCTTGTCGAGGTGCTCGAACTGACGTTTCAAATCTTCTTTAGGGTTGGTAACAATGCGTTCCAGCGTTTCCACGCGCTCGCGTAAATCTTTTTCCAACGCGTCCACTTTAGCATGAAGATCCCGGAGTTCATCAGTGGTTTCTTCACTATTGCGTCTATTTCCCTTGTTGTTAAAGATCCCGGCGATGATGCCGGCCACCGAAATCAGGGCGATTGCTGTCCACATGCTCATCGTATTTCCTCCATTGACCTGTTCCTAATATAAACCCTGTGTGCCTGTGAGAACAGTGAGGAAAGTCACAGTGCCGGTTCTCCGGGCCGGTCACTACGACGTATGGCCTCTGGCAACTGGTCATGATCGGTGCCTTCTATGTGGTCCTCGAAATGGATACGTTCCATCAGGTAACACAGGCAATCCTGCTGAATCACCCTGCGGTCCAGCGTCAGCATGGACGGCATGATGTTGCGTACGGTTTCGATCTGGCAGCGGTCAAACCTGAAATATTGCCCGGTGACGTCATCTCCTTTGATGTCGGTCGCAATCAGAGGTTGTGCCGGGCCGCCATTTAAATCGCCGAGGGAAATTCCGGCGGGTAATTCCTGGAAATTGAGAACATCCAGGTTATCCCTGAAGGCAATTTCAGTGGGCACGTGACCAAACCCAAATAGCGCATCGTCGTGGACATGGACCGTGGCAACCATGTGAAATAAATGCACATCATCCGCATCCATCGATGTGGTGGGAATATCGCTGAGGTGCATCAGGGTTTCCAGAAAACCGATGCTGTGGTCGGTGCCGTGAACCTCACCTGCCTGACCGCATTCCAGCGTCGTGGACGGACAGAATTCCGAGAACGCCAGGGATTGGGTTCCCGCCGGCATGGTGAAGTAAACCACCTTGGAAGAAAAATAGGAGGCCAGACGCAAAAATTCAGGACGGATGCGGTTTATCGCTGCATAATGCGGGTTCAGACCGGTGTTGTTATGGATGTCGATGGCGGCAATCGGTGCAAGTGAACGCGCACGATCGCTCACCTGCTGGAACATTTTTCCGATATCACTGTCAGCATGTTTGCCGCCCGGCCAGCAGCGGTTGTAATCGAGCTGGTCGTCGAGACGGCGCAGACGGTGTTTTGCAGCATGAACATTACCGATCAAAATGGATAACGAGCGGGGTAGTTGATCAAATTCATAGTGGCTTTTTAATAGGCGCCGGATGGCTTCCCAGCCAGTGACTTCATTACCATGCTGTAACACGGTGACGAACAGGGGTTGGGGGTTTTTACCTTCCAGGTGAATCAGCGTTGGGCCATTCAGTGCATGGTGTAATGCAGAAGCCGGGCGTTCCAGTAAGCCCGGTGGCAAATGGTCAAGCTCGGTGAGGTTCACTGTGAAAGAATACCGCCGTAAAACGATTAACAATACAGGCAATTTGGTGAGCTTGATATAGCAGGCTTGAAAATATTTTCAAACACCCGAGAATAGCGGTTTGGGGCGTTTGAACGGTTGCATTGGCAGGGGTTGTCAGGCAGAAAAACAATTGGATTAATCCATGATCGAAGTGAAATCATTATGTAAATCGTATGGTTCTTTCAAGGCCGTAGATGACCTGAGTTTCAAGGTTGAAGCTGGCCAGGTGCTGGGTTTTCTGGGCCCGAACGGCGCCGGGAAATCCACCACCATGAAAATGTTGACGGGTTTTCTTACACCCACATCGGGTATTGCGCTGATCAATGGTATTGATGTGGTGGAGGATTCGGTGGCCGCCCGCAAAAATATTGGTTACCTGCCCGAAGGCGCACCGAGTTATGGTGAAATGACGGTGCAACAGTTTTTAAGCTTCGTTGCGCGCGCCAGGCTGATCGATAAAACCGGGGTGACCTCCAGCGTTGATGGCGTCATTAGCAAACTGAATCTGTCCGAGGTAAAACATCAGATCATCGAAACCCTGTCGAAGGGTTTCAAACGGCGGGTCGGGTTGGCACAGGCCATCATTCATGATCCGCAGATCCTGATCCTGGATGAACCGACGGATGGCCTGGATCCCAACCAGAAACGGGAAGTCCGCAACCTGATCAGGGACATGGCAAAGGACAAGATCATAATCATCTCGACCCATATCCTCGAAGAGGTTCAGGCCGTTTGTAACCGTGTGATGATCATCGCTCACGGTAAATTGCTGGTCGATGATACCCCGCAAGGCCTGATCGCCCGTTCGCGTTATCACAATGCGGTATCGCTGGTGGTCGGGGCGGCAGAAAAGGTGGCCAGTATACTGAGCGAATTGCCACAGGTGGCGAAGGCTGAACTCAATGAAGGCGAATTAACCCTGTTCCCGACAAGTGCGGGCGGGTTGTTTGAGGCGGTAACTGCCGCGATCAGCGAAAACCAGTGGCAGGTTTCCTCCCTGAGGCTCGAGGCGGGCCGGCTTGACGAGGTATTCCGTAGCATTACCCGCGGGGAGGCATCGGCATGAACGCTACGATCAATGTGATGCGCAGGGAACTGACCGGTTACTTCGCTACCCCGGTTGCGTATGTTTTCCTGGTTATCTTCCTGGTGATGACGGGAATATTTACGTTCTACCTGGGCAATTTTTATGAACGCGGTTTTGCGGATCTTGACCCCTTCTTCCGTTTCCATCCATGGCTTTACCTGTTCCTGGTGCCGGCGATCTCCATGCGCCTGTGGGCCGAGGAAAGACGATCCGGAACCATTGAGTTGTTGTTCACCTTGCCCCTGACAACCTTGCAGGCGGTATCGGGTAAATTCCTTGCGGCCTGGTTATTTATCGGTCTGGCACTGGCTTTGACGGCACCGATGTGGATCACCGTCAATTATCTTGGTGAGCCGGATAATGGTGTGATACTGGCGGCCTATCTCGGCAGCTGGCTGATGGCCGGTGGTTTTCTGGCCATCGGTTCGTGTATGTCGGCATTGACCCGCAACCAGGTGGTAGCATTCATTTTCAGTATCGTGGTGTGTTTTCTGTTCCTGTTGAGCGGCCTGCCAATGGTGATGAACCTGTTCAACGGCTGGGCGCCGCAAATTGTCCTTGACGGAATCGCCAACCTCAGTTTCCTGAAGCACTTTGCCGATATTTCGAAGGGTGTCATCGATTTGCGTGACCTGGTTTATTTTGCGCTGGTGATCGGTTTCTGGTTGCTGGCCAATGTTTTGATACTTGACATGAAGAAGGCCGAGTGATGGAACAAAAGAACCGTTCAATTTTTTCGGCAGGCATATTGGCGCTGCTGGCCGTGTTGTTTGTGACGCTGACGATACTGTCTACCGTGTTTCTGAAGGGCGTGCGTTTTGACCTGACCGAAAACGGCCTGTATACGCTCAGTGACGGCACCCGCAATATCCTCAAAAACATGGATGAACCGGTCAATCTGTACCTCTACTTTTCCGAGGACGTCAGCCGTGAATTACCGCAGTTCCGCAGTTACGCACGCTGGGCTGGAGAAATGCTGGAGGAGTTTGCAGACGGCAGTGGCGGCAAACTGACCCTGCAGCGGGTTGACCCGGTACCCTTTTCCCCACAGGAAGACCAGGCTGCGCAGTATGGTTTGCAGGGTGTACCGGTAGGGACCGCCGGCGATATGCTTTATTTTGGCCTGGTGGGCACCAATTCTCTGGACGGTTTGCAGGTGATGCCTTTTCTTCAACCGGAAAAGGAGAAATTTCTTGAATACGATCTTGCCAGGATTGTCTCCTCGTTGTCGCATCCGCAACACAAAAAAGTTGGTCTGATTTCCGGTCTTGATATGCAACCGGGATTTGACCCGGCGACCCAGAGCATCCGCGAAGCCTGGGTAATACATCAACAATTCAGCCAGCTATTTGAATTGCAGGATATACCGCCGGATACAGTTGAGCTGCCGGGTGACCTGGAGTTGCTGATTCTGGTCCACCCGAAGAATCTCAGCGAAAACATGCTGTATCAGATTGACCAGTTTGTCTTGCGTGGCGGGCGGGTGTTGGCGTTTATGGATCCGCTGGCAGAGGCCGACATGGGTGGTGATCCCAATGACCCCATGGCGAGGATGAATGCCGGTGGCAGTTCTACGCTTGGGCCGTTATTGCAGGCCTGGGGTGTCGAATTTGATACCGACCGGGTCCTGGGTGATCGCACTTACGCATTGCAGGTCAGTATTGCACAGGGGCAACCACCGATCCGGCACCTGGGTATTGTCTCGGTCACATCGGGGGGTATGAACAATACCGATGTCGCCAGTGCGGACCTGCAATCGGTGAATTTTTCATCGACAGGCTGGCTGGCCCCGCTTGAAAACGCCAGCACCGTATTTGAACCACTGGTGCAAAGCAGCGAGGACGCAGCACCCATCGAAGCGTTGCGTCTCAGGTTCCTGTCCGACCCGCAGGATCTGGCCAGGGATTTCCAGCCAACCGGTGATCAATATGCACTGGTGGCCCGTATTACCGGGCAGGTCGGCAGCGCCTATGAACAACCGCCTGAAGGCCTGCCGTTATTGGGTCATTTGACTACGTCGGATGCATCAGGGATCAACGTGGTCCTGTTTGCCGACACTGACGTGCTGACCGATCGTTTATGGGTACAAAAACAAAATTTTCTTGGTCAGACGGTGGTTAATTCTTTTGCGGATAACGGCACCCTGGTTGCAAACATTGCCGACCAGTTGCTGGGCAGTTCCGATTTGATCGGCATACGTGCCCGCGCCAGCACAAATCAGCCATTTGACCGTGTGCTTGCCTTGAAGCTGGCTGCTGAAGCCCAGTTCCGTGATACCGAAGAACGTCTGCAGGCTGAACTCGAAGAGACCGAGCGCACGCTGAACGAAATGCAAATCGCAAGACGCGAGGGCGATTTGACAGTATTGACCTCCCAACAGCAGGAAGAAGTGCAGCATTTTGTCGATCGGCAAATGCAGATACGCAGTGAATTGCGCCAGGTACAGCATGACCTTTCAAGGGACATCGAGACCCTGGGTATGCGACTTAAATTTATCAACATCGTGCTGGTGCCTGTTCTGATCATCATTGTTGCACTGGTGTTCGGACAGATACGGCGCAGACGACGGTTGAAGGACTAGCTTATGAAACGTAATTTTTTGTACCTGGCTGTTCTGACATTAGCCGCCTTGCTGGTGTTATGGGTGTCTGCACCCGGTGACGGCACATCAGAAAGAACTGTTGCGGGTTCTTTGCTTTTGCCCGGAATCTCAGGGCAAATCAACGATGTCGACAGGGTTGAAATCATTTCCGCAGGCAATAACACGGTTGCAACACTGGTGAAAACCGGGGCTGACTGGCGGTTCGAGCAAATGGGCGGTTACCAGGCTAATTGGGGCAAATTACAGCCCCTGCTGGCGGGCCTGGCCCAGGCTAAGGTGGTCGAGACGAAGACCGACAAGGCAGAATATTATGCACGCCTGGGTGTTGAAGACATAGGCGATGCAGACGCCGGCAGCGTGCTGGTCAGGATCGGCATTGGCGACCGGTTTACCGGTATCCTGATAGGTCACCAGGCAAATGGCAGACCGGGCCAGTACGTACGCCTGCAGGGGGCAGCAGCCAGTGCCCTGGTGGACCGTAGCCTGGATGTTTCCACTGAGCCCCTGGATTGGGCGGAGTCATCCATCATTGATATCAACGCATCGGAAGTTGCCGAAGTTGAGATCATTCACCCGCAGGGTGAAAGGCTGTTGGTGACCAGGATTTCCGCAGACCAGATTGATTTTAACTTTGTCGGATTGCCGCAAGGCCGCGAAATCAAAAATAGCTGGGCGGTGAATTCACTGGGGTCAGTTCTTTCCATGCTGGATATGGAAACTGTCCAGGCCGCTGACAATGTAGATTGGAATGATGCCGTAAAAATGCGCCTGCTAATGTTCTCAGGGGTGGAAATTATGGCTGACATGACCGCAAGCGGCGATGAGTACCTGCTGCGTTTGCATGCCAGTCATCCGGCAGCAAATATCCATGACTCCATTGCACAGCAGGACATCGAAAAGCAGGCGGCGATCGATGTGGCAGAAACTGTTGAGAAAATAAACCGAAAGGTAGCTGGCTGGGCTTACGGCATTAGCAAATATAAATATGATGCCATGGTGAATAAGCCCGAAGACCTGTTAAAACCCCTGGAGTCATCATGAAAACTTCGGCGCGTGCTGTTGCGCTCGCAGGGGCGATATTGTCCCTTTCAGCGGTCATCCTGGCTGCTCTCGGCAGTCACATGATTGATATGAAAGGTCTGCAGGGTATTTGGCAGACAGCCTCGATACTCCACCTGTTCAATGCCGCCGCTCTGATTGGGCTGGCTGCCTTGCTCGCAGACCTGGAGTCACGCTTTTTGCAATGGGGCGCGTGGTTGATAGTATTGGGCACCGTGGTTTTTTGCGGCAGTATATATCTGCATGTTGTTAGCGGGTACAAGATGCCGTCTGTTGCACCCACAGGTGGTTTGCTGATGATGGCAGGCTGGTTCCTGGCGGTGCTGGCCTTGTTGCGAAAATCATGAGCCGGCTGCGGTATAACCGTAGGCAGGCCATCGATACGCTCAAGTCAAGTTGCCCGCATATGGCCGGCCTGATCCGGGGAAAAGGGCCCGTTCCGTTTGCAGGTCAAAAGGGATCCCGATTTATTTACATCCCTTTCAAGTTCCATCACCTACCAGCAACTATCCGGTAAAGCAGCAGCAACCATCTACGGCCGTTTCGAGGCACTATTCGAAAACAATACGCCGGTGGCATCTACGGCGGTCAATCTTTCCGTGCAGACCTTACGCTCCGTCGGCCTTTCCAATAACAAGGCCATGTCGATTATCGATCTTGCTGAACATGCCTGTTCCGGCAGTCTCCCAAACGCCAGGAAAATGGCGTCCCTGGATGATGAAACGGTCATCACCAGCCTCTGCCGGGTGCGGGGGATCGGCCCGTGGACGGCACAAATGCACCTGATTTTCTCGCTCGGCCGTCCTGACGTGATGCCAGCCACTGACCTCGGTATCCAGAAAGGCATTCAAATGACCTACCAGCTACCAGAATTGCCCAAACCTGACCAGGTTCTCGAAACCACCCGGCACCTCGCCCCTTATCGTTCCGTTGCCAGTTGGTACCTGTGGCGGGCAGCAGATGATTAATTTGTGTCCAAAGCCTCTTCCAGGGCATCGCAAACTGATTTCAGGACCTTGATACGGCCGTAGCGTTTGTTCTCGTTTTCAACCAGGATCCATGGCGATTTCTGTACTGAAGTTCTTTGGATCATTTTGTGAGCGGCAAAGGCATACTCATCCCATCTTTCGCGGTTTCTCCAGTCCTCTTCGGCCAGCTTCCAGCGTTTATGTCGAGTATCCTCGCGTTCCTTGAATCGCCTTAACTGTTCCTCTTTGCTTATTTGCAACCAGAACTTGTGCAGCACGATGCCATGTTCGATCAACTGGTCCTCAAAATCATTGATCTCGGCAAAAGCCCGGCGCCACTCGTCATCACCCGCGAACTGTTCGATGCGTTCCACCAGCACCCGCCCATACCAGCTACGATCAAAAATTGTCATCCTGCCGGCGCGTGAAATACAATTCCAGAATCGCCACAGGTAATGATACGAGTGCTCTACGTCGGTTGGCGCGGCAAAGGGGTAGACCTTGTAATTTCGTGCATCAAGTGCTTCCGTTATTTGCCGGATGGCACCGCCTTTTCCGCCGGCGTCAGGGCCTTCAAAAACCAGAATGGTGGATAGCTTTTGATGCACAGCCTGCTGGTGCAGGGCTGCCAGCCTGGCCTGATAAACAGCCAGTTCCTTGCGATATGATTTCTTGCCGAGAGACAGGGAAAGATCGAGCCCGTCCATCACTGTTCTGACCTGACTACCGTTGCTGTCGGTGCTTGGTTTACTGGCCTTTTCTTGCACCTCGGCACGAAATTCCGTGAGATATTTTTGCCTGATTTGTTCTTTGATCAGGTGCCGTTCAAGCCGTTGCTTGAGTATCTCGCCAACGCGCAGGCTGCGGTAATAAAGGTCTTCACCTTCGATAATTTCCCAGGGCGCATGACCGGTATTGGTTTGCGTGATGATTTTTTCCGCCGCTTCGATGAAGCGATCATACATTTCCCAGTGCTTCCAGTCGTCGGGTGCCAGGCGCCAACTCCGCAATGGGTCATTTTCCAGTAATTTGAGGCGCTCCTTTTGTACATCTGCGCTGATATGCATCCAGAATTTCAGCACCATGGCACCGTCGTCTGCCAGGGCTTTTTCAAAATTATTGATACGTTCCAGTTCCTGTGTGAACTGATCCACCGTTGATTTTCCGTATACGTAATTGAGCAGCGGGTTCGAATAGCGGCCACTCAGGTAAATCCCGATCTGCCCCCTGGGTGGCAGGTTCCGCCAAAAGCGCCAGAAAACGGGTCTTTCCGTTTCCTCATCGGAAGGTTCGGAATACGCCTGGGTAACGATCCAGCGTGCATCCATCCATTTATTGAGCAGGTTGGTAGAAGTGCCTTTGCCCGCGCCGCGCACACCGGCAAAATCCAGGATGACGGGAAACTTTCCCTCACTACGCAGGCGCTGTTGCAGCGCAAGCAGGTCTTCGCGCAGGACCAGTTCCCGCTGCTTGTATAGTCACTCTTCGATACCGTTGCCCTAATTCTGCAGTTTTGAACATGGAGCTTACACCTGGTCAGGAGCGGGGCAAGTAAGAGGCAATCCAGCACCAGTGCCAGGGCTCATAAGCCAGGCCGTGTTGGTTGTTCCTTGGGAATGACAATGTGAAACCATGACCGCCTGCTGATTCTTGCAGCCATTCGAATGCCGGGCTGTTCTCAAATGCTTCTTCCAGCGGTTCAAACCCGGGTGTGGAAATGTCCAGGGCGCGCGCACTGAATGGTGTTCGCTGTATCCTGGTGCGGCTGAGACCTTCAGGATTTGTGCCATGCTCTGACCGGCATCCAGTTTTCTGCTGATGATGCCAGCCTGGTATTCCACCGAGCGGAAGGCTGATATGGCCTGGAGTTCGATACCTCCGGCAGCAGCCGCGTCTTTCATTTCAAACCAGGCCTGGGCTGCCTGCGGTGTCATTTTCTGATCGCGATCAAATATATCCTTGCCAATTGAGACCAGCTCAGCGCATTCCTCGCACAACTCGAGTTGGTGCACAGCACCGTAGTTTTCCGGGATACCCAGTTGTTTTTGCAGCGCAGCGATTTTTTCTGCAAAAGCCGTTTGTTGAATTTTTCCGATTGCAGTCACATTGCAAGTCTACTCAATTTAAATGGCTGGGCCGGTATAAAAAATACCCTTGAGCAAGAAGAAAAATATGATGGCGAGTATCGCGCCTGCTGGCAGGGTGATGACCCATGACAGCATGATATTACGCACCACGCGCAGATTCAGCGCACCAATACCGCGGGCTATGCCGACACCCAGCACTGCTCCTACCAGGGTATGGGTAGTGGAAATCGGTATACCGGTTCCTGAGGCGATGACGACCGTCGATGCGGCAGCCAACTCAGCGGCAAATCCGCGTGAGGGCGTGAGCTCGGTGATGTTATGTCCGACGGTGCGGATCACGCGCCAGCCATAGGTCGCCAGGCCCAGCACGATGCCAACAGCACCGAGCAGCAGGATCCAGGTGGACAGAGACGATTCATGTGCAACCACACCCGTTTTGACGATGCTGACAATCGCCGCAACCGGACCGACGGCGTTGGCGACATCATTCGAGCCGTGCGCAAAGGCCATACCGCAGGCTGTGAATACCATCAAAACACCAAATATTTTTTCCACGTTGGTAAAGCGGAAATCCACGTCTTCCTCCGGATCGGTCTTGATTCTCCTTATCGCGAAGATTCCGATCGACATGGTAAGGAAGCCACTGGCCACCGCCACCATCACTGACTGGCCGGCGGTCAAGTCCAGGCCGATGTGCTTCAGACCTTTGAGCAAGGTTACCAGGGCCAGGATGAAACCAACCGCGAAGATATAAAAGGGGACATATTTGCGGGCATTTTTCAATGGATCCTTGGTGCTCAGTATCAGCTTTTGCACACTCATGAATATGAAAAATGCGAGAACGCCTGACAACATCGGTGAAACGACCCAGGATGCTGCGATGGTGGAGACCTTTGCCCAATGTACGGATTCAACGCCGATGCCAACGGCGGCAAAACCGACGATGGCACCGACAATCGAATGGGTGGTGGAAACCGGCCAGCCCCTGCTGGATGCGATCAACAGCCATACCGCTGCTGCCAGCAATGCAGCCAGCATGCCGAATATCAATAGCTCGGGGTTACTTTCCACCTGGGAAGCATCGATGATTCCCTTACGGATGGTAGAGGTTACCTGGCCACCAGCCAGGAAGGCGCCGGCAAACTCGAATATGGCTGCCACCAGGATCGCCTGCTTGATGGTCAGTGCTTTTGAGCCCACCGAAGTGGCCATTGCATTGGCTACGTCATTGGCGCCGATACCCCAGGCCATGAACAGACCGAAAGCGGCCGCCAGACCCAAATACCAGAGTGAAAATTCCATTATTTTTTTTATTCCTTAGCGTGCCAGCATCAATTGCAGGCGGCTGCCCACACGTTGTGCCCGGTCGGCGATGCCGCCGGTTTTGTCGATGACCTTGTACAGGAACATGATGTTGACCGGGTGCAGTTCATTTTCGAGTTTGAATAACTCATGACGGAGCACGACCTGTATCTCATCGGTATCCTGCTCGATACTATCGAGTTTGATCAGCAAACGGCCCACGCGTTTCCGCTCTACTTTCCCGAACCCGGTTTCAATCAATTCGTCCAGTTCGCAGATGGCGACATGTGCCTGGACACAGGATTCGATACAACGTTTTATCAGTTTCTTGTAACCCTTGGCCAGTGATTTGGGAATTTGCATATTGCGCCCGATGATCAGCCCGGCAACATCCCTGGCACTGCCGGCAACCATGTCCTGCATCGTCAGTACTTCAAGAATGTCACGACGGTCTATGGGCATAAACAGGCTACTGGGCAAGTGCAGGCGAAGATGTTTTTTAAGGTCGTCGGCTTCATTTTCCATGATCACGATATTGTGGTGATGTCGCACGCGACCCTCCGCGTCACCCTTCAGTACTGCCTGGGTGAATGGCTTCAGTTCGCGCACACATGAAACGACCTTCTCCATGTGTTCCTGCAAAGGCGTGACGGGTGATTTCCCGAAGATGCCGCTGAGGTAGCTGCCTGTCATGAATTTCTCCCTCAAATTTCCAGAATGACTGGATAAATGGATTATTTGCTTTGTTTATAATTTTACAACAGCACACATTGTCGTTGTAACAAAATTGTCATATTCGGCGCTTAATATGCATCCATGAAATCAGCTTTCAAAGCCGGAATGAAGAAAGGACGCATCAATTCGATACGCCCTTCATGGTCAAGCCTGGAAACGCTGGGGCTTCAACTTTCCTGCGAGCGATGTTTGCGTCTTTCCCCACGACGTTCCATACGTTCTTCGGCCATCGCAGCCAGCTGATCGCGTTGATCATCTGTCAGGTAAGCAAACACATCTGAAAGGGCCTTGCTTGTGAGCATTAGACGTTCTGCTGCCATCTCACCTTCTTTTTCAGCCAATACTGCAACTGCTTTTTCATCGTAGGTTTCGGCTTTTATCAATTCCTTCAGTTGCAGGTGGCCGGCCCTGGTTTCTTCCCATCAGCGGGCGAACTTCTGCTTTCAGGCCCTGCATGACAGCCCTTGATGCTCTCCTTTTGTGCATCGTCCAGATCCAGGCGTCTGATGGCGTGCATCATTTTTTCGACCACCGGCATGCCCTGTGGTCCGCGTTGGTGGCGCTGACCCTTTTTACCGGGTTCGCCATAGAAATCCTGGGCCAGCGTGGTGCCTGCGGCCGTCAGCATCAGGGTGGTTACAATCGCAATAATCAACTTGTTCATAGGTTTTGTCCTTAAATCGTTGGGTGGTTGTGCTTGCAGTCTATAAGACACCATTTTTTTGTCTGCTTGGGTTAGGCTTGTGTAAAGAAAGGTAAAGTCGCACCAAAAGCGCCTGTGTTGGTTAAAATCATTAATCGGAAATATTGGGTCACAGCATGCCACAAACCATACTCATAGCGGATGACGACACGGAACTGTGTGAACTGTTGCGTGAGTATCTCGGCCAGGAGGGCTTTGAGGTACGGCTTGCGCACGACGGTGAACAGGCACTGGTGGAATCTCGGCGCCCGGGTCTGGATGCCATGGTGCTTGATATCATGATGCCACGTATGAACGGCATCGATGTATTGCGTCATCTGCGCAAGGAATCCGAACTGCCGGTGATCATGTTGACTGCGAGGGGTGATGACCTGGACCGCATTATCGGTCTGGAACTCGGTGCTGACGATTACCTTGCCAAACCCGCCAATCCACGTGAGTTACTGGCGCGTATCCGAGCAATTTTACGACGTTCCCAGTCACATTCGACAGTGGCGACCCTTGAAGTTGGTGACCTGGTAATGAACCAGGCTGGACGTGAATTGCATCGTGATGATCAACTCATCGACCTGACCAGTACCGAATTCAGCATCCTGCAACTGCTGCTGCAACGCAGTGGTGAAGTGGTTGAAAAGAAGGACCTGTACCTGGCGGCCCTGGGTCGTGAACCGGTGGCTTATGACCGCAGCATCGATATGCATGTCAGCAATCTGCGCAGAAAGCTGGGGCCGGCGATCAATGGCAGTGAGCGCATCGGGACCATCCGTGGCATCGGTTACCAGTATCGCCTGGGGAGTACCTGATGCCACGCCTGTTCTGGAAGCTATTCCTGGCATTGTGGCTCAGTATCATGGCCTTTGCGGTCGTGGTCAGCTGGATCAACCAGACTGTGATATTGCGTAATGCCATGGAGGAACCGGCGCGGGCGTTCGAAGCCAACCTGGGGCGTTTCAAGTCGAACCTGGCCAGGGAGTTGAAAGAGGGTGGTGAGAGCCAGCTAAAAAGGACTCTGCGAAATCTGCCACGCGGAATACGTAACCATATTTATGTGCTGGATGACGATGGCAGGGAATTACTTGGCCGTGACCGGACGCTCAGAAAGCAGAGACAGGGCAGGGTAAGGTTTGCCAGCAAAAAAATGCAGGATGCCAATGGACAGGTTTACACACTTATCAGTACAAACCGGATTCCGCCCCGCGCGTTGCTTGCCCCGGGCCCACGGGGTGTGGGAATGCGTTTGGGTGTGGCGGCTGTTATCAGCGCCCTGGTCAGTTTATTACTGGCCCGCTACCTGGCAGCCCCACTCGGGCAGTTGAGCCGCGCCAGCCGGCAGTTGGCAACCGGTGATCTGAGCGCCAGGGTGGGTGCCCCGCTGGATCAGCGCAAGGATGAATTCGGACAACTGGCACTGGATATGGATGAGATGGCCAGCCGCTTGCAGGTATCACAACAGGCCAACCGGCGTTTATTGCGGGACGTCAGCCATGAACTGCGTTCGCCGCTGGCACGCCTGCGTGTGGCCCTCGAAATCGCCCGCAATAAGGATCAAAGCCTGGTCGTAGCAGAACTCGACCGCATAGAACTGGAAAGCGAACGCCTGGAAAAGTTGATCGATGAAGTCTTAAGCCTGTTGCGCGAGTCATCAGCGCCGCAGGAATTGAACACAGAGAATTTTGACCTGGCGGAATTGTTGCAGGACCTGGTGGCAACGGTCAATTACGAAATCGGTGAGGGCCGTGAGCCCATTGGAATGCGCCTTCAATCTCCCTTGCTGCTGGATGCCGACCGGGAACTGCTGTGGCGGGTATTTGAAAACCTGCTGCGTAATGCGCTAATCCATTCAGGTGATGCGGCAGGTATCCAGGTCGCTGCCAAGCAGGTCTCCGGCAAAGAAATCCAGGTCCTGGTGACAGATTCAGGACCGGGTATCACAGAGGCGCATATCAAACGGATATTTGAACCCTTTTACCGTGTTGACGAGGCCCGCAACCGAAGTTCCGGTGGCCATGGCCTGGGCCTGGCGATCGCCGCCTCTGCAGTACGGCGCCATGGCGGCAGGATCTTAGCATCAAACCGGCAGGGTGGCGGCTTGGAAATCCGGGTGGTCCTACCGGTCGATCAGCAACAGCATTCAAGCGCGTGAAAAGGGAAAGGCGGTCACTTCGCTGATTGTTTCAGCACCACAAACACTCATCAGCAATCGGTCCACACCGAGGGCGACACCGGCACATTCCGGCAGGCCGTATTCAAGGGCTGCGATCAGGTGATGATCTATTTTGCAGCTTGATTGCCCGCGTTTTTTGCGTTGTGCATTCTCTGCATCAAAGCGCCGTTGCTGCTCGACGGCATTGGTTAATTCCTGGTAACCATTGGCGAGTTCGGTGTGCCCGAGGTAGAGTTCAAAACGTTCTGCCAGTGCTGGTTCTTCCGGTCGGATCCTGGCCAATGCCGCCTGTTCAGCGGGGAAATCGTAGATAAAGGTCAGGCATTGTTCAGGTAAAGCCGGCTGAATAACATGGCTGATCAACAGGTCCAGCCATTGTTTGCGATCCAGTTCAATATCGCTGATGCCATGTTTTTTGGCAGTAGCAGCGAGTTCCGGTACTTCAGCGGTGAAAGGGTCAAAATCAAGGTGTCGCAGAAAAAGATGCCTGTAACTAATTCTCTCTTCCGGCCATTTATCAAACTGCCCGCGGCCGCAATACCTGACCAGGTCGGCAACCTCATCCATCAACTGGTGGTAGCTGAAACCGGTCCGGTACCATTCGAGCAGGGTGAATTCCGGGTTATGGGAACGGCCTGATTCACCGGCACGGAAGACCCGGCCAAGTTCAAAAATATCACCGCTGCCGGCTGCCAACAGTCGTTTGAGTGCAAACTCGGGTGATGTACGTAGATAACCACCGGTATCGGTCCTTACGGAGTTGATTTCGGGGTCGGGGTTGCCGGCCATGGAGATCAGCGGGGTTTCGACTTCCAAAACGCCCAGGCCCGAAAAGTAATCACGTATGTCACGCAGTAAACCTGCCCGTGCTTTCAGTTGGGCGGCCGTGGCCGTGGGACGCCAGCTTTCAGGTGGATTCATGGTCTGTGTAAATAATTTCCAATTGCAGATCGAGCGTTTGCAAAGCGGTTTCTTCATATTCCAGATCGGCAATGGTCAACGGGTGATTTTCCATCCAGTTTGCCGGCAGGGACAGGCAAACGCATGACCTATCCAGCCTGATATCAATATCAGGTATGGCTTCGTCCTCCCGGGTTCTGCAAAAAATCCAGGCCAGACGCATACACAGCAAGGTAATCCGCAAGGCTTTACGTAAACGCCGGGGAAGTCTGGCTGCGTATTCTTCTGGTATGTCGCGCCGCTGGAAGCCGACCAGCGCAGCCAGGAATAGTTGTTCCTGGCGTGAGAACCCCGCCATGTCCGATGCCTCCACCAGGTAGGCGGAATGTTGTTGGTAACTGACGTGGGACAAGGCCAGACCGGTTTCATGCAGCTCGGCGGCCCATGCCAGCATGAGCCGATGGCTGCTGCCAATCGCATGATCGGGAGACAATTGATCAAATATGTGCAACGCGGTTTTGCGCACACGCGCCACCTGCGCCTGGTCAACTGCAAACCGGGACATAAGGGCATTGACCGCCTTGTCTCTCGGGTCACGGTGTTCCAGCCGGCCCAGCAGGTTATGCAACAGACCTTCCCGCAAGGCATACGGCGATATAAGCAGTTCCTTGATGTTCAAGGCCTCGAAGCAGGCCAGCAGGATCGCAAGGCCGCCGATAAATACGGGTTGGCGGCGTTCACTCAGACCCTCAATATCGATGTCTGAAACCGTTTTAAATGACAGGGCTTTAGCTTTAAGTTTTTCCAGCGCTTTGCCTGTGATTTTGTTCTCACACCAGCCATTAGCCTGGCAAATGGCTGCTGCTGAACGGATGGTTCCCGAAGAGCCTATTGCTGTTTGCCAACCGGCTTTGCGATAAAAGGACTGTATGTCCTGCAACTCGGCTAGCACTGCCCGCCCGGCCTTTTTCAGACGTCTTTCAGTGATCTTGCCATTGTTGAAAAACCGGTTGGTCAACGATACGCATCCAAACTGAAGGCTGTCCATTTCCAGTGGTTCGAAGCCTTCACCAATAATGAGCTCGGTACTGCCACCACCGATATCCATCACCAGTTGTTTTTGCTGATCACCGGTTATCCATTGTGTAACGCCCAGGTAGATTAAACGTGCTTCTTCGCGACCGGAAATAATATCCACCGGGCACTCCAGGGCGATTTCCGAATCCAGCAGAAACTCCTCGGCATGTTTTAAACGCCGGAAAGTCTGGGTTCCGACCGCACGAATATTTTTTACAGGGATGCCCCGCAGACGCTGGCCAAAACGTGAAAGACAGACCAGGGCGCGTTGCCGGACGATCGGGTCGAGGTTGCCGCCGGAATCCAGTCCGCCACCAAGCCGGACCATTTCCTTGATACGGTCCAATACCCGTAATTCCCCGTGTTCACGTCTCGCGACCAGCATGTGGAAGCTGTTGCTGCCAAGGTCTACAGCGGCATAGGTTTCCAGTTGGGGTTCAGGGTTCATCTCAAATATTACCAGTGGAACTGCGCCCTTAGCTGGAAGATGGTCGGGCTCTCATTATCAGCGTATTCATCTGTTCTAACAAAAATCAGGTTAGCCATGACACGGAACTGGTTACCCGGCGCATACCAGTTTAAGGCGCCCGTCAGGTTTTTCTCTTCACCGCCGAAAATGCCTTCGTCGTTCAGGTCAACCCTGGAAAAACGAACCGCAACTTCCCAGGCACCACGTGGATTCTGCGGGCGGATACGGAGAAACTTACCCTGGGTGTAATTGTAGATTTCGCCGGTCAAAACCCAACTGGCCTGGGCATAAAACCCCTTGAATATGGGGTCATCGGCGGTGTCCCGGTCCCATTTGGCACGAAAAAATTCGCCGCGAAACATAAATGAATCCTTAGCGCCGGCCACTTCGATAACCGCAATGTTTTGCTGGCTGATGTCTTCGAATATCCCCGTATCGACCAGTCTTTCTGATGTAACGCGCGATTCTGGATGGGAGAAAAAGCGTGTTTTGCGGTCCATGTTCTCGGATACGAATGATGCACCGACATGGAACAGGCTGAAACGGCTGCGGGTTGGGTTGAAGTAAAATCTGCCTGCATAGCCGGAATCACCGATGCTGCCGTTAAGATCCGGTCCAAAAAGCGTTACGTGCGCACCACCCCTGGACTTATGCAAGTCCCAACCCAAAGCCAGCCTGCGACCCAGGCCAAAGGCTTCGGCCGGCAGTGGTTCCTCCATAAAAGTGCGTGAAATTCTGGAGGTCTGGTTGACCAGCGTTTGTGCGACCCGCTGGTTACCCACGGTCAGCAAGCCCCATTTTTTCTGCCGGTGGCGTACATACAGGTCAGCAAAATTGCTGTCGCCATCGGTCAGGTCGATCTCTGCTTTCATGGACCAGTTGTGTTTCAGCGCTTTTGCCAATCCGGCGCGCAGACTTCGAACTCTGAAGCCTGAATCGCTGCTGGTGATACCGGAGGAGTAGTATGCGTAATCCAGCTCCGTCCGGCCGAAAAATATCAACCCTCTTTCGCGGATGAATGGCACTCTCTCAGGAACGGATTGCAGGAAACCCGGCAACGACTTGATATGATCCATAATGGATTTTTTTTCAGTTGGGGTCTCAACGGCACTGTCGATCTGCTTATCCGGTATCTCGACAATCTCATCAAACTGCTGTTGTTCAGTGGGCAGGTCTCGCGTTTCTGTCTCCTTCAGTTCTTCAACTGTTTGCACGTCTTCCTGTATGGTTTCCAGGTTTTCGTGTATGGCGTCACGCAGGTTGCTCGTAGCTTCAACCTCTTCAGCCTTGGCCTTCTCTGCCGCTTCCTCGGCGACCGCTTCTTCAGTGACCGCTTCTGTTGAGTCCTGTGCATACACCGGTCCGAATGCAGCAAGCAGCATCAGCAAGGCAGGCAAACATAATTGTTTATGAAGTGAGTGGATCATTCACCAGGGCATTTATGGAATTGTAAAAAACTTAAGAGGGTATATCTTAATTCAAAACGGGCCCGATTGGGTCCGTCTTGCTGTCCTGTTGGATTCAGCGATCAGTATTTGAAACTCAGATCCAGTTGCAAACGCTTGAAGTCAATTGGATCACCGGATTTGAGTCCTGCCTCGTTGATAAAATAGGTGAACTTGGCGTTGAAATTTTTCGCGACAGCATAGCTGCCTTTAAAGATATGGCCCTTGGAATCAGTACCACCGCCACCAAAATCAGAGTCGGTCAGCAGACCGAGCACGGCATCCGCTTCAAGATCCTGGTAAACGTAACCAAACTCCCACTGCCCCTTGTTTTTGGCCTTGCCATACGTGAAGCCATAGGCATATGCTGTGTCAAATTCATCGACAGCCTGGTTTTCTACATAGTTAGCAAATATCTGCGCAGGGTGATTGAACAGGCTGAATCCCATGTCGGCGAACAGCTCAATTTCTTCGTAGTCGTAGAGATAAGTGTTGGTGATGGGGTCAAAACTATTACCGAAAAAGTCATCGTCATCGCCGAAGAATGAGCCCGCGCCCTTGGTATCAAATACATGGTAGCCCACGCCTGCCGTCAGCATTAAGGCATCTCCGAGTGGGATTTTGATGCCTGCCTGGGTCAGATATGCAAACGACTGGTCCTTTTTGCTGTCACTTTCAATCCAGGTGCCCAGACCGTTGGCAAAGAACATGCCGTGGTTCCAGGCAATACCAGTGCCTTCCGGTCGCCAGTCACGGTCCCAGAGCAGCGCGTTTTTGCCAGTTCTGCGTATATGGTTCTTGAACTTGCCACCCAGTACATGGGTGTTGGCCAGACCGGTCCAGTCAAAATAGGCCAGGTCCATCCTGAGTTCCTTGGTCGAACCACCGCCACCGAGTGTCTGGTTTGAAGAAACCGGATCGTCGCCACCGGAGGCCAGGCCAAGCCCCACTTCAATCGTTGGTGTTATGTCCGCAATGAGTGCGGCCCGCGCGCGCACACGGTTAAGGTTGCGGTCCGGTTGGCCTTCGATATCGAAGGATTCAAAACGGTAGCGGAAATCTCCTGTCCAGCGCATGCTGTCAGTCCAGTTGGTTTCAGCCGCCTGCTGTTGCATTTCGGCCACAACCGCATCGGCTTTTTCACTGACTGCAGCTACGGTTATTGCGGTATCCTGGTTGCTCTTTACCAGGTCGGCATTGGCCGCTGTAAGTTCGTGGTTTTCAGCCTCGAGGCGGTCAAGTCGCTCGCTTAGCGTCAGCAGTTGGGCCCGCATGTCGGCCAGGTCATCATCGGATGCAGCCTGTGTGACCACGGGTGATAACAACATCAGCGTACATAAGCTTGTGGCGATTCCAAAACGTATTTTTTTGTAAGTCTTCATGATTGCTTCCTCTTAACCGGGGGCTACTGGATTTTCGCCATTTCCCCTTCGACAACCCTGACGGTTAACATGATAATGGGGATTTCCGCAGTCACAGGCTTTCCTGATGGTTTGGATGGCGGGTATGAAAGTCCACCCGGTACCTGCGTATATTATAAGGTGGTATGTGACAATTTGATGACAATTATTGCGGGGGTGATGGACTGGAAAAGCTAGCGGTTGTGCGCTTGCTTGTTTGTGTCTCCTGCTTCAATGCGTAATTCCATCAATCTTGCGCTGATCCTGGCGCGCTGGTAGTAGTCAAGATCCGATCGTCTTGTAAGACGTTCCAACTGTGTGATCGCTTCCTGGGTTCCGCCGCGTTGATAATAGGATTCAGCGATAGCTTCGGTTGAGCGGACTTCATCGCCGGCAATGTTGGCGGCCTGTGCATAAAGTGCGTAAAGCGCGGGATCATTTTTCCGGGACACAAGTTGCTGTCTTAATACCACGCTGGCAGTTTCAGCCAGTTCAGGTTTGTTTTGTTCTAAAAGTGCCTTGCCATACTCGAGTGCAATCGCCTGGTTGCCCGGAAAGCTGTGGTACAGATCGGCAAGCGCATCGATAGCCTGTTGATGTCGGCCTCTCTTGAGGTGCAGGTTTGCCATCTGTAATTGAAATGCCAGTCTCGACGGCTCATCTTCCAGTAAATTACTGAGTATGGCCTCGGCTTCGTCGTATTCTGCGTTCTTTTGTCTTGCAATGGCCAGGCCGTAAAGGTTGCCGTTTCTTCTTGCATCCGAGAGCTCTTTTTCAAGTTCACTTGTAAAATGTATGATGGCCTTGTTTGGATCCTTCTCCAGCATTGCCCTGAGCCTGGCCTGGACGATGTAAAACTGCCGGCCTTCGGATGCTTCCACCGGCGGCAGGTTCTGAATCCGGCCTTCAGCTTCAGCGATACGGTTGACGGATACCGGGTGTGTACGCAAAAACTCGGGTGGACCTTCACCATTGGCCCGGCTGGAGTGCCCCATCTTCTGGAAGAAATCAGCCATGCCCTGCGGGTCGTATCCGGCGGTAGCCAGTGTCCTGATGCCCACCCGGTCTGCTTCGATTTCATTGTGCCGGGTGAAGTTGATCTGGGCCTGCGCTGCTATAGCCTGCGTGCCCATGACCGCCCCGGAGATGACCTCACCATTTCCACCGCTGGCCAGGATCAATCCCATCATGGCCAGCATGGCGAGAATATTCATGGTCTTGCCTTTTTCAAAAGCCCGGTACATATGCAGTTGGGTAATGTGGGCGATCTCATGCGATAACACGCCGGCGACCTCGTCCTGTGTATCCGCCAGCAGGATCAGACCGCTGTGCAAGGCAATCACCCCACCGGGAGCAGCGAAGGCATTGATGACCGACTGGTCGAGTATGACAAATGTAAATGCGGCTTCAGGCTGATCGCTGTTTGAAGCCAGGTTGAAGCCCATGTCTGAAAAGAAATCATTGATCAGCGGGTCTTCAATGAGCAGTTCATAAGCCCGCATCTGGCGGATCAGGCCCTCAGCGTATTTACGCTCGTCACTGGTTGAAAGCACATCACTGGCGGAATTACCCAGCTCCGGTAAATTTACGCGGCCTGTTTGGGCAATGCTCGACAGACTGATTGCGGCTACCAGCACCGCCATCAGGACCTGTTTCAATAACCCATGTTTTTGCTTGACCGGAACCATGCTTTCCCTGAGACTGACGCCATCGTGTCTGAGACACTGTTTACGCACATTTGTTCGCCAATTATCCCTAGTTTACAGAAGCACAAGAAACCATGCAGATTAAAATGTATACCACAGGCTACTGCTCGTTCTGTTTTGCGGCAAAGAACCTGTTGGCCAAACGGGGTCTGGCTTTTGAGGAAATCTCGGTAATGGGCGATGCCGGGGCAGAACAGGAAATGCGTTCTCTGACCGGCAGGAGTACGGTTCCACAAATCCTGATTGACGGTCACCCGATCGGCGGTTACACCGAGTTGGTCGAGTTGGATATGGATGGCGAACTCCAGGTATGAAAAACCGATGTTGCTTTACCGCAACGCCGCTTGCCAGCAACCCGGCACTGTTGCACTTTTTATAAAAATCAGGCGAATCCATTTGCATTCCCATTCTTAAGTTAAAACAGGGTGTTACCTTATGCTGTGTAATTAAATTACAAGCCGCTTTCTTTATTTGCCGGGCAGGGCATTTTACGTTGACTTATTGTTGTTTTCCTGCCATATTCCTGCTTAATTGCGTATATATATGGGCAGGACTGAGACGTCAGGGATGAAATATCGTTTTTTGACAGCGTTGTTGTTGGTGGCGGGCATGTTCCCGGCACTCTCTGCTGCGCGCGTTTCGGGCTTGCCGATGACCGGTTTCAGTGCCGGTGGTACGGGCTTGACGCCGTTCTATGTGCTGGGTTTTGAACTGGGTCCCTGGCAGGATTATCTTGCACGCGAATTAACGCCCAGACTACATGCTGGATCCGTTCGAAGAGCCGCTGCGCATTTCCTGGATGAACGAACATTCCGTAATAATTCTGCCGTTTTTCGCCAAGCAAATCCTCGGCGAGCCGGAAACGTTCCTCAGGCTCGAGGTTGACTGGCAATACTCAAATGACCTGGTCATGCACAATTTTGACCCGGTCATGAGTTCCGGCACACGTGGTTTTGAACGCAGTTTGATTTCCCCCGGCTTGATGCATCGCTTGAATGACAACCAGATGATTGGTGTGTCCGCGGTGTTTGTAACCCAGAGCTATGGCGTTTCGCGTCTTGGCATGCAGTCGTACGACCAGACATTGCCGGTGAATTTGCGCTCAAACATTTATGACCCCTACCAGGAAACCGGCTACGGCGCCGGTGTCAGCCTGGCGCTCAGCAGTGAAATCACTGATGGTGTGACACTCGATGCCGGCTTCCAGTCGCGTATCAATATGAATGAGTTTGCCAACTTCCGTGGTGTATATTCTCAACCGGCGGATCTGGATATACCAGCGCGCGCACGGCTTGGGCTCGCGTTCCAGGCGAGCGACCGGTCCTGGTTGAATGTCTCCGTAGAAAGAGTGCTCTACAGCGAGGTTGGTGCATTTGCGAGCCGCAATCTGCCGGGACGTTTTCTTTCCCTGTTGGGTGATTCAACCAGCCCGACGTTTTCCTGGGACGACCTGACCGTGTATTCGGTTGGCTGGGCCTGGGCAGACAATAAGGGCACAAGCTGGCATATCGATTTCAGTTCACGTTCCCAGCCGTCACCGAGTTCAAGAATTCTGAGCCAGGCAATTGACAGCGACCTGGCACAAAATGCCATGATTATCGGTTACAGCCGTCAAATGAGCCTGAGCAGCCGCTTTAATGTCAATGCCGCCTATGCGCCTGCAGAGTATGCATTTGGTGGGAATGTGCTGGGTGTAACCACCGATCAATTGAGCCGGGATTTTGAACTTGAAGCATTCTGGACCTGGGATTTCTGAGGCGGTTTCACTTCGCCATTTATCCGGCAACCCTGATCGTTAACCCCATGGTTACCCTCAATGAATCTTCTGACCTCGTGGTTTAAACGTACCTTCGCCGATCCCCAGGTTGTAATCCTCGGCATCGTAATTGTTGTCGGCATCGCGATTGTGGCTGGCCTGGGCCGAATGCTTGCACCCGTGTTTGCCAGTATCGTGATTGCCTACCTGCTGGAGGCGGCGGTGGTACAACTGCAGCGAACAGGGCTTCCCAGGCTGGTCTCCGTTCTGCTGATTTTTATCGTGTTTCTCGCCAGTCTGTTCTTCCTGTTATTCGGCCTGGTGCCGATGCTGACCCGTCAGCTGACACAACTGGTACAACAAATTCCCAGTTATATAAGCCAGGGGCAGGAACTGTTACTGCAATTGCCCCAGCGTTACCCGCAAATGGTTTCGGAAGAGCAGGTGCAAAACCTGTTCAGCAGTGTCGGCAATGAACTGGCGGCTGCGGGGCAGCAGTTTTTGACCTGGTCGTTGGCATCGGTTGGTAACGTAGTGGGTTTGCTGGTTTTGCTGGTGTTGATTCCGGTGCTGGTCTTCTTCATGCTCAAGGACAAGCAACAGTTGATCGACTGGCTCAAAGGCTATCTGCCTACCGAACGTCACCTGGTATCTTCCATATGGGCCGAAGTCGAGGCGCAGATTGCCAACTATGTACGTGGCAAGGCAGGTGAAATCGTCATTGTCGGTGCTGTCAGTTACGTTACCTTCGTAACACTTGGCCTGGACTATTCAGCCTTATTGGCAACGATGGTTGGTTTTTCGGTACTGATTCCGTATATCGGCGCCGCGGTCATCACCGTGCCCATCGCGTTCGTGGCTTACTTCCAATGGGGGTGGGGGTGGCATTTTGGCCAGGTCATGATTGCATACGCGGTTATCCAGGCACTGGATGGCAATGTGCTGGTGCCATTACTTTTCTCCGAGGCGCTGGATCTGCATCCAGTGGCTATTATTGTTGCCATCCTGGTATTCGGTGGTTTGTGGGGTTTCTGGGGCATATTTTTCGCAATACCACTGGCAACGGTGGTACAGGCGGTGTTGAAGGCCTGGCCACGGGCTAAAAAGGATGAGGATTCGCCGGAGGAAACACCTGCAGATACGGATGCAAATACCGCCTGAAAGCAAGCCCGGTTTCAGCAGGTCTTGTCTTTGATAACAAAACGGGAATAGCCATGAACAACAAACTAAGCTTGGTTTTGCTTGTGTGTATCGCCATTGTCAGCACTACTGCCACGGCACAGGATAACCGGCCGGGTAATCCGCGTGGTTATAGTCCGGATGCCTTGCTGGAGGTTTTTAATCTGACCCAGGCTGACAGCGATGTTCAATTTGATGCGCTGATGCAGGCCTGTCCGGCGCGAGACTGCATACCGTCAATAGACCAGCCGGTTTTTGTAGCAGCCGGTGAAGTTGAATACCTGCGTGATGACGACCTTGTTATGACACTGACCCACAATGGTATAACCCGCGCATATCCTACCCGGATTCTTGACCACCACGAGATCGTGAACGACATGTTCGGCTCCGACCCGGTTGCCATCACCTATTGCCCGTTGTGCGGTTCCGGGCTTGCATTTGACCGTCGGCAGGGTGGGCAGGTGCTGGAATTTGGTGTTTCTTCGCTACTTCATAACAGCGACCTGGTCATGTACGACCGCCAGACTGAATCCCTGTGGCAACAGATCACCGGTGAGGCATTTGCCGGTAAATCACGTGGCCGCCATCTCATGACTTTGCCATTATCAATGATCACCTGGAATAACTGGCGCCAGCAGTACCCGGATAGCCAGGTATTGACCATCGATGGTATCGAGTCGGACCGTTACATGAGGGACGCCTATAGTGATTACGCCGAAAGTGAGCGCTTGTACATGCCCGTCAGCGCGACCGATGCCAGGCTGCACCCCAAGCGGGTGATCTACGGCCTGGAAATCGGTGATCGTGCACTGGCAGTCGATAGGGAATGGCTGACGCAAGAAGGAAGCTGGTCAAATGAATACGAAGGCAAAATGCTGCTTCTTGCTCAGGACCGGAATGGTGAGGTAGAAGCCTCACTGGATGGTAAACAAATCACTGTCCACCGCATGTTCTGGTTCGCCTGGTACAGCTTCCATCCGCAAACCGCATTGATAAACGGAAACTGATCACTGGGATTGGAAAATCCTTCACCGGTAATCTCCCAATCTTGCAGAGAACACCAGTCCGGGCCGGGTTATACCTCCAGAGACCTTCTCCCGGCTTGGTTCCGTGGATTCTTAACGAGGAACTGTTAACTACGGTTGAGATAAGGGTTTTTGTTGTAGCGTCTTAATTTGGGTATTGGTGCCAACAATCGATACAACAATCAGCCGGTCATGCTCCGTCTCTTGCATATCTTCAATAAAACAACCGCACAACAAACGGGCAAGCTCCGGAATGGTGTTGCTATGACCAATAATCAGTGCGTTGTGTTGTTTGTGTAACAGTTGCTCAACCAAGACGGCTTGGTTACCGGGATCATAAATGCTCGACTCAAGCCCGAGTTCGGCCAGCAACGGCTTTGCGGTATCGCGGGTGCGTTTGTAGTCGCTTGACCAGATATCCTTGATATCTTTGCTCTGGAACCAGTGGGCTAACTGATTCGATCGTTTTTTACCCGCTTCGGTTAATACTGGATCGCGACTGCCGTTCTGCTGTTTCTCGGCGTGGCGGATCAGGTATAGCGTATAGCTATCGTATTTGTCATTTGCGGCTGCGTTGCTGATGAAGCAAAAGCCTAAGAGAATCAGTAGCAATCGTATGCGCATTCAGTTTCCCAACTCGGTGAGCAATTCGGCTTGATGTTCCTGTATCAGTGGTTCGATGACCATGTCCAGGCTGCCGCCGAGTAACTCATCCAGCTTGTAAAGGGTCAGGCCGATCCTGTGGTCGGTTACCCGTCCCTGGGGAAAATTGTAGGTGCGAATGCGTTGGGAGCGGTCACCGGATCCGACCTGAAGTTTCCGGGCTTCCGCCTGTTCGCGGGCCTGCTCGGCTTTTTCCTGTTCCAGTAAACGCGCACTCAGCAGTGATAAGGCGCGGGCCTTGTTTTTGTGCTGTGAGCGTTCGTCCTGGCATTCAACCACCAGGCCGGTGGGCAAATGTGTGATACGGATGGCCGAATCGGTGGTGTTTACATGCTGGCCGCCCGCACCGGAGGCGCGAAAGGTGTCTATTCTGAGATCCGAGGTCTGAATGTCTACACCTTTGATACTTTCCCGTTCCGCCAAAATTGCGACGGTGCAGGCCGATGTGTGAATGCGGCCCTGTGACTCGGTTTCGGGAACCCGCTGAACGCGGTGTGTGCCGGATTCAAATTTGAACCTGGAATAAGCGCCGTGGCCGATAATACGGGTGACGATCTCCTTGTAACCACCGTGATCGCCATGGCTGGTGTTGACTATTTCCATCCGCCATTTGTGATTTTCAACATATCGCTGGTACATGCGGAACAGGTCGCCGGCGAACAGGGCTGCTTCGTCGCCGCCGGTGCCAGCCCTGATTTCCAGGAAAATATTATTGTCATCGTCCGGGTCTTTGGGCAGCAACAGGACATTCAGTTGCTTTTCCAGTGCTTGCTGTTGCTGCGTTGCGCTGGCGAGTTCTTCGCTGGCGAGCTCCTGCATTTCCTTGTCCTGACTTTTGAGCAGGCTTTGTGCTTCTTCCATGGATTGGCCGGCCTGTTGCCATTTTGTCCAGGTGGTTACCACCGGCTCCAGTTGTGAGTATTCAACCGATAAGTCGCGAAAGCGGTTCTGGTCGGCCATGATTTCCTGCGTGGCCAACAGCATGGCGATCTCTTCGTGGCGTTCTTGAACCTGGTGTAGCCGGGCATGTATTGAAGGTAGCAGGCTCAAGGGTTGTCTTCCGGCTCAAACAGGCGGTTGGCAACCCTGAGCAGCTCATCGTCCTGCTCTTCTGCGGCTTGGCGCAGGCGGGTGCTGGGTAGATGAAGAATCCGGTTGGTCAGGGTATTGGCCAGTTGTGTAATGACCTGCTCGGGGTCCTTGCCTGCCTTGATTTTTCTGAGGGCCTTTGCGACCAGTTCCTCGCTGTTAATACGGGCGTGTTTGTGCAGTTTTTGTAAGTAGACCACCGCCCTTGCGCTATTCAGCCAGCGCATGAATTCTTCCACTGATTCGTCAACGTCGCCAGTGGCGGCCTCGGCGGCCTCGCTGCGTTTGGTGAGGTTGTTGTCCACCACTTTCTGCAGGTCGTCAATTGTGTACAGGTAGACATTTCCGAGTTTGCCGACATCCGGGTGGATATCCCTGGGTACGGCGATATCGACCAGGAACATGGGTTGGTTGCGGCGTTGCTTGAGCGCAGTTTTTACTGATTCCGGGTGTATAATCGGCTCCTGCGAGGCAGTGGAGCTGATCAGGATATCGGCTTTATGTAATACATCGGGTAAATCAGCCAGCGCAACAGCGTGTGCACCGAATTGTTCGGCCAGTTCGGTGGCGCGCTCCACGCTGCGGTTGGCAATGATCAGGTTTGAGACGCCCCTGTCATGCAGGTAACGGCCGCACAATTCGATCATTTCGCCGGCACCGACCAAAATGACAGTCTTGCTTGTCAGGTCTCCGAATATCTGTTTTGCCAGCATCACGGTGGTATATGCGACCGAAACCGGGTGCTCGCCAATACCGGTTTTACTGCGGATTCGTTTACCGGTTGCGAACGCATGCTGAAACAGCCGGTCCAGGACTTTCCCCACACCACCGGCATCGTGGGCCATTTGCCAGGATTCCTTTAGCTGACCGACAATTTGTGATTCGCCCAGCACCAGTGATTCCAGGCCGCCAGCAACCCGGAACAGGTGGCGCACTGCTAGCTCGCGTTCGTGTACATAACAGTGTGTTTCCATTTCAGCATCACTCAAACCGCCCTTGGCCTGTAGCCACCGGCGAACCTGTTCGCGGCTTTGCTGGGGTCCGATGCTGTAAATTTCGGTGCGGTTGCAGGTGCTGACCACCACGACTTCTTCAACACCATCAAGTTCGTGCAGTTCTTTTACCCGCAGCGCGTATTCCGTACGCGCGATAGCAATCTTCTCGCGGGTTTCGAGTGTCGCAGTGTGGTGGCTGATTCCGGTGGCAAGCAGTGGCATATTTACTGATTATTTTTTCGAAGCGTAGCGATTCTGCTCGCCAGTAACGGCAATATCAAGTCTGGCATGGTCCTGGTGCCGATTTAGCGTCCTGATATCATCAAGTAATGCTATCGGGGATTGGTTCACTGGCTGCAAGCAGTTATCCTTAGTCTTATGAATTTTGACTATTGTTTCATGAAAAGGGTGTCGGGCGTGTTCATTTTCGTCATGTTTATGACCACGGCGTGTTCATCAGTGCAGGAATCGCCCGCGCCAAGGGTGGTCGATAGCGCTCCGGCGCCATTGGAGCCTGTTGCCGCGGAAGCCCCCGACAGTGAATTACTCCCTACAGATCCGGATGTGATGTATCACATCTTTTCAGCGGAAGTTAAGGGTGCTGAAGGTGACTATTCCGGTGCGGCGGCTGAATATCTTGAAGCGGCCCTGATATCTGTGGATCCTGAGATTGCTGAACGGGCTACCCGGGTTGCCGTTTCAGCCGGAGAATGGCAGATGGTCGCATTGGCATCGGATCGTTGGGCAATGTTGGACCCGCAAAGTCTGGACGCGCGGGAACTGGCTGCCGGATCAAGGCTGAGGGAAGGCGATTATGTGGGAGCTGAGTTCCAGTTGGCCCGGATTCTCGAATTGACTGTATCTGACCAGGCACATGGCTGGCGCATTGTTACCGCACTTCTCGCACCAGCAAATGATCAGGTCAGGGCCAACAGGGTGCTGGACAACCTGCTGGAGGAATTTGATGCCGGCTCAAATGTGGATGCCCTGTTTGCCCGTAGTCAGTTCGCAGCGCGTATCGGTGACATGGATAATGCGACTGAATATATTGACAGGGCAATTCTGCTGGCGCCGGATAGGGCGGATTTGCTGGCCTGGTCAGGCAGGCTGGCAGTCAACACCGGGGACCGGACGCTTGCAGTGAGCCGCTACCGGCAAGCCTGGGAGACAAGCCCTGGTGATCAGCAAATAGCCATGGCCTATGCAGAACTGCTCAAGCGTAACGATAATCTCGCCGCTGCGCAGGCGGTTTTGGCACAGTTGCCGGATACGCCGGATATGAGGTTTGCCCGCATTGTTTTCGCGCTGGATGCCGGTGACCGGGATGGTGCGGAGACCTTGTACAAGGGTTTTTCAAAGGTTAAATATGCCAAGGCTTCGGATGCAGCTTTCCAGGCAGCGCAAAGTGCGGAATTACTTGGTAACCGACGTGAGGCAATCAACTGGTACAAACAGGTCACGGGTGAACAATCCCTCAGGGCCATCATGCGCCAGGCGTTTCTGCTTGCCGGTTTGGGTGATGTTGAAGAGGCGCGTAATTTGTTGGTGCAGTTGCGAATGCAAACGGACAATGGTGTGGTATCCCAAAGCTACCAGGCCGAGGTACAGATACTCCAGGATGCCGGACGCAGGGACGAAGCGATACACCTTCTGAATACGGCCTTATCAAGCCTTCCCGAAGATACCGCATTGCGATATACACGGGCTTTGTTGGCGGTCGGATCAGGCCAGCTTGAATTGGCCGAAAGTGATTTACGCCGGATTATTTCAGCCGAACCGGACAATGCAGCTGCTATCAATGCATTGGGTTATACGCTTGCTGATCTGACGGAACGGTTTGACGAAGCGGAGCAGCTGATTATCCAAGCCTACGAGATGCAACCTGATGATGCCTCCATAATCGACAGTATGGGCTGGATTTCCTATCGGCTTGGCCGCTTGCGCGAAGCTGAGGGGTATTTGCGCAAGGCCTGGGAAGTGATGCGCAATGCCGAAATCGCGGCCCACCTGGGAGAGGTGCTGTGGGTCAGCGGACAAAAAGACGAGGCGCGTTCACTTTGGCAACTGGCCTTACAAGTTGAAGGTGACAATGAAATCCTAATTGAGACCATGCAGCGATTTGGTGAGTTGCCTTGAAAAAAAATAACCGGGCACTGGCGGCTTTGTGGAAGCCGCACTGGCTGTTTTCCCTGCTGCTGGTGCTAAGTGCCTGCACCGGTGTTGCGGTGAAGGAGACCGGTCCCGGCAATAGGGCGGCCTACCAGGACCGTGCTGTGGTACTTGCTGCGATTCCTGAGTGGGGTTTCGTTGGCAGGATCTCACTTGATGATGGCGACCGGGGCGGCAGTGGCCGCTTGCAATGGGATGTTGAACCGGGAAAAAGTGAAATTGATTTTCATGCTGCCATGGGGCGTGGTGCCTGGCATCTGGAAATCGGTCCCGAAGGCGCGGTTTTGAAAGAGGCGGATGGTTCTGAACAAAGTGCACCGGGTGTCAATACGTTGATACAGGACCGGATGGGTTGGCCCATTCCGGTGGATGCCTTGCAGTGGTGGGTGCGTGGACTTGCAGCGCCGGGCGCCATTGAAAATGAGAAATTTGATTCTGAAGGTCTGTTGATCAGCCTCGGCCAGTTTGGCTGGAGCGTGGATTTCAAGCGCTATGCTTCAACTGCCGGTGCACAGTTACCCGTAAGATTGAATGCCAGCCGGGAAAATTACCGTGTGAAACTGGCGATCAGCCGCTGGCGGATGAATGTGAGCCATGCCTCAGCAAACTGACACCACGCTTCGGTCCTGGCCCGCTCCGGCCAAACTGAACCTGTTTCTGCATATTACGGGCCAGCGCCAGGATGGCTACCACGACCTGCAAACTCTGTTTCAAATATTGGACTGGGGAGATGAATTACGGTTCTCGATCAATAATGGCGGGCAAATCAGCCGCAGTTGCAATGTTGATGAAGTAACGGAGGCAGAAGATATCTGCATACGCGCCGCCCGTCTTCTGAAAACAAGCTGCGGTGTGCAAAAAGGTGTGCATATTGACCTGATCAAGCGAATTCCAATCGCTGCCGGTCTTGGCGGCGGCAGTTCCGATGCCGCCACGGTACTGCTTGTATTAAACCAGCTCTGGTCCTGTGGTCTGAGCCAGCAGCAACTGGCTGATATGGGGCTGGAACTGGGTGCCGATGTGCCGGTCTTTGTACACGGGCGCAGCGCCCTGGCGGAAGGGCGGGGTGAAACATTGCAACCGGTTGCACTGGGTCAGAGGTTTTATGTGCTGGTTTTTCCAGGCATCGGTATTTCCACTGCAGACGTGTTTCGTCATCCGTCGCTTAGACGTGATTCAAAGCAGATGGATTTGTCGTTGGCCCGTCTGCAACCAGGCCGGAACGACTGTGAAGCTGCTGCCCTGGAGATGTATCCTGAACTGAAAAACATCATGCAGGATTTGCGTGCCTGGGGACAGCCGCGCATGAGCGGCACCGGTAGTACGATTTTTTTGCCGTTTGAAAATAAAAAGACTGCAATCAGCGCGGCAAGCGAATTAAAATGCCGATATAATATTCGCGCCGTAGGTGGGGTTGACAGGTCGTGTTTGCTTGGCAGCTTGTCAGCATAGAAGTGTTTACAAAATATTAAAAACGATTGGGACGTGGCCAAGGTGGTTAAGGCACGGGGTTTTGATCCCCGCATTCGCAGGTTCGAGTCCTGCCGTCCCAGCCATTTTTAAATAGCGCAACTTTAGGACGATAAACAGTTGAGTTCAGGTGGTGACACAGTGACCAGTGCTTCCCTGATGATATTCGCAGGTAATGCTAACCCCAAGCTGGCAAATGATATTGCCCGTGAACTCGGTGTTCCGATGGGTAAGGCGTTTGTTGGCCGCTTCAGCGATGGCGAGGTAGCTGTTGAGATCATGGAAAATATCCGTGGTCGTGATATCTACCTGATTCAACCAACCTGTGCACCGACGGCTGATAACTTTGTTGAATTGCTGGTGCTGGTGGACGCATTAAAACGTGCTTCTGCAACCCGCGTCACTGCGGTAATCCCCTATTTTGGCTATGCCCGCCAGGATCGCCGGCCACGTTCCGCACGTGTGCCGATTACGGCCAAGGTAGCAGCCAAAATGATCGGTGTTGTTGGTACGGACCGCGTCGTCACCATCGATCTGCACGCTGATCAAATCCAGGGTTTCTTTGATATTCCGGTGGATAATGTCTATGCCTCACCCTTGACGCTGGCCGATATCTGGCAACATCAGGGCCAGGAAGAGCTGGTTGTTGTATCGCCGGATGTCGGTGGTGTTGTGCGTGCCAGGGCAATCGCCAAGCGTCTCGATTCTGACCTCGCCATCATCGATAAACGCCGCCCGCGCGCAAATGTTTCCAAGGTGATGAATATCATTGGTGATGTTGACGGCAAAAGCTGTGTGATGGTAGATGACATGGTGGATACGGCCGGAACATTGTGTGCAGCCGCCGGCGCACTGAAAGCACAAGGCGCTGTGCGGGTGGTTGCCTACTGCGTACACCCGGTATTGTCCGGACCGGCAATCGACAATATTATTAATTCCGAACTGGATGAGCTGGTCGTCACCGATACCATTCCATTGAGCGAAGCCGCACAGCAATGCGGCAAGATCCGCCAATTAAGCGTGGCGCAAATGCTGGCTGAAACCATCCGCCGCATGGCACAGGGTGAGTCTGTCAGTTCCATGTATGTCGATTGAGTTTTATATTGCCCTGCTTCCAGACAGGTGTATTTTATTTTTTGGAATGAAACAGCCCAGCATTGCAGCAATTCGCCAGCCCTCGTAACCGAAGAATGGCCACCAGAACTCACTGCAGAATCAAGTTTGGAAAACTGTTAGGCAGCAGCACTGGGTTTTTTGCAGAACCACTAAGTTTCTGAAATTTATTTCTATATATATTGCATCAACCCATGGTGCATAAGGTATAATGCCCGGCTTGATTTTTGCGCCGTCCCTGGTCGCGGGGATGGATTACCTGCCGTATTAAACGGTTTATATTGCTTCGATTCAGATTTTACTGCTTCGGTGCAGACTATATATTTTTGAGGATTATCATGACTGATTCAAACATTATCAACGCGGAAATCCGTGAAGATGTAGGGAAAGGTGCGAGCCGCCGCCTGCGTCATCAGGGAAAAATTCCTGCGGTAATTTACGGTGGCCAGAAAGATCCAGCCACTTTGACGCTGGAACATGGCCCTTTAATGCATGCTGCTGCACAGGAGTCGTTCTACTCCAGTATCCTGGAGATCAGGGTTGCTGACGGGCGTACCCAAAAGGTGGTTGTCCGTGATGTACACCATCATCCGTACAAATTACAGATCATGCATCTGGATTTTCTGCGTGTTTCGGCCAAGGAAGTTCTTCGTATCTCTGTTCCAATTCACTTCACCGGCGAAGATGAGTCGGAGGCCGGCACAACCTCCGGTGTGATTATCCAGCACCTGGTGACTGAAGTTGAAATTGCGGCTTTGCCGGAAAACCTGCCCGAATTCCTGGCAGTAGACCTGTCCAGGCTGGAAGATGGTGATGTCGTTATGTTATCTGACATCACGCTGCCTGAAGGCGTCGAAATTCCCGCGTTAGCCGGGGATGAGCAAGACGAGACCATGATTGCCAATACGGTTCATATCAAGGAATCTCAGGGCACAGGTGCCGCAGCTGCTGAAGAAGCCGCTGAAGCTGAACTGGAAGCTATTACAGAAGCAGGTGATGAAGAAATTGAAGGCGAAGCTGAGGTTGAAGCGGATACTGACGAATCTGCCGACGACGATAGCGATGCTGACAAGGAATAAACACCGGAGTCGCTAGTGTCCGGATTATTTCTGATCGTTGGCCTCGGTAACCCAGGGTCCAAATACAGCCAAACCCGGCACAACGCCGGGTTTTGGTTTTTGGATAACTTGTTAAAAAGTGCCGGCACCGGTCTTCGTACACAGGCAAGGTTATCAGCCGAGGTATGCCGGACCCGTCTTTTTGACAGGGACTGTATCCTGGCCAAACCGACCACCTTCATGAATCACAGTGGACAGGCAGTCAGGGCGGTGATGGATTATTACCGTATTGATGCCGGCAAGCTGCTGGTTGCCTATGATGAACTGGACTTGCCTGCGGGCACCACCCGCCTGAAGCAGGGCGGTGGTCACGGCGGACACAACGGCATGCGGGATATTTTCCGGCACCTGGACAACACTGACTTCATGCGTTTGCGCATCGGAATCGGGCACCCGGGTTTCAAAGATGCCGTTACCGGTTACGTATTGAGCCGGGCACCAGCGGATCAGGAACAGCTGATGATGCATTCGATAGGTGATGCCGTTGCCATCATGCCTGACCTGCTCGCGGGTAATGTTTCGAAAGCGACCAAGGATTTGCATACTGCCGATGAACCACCGGCTGCCGAAGAACCACCGGCTAATTGAATTGGATTTAGATCATGGGTTTTAAATGTGGGATTGTCGGATTGCCAAATGTTGGCAAGTCCACTTTGTTCAATGCGCTTACGGAAGCTGGAATTGCTGCAGAAAATTATCCGTTTTGCACCATTGATCCGAATATCGGCGTGGTGCCGGTACCGGATCTGCGTCTGGACCAACTGGCAATAATCGTGAAGCCGGAAAGGGTGCTGCCTACCACGATGGAGTTCGTGGATATTGCCGGCCTGGTTGAGGGTGCCTCCAAAGGTGAGGGGCTGGGCAACAAGTTTCTGTCACACGTCAGGGAGACAGATGCCATCGCACACGTCGTGCGCTGTTTTGAAAATGATGATGTAGTGCATGTCTCAGGTGCTGTTAACCCGGTATCCGATATTGAAATAATCAATACCGAGCTTGCGCTGGCAGACATGGATACCGTTGAGCGCGCGTTGCAGAGGGCGGAAAAACAGACTCGCAGTGGCGACAGGGATATGCTGGCCCGCGCGGCATTGCTGGCAAAGGTCATGAACAGTCTCAGCGAAACCGGAAGTGCCCGCAATCTGGATCTGGACAAGGAACAGAAAAAACTGGTGCGGGACCTTCATCTGTTGACCATGAAACCGGTTGAATATATCGCCAACGTCGCTGAAGACGGTTTCGAAAATAACCCCTTGCTTGATCAGGTCAGGGAATTTGCAAGTAGCGAAAACGCCAGGGTCGTACCTGTATGTGCGGTCATTGAAGCCGAAGTTTCGCAACTGGACCGTGAAGACCGGCAGGAATTCCTGGCAGCCCTGGGGCTCAAGGAATCTGGCCTGGCAGGTGTAATCCGTGCAGGCTACAGCTTGCTGGACCTACTGACATTTTTTACTGCCGGTGTTAAAGAGGTTAGGGCGTGGACGGTTACCAAAGGGGCGACAGCGCCCAATGCAGCGGGCAGGATACATACGGATTTTGAACGTGGCTTTATCCGCGCTGAAGTGACGGCGTATGACGACTACATTGCCTGCAATGGGGAGCAGGGCGCCAAAGAAGCCGGTAAGTTACGCCTCGAAGGGAAAGAATACATCGTCAAAGAGGGTGACGTGATGCATTTCCGCTTCAACGTGTGAATTAGTTTAATAAAAGAGCCTGTCATGTGTTGACAGTGAATGGCCGCTAAGAGAAAATAGGCGGCTTGCTCGAGGGAGGGGTACTCAAGCGGTCAACGAGGGCAGACTGTAAATCTGCTGGCTATGCCTTCGGAGGTTCGAATCCTCCCCCCTCCACCATATTGAATGGTGAAGAAGCTTTGAGTTTTGGCCTGAGTTTTGATTGAGCTTTGGAAGTTTAGGCGGGTGTAGTTCAATGGTAGAACCTCAGCCTTCCAAGCTGATGATGTGGGTTCGATCCCCATCACCCGCTCCAAATCTTCCGGCTTGGTGCGGTAGGTAAAGAGCTTGGAGTAGTGAGGCCAGATTATAGAATTTGATTTGGCCCATATAGCTCAGGTGGTAGAGCACTCCCTTGGTAAGGGAGAGGTCACTGGTTCGAGTCCAGTTATGGGCACCATATTATTGGTCAATATGATTTTTTAACAATTTAACAGCGATTGTTTTTGGAGACAGGCATGTCCAAGGTAAAATTTGAAAGAACAAAGCCCCATGTAAACGTGGGTACGATTGGTCACGTAGATCATGGCAAGACGACGCTGACGGCGGCGTTGACGAAAATATGTGCTGAAGCCCGCGGTGGCGATTATATCGCCTATGACCAGATCGACAATGCGCCGGAAGAACGCGAACGTGGTATCACGATCGCAACCGCCCATGTTGAGTATGAGACGGAAAAACGTCACTACGCCCACGTGGATTGCCCGGGCCATGCTGACTATGTGAAGAACATGATCACCGGTGCGGCGCAGATGGATGGCGCGATCCTGGTGGTATCGGCGGCCGATGGCCCGATGCCACAGACGCGTGAGCACATATTGCTGGCACGCCAGGTAGGTGTTCCCTACATTATCGTGTACATGAACAAGGCCGACCAGGTTGACGACGATGAGTTGCTGGAACTGGTGGAGATGGAAGTGCGTGAGCTGTTGAGCTCCTATGACTTCCCGGGTGATGACCTGCCGTTGATTACGGGTTCTGCCCTCAGGCGCTGGAGGGCGACGAATCCGCTATCGGTATTCCTTCCATATTGAAACTGATGGATGCGATGGATGACTACATCCCCCAGCCTGAACGCGAAATGGACAAGCCATTCCTGCTGCCGATCGAGGATGTGTTCTCCATATCCGGTCGTGGCACGGTGGTCACGGGCCGTATTGAGCGCGGTATTGTCAAGGTGGGTGAGGAAATCGAGATCGTCGGTATCAAGGAAACCCACAAGACCACCTGTACGGGTGTCGAGATGTTCCGCAAGTTGCTGGACGAAGGCCGTGCCGGTGATAACGTAGGTGTGCTGCTGCGTGGTGTCAAGCGTGAAGAGGTTGAGCGCGGCCAGGTGCTGGCGCACTCGGGAACGATTCACCCGCATACCAAGTTTGAGGCTGAGGTGTACATCCTGTCGAAAGACGAGGGTGGACGTCACACGCCGTTTTTCAAGGGCTATCGTCCGCAGTTTTATTTCCGTACGACGGATATAACGGGTGCGGTGCAGTTGCCTGATGGTGTTGAGATGGTGATGCCTGGGGACAATGTCCAGATGAAGGTAGAGCTGATTAACCCGATTGCGATGGAAGAAGGTCTGCGGTTTGCAATCCGCGAAGGTGGCCGCACCGTTGGTGCTGGCGTTGTTGCCAAGATCTTTGAATGATATCTACAGGATAAGGCAGACTAGGCGTTTGTCGTTACAAGGGAAGCTGGCGGCCTCAGGGTTGGCCGGCTTTCTGCTCTGATGCAGTAATGAAAGGCCAGTAGCTCAACTGGCAGAGCAGCGGTCTCCAAAACCGCAGGTTGGGGGTTCGAGTCCCTCCTGGCCTGCCACTACTGCAGGTTAGATTTGAACAACAGCTTTTGAGTCAGCTGTAATGAATGGTACAAGCACGGGAACAGGTAGAGCGGCGGAAAATGAACGGCAAAGTAGAAAATAGCAGGTCAGCATTTGCGGATACATTGTTGCTGTTGATCTCAATCACCATGCTGCTGGGCGGAATTGCTGCCTACTATTATTACCAGGATCTGGCGATTACGCCGGTCCGGGTAGTGGCATTGATCGCTGTCACCTTGCTGGCATCCTGGGTTGCAGCCCAGTCGCAGAAAGGCGGTGCGTTTTTTCGTTTCCTGAAAGAATCGGATATTGAGCGCCGCAAAGTGGTTTGGCCAACCCATCAGGAAGCCGTACAGACTTCGTTGATGGTGGTTGTCGTGGTGATCATTATCTCGCTGTTTCTGGCCAGCATTGACTGGATGATTGGCTCAGCGGTTCGCAGTCTGCTCAGCGGGGGAGGCTGATCATGGGTAAACGCTGGTATGTAGTGCACGCATTTTCAGGCTTTGAAAAGCAGGTGCAAAGATCAATGGCGGAGCGCATTGAGCGGGCCGGCATGGAAAACCTGTTTGGTGAGATCCTGGTGCCGACAGAAGAAGTGGTCGAAATGAAGGGTGGACAAAAGCGCCGCTCCGACCGCAAGTTTTTCCCCGGTTATGTGCTGGTGGAAATGGAAATGAATGACGAAACCTGGCACCTGGTCAAAGAAGTACCCAAGGTGATGGGCTTCATTGGTGGCACTTCTGATAATCCAGCGCCGATTACGGAAAAGGAAGCCGATACCATACTGAGCCGTGTCCAGGAAGGTGTCGACAAGCCACGGCCGAAGATATTGTTCGAACCGGGTGAAATGGTGCGCGTAGTTGACGGACCATTTAATGATTTCAATGGCACGGTTGAAGAAGTCAACTACGAGAAAAGCCGCCTGCGGGTGGCAGTACTGATTTTTGGGCGGTCAACTCCCGTGGAGCTTGATTTCCACCAGGTTGAGAAAGCCTGAAGCTGCTATAGCAGCACACGAATATTTAACCTGGCACGAAAGGAAACGATAAGTTTCTGTGATGCCTTAACAATTACGGGGAGCCTCGCTACTGGTTAGCTGGCGCTTGAACCCGGGGAGTAAAACATGGCTAAGAAAGTCTCTGCATACATCAAATTGCAGATTCCGGCAGGGCAGGCTAACCCCAGTCCTCCGGTCGGTCCCGCGCTTGGACAGCACGGCGTAAATATCATGGAGTTCTGCAAGGCGTTTAATTCCCAGACGCAGAAAACCGAGCCGGGTTTGCCCCTGCCGGTCGTGATCACTGTTTACGCTGATCGCAGCTTCACATTTATTACCAAGACGCCACCGGCAGCAGTGCTGCTGAGAAAGGCGGTTGGCATCCCCAAAGGCAGTGGTGAGCCGAATACCAACAAGGTTGGTACGGTGACCCGCGCGCAATTGGAAGAAATTGCCAAGGCCAAAGAGCCTGATCTGACCGCAGCCGATATGGATGCTGCCGTGCGTACCATCGCGGGTTCCGCCCGTAGTATGGGTTTGGACGTGGAGGGTGTTAACTGATGGCCAGTGCAAGTAAACGGAACAAAGCAATCCGCGAACAGGTCGAGCCCGGTAAAATTTATGCGATTGATGACGCCCTGGAGCTTTTGAAAAAGTTCAGCAATGTGAAATTCACAGAATCAGTGGATGTCGCTATCAGGCTGGGTGTTGACCCGAAAAAATCGGACCAGAACGTACGCGGTGCAACCGTGCTGCCAAATGGTACCGGAAAAACGGTGCGGGTGGCGGTGTTCACCCAGGGTGACAACGTAGAGAAAGCAGTCGAAGCCGGTGCAGATGTAGTCGGTATGGAAGACCTGCACGACCAGATCAAGGGCGGTGACCTTGCATTTGATGTCGTCATTGCAAGCCCGGACGCCATGCGTGTGGTCGGTAAGCTCGGCCAGGTGCTGGGTCCAAGAGGTCTGATGCCGAATCCCAAGGTGGGTACGGTAGCAACCGATGTCGCCGCGGCGGTAAAAAATGCCAAGGCTGGCCAGGTGCGTTTCAGAACTGACAAGGGTGGCATCATCCATAGCACCATTGGCAAGGCCGACTTTGAGGTTGATGCCTTGCGTGACAATCTTATCGCACTGTTGACAGACCTGGCGAAATTGAAACCGGCATCAGCAAAAGGCCAATACCTGAAGAAGGTAGCGATATCGACCACCATGGGCCCCGGCCTTGTGATCGATCACGCGGCAATTAAATATTGAGGAATTCGCCGGCGAAAGCCGGTGGAAAGGCGGGCTGAATTTGGCCATGCCGTTTGCGGGAACCCGCCAGCGGTTAACCGGATTAGGCCGTCAGAGACCGCAGGTATCGAATCACTGGATTTAACAGTGATCCGGTTTAAGCGTGTTCCGGGGAACCGGTCACTGCCTGCGCAGATGGTGGAGCCCCCGCTTCTCAATCGTGCTCAAGAGAGCCCAATTGAGAAGCGGGGTAGCCACTGAAGGACCGTTTTTGGTCCTGTGACATTCGTGAAAACGGGTGTCATGAGTCGTTAACCAAGCCGGGAAACCGGTTATTTGACTCTTGGAGGTATCAAATGGCTCTGAGTATTGAGCAAAAGAAAGCAGTCGTAGCGGAAGTGGCAGATGTTGCCCAGACCGCACTGGCTGCAGTGGCGGCGGAGTATCGCGGCATCACTGTAGAGGAAATGACAGATTTGCGTGCCAAGGCACGTGAAAGTGGCGTTTACCTCACGGTGGCCACAAATACACTGGTCCGCCGGGCGGTGGAAGGTACCGAGTTTGAATGCATGCAGGAATCCCTTACAGGACCACTGCTCCTGGCTTTCAGTATGGAAGATCCAGGTGCTGCTGCGCGCCTTGTCAAAGACTATGCAAAGTCGAATGACAAACTCATTACAAAGCTGGTCGCAATTGGTGGAGAAATCTTCGAAGCCTCGGAACTGGACCGTCTGTCCAGTCTGCCGACTTATGATCAGGCAATTGCAATGTTAATGGGCGTAATGAAAGCACCGGTTGAAAAAATTGTCCGTACGCTGGTAGAGCCGCATACCAAACTGGTCCGTGTTATTGCAGCTGTTAAAGATGCAAAACAGGCAGCTTAAAAGTAATTTTAACTAAACCCCGGTAACCGCGAGGTTACTTTAATAGAACTAGGAGAGACGACAATGGCCGTTTCAAAAGATGATATTTTAGAAACAATTTCGAACATGAGCGTGATGGATGTTGTAGATCTGATCAGCGCCATGGAAGAAAAGTTTGGTGTTTCTGCTGCTGCACCTGTAGCGGTAGCTGCCGGTCCGGCAGCAGGCGCTGAAGCTGCTGCGGAAGAACAGACAGAGTTTGATCTGATTCTGGCTTCCTTCGGTGGCAGCAAAGTGCCAGTAATTAAAGCTGTTCGCGAAATCACCGGTCTGGGCCTCAAAGAAGCCAAAGACCTGGTTGAAAGTGCTCCGGCCACCGTCAAGGAAGGCATTGAGCAAAGCGAGGCTGATGAGTTGAAGAAGAAACTCGAAGAGGTAGGCGCTACCGTCGAGATCAAGTAAATCAAGTATTTTGATTTGCTGCATTAACAAAGAATTGGCTGGGGGATTTACATCCCCGGCCTGTTCCTGTTTGTAATTTAGAGACGCGACCATTGCCCGGGTCGCACAGAGGCGGTAGGTAATATGAATTACTCATTTACTGAGAAAAAGCGTATTCGCAAGGATTTTGGTAAACGACGGTCGGCACTGGAAGTGCCTAATCTGTTGCAAATCCAGACAAAGTCCTATGCGGAATTTCTGCAACTGGAGACAAAGCTGGATGAACGGCGTGAACGTGGACTGCACGGTGCGCTAAAATCTGTTTTCCCGATTGTTTCCTATTCCCGCAATGCTGCGCTTGAATATGTCAGCTATAAGCTGGGTAATGCGCCTTTTAATGTCCGGGAATGCAAGCTCCGTGGCATGACCTATGCGGCGCCGTTGCGCGTCAAGGTTCGTCTAGTCATATATGACAAGGAAAGCTCCGCCAGGCAGAAGCCGGTGAAATACGTAAAAGAGCAGGAAGTCTACATGGGCGATCTGCCGCTGATGACCGAGACCGGGACCTTTGTAATCAACGGTACCGAGCGCGTCATCGTTTCACAATTGCATCGCTCACCGGGTGTCTTTTTTGATCACGACAAAGGCAAAACCCACTCTAGTGGCAAACTGCTGTTTTCAGCGCGGGTTATCCCCTACCGTGGTTCCTGGCTGGATTTTGAATTTGATCCGAAAGATGGAATTTTCGCCCGTATCGACAGGCGCAGAAAACTGCCGGTAACCGTGTTGCTTCGTGCGCTGGGCATGAATAACGAAGAAATACTGGATACGTTCTTTGATACCAGCACCATTACCTTGTTAAAAGATGGCGGCAAGCTGCAACTTATTCCTGAACGCCTGCGTGGCGAGTCCGCGATGTTTGATATTACCGATAAAAAAGGTGATGTCATTATTGCGACCGGTAAACGCATCACAGCACGTCACGTCAAGCTGGTGGAAAAAGCGGGTATCAAGGCGCTGCAGGTACCGGATGATTACCTGCTGGGTAAAATCATCGCGCACGCCATCATCGACAAGGATTCAGGTGAATTGCTGGCAGATGCCAATGCGGAAATCACCGAGGAATTATTGCAACAGCTGCGTGAGGCCGGAATCAAGAAATTTGAAGTGTTGTACGTCAATGACCTTGACCAGGGCCCATATATTTCAAACACACTGAATATTGATTCAAGCACCAACGAACTTGAAGCATTGGTGGAAATATACCGCATGATGCGTCCCGGCGAACCACCGACCAAGGATGCTGCGCAAAACCTGTTCAAAAACCTGTTCTTCGCCGAAGAACGTTATGACCTGTCGGGTGTAGGGCGGATGAAGTTTAACCGCCGGGTTGGACGTGAAGAAATTACCGGTTCAGGCGTACTGAACCGTGAGGATATCCTGGCGGTACTGAAAGTGCTGATCGATATCCGCAACGGCAAGGGTACGGTTGATGATATCGACCACCTGGGTAACCGGCGGGTACGTAGTGTCGGCGAAATGGCCGAAAACGTATTCCGCGTGGGTGTTGTCAGGGTGGAACGTGCCGTTCGTGAGCGTTTGTCAGTGGCGGAAAGTGAAGATCTTTCACCGCAGGAACTGATCAATGCCAAACCTGTAGCGGCCGCGATCAAGGAGTTTTTCGGCTCCAGCCAGCTAAGCCAGTTCATGGATCAGAACAACCCCTTGTCAGAAGTTACTCACAAACGTCGTGTTTCGGCGCTTGGCCCGGGTGGTCTGACCCGTGAACGCGCCGGCTTCGAAGTGCGGGATGTACACCCGACACATTATGGTCGTGTGTGTCCGATTGAAACACCCGAAGGCCCGAATATCGGTCTGATCAATTCATTGGCCGTATACGCACGGACCAATGATTATGGTTTCCTGGAGACGCCCTATCGCAAGGTTGCCAGGGGCAAGGTCACCAGTGATGTGGAATACCTCTCCGCAATTGTGGAAGGTGATTATGTCATCGCGCAGGCCAATGCCGAGCTCGATAGCAATGGCAGGTTTGTAGACGAATTCATTCCTTGCAGGCATAAGGGTGAGTTCACCCTGAAAGAGCCGAGTGAGGTCAACTACATGGACGTGTCGCCGAAGCAGATTGTTTCTGTGGCGGCATCTCTGGTGCCATTCCTGGAGCACGATGATGCCAACCGTGCGTTGATGGGGTCCAATATGCAGCGTCAGGCGGTGCCCACACTGAAAGCTGAAAAGCCTTTGGTGGGTACCGGTATGGAGCGTGTTGTCGCTACCGATTCCGGTGTAACTGCCGTTGCCAAACGCGGCGGTGTCGTCGACCAGGTGGATGCCGGACGTATCGTTGTGCGTGTCAATGAGGATGAAGTTCCTGCCGGTGATCCCGGTGTGGATATTTACAACCTGGTCAAATATCAACGTTCCAACCAGAATACCTGTATGAACCAGCGTCCGCTGGTCAAGATAGGTGATGTCGTCGCTAAAGGTGATGTGCTGGCTGACGGCCCGTCAACCGATCTCGGTGAACTGGCCCTGGGCCAGAACATGCTGATCGCATTCATGCCCTGGAACGGATACAACTTCGAGGATTCAATCCTGATTTCTGAAAGGGTTGTGGAAGAAGACCGGTTCACGACCATCCACATTGTAGAACTGACCTGTGTTGCGCGCGATACCAAGCTGGGTTCCGAGGAAATTACCGCGGACATCCCGAACGTTGGTGAACATAACCTAAGCAAGCTGGATCAGTCCGGCATTGTCTATATCGGTGCAGAGGTTTCGGCGGGCGACATCCTGGTGGGTAAGGTTACGCCAAAGGGCGAAACCCAACTGACACCGGAAGAAAAGCTGCTGCGTGCCATTTTTGGTGAAAAAGCGTCTGATGTTAAGGATACGTCGTTGCGTGTTTCATCAGGTACCAATGGCACGGTCATCGACGTGCAGGTATTTACCCGTGACGGTGTAGAAAAGGACGAGCGTGCGGTTTCGATTGAGAAAGACCAGTTGAAGCAGGTCAGGAAAGATCTGGATGACCAGTTGCGTATTGTTCAAGGCGCTATCTACCAGCGCCTCGAAAACGCTCTTCTGGGAAAGGTTGCTGACAAGGGTCCGCAAGGTCTTAAAAAGGGCACCAGGATTACCGCTGAATTTCTTGCCGGCCTTGATACAGAAGAATGGTTCAAGTTGCGCATGAAGGACAATGATGCCAATGACCTTCTGGAGCATCTGGCAGATCAGGTCAAGGAACAAAACAAAGTCTTTGACGAAAAGTTCGAAGAGAAAAAGGGCAAGATCACCCGTGGTGATGACCTGGCTCCCGGCGTACTTAAAATGGTCAAGGTTTATATGGCTGTCAAACGGCGTGTCCAGCCGGGCGATAAAATGGCCGGCCGTCATGGTAACAAGGGTGTCATCTCCATGATTGTTCCGCAGGAAGACATGCCTTACATGGAGGATGGCACACCGGTTGATGTGGTGCTGAATCCATTGGGCGTACCGTCACGAATGAACATCGGACAGGTGCTGGAAACACACCTGGGCTGGGCTGCCAAGGGTCTCGGGCATCGTATTGCAGAGATGCTGGATCAGAAAGCCAAGACCGATGAAGTGCGCCAGTTCCTGGGCGACATCTATAACAGTGACCAGAAAGGCCGTGTCAACATGAACAGCTTTTCTGCGGGCGAAATCAAGGAAATGGCAAACAACCTCAGAGAAGGCGTGCCAATGGCAACGCCGGTATTTGACGGTGCACCTGAAACCGAGATCAAACGCCTGCTTGAACTGGCAAATCTGCCAACTTCCGGTCAGACCACCCTGTACAACGGTCGTACCGGTGATCGATTTGATCGCCCGGTAACGGTTGGTTACATGTACATGTTGAAGTTGAATCACCTGGTCGATGACAAGATGCATGCACGTTCCACCGGACCTTACAGCCTGGTAACGCAGCAGCCTCTTGGTGGTAAAGCCCAGTTTGGTGGTCAGAGGTTTGGTGAAATGGAAGTCTGGGCGCTCGAAGCCTATGGCGCGGCTTACACCTTGCAGGAAATGTTGACGGTTAAATCCGATGACGTGGCCGGCCGTAACCAGATGTACAAAAACATAGTCGATGGTAACCACGAGATGTCGGCAGGAATGCCGGAATCCTTCAACGTGTTGGTGAAGGAAATCCGCTCGTTGGCTATTAACATCGAACTTGAAGAAACGTGATCTGAGGAGATATGTGGTGAGAGACTTACTTAATCTCTATAATCGTCAGCGCCAGCCGCTGAATTTTGACGCAATCCGGATCGGATTGGCGCCGCCGGACCTGATTCGTTCATGGTCTTTTGGCGAAGTGAAAAAACCTGAAACCATCAACTACCGGACATTCAAACCGGAACGCGATGGCTTGTTTTGCGCTTCCATTTTTGGTCCTGTAAAGGATTACGAATGCCTGTGCGGCAAGTACAAGCGCATGAAGCACCGTGGCGTGGTTTGTGAAAAATGCGGTACCGAGGTTACATTGACCAAGGTGCGCCGTGAGCGTATGGCCCACATTGACCTGGCCAGCCCGGTTGCCCATATCTGGTTCCTGAAGTCCTTGCCCTCGCGCATTGGCCTGATGCTGGATATGACCCTGCGTGATATTGAGCGGATTCTGTATTTTGAATCCTATGTCGTGCTTGATGAGGGCATGACCACGCTGGAGCGCGGCGCATTGCTGACCGACGAGCAGTATCTTGATGCCGTTGAAGAGTTTGGCGATGAATTCGTAGCCAAGATGGGCGCGGAAGCAGTTTTTGAGTTAATGCGCACCATTAATTTGAAGGATGAGTTGAAGAAGTTGCGTGAAGACATTGGCGGAACGCGCTCAGAGACAAAACTCAAGCGATTTTCAAAGCGTGTCAAACTGGTCGAAGCCTTTATCAATTCAGGTAACCGTCCGGAATACATGATCATGACGGTATTGCCGGTATTACCACCGGATTTGCGCCCCCTGGTTCCGCTGGATGGTGGTCGATTTGCAACTTCGGATCTGAATGATCTTTACCGGCGTGTCATTAACCGGAATAACCGCCTGAAACGTCTGCTTGAACTCAATGCGCCCGATATCATCGTGCGCAACGAAAAACGCATGTTGCAGGAATCCGTGGATGCCTTGCTGGACAATGGTCGCCGTGGCCGTGCCATCACGGGCACCAACCGTCGTCCGTTGAAATCTCTTGCTGATATGATCAAGGGCAAACAGGGCCGGTTCCGTCAGAACCTGCTGGGTAAACGTGTGGATTACTCCGGTCGTTCCGTGATCGTGGTTGGTCCAACGCTGAAACTGCATCAATGCGGTCTGCCAAAGAAAATGGCGCTCGAGTTGTTCAAGCCGTTTATTTTCAGCAAATTGCAACTGCGCGGTATGGCGGCAACGATCAAGGCAGCCAAGAAACTGGTAGAGGCAGAACGCGCCGAGGTATGGGATATTCTCTCAGAGGTTATCCGTGAACACCCGGTACTGCTTAACCGTGCGCCAACATTGCACCGCCTGGGTATCCAGGCATTCGAACCGGTGTTGATTGAAGGCAAGGCCATCCAGCTGCACCCGTTGGTATGTACAGCATTCAATGCTGACTTCGATGGTGACCAGATGGCCGTGCACGTGCCGTTGTCAATCGAGGCACAGCTCGAAGCACGTACCTTGATGATGTCTTCAAACAACATTCTGTCGCCGGCCAATGGTGAACCTATCATTGTACCGACCCAGGACGTTGTGCTGGGCTTGTACTACATGACACGTAAATTGGCAGGCGTTGCCGGTGAGGGCATGTATTTCTCCGACATCGCTGAAGTTCATCGCGCCTATGAAAACAAGGCGGTCAAATTGCATGCAAGCATCCAGGTGCGTATCGATGAAACCATTATTTCTGAACATGGTGATGAGCGACATGAGACCAGCCTGGTTAAAACCACGGTTGGCCGTGCATTGCTGGCCGAGATCCGGCCCGAAGGTATGCCGTTCCACCTGCTGAACGAAGCGTTGAAGAAAAAGCAGATTTCCGGCCTGATCAACTCATGCTACCGGCGCCTGGGACTCAAGAAGACGGTCGTGTTTGCCGATCGCCTGATGTACACGGGTTTCCGTTATGCGACCATTGCCGGTATATCTATCGGTATCGATGACCTGGTCATTCCGGACGAAAAGAAGTCTATTCTGGATGCTGCGGATAACGAGGTCATTGAAATCCAGAACCAGTATATTTCCGGGCTTGTAACGGCGGGTGAACGCTATAACAAGGTGGTTGATATCTGGTCGCGGACCAACGAACAGGTTGCCCGTGCGATGATGGACGGCATGGGTAAAACCACGGCCAAGAACCTGAAGGGTGAGTCAATCGAAGAGGATTCCATGAATTCGATCTTCATCATGGCTGATTCAGGTGCACGTGGTTCGGCCGCGCAGATACGCCAGTTGGCAGGTATGCGTGGCCTGATGGCCAAGCCGGATGGTTCTATTATCGAAACCCCTATCACGGCTAATTTCCGTGAAGGTCTGGACGTTCTGCAGTACTTCATATCGACCCATGGTGCCCGTAAAGGTCTCGCGGATACGGCATTGAAAACAGCCAACTCCGGTTACCTGACCCGCCGGTTGGTGGATGTGGCACAGGACCTGGTAACCACCGAGATCGATTGCGGTACGGAAAACGGTCTGACAATGTTACCCATCGTTGAAGGTGGTGACGTGGTCGAACCGCTGAGTGAACGTGTGCTCGGACGTATGATTGCGGCTGACGTGCTGAAACCGGGTAGCGAAGATGTATTGTGTCCGCGTAACACCCTGTTGGACGAGCAATGGGTGGAAACACTGGAAGCCGAGGGTGTGGACCGGATCCTGGTTCGTTCGGCAATTACCTGTGAAACCCGTTATGGCGTATGTTCTTCCTGTTATGGACGTGATCTCGCGCGTGGTGAACTTGTAAACCTCGGTGAGGCGGTCGGTGTCATTGCTGCCCAGTCAATTGGTGAGCCGGGTACACAGCTGACCATGCGTACCTTCCATATTGGTGGTGCCGCATCCCGTGCTGCAGCGGTTGACCATATTCAAACCAAGTCTGCCGGTACCGTTCGCCTGCACAACCTCAAATCGGTAGTGAATGGCGACAAGAAGCTGGTTGCGGTCTCACGTTCCGGTGAGTTATCAGTCATAGACGAGCACGGACGTGAAAAAGAGCGTTACAAGGTTCCTTATGGTGCCATCGTTTCAATACGTGACGAAGATACCGTGGAAGCCGGCCAGGTTGTGGCTAACTGGGATCCCCATACACATCCGATTGTGACCGAAGTGGCTGGTATCATCGGTTTCCATGATTTCATTGAAGGCATCACCGTCAATGAAACCGTGGATGAAGTTACCGGTTTGAGCAGCCTGATCGTTACCGATCCAAAACAGCGCGGTAGCGCAGGCAAGGATCTGAAGCCGATGATCAGCCTGAGCGACAAGAAGGGCAAGCCGTTATACCTGGCGGGTACAGAAATTCCTGCACAGTATTTCTTGCAGGCATTGTGCATCGTAGGTATCCAGGATGGTCAGGAAGTGGCGGTGGGTGACGTCATCGCACGTATCCCGCAGGAGTCTTCCAAGACCCGTGATATTACCGGGTGGTTTACCGCGTGTTGCAGACCTGTTTGAAGCCCGTAAACCTAAAGAAACTGCGATACTTGCAGAAGTATCCGGTATTTTCAGTTTCGGTAAGGAAACCAAGGGCAAGCAGCGTATCGTTATAACCAAGGATGATGGCGATCATTATGAAGAGCTGATTCCCAAGTGGCGTCACCTGATCGTATTTGAAGGCGAGCGTGTTGAGAAAGGTGAAACCATCGTGGATGGTGAGCCGAATCCGCATGACATCCTGCGTCTGATGGGTGTCGAAACCCTGTCCGATTACCTGACCAAGGAAATCCAGGATGTGTATCGTCTCCAGGGCGTGAAAATCAATGATAAGCATATTGAGGTGATCGTCAGGCAGATGTTACGCAAGGCCGAAATTCGTGAAGCAGGCGATACTACGCTGTTGATGCGCGAACAGCTGGACGTGATTCGTGTCAAGGACGCGAATGCAGTGGCGGTGAAAGACGGTGGCGAACCAGCTGTTTATCAGCGTTTGCTGCTGGGAATCACCAAGGCTTCGCTGGCAACAGAGTCGTTTATCTCGGCGGCATCCTTCCAGGAGACTACCAGGGTACTGACTGAGGCGGCTGTAAGCGGCACAATTGATCACCTGCGCGGCCTCAAGGAAAATGTCATTGTAGGCCGCCTGATCCCGGCGGGTACCGGTATGGCGTATCACAATTCACGCAAGCGTCCTCCTGAAGAAGAGCCGGAAATCGACCTGGCTGCGCTCGCTGCTGCTGTTGCGGCGGAGGAGTTTGGTGAGCTGGAAGAAGAGATCAAGGCAAAAGCCAAAGAATAGGCTATGTGTACTGCCAACCTTATAACGTTGGCAGTACACCTGGTTATAATAAGCCGGGGTCCGGGCTTGCCCGGACCCCGGCTTATTATTGATTCGAATAAAAACTGGTGAGAATGTCAATTTTGCTATTGCGTGCAAATAGCTTCCCTGTCATAATCGTCCGGCTAAGGAATTCAATCCCTTCAAAAGAAGGGCCGGGTGGCAAAAAGTGAGCCTGACAATTCACTTCAAGGCTGCTCCGGAAAGCCAATGTCGCCGGCGCGTGGGCCGGGTTAGTGGCTGCCCAATCCAGGTTTTAAAAGACCGGGGTTGGGCGTTTGACATTGTCAGGGGGGTTGCGTAAAATTCGCGGCCTTCGGCAGGCAGGGCAAGGGCCCGGTCTGTCGTTTTATTTGGGCCTTTAAATTTTTATTAGGCAGGTTAATTTTTTCAGGGTTGAAGGATATATGACAACTGTAAATCAATTGGTACGCAAGCCTCGCAAACCGAAAGTTTATAAAAGCGGTGTGCCCGCATTGGAAGGCTGTCCGCAAAAACGCGGCGTATGTACCCGTGTTTATACAACAACACCTAAAAAGCCGAATTCAGCGTTGCGTAAAGTCGCACGTGTGCGGTTGACCAATGGCTATGAAGTCACCAGTTATATTGGCGGTGAGGGCCATAACCTGCAGGAACATAGCGTGATACTGATCCGTGGCGGTCGTGTAAAAGATCTGCCTGGTGTTCGTTATCACACCGTTCGCGGCAGCCTTGATACCTCGGGTGTCAGTGATCGCCGCCAGGGCCGTTCCAAGTACGGCACCAAGCGGCCCAAGAATTGATTCGGATCAGTTAACAAGGATCAGATAAGACAATGTCAAGAAAACATTCAAATTTCGGTCACGATATCCTGCCGGACCCCAAGTTTGGCAGTGAAATGATCACCCGGTTTGTCAACATGGTGATGCACAGTGGCAAAAAGTCAGTGGCAGAGCGCATCGTATACGGTGCAATGGATACCATTGAAGAAAAGAACAAGAGCGCTACACCGGTAGAGCTGGTTGAAGCAGCGCTGGAAAATGTCAGCCCGATGGTTGAAGTCAAGTCCCGCCGTGTCGGTGGTGCGACTTACCAGGTGCCGGTTGAAGTGCGGCCTAAACGTCGCCAGACCCTGGCAATGCGCTGGATTATTGATGCCGCGCGCAAACGTGGCGAGAAAAACATGCCTCAGCGGCTGGCCGGTGAACTGCTGGATGCCATAGAGCAACGCGGTTCGGCTGTGAAGAAGCGTGAAGATGTGCATCGCATGGCAGAGGCTAACAAAGCCTTCTCACATTACCGCTGGTAATTGGAATTTTAAGGAAACTATAGTGGCTCGTAACACGCCAATTGAAAGGTATCGCAACATCGGCATCATGGCTCATATTGATGCTGGTAAAACGACGACGACTGAACGAATTCTGTTCTACACCGGTGTTTCACACAAGATCGGTGAAGTCCATGACGGCAATGCCACCATGGACTGGATGGAGCAGGAGCAGGAGCGTGGTATTACGATTACCTCAGCTGCCACCACTTGTTTTTGGAGTGGCATGGACAAGCAGTACAAGGAACACCGGATCAATATTATTGATACACCGGGACACGTTGATTTCACCATTGAGGTCGAACGCTCTTTGCGCGTGCTCGATGGTACCGTAGCGGTTTTCTGTGCGGTCGGTGGTGTCCAGCCACAATCTGAAACAGTATGGCGCCAGGCGACCCGTTATAACGTTCCGCGTATGGCATTTGTCAACAAGATGGATCGTACCGGGGCTGATTTCCAGCGTGTGGTAGAGCAGATCAAAGAGCGTCTGGGTGCACGTGCAGTTCCCGTGCAACTGCCTATCGGTGCTGAAGAGGATTTCGTCGGTATTGTGGATCTGGTCAGAATGAAAGCCATTTACTGGGAAACTGAAAACCTGGGTGTAGCTTATGAGGCCCGCGAAATTCCGCAGGAATTGCAAGCCGAAGCGGAAGCTGCGCATGAGTACATGGTTGAAATTGCGGCGGAAGCATCCGAAGAACTGATGGAGGCTTACGTTGAAGATGGTGTGCTCACAAAAGAGCAAGTCATTGAAGGCCTGCGTATTGGTACGCTTAACAACGATATCGTGCCCTGCCTGTGTGGTACGGCGTTCAAAAACAAGGGCGTACAGTCTCTGCTTGATTCGATCATTGAGTTGATGCCCTCCCCGGTCGATGTGCCGGCGATTACCGGCATCCTCGAAAATGAAGAAAATGGTGTACGTAAAAGCGATGACAATGAACCGTTCTCCGCATTGGCATTCAAAATCGCAACTGATCCGTTTGTAGGAACCTTGACGTTCTTCCGCGTCTATTCGGGTGTTTTGAAATCCGGTGATACCTTGTATAACCCGGGCAAGAGCAAAAAAGAACGTGTGGGTCGAATCCTGCAAATGCATGCCAATACCCGTGAAGAGATCAAGGAAGTACGTGCCGGTGATATCGCCGCCGCCGTTGGCCTGAAAGACGTGACCACCGGTGACACCCTGTGTGACCTGAAAGAAGTTATCACGCTGGAACGTATGGAATTCCCGGACCCGGTGATTTCAGTTGCCGTTGAGCCCAAGACCAAGAGCGACCAGGAAAAAATGGGTATTGCCCTGGGCAAACTGGCGAAGGAAGATCCTTCGTTCAGGGTCAGGACAGACCAAGAATCCGGACAGACGATTATTTCAGGCATGGGTGAGTTGCACCTTGATATCCTGGTTGAGCGTATGCGCCGTGAATTCAGCGTCGATGCCAATGTCGGGCGTCCGCAGGTTGCTTATCGCGAAACCATCCGTAAACAGGTCGAGGCTGAAGGCAAGTTTGTCAAACAGTCCGGTGGCCGTGGCCAGTATGGACACGTCAAGATCCGCCTGATGCCGATGGAAGCCGGCGAGGGTTATAAATTTGATAACAAGATCGTTGGCGGCGTGGTACCAAAAGAATACATAAATTCGGTTGACAAGGGTATCCAGGAAGCACTGCAAAATGGCGTGGTCGCTGGTTATCCGGTGGTTGACGTCAAGGTTGAGTTGTACGACGGCTCGTACCATGAAGTTGACTCGAATGAAATGGCATTCAAGATCGCAGGATCCATGGCCTTCAAGAATGCGGCAAGAATCGCCAGCCCGGTTCTGCTTGAGCCGATGATGAAAGTCGAAGTGGTCACACCGGAAGATTACATGGGTGATGTCATGGGTGATGTGACCCGCCGTCGTGGCATTTTGCAGGGCATGGAAGATTGTCCGGCAGGCAAGATCATCAACGCACACATTCCGCTGTCAGAAATGTTTGGCTATGCGACAGACCTGAGGTCTCAGACCCAGGGTCGTGCGACTTATACAATGGAATTCGACCACTACTCGGAAGCACCGAATAGTGTTGTTGAAGAAATCGTCAAAAAGACCGCCTAGGTCCCGGACCGGCTAATAAGAGGAAAGCAGGCATGTCCAAGGTAAAATTTGAAAGAACAAAGCCCCATGTAAACGTGGGTACGATTGGTCACGTAGATCATGGCAAGACGACGCTGACGGCGGCGTTGACGAAAATATGTGCTGAAGCCCGCGGTGGCGATTATATCGCCTATGACCAGATCGACAATGCGCCGGAAGAACGCGAACGTGGTATCACGATCGCAACCGCCCATGTTGAGTATGAGACGGAAAAACGTCACTACGCCCACGTGGATTGCCCGGGCCATGCTGACTATGTGAAGAACATGATCACCGGTGCGGCGCAGATGGATGGCGCGATCCTGGTGGTATCGGCGGCCGATGGCCCGATGCCACAGACGCGTGAGCACATATTGCTGGCACGCCAGGTAGGTGTTCCCTACATTATCGTGTACATGAACAAGGCCGACCAGGTTGACGACGATGAGTTGCTGGAACTGGTGGAGATGGAAGTGCGTGAGCTGTTGAGCTCCTATGACTTCCCGGGTGATGACCTGCCGTTGATTACAGGTTCTGCCCTGAAGGCGCTGGAAGGCGACGAATCCGATATCGGTATTCCTTCCATATTGAAACTGATGGATGCGATGGATGACTACATCCCCCAGCCTGAACGCGAAATGGACAAGCCATTCCTGCTGCCGATCGAGGATGTGTTCTCCATATCCGGTCGTGGCACGGTGGTCACGGGCCGTATTGAGCGCGGTATTGTCAAGGTGGGTGAGGAAATCGAGATCGTCGGTATCAAGGAAACCCACAAGACCACCTGTACGGGTGTCGAGATGTTCCGCAAGTTGCTGGACGAAGGCCGTGCCGGTGATAACGTAGGTGTATTGCTGCGTGGTGTTAAGCGTGAAGAGGTTGAGCGCGGCCAGGTGCTGGCGCACTCGGGAACGATTCACCCGCATACCAAGTTTGAGGCTGAGGTGTACATCCTGTCGAAAGACGAGGGTGGACGTCACACGCCGTTTTTCAAGGGCTATCGTCCGCAGTTTTATTTCCGTACGACGGATATAACGGGTGCGGTGCAGTTGCCTGATGGTGTTGAGATGGTGATGCCTGGGGACAATGTCCAGATGAAGGTAGAGCTGATTAACCCGATTGCGATGGAAGAAGGTCTGCGGTTTGCAATCCGCGAAGGTGGCCGCACCGTTGGTGCTGGCGTTGTTGCCAAGATCTTTGAATAAAACGAGTAGAGCGAGCTAAAGAAATGGCTGATCAAAGAATCCGTATCAAGCTGAAAGCGTTCGATCATCGATTGATTGATCGCTCGGCCAGTGAAATTGTGGAAACCGCGAAGCGGACAGGTGCCCAGGTGCGCGGTCCGATACCGTTACCCACACGCATTGAACGTTTTACCGTACTGACGTCTCCGCATGTAAACAAGGATGCGCGGGACCAGTACGAGACACGGACGCACAAGCGCCTGATGGATATCATTGATCCCAATGACAAGACCGTGGATGCGCTGATGAAGCTGGATCTTGCAGCAGGCGTGGACGTACAGATCAAGTTGTACTGATAGCAGGACAATAGGCAAAACAATGACGATTGGACTAATAGGCCGCAAACGCGGTATGACCCGGGTATTTACCGAACAGGGTGAAAGCATCCCAGTAACGGTTATCGAGGTCAGCCCAAACCGTGTAACACAGGTAAAAACTGTGGATGCGGACGGGTATAACGCACTGCAGGTGACACTGGGCAAAAAGCGCAGCAGTCTGCTGAACAAACCTCAGGTCGGGCATTTCAGCAAGGCTGAAGTAGAAGCGGGCGAAGGCCTGTGGGAGCTGAAGCTGGTTGACGAGGAAGGTACTGAGTTGGAAGCAGGTGCTGAATTGAAGGTTGACCAGTTTGAAGCAGGTCAGAAAGTAGATGTTACCGGAACCAGTAAAGGTAAAGGGTTCGCGGGTGTAGTCAAACGGCATAACTTTGCCATGCAGGATGCCACCCACGGTAATTCACTTTCGCATCGTGCACCAGGTTCAATTGGTATGTGCCAGACACCGGGTCGTGTGTTCAAAGGTAAGAAAATGGCCGGTCACATGGGTGATGTGCGTGTTACGACCCAGAACCTGGAAGTGGTCAGTGTCGATATGGATCGCAACCTGTTGTTGATCAAGGGTGCGGTACCAGGTGCCAGTGGTGGCCAGGTTACCGTTCGTCCTGCCGTGAAGATGCACTGAGGAGAATGATGATGGAACTCGCAGTTGCAGGCGGAAACGCAATTAAGGTCTCAGAAGCTACTTTTGGGCGTGATTTCTCTGAAGCACTGGTTCATCAGGTCGTGACCGCCTATCTGGCCGGCGCACGTGCTGGAACCAAGGCACAGAAAACCCGTTCCGATGTTCGCGGCGGTGGCCGTAAACCCTGGAAACAGAAAGGTACTGGCCGTGCTCGTGCCGGTACGATCCGTAGCCCGTTGTGGCGTGGTGGTGGCAGAACATTTGCTGCCCGGCCCCGGGATCATTCACAAAAAGTGAACCGCAAGATGTACCGCGGTGCGCTACAGGCCATCCTGTCAGAACTGGTACGCCAGGATCGACTGGTGGTGTTGGACGCATTTGAGCTGAGCACACCGAAAACCAGTGAATTGCTGACCAGGCTTGCGGAGCAGGGCTTTGAAAAAGGTCTGATTGTCACCGCACAAGTCGAAGGAAACTTGTTCCTGGCTTCACGTAATGTACCCAATGTTTATGTGTTGGATGTAGCGGGCCTGGACCCTGTCAGCCTGGTTGCGGCAGACAAAGTGATCATGACGGTTGACGCCGTCAAGAAGATTGAGGAGTGGCTGGGATGAGCAACGAACGCTTATACAAGGTATTGCTTGCGCCGCGGATGACTGAAAAGTCGACCCGGGATTGGCGAAAGCAGCAACCAGTATGTATTTAAAGTGACCAGCGATTCTAACAAGTCCGAGATCAAGGACGCTGTTGAGAAGTTGTTTGAGGTCAATGTTGAGTCAGTGCGCATTGTAAACGTCAAGGGTAAAAGCAAGACGTTCAAGCTCCGTTCGGGCAAGCGTAACGACTGGAAAAAAGCATATGTTCGCGTACAGGAAGGTCAGGTCATCGACTTCCTGGGCGGGGAATCAGTTTAAGGATATTTGCTCATGGCAATTGTTAAGGCAAAACCAACATCGCCAGGACGTCGTGGTGTAGTAACGGTCAAACATGACCACCTGCACAAGGGTGCACCACACGCCGCGTTGCTGGAAAAGAAATCACGTACAGGTGGACGTAATAACGCCGGTCGTATTACCACGCGTCATCGTGGTGGCGGTCATAAAAAACACTACCGTGTGATTGACTTCAAGCGTGACAAGGACGGGATTGACGGTCGCATTGAACGCATCGAGTACGATCCGAACCGCACCGCGCATATTGCACTGGTTCTGTACGCCGATGGTGAGCGTCGTTACATCATTGCACCCAAGGGCCTGCGCTCCGGTGATCCGGTCAAGAGTGGCCGCGATGCAGCGATCAAACCTGGTAACTGCTTGCCTTTGCGCAACATACCGGTAGGTACCGTGGTGCATTGCATAGAAATGAAGCCTGGCAAGGGTGCGCAGATCGCCCGTAGTGCCGGTGCAGCCGTTCAATTGGTTGCACGGGAAGGTCAATATGCAACGCTGCGCTTACGTTCAGGTGAGATGCGCAAGATTCCGGCCCGTTGCCGTGCAACGGTTGGCGAGGTTTCGAATTCTGAGCATAACCTTGAAAAACTCGGTAAAGCCGGTGCCAAACGCTGGCGTGGTGTTCGTCCGACCGTTCGTGGTGTGGCCATGAACCCGGTAGATCACCCGCACGGTGGTGGTGAAGGCCGCACTTCGGGTGGCCGTCATCCGGTTTCACCCTGGGGAACGCCCACCAAGGGATACAAGACTCGCAGTAATAAGCGTACGGACAAATTTATCGTCCGCCGGTCAGGAAAATAACGGATAGCGAACATGGCAAGATCGATTAAAAAAGGACCTTTCATTGACCATCACCTGGCCAAAAAGGTATCGGACTCAATTGAGACCAATAACAAGCGCCCGATCAAGACATGGTCCCGGCGTTCAATGATTCTGCCCGAGATGGTTGGTTTGACCATTGCCGTACATAACGGACGGCAGCATGTTCCGATTCTGATCAATGATCAGATGATTGGTCATAAACTAGGTGAATTTGCACCGACCCGGACCTTCAGGGGTCATTCCGGCGACCGCAAATCCAAGTAGGTAAGCAAGCATGAATGCAACAGCAAAATTAAGAGGCGCAAGAATTTCCGCGCAAAAGGTACGCCTGGTGGCTGACCAGGTACGTGGCATGCCGGTTGAAAAAGCCGAGCAGCTACTGGCTTTCAGCACCAAAAAAGCAGCCCGCATCATGAAAAAAGTTCTGCTTTCGGCGATAGCAAATGCCGAGCACAACGATGGTGCAGATATCGATGAACTGACCATCTCCGTTGTCATGGTAGATGAAGGCCCGACAATGAAACGGGGCAGGGCGCGCGCCAAGGGCCGTGGCACACGAATTTTGAAACGCACCAGTCACATTACGTTGACTGTGGCCGACAGCGAATAGACCGGGACAAATATTATGGGTCAAAAGGTACATCCAATCGGCATCCGCTTGGGGATTTCCAAAGACTGGAATTCAACCTGGTATGCGGAAAAGGGCGAATACGCTGAAATGCTGAACTCTGATCTTGCGGTCAGGGCATATCTGCAAAAGCGTCTGAAGCAGGCGGCAGTAAGCCGTATCCAGATTGAACGGCCGGCAAAAACAGCCCGCATCACCATACACACCGCGAGGCCGGGTATCGTGATCGGTAAGAAAGGTGAAGACATTGAGCGTCTGCGCCGTGAAGTGACAGCCCGCATGGGTGTTCCGACGCACATTTCGGTTGCCGAAATTCGTAAACCGGAGCTGGATGCACAATTGGTAGCAGAAGGTATAGCGCAGCAGCTTGAGCGCCGTATCATGTTCCGCCGTGCAATGAAGCGCGCGGTTGGTAATTCGATGCGCCTCGGCGCTTTGGGTATCAAGGTGAAACTTTCGGGCCGTTTGAACGGTGCCGACATTGCCCGCAGTGAGTGGTACCGCGAAGGTCAGGTGCCCCTGCACACGCTCCGTGCGGATGTGGATTACGGCATTGTTGAGGCCGCTACGACCTATGGCATCCTCGGCGTCAAAGTATGGATTTACAAGGGCGAAGTATTCGACCTGTATGCGGCCAAAACTGAAAAGCCTGGCGGCAAGAAAGGCGCCAACTAGGAGACTGAGTCATGTTGCAGCCAAAACGAACAAAATTCAGAAAGCAGATGAAAGGCCGTAACCGTGGTATGGCCCAGGTGGGTAACCGCGTCAGTTTCGGTGAGTATGGTCTTAAAGCTACTACACGCGGGTTTGTTACCGCGCGTCAGATAGAAGCTGCCCGGCGCGCCATTACCCGTTATGTAAAACGTGGCGGTAAATTATGGATCCGCGTATTTCCGGACAAGCCGATTACCAAGAAACCGGTTGAAGTCCGCATGGGTAAGGGTAAAGGCAATGTTGAATACTGGGTTGCGCCGATTCAGCCTGGCCGCGTGCTCTATGAAATTCAGGGTGTTTCAGAAGAAGCGGCCCGTGAAGCTTTTCGCCTGGCATCAGCCAAACTGGCGGTCAAGACCACCTTTGTTACCCGGTCGGTGATGTGATGAACGTGAATGAAATGAAAAGCAAGACGGTGGTTGAATTGCGTGATGAGCTTAAAGGCCTGTTACAGGAACAGTTCAACCTGAGAATGCAAAAAGGAATGGGTCAGATAACCAATGTTAATGAATTGCGTCGTGTGCGCCGCGATATTGCGCGGGTCAAGACCGTCATGACTGAAAAATCAATTGAAGGTAATGCGGCATGACTACTACACAAGAAATCAAGCGCACCAAGACCGGTCGCGTTGTCAGCAATAAAATGGACAAAAGCGTGACCGTATTGCTCGAACGTCAGATCAAGCACGCGCTGTATGGAAAATACATTAAACGTTCCACCAAGGTTCTTGCGCACGACGAAGACAACAGTTGTGGAGAAGGCGATAAAGTTAAGATCGCTGAGTGCCGTCCTCTTTCTAAATCAAAGAGTTGGCGGGTAATTGAGATTCTGGAGCGGGCACAATAGCCCGACCATCGGTTCAAGCCGGAGAATATATAAATGATTCAGATGCAATCCATGTTGACAGCCGCAGACAACAGCGGTGCACGCCGGGTGATGTGTATCAAGGTGCTGGGCGGTTCGAAGCGGCGTTATGCGCGTATTGGCGACATCATCAAGGTGACCGTCAAGGATGCGATTCCGCGCGGTAAGGTCAAGAAAGGTGAGGTATACGACGCCGTTGTTGTACGTACAAGAAGTGGTGTGCGTCGCAGCGACGGTTCCCTGATCCGCTTCGATGGCAATGCAGCCGTGCTGCTGACCCCAAAACTGGAACCGATCGGAACCCGTATTTTTGGACCGGTTACACGTGAACTGCGTACAGAGCGGTTTATGAAGATTGTCTCGCTGGCACCTGAAGTGCTTTGAGCGGGAGGAGCAAATAATGAAACGCATACATAAAGGCGATGAGGTTATCGTCACAACAGGCCGCAGCAAGGGAACGCGGGGTCATGTACTCCAGGTTCTGGATGCTGATCGCTTGCTGGTCGAAAACGTGAATATGATCAAACGCCATACAAAACCGGATCCGGGCCGTAATAAGCCGGGCGGTATTGTCGAAAGGGAAGCTTCGATTCACATTTCCAATGTGGCGATGTTTAATCCGGCGACCGGTAAAGCAGACCGCATCGGTTACAAGTCACTGGAAGATGGCAACAAGGTGCGTATATTCAAATCCACCGGCGAAGCCGTTGATATCTAGAGATCAGTAAAATGTCCAGATTACAAACAGTATACAAAGAAACGCTCGTACCCCAGTTGGTGGAAAAGCTTGAACTCAAAAACATCATGGAAGTACCCAGCATTACCAAGGTAACTTTGAACATGGGTGTGGGTGAAGCCGTAACCGACAAAAAGGTCATGGCGCGTGCAACCGCTGATATGGAATTGATTGCCGGTCAAAAGCCGATTGTGATCAATGCGCGTAAATCAGTGGCAACCTTCAAGATTCGTGATGGTTGGCCGGTCGGTTGCAAGGTCACATTGCGTCGTGAGCGCATGTACGAATTTCTTGATCGCCTGGTGAATATTTCCATCCCCCGTATTCGCGATTTCCGTGGCCTGAGCCGCAAATCATTTGACGGGCGTGGTAATTACAGTTTTGGTATCACGGAGCAGATCATGTTCCCTGAAATCGATTTCGACAAGATTGACACCATTCGCGGTATGGATATCACCATCACCACGAGTGCAAGAAACGATGTGGAAGGACTGGCGTTGTTACAGGCGTTCAACTTCCCCTTCAAGGATAAATAGGAAAGGACAGTCACATGGCAAAAGTATCCATGATCAATCGTGAGAAAAAGCGCACCAAGCTGGTTGCAAAATATGTCAGCAAACGTGCCGCACTCAAAAAGATCATTGCGGACCCGGAAGTCGGGTTTGAAGAGAAACAGCAGGCAATGTTTTCGTTGCAGAAGTTACCGCGCGATTCCAGCCCGGTACGTCAGCGTAACCGTTGCCAGATAACAGGTCGGCCACGCGGGTTTTACCGCAAGTTCGGGCTGTCCCGTAATAAGTTGCGTGAAGCAACCATGCGCGGAGATGTGCCAGGGCTCCGGAAGGCCAGCTGGTAACAGATAACAAGCGGGTCTTTGACCTGGCTCTAATGTGAAACAAGGTATTTAATCATGAGTATGAGTGATCCGATTGCCGACATGCTGACACGCATCAGGAATGCGCAGGCAGCCAACAAGGTTGTAGTGAGTATGCCGAATTCGAAAGTCAAAGTGGGTATTGCCGCCGTGCTGAAGGACGAAGGCTATATCACCGACTTCCGCGTGGATGAGAACAACGGCAAACCAAGCCTCGAAGTTACGCTTAAGTACTTTGAAGGACGGGGTGTTATCGATAGTCTGAAACGTGCAAGCCGTCCCGGTCTGCGTATATATCGCGGCAAAGACGATTTGCCGCATGTACTTGATGGCCTCGGTATTGTAATTGTCAGTACTTCACGCGGCTTTATGACCGATGTTGCAGCACGCGCTGCCGGTCATGGCGGCGAACTTATTTGTTACGTGGCCTAGGGCCTGTTGAAACTTAGGAGACCATCATGTCACGCGTAGCTAAAAATCCGATCAAACTACCTGCCGGTGTTGACATCAACATAAGTGGGTCTGAGTTGAAGGTCAAGGGTCCGAAAGGTAATCTCACATTGAATTTGCACCCCAATGTTAGCCTGGCTGAAAACGACGGCGAATACCTGGTGAAACCGGACAGTGACAAGAGTGTCGCCATGGCCGGTACTTTCAGGTCATTGGTTAACAATATGGTTATCGGTGTCAGCGAGGGTTTTCAGAAGAAGTTGCAACTGGTTGGCGTGGGTTACCGCGCACAACTCCAGGGCAGCAAGCTGAACCTTCAGTTGGGTTTTTCACACCCGGTTGAGTACAACGCACCCGAGGGCATTACGATTGAAACGCCTTCGCAGACGGAAATCATTGTGAGTGGATGCGACAAGCAAAAGGTCGGCCAGGTTGCAGCAGAGATTCGTTCATACCGGCCACCCGAGCCTTACAAGGGTAAAGGTGTGCGTTATGCCGATGAACGGGTTGTCAGAAAGGAAGCCAAGAAAGCTTAATGCCTATTTTTATTGGGCCAGGCTTGCTTAAGAGGAATGAGTAATGGATAAGAAAACAGCACGTTTGCGCAGGGCTAAAAAGACCCGCTCACACATTCGTCGTCTGGGTATGCCCCGTTTGACGGTGCACCGTAGTGGACGCCATATATATGCGCAGGTTATCGCAGCAGAAGGTGGCAGCGTAATTGCAGCTGCCTCGACAGTGCAAAAAGATTTGCGTACCGGCCTCGACAGCACCAGCAATAAGGATGCTGCCAAAGCCGTTGGCGAGGCAGTCGCCAAAAGAGCAGTTGCTGCAGGCGTAACAGATGTAGCATTTGACCGCTCAGGTTACCGTTATCACGGTAGGGTTGCCGTGCTGGCCGATGCCGCACGTGAAAGCGGGCTGAAGTTTTAATTCGCCCCAATACTGAATCAGGAAGCAGGTATAAAAATGTCGAGAATGGACAGAGATAACGGCGACGGGATGCTGGAAAAGCTGGTAGCCGTCAATCGTGTTGCCAAGGTTGTTAAAGGCGGACGCGTGTTTGGCTTTACAGCACTGAGTGTTGTTGGTGATGGTAACGGCAAGGTTGGATTTGGCTATGGAAAAGCCAAGGAAGTCCCTGTTGCCATACAGAAATCCATGGAAAAAGCACGTCGTGACATGGTTACGATTTCGCTTAACGATGGCACCTTGTGGCACCCGGTAAAAGCCAGTTACAGCGGTTCAAGAATTTATATGCAACCCGCATCAGAAGGTACCGGTGTCATTGCCGGTGGCGCTATGCGTGCTGTATTGGAAACGGTTGGTGTGCATAACGTGCTGGCAAAGAGCGTCGGTTCCAACACCCCGATCAACCTGGTCAGGGCCACGATCAAGGGCCTTGTAGCCATGCACAACCCGGAATCAATTGCGGCCAAACGTGGCAAGTCTGTTGATGAGATCCTGGCAAACCATAAGTAACTGAGCAGAACAATGGCTAAGAAACAACAGATAAATGTGACGCTGGTCCGCTCACCGATCGGCACCCAGCCCAAACACCGCGAATGCGTACGCGGCCTCGGCCTCAAGCGCATGCATCAGACTGTGACACTGGAAGATACGCCTTCTGTGCGCGGCATGGTCAACAAAATTTATTACATGGTACGAGTGGAAGAGGTTTAAGCCGCTTCTGCGAGCCTGTTTAAAAGGAAAGTACGAACATGAAACTGAATACAATTAGCCCTGCAGAGGGTAGTAAAAAGAACCGCAAACGCGTTGGCCGCGGTATTGGCTCAACCGACGGCAAAACTGCCGGACGTGGTCATAAAGGCCAGAAATCCCGTTCCGGCGGCTATCACAAGGTCGGTTTTGAGGGGGGTCAGATGCCTTTGCAACGCCGCTTGCCAAAGCGCGGGTTTGCTTCGCTTACCGCGCGCTACAAAGCGGAAGTTCGCCTGTATCACATCGCAGCCATGGACGCTGACGTGATTGACATGGAAACCTTGAAGAAAGCGGGTATCGTCAAACATGATGCAAAAAAAGTTAAAGTGATCAACACCGGTGAAGTGGGCCGTGCAGTAACACTGAAAGGCCTGGCAGTCACCAGGGGTGCACAAGCTGCAATCGAAGCGGCGGGCGGAAAGGTCGAGTAATGGCGAAGACGCCTTCACAAGTGGCGGAAACGCTGGGTGGTCTCGGTCGGTTGACTGAACTGCGGCAGCGCCTGGTATTCGTGGTGATAGCATTGATTGTGTATCGCATCGGTACCTTTATCCCGGTACCGGGTGTGAATCCGCAGGCACTGATGCAGTTCATGGATTCACAGCAGGGAACCATCATTGATGTGTTCAACCTGTTTACCGGTGGTGCCTTGGAGCGCTTCTCGTTATTTGCACTGGGTGTGATGCCGTATATTTCTGCTTCAATTATCATGCAGTTGATGAGCAGCACGGTACCGAAGTTGCAGCAGTTGAAGAAGGAAGGCTCCAGCGGTCGTCAGAAAATTACCCAGTACACACGTATATTTACGGTATTCCTGGCAGCTTTCCAGGCAGGCAGTGTTGCTTTTGCCCTGCAGAGCCAGACTGCCATCGTGTTTGCGCCAGGCTACGGATTTTTGTTTACTGCCATTGTCACCTTGACGGCAGGTACATTATTCCTGATGTGGCTGGGTGAGCAGATCACCGAAAGGGGTGTGGGTAACGGTATTTCATTGATCATTTTCGCAGGTATCGTCGCCGGTTTACCACGGGCGATAGCGGGAACACTCGAGTTGGTCAATACCGGGCAATTGAGCATACCCGCCACCTTGTTCATCCTGATCCTGGTCATCGGTGTGGTTTATTTTATCGTTCGTGTGGAACGTGGCCAACGGCGTATTACTGTCAATTATGCACAGCGCCAGGGCAGGGTTGCTTACCAGAACCAGCAAACGCATTTACCGTTGAAGCTGAATATGTCCGGTGTGATTCCGGCGATTTTTGCATCCAGCCTGGTGATTTTCCCGTCTACGTTGGCGACCTGGTTTTCAACTTCGGAAAACCTCAGTTGGTTGACGGATGTGTCAGCCGCACTGACACCCGGAAACTTGCCGTATACGCTATTGTATTCGTCCCTGATTATATTTTTCTGTTTCTTTTATACGGCGTTGGTTTTCAATTCCAAGGAAACAGCAGACAACCTGAAGAAGTCCGGTGCATTTATTCCCGGAATCCGCCCGGGTCGTCACACTGCCGACTATATTGACAATGTTCTAACCCGCTTAACGATGGTTGGCTCCTTATATCTGGTTTCTGTATGTCTGTTACCGGATATTCTAAGGGTTATCTGGGCGGTACCGTTTTACTTTGGGGGTACCTCGGTACTGATCGTTGTGGTTGTGGTAATGGACTTTATTGCCCAGATCCAGGCGCATCTGATATCGCATAAGTACGATACCCTGATGAAAAAGGCCAACCTGAAGTCTTACGGACGTTCGGGTGTGGTACGCCGATAGGCAAAATTGAGTGCATGGCCAAGGCCGTGCTTTGTTGGCGGGATGCGCCAGGCCGGTTAACCGGAACAGCGTCACCGCCTTTGTTATCTAAGGAGAGCTGCAATGAAGGTGCAAGCTTCAGTTAAAAAGATTTGCCGGAATTGCAAGATTGTTCGACGCAGGGGCGTGGTTTATGTCATTTGCACGACGGACAAGAAACACAAGCAAAGACAAGGCTGAAACAATTTACATTTAAGTGAATTGTGGCTTTTACCGGATAAGCCAATTCGATATAATGTACTGTTTACGTTAAGCAGTACCAACAGTAGCAGGAGTACGTAGTATGGCTCGCATAGCGGGAGTCAACATACCAGATCAGAAGCACACATGGATTGCTTTGACCACCATTTATGGGGTCGGCAAGGTACGTGCCCTGGGTATTTGTGAAGCGGCCAAAGTGGCGCCAGAAACAAAAATCAGGGATCTCACCGAACATGAAATTGAAGGTATTCGTGCTGAAGTTTCGAAAATTGCCGTAGAAGGTGATTTGCGTCGCGAAGTGGCCATGAATATCAAGCGTCTGATGGATCTCGGTTGCTACCGTGGTCTTCGCCATCGCCGTGGTTTACCGGTGCGTGGCCAGCGTACAAAAACAAATGCCCGTACCCGTAAGGGTCCTCGGCGTCCGATCAAGCGTTAAGCGGTTGCAGGTGGAATACTAATGGCAAAGCCAAATACAAAATCCAAAAAGAAGGTCAAAAAGGTAGTGGTCGATGGTATCGCCCATATACACGCTTCTTTTAACAACACGATTATTACACTCAGTGACAGGCAGGGTAATGTTCTTTCATGGGCCACATCCGGCGGCGCCGGCTTCCGTGGTTCACGCAAGAGTACACCGTTTGCCGCGCAGGTAGCCGCAGAGGCCGCCGGTAGAGCCGCACTTGATTTTGGCATGAAGAACCTGGAAGTCCGGGTCAAGGGCCCCGGTCCCGGCCGTGAATCATCCGTTCGTGCGCTCAACGCACTGGGTTACAAGATCACCAACATTATTGACGTTACGCCGATACCGCACAATGGTTGTCGTCCACCCAAGAAACGTCGCGTTTAGGAGCTTTAGAAATGGCTAGATATACTGGACCAACCTGCAAACTCGCGCGTCGCGAAGGTGTAGACCTGGGATTGAAAAGTCCTGCACGTGGACTGGAGTCCAAGTGCAAACTGAACCAGGTACCCGGACAACATGGTGCGTCAAGGCGTCAGCGTTTGTCAGACTACGCCATACAATTGCGTGAAAAACAGAAAGTTCGCCGCACCTATGGCATATTGGAAAAGCAGTTCCGTAACTACTACAAGAAGGCTGCTGGCCAGAAAGGAGCTACGGGTCAAAACCTGCTGTTGTTGCTGGAAAGCCGTCTCGACAACGTGGTTTATCGTATGGGTTTTGCCGTGACACGCGCGCAGGCACGTCAAATGGTTTCCCACAAGTCGATAAAGGTGAATGGCAGCCAGGTCAACATTCCGTCGTACCAGGTAAAACCAGGTGATATCATCAGCATTTCGGACAAGGCCAAAAACCAGTTGCGTGTGAAAGAATCGATCACGCTGAGCCAGGAAATGGATTTGGTTGCAATCTGGATGGAAGTCAACAATGAAAAAATGGAAGGCACCTATAAAGCCTTCCCGGATCGGAATGATTTACCAGCTGACATCAACGAAAACCTGATCGTCGAGCTATATTCCAAATAACCCTTGGTTTTTCTGCCGGTATGATTGGCAGGAATGTTTTATCAGACTAACTATTGAGTGAGGTACATCCCATGATGGATGTGATTGAAAGCATGTTAAGGCCCAGAGCGGTCGGTGTTGATGAGATTAACGATAACCGGGCGCGGATTACACTGGAACCGCTGGAGCGGGGTTTTGGGCATACACTGGGTAACGCTTTGCGGCGTGTATTATTGTCATCGATTCCCGGCTACGCAATTGTCGAAGTCGAAATTGACGGCGTGTTGCATGAGTACACTGCGGTAGAAGGTTTGCAGGAGGACATCATTGAAGTCCTGTTGAATCTCAAGGGTGTTGCGTTGCGTATGTTTGAACGTGAAGAAGCCGTTTTGACCCTGAGTAAAAAAGGCCCGGGCCCGGTAACCGCCGGTGATATCCAGGTTGATCATAATGTCGAAGTGGTAAATCCGGATCATTTGATCTGCACACTGTCCAAGACTGGCAGCATCAACATGCAGTTGAAAGTTCGCCGTGGCGTAGGTTACCAGGCTGCAAACCAGTTGTTGGTCAATGAAGAAGAAAGCCGTCCAATCGGCCGCCTGTTGCTGGATGCGTCCTATTGCCCCGTGCGCCGCGTTTCATACAGTGTTGAGACCGCCCGTGTAGAACAGCGTACCGATCTGGACAAGTTGATCCTGGATGTTGAAACCGACGGCACCATGGATTGTGAAGCTGCAGTTAAAATGGCGGCCAATATACTGGCTGACCAGTTGGCCGTATTTGTTGACTTCAAGGCTCGCACCGAGATCGTCGAGGAAGAAAAATCACAGGAAATTGATCCTGTGCTGCTGCGTCCTATCGATGATCTGGAGTTGACAGTCCGCTCTGCCAACTGCTTGAAAGCAGAAAGCATTTTATACATCGGTGACCTGGTGCAGAGAACCGAAGTAGAATTATTGAAAACACCCAATCTTGGTAAAAAGTCCCTGACTGAAATCAAGGATGTGTTGGCTCAGCATGAGTTGTCACTGGGTACGAAACTTGAAAACTGGCCACCGGCCGCGTTGACAGACGCTTAAGTCCTGCAACGGCATACGGAAATAGGAACGAGATATGCGTCATAGAAAATCAGGACGTCAACTGAACCGCAACAGCAGTCATAGAAAAGCCATGTTTCGCAATATGGCAAACTCACTGTTCGAGCATGAAATTATAAAAACGACTGTGCCCAAGGCCAAGGAATTACGCCGTGTGGCAGAACCGCTTATCACCCTGGCCAAGGAAGACAGTGTCGCCCATCGTCGCCTGGCATTTAATCGCTTGCGGGATAAAGCAGCGGTGGGTAAGTTGTTCGATGAACTTGGCCCACGTTACGTAGAACGTCCAGGTGGTTATTTGCGCATTATGAAGTGCGGAAACCGTACCGGTGACAAAGCCCCCATGGCTTATGTTGAATTGGTTGGCCGTCCGCGTGCAGATGAGCAGTCTGAAACAGAATAACTCTGTTCAAAGATAATAAAAAAGCCCGGCGATGCCGGGCTTTTTTTGCTTCTGAGCTTATATTCTATAATAAGCTACCTGCCTGGTAAATAATGAAAGCACCGGCATAGCCAATGCTTGTCATATACGTCCAGGCAAATATGGGCCAGCGCCAGCTATTGGTCTCCCTGCGGATGGTTGCAAGGGTTGCTGCACATTGTAAACACCAGGCATAGAAAACCAATAGCCCGAGTACCATGGGCAAGGTGAAAATAAGCCTGCCATCGGGCCATTTGGCTGCCTTGAGTTTTTCGGACAGACTTTGCTCGTCGGCATCTGAGCCAACCGCATAAATGGTACCCATGACTGCGACAACAACTTCACGTGCGGGAAAACCGGCAACGACCGCAGATGAGACCCGCCAGTCCCAGCCAAGTGGTTTGAATACCGGTTCAATTGTCCGGCCGATACGCCCCAGCCAGCTCTGTTCCATCTGCGCTGCGGATCTTGCATTGTTGATCTGTGCCGATCCATGGGTTTCTGTCACGGCAACAACTGAATTGTATTCAGCCGGGTCCATACGCGGGAAGTAGGCCAGCGTCCAGACCAGGATTGCGACTACAAAAATAACCGAGCCCGCCCGTTTCAGGAATATCCGGCCCCGGTCATAGAGCTTGATTGCAACGGTCCTGATGTTGGGTGTACGGAACTCCGGAAGCGCCAGCATGAAGTGGGGTTTTGGCCCTTTCAATGCCGAGGATTTGAGTAACAGGGCTGTACCCAGGCCACCTAAAATACCCAGCAGATAAAGCCCGAACAGCACCAGGCCCTGCAGATTCATCCAGCCTATGGGTTGATTGGGTACAAATGCAGCGATCAATAAGGCATAAATGGGCAGCCGGGCGGAACAGGTCATGAACGGTGCAGCCATGATGGTGGCGATGCGGTCCCTGCGATCCGGGATGACACGGGTCGCCATGATCGACGGCACAGCGCAGGCAAAACTGGACAACATGGGGATGACGGACTGTCCGGACAGGCCCACAGAGCGCATAACCCGGTCCATTAGAAATGCCGTCCGTGCAAGGTAGCCGGTGTCCTCGAGAATAATAATAAACAAAAACAGGATCAGGATCTGCGGCAAAAATATGATAACGCTGCCTACGCCTGCAATAACCCCGTCCGCCAGGAAGCTGCTGAAAGCGTTGTCACCCAATTGCGCTACCAGCCAGCGGCCCAGCCCCGAGCTGGCACTGTCAATGGCATCCATCATCGGTGTAGCCCAGGTGAAAACTGCCTGGAAGACCAACATTAAGACGGCGAAAAAGAGCAGGGTGGCCGGCCATGGCCGGTTTGTCCAACGGATCAACCGGGCGCTCATTTTCGAATACAAAGGCGCATGTACCTGGATTTCTGCAATCACAGCCTTTACCCATCGGTAACGTTGGCGTGCTTCGGCCGCAGGCGGCGGTGTGTCTCCGAAGAGACGCGAACGCAGACCTGCAACCGTATCGTGTCCAAGTTCGTGCCCCAACTTGCCGGTTAAACCCGGGTGAGTTTGCAGCAATGCCTGGATGACATCAATCCGTTGCCAGTCCGCACCCAGTTGTTGTGATAATTGTTGTGCCGTCTCACTCAGTTCCGGCCATGAAGCAGGGATCGAGGGTACAGTGATGTCCGTAATGTGTTCCAGGCCGTCTTTTAATTCATCCAGACCATGCCCGCTGATACTGCTGACGGGATAAACGGGAATCCCGCCAAGTGCTTTTTGCAATGCGGCAATATCAATACTGATACCGTTCGCGGTGGCCGCATCCATCATTGTCAGTGCAACCATGGTGGGCAATTGCAGTTCCAGTAATTGTTCCAGCAGGTAAAGGCCCTGGTAAATATGCGTGGCATCAATAACCACCAGGAGGCCCGCTGGTAGCTGGGTACCGGGTACACGTCCGAGTGTTACGTCAACGGCGATGCGCTCATCTGCGGAATTGCCATCGAGGCTGTAAATCCCAGGCAGATCAATCAGGTTGAGGGCGCTTTTTGCAAGTTGTACCGTACCCAGGTGCTTTTCAACCGTTACGCCCGGAAAATTTGCGGTTGTCTGGCGCAGACCGGTAAGGCGGTTGAACAAGGTACTTTTTCCGGCGTTCGGGTTGCCGATGAGTGCTATGGAAGCCCTTGCTTTATGCCTGATGCCAATACCACGAACGGGTATTTTTACCTCTTTGTTCTCAGTCACTTGCCGTTATCTGTGTAACCTTGAAATGGCGGGCCTGTTCCTTGCGCAAGGACACGGAACTACCAAAGAAGCCGACCTCCAGGGGATCACCACCAATTGCGATATTTTCCATACGGACGGTTATGTCTTCAACCATGCCCAGTATCATCAAGCGGATGACGCCCGGGTCGCGGGTATCTATTTCGTCCAGTTTGGCGCTATCGCCGGGTGCAAGGTCTGCAAGTGTCATGTTAATCCTTAAAACGCAAATGAGAGTAATTCTCAACAACCGGTGTATTGTAATGCATATTTAAGTGCAAAATACATAACCTAGATCAAGTAAATGCGAATCATTTCGAATAAAACAAGCAATGTCCAAACGCTATTTTCGTGACCATTGTCCGGATTTGACCACTCCGGTACAGGCATTGGCCCGGAAATGGTAAAGCCAGTGGTTAACAGATGGCGCATCGATAATGGCGATATCGGCAGCATATCCCGGCAGCAGCGAACCAATTTGCCGCTCGGCTGCAATTGCCCGGGCGGCCACCGTGGTCACAGCCATCAGGACTTCCTGTGGCGTCATTCGCTGGTTGATGCAAGCCAGGGTCATGGCCAATGGCAGATGATAGCTGGGTGCAGAACCGGGATTGAAGTCTGTCGCAACCGCCACCCTGACGCCGGCTTCCAGCATCTTGCGCGCGGGTAAGTAGCGTTCCCGCAAGTAAAGCGATGCGAGAGGCAGGCTGACCGCTACTGTTCCGGCTTGCGCGAGGGCCTTGATGCCTTCTTCATCAGCATATTCAAGGTGTTCCGCTGATACTGCATTCAATTCAGCCGCAAATTTTGCGCCGCCGCCATTGCTGAGTTGATCTGCGTGAACTTTCAGACCCAACCCGGCCTGCCTGGCCGCAGCGAGTATTTCCCCGGCTTCGTTGATGTTGAATGCACCTTCTTCCACAAATATGTCGCAGAACTGTGCAAGATTTTGCTCGGCGACCGCAGGAATCATCGTATTGCAGAGTAAATGGATGTAGTCCTCGCGGCGTTGCCGGTACTCATCCGGCACCATGTGTGCGCCCAGGAAGCTTGCTATCAGATCAACGGGTTGGCACTCATCAAGTTGGCGGTATACCTGCAATTGTTTCAGTTCGGTGTCCGCTTCCAGACCGTAGCCTGATTTGCATTCAACCGTGGTGACGCCGAGATCCAGCATCTCTTTGAGTGAGTGCAGGGCTTTTTCAATCAACTGATCAGCAGAGTCTGAACGGGTGGCAGTTACCGTGCTGCGAATACCACCTCCGGCGGCTGCGATGTCCTGATAGCTACGGCCTTGCAGACGCATCTCAAATTCGTCACCGCGCCAACCGCCAAAGCACAGGTGGGTGTGACAATCTATCAGGCCGGGGATGACCAGGCCTTGATGACAGTCAACGGAGTGATGGTCAGCAAAACTTCCGGGCAATTGTTGCTCAGGGCCAACCCATCTGATTGTGGAGTCCTCAAACACCAGCGCTGCATCGTCTATCAGCCCCGCATCCTGTTGCGCCGCAATGGCGGGGCAGGTGGCAAGTTGGCCAATATTGCGCAGGACGGTCACTATTTCAGGGCGCCCAATTCGTTTTCCACCGCTTGCAGCAATACGCCGCTGCGTAAAATTTCTGCACACTGGTCCAGGTCGTTTCTGACCTCATAATCCTTGACCGCGTGTTTGATTTTCGCCCGCAAAGCTTTGTGGGCCAGGGCAACGCCATCACCCGGTGAAAGTGAACCGCGGAAGTCCAGCGCCTGTGCCGATGTCAGTAGTTCGACCGCCAGTACCCGTTCGACATTTCTTAACACGGCGAGCAATTTGAAGGCGCTGATTGAGCCCATGCTGACGTGATCCTCCTGTCCCAGGCTGGTCGGGATGGAGTCCACGCTGGCAGGGTGACACAGGATCTTGTTTTCAGAAACCAGTGCGGCCGCCGTATATTGCGGAATCATGAATCCGGAGTTGACACCGGTGTCGTGCATCAGCAGTTTGGGCAATCCGTCATGGCCCTCCAGCAACAGGTAAGTCCGCCGTTCGGAAATGCTGCCCAGTTCAGCCAGCGCGATAGCAGAGAAATCCATTGCCAGCGCCAACGGTTGCCCATGAAAATTTCCACCTGACAAAATAGCACCGTGCTCGAACACCAACGGGTTGTCAGTGACCGAATTCAATTCGATTTCGATACATGCACGGGCATAGTCCAGTGCATCCCGGCTGGCTCCATGAACCTGGGGTACACAGCGCAGACTGTAGGGGTCCTGGACTTTGCCACAATCGCGGTGTGAAGCCAGGATTTCACTGCCTTCCAGCAATTTTCGAATATTGGAGGCAACCACCTGCTGGCCGTGGTGGGGTCTGATGGCGTGAATTCTCTCATCAAATGGCACAGCGCTGCCCTGCAGGGCCTCAAGACTCATGGCGGCCAGTAAATCGGCCTCACGTTGCAATTTTAGTGTACGTTCAAGCACAAATGCGCCATAAGCTGCCATCATTTGGGTGCCATTAATCAGGGCCAGGCCATCTTTTGCCTGCAGACTGATGGGTTCAATACCCTGCGCTTCCAAAGCCTGCCCCGCTGGAATCCTTGCAGACTGGTTTTTATTCCATACTTCGCCCCTGCCGATCAGGGGCAGACACATGTGGGCCAGGGGTGCAAGATCACCCGATGCGCCGACGCTACCGCGGCTTGGCACCCACGGCAGCACATCGTGTTCCTCCAGTGACAGCAGTTGCATGAAGGTCTGCTCTGACACACCCGAGTAACCCAGGCTGAGGGAATGAATTTTCAGTTGCAGCATTAAACGGGTGATTTCCACCGGCACCGGGTCACCCACGCCACAGGCATGGCTCAACAGGATATTTTGTTGCAATGTGACCAGCTCTTCGCTTGATATGCGTTTATTGGCCAGGACACCAAAACCCGTGTTGATACCGTAATGTGCTTTTCCGTCAAGTAATGCTTCGTCAACGATTTTCCGCGACAGACGAACCGGCTCGTGCTGTTGACGCAACTGCAACATGCGTTCGTTCAGATCAGCGTAAAGATGATCAAGGCGGATTTCAGGAGTAGCCACTGGTCTTACGCACCTTTGGTCTGGGCATTTCAGCACCTGTTTCATAAGCGACGCCTATTGCACTCGTGTAACCGGCAAGCTGGTGACCGCCCTTGCAGAATATTTCTGTGTCCCTGAGTGTTTTTATGGGTGCAATTTTTGTGTCCATTACTGTACAGTCACAATCCTGATAAGAATTGTCCGAATTATAGCAGTGAATTTGGCTCTGGCTGTCGCGCTTACGGCAAACAACTGGAATATAAATGCTCAACAAGATCACTCCGAGAATATGGTACATATGCGTTGTTTTATGCTGCGCAGCACTACTGGGTTTTGCGCTTTACAACCAGTATGTTGATTACCTTGATCCCTGTCCTTTATGTATTTTTCAAAGGGTTGTGTTTTTCTGGATGGCGATTTTTGCACTGCTGGCAGCCATTCATAATCCGGGCCGGACCGGGCAGCGCATATACGCCTGGCTGATTGTTGCCGGTGCTACCCTCGGTGCAGCAATAGCGGGTCGCCACATCTGGTTACAGAATTTACCGGCAGGGGAAGTGCCGGAATGTGGTCCTGGTTTGAATTACATGCTGGAAAATTTTCCGTTAACGGAGGTTCTTGCAACGATACTGCGTGGTTCAGGAAGCTGTGCTGAAGTAATATGGTCTTTTATGGGTATGAGTATGCCTATGTGGACCATGTTTTGGTATGCGGTCCTGGGATTGGTCACCTTATGGGTTGTTTACCGCCCGATCAGGCATTGAGGTAAAGCAGCATGAGTAATAATGGCTGGCAGCCGGCCTCGTGGCAATCACGCGAAGCAAAGCAGCAGGCGAACTATCCCGATGCGAAGGCATTGCAGGCTACGTTGGATGAATTATCGAACCTGCCGCCGCTGGTAACATCCTGGGAAATCCTGTCGTTGCGAGAACAGATTGCCCAGGCACAAGCGGGTAACCGGTTTTTTTTGCAGGGTGGTGATTGTGCTGAAAGCTTTGCTGAATGTAATTCGGAAGTCATCACCAACCGTTTAAAAGTCCTCTTGCAGATGAGCCTGACCTTGACGCACGGTCTGCAAAAGCCGGTTGTCCGGGTTGGCCGTTTTGCCGGACAGTACGCCAAACCGCGTTCTTCGGATGTGGAGACACGCGACGGTGTGACATTGCCCAGCTACCGCGGCGACCTGGTGAATTCGGTTGAATTTACCCCGGAAGCAAGGGAACCTGACCCGCGACGTTTAATCAAGGGTCATGCCAGTTCGTCGATGACGATGAATTTCGTCCGTGCGCTGGTTGACGGAGGTTTTGCCGATTTTCACCACCCTGAGTACTGGAACCTGAGCTGGGTCCAGCATTCACCGCTCGCCGATGAATTCCAGCGCCTGGCAGACAGCCTGGGCCGCGCGATCAATTTCATGGAGACCATTTCAGGGCGCCGGGCCGGGGCTCTGAAGAGGGTTGACTTCTATACTTCACATGAAGCACTACACCTGCATTACGAACAGGCATTGACCCGTAAAGTGCCACGTCAGCAGGGCTGGTTTAATCTGACCACACATTTTCCCTGGATTGGCATGCGCACGGCTGATGTGGATGGCGCGCACGTTGAGTACTTCAGGGGTATTCGCAACCCCGTTGGTATCAAGCTGGGACCGGGTGCCGATACCACGAAAATTCAACGCTTGCTTGAAATACTCAATCCTGAATCCGAAGTGGGGCGGATTGTGTTGATCCACAGGATGGGTGTCGCCGATATTGAAACCAGGTTACCGCCATTGATCAAGGCGGTGCAGGATACAGATTCACCGGTTTTGTGGGTATGTGACCCCATGCACGGCAACACGGAAACAACAGCATCGGGAATCAAGACCCGCCGGTTCCGCAATATCATGAGTGAAACGGAAACTGCCATTGAACTTCATCATCAGCATGGTTCGCACCTGGGTGGCGTCCACCTGGAATTGACCGGTGAAAATGTCACCGAGTGTACCGGTGGGGCAAGAAACCTGGGTGAAGCCGACCTGCAGAGGGCTTACAAGTCTATCGTGGATCCACGCCTGAATTATGAGCAGGCCCTGGAACTGTCCATGCTGATCGTCAGCAAGTTTGAGAAGCTGGACTAGTGTTCCTTCAATGTGATAATTACGGATTCACCGCACCACTGAACAGCAGCCACAGGCCTTTGGGTTTGCTGTGCTGCTTATCCCTGTTGGTTTTATTCTTGTTGCCGACGATTGCCTTGGCCACCGATGAAGTACGCCACACGCTGAGTTTTCCAAAGGACAGGCAGCAAATCATCCTGGTGCGTTCCGAATTTCCTGTAAATACCCCGGTGACAGAGCTGATCATGCCAAACTGGACACCGGGGTCCTACCTGATACGTAACTACGCAGCCAACGTCGATCGTATTTCCGCCGTTGGCGCGGAAGGCGAGATGTTGCTGGTGCAAAAAATCAGCAAGGACCGCTGGCGGGTCAATAGCGGACATACCGGTACGCTGATCGTCAATTATGAAGTATTCACGCCGGCGGTCACGGTTAATTCCAGTTGGGCGAGCAAGGCGTTTTCCCTGATTAATGGCGCATCAGTTTTTCTGTACACGAAACCAAGCCGTGACCTGAAGCAGGTGTTGGACATCGTTACTGGCACGGACGGGGGTGAAGTATTTACGGCCATGCCGTATGTGTATGAGCGTGGGATATACCAGGCGGATAACTACGATGAACTGGTGGATAACCCGGTGGCTGTGGCCAATGCACCAACCTATCGCTTCACCCACAAGAAACAGGAATACGTATTGCTGAATGTGGGCGAAAATGAATCCTGGGATGGTCAACAGGCCGCACTGGATGTGGAAAGGATTGTTGAAGAAACGCAGGCATTCTGGGGCAATAACCCACTCAAGAGACCATACTGGTTCCTGAATTTTGCAGTTGAGGGCAAAGGCGGGCTAGAGCACGATCACAGCACGGTGATCATGACCGGCCGCCGGCAAATGCGTGACCGTGACGACTATATAAAATGGCTGGGTGTTGTTGCGCATGAGTTTTTCCATGTCTGGAATGTCCGTAATATGCGCCCGGCGGAGTTGGCGCAATTTGATTATCAGCATGAGCAATATACAAGCCAGTTGTGGCTTGCCGAGGGACTGACCAGTTATTACGACAATTTGATGATGTCACGCGCCGGCCTGATCAAGCCGGAAGAGTACATGGAGTTGCTGGCCAAGGACATGCACCGTTTGGAGACCACGCCGGGCAGGCTGTTGCGACCGGTTACAGAAGCCTCTCTGGATGCCTGGATTCGCCATTACCGGCCCAATTCCAACTCGGTCAACAGTACCATCAGCTATTACACAAAGGGCGCCGTTATCGGGTTCGTCCTGGATGCGCACCTGAGGAAGGCAAGCAAGGGCCGTCATGACCTGGATGAAGTCATGCGGAAAATGTACAGCCTGTATTCCAGCAAGCCGTATAGCAGCGAAGAATTTGCACAGGTTGTCGTTGATGTAGGCGGGTCCGCTGCAGGACATCTTCTCCAGACCTTGTTATCAACAACTTCCGACCCGGACGTAGATGCTGCACTCGACTGGTATGGGCTCGAACTCGACCGTGGCCCGGTTGCGGCAGAGGCCAACGCTGAAGAAGAGCAACCGCTGACAAGCGGCTTTGGCGCGATCTGGGACGAAGATGCACCTGGCATGGTGGTCGAGGCGGTGCTGGCAGGCAGTGGTGGCGCAAGCGCCGGTCTGATGCCCGTGGATGAGGTATTGGCGATTGGCGATGAAAGACTCACGATCAAAACGCTGGACGGCCTGATGACCAGTTTCCATCCAGGTGAAAAAACCACGTTGCTGATATCGCGACGTGGCAGGATCATCAAGCTGGAGATCACGCTGGATGCCGCCATACCCGAGCGCTTTGATATTGTACTGCAGTCCGGTTTCGGCAAACGCCATATCAGACGTCTGCAGAGCCTGCTGGGACAAGACCTTCGAAAGCCCTAGTTGTTTGTCAGTGGTACCGTCATCCCCCTGGAGCAGGCACCGTCATCCCGGATATTTGCTGCGCAAATTCCGGGATGACGGTGCCACTTATCGGTTCTTTACAGTTCCTTCTTTTTGGCAGTTCTACTCGCCGCCTTGCGTTCATGTTCTTTCAGGTGCAGCTTGCGTATGCGTATGGATTTTGGCGTGACTTCAACCAGTTCATCGTCCTGGATAAATTCCAGCGATTGTTCCAGCGTCATAATCTGTGGTGAAGCCAGCAATACGTTGTCATCCTTGGTAACCGTGCGGATATTGGTCAACTGTTTGGCTTTTAGCGGATTGACGGTGAGATCATTGCCCCGGTTATGGATACCGATAAGTTGCCCCTCGTAAATATCAACACCGGCGTTGATGATCATGCGGCCACGATCCTGTAAATTGAACAGGGCATAGGCGACGGCTTTGCCGGTGCTGTTGGAAATCAGAACACCGTTGTTGCGGGTAGATATGGGTGCCGGGTTATAGGGGCCGTATTTTTCAAAGGTATGAAACAGCAAACCGGTGCCGGCGGTCACGGTACGGAATTCTGACTGAAAACCAATCAGTCCGCGTGCCGGAATGATGTAATCCATACGTATACGGCCTTTGCCGTCGGGTTGCATATCCTGCAGCACACCGCGGCGTTCACCCAGTCGTTCCATCACGGCACCCTGGTAGTCGGCCTTGAGGTCGACGACCAGTAACTCATAGGGTTCCTGGGTCTCGCCGTCGTTTGTTTGCAGGATGACTTCCGGCCGTGATATGGCCATCTCATATCCTTCCCTGCGCATGGTTTCTATCAGGATGGACAGGTGCAGTTCACCACGCCCAGAGACCCGGAATTTTTCTGCGTCAGCAGTTTCTTCGATACGCAAAGCCACGTTGTGGCTGGCTTCACGAAATAATCGTTCGCGTAATTGCCGCGAGGTCAGGTACTTGCCCTCACGTCCGGCATACGGCGAATTATTGACCCGGAAAGTCATGCTGATGGTAGGTTCATCCACGGTCAGCGGCGGCAGGGGTTCCAGTGCTTCCCGGTCACACAGTGTGTCTGATATACGTAGTTTTTCTACACCGGTCAGTGCGACGATGTCACCCGCATTGGCCTGCGCCGTTTCGATACGCTCAAGACCGCGAAAACCCAGCACTTGCAGGACACGCGCATTGTGCTGTTCACCGTAACGATCAATGACAGTTATCCGTTGGTTGGGTTTGACACTGCCACGTTGTATCCGGCCGATACCGATCACACCGACATAGGTGTTGTAATCCAGCGTGGTAACACGCATCTGGAAAGGACCCTCGAGGTCAACATCCGGTGGCTGAACATCATTCACAATGGTCTCGAACAAGGCTGTCATGTCACCTTCGCGGACACTGTCTTCAAGACCGGCATAACCATGCAGCGCGGAGGCGTAGACTACCGGGAAGTCCAGTTGCTCATCGCTGGCACCGAGTTGGTCAAACAGTTCAAAGGTTTGGTCCAGCACCCAGTGCGGGCGCGCGCCGTCACGGTCAACCTTGTTGATGACCACGATGGGTTTGAACCCCATCTCGAATGCTTTCTGGGTCACAAAGCGTGTCTGTGGCATCGGCCCGTCAACGGCATCAACCAGAAGCAGAACGGAATCTACCATGCTGAGAATACGCTCAACCTCACCTCCGAAATCTGCGTGACCCGGGGTATCAACGATATTAATCCGGTATTTTTCATCGCCATTGGACCAGCTGATGGCGGTGTTTTTTGACAGGATGGTTATACCGCGCTCTTTTTCCAGCTCGTTGGAATCCATGACACGGTCAAGTGTGGCCGCGCGTTCGCCGAGGGTGCCGGATTGTTGCAGCAACTGGTCGACCAGCGTGGTTTTGCCATGATCAACGTGGGCAATGATGGCGATATTTCTGAGGTTTTCTATCACGACGGATTCCAATATATTCCAGTAACAGGTAAGCGCGCGCAAGGTACACGCTTTGGCGGTATTAAGCAATGTTTTTGAAGAAAAAACAGCAAGATAAATGAACTGCATATGCGTTCAAACGACAAAATTAAAAGGCGGGTTGGCGCTTACCGGTGGAGCTGGCTGCTGGCTTGAACGGTGTGGCCTCGGACAAGGCTTTAACTTGCTTTCATGAGGGCTGCTGGCTATTCTAACTAACCTTCAAAACTCCAGGTGGGAATACTGTGCCAGCTTGTGAAAAACGCATCCTGTATGTCTTCCCAGGACAGGGGTCGCAATACCCGGGAATGGGCAGCGATCTGTGTGCGGATTATGCGGCCGCTAAAAGAGTTTACCAGCGGGCCAGTGATGTCCTTGCTTACGATGTTGCGGAGCTTTCCTTCAACGACCCTGAGGACAAGCTCAATCAGACCCGCTATACACAACCGGCCCTGCTTACCCATTCCATCGCTTGCCTGGAAGTTTTCAGGGATTTGACCGGTGATCGTATGGCACCTGTCATGGCTGCAGGACACAGTCTTGGTGAGTATTCGGCATTGGTTGCCGCGCAGGCCCTCAGTTTCGAAAGCGCGCTGAAACTGGTGCAAAAGCGCGGTGAATTGATGGGTACCTATGGCACGGGCGAGATGACTGCTTTCCCCCTGGACATCGATACCATTCGGCCTATTGCCGAGCGTTTCCACTGTGCGATTGCCGGTTGCAATTTGCCCCAGCAGACGGTCATTGGCGGTCGGGGCGAAGACTTGGCATTGGTAGAGACCGAGGTTCAGGAACAATTTACGCGCAAGCGACCGGTGCGTTTGAAGACCGAAGGCGCCTTCCACACCTATTATATGGTCGAGGCTGCGCAGCATTACCGCTCTGTGTTGGAAAATGCCGCCTTTGATCTGCCTGAAGTGCAGGTTTTGTCAAACTTCACAGGTGGTTTTCATCAACCGGACCCGGTAGACATCAGGGCACGTTTGTTTTTCCAGCTTTTCAATCCCGTACTGTGGAATGCAAACCTGCACACAGCATTAGGTGACGGCATTGAAACGATTATCGAATTCGGCGGCGGCATAGGTACTGCCACTGAACCCGAGGGTAAACGGCCAAACCTGGAAGGTATGATCAAAAAGACCCTGCGCTTGTCTGATCGCGAAGCACTATACCTGCCAGTGATCAACAGTCAAACCCTTGCAAAGACGGTGGAAGAGTGTAGCGATGACAGAGTTCCCGAAGAAAACACTTGATGACTGGACGGCGCTCGCCGGCAAAGAGTGCAAAGGCAGCCCTTTACAGGAGTTGACCTGGAACACCCCTGAGGGTATCGCTGTCAAGCCCCTGTACACCGCTGAAGATCTCAAGGACCTGGACCACCTGGATTCGCTGCCTGGCATGGCGCCTTTTGTCCGTGGGCCGAAGGCGACCATGTATGCGGGTCGCCCGTGGACTGTTCGCCAATACGCCGGTTTTTCCACTGCGGAGGAATCCAACGCCTTCTACCGCAAGAATCTGGAGGCGGGGCAAACCGGTCTGTCGGTGGCCTTTGATCTCGCTACTCATCGCGGCTACGACTCAGATCACCCGCGTGTTGAGGGTGATGTAGGCAAGGCGGGTGTTGCGATCGACAGTGTCGCGGATATGAAAATTCTTTTTGATGGTATCCCGCTGGACAGGATGTCGGTCTCGATGACGATGAATGGCGCGGTATTGCCGGTCATGGCAATGTTCATCATCGCTGCTGAAGAGCAGGGTGTGCCAGTGGAAAAACTGGCCGGCACCCTGCAGAACGATATCCTGAAGGAGTTCATGGTTCGCAACACATATATCTATCCGCCGAAACCCTCGATGCGAATCGTATCCGATATTATCGCTTACACCTCCGCCAACATGCCCAGGTACAATTCCATTTCCATTTCCGGTTACCACATGCAGGAAGCCGGTGCCACCTGTGCTCAGGAATTGGCCTATACCATCGCTGACGGTATCGAATATGTACGCACCGCAATCGCCAGCGGTCTTGATGTGGATGCCTTTGCGCCGCGTGTATCGTTCTTTTTTGGCATCGGCATGAATTTCTTCATGGAGGTGGCCAAGCTGCGCGCTGCACGCCTGCTCTGGTCCACGCTGATGAAAGAGAAATTCGCTCCGCATGACAGCCGTTCGCTGACGCTGCGCACCCATTGCCAGACATCCGGGGTCAGCCTCACCGCAAAGGACCCGTACAACAACATCATTCGCACCACCATCGAGGCCATGTCGGCCATCCTTGGCGGTACCCAGTCCTTGCACACCAATTCCTTTGATGAAGCACTGGCACTGCCTACTGAATTTTCAGCCCGGATCGCCCGCAATACCCAGCTGGTGTTACAGGAAGAGACCGGCATCACCAGGGTCGTGGATCCGCTGGCGGGTTCCTACTACGTGGAAAGTCTGACCAATGAACTTGTCATCGAAGCGCGTAAGTTGATCGATGAGGTTGAGGAGATGGGTGGCATGACCAGGGCGGTGGAGTCCGGCATGCCCAAGATGCGTATCGAGGAGGCTGCGGCGCTACGCCAGGCACGTATCGATCGCGGTGAAGAGATTATCGTTGGTGTCAATAAATATCCACTGGCGGAAGAACCTGCCATCGACATTCTGGATATTGACAACACGGCCGTTCGCGAGGCCCAGATCAAGCGCCTCCTGGAGGTGCGTGAAAGCCGGGACGGGACGGCCTGCAGCAATACCCTGGATACATTGACCCGTGCGGCGGAAAATGGCTCCGGCAATCTGCTCGCACTGGCTGTCGATGCAGCACGGGCACGCGCCACGGTCGGTGAGATTTCAGATGCGCTGGAGAAGGTCTACAGCCGTCACCGGGCCGTGACCCACTCGATCGCAGGTGTGTACAGATCAGCCTATGAAGGTGACGGGGACTTTGCCTCCATCATGCAGCAGGTGGAAAAGTTTGCCGAGGCCGAGGGCCGCCGGCCGCGTATGCTGGTTTGCAAGCTCGGTCAGGATGGACATGATCGTGGCGCCAAGGTGATCGCCACCGCTTTCGCTGATATCGGCTTTGATGTCGATATCGGGCCCCTGTTTCAAACCCCGCAAGAGGCGGTGCACGAGGCCATAGAGAATGATGTTCATGTGATCGGCATATCCTCCCAGGCAGCGGGTCACAAAACGCTGGTTCCACAGGTCATCGAGGGTCTGAAACAGGAGGGAGTGGACAACATTATCGTTATTTGTGGCGGGGTCATTCCGCCACAGGATTATGATGAGATGCTGGCCTTGGGCGTGTCGGCCATTTACGGGCCCGGCACCAACATCCTGCTTGCCGCCCATGACGTTTTGAGAATAATCCAGGAACGACAGCAAGCCCGGTAAGGCGTTTGGGCAGGGATTGAATTTGATAAATTCGCAGGAAACTGCGGTGCGGAAGGTATTAAAGTATGCAAGAGATACTCGACCAACTAGAAGAGAAACGTAAGGCTGCCGCCCTTGGCGGTGGTCAGCACCGGATTGACGTCCAGCACGGCCGTGGCAAGCTCACCGCCCGTGAACGTATCGACCTGCTCCTGGACGAGGGCAGTTTCGAAGAATGGGATACCTTTGTTGAGCACCGCTGCACCGATTTCGGGATGGAAGAAAAAAAGATCCCCGGTGACGGCGTTGTAACCGGCTACGGCACGGTCAACGGCCGGGTGGTGTTTGTCTTCAGTCAGGATTTTACCGTCTTTGGCGGCTCACTCTCCGAGGCAAATGCAGAAAAGATCTGCAAAGTCATGGACCAGGCCATGAAGGTGGGCGCGCCCATCATCGGCCTCAACGATTCGGGCGGTGCCCGCATCCAGGAGGGTGTGGCTTCCCTGGGCGGCTACGCCGATGTCTTCCAGCGCAATGTGCTGGCCTCCGGCGTGGTGCCGCAGATATCCGTCATCATGGGTCCATGCGCCGGTGGTGCCGTCTATTCTCCGGCCATAACCGACTTTATCTTCATGGTCAGGGACAGTTCTTATATGTTTGTCACCGGTCCTGATGTGGTCAAAACAGTGACCCACGAAGAGGTAACGGCGGAAGAACTGGGTGGCGCCCTGACCCATTCAACCGTTTCCGGTGTCTGCGACCGCGCCTACGATAATGATGTGGAAACACTGTTGATGGTGAGGCGGTTCATCAACTACCTGCCGGCCAACAATCGCGAGAAAGCCCCGTTCCGGCCTACACCCGACCGTGCCGATCGTATGGAGATGTCGCTCGACACCCTGGTCCCGGACAACCCCAACCTGCCTTACGATATGAAAGAGTTGGTCTACAAGGTGGCTGATGACAACGAATTCTGGGAACTGCAACCCGAGCATGCCAAAAATATCATTATTGGTTTTGCCCGTATGGATGGTCATACGGTAGGCGTCGTGGCCAATCAGCCGATGGTGCTGGCGGGGTGCCTGGATATTAAATCATCCATCAAGGCGGGACGGTTCATACGCTTTTGTGATGCATTCAACATACCCTTGCTGACCTTCGTTGACGTTCCTGGCTTTATGCCGGGCACAGCACAGGAATACGGCGGCATCATCAAGCACGGCGCCAAGTTGTTATTTGCCTTCGCCGAAGCCACGGTTCCCAAGATCACCCTGATCACACGCAAGGCCTATGGTGGCGCCTATGACGTGATGAGTTCCAAGCATCTGCGCGGCGACGTCAACCTGGCCTGGCCCAGTGCGGAAATCGCAGTCATGGGCCCCAAGGGCGCGGTGGAAATCATCTTTCGTAGCGACCTCGGCGATGAAGAAAAAATTGCCGAGCGCACGGAAGAATACCGGCGCAAATTCGCCAACCCGTTTATCGCCGGCAGCCGTGGCTACATTGATGACGTCATTGCACCCCATGCCACCCGCATGCGTATCTGTCGTTCACTTGCCATGTTGCGCAACAAACAGCTCGATAACCCGTGGCGCAAGCATGACAACATTCCGCTTTAGTGAGCAATTCATGAGTCAACATACACGAGGATCTGCATGTGTTTGACAAAATCCTGATCGCAAACCGCGGCGAGATCGCCTGCCGGGTGATCAAATCCGCCCGCAAGATGGGTATCAAAACCGTTGCGGTCTATTCCGATGCTGATCGCAATGCCCTGCATGTGCAAATGGCCGATGAGGCTGTTTACATCGGGCCACCGCCTTCGGCACAAAGCTACTTGTTAAAAGACACAATCCTCCAGGCCTGTCTGGATACCGGCGCCCAGGCGGTTCATCCGGGTTATGGGTTTCTCTCCGAAAATGCCGGGTTCTGCGAGTTGCTGGATGCTGCAGGTATTGTCTTTATCGGTCCGGATACCCGTGCTATTGAGGCCATGGGTGACAAGATCACGTCCAAGAAACTGGCAGATAAAGCTGGTGTAAACACTATTCCAGGTTTTTCCACAGTGTTGCGTGATAGTGATCACGCGGTGGAAATTGCCAATAAGCTTGGTTACCCGGTGATGCTCAAGGCCACCGCAGGTGGCGGCGGCAAGGGTTTGCGTGTGGCCCGCAACGATGAAGAATGCAGGGATGGTTTTGAACGGGCATCGAATGAGGCACGATCAAGCTTTGGCGATGACCGCATGTTCGTAGAGAAATTCATCGAGGAACCACGCCATATCGAGATTCAGATCATTGCCGATAGCCACGGCAATATCATTCACCTCAATGAGCGTGAATGTTCATTGCAGCGCCGCCATCAGAAAGTTATCGAAGAGGCGCCTTCGCCATTTCTTGATGAAGCCACCCGCAAGCAGATGGGGGAGCAGGCAGTGACCCTGGCCAGGGCTGTGGAATACCGGTCTGCCGGCACTGTGGAGTTTATCGTCGACGACCAGCGCAATTTTTATTTTCTGGAGATGAACACCCGTTTACAGGTAGAGCATCCGGTTACCGAATTGATCACCGGCGTCGACCTGGTGGAGTTGATGATACGCGTGGCTGACGGCGAAGCGCTACCCATCACCCAGGCGGACGTGGGCATTAACGGCTGGGCCATTGAGTCCCGTGTTTATGCCGAGGACCCCTTCCGCAATTTCCTGCCTTCAACAGGCCGCCTGGTTTACTACCGCCCGCCAGCGGATGATGACCATGTGCGAGTGGACACCGGTGTATTTGAGGGTGGTGAAGTGTCCATGTTCTACGATCCGATGATCGCCAAGCTCATCACCTGGGGTGTTGACCGTGAACAAGCCACCGCGCAGATGTGCTCGGCGCTGGATCGTTTCGTCATTCGTGGCGTCTCCAGCAATCTCAGTTTCCTGTCGGCATTAATGCGGCACCCGCGTTTTGTCCAGGGCAACATGAGTACCCATATGATTGCTGAAGAGTATCCGGATGGATTCCACCCGGCGGACATGCCACAGCAGGATCCCACCATCGTTATTTCCGTAGCGGCTTCCATGGTACGCAGTTATCGTGATCGTGCCGCCCGCATTGAAGGCCAGTTGGACGGGCATGAACGTTGCGTGCCTGATGACTGGGTGGTGGTGATGAATGGAGAGCAACACCCGGTTTCAGTGGTTGCCGTAGAAGGTGGTCACGACGTGAATTACCAGGGCAATACCCATACTGTTCGCAGTGATTGGCAGTTTGGGCAGCATATTTTCAGCGGCACCATCAATGGCGAGCAGGTTTTTGTCCAGGTAGAGCGCGAAGATCAGAGGTATCGCCTGAGCCACGGCGGTTCGCAGGCTGATGTCAGTATTGTTACGCCCCGGGTGGCGGAGTTGTTGAAATTCATGCCGGTGAAAGCACCGCCGGATATGTCCGGCTACCTGCTTTCGCCAATGCCGGGCCTGTTGGTGTCATTGGCGGTCAGTGAAGGCGATGCAATCAATGCGGGAGAAGAGTTGGCGGTCATCGAGGCCATGAAAATGGAAAATACGTTACTCGCTGAACGTGATTGTGTGGTCAGAAAAATAAACTGTGAGCCCGGTGCAAGCCTGGCTGTGGATGACAAGATCATGGAGTTTGAGTAGCGCTCGTGCCGTCGCAAGACCGGGAACCGGAATTAATACAGGAACCAACAGCACTGGCAGAGCGGGTGCTCAATGGAGACCGGCGCGCACTTGCCCGGGCCATTACCCTGATCGAATCCACACGCAGCGATCACCGCGCCGCCGCCAGTGCTTTACTGCAACGACTGATGCCACATGCGGGTAATTCAATCCGGCTGGGAATTTCAGGTGTGCCGGGCGTTGGTAAATCGACCTTTATCGAGGCACTGGGCAACCATGTGATCGATGCGGGTCATCGGGTAGCCGTACTCACCGTGGATCCGTCGTCAGCGATCAGCGGTGGTTCAATCCTGGGTGACAAGACCCGTATGGAGTTACTATCACGCCGCCCCGAAGCCTACATCCGGCCTTCACCTGCCGGTAAAACCCTCGGCGGCGTCACCCGGCGTAGCCGCGAGGCACTGATCCTCTGTGAGGCGGCCGGCTACGATGTCGTTATCGTGGAGACGGTCGGCGTCGGGCAATCCGAAACCAGGGTGGCGGATATGACCGACATGTTCGTATTGCTGCTTTTACCCGGCGGTGGTGACGAATTGCAGGGAATTAAACGCGGCATCATGGAGTTGGCAGACCTGATCCTGATCAACAAGGCCGATGATGAACTGGAGGCGCTCGCCGGGCGTTCTGCGGCGGAGTATCGCAATGCCCTACGCCTGCTGCACCCCCGTTCGCCGGGTTGGAAGGTCGAGGTCCGGACCTGTTCTGCGCGGGACGGTGATGGCATCGCCGAGACCTGGCAGGTCGCCTTGCAACACCACGATGTTCTGGAAGCCAGTGGTGAATTGAAGACACGTCGTGCCGCGCAAGCCAGGGACTGGATGTGGTCGGAGGTGAACGACAGTCTGATTACTGCTATGCAGGGTGATCCGGAGGTACGCAAGCATATCCCGGACCTGGAGGCTGCTGCCAGTGAGGGACGTGTTCCGCCGACCATCGCTGCAAGGCAATTACTTGAGATCTTTCTCAAACGTCATAAACAGTGGGATTAGAAGTCAGCCCCGGAGGTACATTATGAGTGATCGGCCTTTCAAGGTGCTCGGTATCCAGCAGATTGCAGTGGGTGCTCTGGACAAGCAACGTTTGCGCACACTGTGGGTGGATATCCTGGGCCTCAAGCTGGTGGGTAACTACCGGAATGTTTTTGATAATGTCGATGAAGACATAGCGGAAGTCGGTCGCGGGCCACTCAAGGTGGAGGTTGATCTGATGCAGCCACTGGACCCTGACAAAAATCCCAGGGTGCAGAGCCCGCCGCTTAACCATGTGGGTTTATGGATCGATGATCTGCCGGCGGCAGTGGCGTGGTTGCAGGCCCGTGGTGTGCGTTTCACACCAGGCGGCATCCGCAAGGGGGCCAGCGGTTTCGATATCTGTTTCATTCATCCGAAAGCCAACGAAGAATCTCCCGTCGGCGGGGAAGGTGTGTTAATTGAACTGGTGCAGACACCACCGGAAGTGCGTGAGGCCTTTGCTCGCTTGACCTAAGTCATGTTTACCTCAAACCGGGCCATATCTTTGCCGTGCATGGCTATTTAAGTTTATATTTCAGGTACAATAATACGGTTCAAACGAGGTGCTGAAAGCACGTCTTTCCGACTGTTTTCCCGGCACCCGCAAATTACACCAAGGAGCTTTCGATGAAACAAGCTGTGCGAGTTGCCATCACCGGTGCAGCCGGTCAAATTGGTTATCAACTGTGCTTCAGAATCGCCTCGGGCGACATGTTGGGCGATGATCAGCCTGTCATTCTGCAATTGTTGGAAATCACCCCGGCACTGGGTGCCCTGGAAGGGGTCGTGATGGAGCTGAAAGATGCCGCTTTCCCGTTGCTGCAGGATGTCGTGTTTACCGATGATGCAAATGTTGCATTCAAGGATACCGACTACGCATTGCTGGTTGGTGCGCGGCCACGTGGTCCCGGTATGGAACGTGCCGATCTGTTGACTGCAAACGGGAAAATTTTCGGACCACAGGGTGCAGCGATGAATGCACACTCCAGCCGTGATATCAAAGTCCTGGTGGTTGGCAACCCGGCAAATACCAATGCCTTGATTGCCCAGTCAAGCGCACCGGACCTGAACCCGCGAAATTTCACCGCCATGACCCGTCTGGATCACAACCGTGCGATGGCGCAACTGGCAGAAAAAACCGGTATTCACCACAGTTCAATTCGTAAAATGCTGATCTGGGGCAATCACTCATCCACACAATACCCGGACATCAGTTTTGCAGAAGTGGATGGCAAAAAGGCCACTGACCTGACAGCACAGGACTGGTACCGTGAAGTATTTATACCCACGGTTCAACAGCGCGGTGCAGCGATCATCAAGGCACGTGGTGCCTCCAGTGCCGCATCTGCCGCAGCGGCGGCCATCGACCATATGCATAGCTGGGCCCTGGGAACGGCGGAAGGTGACTGGGTTTCAATGGCAGTCCCGTCTGATGGCAGTTATGGAATTGAACCCGGCATCATCTATTCTTTCCCATGCGTCTGCAGCGATGGCGATTACCAGATTGTTCAGGGCCTGGAAATTGATGATTTCAGCCGCGCCCGCATGGATGCTTCTGATGCTGAATTGCGTGAGGAAAGGGCCGCTGTAGAGGATTTATTGGCTTGATAGCAGTTTCTGATAGTTAATAAGCATAAAAAAACCGGGCTACAACAGTAGTCCGGTTTTTTTTGTCCTGAAACCGTATGTCATGCGGTTTTAATTTAGCGTTTCATAAAATTGAAGAACTCTTCGTTCGACTTGGTCGCTTTCAATTTATCCAGCATGAATTCAATGGCCTGGATCTCATCCATGGGATGCAGCAGTTTGCGTAATATCCAGACTTTCTGCAGCATTATCTGGTCAATCATCAATTCTTCGCGGCGGGTACCGGACTTGTTGATATCAATGGCCGGGTAAACGCGCTTTTCTGCAATTCTCCGTGCCAGGTGAATCTCCATATTGCCGGTGCCCTTGAATTCCTCGTAGATGACTTCGTCCATCTTGGAGCCGGTTTCTACCAGGGCAGTAGCGATAATGGTCAGGGAGCCGCCTTCAGTGACGTTTCTGGCAGCACCGAAGAAACGTTTTGGCCGTTGCAGCGCGTTGGCATCCACACCACCGGTCAATACTTTACCGGATGAAGGTGCCACGGTGTTGTAGGCGCGTGCCAGGCGGGTAATTGAGTCAAGCAGAATGACAACATCATGTTTGTGCTCGACCAGCCGTTTTGCACGCTCAATCACCATCTCTGCCACTTGTACGTGGCGGGAAGCGGGTTCGTCGAAGGTACTGGAAACGACCTCTGCATCCACGGAACGCTTCATTTCGGTCACTTCCTCTGGCCGTTCGTCGACCAGCAGGATAATCATTTTGCAGTCTTTATGATTGGCCCGAATGCTGCTTGCTATGTTTTGCAACATGATAGTTTTACCGGCTTTCGGTGGAGAAACCACCAGTCCCCGCTGACCAAAACCAATAGGTGAAATGAGGTCAATGATGCGTGAAGTAATATCCTCGGTGCTGCCGGTGCCCCTTTCCAGGATCGCCTGTCTGGTCGGAAACTCAGCCGTGAGGTTCTCAAACAGAATTTTGCTCTTGGCTGCATCGGGTGACTCGTAGTTGATTTCTTCGACTTTCAATAAAGCAAAATAGCGCTCGCTATCCTTGGGTGGACGGATCTTGCCCGCCAGCATGTCGCCGGTACGGAGGGCGAATCGCCTGATCTGGCTGGGTGATACATAGATATCGTCGGGGCCAGCCAGGTAGGAACTGTCCGCGGAGCGCAGAAAACCGAAACCGTCTTGCAGGATTTCCAGTACACCAACGCCATAAATGCTTTCGCCGGTCTTGGCATGTGCTTTTAGTATGGAAAAAATGACGTCCTGTTTACGTGAGCGGGCGACACCCTCCAGACCCATTTCGTCGGCTATTTTCTGCAGTTCCACAATGGATTTTTGCTTTAATTCTGATAGATTCATGTTGTGTGCTTTTGTTAACGGGCGTGTGCCCTGGGATGATTTAAATATTTGAGTCGATCAATAAGATCAGATTTTTCGGGATTGTGCGGTTTTCCACCGGATTGAACGCAATTATGTTTTTCAAAGACTCCGGATGTCATGTACCGTTGCTGGAGTCAGTGTGAGATTGATATTCAGACCGGGTGGGATACCCGCTATAGATGGCGCAAAATTATCATGTTCGCCGTTCCGCGTCCAGCAAATTCATAAAAAACTGAACCCCCGGCTATCGTTGACAACAGCCGGGTCATCAATTATCAGATGTTTTCTTCCACAAATGAAGTCAACATACCTTTTGATACAGCACCTACCTTGGTCGCCTGTACCTGCCCATCCTTGAATATCATCATGGTTGGAATGCCACGGATGTTGTAATTAATCGGGGTTTGCCGGTTTGAGTCAATATCCATCTTGGCAACCGTCAGCTTGCCTTCATATTCGTCGGCAAGTTCGTGGATCAACGGTGCAATCATCTTGCAGGGTCCGCACCACTCCGCCCAGTAGTCGATCAGTACCGGGCCGTCGGCATTCAGAACTTTTTCTTCAAAGTCACTATCGGTGACGTGAATAATGTTTTCGCTCAATGTCATTCTCCAATGATTTGCGTTATATCCGGGCTGGTTTAAGGATGTCAGCGCGGTTAATATGCCATATTCGGATTGCTGCTGTTTGAACGCTTGAAAACAAGGGCGGGGCAGAAACCGGAATCAAGGACTATCAATATAATTCCCTGAGTGACAATTTCAAGGTGGTTGTGATGAATTTCAAGTGCCGCTGCAAAAATAAATGAACCCGTCTGGAAGTATGACCCGATAATGACCGAAAAGAAATCAACCAACCCGCTGACCGATGTGCCATTTTCGAGCCTTGGTCTGCATCCGAAAATCATGTCCGGCCTTGACGCTGCAAAATTCACGTATTGCACGCCCATCCAGGCGCTGACTTTGCCGCCAGCGCTGAAGGGCGATGATGTTGCCGGACAGGCACAAACCGGGACCGGTAAAACTGCTGCATTCCTGTTGACGATATTTAACCAGCTACTGAAGCAGAAATCTGACAATTACGGTAAGAACCCACGTGCGTTTATTGTTGCGCCGACCCGCGAACTGGCGATTCAAATCCATCGCGATGCCTTGTCACTGGGGGCCGATACCGGGCTTAAGACTGGCCTGGCTTACGGCGGTGTTGATTATGATAAACAACGTAGGACACTGCAGGACGGTGTGGATATCCTGATCGGCACGCCTGGCAGGTTGATCGATTACTTCAAACAGAAAGTCTACAACCTGCGGCATATTGAAGTGGTCGTTCTGGACGAAGCGGACCGCATGTTTGACCTTGGTTTTATCGATGATATCCGTTTCCTGTTTACGCAGAATGCCGGCACCGGCCGAGCGCCAGTCCTTTGCTGTTTTCCGCTACTTTGTCGCACCGGGTCATGGAGCTTGCGTACGAGCACATGAACAGCCCGGAGAGCCTGAAAGTCGAGGCTGAAAGTGTCACCGTGGACACTGTTGAACAAAGCGTATTTTATCCTGCCAATGACGAAAAATTGCCGTTGCTGATCGGCTTGATGAGAAAGCTGGATGAACATCACTCCATGGTGTTTACCAATACGCGGGCAGCCGCGGACCGGGTCGGGCGGACGCTGAACGCCAACGGTATTTCCGCTGCGGTTATCTCCGGGCGCGTGCGTCAGGAACAACGGCAAAAACTGCTGAAGCGATTCCATGACGGTGATATCCCGGTGCTGGTGGCGACCGATGTTGCAGCCAGGGGTTTGCACATACCTGATGTGACCCATGTTTATAATTTTGATTTACCGCAGGATGCACCCGATTACGTGCACCGGATCGGACGCACCGCCCGTCTCGGCGCGAAAGGTGACGCCATCAGCTTTGCCTGTGAGGATTACGCGTTTCATCTGCCGGAAATCGAGGAATTTATCGGCTATACGATTGCAACAGAATCGGCTACTGCTGACCTGATGCCGGAGATTACCATTCCGCCACCTCCAAAACGTGACCGGCAGCACCGGTATTCCGGTAAACGGGGTGCTCCGAGGCGGCACAACAAGGGCCGTGGCGGCAGGCGTTAAGGTTTTCGTCCATGATCTTATGCGGGTCTGTCCATGATTAAGTTCGACCGGGTCAGCAAGCTCTATCCCGGTGGCAGTCGCGCACTTGCAGATGTCAGTTTTACCATTGAACGCGGCAGCATGGTTTTCCTGACCGGTCACTCCGGTGCTGGAAAAAGTACCCTGTTACGACTGGTCATGATGCTGGAGCGGGCGAGTCGCGGCCAGGTGATCGTTAACGACCGCAACCTGAGTACAACCCCCGACAGGCTGGCGCCGCTGGTGCGCAGAAGTACCGGCATGATCTTTCAGGACCATAAACTCCTTAAGGACAAGACCGTGGCGGACAATGTGGCTTTGCCGTTGATGATTGCAGGGTGGAAATATTCCGATATCCGTAAACGGGTGCGTGCAGCACTGGACAAGGTGGGCTTGCTGGATAAGGAAAAAGCCTGGCCATTGACACTGTCCGGCGGGGAACAGCAACGCGTGGGTATCGCCCGGGCGATCGTGGCCATGCCGCCTTTATTGCTGGCAGATGAGCCGACCGGCAATCTGGATCCCAATCTGTCCCGTGAGTTATTTGCGTTGTTTGAGCAAGTCAGCGAACAGGGCGTCACCGTGCTGATCGCGAGCCATGACCTTGATCTGATTCGCCAGATGCGAAAAAGGGTGCTGGTATTGTCCGGCGGCCGGCTTGCAGATGATATTCCGGCGAGTGACGGCTTGTGAGTGCCGTCATGTGGGTTACGCAACTACGCCGTAAAAACCGTGCCTGGCTACGACGGCATAGTTATAGCTTCTTTTCCAGCCTGGGGGTTTTGCTCAAGCACAGGGTCGGCACCCTGATGACCGTGCTGGTGCTGGGTATAGCTATGTTTTTGCCGTTGGGTTTATATGTCACCCTGACAAATCTTGAGGGTATGAATTTGCGCCAGGATGAGTGGAGCGCGGTCACGGTGTTTTTTAAAACCGGCACCAGCCAGGATGAGGTCAACCGGGTTGCGGATGAGCTCAAAACGCGATTGCAACCGGAGGCTGTCGTTATCATCAGTCCGGCCCAGGGCATGCTGGACTTCCGCGAGGCTTCGGGTTTTGGTGAGTCACTGGATATGCTGGAAGAAAACCCGCTGCCGTGGGTGATGCAGGTCAGCCCGCAGCCGGGTTCCACTGAACAACTGCAGCAGCGTGTGGATGCATTAACCGGTTTTCTGCGGACAATTGACAGTGTCGAAGTTACCCAGTTTGATTACAAGTGGCTACAGAGGCTGGGTCGCATGATGGAGTTGGGGCAGGCCACTGTCACCGTTCTGATATTTCTTTTTGGTCTTGCCGTGGTGGTTGTAGTTGCCAATACAATTCGTCTGGACGTCGCCTCGCATGCCGAGGAAATCGAGATCATGGCCCTGGTAGGCGCCGGCAATGCCTTTGTACGGCAGCCATTTCTTTATACCGGCCTGTGGTATGGGTTGATGGGTGGATTGCTTGCAGAGGCCTTGCTGTGGCTGGCAATGCTGTATCTTGGGCGGCCGCTGGGCTTATTGCTGGAGACTTATGGAACCGTCTTTAATTTACGTGGCCTGGGTGCCAATAATGTTCTCTGGGTACTGTTGGGCGGCGGATTCCTGGGCTGGGTGGGCGCGTGGATTTCCGTACAGCGATACCTGCGCCGACTCAAAGTGGGTGGTCGGCTTGGACGATCCTAGAGCCCGGAACAAATTACACAATTACGTGTCTTAGTTACCAGTTAAGCAATTAATGCAAAGCAAACCGGAGATGGTGTATCCGCAAGGAAATGCCGGGTATTAGTTTTGTCCTGGTAGACAGCTTTATTAGCTGAAAGACAGCGCGGACAGTGATATACTGGTACGCTTGCCTATTAGGAGGTTACATGAGCACAACACTTGTTCCCAGCCATTTGATGGTCCCTGCCGGTACCGGTAGTCTGGATGCGTATATCCAGGAAGTGAACAAAGTTCCAATGCTGACGCTGGAAGAAGAAAAAGATCTGGCGCACCGCTACCTTGAAGAGGGTGATCTGGATGCGGCACGGCGTCTGGTTCTTGCACACCTGCGTTTTGTTGTACACGTGGCCAAGGGTTACGGCGGCTATGGTCTGCAACTGGGTGATCTTATCCAGGAAGGCAATATTGGCCTGATGAAAGCGGTCAAACGTTTTGATCCTTCACGCGAGGTTCGCCTGGTATCTTTTGCCGTGCATTGGATACGTGCAGAGATGCATGAATTCATTTTACGCAACTGGCGTATTGTAAAAGTGGCCACCACCAAGGCCCAACGCAAGTTGTTTTTCAACCTGCGCAAATCCAAGAAACGGCTTGGTTGGCTCAATATGGAAGAGGTCAACACGGTCGCAGAGAACCTGGGTGTCAAACCCGAGGTCGTGCTGGAAATGGAATCCCGTCTTTCAGGCCAGGATATAGGTTTTGATTTATCCGCCGGCTCCGATGATGACGACAAGCCCTATGTATCGCCATCGGCATACCTGGTCAGCAAGTCTGAAAGCCCGGAATCGGAGATCGAAGCCTCTGATATGAAGGATCATCAAAACAACCTGTTGTATCAGGGTTTGAGCGAGTTGGATGAACGCAGCCAGGATATTATCCGTAGCCGCTGGCTATCCGATGACAAGGCAACCCTGCAAACACTGGCTGACCGTTACGGTATCTCGGCCGAACGTATCCGGCAGTTGGAAGTGAATGCCATGAACAAGATAAGGGCTAGTTTCAGCGCCTGAATCAATGTTCCCAATGATCAAAAAGCCTCCGTGATGGAGGCTTTTTTTTCTTCAAATTTTCGTCGCTTGCGTAACAGCTTACACAAGCTGTCTTAATCACTCTCTTGCTGCCATTCTTCCGGTAGCGGGCAACTGCAGAACAGGTTTCTGTCACCATAGACATTATCAATGCGCGCAACTGCCGGCCAGAACTTGCTCTGCCATTGTGCAGCCGTCGGAAAAGCAGCGGTTTCCCGGCTATACGGATGATTCCAGTCTCCAACCAGGTCACGTTGTGTATGCGGCGCATTGACCAGCGGGTTGTCCTCCAGGTCCATCTGCTTGCTTTCAACCGCCAGGATTTCCCCATGGATGGCCAGCATGGCGTTGCAAAAACGATCTATCTCGTAAAGTGATTCACTTTCCGTGGGCTCGATCATCAGTGTGCCCGGAACAGGGAAAGACATGGTCGGGGCGTGGAAGCCGTAATCGATCAGACGTTTGGCCACGTCCTCTTCGGAGATTCCGCTGGATTGTTTGAAGGGCCGTAAATCTATGATGCATTCATGTGCAATGCGGCTGTTTCGTCCGGTGTATAGAACCGGGAAAGCGTCCGCTAACCTGTGGGCAATATAGTTGGCATTGAGAATGGCGACCTGGGTTGCCTTTTTCATACCATCGCGGCCCATCATTGCAATGTAGGTCCAGGTGATGGGCAGAATGCCGGCACTGCCCCACGGAGCAGCGGCTACCGCGCCGTTGGTGGCATGTGGCCCCGGAATTTTGACCACCGAATGGCCGGACAGGAACGGCGCCAGGTGTGCGCCAGTGCAAATCGGGCCGATACCCGGTCCGCCGCCACCATGTGGAATACAAAAAGTCTTGTGCAGGTTCAGATGAGAAACATCAGCACCGAATTTACCCGGTGCAGCACATCCGACCAGTGCGTTCAGGTTGGCGCCATCAAGGTAAACCTGGCCGCCATACTGGTGGGTGATATCACATATTTCCATGATCTGTTGTTCAAATACACCATGGGTGGAAGGATAGGTGATCATCAGGGCGGATAGCGTGTCGGCATGTTTCTGTGCTTTTTCACGCAGGTCATCGACATCGACATTGCCATTTTCGTCGCATTTCACGATGATGATTTTCATACCTGCCATAGCGGCGCTGGCCGGGTTGGTGCCATGTGCTGAAGACGGGATCAGGCAAATGTTACGCTGTGCCTCATTTCTTGATTCATGCCAGGCTTTAATCGCCAGCAAGCCGGCATATTCGCCCTGTGAGCCGGCATTGGGCTGCAGCGACACCGCATCATAGCCGGTGCAGGCTATCAACATTTCTTCAAGTTCTCGGAATAACTGGTGATAACCTTTGGCCTGCTCAGCGGGCACAAAGGGATGCAGGTCGGAAAATTCAGGCCAGGTAACCGGCATCATCTCGCTGGTTGCGTTCAGCTTCATGGTGCAGGAGCCGAGGGAGATCATTGCATGGGTTAATGAAAGATCCTTGTTTTCAAGCCGCTTGATATAGCGCAGCATCTCGGTTTCCGAATGGTGGCGGTTGAAAACCGGGTGTTGCAGAAAATCACTTTGGCGTTGTAACTTACCTGGAATTGAAGTGAATCCGGGATCAATTGATTCGTCCATGTGGCTGATATTTTCAACCTCATGACCGCTGGCAAATGCTGTCAGGAGTTTGCTGATATGCTCCCGCGTGGTCTTTTCATTGATACTGATACTCACACCGCCATTACCACGGCACAGGTTAATACCGGCATCCTGGGCCCGCTCATAGATGCTGTCTGCGCTCTCATCCGGTAAGTTGAAAGTGATGGTATCGAACCAGGACTGGTTGGCAGCTTTGAAGCCAAGCGGTTTCAGACCTTCCACCAGCAGGTTGGCCAACCTGTGGACGCGCCGCGCGATGCGTTTCAGACCATCCGCTCCATGGTAAACGGCGTACATACTCGCCATCACGGCCAGCAAGGCCTGCGCTGTACAGATATTACTGGTCGCATGGTCACGGCGTATGTGTTGTTCCCGGGTCTGCAACGCCATGCGCAGGGCCGGCTGGTCCTGACGGTCTTTTGAAACGCCGATAATACGGCCCGGAATTGAACGTTTAAAACTATCCCTGGTGGCAAAAAATGCTGCGTGAGGCCCGCCAAAGCCCAGGGGAACACCAAAGCGCTGGGCTGAACCGACAACGATGTCCGCATCCATTTCGCCGGGTGGCTTCAATAACACCAGGCTCAGAAGGTCGGCTGCTACCGCCACCAGCATACCGTTTTCATGTGCTGTGCTGATGTGGGGAGCGATGTCATTTACCTCGCCATTGGTGGCGGTATATTGCAGCAGGGCACCAAAGAACTCACCGCTGCTGAGATGTTCTGCAGGGTCTCCTGTCACCACCTCGTAGCCAAAATGGCCGGCGCGGGTCCGCAACACATCCAGTGTCTGGGGCAGGGTGCCCTGGTCAACAAAAAACCGCATACTTTTGTTTTTGCGATTGAGACGCTTGAGCATGGCCATGGCCTCCGCCGCCGAGGTGGCCTCGTCCAGCAATGAGGCATTGGACAATTCCATACCGGTCAAATCGCAGATCATCTGCTGGAAATTCAACATGGCCTCGAGGCGGCCCTGTGAGATTTCGGCCTGGTAAGGTGTATAGGCGGTATACCAGCCGGGGTTTTCCAGGATATTTCGCAAGATTACCGGCGGTGTGATGGTGTCGTGATAACCAAGGCCAATCATGCTGTGCTTTAAAATATTCAGGTCGGCAATGGCACGTAACCGGATCAGGGTTGCGGCCTCACTTGCAGCCAATGGGAGATCCAGCGGCTCGCTGGTCTGGATGGATGGCGGCAGTGTGCTTTCAATCAGGGCGTCCAGCGAATCAACACCCAGTTCAGCCAGCATGTAGGCGATTTGTGTTTCACCCGGACCGATATGTCTACGGATAAAATCTGCCTGGTTTTCCAGGCCGGTCAATGGCGCGGTGGTGTTGATTTCAGGTCGGTTGGATTCTATTGGCATCTGAGGACTCGTAAGCAGAAAAGGTGATGCCACGCATTTTACGCTCAATCAAATTCGTTGAAAACCGGCTTACATCAATAAATTGACAATGTAATGGTCGGCCAGCAGGAAGATGAACAAAACCATCAGATAGGTGATGGAAAATGCAAATGTGTGCATCGGTAACAACACATCCTTGCTCTTCATCATGCGCAGGGCATACCACATGAAACCCGCGTTGAGTACAGTGACGCCGGCCAGGTAGACCAGGCCGCTCATAGCGGTGAGATATGGCAACGTGGTGACGATGACCAGCAGAATTGTGTAAAGCAGAATCTGCAAGCGGGTGAAAGCAGCACCGTGGGTTACCGGTAGCATGGGTATGTCCACCAGCGCGTATTCTTCTTTGCGGTAGATCGCGAGGGCCCAGAAATGTGGCGGTGTCCAGATAAAGATGATCAGAAACAGCAACAGGGCTTGCGGTTCCAGGCTACCGGTAACAGCGGTCCAGCCCAGAACAGGAGGGGCAGCACCTGCGGCACCGCCTATCACGATATTCTGTGGTGTGGCCCGCTTTAACCAGACGGTGTAAACAATCGCATAACCGATCAGGGACAGGAACGTCAGCATGGCAGTCAATGTATTAACCCACAGCAGCAGGATCGCCATGGCGATCGATCCCAGCGACAGGGCAAATATCAGCACATTGGTCTCGGTTAATTGTCCGGTGGCCAACGGGCGGTTTCTTGTCCGTGCCATCTTTGCGTCGATGCGCCGGTCCAGCAAATGATTGATCGCCGCTGCAGAAGAAGCCGCCAGTCCAATTCCCAGCGTGCCGGCAATAAAAGCAACGACTGGCGGCCATCCGGGTACAGCCAATAGCATGCCAACAACCGCTGTAAAAACAATTAGGACAACCACTCGTGGTTTACACAAAAGCAGGTATTGTTTAAAGATTTTAGGCACGGCTTTCAGTAGCCCCTGGCGGTGGTTTTGTTAAGCAAGCCCAACAAGGTTGCCAACAATAGCGCTGCACCGGCACTGTGGGCCACCGCGTTTGCCAGCGGCAGGTAAAGTGCGACATTCAAAACACCGAGGGTAAACTGGGCCAGCACCAGGGCCATCAGCACCTGGCCGCCGCCTCGAAGCTGGGGGATTTTGATCAGTCGAACAGCCAAAACGATCAGAACCAGCAGGGTCACGATAGCACCGATCCGGTGTGTCAGGTGTATGGCTACCCGTGAGCGCTGGTCCAGCAAACCACCTTCATAATCAACACCGATTTCGCGCCACAGCACAAAGCCTTCCTGAAAATTGGCTTGCGGCCACCATTGTCCCATACACATCGGCACGTCCGGACAAGCCAGGGCTGCGTAATTGGCACTGGTCCAGCCGCCAAGCGCGATTTGCATGGCCAGGATGACCAAGGCGGTAATGATTGCGCCGCGCATCCTGCGGATTTTCATGCTCGGACTGTCGGTTTTTTTTCGCCAGCTTGAAAACATCAGCCAGATAATAAGAGAGAAACTGGTAAGCCCGCCCAGCAGATGGGCCATGACAATGATGGGCTTGAGTTTCAGCGTCACCGTCCACATGCCGAGCAAGGCCTGGAAGATAATGAGTATCACCAGCGCTGTCGCAAGCACTCTGAGTTTCCGGTTGGACCGCGGGTCGCGCCAGGCTTTCCAGCCAATAGCAAAAATGAGCAACATCAGGGCACCTGCCAGGTAGCGATGCACCATTTCCCGCCATGCCTTGCTGGACTCGTATGGACGCTCAGGAAATGCCTGGTTAGCGGTTTCAATCTCGGCAACAGCTTCGGGCCAGGTAAGCTGGCCATAACAGCCCGGCCAGTCGGGGCAACCCAGGCCGGCGTGTGACAAGCGCACCCAGGCACCCAGAACTATTACACAGAAAGCAATAATTGCAGCGATCATGGCCAGTCTGTGGATGGTCTGGTTCACTGTGTGTTCTCCTGGTCGGACCATTTCAGCAGTCGTTTGAGGTCCTTGTGGATATCGTTAGGATTGGCACTGACCCCATAGGCAAGTATTACATTGAGCATCGGGTCAAGTATATAGGTATGAAAGCTGTGTGAATCCCCCGTTTTGTTTGCCAATTCCTGGTTGATACTGCCCAGTGTTGTCAATGCCGTACCGGCCGGATCCGCAACGAAATTGAATTCCGGGTATATCGCTTCAAGCCTTGATCGCAGCGCAGTGTCCGGCCCGGTACTGCTGAGCAATACTACGGCAAGCTGATTGCTGTTTCTGCCCGCAGCCCTGTGAATCTGGCGTAAGGTCGTGACGTGTTCAATGCACTTTTTGTCGCATGATGGATCCAGTACATACAGCACCACCCACTTACGATCGATATCCTGTACATGGTCCAGGGACAGGCGTACCGGGGGTTGTACGAGGTAGCCGAGATTTCTTAAGCCGTCCGGCTGATACTGCCACCAGGCTGAGCGCATCAGCATGACCAGTATTACCGGCCCGAGGAACAGGGCAAATATACCCAGCAGTGTAATTTGTTGACGCGACAGACTCATTTGTTGTTTCCTGATGGTTTTCTGAAGCCAGTAAATACCCACATTATGATACTGACGGTTGCCAGCGCGAACCACTGGAACGCATAACCTTTATGACGGCTGGAACTCAGAAACACCGGTTTCCAGTCACGGCCTTCAAACCCTGATACTTCTGATTCCGACAATTGGATCACCCAGCTTTCCAACGGCACATCAAGCGCCACGGCGATGTTATCGAGATTCAGATAGGTGACCAATTGGGGCCATTGGTTGTGTTCCAGTTTATCGGCCCGGCCCAGCATACGACCCGGCACAGGCAGCGTGTTGAGCATGCCCCTCAAAACGGCTTCATGTTGCGGTGTTGCTATGGCGGGCATGGTTTGACGATCAGCAGCCAGGGGTAACCAGCCCCTGTTGACCAGGATGGCGGTACCGTCAAGTGTGGTAAATGGTGTGAAAACATGTACGCCGGCACGGCCTTTCCAGACCTGGTTATCCAGCAATATATGGCGGACAGGATCATAATGGCCACTGACAGCAACCCGGGCAAAACGATGCTTCCCGGCCAATGCCGATTCAAACGAAACACTGGTGGCCGCCTGGTATTGTTGCTCCGTTATCGCCTTTTCTGCAGCGCGCCGGGTCTGCCACATCCCCAGGCCTGCAAACAGGCTTGCGAGCAGGAATAACACCACCGTGCCGGCGAGAGATGGCTTGAAGAATCTTGATACCTTGCGTGCCATCTTTGCTTATAATCTTTTTTTGTAGCAGATCATTTGAATCAGGAATCCTGGCATGTTTGTAAAAGCGCTTATTATCATTTTTCTGTTTACAATTTTATATACGCTGGGCTCTTCATTTTACTTCATGGTGAAGGATAAAGGGGAGGGGGACCGGACGCTGAAACGGTTAATGTGGCGCATTGGCCTGTCCCTGTTGTTGCTCGTGCTTCTCTACATCATGTTTCTGCTGGGCTGGATTGAGCCATCCGGAGGCCCTATCAATTATCGTGGCGGCGGATAGGGCCTTTCCAAAATGGCAAAGCCCACAGGTTTACGGGCTTTGCAGGATCGCCAGAATGAAAGCCGGTTCAGAGCGCGTATACGAAAATAAACAGGCCCAGCCAGACCACGTCAACAAAATGCCAGTACCAGGCGACGGCTTCGAATGCGAAATGGTTATCGGGTTTGAAGTGTCCCTTCATGGCGCGGAACATGATGACGGTCAACATGATGGCGCCGAGGGTGACGTGCAGACCGTGAAAGCCGGTCAACATGAAAAATGTTGCGCCATAAATCCCCGAGCCCATGGTTAAACCCAGCTCGGTGTAAGCCTCGTGGTACTCACCTGCCTGGAACCCTATAAAGGTAAAGCCAAGTGCAACTGTGGCCGCCAGCCACAATACCAGCCATTTACGGTTTTCGTTTTTCAATGCGTGGTGGGCCAGCGTAACAGTCAGGCCGGATGTCAGCAGTATCAGCGTGTTCAGAAAAGGCACGCCAAATGCGGGTATGGTGCTGAAATCACCGCCAACATTGGCCGGGCCGTTGGTCGGCCACACGGCCGTATAACCCTGCCACAGCATTTCATTGGTAATATCGCCGGTGCCTTCGCCACCCAACCACGGTATCACCAGTGCACGCGTGTAAAACAAGGTGCCAAAAAATACCGCAAAAAACATCACTTCGGAGAAGATAAACCAGGACATGCCAAGGCGGAAAGAGCCGTCAACCTGGGCGTTGTACATGCCTGCCTGGCTTTCACGGATGACAGTGCCGAACCATCCGAACAGCATGAAAATCATGATTGCCAGGCCCAGCCAGAAAGTCCACTGGGCGGTCGAGGAACCATTCATCCAGTTGGCCGCGCTGACCATCATGGTGATCATGCCCAACGTTCCTACGATCGGCCATTTGGAACCGTGGGGGACATAATAGGTGTCTTCAGCGTGTTGTGACATTATGAATTCTCGTTTTTCCTGTGGTATTAGTGTTGCGCCATATGATCTGATGGCTCATAGCCGAGCCGGTAGAAAGTATAGGAAAGGGTGATGTCCTTGATATGTTCAGGCAGGTCATTTTTAACGTAAAAATAGACCGGCATTTCCCGGCTCTCGTTGGCCTGCAGGGTTTGCTCTGTAAAACAGAAACACTCGGTTTTAACAAAATACAGGGCGGCCTCGGGCGGGGAGACGTTATAGCTTGCCTGGCCGGTAATGGCCGTGCTGTCCGGGTTCATCGCCATGTAGAGCGCTTTGCTGGGTACACCCAGATGGTATTCCTCAACTTTTTCCTTGGCCTGGAATATCCACGGCAAAGATGAATTAACACTGGCATCAAAACGAATACTGACGACGCGCTCTGAAGCGACCGCCTGATCGTTGTTTCCAGATACCTGGACCGCACGTCCACCCAAGCCGGTGACCTCGCACAGCACGTTATACAGCGGCCACAAGGCGAAGCCAAAACCGAACATGCCAACGGCAACCAGTACCAGGCGCCTGGCTGTTTTACGGTTTTTCTGTTTCCGGTCCATATCAGCGTCCCATGACGGCAGAGCCAATGAAGGTTGCGAAAATCGCCACCGCAATAAAACCGAGTATCCAGGCGGTTTTTACCGCCCGGGCCCGCTTGCGTTGCAGTTCCTGTGACTTAAGATCGCCGTTCATCCCTTTGCTCCGGCCTAGTCCGCGTGACTGACCATGTTGTGGGTCACTTCGGGTGGCGTGGTAAAACTGTGGTAGGCAGGCGGTGAATCCAGTGTCCACTCCAGACCTCTCGGGTTGTCCCAGACCATCGCGGTTGCCTTGACCTTGCTTCTGAAAATGCAATGCAGAATTACACCGACAAAAATCAGCTGGGTTGCACCGAAGGCGAATCCACCAATCGAGGAGATCATGTTGAAATCGGCAAACTGTGGCGAATAATCAGGGATTCTGCGTGGCATACCAGCCAGGCCGAGGTAATGCTGTGGGAAAAACAATATGTTGACGGTAATCGCCGATAGCCAGAAATGAATCTTGCCCCATTTTTCAGAGTACATGTTGCCGGTAAATTTGGGCAGCCAGTAGTAGGTTGCTGCCATCAACGCAAATATTGACCCGGGGACCAGTACATAGTGGAAGTGTGCGACCACGAAATAGGTATCGTGGTACTGGAAATCAGCGGCCGTGATGGCCAGCATCAGACCGGACAAACCACCGATGGTGAACAGCACCACGAAACCAACAGCGAACAGCATCGGGGTTTCAAACGTCATCGAGCCCTGCCACATGGTGCTAACCCAGTTAAACACCTTCACACCGGTCGGTACCGAGATCAGCATGGTTGCATACATGAAGAACAATTCGCCCTGTAGCGGCATGCCGACGGTAAACATGTGGTGCGCCCAAACGATAAAGGACAGGAAAGCGATGGTGGCCGTTGCATAAACCATTGAGGCATAACCAAACAGAGGCTTGCGTGAAAAGGTTGGCAAGATTTCCGAGATAACGCCAAAGGCCGGCAATATCAGGATGTAGACCTCGGGGTGCCCGAAGAACCAGAAAATATGCTGGAACATTACCGGGTCACCGCCACCGGCAGCGTTGAAGAAGTTGGTGCTGAAGAAGTGATCGGTCAACAACATGGTGACCGCGCCGGCAAGTACCGGCATCACGGCGATCAACAGGAATGCAGTGATCAGCCAGGTCCAGACAAACATCGGCATACGCAACAGGGTCATACCGGGGGCGCGCATATTAAGGATCGTCGCAATGATATTGATCGAGCCCATGATGGAGGAGACGCCCAGCATATGAATGGCGAACACCACAAACGCAAAACTGGTTCCGGTTTGCAGAACCAGCGGCGGGTACAGTGTCCAGCCTGCAGCCGGTCCGCCGGAATCCATGAACAGCGTGGACAACAGCATGGTGAATGCAAACGGGAGAATCCAGAAGCTCCAGTTATTCATGCGCGGCAGGGCCATATCCGGTGCCCCGATCATCATCGGAATCAGCCAGTTTGCAAAACCGACCCAGGCCGGCATCACGGCGCCAAACACCATGACCAGCGCATGCATTGTAGTCATCTGGTTAAAGAAATCAGGTTCAACCAGTTGCAGACCGGGCATGAATAATTCCGCCCGGATAACCATTGCCATCGCACCGCCGAGAATAAAACATGCCAGCGACAGGATCAGGTACAGGGTGCCGATGTCCTTGTGGTTGGTAGTGAACAGCCAGCGGTTCAGGAAACCCGTAGGTTTATGGTCATGATCATCCTGCCCATCATGGGCCTGGTAGGTGATATCGGTACTCATGGTGCTGTTCCCTGTTCAATACCCTGGCGCTTGATATTGGCGATAGTGAGCGGTTGTACGATATCGCCGGTATCGTTACCAAATGCGTTACGGGTATATGTCAGCGCAGCTGCGATATCGGTTTCTGACAGTTTCTCGCGCCATGCGCTCATAGTGGTTCCGGCCCGTCCATTCATTACGATATCGATGTGCACGGCTACCGGTCCGGTTGCGATAGCGCTGCCGGCAAGAGCTGGAAATGCAGGTTCAAGCCCTTGCCCATCCAACTGGTGGCAGGTTGCACAGACGCTTTCATACACAGATTTACCCTGCTGCATGAGTTCCTGCCGGGTCCACAGACGGCTGGCATCAAGCTGCTGGTCTTGTGCATCAGCCAGTTGTTCATTTACCCATGCCGCAAATTCTTCCTGGGGCAATGCAATCACTACGATGGGCATGAAGCCGTGGTCTTTTCCGCACAATTCGGCACACTGACCACGGTAGGTGCCGGGTTTATCAATGTTCGTCCAGGCTTCGTTGACAAAACCGGGGATGGCATCGCGTTTCCAGCCCAGGTCAGGAACCCACCACGAATGGATAACATCATCGGCGGTGATCAGGAACTTGATTTTCTTACCCACCGGCAGCACCAGCGGGTGGTCGACTTTAAGCAGGTAATTATCAACACTTTCCGGGGCGATGCCTGAATTCAGCTGACGGGCTGCGTTGGATGCGGGGTCCAGGCCGGATATAAAACTGATGTCATGATCCAGGTATTCATATTTCCATCGCCATTGAAAGCCGGTAATTTTCACGGTCATTTCGGCGCCTGAAGAATCTTCCATACGCACCAGCGCAGTGGTTGCGGGAACCGCAATTGCCACCAGGATGATGACAGGTATAACGGTCCAGATGATTTCGGCCTTGGTTGAGTGGCTGAATTTTGCGGCCTCGTGACCACGGGATTTCCGGTGCAGAGCGATGGATGTAAACATCACCGTGAATACACCGATGCCAATGACCACACAAACCCACAAAACAATCATGTGCAGGTCAAAGTGGTCTGCGCTTTGCGATGTTACGCCCCGTGGCATATTAATTTCGTTGCCGGTTAACGCCGGGGCTACCAGTATTAACCATGCGGCAGCGATAAGAGCCGCCAACACGGCAAGCGCTACGATGACTGTATTTTCTTTCTTCATGAAAACTCAGGCCTCAAGATAATTATCATTATGTTCAGGGAGTGCGCCACCGTAATAGCGTTTTTCCACAAGGTATAAATCCTAATATTTGCAATTTATACAAGCACTTGTCTACAGGTCTGAATATACGTTTTTCAGACTGCAATTAGGGGATGTCAGGGCTTTTGTATCGTTATAGGCAAACATTAACCCGTAATTGTAGCTTTCCTGCCGTTGTATGAGCAAGGCTTGAAGCTTAAATTTGTATATATTCTGATACGTTTCTGTCATTGATTCATAACATGCGGGCGCAAATGGTGGTCGCGGTGCTTCCCGTTGGCACGCTTGGTGACTACACTATCAGCAGCCTGTTAATCAGCTTGACAGGATATTCACCCGGAGTTGTTTGAGAGAAATGTACTTACGTTATTTTGGCCTTGATGAAGCGCCGTTTTCCATCACGCCTGATCCGGCTTTTGTATATCTGAGCCCGCGTCATCGTGATGCGCTGGCGCACCTGTTGTACGGAATTGGCCAGGGCGGTAGTGGCGGGTTTGTCCAGCTGACCGGTGAAGTGGGTACTGGCAAGACCACCCTGTGCAGGTGCTTGCTGGAGCAGATACCGGAAGGTACACGAATCGCGCTATTGCTCAATCCGCTGGTAACCCCCCGTGAACTGCTGGCTGCAGTGAGTGAAGAACTGGGCATCGACATTTCCGGATCGATTGACAGCACCCGTTTGCTGGTGGATGGATTGAACCGGTACCTGCTCGATGCACATTATCGAGGTGAGCGCGTGGTGGTGGTGATTGATGAAGCGCAGAACCTGAGTCCTGAGGCCCTGGAGCAGGTCAGGTTGTTGACCAACCTCGAAACCAACAAGGAAAAACTGCTGCAAATCGTGCTGTTGGGTCAGCCCGAATTAAGGGAGCTATTGCAGCGCCGTAACCTGCGTCAGCTGGCCCAGCGGATTACCGCACGCTATCACCTGAGTCCGTTGGGGCCAAAGGACACCCATTTATATATTCGCCATCGTATGCGCATAGCAGGCTCACAACGTAATCCATTTCGGCGCAGTGCCATGAACGCACTGTATCAGCGTTCCCAGGGTATTCCGCGCTTGATCAATATCATTGCTGACAGGTCGCTGGTCGCTGCGTTTGCGAAAGAACGCATGGATGTGACCGCCAGTATGGTGCACGAAGCTGCCAACGAGGTGCAATTGGGCGAACGACAGGTAAAACGTGTTCGCTGGCCGTGGATGGCGACTGCGGTTGCCGTGCTGGCAGTCGTGGTGCTGGCGATTACAAGCTTCAGTGATTTGCGTTTCCCGGCAGAGGCCACCAGGCTACTGGCGGGTGATACTTCGCAGACGGTGGCGGGGAAACCTGAGTTGCAGATAACACCCATGCCAGCGGCAGGTCCGGACCTGGCAGGGCGTGTCACAGGCTATCAAGCCGGTGCAGCACTGGATTCTGACTGGCTCGAGGATCACCAGTTGGTAGTCTGGCAGGGCCTCGCTGAAACATGGCAGCAACCCGATGCCGCAATTGCTATCCAGGCAGCCTGTAATGGCGATAACAGCCGTGGTTATGCCTGTCTGCGTGAACAGGGTAGCTGGTCAAGAATCAAACGCCTTGGCTTACCGGTTGTACTGGTGTTACAAGACAAATCCCAGTCTTATCTTCTGCTGCAGGGCATGGATGGTGACCGTCTGCTGGTCGGGGCCGCAGATCAATTACTCACGATATCGAGGAACGTGGTTGAGAACCACTGGCTGGGTGCTTACCTGGTAGCATGGCCGCAAGCGCAGGGATGGCCGGCTGTCGTCGGGCGGGGTGATAATGGGCCCGCAATGGCAACCATTCTGGAAATGGCGACACGTGTCGATGTGCCGTACCATGGTGAGCAGGTATTTGATACCGCATTTGAACGCTGGCTGCGAAGTTTCCAGAGTCGAAATGGTCTCGAAGCTGATGGTATTGTGGGTCGCAATACCTTGCTCCATTTAATGACCGCATCCATAAATGAGCCACAATTATTACAGACCTGGGAATAACCGGTATTAACATTGGAATAGGTATTAACATTGTCCATACTTCTTGAAGCACTGCGAAAGTCTGAAAAGAGTCAGAAAACGCACGAGGTGCCCGACATTCATGCCGATGATCAATCTGATTCTGAGTCGTTGCAGACCGGTCCGTTGGCGCTGTTGCTCGTTATAACCCTGTTTGCCAGTGGCTGGTTTGTCTGGCGCCAGTACCAGCTTCCAGCCGGTAGTTACCAGCCACCTGTCACCCTGCCGGCTGATCAGGTTCGAACCGTTAGCACCCCGGTGGCCGGTGACGGGGAAACAAACCAAACGGCGCCAGCAGGAACGGTTAGCGACAAACCCGCCGGGCAGCAACGAACCCCGGTGGAGACCTACCAGCAGGCGGTCGAGGACGGTTCAAAGCCAAAAGCAGGCAAGCCGAAGCCCACCAACCCTGTGTCCGCAACAGGCAATCGGCCGGCAATTAACAGGAAACCGGTTTCCGGCAAGAAAGCTTCCAGTAAGCCGGCCGCAGCCGCCGGGAAAAAGCAGGCTCCCCATGAGCCGGCACCGATCAGTTATTGGGAGTTACCCGATGCAATTCGTGCTGATGTGCCGGAAATCAGATTCAGCGTGCTGGTGTATGCCAATAATCCCGGTGATCGTTTTGTTTTAATAAACGGACGGCGCCTCGGTGAGGGCGACAGTTCCCAGCCTGGGTTGGTAATCCAGGAAATCCGGCGTGATGGCGTTGTATTCAGTTACCGCCTTTACAGGTTCCTGGTAGAGAGATAGCCTGATACCGGCTATGGACGCTGGCATTGTCACAAAGTGGTCAAAATCGGCACCCCTGTTCCCCTGGGTGACGCTGACCATCTTTCTTTTTTGTAGCGGTGCCAAGTTGCTGCATTCCGGGTTGTCGCCATTGGCCCAAAGCGTGGTTCTGGAACTCGGTGGTATGCTGCCTAGCAAGCTTGCTCTGGTATTCAGCCAACCGTTCACCGCGTGGGCTGATTACCAGCTTTTAACCCTGGTCAGTGCACTGTTCATTCACGCCAGCTGGTTACACCTGCTGGGAAACATGGTTTATCTATGGGTGTTCGGAATGCCGCTGGAGCGCCGCTTGGGTGGCCTGGGCATAGCGGTGGTGTTTGTTTTCGGTGGCGCCCTGGCCAACCTGTTTGTCGCCATGCGTCTGCCGGATTTGACCTCCCCGATTATTGGTGCCAGCGGTGCGGTTTCGGCCGTGGTCGGTGCCTACCTGGGCTTGTTTCCGTTTCGCCGTATTGGCATGTTGTTGCCGCTGGGTCTTTACCTCCAGTTTGCACGGGTCCCGGCCGTGCTTGTGATCGGTTCCTGGTTTACCCTACAGTTGGTTTATACCGTATTAGGCCCCATAACGGGAATAGTGGCCTGGTGGACGCATATGGCGGGTTTTGCACTGGGATTGATATTTGCCCTTTTGGCACGTGCAACAGCACAGATATAGTGAGATAACAGATGGCCAAGCCAGACAAAGAAAAACTGTTCCGGATCGCATTCCTTAATCACGGCAAGGTGTATGAGCTATTCTGTACCGGGGTTTGCACCAGCGGCCTGCTGGGTTTTGTCGAGGCCTCGGGCCTGGTGTTCGGAGAAAAGGATTCCCTGGTGATTGATCCTACCGAGGAAAAAATGCGCGAGGAATTTGACGGGGTGGAGGTTTTACACCTGCCCATGCACAGCGTATTACGTGTGGAGCAGGTCAGGAAAAAAGGCCAGGCTGTCATCCGCGACCGCGAAAGCGGTGAAAAAGTCACCCCGTTTCCGCTTCAGCCGGGTAGCCGAACCCGCCTGTAGAGGCTAGTGCTGATCGCTGGCAGGTGAGAGTATGGCAGCACCCTTCAACAGGATCAGCGCCTGGTACATCATATAGTCGTCGGCAGCACTCACCTCGGAACTGAAAACCGCGGGCCCATTTTCAGGTTCCCCGTTCAGGTGTCCGTCAAGATCGGCTTCCCGTTTATGTTTGGTTTCGTTTTCGATGATCTCGACCGTTGCGATTGCCACATCCGGCTGGATACCTTCAGCCTGGATTGAGCGTCCGGAGGGTGTGTAGATATCGGTGGTCGCCGGATCAATAAACGAAACATTGCGCAGGTTCAGAACAGATTGTACCGAGCCTTTGCCAAAGGTTTTTTCACCGACAATCAATGCCCGGCCATGATCCTGCAAGGCACCGGCCAGTACCTCTGATGCCGACGCCGTACTGCTATCGACCAGCACCACCATGGGTATATCCTGCAGCCACTGGCCCGGTTTGGCGGTGTATTCCATCTGGTTTGCCGCACGTCCACGTGTAAACACAATCAGACCATCGTCCAGAAAACCATCGGCTATTGTCACTGCAGGTTTAAGCACGCCGCCGGGGTTATGGCGTATATCCAGGATGATGCCTTTCAACGGCTGCTCCCGATTGCCTTGCATGTATTCAATCTGTTCCAGCAATTCGTCCGCGCTTTTACGGGTGAAATGGGTGATCTGGAAGTAGCCGTAATCCCTGTCCACCGGTCTGCTGAATACGCTCGCAACCTTGACAAAATCACGAACCAGATTGAAGTTGGAGACCTCACCGTTTACATGCTCAAAGGTGACTTCCACTGCTGTGCCGGCTTCACCACGCAAGCCGTCAATGGCCGATTGCAGTTCCTGTCCACGCAAATCCTGGTGGTCGATTGAGGTGATTATATCGCCGGCGACTACACCGGCTTTGTCGGCAGCGCCATCGTCCATGACGAAAACCACGTGGACGCGCCTGTTCCTGATGGACACTTCGACGCCTATGCCGCTATAGCGGCCGCGGGAGTCGTTGTCCAGTTGCCGGAATTCATCTGCTTCCATGTAGGATGAGTGGGGATCCAGTTCCGACAGCATGCCGCGAATGGCAGCGTTCAAAAGCGTATGATCGTCCGTCTCTTCAACATAATTGTTGCGAACCTGGTTGAATACATCAGTAAAGGTTCGCAAGTCAGCCAGCGACAGTTGTGCCCGCGTTGCAGCCGTTTCCCCATCGGTTGCTGCCGTAGCCGTGGACGCCAGCAACAACGTGCATATCAAAGTTCCACCAATTCGTTTCATGATTGTATTTGACCCAATTTCATCGTTTTAACCATACCGCAGGATCCATGGCTTTGCCGTTTTTCCGGATTTCAAAATAAAGCCCGTCTCCGTTGAGAGAGCTGCTGCCCACTGTACTGATGGCAGCACCGGGTTCCACCCAGTCACCAACGCCGCGCAAAAGACTCTCGTTGTTAGCATACAGGCTCATAAAGCCATCACCGTGATCAATGATCATAAGTAGGCCGTAACCCCTGAGCCAGTCTGAATAGGCCACGCGACCGTAGGCGATGGCCTTGACCTCGCTACCACCCGCTGCACCGATTAACCATCCCTGCCAGCGTAACCCGGCTGTCCGGGCATGGCCAAAGGCGTGTTTTACGCGGCCTTTCACCGGCACCGGCATCTGCCCTTTCATATCTGCAAGGCCATGTCGCTTGCCAAGGTCTGCCGGTATGTCGGCCAGCACATTCGACAGTTTTTCCAGCAGTAGTTCAAGATCCTTCCTGTTGCGTTGCAATTCCGCAAGTCGTGTTTCATCGGTACCGATCTGTCTGGACAAATTTTCAATGATGGCCTGGCGTTCATCGCGTTGGTCTGTCATTTCATCCAGCACGGCCTGCTGGCTCTTTTGAACCTCATCGAGCGCGGTCAGTTCCACATTGATTTTTACCTGCATTTTATCCAGTGTCTGCAATACCTGTCTCAGTTCATTGATCTGTGAAGCCTGTGAACGGCTGAAATAGTCGTAATACGCCAGCGTTCTTGATAAAAGTGCAGGGCTGTCCTGGTTAAGAACCAGTTTTAATCTGGATTCACGGCCAAGCCGGTAGGCAGTCATGATCTGCGTTGCGAGCACTTCGCGGCGTATTTCGAGGCTTTGTAAATAATCCTGCCGTTCAGTATGCAGACCCGCCAGCTCCCGGTCATGCTCCTGCCTGGTGGATTCCAGTTTCCGTAGTTGCAGAATGTTTGCCTGGATATCCAGGTCGGCAGCTTTGAGCGCCTTCTGTTCATCTGACAATGCGGTACGGCTGCGCTCGAGTTCTTGCTTTAAATTACCGATCTGTGTTTTCAGTTGTTTTAGCCGGGTTTCAGCTTCTGCCTGGCTGAGGTTGTCAGCGGCCTGACCGGCCATGCAGGCCGGAATGAGCCACATGCTTAGAGCAAAAGTTATGAGCGCTCTGAATAACACCGCCCTGTCAGATCCCCGCTGCTGCTGCGTCGTTAAGTTCCAGCAATGTGTGTCCTGTCATTTCGGACGGAGGAGTAATGCCGAGCAGATACAGCATGGTGGGTGCGATATCCCGCAGTGCGCCGCCCGTAAGCGCTTTTGCCTGGCGGCCATAGTAGACCAGCGGTACGGGGTTGGTGGTGTGCGCTGTATGGCTCTGGCCGGACAGACGGTCTGTCATCTGTTCAACATTGCCATGGTCGGCAGTGACCAGTAATTCACCGTCAACCGAACGGACCGCATCCAGTATCACCCCGAGACAGCGATCGACCGCTTCAACCGCCGCGATGGCTGCGGTCATGTTGCCGGTATGCCCGACCATGTCCGGGTTGGCGACATTACAGATGATGACGTCAAACTCACCACCACGGATAGCCTTGTCCAGTTCTGCTGATAATTTTTCGAGACTCATTTCCGGCTGCAGGTCATAGGTGGCAACATCGGGTGAAGGTACCAGCAAGCGCTGTTCACCGGGAAAGGGCGCTTCTTCACCGCCATTGAAGAAAAAAGTCACGTGGGCATACTTTTCCGTTTCCGCGATTCGCAGCTGCGACAGGCCCTGTTTGGCGAGGACTTCTCCGAGCAGACCCTCCAGCTTTTCCGGGGCGAAAGCAACTTCTGCCGGCAGGCCGTCAAGGTAACGGGTCATGCAAACGAAGGCGGAGAGTTTCGGCTGACGACAATCAAAACCGCTAAATCCAGGCTGGATAAACGCCCGGCTGATTTCCCGTGCCCGGTCGGCTCTGAAGTTGATAAAAATGATGGCATCTCCATCCCGGATACCTTTAAAAGTGCCAATCACGGTCGGGTTGACGAACTCGTCACTTTCGCCACGCTCATAGGCCGACAGCAGCGCAGTTTCAACATCACTGCCGTGGTAGTTTGCCTCACCGTTCACAAGCAGATGCCAGGCTTTTTCAACCCGATCCCATCGCTGGTCGCGGTCCATCACATAGTAACGGCCACAGACACTGGCAAAGGCGGCATCCTGCAGGCTATCCAGGCAGTTCTGCATTTTTCGCAGCGAGGCGCCGGCGCTGCGCGGAGGTGTATCACGTCCGTCGAGAAAGGCATGCACCCTGATTTTATCGACCCCCTGGTCTGCGGCCATACGCGCCATGGCCAGGAAATGGTCCTCGTGGCTGTGCACGCCACCGGGTGACAGCAGGCCCATGATATGCAGTGTTGAACCCTGTGTGCAGCTGGCATTAATGGCTTTGACAAGTGCCGGATTGCTGACAAAACTGCCGTCTTCAATGGCATTACTGATACGGGTGAAATCCTGAAAAACAATACGTCCGGCACCGATATTCATATGCCCGACCTCGGAATTTCCCATCTGTCCATGCGGCAGTCCGACAAACTCACCCGAAGTTTCTATGGTCGTTTGGCAACCCAGTTGCTGTATTTGATCCCAACAGCTTGTCGTGGCCTGGCTGATGGCATTGTCTGCAGCGTCTTCCCGGTAGCCCCAGCCATCCAGTATCATCAGCACCAGCGGTAAGACCGGTGGCGGGTTTACCGGTAATTGATTTTTGTTGTCTGTCATACAGTGTCCACAAGTCGATAGGGTTGTGCTTTGACGCCGGAACCCGTGAGTAATTTTCAAGTCCCGGGTGAAAAAATTCGGCTGTCACTTGCAAAATCAGGCCTGAGCCACAACATGACACAGGCGCACGGTAGCGTTAGGTATTATTTCACAACATCCGCTCAGACGCAGTTTAAAAGCTGTTGGCCAGGTGCATTGGAAAGAAGTTTCCGGTTGATACCACCGGATGATAGTCAGGAGACCAGGACTTGGAACAATTGATTGAATTTGCAGGTAACCACGGTGGGCTGGTGGCTGGTTTTGCCGCTGTAACACTGTTACTGATCTGGACAGAAATCGGCCGGTTTACACGGGGTTATACAGAACTGACCCCGGTTCAGGCTGTGCAGAAGATCAACCAGGGACAACTGGCTATTGTGGATATTTCCTCGGCAGCAGATTTTTCAAAAGGTCACCTGGCGGGCGCGAAACATATTGCTTTGTCCCGCTTCAGCAAGTCGGATCCGGAAATTGAGAAAATAAAAACCGGCCCGGTACTGGTGGTATGCAAAAATGGTGTCACTGCACACCAGGCGGCCGCAAAACTGGTCAAATCGGGTGCAACAGAAGTGGCGGTCCTCAAGGGCGGCGCCACTGCGTGGGCGGCAGATCAGTATCCGCTCGCACGCAAGTAATTTTATGAGATAATTTAACTTTGTCATTTCATCCCAAGGTGAAAGACATTAACCAATTAAACCAAAGAGAAAGGACCATGGCAGAAGAACAGAATCAGGATGTTGCTGCAGAAGAACAGCAACAGCAGGCACAATTCCAGCTGCAGAAGATATATACGAAAGATGTTTCTTTTGAAATTCCCAATGCACCGCAGGTTTTTCAGGAAGATGGACAGGTTGAAATCAAAATGAACCTGGCGCAAAGAGTTGAAGATCTCGCTGAAGGTGTACATGAAGTGGTTTTGACGGTTACCGTAACCGCAACCATTGGTGAGAAAACGGCTTACCTCGCCGAGGTTCAGCAGTCAGGTATTTTTTCTATCAATGGCCTGAACGAACAAGCCAAACATGCGGCGCTGAACACGCTTTGCCCGCACACCCTGTTCCCCTATGCCCGCCGCATGATTACCGACCTGGTGGCGGATGGCGGATTCCCGCCACTGGTGTTGCAGCCGATCAATTTTGACCAGATCTATGCCCAGCGCTTGCAGGAAGCACAGGCTCAGGCGAACGATGGTGAAGAGCAGGCTGTTGCTGCAGATATGGAAGTTCAGGGTAACGCCTGACTTGAGCGTCACAACACCAGTTATCGCAGTGCTGGGCGCCGGTTCCTGGGGAACCGGCCTGGCGTTGCAACTGGACCGTAGCGGTTCGCGCAGTATCTTGTGGGATCGTGACACGGAGAACCTGTTGCAGATTCGCTCAACACGTCAAAATAAGCGCTATTTGCCGGATATCGATATACCGGTCTCCATTCGCGTTGAAACCGATGTACTTGCAGCAGTAAAGGCGTCTGATCATGTATTGGTGGTAACACCGAGTCACGCCTTTGCATCAATTATCAGTACCATCCGGGAGGTTTTAGTACCTGGCCAGGGTGTTGCCTGGGCATGCAAGGGCTTTGAACCGGGTAGCGGGCGATTGTTACACCAGGTAGCGATGGAACTGTTACCACCCGGGACACCTCTGGCGATAGTGACCGGGCCTTCATTCGCAAAAGAAGTGGCCATGGATCTGCCCACGGCAGTAACGGTGGCGGGTTCTGACAGCAGCTTTACCCATACCATTGCTGCGGCCTTGCATGGCGGGCGCTTCCGGGTCTACACCAGCGATGACATGATCGGTGCCGAATTGGGCGGGGCCGTTAAAAATGTTATGGCCGTAGCGACCGGTATCTGCGATGGCATGCAACTGGGTGACAATGCCCGGGCCGCATTGATAACCCGCGGACTGGCCGAGATGATGCGTCTTGGGGCTGCTTTAAACGCAAAGCCTGAAACATTGATGGGACTGGCGGGGGCCGGTGATCTGATTCTGACCTGCACCGGTGACCTGTCGCGTAACCGGCGACTGGGTCTGTTGCTTGGCAAGGGGAAAACACTCAGGCAGGCACTGGATGAAATCGGCCAGGTGGTCGAGGGTGTTAACAGTGCCGCTGAAGTTCAGCGCCTGGCTATTCAGCATGGTATCAACATGCCTATTTCCGAGCAGGTCAACGGCATTATTCACAAAGGCTGGAATCCGGAAGAAGGGGTGGCCCGCTTACTCGCCAGAGAGCAGAAGGCGGAACACGAAGACTGAGTTTATTTACCTGTTTTTGCGAACCCCAACTGTCGCCAGGCTTCATATAATCCTACCGCCACCGTGTTGGACAGGTTAAGACTGCGTGAGGCATCGGTCATGGGCAGACGCAGGCTGTACTCAGAACCTGTTTCAGCCAGCATCGATGCAGGCAGACCGCGTGTTTCAGGACCGAACAGCAGGCCATCATCCGCTTTGAATTCAGCCTGGTTGTAAGGTTTTTTAGCGTGGGTGCTGAAGGCCCAGATTCTCATTTCAGGGTGTTCTGCCCGGAATTTGTCCCAGTTCACATATTGAAACACGCGGGTCATGTCCGCATAGTCCAGTCCGGCCCGTTTCAGGCGGCTGTGATCAAGCTGAAATCCCAGTGGTCCTACGAGATGCAGGCTGGCACCGGTATTGGCGCACAGACGTATAATATTGCCGGTGTTGGGTGGAATCTCCGGTTGGTAAAGAATGACATGCAGCATAATGTGGGCTTCCCCCGCCCGGTGAATAGCCGGGCAGGGAGAAAAGTATAACGCTTTATCGGGGAACTAAGTGTAGTGCCAAGCCTGTAACGTAAGATCAGTGTTCACCAGAGTGTTCAGCACAAGGCGTATTCGAGCAGGAATAGTGGTTCTATGCCAAGCGGATGCAACGTAGTGATGGACATTCTGGTGAGCACCCGCAGGGCGAGCACACAAGCCGTCATCTGCGTCGTTAGTCCTTCTCGGTATAGCACCACTATGCCTTCGAAGTGCTGCCTTGCAGCTAACAGCTTGTGTACTCGCTGATCTTACGTTACAGGCTTGGCACTACACTAGTTCCCCTTGACGACCTCTTTCCTGATCACGATGACCTTATGGCCCTCTCCATTCAGATGCATTTGGTGGAGTTCGTCGAGATCAATGTCTTCACCTTCTGAGACCCATATCATTGGGTCACTGCAACTGGCGCCCAGTTCTTGATCGCTACAGGAAAGTTTTATTTCTTTGTGGATAATGAGCATTTCACCATCTTCAGTCACCCAGTCAAAGATATCGTCATCGTCGCTTGCGAGGATGATCACATTTTTGTCACACTCATCATCGCTGTCACAAATGACTTCAACGTGTTTTCTGATCATATGTTCTTCATGCAGACCCTGGTCGTTAAAGTTGAGGTCGAGCAATTCCCCATCCACGTATATTTCGACGCCATCCACTGTGCGCAGGATGTCAATGACCTTGCCGCTGTCGGTTTCGATGGTTTGTGCTTCGCCGATGGCGAGTGTGCTGATATCGGTTTCAGTTAGTTCGAATTGATCTGTTTTTAATGCGATGACCATTTTCTCTTCAGTTTCTGCCAGCGCAGTAGTTGCAATCAGAAAAGCAAACGTTGCCAGGCCAATAACGGGTTTTAAATAGTGTTTCATTAGCGAATCTCCAGATTTTTAAAATTTTGCGACGAAACGAAAGCCTGATTTACCTAGGTTTCGATGACTCTCTTACTGGACGCAGTCAACAGGAAAAGCGTCGCAAACGCTGTAACGTTATGAATATAAATTAAAATTACAGACATTATCTTGATTTGACCATACGCGGAAGTACATTTGACAGTACTGCTTTTCATCGGTATTGTTTACCGCCTCAGACACAATATCTTGTGTTGATCGAGCGGGGAAGGCACAATAACTTGTGTTTATAATCAAATAAAACCAACTAATTAAGCAGGATAATTCATGAGCAGTGTTCGGGTTGAGGCCATAGGCACTGATATTCAAGCAGTTCCTTTCCAGGAAGCGTCCCTGGATATCTGGGATAAAAAATACCGTTTGAAGTCCAAGATTGGCGAATGCATCGATGCCAATATCGACGATACCTATAAAAGGGTCGCACGGGCGATATCCAAAGTCGAAAAAACCAGGGAATTGCGTGAACAGTGGTACGAATCTTTTTTGTGGGCCTTGCGACGCGGTGCAATACCCGCCGGAAGGATTACATCCAATGCCGGTGCGCGTGAGCACAAGCCGGCAACCTCCACGATCAACTGTACCGTTTCAGGCACCATCCAGGATTCCATGAATGGCATCCTGGACAAGGTACACGAGGCAGGATTGACGCTCAAAGCAGGCTGTGGCATCGGTTATGAGTTTTCAACGCTGCGTCCAAAAGGTGCTTATGTTTCCGGTGCCGGTGCTTATACTTCCGGTCCGCTGAGCTTTATGGATATCTATGACAAGATGTGCTTCACCGTCTCTTCCGCCGGAGGCAGAAGAGGCGCGCAGATGGCGACCTTTGATATCGGACACCCGGATGCCATGGAGTTTATCCGCGCCAAACGTGAGGACGGCCGTCTGCGCCAGTTCAACTGCTCGTTACTGATCACCGATGAGTTTATACAGGCGGTTGCCGACGGTAGAGACTGGGCACTGGCATTTCCTATCACCCCGCAGGAAGCCACAGAGCTGGATATAGATGATCCGGAGCAGGTATTGTGGCGGGAGTGGCCGCTGGTTGACGAATACGTGACACGAGAAGATGGCCTGGTGGCCTGCAAGGTGTACAAGAAAGTACCGGCACGTCGCATGTGGGACATGATCATGTCATCGACCTATGACTTTGCCGAGCCGGGTTTTATCCTGATCGACCGTATCAATGAAATGAACAACAACTGGTTTTGCGAGAATATCCGCGCAACCAACCCCTGCGGTGAGCAGCCTTTGCCGCCTTACGGTGCCTGCCTGCTCGGTTCTGTCAACCTGACCCGTTTTGTAGATCAACCCTTTACCGACGCTGCCGAATTTGACTGGGTTGAGTACCGTAAGGTCGTGAAAATATTTACCCGCCTGCTGGATAATGTCGTTGAAATCAATGGCTTGCCGCTGGACAAACAACGTGATGAAATTGTGCGCAAACGCCGGCATGGCATGGGCTTTTTGGGTCTGGGTTCAACACTGGCCCTGTTGGGCATGAAATACGGTGCTGCGGATTCGCTGGAATTCACTGAGAAAATCGCCCGTGAGATGGCCATTGCAGGATGGCAGGAATCACTGGAACTGGGACGGGAAAAGGGACCGGCGCCGGTGATGCTGGAAGAATTCAGGGTCAACGCTGAAATGTTACGCAAGCGGCCGGAAATGGCGGACGACGGTTTCAGCATAGGCGATCCGATATGTGGCAAGATACTGCACGCCAGGTACAGCCGTTATATGCAACAGGTTGCGGAAATCGAACCTGAACTGGTCGCCGCGCTGGCCGAAGAAGGTGGCCGTTTCACCCACCATTCATCGATCGCACCTACCGGCACGATTTCCCTGTCGCTGGCAAATAATGCGTCGAACGGAATAGAGCCCAGTTTTGCCCACCACTACAGCCGCAACGTAATCCGTGAAGGCAAAAAGAGTAAAGAAAAAATAGAGGTGTTCAGCTATGAATTACTGGCTTACCGTGAATTCGTAAACCCGGAAGCCATGCCGGGTTCAAAGGATGAGAAAACCCGCTTGCCGGAGCAGTTTATTTCAGCGGACGAGGTCACGCCCACCGAACACGTTGATATCCAGGCAGCAGCGCAGAGGTGGATAGATTCATCAATCTCCAAGACTGCCAATGTACCGACTGATTACCCTTATGAAGACTTTAAAAATGTATATTCCTATGCACACAGCAAAGGCTTGAAGGGCTGTACGACTTTCCGTTTCAACCCGGAAGCATTTCAGGGTGTTCTGGTCAAAGAGGAAGACCTGGCGAAGACCACTTACCGGTTTGTGCTGGATGACGGCGAGGTGGTTGAAGTGAAGGGGAACGAAGAGATCGAGTACGATGGCGAGGTGCATACCGCAGCCAACCTGTTTGACGCGCTTAAAGAGGGCTATTACGGAAAGTTCTAGACCGGCCACAGAAACATGAAGATTCAGATATATGACGATTAAAATCAGCAAACACATAACCGGCTACGAAGTAGTAAAACCGGAAGAAGAACTGGCTGCCCTGAAGAAGGCCGACGAGGAAAAGGAAGCCCGCACCTCGGCCAAGATTATTCGCATGACCGAAAAAGTCATGCGTCCCGAAGGCATGGAATCGCTGGAGGGTTCAACCTACAAGATCAGAACGCCACTCGATGATCACGCAATGTATGTGACCATCAACGATATCATCCTCAACCCGGGTACCGAGTATGAGCAACGCCGGCCGTTCGAAATTTTTATCAACTCCAAGAATATGGACCACTTCCAGTGGATCGTGGCCCTGACACGCCTGATGTCAGCAGTTTTCCGCAAAGGTGGGGACGTGACCTTCCTGGCCGATGAGCTACGGGCTGTGTTTGACCCGAAGGGTGGTTATTTCAAGCCCGGCGGCAGGTTCATGCCTTCCATCATTGCCGAGATTGGTGATGTGATAGCACACCATATGCAAAAGATCGGTTTGATGGAAAAAGAGGAATTGTCGGAGCAACAAAAGCTTGTTCTCGATCAGAAACGCGCCGAAGTTGAAAGTGCTCAAAAAAAAACCGTAGATGAACCAGTCGGAGAGGAGGTTGGCTATCCCGCCTCGGCCACATTGTGCAACAAGTGTCTTACCAAGGCCGTGGTGGTGATGGATAATTGCGCAACCTGTCTGTCCTGCGGTTACTCCAAGTGCGGGTAAGTTGACCCGCAATATGCGGGTTACCCCACTCTGAGTTTGACCAAACACACGTTTACGCTGCTATTATGAATGTATGTTGTTGCCAGCAGAACTAATAAGAGCCAAGCGGGATGGTCAGGAACTGGCACAGGATGCCATACAGGGCTTTGTCGAGGGTATCTCCGGTGGACAGGTAAGTGATGCCCAGATTGGCGCTTTTGCTATGGCTGTATATTTCCAGAATATGAGCTTGTCTGAACAGTCTGCGCTGACGCTGGCCATGCGCGATTCCGGTCATTGTCTGCACTGGCCAGACCTTGATGGCCCGGTGCTTGATAAACATTCCACCGGTGGTGTGGGCGACCTCGTAAGCCTGGTCCTGGCCCCCATGCTGGCAGCTTGCGGTGCTTACATTCCAATGATTTCCGGACGTGGTCTCGGCCATACCGGCGGTACGGTGGACAAACTGGAAAGCATTCCTGGCTTTAACGCCCACCCTTCGCAACAGTTATTCCAGACTACGGTGCGGGAAACCGGCCTGGCCATAACTGGTCAAGGCAGTGATCTGGCCCCCGCTGATGGCAGGATGTATGCCGTCCGTGATGTCACTGCCACGGTGAATTCTATACCACTGATCGTTGCTTCGATTCTTTCCAAGAAACTGGCCGAAGGGCTGGATGGCCTGGTGCTGGATATTAAAACCGGCAATGGCGCCTTCATGCATGAACGCAATCGCGCCAGGGACCTGGCAGCCAATCTCATTGAAGTTGCCGCATTGGCGGGTCTGCCCTGCCGCGCGCTGATAACCGACATGAACCAGCCGTTGGCCCGTAATGCGGGTAACGCGTTGGAAATGATTGAGGCCATTGAATTTCTGAGATATGGACATCGCCATCCAAGGCTGGAAGATGTCACTTTGTCATTGGGCATCGAAATGCTGTTGCTGGGTGGCCTGGCGGAAGAACCGAAGGCTGCCAGGCTGATGTTGAATGAAGTGCTGGAAACGGGTCTGGCAGCAGAGCATTTTGCCCGCATGGTGAGTATGCAGGGCGGGCCATCCGAGCTGGTGGATCAGCCAGCCAGGTATCTGCAAGCGGCGCCCGTAATACGCATCCTCGCAGCACCGCGCGACGGCTGTATAGAGTACATGGATACCAGGGCAATTGGCATGTGCGTTGTCGGCCTGGGCGGCGGTCGCAGGGTTGTTGAAGACATCATTGACCACCGTGTGGGCCTGTCGGAGTTTTGTCTGGTTGGAGATATGGTCAATAAGGGTGACCCGCTGGTTAGCATTCATGCAGCCGATGAAACGGCCTGGCAAGCCGCTGCCCAGGTACTTCTGGAAGCTATTGTCATAGGCCATGGCATGGATGCCTTTCCCGCCATCTATGAACAAATTTCGTGAAACAGGAAAAGCCCAGCTTGAAAAAAGGATAATCATGACCGGAACACCACATATCGAAGCCTCCAGGGGCGATTTTGCAGAAACAGTGCTGATGCCGGGTGACCCCCTGAGGGCGCAGGCACTTGCCAATAATCACCTTGATAATGTCAGGCAGGTTAACAGTGTCAGAAATATGCTCGGCTTCACCGGAACCTTCAAGGGCAGGCCGGTCTCCATCATGGGCTCTGGCATGGGCATGCCGTCGATCAGTATTTATGCGCATGAGCTGTTTGATTATTACGGCGTGAAACAGATTATTCGAGTGGGTACCTGCGGTGGTTTGCTGGCTGACATGCAGGTAGGCGACCTGGTACTGGCCAGCGCAGCAAGTACAGACTCTGCCATGAACCGGCAGCGTTTTGGTGGTTGGGATTACGCTGCAAGTGCTGATTTCGAACTGTTACGCCGGGTTCATGAAGGCGCAATTCAAAAAGGGCTGAAGATTCGCACGGGTAACGTGTTTGCCTCGGACTGGTTTTATCATCCCGATGAAGATTTTATCGGGAAAGTACAGAAAATGGGCATTCTTGCACTGGATATGGAGTCAGCAGCATTGTATGCATTGGCGCAGCAGCATGGCCGGCGTGCATTGACCATACTCTCAGTAAGCGATGTGATTCCAACCGGTGAGCGGGCTTCGCATGAAACCCGGCAGAACGCCTTTGGAACCGTGATAGAGATGTTGCTCGAAGCAGTGCTTGAGCCGGAGCCCGGTGTATGACAGCAACTGAAAAAGCAATTGCAAAGCTATATGCTGCCGCGCGCTCGGCCAGTGACAGGGCCTATTCGCCGTATAGCGGCCTCAAGGTAGGGGCAAGCTTGCTGGATGAGCAGGGCAAGGTCCATTCCGGTTGTAATGTTGAAAGCGCCTCCTATGGTCTGACACAGTGTGCGGAACGCAATGCCATTGCAGCGGCAATCAATGCCGGCATGCAACCTGGCACCGCTCGCACGATGGTAATTTATGCCAGCGGATTTGATGTTCTGGCACCTTGCGGAGCCTGCCGCCAGGTAATAAGTGAATTACTGGCGGATGATGCAGTGGTTGTTTCCTGCCGTAGCGAAACAGATTACCGAAGCTGGTCAATAGGAGAATTGTTGCCGGATCCATTTGTTTTGAGCTAACGGAGAAAAATGATATGAGGTTGCTTCTTGAAGTGTTGATCGTGACCGCCATCCTGATTTCTCATGCCGCTATAGCGGGTAAAACAGAAGCAGAGCACTATGCCGTATCGACCGATATGCAATTGCCATTTTCCGAAGCAGTCCGCGTCGGCAACATACTTTACCTTTCCGGCCAGATTGGCATTGATCCCGCCACATCAAAACTGGCAGAAGGCGGGATTAGCGAGGAAACACGGCAGACATTGGAGAACATCAAGGCCAGTCTTGAAAAACACGGTTCGTCGATGACAGAGGTCATAAAGTGCACTGTTTACCTGGCCGATATCAAGGAATGGGCAGCCATGAACGAAGTGTATGTTACCTATTTTACGACCAACCTGCCTGCCCGCAGTGCCCTCGGCACCAGCGGCCTGGCGCTCGGTGCGCGCACCGAAATTGAATGTATGGCGACAGTCCAATAATATTTCGGTAAACCCCATACATGAAAAAAGGCGCCAATAGGCGCCTTTTTTTTGTCACAGTCTTTTTAATCAGACGGAACTCAGGTACTTTAAACTCCCACTGTCTGGAGTTCACAATGAAAACTTGCTTACTCACTGGATTGTTGATTGCAAGCGCCTGGTGCTGTCCCGGTTTGGCCTGGGGGCAATCAGAAGCTGCTGTCAGCCGTTTTGCCGATTTGGCATTGGATTGCGTGCACCAGGAATACCCCAATAAAATTGCACATGTCATGTCAGGTGATGATGACGTGGCGCCTCCGCGTGAATTGACACCGGTCTTTTCAGGCTGTTTCGACTGGCATTCATCCGTACATGGACACTGGTTACTGACCCGCTTGCTGCGTTTGTATCCTGATGCGGACTTTGCACCCAGGGCAGAAGCGGCGCTGGATAAAAGTTTCAGACAGGAAAAAGTAGCCGTAGAAGTGAGTTATGTTACACATGCTCAGCGTGATTCATTCGAACGACCCTACGGGGCTGCCTGGTTATTGCAGCTGACTGCAGAGTTGCGTGAGTGGGAGGACCCACGCGCCAGGCGCTGGCTTTTGGCTCTTGAGCCATTGGAAACTGCATTGCTGGTAAAAATGCAGACCTGGCTGGAAAAACTGGCTTACCCGATCCGGGTTGGCGAGCACGCCCAAACGGCGTTTGCTTTTGGCCTGTTCCTGGACTGGGCCCGGGTAGCCGGCGACGTCGATTTTTATAAGCTGGTGGCGCGCCGGTCACGGGATTTTTATTTGAATGACACGGCTTGCCCGCTGGGTTACGAGCCGGGTGGTCAGGATTTTCTTTCCCCCTGCCTGGCAGAAGCTGATTTGATGCGTCGCATTATGAGTGATGATGAATTTTCATCCTGGCTGACAGGGTTTATGCCGACCATACCGCAAGACGGTCGCGGCGACTGGATACCGTTGGCGGTGGTCACCGATCCCAGTGATGGAAAACTGGCCCATCTCGATGGTTTGAATATCTCCCGTGCATGGATGCTGGAGGGAATGGCTTTTGGCTTACCCTCCGGCGACACCCGCATGGCGGCCTTGCGTAACGCCGCTGCCTTGCATAAAAGCTCAGGTTTGGCGGCTGTGACCGGTGAGCATTACGAGGGTGGTCATTGGCTGGGAAGTTTTGCAACTTATCTGCAGACATCACGGGGGGTAGCAGGCGGAGACGGGCAATATATGCCAGCCACCTCAGAGCAGGTAAGGCCAGAAGAAACAGCTATGTCCCGATTACACCTGGCAGAGTCACGCATGGACCGTTGGGAGCCACAACTCAATGCTGTCATCACCATGAATCCGCAGGCGGAAACTGTTGCTGCCAGATTGGATAACGAACGTGTGAACGGAAATACCAGGGGTCCATTACATGGTTATCCGGTCATGCTGAAGGACAATATTGAAACACTGGATATGCCAACCACGGCTGGCTCATTGGCACTCATTGGCAACCACACCCATCGCGATGCTGAAGTGGTGCGGCGATTGCGAAATGCTGGCCTGTTGATTGCTGGTAAAACCAATCTGTCGGAATGGGCAAATTTTCGTGATAACCAGTCCAGTAGCGGCTGGAGCGGTGTCGGTGGTTTGACGGTAAACCCCTGGGATGCCGGCCGCACAGCCTGTGGATCCAGTTCAGGATCAGCGGTCGCAGTCGCGGCAGGCTATGTGCCTTTTGCGCTGGGTACTGAAACCAATGGTTCAGTTATTTGTCCTGCATCCGTCAATGGTGTGGTGGGGATCAAACCAACGCTGGGGTTGGTCAGCCGGCGTGGAATCGTACCGATTGCACACAGCCAGGACACTGCTGGTCCCATGGCTTTCAGCGTGACCGCTGCCGCCATGTTGCTATCCGTCATGGAGGGCGAAGACCCTGAAGATCCGTTGACCGTTCGCAGTGCCGGCTATCATGGTCGCGACTATGCAAAAGAATTGCGAATCAACGGTTTGCATGGCTTGCGGGTCGGTGTAATTCGTTCCCAGGAATTTCATATGGATAGCGCCGGTCTGTTTGAGCAAGCGCTTGTGGATATGGCCGGGGCCGGGGCCGTGATCGTGGATAATCTGAAATTTCCTGCATGGCCCGATGAATTCTGGGATGACTCGGTCAATGTGCTGCATTATGAGTTCAAACATGATCTGAATAAGTACTTCGCCTCCTTACCCGGTGAATTGCATGCGTTCACACTGGAAAAGCTGATTGCATTCAACCAGGACCATGCTGACCGGGAAATGCCCTGGTTTGGCCAGGACCTGCTGGAGACCTCGCAGGGCAAGGGTGGACTCGATAGCACTGAATACAAACAGGCCCTGCAGGCCGTACAAACATTCACGCGCTCCACCATTGACGGTTTATTACGGGAAAATAACATTGATTTATTGGTAATGCGCAGTAACGCACCGGCTTTTTCGATAGATCTTGTATATGGTGACAACTATCAGGGCGGCAGCAGCTCCATGGCCGCGATTGCCGGTTACCCCCATATCACCGTTCCCATGGGTCGCTGGAAAGGCTTACCGGTGGGTCTGTCATTTGTAGGCGCGGCTTTTGCCGAACCGGTGTTGATACGTGCTGCTTACGCCTATGAACAGGTAACCAGGCATGCCATCAGTCTCGCTGGCAAGAAACCCTGGGACATTTCCGGGACAGCCAGGACAGAAGAGTAAGGAATACAAAACCGACTTATTTGATTTCGATCAATAAATATCTCCTTGAAAAGCATTACCATATAACTGTTGTTGCTGGAGAACGATATGGCTACCTATCAGAAAATCCTGGTTGCAGTTGATCTGAGCAGTGAATCAGAAGTGGTGCTGCAAAGGGCACAACTTATCTCAGGGCCAAATGCCGAGATACATCTTGTTTATGTACAGGAACCGATGGATAACGTTTATGTTGGCATAGTTCCTCAAAGTGCAGCGTTCAGTGGTCTTGGTGATCTTGAAGCGCAACTGGGCGAGGAACTGAAACAGAAACTGCTGGCCCTCGGTGAGAATTTCAACGTGTCCGCCGACCATTTGCATATCCTGAATGGTTCACCGGCCCATGAAATTCACCGTTTTGCTAAGGAAAACGATGTTCAGTTAATCGTCATCGGCACCCATGGACAAAAGGGTCTGCAATTATTGCTGGGCTCCACGGCCAACTCAGTACTGCATGGTGCTGGTTGTGATGTCCTGTCTGTCAGAATTGGTGCCGCCCGCTGAAAAAACCTGTAGTCTGACATGTTCAGAATGATCCGCCGTGGGGATGATAGTGAACGTGAAAGTATCCGTTTGGATTTTGGTTTTTTTATCGGTACTGGCCTGGTCTGCAATTGAGCCTGCCGACAGTTTGACCTGGTGGATGGAAGTAATACCGGCGTTGGCCGGGTTTGGCCTATTGATTATTACCCGTCAGCGCTATCCTTTAACAGAATTGCTCTATTGGTTGATCCTGTTCCACGCAGTTGTTTTGATGGTTGGCGGCCATTACACCTACGCCGAAGTTCCGCTTGGTGACTGGCTGCGTGACCTGACCGGGTGGCGAGCGTAACAACTATGACAAGCTGGGGCACCTGGCACAGGGCTTCATACCGGCCATAATCGCGCGTGAAATCATGATCCGGAACAAGGTGGTGGTGGCCAGGGGCTGGCTTACGTTCCTGGTATTGAGTGTGGTGCTTGCCTTCAGCGCCTTTTATGAGCTTATCGAGTGGTGGGCGGCGCTGGTCAGCGCTGAAGCGGCTGATTCATTCCTCGGTACGCAGGGTTATGTCTGGGATACACAATCAGACATGTTGTGGGCATTATGCGGGGCGATTCTGTCTTTACTGACCTTATCGAAGCTTCACGACCGGCAAATCAGGGCTCTCACTAGCCGAGGCCCCTAGAAACTGCTGCGGGATGCCGACTGCGTCATGCTGATATCCTTGAGCCGGTTATTTATCTGTTTATGTATGCCATCAGTATCCAGACCGGCCATGACCAGGCAATCCTCCCTCGAGCCATGTTCAATATAGCGATCTGGTATACCGATATTCAGGATACTAACGGCGATACCGGCTGCTGCGAGTAGTTCATTGACAGCGCTACCCGCACCGCCAGCAACCGCATTTTCTTCTACCGTGACCAACAGATCATGGCTTTGCGCCATCTCTGTAATCACATCGGCATCGAGTGGTTTGATAAAGCGCATATTGACCAGGCTGGCACCCAGACGCGCAGCGACCTCCGTTGCGGGTTCGAGGCTGCTTCCAAATGCCAGTATCGCGACAGCTTTACCACGTTTGACCACATCGGCCTTGCCAATGGGTATTAGGCGCATGCCGGTCTCCACAGCCTTGCCGGGTCCCGCACCACGCGGGATATCTTACAGCTGCCGGGCCCTGGTGTTGGAAACCGGTATAGAGCATGTGCCGGCACTCGTTTTCATCACCCGGCGCCATAATCAGCATATTTGGTATGCAGCGCATAAAGCTCAGATCAAAACTACCCGCATGGGTTGGTCCGTCTGATCCGACCAGGCCTGCCCGGTCAATTGCAAACAGTACCGGCAGGTTTTGCACTGCAACATCGTGGATAAGCTGGTCATACGCCCGTTGCAGGAAGGTGCTGTAAATCGCGACCACTGGACGTGTTTTTTCGCAGGCCATGCCGGCGGCCAGTGTTACGGCATGCTGTTCGGCGATGCTGACATCAAAATAGCGATCCGGAAAACGTTGTGAAAACTCGACCAGCCCCGATCCTTCGCGCATTGCCGGTGTGATGGCCAGCAGGCGTTCGTCCTGCTCTGCCATGTCGCATAACCACTGGCCGAAAACCTGGGTATAAGTAGGCGGTGGTTTTACCGCAGGGGGGGTCTGGACAATACCCGTTTCCGGGTTAAAAGGACCAACGGCATGATATTTGACCGGGTCCTGTTCCGCCGGCGGATAGCCCTTGCCCTTGGCGGTAATGATATGCAGCAGATTAGGTCCCTCAACCGTTTGTATGGTTCGCAGTGTGCGCACCAGAACGTGCAGATCATGGCCGTCGATGGGGCCAAGATAGTTGAATCCGAATTCTTCGAACAGCGTGCTTGGAACGATCATGCCCTTGACATGTTCTTCCCAGCGACTCATAAAACGCCACACGCGTGAGTCCCTGTGCATCATCTGCTTGCCGCGTTCGCGGATGTTGGTCACCGTCGGTCCAATCATCATGCGGGCCAGTATTTTGGTTATGGCGCCGACATTGGGTGAAATCGACATCTGGTTCTCATTCAATACCACCAGAATGCTCGGGTTGAGCGAGCCACCGTGGTTGAGAGCCTCGTAAGCCATGCCGGCGGTCATGGCGCCATCACCGATGACGGAAACCACCCGCCGTTCAATACCTTTATGAGCGGAGGCCAATGCCATGCCGAGGCCCGCACCGATTGAAGTGGACGAATGGCCGACGCCAAAGGTGTCGTATTCACTTTCGCCGCGTTTGGGGAAAGGCGCCAGGCCACCGGTCTTTTTAATCGTGCCGATACGATCACGTCTGCCGGTCAATATTTTATGCGGATAAGCCTGGTGACCCACGTCCCAGATGATCCGGTCGTGCGGTGTTTCATAGCAGTAGTGCAAGGCTACCGTGAGTTCAACACAGCCCAGGCCCGCGCTGAAATGCCCGCCACTTTTGGAGATGGCCTGCAGCAGATATTCACGCAATTCATCGGCCACCTGCGGTAACTGGTCTTCATCCAGTGCACGCAAATCGGCTGGTGTGATGATTTGGTCAAGTAACTGGTAGGTCTTTGCGTTCATAAGTGTATGTTATCGGTCGCGGTCAACGGCGTAGACTGCCAGCCACTCAAGGGTATCAGTTTTACCGGGTAAATATTTCAGCTCGTTCAATGCCTGGTCCCGGAGTTCATGCGCACGTTCAACAGATTTTTCCACACCGATGATGGCAGGAAATGCCGGTTTTGACCGGGCGGCATCTGCCTGGCTGGGTTTTCCGGTAAGTTCCGTGCTTCCGGTCACGTCAAGCACATCGTCAAACACCTGGAAAGCAAGCCCCGCCAATTTGCCGTAACTGGAAAGCGCGTTGTTTTGTTCGCTCAATGCAGATGCCAGCAAGGCCGGCGCCACGGTGCTGATTTGAATTAATGCACCGGTTTTAAAAGTGTGGATTTCTTCCAGTTCTGTCTGGGAAATTTGTTTGCCGAGGCTGGCGAGGTCCAGCACCTGACCACCCGCCATGCCGCTGGCTCCACAGGCCCGGGCAAGTCCCAGGATTATCCCGGCCTGTTGTTGCGGCCTGCCGGACAATGCCGGGTCGGCTGCCAGGATCTCGAACGCCAGTGCCTGTAATGCATCACCGGCCAAAATGGCGGTTGCCTCGTCAAATTTGCGGTGACAACTGGGTTGTCCGCGTCTGAGGTCGTCATCGTCCATGCTGGGTAAATCATCATGGATCAGCGAATAGGTATGGATGAGTTCGATTGCAACCGCAATGCCGTCAAGTTCATTTTCGTTCAGGTTCAGTGCGCGGCCAGATGCATAGACAAACAATGGCCGGATCCGTTTTCCGCCTGCAGTTGCAGAATACCGCATCGCGTCCAGCAGGAGTTGCGGTGTCCGGGTCGGCTCTGGCAGATATCCGGGGAGGATGTTTTCAAACCTATCCCGCCATGCCCCGATGATGGCGGCGGTTTCAGGCATCCGGTTCAAATGCTTGCAGTGATTCTTCGTCTTCGGTATCTATCAGCTGTTCGACTGTTTGCTGGGCATTGTCCAGTACTGACTGGCACTGCCGGGTCAATTCTATGCCGCGTTTGAAGCCGGACAGGGATTCGTCCAGTGATAATTCACCCTCTTCGAGGTTAACAACCAGTTTTTCAAGTTCAGCCAGCGTCTTTTCAAAGTCAGGACCAGCCTCGGTTTTTTTGCTCATAATCTGCGTTCCGGGTTCAGCGGAGCGACACTAACGCACTGCACCGACAGGGTCAACATCTGCGGTTCCCTGATGTTGTTGTGTGAGAATAAACTGTAGCAGGGGGTTACATGGCCGCCAGCTTAACTTGATGTCATTTTCAGACAGCCAGGCCGCAAACTGCTCGCTGAAACACCAATCCCCCACTGCCACCAGCTCGTGGTCAAGTTTGCATAGCGGAATGCAGTCTCTGAGCCAGGGTGGAATGTCAGCTTCCTGGAACAGGTTCTTGATGTTTTTATGATGGCCTCCCTGGCAGATGACAGATTCCGTGATGTTGATACGGGCGCCGACAGATAACTCACCTTGTGGCCCAGGCCACCCTGTTGACCGGTTGCCGTTGTCATGTAATACGAGTCGACCGATATCGCTACCCAGGTTAAGCTCGGTACGGTCACCCGGCCATTTGACTGTGGGGCAGGGTAAAACTTCCTCATTGGTTTGCAGCCATAATTGATGTTTGTACAGGCGTAGTATCCACCCTGCCCAGGCGATGCTCACCTTGTGGCCGCTGTTTGCCTGGCGTAGCTGTGCGCAAAAAGATTCCAGTTGGTAGGCGGGGATGGTAGGTGCAGCCGTGTTTTTCATCCAGCGCCGGATCACCAGCTTTAACAACTCCACATGATCAAAGGCTTGTGAAGTCACTTGTAAAACAAAAGCGTGGGCAAGGTTTTTGTCGAGATAATCATCGGCGAGACCTTCCAGCAAATACCGCGCGTCAGTCATTGCCTTGCGTGTCAGCAAGAGCCGCTTGCTGACCTCCGGCCAGCGGTTTTCCAGTAGCGGAATAATTTCGTGCCGCACAAAATTGCGGTCATGATTCAGGTGCAGGTTTGAGGGATCTTCTGTCCATTCAATATTATTTTCACGCAAATAGTCTCTTAATGCCTTGTTTTGAAACCCAAGTAATGGTCTTTGTAAAATACCCTGGCCAAGGGGTCTGCTTTCGGGCATGGCTGATAAACCATCAACACCACTGCCGCGCATCAAATTCAATAATAGTGTCTCGGCCTGGTCATCCGCATGGTGGGCCGTTAACAGGCTGGCGCCGGGTTCAAGCAAGGTCGATATGGCCTCGTAGCGCAAATGGCGGGCTTCTGCCTCGACGCCCTTGCCTGAGCAGTTTTCCAGCTTAACTTTGAGGCAGACCAGTTTGATTTTATTCTGACGGCAAAAATTTTCGCACTGCGATTGCCAAAGGTCTGCATCATCATGCAGGCCATGATTGACATGTACGGCTGAAACCGGGGTGTCCAGTTGGTTTTGAATCCTACCGAGTGCGTGCAGCAATGCAGAGGAATCAGCGCCGCCACTGAAGCCCGCAATATAATTGTTTACGGCAGGAAATGACTGGAGAATGTGCAGCAAACGTTGTGCAGTGAATGCAAGGACACGATGGCTCATCGCATTTCTTTAATCTTTGAATTCACCGTAGGAGAGCAAGCGCTGGTAGCGTTCCTCCAACAGGGATTCTGTGGTCAGTGTGTCAAGCTCCTCCAGTTGGGCAGCCAGGCAGTCACCGACACGTGCGGCAACTTTCTCCGGATCCTTGTGGGCACCGCCCAATGGTTCCGGGATTACCTCGTCCACCAGGCCTAACTGTAAAAGCCGGTCGGACGTAATGCCAAGTGCAGAAGCGGCATCTTCTGCCAATGCCGCGTCTTTCCACAAAATGGACGCGCAACCTTCCGGTGAAATCACGGAATAGGTGCTGTATTGCAAAATATTCACACGGTCGCCCACGCCGATCGCCAGGGCGCCACCGGACCCCCCTTCGCCGATTATCGTGCATATAATGGGCACCGGCAATCTTGACATGTATTTGAGGTTGGTGGCGATCGCTTCGGATTGACCGCGCTCCTCAGCGCCAACCCCCGGATAGGCCCCCGGTGTGTCAATGAATGTCAGTACGGGAAGGCGAAAACGTTCTGCCATCTTCATCAGGCGCAAGGCCTTCCGATATCCTTCGGGTCTTGGCATACCAAAATTCCGGAAAATTTTGGCCTTGGTGTCACGTCCTTTTTGCTGGCCGATGAGCATTACAGCGCGACCCCGAAAACGGGCCAGACCACCAACGATCGCATGATCATCGGCAAATGTACGGTCACCATGAAATTCGTGAAACTCATCAAACAGGTAGTCAACGTAGTCCAGTGTATAGGGTCTTAGCGGATGGCGGCTGAGCTGGGATACCTGCCAGGGTGTCAGATCTTTGAAGATACTGGATAGTTTTTGCCGCATTTTGGCCTGCAGGCGCTGAATCTCCTCGTCCAGGTTGAGTGCATTGTCAGAACCCACATTACGCAGCTCATCTATTTTTGCCTGTAGTTCAGCAATAGGCTGTTCGAAATCCAGGTAGTTTGAGTTCATGGCAATCTGATTCCAGCAAGGAGTGCGAATTATAACGGCAACCGTTGGTTTAGTTTAGGCCTTATTGACGGCGTGGTATCAGATCGCTGTTCCAATACTGTAACGCCCAGGCCCATAAATCATCCAGGGATAAGCCCGGCGGCGGATTCTGGCCCAGGAAGTGCAATGCCTGCCCGACCGCATTGGCCGGATCCTGATTTTTAAGCGGGTCTGTTTTAATCCGTTTGCTCAGTTTTTTGCCATCCAGGGACAATGCGACCGGTAGATGCATGTAGTCTGGTGTTACAAATCCCAATGCCTTTTGCAGAAAAATCTGGCGGTAGGTGGAATCAAGCAAATCGGCGCCGCGTACAACCTGGGTTATGCCCTGGAATTCATCATCAACGACCACGGCCAGTTGATAGGCATACAGGCCATCCACACGTTGAATAACGAAATCGCCGGAGATGCCAGCAGGCGAGTCCGAGATAATGCCTTGTAGTTTGTCGATAAATTCACAGCTACCGCTATCGACACAGAAACGCACTGATCGTGGTTCTTTGCCTTCCGCTATGCCATTTTTGCACGTACCGGGATAAATTCCGGTCGCCGGCAGGTCCTTGCGCGAACATGCGCAAGGGTAGGCCAGTCCATTCTCCAGTAACTGGTTTATCGCATGTTGATATGCATCGAGCCTGCTGCTTTGGTACAAAACCGGGCCGTCCGGCGCCATGCCCAGCCTGTGCAGGTCTTCGATAATACGGCCGGCGCTACCGGCTATTTCCCTCGGCGGGTCGATATCTTCTATCCTGATCAACCAGCGACCACCCACACTTTTGGCCTCAAGATAACTGCCGACGGCCGCAACCAGTGATCCGAAATGCAGGTCACCGCTGGGCGAAGGTGCAAACCGACCGATAACCTGACCCGGATTCATAAAGACCCTGGTTGTTTACTGGCCGACGACCTGGGGAGCCTCATTGAGGAAATCGCCCGTCACCAGCTTGACGCCACATTGCCAAAGTACGGCCAGGTCGGACGCATCCTGAACTTCATCGGCGATAATGGTGATCTCATAAGGTTCAACCGCCCTTACAACAGCGCGGATAATTTCCTGGTTCGGCATATTGGATGACAGACCCTGCGCCAGGCCGGGACGGAGTTTGATCATGTTAACGGGTAAATGTTCAAGCAGTTGTATGGTCCGGCGATCGTTATCAAATTCTGAAAGAACAAAGCCGCAACCCAGTTCTTGCAGTTCATCGATAACACGACGGGTTGGCTTCAGGTTGGATTCGGCAATAATTGCTGATATCTGCAGAATCAATTGCGAGCCTTCCACCTCGGTTTCTTCCAGCATGCGCTGAAACCAGTGGGGAAAGCTGAAATCAAGTATCGAGTTACTGCTCAACGCGATGATGTGTTTGTCGCCGGTACCGGCAATTGCGACCATCAGTTGTGGAATGATATGACGATCAATGGTGCTGCCAAGATCGTTGCGCTCCGCAGCCAGCATAAATTCTCCGGCCTGGGTGTCACCCTCTTCTTCACGCATAAAGGTGCGGTTCTCGAACAGCCCTTCGTTTTCACCCTCCAGGTCGACAATCGACTGTTGTACCGTATAAAAATCGTGATTATTCAATGCGTAACGTATACGTTCCACCCAATCACGGTCTGCTTCTCCGGAACTCACGGTGGTCAGCGCAGGTTTAAACCTGACCAATGCATTGCCATCTTTTGATGCCTGTTTAAAGGCTTTTCTGGCATGGGTGATGACTTCTTCTGCGTCGCGTGTCAAAGAGCCGAGGGTAGCCATGCCTATGCTGCATGAGGCCGTCATGGTTTTATCACCCAGGTCAATGATGTGATTGGCGTAGTTTTCCAGTATCCAATCACCCGTCTCCTGCAGTGCAGACTTTTCATTACGCCTGATTAAAACTACAAATCCATGGTCACTGAAACGCGCCGGTGTGTCTGTGTCCTCCATGCATCCACTGATAACATTGGCCAGATCCATGATGTAGGTATCAATGCTATCCATACCCAGATCCTGTTGGAAAGCATCAATACCATCTGTTTCGATATACAAAACAGCACTTCTGTATTCGTCAGTGCCGTCTTCTTTGATCAATTCGGAGAGCCTGGCGGTGAATGTCTGCCGGTTAATCATCTGCGTTAAATGGTCAGTCTTGCGCAGGCGGTCCAGTTCTTCGTGGAGGACAAGATTGGCATCCTGTTCACGTACCATCATCTGGATACACTGTTCACCATTGAACCTGGCGGGAGAGAACATCAGTTCTGCCTTCAGATTCTTGCCGGCGGATGTTTTGATTGTGACTGCCAGCAATTCTTCAGGGAAAATGTTCTGGTTCATGTCACGCAGGAGCTTTTTCAGGTCGGCTCCATCGTTTGCTGTCATTAAATCCAGTAACGAAAGCCCTTCAACATCTTCCAGGGATTTAACCTGCAACAGTTCCAGATAGGCACGGTTGGCATAAATATGCAGTCCTTCGTGAATATAGGCGATGGAGTCTCTCGCACTATCCAGCAACAGATCATAGCGATGACGTAACTCATCCAGTTTGAGCGACAGCTCATCGTATTCGCGGGCGGATTTCCCGCCGGTCATATGTTGTTTTACAACGTGCATCAGCTGATCATTTTCTTCGGCGTTGATGATCAGTACAGGATGAGTGGCAATTGCGGCTTCAATGTTGGCAGTATCTTCAGACATAAGCTGCATCGCCACCGGGATTGAATATTGGTCGGCCAATTGCATAATCTGGCTTATTTTTATCGATGTGGGAAGCTGAGTGCCAATCAGTATCAAAAAAGGTGATTTTTCCTTTAGCACGTCTTCTAATTCACTGAAAACAGAGGCGTTCACGACCCTGACGGCTAAACCCGCATTGCGTAAAAAACTGTTTATAACCTGGGCGTGGTCAGGAGAATCGTCTATGACCAGCAGATAAACACTATCCATAGTCATAATTCTCCAACCCTCGCTCCATGAGGACTCTCAATGTCATAAAGTGGCCTTGATTATATAATAATTAACGTTCTATCCCGGATTGATCGAGGCTTGACGCCACCTCAATGTCCGAGGCTCATATCACAACTATATGATGTAATTATGACGTATATTTACGATATTTTATAGAAACCTTACCATTCAGTAAAATGTCGTTTACGCCACTAATTTATTATTGCTGTAATTTGCAACAACCATACGGTCAAATTCTATCGCATGTGTCGTGTTCGCGTTATCATTACGCAAATTTTCGGAGAAAACAATGGCGTCCTATAACACCAACGAATTCAAAAGTGGCCTTAAAATAATGATCAACGGTGATCCTCACAATATCGTGGAAAACGAGTTTGTGAAGCCGGGCAAGGGGCAGGCATTTAACCGCGTCAGGGTACGCAACCTCAAGACCGGACGGGTGGTTGAGAAAACCTTCAAATCAGGCGAGTCGGTTGAAGCCGCTGACATTTTTGAAACCAATACCCAGTACCTGTACAACGACGGTGAATTCTGGCACTTCATGCATCCGGAATCCTATGAGCAATACGCCATAAGCAAAGATGCGATGGGTGATGCTGTTTGGTGGATGCAGGAGGAGGGCATATGCGCCCTGACCTTGTTTAATGGTGAACCCCTGAGTGTGTTGCCTCCGAATTTTGTAGAAATTCAGATTGTTGAAACCGACCCCGGTGTGCGGGGTGATACCTCAGGCGGTGGTGGTAAACCCGCCAAACTCAGCAGTGGTGCAACGGTACGTGTGCCCTTGTTCATTCAGGAAGGCGAGGTCATAAAGATCGATACACGCAGCGGGGAATATGTATCCCGCGTGAAAAGCTGATGAATGCAAACAGTACAAATTTTGATCCTGCAGAACAGCAAAAGTTTGATCGCATTGCGGCCTCATGGTGGGACCCTGATGGCGAGTCGCGGCCATTGCATGACCTGAATCCAGCCCGCCTGGCCTACATAAGCGAACGGGTTGAGTTAAAGGGCACGAGTATCATTGATGTGGGCTGTGGCGGGGGTATTTTGTCGGAGTCACTGGCCGCGCAGGGGGCAGTCGTTACCGGCATCGATATCGCAACAAAAGCATTATCAGTCGCAAAACTGCATCTGCATGAATCAGGTGTCAAGGTTGATTATCAGCAGTCCACGGCTGAATCATGGGCAGAACAACACCCATCCAGCGCCGGGGTTGTGACCTGTATGGAAATGCTTGAGCATGTGCCTGATCCGGCTTCCGTGGTGGCGGCCTGCGCCGATATGCTGGCCGCGGACGGACATTTGTTCATGAGCACCTTGAACAGGAACGCGATGTCCTTCGCGGTTGCCATCCTGGGGGGCGAGCATATCACCCGCATCATCCCAAAGGGCACGCACCAATATGACCGTTTCATCAAACCTTCGGAATTATGCCAGTGGTTAAGGGCGTCGGGTATGAAAGCCGAGGACATTACCGGGATTCACTATAATCCCCTGGAACGCACCGCCCGCACCGGTGGTCACGTGCAGGTGAATTATCTCATTCACGCGATCAAGAAAGACCAATAAAGTTGATTAAGGCGGTTTTGTTTGATCTCGATGGCACTTTGCTGGATTCAGCCCCGGATCTGGTTGCGACCTTAAACCATCTTCGTGCCGGGCAGGGCCTGGCAGCCATGCCGGTCGAAGAATTGCGGCATTTTGTGTCGCGTGGAGCCATAGGCCTGATCAAGGCGGGTATGCCACCCTGTGATGATGACACGCTTGCCTTATGGCGGGATGCTTTTCTGGATCATTACCGGGAGAACAGTTTTATACATTCGCGGCCATTTGATGGCGTTGAATCTTTGTTATCAGAGTTGGCGAGCAGGGGTATTCCCTGGGGCATTGTGACCAATAAAATGGAATTTCTTACCTTTCCAATCCTCGAAAAAGTAGGCTGGCTGGCAGCAGCTTCAGCCGTCATATGCGGGGATACGGTTTCTAACAGTAAACCTCACCCTGAGCCTGTGTTCGCGGCCTGCAGAACGATAGGTGTGGATCCGGTAAATGTACTCATGGTGGGTGATGACCTGCGGGATGTAGAGGCTGGAAAACGTGCTGGCAGCCACACTGCATTTGTGCTTTACGGTTATGGCGACGCGGAAAGCCATCCCGAAATTACCGGCAACACGGTATTTATAAATACGCCTGAAGACGTGCTGGATTTACTGGTAGCTGCGGGTGCAGCATGATGACCGGTGTTGCACCGCTTGAATTTGATCACTGCAGAGGCTTGGCCATGCAACCCGGCAGTCTTCTTGAGTTCACCAGCCGTTTTTTGACAGCCAGCCAACTGGAACCGTTGTTGGCGCTGTACGCGCTCAAGCAGGCGATCAGCACCATTCCGCACAGCTCGACAGATGACTCGGTCAAATGGGCCAAGCTGAAGTGGTGGAATGATGAGTTGCTGGCAGACCCAGGCGCATCTTCCCGTCACCCGGTATTGCGGGCGTTGTGGCAATCGGGCGCAAGGACGCAATTGAAGAACACGCTGTTGTTACAACTGATCAGTGACGCAATCTTGCAGATTGATGCAGCTCCGGACAGTGATGAAAATGCAATGTTTGAACGGTTTGCAGCACTGGGTACAACGGAAATCAGGTTGGAACTTGCGCTGAGTAACGCAGAAATAAATACTCAAAATATGAAATTTCTTGCTGCAGCCACCCGTTGGTTTGACCTGGTATCAAGTTTTGCTGCCAATCACAGGTCAGCATCAAACCGGCTGCCACTGAATCTGTTGGCAAAATACAATGTCAGTGCTGCGCAGCTGCAACAGGAGTTGCACCGGGTCGAACTCGCACAGATTATTGCGCAACTCGCAGAGGATGGCCTGGACTGGTTTTCGAAGGGTATGTCCAACCTGGAGGTATCCCCGGAGTCTGGAACAGGTACCGGTGCTGGGGTTCATCTGCAATTACGCTGGGCATTGGAAAAAAGACAACTGGCCAGGATCAGAAAAGATGTGGACGGATTTCTTGATGCAGGCGAGCGCTATGGGCCGGCAGACGCCTGGTTTGCATGGCGGTTTCTGCGGCGCTTGCAGTGACAAATACGGGAGTTGATCGTATGCAAACATGTTCGGGTGGGTGTCATTGTGGCCGGGTCAGGTTTGAAGTCTCGATCCCGGATAAGATTATCGTCAATCGGTGTAATTGTTCAATATGCCAAAAATCCGGTTACCTGCACTTGCTCGTGGCTGCGAGCAGGTTCAACCTGCTTTGCGGTGAAGATATCCTCAGCGACTATCGATTTCATACCGGTGTTGCCCGTCACATGTTTTGCAGTCATTGCGGAATCAAATCATTTTATGTTCCGCGTTCGCATCCTGAATCTTTCAGCGTAAACCTTAATTGTGTCGAATTACCTGACGGGATTGATGTCACGATCCAGGATTTTGACGGACAAAACTGGAGCAAGAGTCGCGAGCACCTTGCTGCAGATATTGCAGGTAAAACGATTTTGGATTAATTCCAGGAACTGACCCTCAGGGTTTATCGTCGGTAATGTAGTCCGGACCTTCTCCAGCCGTTTTTTCATACACCCCTTTTTCAACTTTCTTGAACTGCGTAAAGCCGTGTTTGCCGATGTTTTCCTCTGACAGGGATGGTGCAGGGCGGGCCAGGTTGGGACGCGAGATTTTCCGCTGTACCGGGTTGTGGCATTCGGGGCAAAATTTCAGCGGCTCGGCGGATATTTTTTGCATGACATCAAAAGCATTGACGCAGTAGTCACAGTTTTTCTGACTAGTCGCCTGATATTCGTAGATGGGCATGCAGTTCACCACAGAGATTGTATTGCTCAAGAATCGTCTGATTTGCGTAGCGAGTCAACCGGCGATGGATCTTTTGTACCACGGCATTGCACAAGTCGTTAAAATATATTTTTATTTCAGGGGTCAGGCATGAGCCTTTCGGGCAAAACAATTCTGATTACAGGTGCTGCGGGTGGTCTTGGTGCCGCACTGACACAGCAATGTGCCAAATTGGGTGCAGACCTGGTTCTACTGGACAGGAATCGTCGCGGCTTGAGTGAATTGAGCGACAGGATCGTTGACCAGGGATTCACAGCACCGGGGTTATACCCGATGGATCTCGCCGGAGCGGGCGTGGCCAATTTCAATGAACTGGCTGAAACCATACAGACAGAATATGGCGGCTTGCATGCCCTGATCCATTGCGCACTTGATTTTGATGGTTTACAACCCCTGGATCAGATTGAACCACAGGACTGGCTAAAATCAATGCAAGTGAATGTCAATGCGCCGTGGCTGTTAAGTTGTGCGTTATTGCCACTGCTAAAGAATGCGAAAAATGGCCGGTTATTTTTCATGCTGGACGACCTGGAAACAGTCACGGGCGCTTATTGGGGTGCATACGGAACGGGTAAGGCCGCACTGGCAGGAATGGTCAGGCAGTTTAATGAGACGCTTGGTAATACGGCGGTCACCGTGCGGGGAATAAACCCGGGTGCAATGCGAACCGGTTTCAGAGCAAAAGTCTACCATGCAGAAAACCCGCTGGAGCAACCCGATCCAGCGATTGCCGCCGGCAGGATTATGGACATGTTGACGATGGATTTATCAGACCAGGACCTGATTATGGATCTTTCTGAAGAACTGGTGTGATTGCAACATTTTCAACCTGCGCTAATAGCTGCTTCATATCCGATCATGGCCTGTTTGGTGCTGGTGCCCCACCGGTACCCACCCAGTGTGCCAAGACTGTTTATTACACGATGGCACGGTATCAGCCATGAAACGGGATTGCGTCCGATGGCCGAACCGGTCGCGCGACTGGCCCCGGCGTGACCGGCAAATGATGCCAGTTGCCCGTAGGTGCAATGTGTTCCGGCTGGCAGGCAGAGCAATGCTTCCCAGACGCGGAGTTGGAAAGGACTGCCCCTGAGCCAGATTTTTAGCTTTTTCTGTTCATTTTCAGTGAAAATATTTGCCAGTTTATGGCTTGCCTGAGAATTGTCCTCGGTCAGATTTGCATCCGGCCATTGCTGGTTGAATTGGCTGTTGATGTGCTGCCTGTCTTCTTGATAAAAGCCCAGGAAACACACACCCCTGTCGGTCCAGGCAAGCAGGGCTTCACCAAAAGGTGTTATTCCATAGCCGTACTTCATTTCTACACCAAGCCCTTTGCGCTTGGCCTCTCCCGGCGTAATTGCCTGGGTGGTAACCAATAAATCATGTAGCCGGCCGGGGCCGGACAAGCCACTGGAAAGTGCCGACTCAAGCACTGTCTGACCCTGCCGGAGACGCTCCATAGCCTGTGCCTTGGTCAAATATTTTAAAAATTGCTTGGGTGATACACCCGCCCACTCCTGGAAAAGACGTTGCAGATAATGCGGGCTGAGGCCGACGTGTTGCGCAAGTTCGTCCAGGTTGGGCTGTTTTTGCTGGTTTTGGCACAGCCAGTGCAGCGCCGCAGCAATTAATTGATAATGATGTTGAGAATCCATGTGGCTATTGTAAAAGTTTCCACAGGTATAACCACCCGATTCTTGTTATGTTTGCCTGGTGTTTTCTGACCGGTTCATACCGAACAAATCAGAGGCTCGGTTATATTTTTTGAAAAATCAATTTTGGGTGATAATTATGTCAGAAGACCTTTTCCTTAAAATCATTTCACGGGAAATCCCGGCGGAAATCTTATTTGAAAACGATGACGTTCTGGCGTTCAGGGATGTTAATCCACAAGCGCCGTTACATGTTTTAATCATTCCGAAGGTTCATATCCGGACCATTAATGATATGCAGCAACAGGATGCAGAAATATTTGGCAAGCTGTTTCTTGCTGCCCGTGAAATTGCAGCAGAGCAGGGTGTTGCCGAAGATGGCTACCGGGTTGTAATGAATTGCAATTCCGCAGCAGGCCAAACGGTATTCCATGTCCATTTGCACTTGCTTGGTGGCAGGCAGTTTAATTGGCCACCTGGCTGATCACGGCGGTGTGTATTCAAACTCGACACTTGAGTTTTGAGGTCTTATTAATCAGTCACATATGGTGTCTGTCCATTCATTTATACGCCGACAAATAGAAGTTATTGCGGGTATAGAGTAGCTAGAAGGGCACAATTAGATTACTGATTTTCGCCTCCCGTTATCAGATTCTTTCAAAAAGGTCACATTAAGGGCTACACTCGAATTTGTCCGAGTGGCAAAATTTTTCACAGAAAAGTCAGTAGCAAGCCAGAATCAAGATTGACTATTGTAATTCTAATAAAACAGGCGACCCGAGGGCCGCCTGTCTGCAATCTCGTACGCCAAAAAATCAGCGTCACAGAAGAAGGGGGGGCTGTGTGAGGCAGCAAATTGAGCATATGTCAAACGCCTAATTTTTTAAAGTCTTAATTTCTAGCGTAGCGCCTCTAAACTACACTTTACCAGGCTGTATCCACGTTTTATTGATTCCATGCGCAGCCTGTGTGCATGAAAGGCTCATTAATCTCATAGACGTAGTGCCCAACCATCGAATTATGAAACCATCAATTTAGAGACTCTTCCTCAAAATAGAACATACTTATACCAGCTGTGACTTGTTCATTGTTACCTAATTCTTGCTCAAATGGTTTCATTATTTTTCTCGCTCTTTCATCAGTCTTTAAAAGGAATTTTTTAACAATTGTTCTCAATTTTTTACAATCATTTTTATTGAGACGATTGGTCCAGCAGCCTTTTTGATAAAAAGATTCTCTACCTTGCAAGGAGGCGTCTAGATTATAAGTAATCGTATCCAAAAGATTACCAACGGCCGCCATTCCAATTTTGGTATTTTCAGTTTGATCTTCAGATTCAAATGGCGTGTATCGTTTATCAATCATTCGAACCTTATTATTGGCTTTATCAATAACAATAGACTTACTTGCTTCTAACCTTTTCAGAAATGATGTCAACGTCACACCCCGGGTAGTAATTGATTCACTAATTAGAGATTCAAAACTGTTTTTTGATCCTCTTATTGCTAGTGTTTTTGGTTTTCCTGATTTTGAATCCCTGTATTTCGTACTGCTTTCCCAGACATCTAAAACGCTGCACTCAGGAGTGATTTCACTTAAAAAGCGTTTTTCTTCATGGAATGGCTTCAGGTAACTTTCTTTACTCTTAATCTTTATTAGCGTTCGAGTATCGAAACCAGTAATAACTGCCAAAGTCGACAAGGGCACATTCTTACCTGGTGCGTCCTGCTTCAATGCTGCTTCTGCTTCTGCAACAAAAATAACTTGAATCATTTCCAGAAGTTTTTTCAGTGATATTTTTCCGATCAACAAACGGATTAGTTTTCTAAAAACATTTTCAATAGCATAGGTGAGAATGGCAACGTCACATAATTGAGGCGTGCTTGATGAGGCCAATAAAATAGGATTACTGGGTGAGGCCATTAGAATCTCCGTAGTCACCAAAATTTAGTTCTGAGTTTGAATCCCGTCACTATTTTAATACCAGCTTTAACTCGATAGGAAAGCGCGGGTCGCAGATATGATATAACTTTATATAAGATAAAGCCCAACCTACTAAAATAGGCCGGGCTTCATCTTCCCTATTTACAAGCGATTGCAAATCCCAATTCTGGAATGATGCAGCGTCCCCCGCTATCCTGCTATCTTCGTCACTTGTTGTTTAGGGGGACCCCCCTCCCTTCTTCTTGGTGACTGCCACATACGGCGTCTAATGACACTTATGTCATAATATGACATAGTTGTCAATTACGAAAATTTAGAAAGTTTCCCCGATATTTCCTTTAACGAAGATAGGTTTAAATATCAGCGTTACACCTTCCCTCGATGGTTGTCGCTCTTAAAGAGTATTTTCTACACGCTCGAGCGCCTGGATATTATTGAATTCAAGGGGATGTTGACTGAAAAGGGAGAGAAAACGGGTCGAACAAGTCACCCATTCTTAAGTTCTATCTTCGGCTTATTCAAAACTGAGAACATTAAGCCAACCGTGACAAAGCACTATACCTGACAAGTATTTTTTGTTCTGACTTCTGGTTTATTGGACAAGAGAAATCCTCAGATTAAAAGCTCCGCAAGACCCGAAGAGTTCCAGGCGGCTTAAGTTTTTCATGCCCCAGGAGACACCCAGAGCCTTTAGTCTTGCATACTCGCGGCCACCTGAGTAGCCAACTGGCGTAGATCGCCAGTAATCTATCAGGTCTTAACGGAGTAAGTGCCCCTGCAAAAATGCAGGGGCAAATATTCTCGTTGGTAAATCTTTAACTCAGCGTATATCTCAGTCTTTAATTTCTATCGCGCAAAGTCCAATTCGATTGCCCACGTCTAAAAGTGTTATTAAACGAAGGTTCTACCGCACTAGTGGATTCACACAAACCGGTGTTACCCATGACCTGGATATTATTGAAAGAAACCACTTCGGTGAAGTTAGCGTCAAGAACGGATACGGAGGCAGTCTGACAACCCAACGTAATTTCCATTTCTAATCCGGTACGTAATGTAATCGCAATACTTTCTCGTCCAGTACCGCCACCAGTAACTTCAATACCAGTACCGCCACCAGTAACTTCAATACCAGTACCGCCACCAGTAACTTCAATACCAGTACCACCACCAGTAACTTCCGTGAATGTATCTTGGTTGGCTAAACTGATTTCAGTTAGCGACAAATTTGTTGTTGTGCCGTTTAAAGTGGCTACTCCAGAAAATATGCTTCCATCAATAATCCAAGACACAAGCAGGGTGTCGTTTTGCACAACAAGATTAAGAGTGCCTTCAGGTTGCAATTGATTTGCGTTTATTTGTGAAGCAAATGCAATTGAGGCCATTGACAACGCCAATAGCCCTTTGCGGATTCCAGTGCCTGATTTTTCGATGCCAGTCCCGGATTTTTCAATTCCTGTACCTGACTTTTCGATACCAGTTCCACTTTTCTCGATACCAGTTCCAGATTTTTCAATTCCAGTACCATCTTTTTCAATTGTCCAACGAGTCATTACTATTCTCCTGTCTTATCTGAATCATGGTCGCCCCACTGGTACCAACCGATACCTACTGTGAGTTGACCGGGTTGCTTTTGTGGTGCCTCGAATTTCTCGAGTAACGCGTCCCCTTCTTTAATTTGGTTCTCTAGAAGTTTGCGAACTTCCTTTCTGAATTTTTTGTAATCTTTTGGATCAAGTCGATATGTCCATCGTCCTTGTTGTGGCACTCTGTGTTGTGCATCACAGCTCGTGTTGTGCAAAACTGCTGAAAGCACTCTTGAAGATTCAAGGAGCCCAACCTCTGTGGATTTCGCATAATCTGAAGAGATCGGATTATAAAATCTGGATACGAGCTCAATTCTAGGTATATCACCATGAATTATTTGAACCGTTCCTCCTTTGAGGAGTCGGTCTAAAACCGTTTTTACAGTTATATTTCTTCCGATTGCTCTTAATACCAGTGACTGAAAAGTTCTGCCTTTTCCTTCTATAGGTAAAATCGCAGGCTCTCCAGATTCCTTGTCTTGAAATAACTCGTCACTGCTCCAGATGTCTATTAAAGTATTTTCAGGGTTAGCGATGACTGGTACAAAATTTGGATTCTGATTTTCTTTTAAAATAGAACTCACTACCCTTGTATCGAGTCCTGTGATTAATGCAAGTGCACTTTTCGTGGGTTTTGAACCGCTTTGCTCAAGTTTTCTTTTTGCTTCTTCTACATATATTGACTTAAGTAAATCAGCCAATATAGGAAATGAAATTGTTCCAAGCAAAAGTCGAACTATCTTTCTGAATAGTACAGGTAATACTTGATGGACAGCGCTGTTCTCAGTCATCATTCCATGTCTTATGTGATGTGGATTAATCGACATAAAGTCTTCCCTAAACTCCCTGGCATTACCTAACGATTTCCTTTTCAATACAAGCCAAATGTCTGCGTCCACACAATAGCGGATACATATAAAATTGATGCCCATCCATTAGGATAGTATCTTATTCAATGACTTGCACTGCCTAATTAAAATATTTTCTGTCTGTAATTACCTCTTGCAGCATGGATTTTGCATAAATAAATCCATACACCAGAAATTAAAACAGGTGCCCACACTCCTTGTGGGCACCGGTCGCAGAGTGAAAAGGACTTGCCTTTTCACAATTTGAACGCTCCATGTCCGTTATTTCAGAACCATATGGTTCCCACGGGTTTCCCCGTGTTTCTTTAGATATGCTGGTCCTTGCGTACCTTTTCATTACTTCCATGTCACGTTGCCGGTGCGTCATGCACCCGGCACATTCCTTTATTTTTTGCATGGTTGGCCCTTAATGATCAGCCATCCGATACAAGTACCAGGCACTAAAAACGCAGTGTGAACCGCAAGTTTATTCGTGCCCGACTACGGGGGATGTAAGTCCCCAATGTCAAGTTAACAAATATAGCCATCGATGTCTATAGACATTCATGTATTTAGCCAAGAAAGAATTTAGACATATTTGTAAATAGACACTTGTGCTTTTAGCCAAAGTTGGCTATAGTGTAATCATCAAGGAGCGAAACAGGCAAGGAAGATCCTAATTTCGCTAGCAGAAGGATCTGCGAAAGCATACGGAAATGCTTGACCTTGAAAGGCAAGGAAGCAATTAGCGGGTGGCGACACGTCCGCACAGCGGCTCGGGATAACATGGAAGATGTCCCGGCCGCTTTTTTATGTTCAGGACGAACGGTATGCCGCGGGCGCAGGGATGCGCAGGAGCGGCGCATGTTCAGGAGAAGGTGAGGCCGGTTCCCGGCCCACAATCAATTCAAAAATCCGCCCGCCCCGGAACCCGCGGGTAAGGAATAACGTCGCGGATATTGGACATTCCTGTTATATAAGTAATCAGGCGTTCAAAACCAAGCCCGAAACCAGCATGTGGCACCGTTCCATAACGGCGTAGATCAACATACCAACTATAGGTTTCTGCATCCATTCCCTGTTCTGACATCCGTCGCTGGAGAACATCCAGCCTTTCCTCACGTTGGGCACCGCCAATGATCTCGCCAATACCGGGTGCCAGGACATCCAATGCCGCCACGGTTTTTTCATCGTCACTCAAACGCATGTAGAAAGCCTTGATCTCGGTCGGATAGTTTTTAACCACCACCGGGGCATTGAAGTGTTTTTCCGTGAGGTAGCGTTCATGTTCGGTTTGCAGGTCCAGGCCCCATTCCGGTTTGAATTCAAATTTCTGGCCGGAGTCCCTGAGGATTTCGATGGCTTCAGCGTAGTCCACACGGACAAAAGGAGCGCTGATCAATTTCTTTAACCGTTTGATGGCCGTTGGTTCGATGCGTTTTTCGAAGAACGCCATATCTTCCGGACATTCTTCAAGCACTGCCTTGAAGATATATTTCAGAAAATCTTCCGCCAGGTCGGCCAGGTCGTCCAGATCCGCGAATGCAATTTCCGGTTCAATCATCCAGAATTCCGCCAGGTGACGACTGGTATTGGAATTTTCTGCACGGAAGGTTGGACCGAATGTATACACATTGGACAGTGCCAGGCAGTAACCTTCGACATTGAGTTGTCCGGATACCGTCAGAAAAGTTTCACGCCCAAAAAAATCCTGCTCATAATCTATGTCGCCTTTGTCATTACGTGGCAGATTGGTCAAATCGAGCGTGCTGACGCGGAACATGTCGCCGGCGCCTTCTGCATCAGAAGCCGTGATGATTGGCGTATTGATCCAGAAAAATCCTTTTTCATGAAAATACCGGTGGATCGCCTGGGCAGCAACATGGCGAACGCGTGTAATCGCACCAAATGTATTTGTACGCGGGCGTAAGTGGGCGACATCACGCAGAAACTCAAAACTATGCCGCTTCGGTTGTATGGGATAGGTGTCAGGGTCTTCAATCCAACCTGCCACTTCCACATCGGAGGCCTGGATTTCAAATTTTTGGCCACGGCCCTGTGACTCGACCAGTTCGCCAGTGCAAATGACGGCACAACCGCTGGTCAGTTTCTGAATCTCCTCACTGTAATTGGCGAGATCCGCAGGTGCGACGACCTGGATGGGGTCAAAACATGAACCATCGTGGACGGATACAAATGAAAAACCCGCCTTGGAGTCTCTGCGGGTACGTACCCAGCCTTGCACCGTGACCGTTGATCCGGTCGAAATTTCTCCGCTTAGTGCTTTTTTTATACTGACCGCTGACATGATGTTATGGTTGATCTCTGATTAAGTGGCCCAAGATAATAAATCACTCGGGGCGATGCGCACAGTCTTTTAGTGTTCGCACCGGAAATTTTCAACAATGGTACAAGTAATATGAGCATCCAGTTAACTGACATAGCCGCACAACGAGTGAAACATTTTCTTGATAAAGAGAGTGGTCTGGCGTTGCGCCTGGGGGTCAGGAAAACGGGTTGTTCCGGTTGGGCGTATGAGGTCAGCATTGCTTCGGAGTTTGCAGATGATGACCAGGTCTTTGAAGACAAGGGCGTCAAGATCGTTATTGACCGCGAGAGTTTACCGTTTTTGAAGGGCTCCAGGATTGATTTCACAGTAAGCGGGCTGAACAGAACTTTTCAATTCGACAATCCCAATGCCACCGATGAATGTGGCTGCGGAGAAAGCTTCACTATTTCCTGACACAGACCTTGCCAGTCGGAATACCACACTGATATAATCCGTCGGCTCAGTCATTGGCTGAGCGATTTATCCTTGCTTCACGCACCCAATGGTTGGGTTGTCGGAGGCTTTTAAAGTCCTGCTACTCTGTTATATGGGGTTGTACAGGGCTTGAAACCCATAGGGAGTTAACTATGCGTCATTATGAAATTTGCTTCCTGGTTCATCCGGACCAGAGCGAGCAGGTTCCAGCCATGCTGGAACGTTACCGTACAATGATTGAAGGAAAAGGCGGCAGTATTCACCGCCTGGAAGACTGGGGTCGCCGGCAACTCGCCTATCCCATCGTCAAATTGCACAAAGCTCATTATGTACTTATGAACATTGAGTGTGATGGTGATGCGCTCGAAGAACTGGAAGGTTTATTCCGTTTCAACGATGCGGTATTACGTCATCTCACCATACGTCGGCAAACTGCGGTAACAGATCAGTCTGAAATTCTCAAAGCCAGGGAAGAAAAAGACCGCTCCAGCCGTGACCATGCGGATCGCCGTCGTGCATCTACTGAGGCCTCGGCGGATAAACCGGTACAAAAAACTGATACAAAAACCGAAGTCGAAACTGTTAAAGATGCGGACGTTACCGAAGCGGCTGCCGAAAAAACAGAAGTTGCTGCACCGGTTGAACCTGCAGTAGTGGAAGAAACTGAAACCAAACCGGAAGCGGGAGAGTAATCATGGCACGTCAATTTCGTCGCAGAAAATTTTGCCGTTTTACGGCTGATGGAATTACCGAGATCGATTACAAGGATCTCAACATTCTGAAACAGTATGTGGGTGAGTCCGGCAAAATCGTACCCAGTCGCATTACCGGTACAAAAGCCAAGTATCAACGCCAGTTGGCAACCGCTGTCAAACGGGCGCGTTTCCTGGCTTTACTGCCTTACACCGATAACCATTAATCACCCGGGAGAACAATCATGGATCTTATCCTGCTTGAAAAAGTACAAAACCTGGGTGACCTGGGTGACCTGGTGAAAGTGAAATCCGGTTTTGGCCGGAACTACCTGGTACCACTGGGCAAAGCCGTACCCGCTACCAAAGATAACCTTGCACAGTTCGAAGCCCGCAGGGCCGAATTGGAGGCAGCTGCCAAGATCAAGCTTGATCAGGCAGAGGCGCGCCAGTCCGGTCTGGCCGAGGTGGTGGTCGAAATTACCGCCAATGCCAGTGAAGAAGGCAACCTGTATGGTTCCATTGGCCCGCGTGAAGTAGCATCTGCAGTTTCAGCGCTGGGTCATGAAATCACCAAGGCCGAAGTCATCATGGGCGAAGGCCCGCTCAGAACGGTCGGTGAGTTTGACGTCGTTGTGCAACTGCATGCAGACGTTGATACGCTGGTGAAGGTCATCATAAAACCAGAATAAGTCAATATGCGCTAGATTTTTTTTGGCGCTGTTATGATATGCTGAACTGCGAACCGTCAATGTATGGTTCGCAGTTTTTTTTGACCCATTACAATGATAAGACCCATTCATGGCTGCACCCAAATTAGCAATCGTTGAAACCCCCAAGGTACCGCCACACTCGTTGGAAGCTGAGCAATCGGTGCTGGGCGGCCTGATGTTGAGTGGCACTGCGTGGGACCAGGTTGCTGACAAAATTACCGAAGTGGATTTCTACCGTGAAGATCATCGGCTGATTTTCCAGGCAATCCATGATCTGCATGAAGCCAGCCGGCCCTGTGATGCGGTAACGGTCAGCGAGTGGTTCGAATCGCATGGCAAGGCCGACCAGGTCGATGGTGGCAATTACATTTCCCAACTCGCCAACAATACACCCAGTGCAGCCAATGTTGGTGCGTATGCAGATATCGTGCGTGAAAAAAGCATACTGCGCAGCCTCATCGATGTCGGCGCCCAGATAACCTCCAGTGCATTTGCCACCGATGGCAGGGAGAGCAAGTCACTGCTGGAAGAAGCGGAACGCCTGGTGTTTGCAATTGCAGAAAAGGGCGCCCGCGGAGGTTCGGGGTTTGTTGCCGTGCAGGACGCCCTCAAGAAGGCCATGACCAAGATTGAGGAACTCAATGCGCTTGAAGGCGAAATTACCGGTATCCCAACGGGTTTCCTGGATTTGGATCGGCTGACTGCAGGCCTGCAACCCTCGGACCTGATCATCGTTGCGGGACGCCCGGCCATGGGTAAAACCACGCTCGCGATGAATATAGCCGAACATGCTGCGATCAAACACGGCAAGTCAGTGGCTATTTTCAGTATGGAAATGGCGTCGTTACAACTGGTCATGCGCATGTTTTCGTCAGTGGGTCAGATCGACCAGACCCGTATCCGTACCGGGTCCATGGATGATCTGGACTGGCCAAAACTGACCTCGGCCATGAACCTGTTGCACAAAAGCAAAATATTTATTGATGATACGCCGGCGTTGTCACCTGCAGAGCTACGCGCCAGGGCGCGCAGGCTGAAGCGGGAACATGACATTGACCTGATCGTGGTGGACTATCTCCAATTGATGTCTGTACCCGATACACGGGAAAATCGCGCGACCGAAATCGCAGAAATTTCGCGTTCTCTGAAAACCATCGCCAAGGAACTGAATGTCCCGGTGGTTGCATTATCCCAGCTCAATCGTGCGCTGGAACAACGCCCGAACAAACGGCCGGTCATGGCTGATCTGAGGGAGTCCGGGTCTATCGAGCAGGATGCCGATCTGATCTTGTTCATCTACAGGGACGAGGTTTACAACCAGGAAACCAGCGAAAAAGGCAAAGCTGAAATTATCATCGGTAAACACCGCAATGGTGCGACCGGGACGGTGAAGCTGGCTTTCCAGGGGCCATGGTTGCGGTTTGTTAACCTGGCACCTGAAAGTGCCTATCAATATGACCACCACTAGGATTCCGGGTCCACCGATCACACTATGAGTCGCAATACTATTGCCAGCATCAACCTGGCAGCCATCAGACATAACTTCAAAATTGTCCGCGGCCTGGTTCCGAACAGTAAAATTGCCAGTGTTGTAAAAGCCGACGGCTATGGTCATGGCATCACCCGGGTGGTGGCGGCCTTACAGGACGCGGACTTACTGGCCGTAGCCACATCCGGCGAAGCAGCGGCTTTGCGGCACGGTGGCTGGTATGGCCGACTGCTGATGCTTGAAGGTTTTGCCAATGTAGATGATTTTGAACTCGCACGTTCGCTGAATGCAGAAACTGTGGTTCATCATCAATCACAGCTGGACATGTTCAGACAACGGGGTTGGACTGCCGGTAACAGGATCTGGCTCAAGCTCGATACCGGCATGCACCGCCTGGGGTTTCCACTGGCTCACGCCCGGTCTGTTTTTACTGAGCTGGAGTCGTTTGCCGGCAGTGGTGCGGTTGTCCTGATGTCACATTTCGCCTGCGCCGATGAATCCGATAATCCAAAAACCGGGGTACAGATTCAACGTTTTGACGATACGATCCAGGGTCTTGAAGCAGACCGGTCGCTGGCAAATTCAGCAGGGATTCTGAACTTCCCGCAATCGCACCGGGACCTGGTACGGCCGGGTATCCTGCTGTATGGAATTTCACCCGAACCTGACCAAACAGCAACGGATATTGGCCTTAAACCCGCCATGACACTGACCTCTGAACTGGTTGCAATCAACCAGTGCCGCAAAGGTGAAACTATCGGTTATGGTGCCACCTACCAGTGCCCTGAAGATATGCGCATAGGCGTCGCGGCAATTGGTTATGGCGACGGCTATCCAAGGCATTTGCGCAATGGTGCGCCGGTGCTGGTCAATGGCAGGAAGGCACAACTTGCCGGGCGGGTGTCCATGGACTTGATCACGCTTGATTTGCGTGGCCATGATGATGCCGTCACCGGCGATCCTGTTGTGTTGTGGGGTGAGGGTCTTGCGGTGGAAACGGTGGCGCCCTGGGCGGATGCCGTACCCTATGAACTGATCTGCGGTGTAACCGGCCGGGTTCCGCGCGTTACGGTTTGACTATTCTTCGTTTTCGGTCAACTCATATTTTCGTAAGTAGCCACGTAGCTGGTGGTAGGTCATGCCCAGAAATTCAGCGGTCTTTTTCTGGTTGAACCGGCACTGTTCCATGGCGTTTTTGATCCGGCGTACCTCTTCGTCCTGTATGCATTGTTTCAGGTCATAGGGTTTGTTGGGCAAGCTCAACGCCTGTGGTGTGGCCTTGCCGGGTTGTGTACCGGGCCGCCAGGGTGAATCAAAGGGATCGAAAACAACATCAGTAATTGGCCGGGTATCATCCTGGCAGGTATAAACGGCCCGTTCTACGACATTTTTAAGTTCACGGACATTACCGGGCCAGGCGTAGTCCAAAAGCTCTTTTTGTGCCGTTTCAGCAAACCCGTTGAACAGGTCTTGGCCAAGTTCCCCCGCCATTTTGACAGCAAAATGGTTTGCCAGGGTCAGGATGTCATCCGGGCGTTCCCGTAACGGGGGCAGGGTAATTACATCGAACGCCAGGCGGTCGAGCAGGTCGGCGCGAAATTTTCCCTTTTCAGCAAGGCCGGGCAGGTCATCATTGGTCGCGCCGATAATGCGTACATTGGTGCGGATGGTTTCACTGCCGCCAACGCGTTCAAATTCACCATATTCGATTACACGCAGGATTTTCTCCTGCACGCCTGAGGAGGTACTGGAGAGTTCATCCAGGAACAGACTGCCCTGATGGGCCAGTTCAAATCGACCCAGTCTGCGCTTGGCAGCACCGGTAAATGAACCGGCTTCGTGTCCGAAAAGCTCGGTTTCAAGCAGGGATTCGGCCAGCGCGGCGCAGTTCATCTTGATAAAGGGTTTGTCCCAGCGTTCGGAAAGAAAATGGATGCGTGCTGCAATCAACTCCTTACCGGTGCCACGTTCTCCAATGACCAGCACCGGGCGGTTCAGCGGCGCTACACGGGATACATGCTCCAGTACTTCAAGAAAAACAGGGGATTCACCGATTAATTGTTGATCCTGCGGTTTATGCATAGCCTATTTTCTCAACCTGATTAAGTATTGACCGATGCTTATTGTAAGTAATCCTTTTATTTTTGTCTCAGGCTGGAGGTCATGGGCCTGATCTGCTACAAGAACAGTGTAAACAAGGAATTCGGCGTGGCAAAAACAAAAATATCTTTTTACTGTAATGCTTGTGGAAGTGAACTGTCCAAATGGGCCGGGCAGTGTCCGGACTGCAAGGCCTGGAATACGGTGGAAGAATTTCGCCAGGCGGCCGTCCCTGGCGTTTCCCGTATGACAGGATATACCGGTAATACCAATCAGCAGGTCACTGAGCTGGCTGAAATTTCAGATCAGAAAGTTGCAAGAATAGAAATAGGTATTAACGAGTTGGACCGTGTCCTGGGCGGGGGCATTGTACCCGGGTCTGTCATTCTCATCGGTGGTGATCCGGGAATTGGCAAATCGACACTGCTGTTACAGGTCATGGCCGGCCTGATGGGGCAGCTCAAATGTTTGTACGTCAGTGGCGAGGAGTCGCTGCAACAGATCAATATGCGTGCCCGGCGTCTCGGTCTTGAAGTAGGTGCTTTGCGCTGCCTGACTGAAACAAGTGTTGAACAGATCCTGGCGGTGGCTGCCAAGGAAAAACCGGGGCTGATCGTGGTTGATTCCATCCAGACCCTGTACTCGGAGCAGGTACAGTCAGCACCTGGTTCGGTTTCACAGGTCCGGGAATCAGCGGCAGGACTGGTGCGTTATGCCAAGCAGATGAATTGCGCCATGGTGCTGGTCGGACATGTCACCAAGGACGGTTCCCTGGCTGGGCCGCGTATCCTCGAACACATGGTTGATGCGGTATTATATTTTCAAAGTGATGAAGGCAGCCGTTACCGCGTTATCCGGGCTTTCAAGAATCGTTTCGGTGCAGTCAACGAATTGGGTGTGTTCGCCATGACCGGTCGTGGCCTTAAAGAGGTCAGTAATCCATCGGCAATTTTTCTGTCCGGCCACACCGAGCCGGCCGCAGGTACAGTAATAACCGTGATCCGGGAAGGCACCCGCCCGATACTTCTGGAATTACAGGCACTGGTGGATGAAAGCCACCTGGCCAACCCGCGCCGGGTCACCATAGGCCTGGACCACAGCCGCCTGTCGATGCTGCTGGCGGTCCTGCACCGCCACGGCGGCATCAGCCTGGGTGACCAGGATGTGTTTGCCAACGTGGTAGGCGGTTTGCGGATTACCGAAACCGGTTCGGATTTACCCTTGTTGCTGGCCATACTTTCCAGTTTTCGTGATCGTGTCCTGGCCGGCAAAACCGTGGTCTTTGGCGAGGTGGGTCTTTCCGGAGAGGTGCGGCCGGTCTATAACGGTGAAGAGCGTCTGAAAGAGGCTGCCGGTCTCGGTTTCAGCCGTGCAATCATCCCCAGGGCCAACCAGCCGCGACAAGCCATTGAAGGCATGACCATCAATGCCGTCAAAAACCTTGATGAGGCGATTGCCGCGGCTTTCTGAGTCAGACGCCCTGAACCCGGTTGGGCTTGATCAGCACCTTGTGGATGACGTTGTCGCGAATATCGACGATGGTCATGATGTGCTGGCCGATCTTGATACTGCATTTTCCCTCCGGGATGACCTCCATTTCTTCGATCAGCAGGCCGCCCAGTGTATGGGCTTCGTCAAAAGGCAAGTCCCAGTCAAGACGCCGGTTCAGCGTACGCACACTGGTAGCGCCATCCACCAGGTAATTGCCGTCATCCATGCGTCGCAGGGAACGTGAGCGCCCACGGCCTTCGGGTGTGAATTCGCCAACAATTTCCTCCAGGATGTCATCCAGCGTGACCAGTCCCTGGATATCCCCGTATTCGTCAACGACCAGCGCCATGCGTCGTTCTTTTGCCTGGAATTCGAGCAATTGCCGGGTCAGCGAGGTGCCTTCCGGAACAAAATACGGGCGCCTTACCGAGCGTTGCAGGTCTGTAAAACTCAAGCCCCCCAGCGACAACCTGGAAATGACAGTGCGGATATGAAGCAAGCCGACGACGTTATCGATGCTTTCCCTGTATACCGGCAGGCGCGTGTACATCGTCTGCGTCAACTGGTTGAGTATGTCGGCCCAGTCATCATCCAGATCGATACCGACAATTTCCCCGCGCGGTACCATCACGTCTTCAACCGAAGCCTGTTCGAGATCAAGGATATTAACCAGCATGCGCTGATGGTCGTTGGAGATCTGACCGCCTTCCGTTACCAGCGTACGTAACTCCTCCCGGTTCAGACGTTCGAGTGCCACCACGTCAGTTTTTACCCCGAATGGTTTAAGCAGCAAATTTGCAAATGAATTGACCAGCCAGACGATGGGGTTGAGTAGTTTGAGCAGTACGACCAGTACATATGAAGCCGGGAAAGCGACTCTCTCCGGGTGCAGGGCAGCGACCGTCTTGGGTGCAACCTCGGCAAATATCAACACGATGACGGTCATCGCCAGCGTCGATACCCAGATGCCGTTATCGCCATAAAGACGCATGGCTATTACGGTTGCTATGGATGCCGCCAGGATATTGACCATGTTATTGCCCAGCAATATCAGCCCGATCAGCCGGTCAGGCCGGGTCAGCAGTTTTTGTGCAAGACGTGCACCACGATGGCCTTTATTGGCGAGGTGCTTCAGACGATAACGGTTGATGGCCATCAAGCCGGTTTCCGAACTTGAAAAGAAAGCGGAAAGCAGGATCAGTATGAACAGTGCTGTATAAAGACTGCCTAGCGGAATATCGTCCAAATCGGTGTTATGTTCCTGTTTGCGTGCTTAGCCGTGCCAGCTGCGATCCAGGAAAACCTCCAGTATCAGTTTGCTGCCAAAATAGGATAACAGCAATACGCCGATACCTGCGAGCGTCAAACGCACGGCAACCCGGCCACGCCAGCCCCTTTTCCAGCGACCCCACAACAATATGGCGAATATCAGCCAGGCAAAAAGTGATAACAGGGTCTTGTGGGCCAAATGCTGACCGAACAGATCGTTGACAAAAATCAGACCGGTGGCCAGGGAGATTGTCAAAACTACAAAACCGGCCTTGATCAGGTAAAACAGCAACTCTTCCAGCGTGTCCAGGGCCGGTAGGGTTTGTACCAGTTTGTTGACGCTGTGCCGGCGTAACAGGCGGTCGATCAAATCAACAAACACTGCGTACACACCGGCAATACTGAGTACGCCGAAGGCAATAACGGAGGTAATAATGTGCGCTGTAATCCCCGTCGAACCCTTGGTCAGTTCCATGGCCGGTGCACTGATTGTACCCTCGGCAACGAGGATCAAAACGGACAGTGGCAAGGCCACCAGGCTGGCATCGAAAAGACTGTTGCGCAACGGGAAGGTGCTCAACGGTATGGCAACGGTGACCAGGGCGCACAGGGATAACACATTCAGCACGCTGACTTGCGGCGATGCCGGAATCAACCAGTGCTGGGTTTCAGCCCAGATATGTAACAACACGCCTAACAGGGTCACACCGGCGGCCAGCATGCGTTTGCCGCTGGAGCGCTCTGCAACCGCCAGGTAAAGAAGAATAACAGCTACCAGATAGCAGGCTGCGGTAATCAATAAAATATTGTCATGCATGGTAAATTCTGTGCCGTCTGGAGGTGGCCAGCCGTTATAATACCTGACTGCAGATTCGCGGAGTAAATAATGTTCGATAACCTGAGTCAAAGATTAACCCAAACCATGCAAAAATTGCGTGGTAAGGGGCGCTTGACCGAAGACAGCATCAAGGAAACATTGCGCGAGGTTCGCATTGCCTTACTGGAAGCGGATGTTGCCCTGCCGGTTGTCCAGTCCTTCATCGGCCAGGTCCGGGAGCGCGCGCTTGGGCAGGAGGTTATCAGCAGTCTTCAGCCCGGACAGGCGCTGGTTAAAATTGTCCACGATGAACTGGTTCAGGTTATGGGTGAGGAAAACGAGGCCCTCGATCTCAGGGCCAGCCCCCCCCGTGGTGGTATTGCTGGCCGGTCTGCAGGGCTCCGGTAAAACCACCACCACCGCAAAACTTGCGCTGCACCTTAAAGAGCAGTTCAAAAAGAAGGTTATGGTGGTCAGTTGCGACGTCTACCGGCCTGCCGCTATCGAACAGCTGAAAACCCTCGCCGAACAGGTGGATGTGCTGTTTCATCCCTCATCCGCGACCGAAAAACCGGTCGCGATTGCCAAACAGGCGCTGGATGCCGCACGCAAACAGTTCGCCGATGTGTTGCTGGTGGATACCGCAGGTCGCCTGCACGTTGACGCCGACATGATGGATGAAATCCGTCAACTGCATGCGGCCGTCAATCCGCACGAAACCCTGTTCGTGGTCGATAGCATGACCGGTCAGGATGCAGCCAATACGGCCCGGGCTTTCAATGAAGCACTGGCACTCACCGGGGTTATTTTGACCAAAACGGATGGTGATGCACGTGGTGGTGCCGCCCTGTCGGTCAGGCAAATTACCGGCAAGCCGATCAAGTTCGTCGGCAGCGGGGAAAAAATCGAGGCACTGCAGCCGTTTCATCCTGAACGCATTGCTTCACGCATCCTCGGTATGGGTGACGTTTTGTCACTGGTTGAGGATGTTCAGCGGCATGTTGACCAGGAGAAGGTGGAAAAACTTGCGCGAAAAATTAAAAAAGGCAAGGGTTTTGACCTGGAGGATTTCCGCAGCCAGTTGGAACAGATGCAAAACATGGGCGGCCTTGGCAGCCTGGTGGACAAGATGCCGGGCATGGGTCAGTTGCCGGACCATGTTAAAAATCGTGTCAACGATGGACAGACCATCAGCATGATCGCCATCATTAATTCCATGACACCGCAGGAAAGACATTTTCCCGATGTGATCCGTGGCTCGCGTAAAAAACGGATTGCCTCGGGATCCGGAACTAAAATCCAGGACATTAACCGCATGCTCAAACAGTTTTCCCAAATGCAGCGCATGATGAAAAAATTCGGCAAAGGCGGTATGAAAGGCATGATGCGCAAAATGGCCAGCCTGAAGGGTCAGTTGCCACCGGGTGGGTTTCGCTAAACGAGGGTTGGTGCATGGGGCGTACTGGCAGAAGGGGGTTCCTCAAACATGGCCTGGTCGCTGCTGGTGGGTTGGGTCTGGGGTACATTGCATGGTCACGGTTGGCGCGGCAGGGTGTACCTCCGGGGTTTCATCAAGCGCTGGGTCCTTTGCTGCCGGTTAATGACCAGACCAGTGGCTTGCCTATCCTGAAATTGCCAAAAGGATTCACTTACCACAGTTTCGCATGGGCCGGGTGATATGCTCGGCGATGGCTACCCATGCCCGGGCGCGGCTGATGGCATGGGTGTGGTAGGCGATGATAACGGCGTCATTACCTTGATCCGCAACCATGAATTGAGAGGCTCGTCCGGATCCATCGGGGACCCGCAAAAAGCCTGGGATATTACCGGAGGGGGAACGACGACTCTCAAGTTTGATACCCGCACCGAGCGCCTGGTGGATTCAAGGATCAGCTTGGCCGGTACTGTAAATAATTGTGCAGGCGGAGTCACTCCGTGGGGGACCTGGCTATCCTGCGAAGAGGCACCGGTGACACCCCATTTGATGCACCACGGTAGCGAACTCCGGCAAAAATTCTGGTATCTGAAAAATGCCCAAAAGCCGCATGGTTACGTTTTCGAAGTGCATCCCGAGGGTGAGTCAGACCCGCAGCCCATTGTCCCCATGGGTCAGTTCTACCACGAGGCGGCAGCGGTAGACCCGGAAAGTGGCGTGGTCTATATGACCGAAGACCGTGCGCCATACGCAGGCCTGTATCGGTATTTGCCGGACGTTCCGGGTGATCTGCAAGCTGGCGGAAGCCTGCAAATGCTGAAGGTGGATGGTTTTAAGGGATTGACCGGTAGCATTGCATTGAACAAGGCAATGGCATTTGGCTGGGTGGATATTCCCGAGCCGGGACTGGGCCATACCCCCGGCACCCATGACGGCGCTGGTGTGGTAACCCAGGGTTTGGCCGCTGGTGGTACAGGTTTTGTCTCCCTCGAAGGCTGCAGTTACCATGAAGGGACCGTTTACTTCACCTCAAAATCCGGGGGTGGTGCCAAGTCAGGTCAGATATTCCAATTGAATATCACCCAAAATACCCTGAAATTGATCTTTGAATCTTCCGGACACAATGGTTTTTCAGGGCCTGACAATATCATCGTCAGTCCGCGTGGCAGCCTGATGATTTGTGAAGATCGTCTTGGCATATTTAAAAAAAGTCAGATGATTGCGGGCCTCAACAACAAAGATGGTTTATTTGCATTCTGCCAGGTTAACCCGAAACTTCATGTTGATTATGCTGGCCATGATCTGGGTGAGACTGCGCTTGGCAGCGAATGGGCCGGTGTCTGTTTTTCTGCTGACGGTAAGTGGATGTTTGCCAACCTTTACAGCCCGGGCATGACGTTTGCGATTACCGGGCCCTGGCAACAAGGACCTGTTTGAATAAAAAACACAGACTGGTGTTTTCTTTTGTCTCAAACACGGTTAAAATGTGCGGTTTCGTGGAGCCGGCTCAGCGGAAGCATGATTGTGTGTCCGGTATCAGCCGTGGATGTTGCCTTGTTTGGCCCAGTGCCATCAGAAATATCTCGGCCAATAAATTGTTTTTGAAAAGGTTTTAAGGAATGGTAAAGATTCGACTGGCGCGCGGTGGCGCTAAAAAGAAACCCTTCTATCACATCGTTGTGGCTGATAGCCGTAACAAACGTGATGGGCGCCGTATTGAAAGAATCGGGTTTTTCAACCCGATGGCAAAAGGTCAGGAAGAACGTCTTCGCCTGGACCTGGAGCGTGTTGATTATTGGACCGGTGTCGGTGCACAGCTTAGCGAACGTGTACAGAACCTGGTCACCCAGGCCCGGAGCAGCGCAGCCTGAAAGGCCAGCTGCTGATGGCGTAGGGTTTGCGGGATGAGCGCGCATAAAAAAATAGCGCTCGGTTATATATCCGCAGTTCACGGCGTCAAGGGTTGGGTCAAGCTGCATTCCTGGACCCGGCCCATGGAAGCGATACTTGATTACCAGCCATGGTTGCTGGGAGAAGACAAAAGTCCGATCAAGATAATTGGCGGACGCAAACAGGGTAAAGGGCTGGTTGCTTTATTGCCGGGTTTTGAAGACCGGGAGCAGGCGGTCAAACTGGTGGGACAACGGATTTTTGTCGGGCGTGATCAATTACCGGCAACTGCTGCAGATGAATATTACTGGTCAGATCTTGAAGGGCTGGAAGTTCATACCACCAAAGGCGAAGTACTGGGGCGGGTGGAAAAGATGATGGAAACCGGCGCCAATGACGTACTGATCATCCGCGGACAACGGGAACACCTGGTACCGTTTATCCAGGGACAATACGTAACCCGTGTTGACCTTGAAGGCGGACTGATAGAGGTCGACTGGGACCCTGAGTTTTAGACGGGAGCGGGTAAGTATCATGCGTATTGACGTGATCACGCTGTTTCCCGAGGCGCTGGAAGGCCTGGCAGATCTGGGTGTAACCGGACGTGCGATCCGGGAAGGCCGGGTTGAATTGAAAACCTGGAACCCGCGGGATTTGGCGACCGACAGGCACCGGACAGTGGATGACCGGCCCTATGGCGGCGGCCCGGGAATGGTGATGGCCGTGGAGCCATTGAGCGCAACCATACGTGCGGCGCGACATGAGCATGCCGGTGGCGAGCAGTCTGTCAGGACGCGCGTCAGCCTGATGAGCCCACAGGGTCGCAGGTTGGACCAGGCGGGAATAGATGAGTTGGCAGGCAGACAGGGTTTGATACTTGTTTGCGGGCGTTACGAAGGCATCGATGAACGGGTCATTGATTCTGAAATTGATGAAGAATGGTCGATTGGCGATTATGTATTAAGCGGTGGAGAACTGGCCGCTGCCGTCATAATCGACGCGGTCACCCGGCTTTTGCCGGGAGTGCTCGGAGATGAGCAATCGGCGGTACAGGATTCATTTGTGGATGGTTTGTTGGATCATCCGCATTACACCCGTCCTGAAGTGACGGATGGTAAGGCGGTACCTGAGGTGCTGCTATCCGGCGACCATGAGGCAATACGTCGCTGGCGCAGGAAACAGGCGCTGGGCCGCACCTGGCAAAGACGACCCGACCTGCTGCAGGGCAGGAAACTGGATGAAGAGGCGGAATTGCTGTTAAAGGAATTCCGCCATGAATTGGAACACAATAGTTAAAGCCCGAACGTGGCTTATTTATAAAGGACAGTACGATGAATATCATTGAACAGATCAACGCAGAGCAAATGACCCGTGAATTACCGAAATTCAGTCCCGGTGATACCGTCATCGTTAGCGTTAAAGTCAAAGAAGGCAACCGTGAACGCCTGCAGGCATTTGAAGGCGTTGTTATTGCCATCAAGAACCGCGGTCTTAATTCCGCCTTCACCGTTCGCAAAATCTCGCACGGCACGGGTGTTGAGCGTGTTTTTCAGACCCACAGCAAGCTGATTGATTCAGTCAAGGTAAAACGTCGTGGTGATGTTCGCCGCGCCAAGCTGTACTACCTGCGTGGGTTGGAAGGAAAGGCTGCCCGCATCAAGGAAAAACTGGGCTGATCAAACCGGTCAACCAGGGAAAAAGCCCGCGTTGCGGGCTTTTTTTTGGCCTAAAAATTAATTGAATATCCTTGAAAGTCAGTGAGCAGGCCCAACTTTGGGCAGTAGCATTTAACTAAGCGGAAACCACAATGACCGAAACCACCAAGAGCAAGGCTGCCAAGAGCAAAACTGCAAAGGGCAAAAATACCAAGGCTAAAACCACAAAGGTTAAAACCACAAAGGCTAAAACTACCAAGGGCAGGGCCACCGGGGTTGAAAAACACGAATTTCAGGCCGAGGTACGCGAAATACTGAACCTGATGATTCACTCGCTGTATTCCAACCGCGAGATCTTTTTGCGTGAACTGGTATCAAACGCGTCAGATGCCTGTGACCGGTTGCGCTTTGAAGCCTTGCAGAATGAAGAACTGCTGGGTGGTGACGCCGAGTTAAAAATCGAAATTGAGATTGATGAAGAAGCCGGGTCGGTGACTGTGCGTGACAACGGTATCGGTATGTCGAGACAGGACGTGGTTGAAAATATCGGCACGATTGCCCGCTCCGGTACCAGGAAGTTCCTGGACAGTATTTCCAAAGACAAGGAATTCAATTCCGACCTGATTGGCCAGTTTGGCGTAGGTTTTTACTCATCGTTTATCGTTGCAGACAAGGTCACCCTGTTAACACGGGCGGCCGGCAGTGACACCTCTGAAGGTGTACGCTGGGAATCTGATGGCAGCGGGGAATATACACTTTCGCAGGTAGATTTACCCAAGCAGGGCACCGAGGTCACTTTACACCTGCGCGAGGAGGCAAAAGAATTCAAGTCTTCCTGGACGGTCCGCTCGTTGATTCAGAAGTACTCTGATCATATCGGTTTCCCGATTTACATGAAGGCCAGCGCTGCCGGCGACAACGAGGCCGAGGAAGCCGAGCCCACACCCGAGTGGGAAGCCATTAACCAGTCTTCTGCCTTGTGGACCCTGCAGAAATCAGAGATCGGCAGTGATGAATACCAGTCCTTCTACAAACATGTGAGCCATGATTTTGAAGATGCACTGAGCTGGACCCACAACCACGTGGAAGGCAGCCATAACTACACCTCGTTGCTGTACATTCCATCCAAGGCTCCGCTGGACATGATGATGCAGCGTGATGAGCGTCACGGGCTGCGTCTGTACGTCAAACGCGTATTCATCATGGATGCCGCCGAGCAACTGCTGCCGCATTACCTGCGTTTCATACGTGGTGTGGTGGATTCGGCTGACCTGCCATTGAATGTTTCGCGTGAATTGTTACAGGAAAATGAACTGGTCGGAAAAATCCGTTCAGCGGTGGTCAGGCGCAGCCTGGACCTGATCAAGCGTCTGGCAGACAAGGATGCAGAGAAATTCAACAAATTATGGGATGAGTTCGGCAATGTCCTCAAGGAAGGTCTGGTCGAAGACATGGCCAACAAGGACAAAATTGCAAAATTGCTGCGCTTCTCCTCGACCGCTGATGCAGCCAAAGAGCAGCGTGTCAGCCTGGATGACTACGTATCCCGCATGCAGGAAGGCCAGGACGTTATCTGGTACGTGACAGCGGAAAACCGCAAGGCAGCTGAGAACTCTCCGCACCTGGAAATATTCCGCAAAAAAGGCATTGAAGTACTGTTGATGTCCGACCGTATCGACGAATGGGCGATGGGTTACTTCAATGAATTTGATGGCAAGAAAATGCGTTCTATCGCCAAGGGCGATGTCGACCTGGGAACTGACGATGACAAGCAGAAAGATGACAAACAAAAAGATGCGGACAAGGATCCGTTACTGGGGCGTTTGTCGGCAGCATTGTCTGAGGAAGTCAAAGAAGTTCGAGCCAGTCAACGATTGACCGAATCCGCCTCCTGCCTGGTATTGAGTGAACAGGAACTCGCCCTGCACATGCGCCGTATGCTGGAGCAGGCCGGACAGACCATGCCCGACAGCAAACCGGTGCTGGAGGTCAATCTGGATCACCAGTTGCTCAAGCAGGTTTCGGCGATTGATTCTGACGAAGAATTCAAAGACTGGGCCGAACTGCTGTTCGAGCAGGCCGTACTGGCAGAAGGCGGGCAACTGGAAGATCCTGCCGGCTTTGTGCAGCGTGTGAACCGGTTGATGCTTAAAGCAGGCTGAGGGGCACAACCTGGTTTAAACTCTGCTGATGGATTCATCTGTCAGACTGGATAAATGGCTATGGGCAGCGCGGTTTTTCAAAACCCGCGCTGGCGCCCGGGAAGCGGTTTCGGGCGGTAAAGTACAGCACAACGGCAATCGTGCAAAACCTGGGCGTTCGCTCAATGTTGGCGATGAACTGCGCATTCAGCGCGGTGAAGAAGAATACACAATTACCGTGGTCGAACTGTCGGTACGCCGTGGCCCGGCAGTTATTGCGCGGACTTTTTATGAAGAGTCTGAAGAAAGCCGTATCAAACGTGAAAAGCTTGCAGAGCAACGCAAGCTGGAACATCAACAGCATGCCATGCGTGAACGGCGACCGGATAAACGTCAGCGGCGCCGGATAGTACGCTTTAAGCAGGATTTTGACTAGCTTGGATTAGCACTTCGAGATCCGCGGGGACACGGGTACCTTCCGCCTGGGACACGTTGCAAGCCCCTCCCTGGGGCACTCGGTCGCCAACGTCCCTGTTGGCTCACGGTCCCAGGCGGAAGGTACCCGTATCCCCGCTCGCAGTGGTGGTGAACGCACCTAGCGGTCCAGGAGAGACTTAAGCTTATATACGAGATCCAGCGCTGCTCTTGGTGTCAGTTCATCCGGATCGATATCATCCAGCTTGTCCAATACCGGATTATCCGGCTCAAGTTCCGGCTCCGGTTCTTCGTAGGTCGTAAACAAACCCATTTGCGGATTGTCGTTGTCACCTTTTTCCAGCTTCGATAGTTGAAAACGGGCGCGGCGCAATACATTCTTGGGGATGCCGGCCAATGCTGCAACCTGCAGGCCATAACTCTGGCTGGCCGGGCCGTCGTTGACGGAATGCAGGAATATGATGCTGTCACCGTGTTCCACCGCTTTGAGGTGTACGTTTTTGACACCTTCAAGCTGTTCCGGCAGGTGGGTCAGTTCGAAGTAGTGGGTTGCAAACAGCGTGTAGGCTTTGACCTGGCGGGCAAGATATTCAGCCACGGCCCAGGCCAGTGCGAGGCCGTCATAGGTGCTGGTGCCACGGCCGATTTCATCCATCAGGACCAATGAATGCTGGCTGGCGCTATGCAGGATATTGGCGGTTTCGGTCATTTCCACCATGAATGTGGAGCGTCCACGGCTCAAATCGTCACCGGCGCCGATGCGTGTGAATATCCTGTCCAGGGGCCCGATTACGGCGCTGGTGGCTGGCACCCAGCTACCTGAATAGGCCAGCAGGCAAATAAGCGCCGTCTGGCGCATATAGGTGGACTTGCCGCCCATGTTGGGGCCGGTGATGATCAGCATCCGGCGTTGCGGGTTCATCTCGGTATGGTTGGGTGTGAAGGCCTCGGACTGGACATGTTCGATCACCGGGTGGCGGCCGTCGCGTATATCAATGCCGGATTTCTCGCTGAGTTCCGGGCGGCAGAAATCCAGTGTGATGGCACGTTCGGTAAATGCACACAAAACATCCAGCCGGGCAATGGCGATAGCCACTGCCTGTAAGGCCTCCAGGTCAGACTGCAGACTACTGACCAATTGTTCGTAACAGTGCAATTCCCGGGCTTGTGCGCGCTCGCGGCTGGACAGGACCTGGTCTTCAAATGTCTTCAGTTCTTCGGTGATATAGCGCTCTGCGCCTTTCAGTGTCTGGCGGCGTTTGTAATGCAGTGGTACCTTGTCCGTGTGGGCGTGGGTGATTTCAATAAAATAACCGTGCACGCGGTTGTAGCCCACTTTAAGACTTGCGATACCCGATTCTTCCCTTTGCCGGTTTTCATATTCCAGCAGGAAGTCATTGGCGTTTTCCGACAGACCGCGTAATTCGTCCAGTTCGGTGTCAAAACCCGGGGCAATGACACCACCGTTTCGAATCAGAACCGGTGGCTCATCCACCAGGGCAGCACTTAGTAGCTCAAATATGTGTGGCAAACATTCAATAGCTTCACCGCATTGCTGTAGCGGTTCGCGTTGGACGGAAATGAGCCCGGCTTTGATCTCCGGTAATATGCCCAGTGCCTGGCGCAGCGTCGTCAGGTCGCGGGGGCGTGCTGAACCCAGGGCTACCCGGGCAAGAATTCGCTCAACATCGCCCACGGAGCGGAACAGTTTTCGCAGTGCTTCATATAAACGCGTATCCAGCAATGCGCCGATACTGTTGTGCCGCAACTGCAGGCGTGAACGGTCACGGATGGGTTCGGCAATCCAGCGACGCAGCAAACGCCCGCCCATGGGTGTTACGGTCGAATCCATGATGCCGGCCAGGGTGTGCTCGCTGCGGCCTTCCGGGTGATGCAGCAATTCGAGGTTGCGGCGTGTGGCGGCATCCAGGTGCAGGTGATTGTGCGGGTTCTCCATCTGGATTGCGCGCAAATGCGGCAGGGCAGTGCGTTGTGTTTCCTGCGCGTATTGCAACAATGCCCCGGCGGCCACGATGGCGGCCGGTTCATCTTCAATACCGAAACCGGCAAGGTCGTGGGTGCCGAATTGTTCGGTCAGCAGGTGGTAGGCGGATTCACGTTCAAAATGCCAGGGTGCACGTTTTCGCAATCCTTGTTGGCCCGATAGAGGTTCGGCCCAGTCCGCATCTTCGGGGATCAGCAACTCGGTTGGCAGCAGACGCTCCAACTGTGTTTCAAGCTCGGTCTGGTTGGGTAGCAAACGCGCCAGGAAACGTCCGGAAGACAAATCCATCCATGCGAGTGCCCAGGATTTGCCGACCCGGGCTGCCGCTGCCAGCAGGTTGTCCTGGCGGCCCGATAACAGGGCCTCGTCGGTGACGGTACCGGGTGTGACGATACGTACGACCTTTCGGTCTACGATGCCTTTACCCGGGGTCGGCTCACTCACCTGTTCACAAATGGCGGCTGATTCACCCTTGCGGATCAACTTGACCAGGTAACCATCCAGTGCGTGGTAGGGGATGCCGGCCATGGGGATTGGCGCACCCGCCGATGTGCCCCGGCTGGTTAAAGTGATATCCAGCAATTTCGCCGCGCGGCGGGCATCGTCGTAAAACACCTCATAAAAATCACCCATCCTGAACATCAAAAGTGTATCCGGATGCTCGGCCTTGATGCGCAGATACTGCTGCATCAGCGGTGTGTGGGAGGCTTGCTTTGAAACGGCTGGAGATGACATCGAGGAAAGTGTAACGCAGGACGTTGTGGGTGAATACTCCGACTACACACACTGGCTGCAGTTTGCTGCCATTAAGCAGAGGTTTTTTAATCTGTCAGAATTGAATTACGTTATCGTCACTACTGTATTTTAATGAGTAATACCCATTTCACGTGGAAAAATAATTCATTCACTACATGTAAGCCATCCAGGCAATAACCAGTAAAACCCCGAAATAGATCACAGGAAATATCCATCTGCAGCGGTGATCGAGTCGATCTCCAGCTTCGGGCATTCCATTACGATCTAAATAGCCCACCCGCAGGTTGACGATGACTGTCATGCACATAATAAGGAAACTGACGCCCAGGAATCCATCATTAATCAGGGTGGCATATGAGATTCTGGGAAGAATTTCACTCAGTATCACTTGGTAGGTGACTGCGGTCAGGATACCGATAAATGAGACGCCAATTCTATCGCCCAAAGACGATTTATCCATCCAGAATACTGACCATGACAGCATCACTATAATTATCAGGGGCAATATGACCAAACGTAAAATGAAAAAGGAGTCGCGTTGCAAATAAAGACTGACAGTGAATGTCGATGTGGTAGCTCCTTGTCTTATTAGCGGTGTGTTACGGGTCCCGATCGAGGACTTGACCCTCGTCAGGTGCCACTGAGGCATTTGAATATTTCGTCTATGTTCAAATCTCCATCGTTATAATCTGGCTCCAGCTGGAGGACAATCTCCTTGCTGTCAAACCCCAAGACATGAAAAACAGCGTCCAGCCGCTGTTGATCAATTGGATAACGCCGAAGATCGAGATCTGTTTTTGCAACCGCATTCACCGTTTCAAACAGGCTCAATGAACCATCCGAACGCACGCGCAGCAGGACACCATGTTTCTCGTACAGTCCAGACTCATTCACGAGAATAAGCTGGGGAAACCAACCAGAAAAGACCTCATTAAACTGGAAATCTCCCTGATATATTTTTTCATCAGCACCCTCGGTTATCGGGTCGAAGGCCTGTCGCGGATCATGCCAGGAAACTTTCAAAACACCGGTAAACTCGATGGTTTCGGCTTCATCATCAATATGATCGACATCACGCAGTTCAAAACTAACGGTGACCTCTACAGGACCTTTTTCTTGTGGCAGAGCACCCAGGAACTCATTGCTTTGCGTGTGAGTGGTTGCCAACTCCGATTCGGGGGTAACCAGAGCTAAGACATTCCCTGGTACGGTGGTGGCAGCTATCAAAGTAGCCACAAGGAATACGTAAAAGTTTTGCATCTGTATTAAGGTTCCCATACATTAATTCTGAACATTCTACATTTGTTCGAGTACTGTCTGTCAGATCAAATCTGCAGGCTGTTGAAAAACCGTCCATTTCTCCCAGATAACCCCATTTGTTAATGCGCGTATCGCAAACTGAATTACGAGAACTAAAACAATTCAATGCACAATTCCGGATGATTGGCAGGAACGGCTACGCGATACCATATGAATGGAAATAATGGGTTCGGAAGCCAATATAGCCAGCCGAGATTGCGCGATTTCCCTTCAAGCCAACTAAAGGTCAGCCAAACATAGAGAAATTTATAGATACACAAACCGGGTATGTAGTTGACCTTGAATCCTGCGGTCTTCAAAAATTTTCGGCGAATATAATAATTACCTTCAAATGACGTGATGCCCGAGCAAAATAATATTGGCCCGCTATACTTAAATGTGCCCAAAGAAATCTGCAATAGGGCAAGTTTTAACTCGAAAAGGGATTGATCATTCACCGCAGTTTGGTAGACCAATTTGATACGCTTAATGGCCTACCGGGAAGTTAGGTGCACATCGTGGAAATGAAGGAAAGGCAAATTCTGGTTCTGACCGGTTTGGCGGGAGTTCTTGGCGCCTTACTTGTAGGCGCCGGTGAATTCATGCTTCATTTCGATCCTCTGGTACGTTACGGACAGGGTTTTGAATTTTTCAAAGGTGTTACAGAGTCCCAAGCAACTACCGGCCATTTTTTCGGTGTACTCGGAGGTCCACTTTACCTATTGGGTGCCTGGCATTTGTACCTCATGCTTCGACCAGCTAACCGGTTTTGGGCCTTACTGGCCTTTCTTTTCATGGCGTATGGTTTCATGATCGGTGCCGTCTGGATCGGATCACGAGCCAACGTGGCCTTTCTGGTTAATACGATGTCGGGGGACGCCCTGGCTTCGGCCCTGGGACTCTACGAACTGCGCTATGAAAGCCTTTTGACCCTTGTCAGAATCGCTGTTCTGATTTTTTCCGGTATATTTGTCTGGCTGATTCTCAGCGGTCGCAGCGCTTATCCCCGATGGATGGCGATTTTAAACCCAATTGTTCTCATTATTGCCAGTTTCGTTGTTTACTTACTCGCGCCTGGAGTTGGTAAGTATCTGATGCCGATCGCGTTAAACGTCGCATTTTTTATTGTTTTTTCAGTATCAACATTGATGGTAATCAGCTCGAAGAAGGCAGAGTCATCATGAAAAAAGCCCTCAAGTATCTTGGGTTGTCAGTCGTATCACTTATCGTGCTTTTGGTCGTTTTGTTATCGGGACGGGCAATTCTGGACAAGCGGATCGACTATGATGTGGATCTTGCTGGCACTGAAGTGCCAACGTTTGTTACGGTTGAACTACCGCAGGAGCACAGCTTTTCGGATGCAACATCACTGCCTGTTAACGCTGGGGCAGCTATCGACATTGATGGAGATGGTGTCGACGAAATTTTTATCGGTGGTGGCTACGGCCAGAAGGACGCTCTTTACAAATATAATGGCAGTGGGTTTGAGGCTGTTGCCAACACAGCAGGGATAGACAAGCCAGAGGGCGACTCAAGCCTTGGTGCCCTGGTGCTCGATATCGACTCAGATGGCCAGCAGGATCTGATCATCGCCCGCCCAACCGGGATCTGGCTGTACACAAACAGTAACGGCACCTTTTCCGGCCGGAAATTGGACGCGCCATTGCTGGAAGACACAACACCGGTTTCGGTGGCAGTTGCCGACATCAATGCTGACGGGCATTTTGATATGTATGTCTCGGGATATATACGCAATGACCTGATCGAGGGTCTCAACATATTCAACAAAGAAGGATACGGCGGCACAAGCGCCTTACTGATCAATCGTGGCGATAACAGTTTTGAAGATCAAACCAAAGAACGTGGTCTGTATTACAAGCACAATACATTCCAGTCTGCCTTCATCGATTTTGACAATGATGGTGATCTTGATCTGGTTGTCGCGCATGACACCGGACAGGTTAAGACCTGGGAAAATGACGGCAGTGGACACTTTACCGACTCATCGAATCCTTCATCGGATCAATTCACCTATCCAATGGGGATCGCGATTGGCGATTACGATAATGACGGCCTGGTCGACTTCTTTTTCTCAAATGTTGGTTCCAGCCCACCACACTTTCTGGTCAAAGGCGATCTGCGTGAAGATCAGCAACATAACTGGAAGTGGATGTTGTTCCGCAATCTTGGGGGGATGAAGTTCGAGGATGTCGCTGAAAAAGCCAAGCTGGCGGACTATGAATTCTCTTGGGGCGCGGTTTTCGAAGACCTCAACCTGGACGGTCGTGAAGACCTGGTTGTCTCGGAAAACTTTGTCAGTGCACCGTTCCACAAGTTCGGGTTTATGCGTCTTCCCGGTCGATTACTGGTACAAACACCGGCTGGAGAGTTTGCTGAAGTTGGAGCGGAGGCGGGTGTTGTCAACAAGCGTTATTCGATTGCGCCTGTAACGGCAGATTTCAACAGTGATGGACGGCCCGATATCGTCCACGTCAATATTGCAGGCCGTTCGCAGGTGTTTTTGAGTTCCGGCGAAATCAGCAACGGTTTCTTGAAGGTGCGACTTTCACGGGACATATCATCGATAGGCGCCATGGTCACGATTGAACTCGATGACGGAAAGATATTGTACAGGCCGTACGTGTCGGGTGAGGGGCTGTCTTCCGACTCATCTCAGGTCATAATCGTGGGATTAGGCGAGCAACAGGCAATCAAGGTGTCAGTACGCTACATCGACGGGCAAACCGTTGAGCGTAGCGGTCCGTTCCGGAACCAGGTTGTTTCGTTCGAGTTGCAGTAATGGTTTGGTTTGGCTGGGCGCTGCGACTTGGGATTGTCGGGGTCGCTAGTTGGGTGCTCGCCGGCCTTGCCCCCCTTATTCTGGATGAATTAAACGGAATCAATGCCTGTCCCATGCTGGGCCCAATCCCGGCTTGCTACCTGGTTGGGTTTGGTTATTTTGCAATGGCGGTCGCGGTAATATTCTCGCCGCGCAAGCTCACGATACTTTTCCTTCTGGGATGGACACCGGTTTTCCTTCTCGCCCTCAGTGGTTCAACAATGGAAATCCTGGGTTACAATACATGTCCGACTTCGCCTACAGGGACACCCTTGTGCTATTTCTCTCTGGCTGTTGCGTCGTTTTTGCTACCGGTGTTTCTGTTGGGCAGGCATCTGCATCAAAGAGCATAAGTGATTCAAACACTATATTTCCTGAATCCTCGGAGTATTGAAAGGCTTTTCATAACAGTTCTACATTCAGACAACCACGAATGAAACACCCATCCCCATCAAAACCCAGATTATGAGCTGCAGATCAATACTGGCCTTATTACTTACGTGTTGGGTGGCGATCGCCCAGGCCAATAACGAGATCACCACCGATTCGGTAATCTGGGCATTTGGTGATACCCATGGTGCGTTTGGTGAATTCGGGGACCTGCTGAAACAGGTTAATCTGGTTGATGAGCAACTGAACTGGAGTGGTGGTAAAGCCCACCTGGTTTCAACCGGTGATGTACTTGACCGGGGGCCACATCCGCGAAAAATTCTCGACCTGATGATGAAACTGGAGAAGCAGGCCGAGCAAGCCGGTGGCAAATTCCACCTTGTACTGGGCAATCATGAGGTAATGATCCTGATAGGGGATTTACGCTATGTCTCAGATGCCGAATACCTGGAGTTTGCTGCAGATGAAACAGCGGCCATGCGGGAGAAATATTTCAGGCAATATACAGCCTATCATCAGCCACGAAATCCAATCGATCCTGGTGATGCGCGCTCAGCATTCGAGCCACTACAGCTACAACAACAATTCGACCAGGAATACCCCGCTGGATTTTTTGCGCGTTATGAAGCCTTCTCGCCATCGGGTAAATACGGCAAGTGGCTGTTACAGAAAAATGTGGTTCTTAGAATTAACGATAATATCTTTGTCCACGGCGGCTTGTCACCGTTACTCATGGGGAAAGACCTGCCCGCTCTCAACCAGGAGCTCAAATTGGAGCTGAGTAATTACGTGCAGGAATGGCACCAACTGATCAGGAACAAGCAACTGCCCGTGGCCAGTATTTTTCGTAAACGGGACCTACTGGTGAAAGACCTGACAGACAAAGAAGTGGAACAATTCCGCGCACATTTCGACAGTTTAATTTTCACCTATCAAAGTCCGACATGGTATCGGGGTGCAACGTACTGCCATCCTTATTACGAGCAGGATTCAATCAACAAACTGCTATCCCAGTTCGATGCCGACAGGCTGTTTGTTGGTCATACCACAACTGAAAGCAGGCTGGTTGAACAACGGTTATCGGGCAGTGTATTTGTAATGGATACCGGAATGCTCAAAAAGGTTTATGAGGGGCAGGGCAATATTCTGAAAATACAAAACAACCAGATTGAAGCCTTTACCAGTGATGGCCGTTCGTACAAGGTCAAAGTTGCCGCTCACCAGGCAATAGAGCACCCCGACGGCCTTTCCAGGCTGGAATTGAAAGCGATTCTTGAAAGCGGTGAAATCACAGATACCGAAACATTGAATACGGAAATAACCCAAATGCTTCGCCTGACTTTTGATATTCCTGATACAAGGGTCAGGGCCACCTTCAGAAGCGCCAGCACCGACTCGAATTTGCTGCGCTCCGATGATAGCGAAAGAAGTCTCGATTTTACCGGTAACTTCAAGTTTGATATCGCAGCCTACAAGCTTAGCGAAATGCTGGGTATTCACATGGTGCCCATGTCGGTGGAAAGAGAAATAGATGGTACAAAAGCTGTTGTCCAGTATTGGCTTGAAGATAGCTATTCCGAATACAGCGCAAATGAAAAAGGTAAACGCTACCGGGGTTATTGCAGTTATGCATCACAAATAAACCTGATGCGCATTTTTGATTTACTGATCGACAATAACGACCGGAATTCCGCCAATATTCTGGTAGAAGCAAACCATCAACAACTCATCTGGATCAACCATTCACACGCTTTCTCGGAGAACAGTCGGTTATCAGTAAATATCGACAAATCCGATATTCAGCTAACCCCGCAATTGCAAAAAGCACTTAGGAATCTAACGCAGGAGCGGCTCGAAGAAACGCTGGGAAATTTATTAAACCAAGAACAGATGAGTGCGTTAATGAAGCGGAGGGACCATATTCTGGAAATGAGCCTTCAACAGGACAATAAGAGTTCAATAAGTAAACGAACAAGGCAGCTATAGGGTATTGTCAACTTAATGTCTGGACTGCCGCCAGTATTGTAGACAACTTCGAACTATTATTTCCGGCCCGATTTAAGCCATCTATTTTTATCTACATTCCATGTGAATCTTTTACCCACAAGATCATTGTCTGGACAGAGTATGCTTTGTCAACTCGATCTAGCCAGATGACATTGCAGTGTCTAAAAAAATCACTTCGGTTTTAAAAGGATAAAAAGAGGAAAAATATTCTATCTAATTAATATGCAAGGCTGACGCAACTGATGCTGCATCAGCGGTGTGTGGGTGGCTTGCTTTGAAACGGCTGGAGATGACATCGGGGAAAGTGTAACGTAGGAAGTTGTGGGTGACTATATCGTGCTCGCCAAATTTGAAGATTGTTTAGTGAACAATGGACCTGTGGAACCCGATCTATGCCAGATTTTGAAATAAAGGTTGATAGCTTGCTGAAACGTATCGCCGACCTGTTAACGCAACGCAACTGGCGCATGGCAACGGCTGAATCCTGCACGGGTGGCTGGATTGCCAAGTGCTGTACTGACGTGGCGGGTAGCTCCGCCTGGTTTGATTGCGGTTATATTGCCTACAGTTACAGGGCAAAAGAGCAGATGCTGGGTGTGTCGCATGACGAACTGTTGAAATATGGCGCAGTCAGCGACGAAATAGCCTGCCAGTTGGCAGTTGGAGCAAAAGAGCACTCGAATGCCGCAGTCACTGTTTCCGCAACTGGCATCGCGGGTCCGGGTGGTGGCATGCCCGGCAAGCCGGTCGGTCTGGTGCATTTTGGCTGGTGTATCGGTGACCAGTCTGCGAGTTGTGATGCCGAGGTATTCGAAGGCGACCGTCAATCGGTGCGTCAGCAGACGGTTTTACATGCGCTGGAAGGTATTATTTCCCGTTTGCTTGCCCTTGACTGAATTATTTTAGTGATCATTTTTAAATTATCGTGATTTGAGAATGGCATGTTGCAAACTACACCCAATGACACAGACCGGAAAACCGTTCGAGAGACATTTAGCGACAGGTTTGAGGCAGATTTCAGACAATGCATGTAGGAATTTGCAGCGCCGATGAATGTGGGGCTTAAGACGCTGACAGGCCTGTGTCATAATGCCGCTTGGTGGCGGATACCAATACAAATCAACAGGAGAGGATCAAGTGGACGACAACAGAAAAAAGGCGCTGACTGCAGCGCTGTCGCAGATAGAAAAGCAGTTCGGCAAGGGCGCAATCATGCGCATGGGCGATGGCTCCACTTTTCCGAATGTTGATGTTGTCTCGTCAGGATCCTTGGCGCTGGATGTAGCACTTGGCATCGGTGGACTGCCGCGTGGAAGGGTGGTGGAAATTTATGGTCCTGAATCCAGTGGCAAAACCACGCTGGCCCTGCAAGTGATTGCAGAGACCCAGAAAGCTGGTGGCACGGCGGCATTCGTTGATGCAGAGCATGCGCTTGATCCACAATATGCGGAAAACCTGGGTGTTAAGGTCGAAGACCTGCTGGTATCGCAACCGGATACCGGCGAGCAGGCATTGGAAATAACCGACATGCTGGTGCGCTCAGGTGCCGTAGCTATCGTGGTGATTGATTCCGTTGCTGCATTAACACCCAAGGCTGAAATTGAAGGCGAGATGGGCGACCATCACGTCGGTTTGCAGGCACGCCTGATGTCACAGGCATTGCGCAAGCTGACAGCCAATATCAAGCGCTCCAACTGCATGGTGCTGTTCATCAACCAGATCCGCATGAAGATTGGTGTGATGTTTGGCAGCCCGGAAACCACCACCGGTGGCAATGCACTTAAGTTCTATGCTTCAGTACGCCTGGATATACGCCGGATCGGCGCGATCAAGAAGGGCGATGAAGTCATCGGTAACCAGACCCGTGTCAAGGTGGTCAAAAACAAGATGGCGCCACCGTTCAGGCAGGCTGAATTCGAAATACTCTATGGCAAGGGCATTTCCAAGTTGGGTGAGTTGATCGACCTGGGTGCCGCTAACGGTATCGTGGAAAAAGCCGGTGCCTGGTACAGCTACAAGAAAGACCGCATAGGCCAGGGCAAAGAGAACGCACGCACTTTCCTGCGGGAGCATCCGGAAATGGCTGAGGAAATTGAGAGCCGTTTGCGCACCCTGTTACTGCCGAAGAAAGCTTCCAGAGAGGAAGCGGTAGAAGCTTAAGGTTAGTACGATGCGTGGCAAGTCTGCGCGTGATCTGACCGAAGCGGAAGTCCGTGATATCGCGCTGCGCTACCTCGGCCGCCGCGAATACGCAATTGAAGAGCTCAGGCGCAAGCTTGTACAGCGCGGTGCTGATTCTAAAATCACCGACACGGTTATCAATGAACTCGCGGATGAAAACCTGGTTTCCGATCAGCGTTTTACGGAAATGTATGTCCGTATGCGTGTACGCCGATTGTTCGGGCCGTTAAAAATCCGGGGTGAGCTGCGCAGCCGCGGCATCACTGACCGCCTGATCGCCGAGGTCATGCCGGGCGGGGACGACACCTGGTTTGATAGCGCATCGCAGTGGGCAAGCAAACGATGTACGGGTGAACTGGACTACGCGGCCCGGGCAAAGATTTATCGCAGCCTGATGAACCGGGGTTTTACCCACGAGCAGGCCAATGTTGCGTTAGATAATTTAAGCGATTGATTCCTTCATCAGCTTTGTTTCTGTAAACTTGCAGGCTGATTGGGCGCAGGATTCGGTATCAAGTTTGAAGGCAAGGAAATATTGAAAACAACAGCTGAAATTCGCCAGGCTTTCCTGGACTATTTTGCCAGCCAGGGGCATGAAGTGGTTGCTTCCAGCTCACTGGTCCCGGCAGATGATCCCACCTTGCTATTTACCAATGCAGGCATGGTCCAGTTCAAAGACGTATTCCTGGGTGCGGAAAAGCGCTCAAACCCGCGTGCAGCCAGTTCGCAAAAATGCGTGCGGGCCGGCGGCAAGCATAATGATCTGGACCAGGTGGGTTATACCGCGCGCCACCACACATTCTTTGAAATGCTGGGAAATTTCAGCTTTGGTGATTACTTCAAAAAAGACGCGATACAATTTTCCTGGAGCCTGTTAACCGAAACGTACGGGCTGGAAAAAGACCGTTTATGGGTAACGGTCTACCATACCGATGACGAGGCTTTTAAAATCTGGACGAATGATATTGGCCTGGAAGAAGACCGGGTAATACGTATCGCCGACAAACCCGGTGGTGCACCGTTCGAGAGCGATAATTTCTGGGCCATGGGTGATACCGGTCCTTGTGGTCCATGCGTGAAATTTTCTATGACCATGGTGATAAATATGACGGTGGCATACCCGGTTCTGAAGATGAAGACGGTGGGCGTTACGTAGAAATATGGAACCTGGTTTTCATGCAGTTTGACCGTTCTTCTGACGGTACTTTGCAGCCTTTGCCCAAGCCCTGCGTGGATACCGGTATGGGTCTTGAACGGCTGGCAGCGGTATTGCAGGGTGTGCATAGCAATTACGATACTGACCTGTTCCAGGCCTTGATTGCAGCCGCAGCACGGTTAACCAATACGACTGATACATCCAACACCTCGCTGAATGTTATTGCAGACCACATCCGCGCCTGTGCTTTCCTTATTTCAGACGGTATATTGCCGTCTAACGAAGGTCGTGGCTATGTTTTGCGGCGAATTATCCGGCGTGCGGTGCGCCATGGTTTCAAACTGGGTCAGAAAGACCTGTTTTTTGCCGGTATGACTGCTTCCCTGGTCGAGCAGATGGGCGCAACCTATCCATCACTGGTAAAACAACAGGCACACATCACCGCCACACTGGAAGATGAGGAGCAGCGTTTTGCCCGTACCCTGGACAAGGGTATGGGTCTGTTGCAGACGGTAATGGATAAAGCCTCTGCCGCCAGTGGCAGGATTGATGGTGAAACTGCTTTTACACTTTATGATACTTACGGGTTTCCGCTGGATTTGACCCAGGATATTGCACGCGAAAATAATCTTGAGGTTGATATCAGGGGTTTCGATACAGAAATGGAGAAACAGCGGGCCCGGGGCCGTTCGGCGGGCCAGTTCCAGCACAAGGATCAGATCTCAGCTGAGATTGTTAAAACATTGCCTGCTACCCGTTTTACCGGCTATGAAGAGCTCTCGACGGACCAGGCTGTTATTGCCGGAATCCTGGTGGACGGCCAACTGGCGGATCAATTGCAGGACGGTGAGACAGCGGTCCTGGTATTGGACCAGACCCCGTTTTATGCAGAGTCAGGTGGACAGGTGGGTGACACCGGTGTAATCAGCACGGGCAATGCAGAGTTTAAAGTAGGGGACACGATCAAACTTGGTGGCACTTTCTTCGGTCATGTTGGCCGCATGCTTGCCGGAACGCTCAAACCGGGCCAGCAGGTTTCTGCCCAGGTCGATGAAGAACGGCGCCAGGCGATCGTAATTCACCATTCAGCCACCCACCTGATGCATCGCGCCTTGCGTGATATTCTCGGCGATCATGTTGAACAAAAAGGTTCCCTGGTTGCACCCGACTATACGCGCTTCGATTTTTCCCACCCCAAACAGCTCAGCATCGATGAACTGCAACAGATAGAGCGCCATGTTAACGACGCGATCAGGGTTAACCCCCGCTCGGTATCTGAGGTCATGAGTTTTGATGATGCTTTGAAGACTGGCGCGATGGCCCTTTTTGGTGAGAAATACGGCGACAAGGTCCGGGTGCTACGCTTCGGTGACCTGTCAACCGAGCTTTGCGGTGGTACCCATGTTGGCCGGGTGGGTGATATCGGGCAGTTCAAAATAGTCTCTGAATCTGCTATCGGCTCCGGTGTGCGACGCATCATGGCGGTGGTGGGCGAGCACGCTATTGAGTACATCCAGGGCATGGAAAGACAGCTCCAGGCTGTTGCCCAAACACTGAAAGTTAGCCCGGAAGCGGCCCCGTCGCGCTTGCAACAGGTACTGAAGCGTAATCGCCAGCTTGAAAAAGACCTGTCTGCCATGAAATCCAGCCTGGCCAGTTCGGGCAGCGACAGTTTACTGGATAATGTCCAGGAAATTAACGGCATAAAGGTGTTGTCGGCGCGTATGGACGATGTTGATGCCGGCGGTCTCAGGGATAGTGTTGATCACCTGAAAGACCGCCTGGGTAGTTCTGTGGTGGTGCTGTTCAACGTTAATGGTGACAAGGTTCGAATAGCTGTTGGCGTCAGCAAAGACCTGACTGCTCGGATAAAAGCAGGAAATCTGGTAGACTTTGTTGCAAGTCAGGTTGGTGGCAAGGGCGGTGGACGTCCCGATTTTGCCCAGGCAGGAGGCAATCGTCCGGATTTGGTGGATGAAGCGCTTTCCTCCGTGTCGGCTTGGGTTGCTGATCAGACTTGAAACTCAGAAGGGCAAAAATGTCCTTTAGGGGTACGGAGCTAAATAAAAAATAGGGATCAGGCGTTATATCAGGCCTGACACCAAGGGAAGGTACTCATGTTAATACTTACCAGACGGGTAGGGGAGAAACTCATAATTGGGGAAAATGTGACTGTCACCGTTTTAGGTGTAAAAGGCAGTCAGATACGCATCGGTATAGATGCGCCACCTGAAATACAGGTACACAGGGAAGAGATTTTTAAACGCATTCTGAAAGAACGTGAAGAGTTGGATCGTACCGACGGTAACAAGTAATTCACTTTAAATCTTTACCCGGAATCAATGAACCGGTATGCTTCCGCATCCCGGTTTTTTGCTATTAAAATTCCGGCTGAAAATCAGGTTTACGGAGAGGTGGCCGAGTGGCTGAAGGCGCTCCCCTGCTAAGGGAGTATGGGTCAAAAGCCCATCGAGGGTTCGAATCCCTCCCTCTCCGCCAAATTGTGTGATATGACACTGATAAATAATCTCTTTTAAACGAAGGGCTTTTTTATTACATCTTTTGTTACATACATAAAGAAATGCGCTTTCAGTATTGCAGTGTCAATCAACTTTAGACAGTTCTTGTTTCAACCACTCTTCAAGTTCATCGGAAAGTAACCTGAGTCTTTTAGAAATGAAATCGTATTCGCTCATGATTTCCGCACAATCAATATCCTCAGCAAGACTGCGGATTCGATCTGGGTAGGATTTTGGTGTTTGTTCCATTGTGATCACCTAAGTGCGTATCTTCCAGTATAGAGTATTGAATTTAAAACAACCTGACAAAAGGGGCGTCACCAAGGGGGGTAAGTGACTTGTCAGGGTGCAGTTAAAGTATCCTCCACCAGGCGGCCTGTCTGTAGGCAATCTGCTCTCAATCCCGTAAGGAAAAGTTGTATTTATTGGGTGGGGGGTACGGGAGGTATGACCCTTTTTTGATTCGGGTTATTGCTGTTTATGACCGCTCGCAATTTTGGCAAAAAATCAAAGACCGCTTTGCGACTAACAGCGTACTGTTAGCAAGCGCGAACGCGTATGACGGTTTACGGCCAGAAGCAGCCGCTCCTTAGTTCGGCTTCGGTTCGATTACCGCCTATCGACATCGTAGCACACGAGCGTCTGGTTCTG
>PVMK01119623.1_pt1 | contig 204555 bp, 183 predicted proteins | sample 1853481 | NCBI WGS metagenome assembly PVMK01 (sample SAMN08533507, study PRJNA380276) | Marine sediment metagenome, whole genome shotgun sequencing project.
CCCCTTTAGCTACACCGTGACCGCCGATGGGCTGACGCCGGTCGTGTACGCGTTGTCGACCGGCCCCGAAGGGATGAGCGTAGACCCCGAGACCGGCGTCGTGACGTGGACGCCCCAGGCCGAAGGCACCGAGTCGGCGACCATTACGGCCACCAATCTTGCGGGCAGCGACTCGCAGTCCTTCGAGGTCGAGGTCGCCGTCCCGAGCGGGCCTGTGTTCACATCGACCCCGCCCGCGGAGGCGACCGTTGCCAGTGAGTACTCCTATGACCCGGAGGTCGTCGCGAATGGGCCGGTCACTTGGTCCGCGCCGGTCGCCCCGGAAGGTTTGACCATCGATGCCGAGAGCGGTGCCGTGCGTTGGACTCCCACCGTATCGCAAGTGGGGATGAACAGTGTCACGATCCGCGCCACCGAAAACGAAGGGCGGCGCCTTCGCCGATCAAAGCTTACGGTAGCCGTGAGTGACACCGGCGGTCCGGCCGTGATCACCTCGACCCCTCCGGATCGCGTATACCAGGGCGAAACGCTGTCGTATGATGCGACGGCGGCAGGTGCCTCGACCATCGTGTGGACCGTGACCGACCCGGCGATGGGTATGCCGGCCATGGGCGTCATGATCGTCACCGACCCTCCGCAGGGCACTGCGGTGACGGTCGAATGGGACACCGTCGGCGTTGCGCCAGGCGACTACACCCTTGCGTTGCAGGTCAGCAACGGCCTCGGATCCCCGAACGTGCAGGAGTTCACCGTGACGGTCGACCCTCGGCCGCCGGTACCCGTGATCGACCTCGTCACGGTTCCTCCACCTGCGACCGTGTTCGTCGGAAACCCCTACGACTACGACGTCAATCTGACGCCCGAGAGCGACAGCGTCGGAATCATCTGGAGCATCGTCGAGGGCTCGACGGTGCCGTCGGATCTCGCGATCACGATCGACCGCGATTCGGGAGAGATCGCGTTCACAGCCTCACAAGCGAACGGCGAAATGCAATACAGCTACGGCGTGCGCGCGACGAACGTGCTCGGCGAGGCTGACGAAGCGACGATCACCGTCGACGCGGTCTTCCCGCCAGCGACCCCGATGCTGACCGTGACGCCCAGCACGATGTTCACGCTCGAAGTGGATGAAAGCTTCCCCGGGGCGTCGGCGACTGCTACGGGCAATCCGACTCCGATCCTGAGCATTTCGGGCACACTTCCGGACTTCGTGGAATTCGATCCGCTGACCGGTTTGCTCTCGGCGTCGTCGGCGAAGCCAGCTCCTGAAGTCGGTGACATTGGAGACTACACATTCGACATCGTCGCCACCAATCCCGAAGGTATGGACAGCGCGACGATCGACATCACCGTGATCGCTGCGCCTCCCGGCGTGGATTCGATCACCCCGGCCGCCGGTCGGCGTCAGTCGGATGTGCCGGTTGTCGTACGCGGCAGCGGATTCGTCAGCAGTGTCAGCCCGACGATCGTCTTGCAGCTCGGGGGCTATGTCGAACCGCTGACGACGACGTTCGTCGATGACACGACATTGACTGCGACGGTCCCGACCGACCTCGGACGCCCGTCCGGGGTGTACGATGTGATCGTCGATCAGGGTTCGACGACGACGCTCAACAAACGTTTCACCGTCACCGAAGGGGACGGCTCGACACTGACCGGGACCGTGACCGTGGACATGACGCTTACGGCCATCGATAGCCCGTACCACGTCACCGGCGACGTCCGGATCGAGAGTGGCGTGAGCGTCACGATCGAGCCTGGCACGGTGTTGATGTTCGACGGGAACACCAATCGACGAATCGATGTCGGCGTAAACAGCGCCGGAGCCATCGTCGCGGACGGAGGTGTGCCGGGGGTCGGCGACCAAATCGTCTTTACGCGGTTCCAAGACGTCGGTGGTCCGGCGCCGAGCGGGCACTACCGTGGGCTTCGCTTCGGGTCGAATGTCATTTCGGCAACGAACTCGCTTCGAAACGTCGTCGTCGAGTTCGGCGGACGTAGGAATGCGGCGACCGATCAGGGCGCCGCCGAGGTCTTGAGCGGATCCGTGCCCAGGATCATCGACTCGGTCATTCGAGAGAGCCTGAACTATGGCCTCTACGCGCAGGGTGGAGCGGGCTCCGATGCCGTGAACTGGTTCACGGACAACCAGCTCACCGCCAATGGGCGCTCCCCGATCAGCATGGGGGGTGATGATGTTTCGACGCTAGGCGCGAACCTCGAGCTGACCGGCAACGGCGAAGATCGGGTGTTCGTTCGTACTTCGACCGTGTCGCGACCAAGCGCGTCGTGGAACAACTATGGTGTTCCGTTCTTCTTGACTCAGGGCATCGTGGTGCGGAACGGAAGCGTCATGACGCTCCAACCAGGGACGGAGCTCAGATTCGGTTCGGGTCGCCGGCTCCGGGTGTCGACCGGAATCGAGGAAGGCACCCTGATCGCGTCCGGTACGCCCCGAAGCACCGATTCGGATGGTTCCCGATACGGATGTGGTCGGCGACTGGGACGGCATTCACCTCGACGACAACATCGGCGCCGGGACGGTATTCCGAAATGTGCGGATCGAGCAGTTCAGCGGGAGTCAGAACGGTGGCCTACGAGTCGACAACCCGGACGTTCCGGGTGCGCGTCTCGCCATCGTCGAGAACTGCTTGATCCAAAGCAGCGACCCTGGTTCAGTCGGGGCTTATCTCGGCACCAACGCGCGCATGAGCTCCTTCGAGAACAACGTGCTCGATGTCGTGTCGCTTGTCGGTCAACGCGGCCCTACTAGGCCTCAATGACGTGCTCCGGGCTTCGAACACGTATGAAGCACCGCTTCAGGTTCGAACGGGCACCGCGACAGGTGTTGATCTCGTCTGGGTCCAACCGGTGGCGAGCGATACTTCGACGCAGCCGATTCGGCCCACCGGCAACCTCACCGTCACCAGCGGCTCGCTCACGATTCGGGCGGGGACGCAGGTCCAGATGCCGCTGAACGGACAACTGTGGATGACCGACAGCCAGCTCGTGGTGGATGGAAGCGCGCTCAACCCCGTCGTCTTTGCGCCCGCACCTGGTGCGGCGTACTGGTATCGCATCCGGCTGCGCGGCAGCGGAGCGGCGGGCGTATCGCGGGTCAGCCATGCCGTGCTCGACACAGCCGGCTCCGATCCGGCCCTCGGGGCCAATCAGGCCCGAGCTGCGCTCGTCGTCGAGACGAATAGTGGCGTGCCTGCGACGCCTTCGGTCTCCAACACTATGGTTACCAACAGCAATGGTTACGGCATGGTGTTCTACGACCAGACGCACTGTGCTGGGGGCTGCAACGACAACACGATCAGCGGCTCGCGGTTCTCCGGGCTCCGGATGTTCGCGAACTTCGTCGGTCGGTTTGGCACGGGCAACGCGCTCGCCGGTAACGATACCTCCTCGACGCTGGGACATGAAGGCGTCTGGGTCGCCGGTGACACCGTCGATGTGGGCGCATCGTGGCCTGCGAACGACGTGCCGTACGTCGTCCAAGGCCACATCGAGCTTCGTCAGTCGACGCCGCTCGACCCGGTGCCGACGATGACGATCGAACCGGGAGTCGAGCTTCGCTTCGCCGAAGACCGACGGCTTCGAGTTGGGGAGGGCGGTGAGGGCCTGCTCGACGCCCAAGGCACGGCGGCCAACCAGATCACGTTCACGACTATCGACACGGGGACACCGGTGTACTGGCGCGGGATCGAGTTCGGTCAGGGCTCCGATGGGTCGGTGCTCGATTGGGCTACGGTCTCGTACGGCGGTCGCAACAACAACACGGGCAACCTCAACTTCCTCTCGGGGTCAGTCGTGACGGTTGGCTCGGTCACCTTCACGCACAGCAACAACTACGCGGGCGTCATCTATTCCGGCTCTGCTCCGGTGTTCACCGGTTCGCCGACCGACCGCGTCTACATCTTCAACGGCTTCGACTGCATTCGCGACGTAGCCGCCGGCACCTGCGATCCTCTATAGACGATAGTGTGGGGGTTGCACCCGTAGATCGGCTCACCTACGCTCGCGTCTCATGTCGGACAAGGACGACATTTCGCAGAAAACGCTGGCGGTTCATGGTGGTGAGCCGAGGACGTATCCGTACGACGCTCTGGCGGCCCCGATCACCCAGACAGCGACGTATTCGTTTGCCGATACGGCCGAGCTGATCGCGTATTTCGAGGGTCGCAAGGAGCGCGAGGAGTACGGGCGCTACGGCAACCCTTCGGCGCGCCTAGTCGAGGAAAAGGTTGCGGCTCTCGAGGGTACCGAGGATGCGGTCGCGTTTGCGAGTGGCATGGCCGCGGTGACGTCGAGCATTCTGGCCCTGGTGAAGTCCGGCTCTCATGTGATCTTGTTTGCGGACTGCTACCGGCGGACGCGGCAGTTCGTGACGACGTTCTTGGGCCGATTCGGTGTTTCGCACACCTTGATTCCGCCGGCCGATGTCGGCGCGCTGAGAGAAGCGATTCGGCCCGAGACCCGACTGGTGATCGCCGAAGCGCCGACCAATCCCTATCAAACGATTCCAGACCTCGAGCAGCTGGTCGCGATCTGTAAAGAGAAGAAAACCAAGACGCTCATCGACAGCACATTCGCGACGCCAATCAATTTCAAGCCTGCGAGTTACGGTATCGACTTGGTGATCCACAGTGCGACCAAGTATCTCGCCGGCCACAACGATGTCCTCGGCGGAGTCTTGGCCGGCAGTGCCGGCATGGTTTCGCTCGTGCGAGACCTGCGGAGCGTGTTCGGCGCGACTCTCGATCCGCACGCCGCGTACCTCATCCACCGTGGGCTCAAGACTCTCGCGCTTCGCGTCGAGCAACAGAACGCGACGGCGCAGGCATTGGCCGAAAGGCTCGAACACCATCCCCGTGTGCGACAGGTGTGGTATCCTGGGCTGACATCCCACCCGAACCACGAGACTGCGCGCCGCCTGATGAGCGGCTTTGGTGGGGTCGTGACCTTCGAGGTCGATGCCGATCTGGAGGGCACGAGTCGATTCGTCGATGCCTGTCGCATTCCCCGGATCGCGCCCAGCCTGGGCGGTGTGGAGTCGCTGATCGAGCAACCCGCCCTGATGAGCTACTTCGAGCTGAGCACGGAAGAACGGGAGGCGATTGGCATCAAGAACAACCTCGTGCGCCTTGCCGTGGGTATTGAAGATACCGACGAGCTCATCGCCGACGTGGTGGCGGCCCTCGACGCGACGGGTTAAGGATCGCCTCCGACACTGAATTTCGGCTCACAAAGCGCGGCTGGAACTCTTGCCTCCCACTGAGACAGGGTTGGTCGCATCCCGGCGGGCTGATGTGCAAGTGCGCGTAATCGCTATTGACCTGCCGGGAGCCAACGATATACTTGGCGCCCAATGGGGAAAGAATCGCTGACGAAGTCGGAGCTGATCGACGCTGTCGCCCAGCGGACGAAGAACACGAAGAGTAGAGCTGAACAAGTTGTAAACTGCGTGTTCGACGCCATGACGGCGGCGCTCGAAAATGGGGAGGGGATCGAAATCCGCGGCTTTGGCAGCTTCACGGTTCGTCATTACAAATCATACAACGGCCGCAACCCTCGGACTGGAAAGCCCGTTCCCGTTCCTGAAAAGCGTCTTCCGTTTTTCAAGGTCGGAAAAGAGCTCAAAGAGCTCGTCAACGGTGGCGTTTCCGAGCCCGGCGAGTAAGGGCAGTCGATGAAACCCGAAGCGCAGCTCGCCGAGCTCAAGCGCGGCGTGGTCGACCTGCATGTCGAGGCCGACCTGCTCGAGCGTTTGAACGAGGGGAGGCCACTCAAGATCAAAGCTGGCTTCGACCCAACGCGACCGGATCTTCACCTGGGTCACACGGTGCTCCTCAACAAGATGCGGCAGTTCCAAGACTTGGGCCATGAGGTAGTGTTCATCGTTGGTGATTTCACTGCGCAGATCGGTGACCCGTCGGGGCGGAGCAGCACTCGTCCGGTGCCGACACGCGACGAGATCGAGGAAGGTGCGCGGACGTATGCCGAGCAGGCCTTCAAAATCCTCGACCCGGAGCACACGCAAATCGTCTACAACGGCGAGTGGCTCGGGAAGATGGCGTTCGACGACGTCATCCGCCTTGCCGGCAAATACACTTTGGCCCGGATGATGGAGCGCGACGACTTCAAGCGTCGATGGGCAGAACACGCGAGTATTTCACTGCATGAGCTCCTGTATCCGCTTGCCCAAGCCTACGACTCGGTCGTGCTCGAATGCGACGTGGAGCTCGGCGGCACCGACCAGCTCTTCAACCTTCTGGTCGGTCGGGAGATCATGCGGGAGATGGGGCAGCGTCCGCAGATCGTCATGACCACGCCAATCCTCGAGGGGATCAATGCTCGCGTCGAGAACGGCGCGATCGTTGGGGCGAAGATGAGTAAGTCGCTCGACAACTACGTCGGAGTGGACGAGGCGCCCAAAGAACAGTTCGGAAAATTGATGAGCGTTTCGGACGATTTGATGTGGCGCTACTACGAGCTCCTATCGACCGAGCCCACAGCGGAAGTCGAGCGCCGCAAACGTGGCTGCGCGGCCGGCGAGCTCAACCCCCGGGATGTCAAAATCGCCCTCGCGAAAGAGATCGTTGCCCGATATCACGGCGCGGACGCGGCGGACGCCGCCGAGGCTTCGTGGCTAGCGCAGTTTTCCAAGCGCCAGGTCCCCGACGACATGCCTGAGCACGAAGTTGCGCTCGACGAGGACGCGGTCTGGATCCCCAAGCTTCTGAGCGACCTAGGACTCGTAAAAAGCTCGAGCGACGGCCGCCGCCGCATCCAGCAAGGAGGCGTCGAGATCAACGGTGACCGCGTCAACGACCCGCAAGCCAAGCTCCGGAAGGGCGGCCCCTACATCATCAAAGCCGGCAAACGAGCCTGGGCCTCCGTCACCCTGAAATAGGGGACACGCTCACCCCCCTCAACCCCCTGGAATCAAAGGCGTTTTCAGGCACACCGCGCAAACCCGCGGACGAGGCCTACGGGACTGGTTGACGCTGTAAATTTTACGTTGTATATCCAATGCATGCCTCGGGCTAGTTTGACGCGTGAGCAGGTTGAGGCGTTTCGGGGGCGGGCTGTCGAGGCGGCGACCGGGCTTTTTGCCGAGCACGGGTATCGCGGGGTGACGCTCCGCTCGGTGGCGGCGGAGCTCGGGGTGAGCCCGATGACGCCGTATCGGTACTTCCAGAACAAAGAGGAATTGTTCGCGATGGTGCGCACCGAGGCCTTTTGCAGGTTTGCCGATGCGCAGCGCGATGCGGTCAGGAGCGACCAAGATGCGGCCGCGACGCTGCAGGCCTTGGGGATGGCTTACGTGCGGTTCGCGCTCGAGGAACCCGCCGCCTACCATATCATGTTCGAGCTTCACCAAGCGCCTGCGGGCACATACCCCGAGCTCGAAAAGCAGGGGGCGAGGGCGTTTTCTTATCTTCACGCAGCTGTCGAGGGCGCGATTACCGCGGGTCTGATGGGCGGGGAAGCGCTTCATCAGGCTCACATCTTGTGGGCGCAGGTGCACGGACTCGTTTCGCTTCACCTCGCGGGCAAGCTCGAGCTGGGATGTTCATTGGAGGACCTTCTGCCCGAGGTCTTCGAGAACCGACGCGCGGCCGAGTAGGCCCGCAAAGGAGAGCCACATGCGTATTGGAACCTCGTACAAGCAGCACCGTGATCTCGCCGAGCAGTGGGATGCCATCGTCATCGGCTCTGGCATCGGCGGCCTGTCTGCCGCGGCCGCGTTCTCCAAGCTCGCGAAGAAGCGCGTGCTCGTGTTGGAACGGCACTACACGGCAGGGGGCTTCACACACACGTTTCGGCGCCCGGGCTACGAATGGGACGTCGGTGTCCATTACATCGGTGAAGTCTCCAAGCCGGGCTCGACGTTGAGGCGCGTTTTCGACTTCGTGACAGACGGCGAGCTCGAATGGGCGGACATGGGTGACGTCTATGACCGCATCATCATCGGTGATCGTTCGTACGATTTCGTCAAAGGTCGTGAGCGCTTTCGAGAGCAGCTCCACGGCTACTTCCCGAAGGAAACCCGGGCGATCGATCGGTACCTAGAGAAGATCGACACCACCTCGAAAAAGGGCCAACTCTTTTTCGCCGAAAAGGCCGTGCCTAGCTTGGTCTCCTCGTTGTTCGGGGGCTTGATGCGTAGGCCGCTCCTCAAAGAAGCGCGCGTTACTACCCGTCAAGTGCTCGAGAGCCTCACCCAAGACCAAGAGCTCATCGGCGTGCTGACGGGGCAATGGGGCGACTACGGACTGGTGCCGGCACAAAGCAGCTTCTTCATCCATGCCATGGTGGTCCGTCACTATCTCAGTGGCGCCGCATACCCCGTCGGCGGCTCGTCGCGGATTGCAGCCACGATCCTTCCCGTCATCGAAGCCGCTGGAGGCGAGGTGGTCACCAATGCCAACGTCGAGGAGATTCTGATCGAGAAGGGGCGGGCTGTTGGCGTGAGGCTCGAAGATGGCCACGAGCTTCGTGCGCCATTGGTTCTGAGCGATGCGGGGATAGCCAACACCTACGGCCGACTCTTACCGAACGACGTCGCCGAGGACCACGGGCTCCGACGCAAGGTCGAGCTGATCGAGCCTTCTGCCGGGCATCTGTCGGCCTACATCGGGCTCCAAGGCACGACGGAGGAGCTCCAACTCGAAAAGACGAATCTGTGGGTCTACCCGACCCCACATCACGAGGAGAACGTGCGGAAGTTCCTCGACGACAGAAACGCTCCACTGCCGCTCGTGTACCTGTCCTTTCCGTCCGCGAAAGATCCGGACTTCCAGCGCCGCTATCCCGGCCACTCGACGATCGAGGCGATCACTCTTGCGCCGTATGAGTGGTTCAAGGCTTGGGAGAGCACCAGTTGGAAGAAAAGAGGCGCGGACTACGACGCCTTCAAGGACGATCTCGAGACCCGACTGCTCGAGACGCTCTACGAGCAAGCTCCCGGAACGCGTGGCAGAGTCGAGATCTGCGAGCTCTCCACGCCGCTCACCACCCGCAACTTCGCCAATCATCCGCACGGCGAGATCTACGGGTTGGCACACACCCCGGGGCGTTTCGAACAGCGCTGGCTACGACCGCAGACGCCGATCAAAGGGCTCTACCTCACCGGCGCGGACATCTGCTCCGCGGGGGTCGGCGGAGCACTCATGGGCGGCATGCTTTGCAGCTCGGCGGCGCTCGGCCGCAACGTTCTCAGCACGGTAATGCAGCGAAAGCCGCGCGCGGTACACGATGCTAGACCGCAGGAAGCATCGGTGAGCGCCTAGCTAGCGGTCTTGCTGGAGCTGGCTTACGGCGATGATGTCGGAGCGTGCCGGAAGGTCGTCCGGAATTTCCTCGAGCAGTAGGTCTGCCGGGCAGTGCGCGTGTTCCAACAGGTTCCGTAGGGGAGCGAGCAGGATCGTCTCGTCTTCGCCCTGCGTCGTTTCGATCATCGATCCGCCTCAAGCCCTGCCTCCGCGAGCTCGAGGATCTCGCCAGCCCAGTCGGCGACTTCCCGCCCCAAGAAGCGCGTGCGAACGCCATGTCGGGCGAGTGATTCGCGATGCCGCTCGACCTCTCGGTACGACCATGAATCGACCAGCGCCTCGAGCCGACTGAAGCTCTGATCATCGTAGAGGAGCCCCTTCCACAGCGCGGGAAGCGCGAACGCCATTTCTTTATGCTGAGCGTCGACCCCCCGGTATTCGAGCGTGCTCTTCAGGCGTACTTCGGGAAACAAGGTGCTCAGATGGACTACCCAATCGTTGTAGTTGGCCTTCACGCCCTGAAAGCCGTCGCTCATGAACGAACGAAAAGTCTGGCCGGTGTTGCGATAGACTTTGCTGCCCCGCTTCACCAGGAACATCGGAGCCTCGAGAGCCCATTCTACGTAGTCGAGGTACCTTGCGTGGTCTTTCCACGCGAAGGGGAGCAATCCCGAACGATCGGGGTCCATGTGCAGCCACACATGCGCGCGGTACGAACGAAAGCCAGAACGACGGCCTTCCTGCCAGGGGCTGTTCGCAAACATGGCGGTGATGAACGGCTGTGTGCGGAGGCCGACCCGAAGCTTGCGCATGGCGTCTTCCTCAGACGCATAGTCTAGATTGGCTTGGACGGTGGTCGTCTTCGTCATCATCTCCGCCGCCATCGATCCGCGCGTGGGCAGATACTCCCGCATGACGTCGTATCGAAGCTTCGGAACCCAACCGAGCTCCTCGACGCTGGCGAACGGATGGTATCCGAGACCGAGCCACACGAGACCGAGCTCCTCGATGATGGGCTCGAGCTCTTGCCAATGGGCATCGGCCTCGGCTTTGCCTTCGTGTACCGTCCGGTAGGGGAGCCCCCGAAAGCTCGATCTGTGAGCCCGGCTCGAGGGTCACGGATGCGCCCCCACGACGAAGCGCGACGACGGGACCATCCTCGAGCTCACGCTCCGGCTCCCACCCATGCACGCGAATCAGGTGGTCGAAGATCGCCACCACACTTACCGGGCCGTCATACGGCAGCGGTGACCCATCTGCCTGTCCGACCGCGAACCGCTCGGCCTCGGTCCCGATCAACCAGCGTTCGCGAGGCTTCTCGGCCTCGTGAAAAAGCACGAGCAAGTCGTCCAACTCGCGAACAGGGGAATCGGGTGTGGGCAAGTGTCCTCGGATCGGCCCGTTGGGCGCCGGACCCTACCACGAAGCCCGAGAAGGCGCCGCCTTCGCGGTTGCACCGGCGCCCTGGACGTGGTGGAACTCACCCGTGGATCAGCTTCTCGAGCTTCTCCGGGAACGGGGCTTCCGTAGTGGTCGCTTCGTTTTGAGCTCGGGCAAAGAAAGCGACTTCTTCATCGACTGCAAGCCGGTGGTGTTGCTTGCACGAGGTCACGTCCTGGTCGGGGAGGCCTTGCTCACGCGGATTCGGGACCTCCCAGGTTCCGTTGATGCGGTCGCCGGCGTCGAGCTCGGCGGATGCCCGCTCGCCTCCGCAGTCGCCTACGCTTCAGCGGGGGGGCGCCACGCGCTCGACGCGGTCTACATTCGCAAGAAGGCAAAAGAGCACGGCACCCGAAAGATGCTCGAAGGCGTCGACGGGCTCTCTCCCGGTGCACGACTTGCCATCGTGGAAGACACCGTGACCACCGGCGGTTCGACACTCGGGGCCATCAACGCGGTACGGGAGGCCGGCTTCGAAGTCGCCGGGGTCGTTGCGGTGGTGGACCGACTCGAGGGCGGCGCTGCGGCGATCGCGGATGCCGGGGTCAGCTTCGACGCGCTCTACGATAGGACCGACTTCATGGGGGCGCCATGACTCGAATCGGCGCATGCTGGATGCTGGTCGCGGCGCTGCTCGGTTCGGGTTGCAAGCAATACGATCTCACGCTGCAGCCGGGTCCTCGCGTGTTCACACCGGATTCGTATCCGCTCGTCTGGGAGGCTTGGACGCGGGGCGAGGAGTCGTTCTCGTGGAAGGACCTGGCCCATGAGCTTCACGTCACCGCCACTTTCGAGTCTTGGGAGTTTCGCTGGGCCTATGTCGTCCGCTATGCTCGCGATTACAGCCTACTGCCGTCCGCCCGAGACGAGATGCTACAGGCCAGCCTGGCCAGCTCCCGTCAAGAGCACCGCTTCTTCGTCTCCCTGGTGGGCTTCGATTTCCGAGAGTCCAATCTGGTGAGCAAGCAGTCCGCCTGGCGTGTTCTACTGGTCGACCCGTCGGGCAATCAGACCGTCCCGGTCATGATGGAGCGGGTGCGCCGCCCGAGCGCCGTGGATCGGGTGTATTTCCCCCAGGTCGATCCGCTGCGGGAGACATTTCGTGTGACCTTTCCAGCGGTTGACTCGGATGGCCGGGCGACCATCCCCGAAGGCGCTTCCTTCGTCATATTGCGATTCACCGGTGCCCGCGGCCGGGTCGACCTGCGCTGGGAGTTGCGGCCTCACCAGGGCGGTTGACGAAGGTTTGACAGTCACGATCCTGGCTCGCTATCATAGTCTCGTCGCGTAAGCCTTCGTAACGAATGGGGAAACGGGGCCACGCGGGGAGGTTCAGCATGAAGATGCGCCACATGGGGTGGGCGGTTGCAGTTGTTGTTGCAGCGCTAAGTTTTGGTTGTCACGCGGCCGACGATGATCCGGAAGGACAAGCTCAGGAGCTTGCGGATCCCGTCAGGCGAGAAAACGCGATTTTCCGTCTCAGGGAGATCTACACTCGAACACTTGCCGCCAACGGCGGTGATCGAAGCAGTCCCGAGGTCGGAGCGGTCGCCGACGTGATCGTCACGCCGTTGACCGACACGTACCTCGCGTTTCCCGAGGACCGGATCAACGGGATGGCCATCCTGGATCTGCTCCACGAGATGCAGGACCCGAGAAGTCTTCCGGCGCTGCTCGACGCGCTCAACTGGCGCACTGAAGTGTCCGAAGATCATGCGATTCGGGCCGCGCAGACCATCCAACTGATCGAGATGCCCGAAGCGGAGCAACAACACACGATCGAGGCGCTGGCTCGCTCGCTCGAGCGCATCACCGGATCGCGATCCGAAGACAACAAGATGCGCATTGCCATGATCCGCGCGCTTGGCTCCCTCGAGAACCGTGGGGCGACCGAGATTCTGACCGTCATCGCCACCAAACAAGACGAGAATCAGAACTTCCTGATCAACCGCCTGGCGGCCCAGCAGCTCGGCGAGCTCCGCGATCCGGCCGCGATCCCCGCGTTGATTCGATGCCTGTTTCTTTTTGCGCCGAACCGGCCTGATCTGCGCATGAATGATGTCGCGGCCGAGGCGTTGATCCTGATCGGCCGCCCGTCGCTCAAGCCGCTTCTCAAGATGATGCGAGGCAAGGACGAGACGGCGAACGCGATCGCCAAGAGCTACATCGACTCGATCAAGGCACGTCGTCCGGATCTTGCCAATGAGATGACCGTTCGGCAGGTGACGGGCTCCGAAGCCTCCTTCGCGCTCGGGGCGCTCGGATTTTCCGAAGCGTTGGAGCCGCTCCTCGCGGAAGCCAAGTCGTCGGATACCGCACGTAAGCTCAATGCAGCAATCGCGTTGGTCCGGCTCAGAGTGCCCCCGGCTCAAAGTGAGCGCGTGCGTTCGACGCTCAAGCAGGCGTACGGCAGCTTACCGAAGGGCTACACGGGCGTGCGTATGCGAGGGCAACTGCTCGCGGCCATGGCACACACCTATGACGCCGAGCTCATGCCGTTCATCCTCGAGCAACTGAACGACAAGAAAGCCAACCCGGAGGTCCGCTTGATCGCTGCGCAAAACTACGCGCTGCTAGCGAACAAGTCAGACGCCGCCAAGCTCGCTGCCGCGATCGCAAGCGAGAGGCCGTCGGAGGCGGGCGGGTACCGGGAGAAGTTCGCGGAGCACAGACCGTTGATGACGCTTGCCGAGGAGTGCGACACCGCAGTGGCGTGCTGGGTGGGGAAGGTCGGCGCTGCTGACCCGAACACGGCACGTAAGGCCGCCTACATGTTGGGTCGCTACGGGGTGGGCAGTAGCGAGGCGATTGCCGTTTTGGTGGGTCAGCTCGGGAGCGAAGACCTCGGTGTTCGGCTGGCGTCCCTCATGGCGCTCGACCAGATCGCCGAAGACGGCGCTCCGGATGCGGTCGCGAAAATCGATGAGCTTCGCATTCGCGAGCAAGGGCAATCGGTGTGGACGATGTTCCGCGTCGAAGCACTTCCCGTCCAAGCGCGTCTTCGGAGCCGTGAGAAAAACGGCTAGACCTGCGGCATGTGGGCCGTGCGTCACGCTTTCATAGCCACCTGGGCGTGTGCCGTATGGGGCTTCGCCGTCGGGTGTGAACGCCTGGCGACCGATGCTCCTTCTGCGCCGACGCAGACCTCCGTGGTGGTCCAAGTCGTGGCCAAGGTGGGGGGGCGCGCCATCGGTGCAGCCGACGTGCGAAAACGGATGACGCTCGATGGGATCAGCGCCCAGGCCGCCGTCGACGCCATCGTCGAAGAGGAACTGCTGTTGCTGGGGGCGCAGAGGGCGGGCTTGCCCGAGGATCCCGAGGCGGCGCGCCGGGTCGACCGCACGATGGTCCGGGCGCTGCTCCACGACCTCGAGAAAGAGAACACGCCCGAAGGACTTCCGGACGAGCAGGTGCGTGAGGACTTCGAAGTAAATCGGGAGCAGTTTCAGGTCCTCGAACGTCGTGGGTCTTGGCATGTCTTGGTGAAATCAGACACAGAGGAGGCCCGCGAAATCGCGGCTTCGATTCTCGCCGAAGCACGTGTTGCGGACGACCCGAGAGAGGTCTTCGACCGCTACGCCGACGACGCAGCCGATCACCTAGATTTGCCGGTCGTCGTCGAAGAGCTCCCGGCTATGACCATGAAAGCACAGATCGAAAAGCCTTATAAAGACGCACTCTTCAAGGCAAAAACTCTAGGACCCTTGAAAGAACCGGTCTCGACCTCCTACGGTTGGCACGCCATCGTCGTCACTGGGATTCAGCCGGGCGAGGTCCGTACTTTCGCCGAGGTCGAAGACGAGATTCGGGAACGACTCAGCCGCAAGCAGCGCTTCGAGAGGCTGGCCGAGGTCGTGCAGCGCCTCGAGGCGGAAGGACTGGTCGAATACGACGAAGCGCTGGTCGAGCGCCTCATGACCGTGCAAGAGCTTCCGAAACGTGCAGAGTGAGCCGCCTCTTTTGAGGTCACTCCTGTCACTCTTGGAGCTCGAGAACGGTCCCGCGCACCTCGTAGACTCGGGGCGCGCGTGAAGGGGTCCGGTCCGGGGAGAACGCGTCCATCGACGTTACCGCGGTGACTCCTGTGCCGGCACGCAGCGCTTCAGAAAGCGCCTCACGAGTCTGGTATCCCTGACGAAGCGTGGCCGAAATCATTCGGTAGGCATCGTAGCCATAGGCGGCGAAAGTCTGGGGCGGGCGTCCGTAACGTTCTTCGTAGGCTTCTCGAAAATGAAGGTTCGTGGGAGCTTCCGACGCGTCATAGAAGGGCACGACGACGAGCGTGCCTTGAAGGTAGCGGGATGCCCGCGCCAGGAGCTTCGACGACCAACTCGGGCTAGGGAGCAAGAAGTGGACCTCGCGTTCAGCGTGCTCAGGGAGGCGCCCCTCGCGTGCGCCCCAAGCGCCCTCCGCCGCGAACGTTGGAGCGATCGATGCAATCTGATCCGCGACATCGGCGAGCAGCACTACGTCACAGCCTGTCTCGAGGAGCGCCTTCACGTAGTCGACGAACGACCGAGTGCCGGGCGGATAGGCGATACCCTCGCACGAGTATCCGCCAGCAGTTGCGACCTCTTGATCGAAGATCCGCCGAAGCGTTCGGCCGTAGCCATGGTCTGGGTATAAAATCACGTACCGGGAGGCGCCGCGCGCCCGGGCATTGCGAATCAGCGCACGAAGCTCGTCCCGTGGGCTGTAGAGGAATCGGAAGACTCGATCGCCCTCTTCGGTCGTGCCTTCGGCAACCGAGAAGGTAAGGAGTGGTACGCCGGCGTGCCGGGTCGACTCGGCGGCTGCGGAGATCGTTCGTGTGCCGACCGGGCCCAAGATGGCCGCCACTCGTTCGTCGCCCATCAGTGACTCGGCCGCCGCAGTCGTTTTCGAGGGGTCGCCGCCGGTATCCTCGACGATGAGCTCGGGGCCGCCTTCGTGGAGCGCGGCGAGTTGCATTCCTTGAAGCAACTGGCGGCCTACCTCACGGCCGCGGCCGCTCAGTGGCAACAGCGCTCCGAGCACATGGGGATTGCCGTGCAGGAACTCGTCACCCCGGGCCACGAGCATGCGCACCTCCGGGTCTTCGATCGCGGCACTTTGTCGGAGTGTTTCGGTCGACCTGGCGACCAGTTCGGCGTCCTGGGTTTCTAGGCCGTGCTCGAGCATTCGACGAGCGACCGCGAGTTGCGGCGCCGCACCGGGGCGAAGCTCGTCGAACAGGATTGCGGCCTGCTCGATCGTGAGCTTCATGGCCAGCACGTCGATCACCGCGCTCGTGCGCTCGGGATCTGGCGGCGCACCTCCGTTCTCGAGTAGCGCTTCCATCACGTGAAGCGCGAGCGGGGCATCGAGTGTCTGTTCGGATGCGCCCACCGCGGTCTTCCAGAGCAACGCCTGCTCCGTATCTGCGAACCGTTCGCCCGCCAGGGGCTCGAGCGTCTCCAGGGCCTGGTCTGGCTGCTTCGAATCCAGTTGGCACGCGGCGTATCGAAGCGAAGCTCGCAGTGCGATCGCCTCGTCCGGACTATCCTGGGCCTGCTGGAAGTGCGAAATCGCCCGCCCGCAACCGGAGCTCGCCGCCTCCAAGATTCCGAGCTCGAGTCGGGCGAGGTCGGCTTCCAGGGTCCCGGGATGCGAGATCATGAAACTTTCGTAGGCGTTGCGCGCCCCGACCACGTCTCCATTCGAGACCAGCACCCGGGCGCGTTCGATCTCGGCCGGCGGCGCCTTCTCCACAGGGCTCTGCACGCCCTTCGGAGCGCAACTGATCAGGACGATCAGCGCCCCGCAGGCACCGATGTTTCGAAGTATCAACGATCCCCCCGACAGCTTTCCTCGAGTAGCGACGCAAACGTCAGAACCGGGTCGTCGCCGTTCTCACTCAGTTGGCGTGCCGACCCGGGACATGCGGTTACAATGCTCCCGCCCCCGACCCAAGCGTGCTGTGCGAGGCGGTCTTTCGCGATTGCAACAGCCGTTTCTGGATCGATTCGCGGCAACTGGCCGCCCCCCCCACTGCAAACGCTGTCGTCACGATGTTGATGGAACTCGGCGACCTCATTTCCGAGAATCTTGGCGAGCACCCGTCGCGGGGCCTCGTATACACCGAGGCCACGACCGAGCCGGCATGGGTCGTGATAGCGCGCGATGATTGGTTTCGGGAGTGGCTCGATTCGGTCGATGTGACGCACCGCGAGCTCACTCAGATGGATCATGCGATCGGTGGCAGGCGTGAGGCCGTGGCGCACGCTTTCGACTTTGAGCGCATGAAGACAGCCCGGATCGAGGAACACTACCAAGCTCGCTTCTGAGATCGCAGAAAGTACCTCGGACGCCGCGCTCCGAAAGGCATCGGGATCGCCCGCTTCAAGTAGCGGAAGGCCGCAACATCGGTCGGCGAGGACCCGTACCGGCGCGTCGGCCAACGCTCGTGTTGCACGCCAGCCCGCGATCGCATCGTCGGCACCCAAGACGTTGGCCGTGCAACCGGGAAAGTACATCACCTCCGGGCCCGCTTCGGCCGTCGACTCTGCGAACAGCTGGGACCCGGCCCGCGCGGCGTTCTGTGATCGGCGTTCATGCTGTTCTAGGACGGCGACCGCCTGTTTCGGTGCTTGGCTCTGCTGAACCGCTTCTGCCCGCGCAGCGTAGAGGGTCGCCGCCACTTCGTTTCGATGCGTACAGTGGGTCCGACAGCGGAGGCACCCGGAGCACCCATACCAGCTCGCGGCGACGGTCTCACTCATGTCGAGGTTTCCGTCGTTCACATGGTGGGCCGAGGTCATTTTCGCCCAAGGTGTAGTGGTTTCACTCGACTGCGCCACCGAGACGGGGCAGGAGAAGCGGCACAGCTTGGGGCAATAGGCGCAATAGGTGTGCTGCTTGGTGAAGGGCTCGAGTAAGGGCAGGTTGTTGGCCATGCGGTCCCGACGATACATGGCCTTTCCGTGCGTCGCCAAGCCCGCCCGGTCAGCCCGCCGCCGCCCATTGCTGGGCAAGACGCGCGAACTCTGCAATCGAGAGGGTTTCTCCACGCCTGGTGGGGTCGATCTCGGCTGATTGGAGCGCGCGCGCGGCCCGATCCGGGTCGCCCAGGTTGCGCAGCGCGTTTCGGAGCGTCTTTCGGCGGGTCTGGAACGCGGCTCGGACGACGGCTCGGAAGTCATCATCCTCGTTGGCCAGGAGTGTTTCTCTCGGAAGTAGGCGCACGACCGCACTCTCGACTTTCGGGGCAGGGTAGAAGGAGCCGGGTCGAAGGCGGCACACGGTTTCGATCTCGAATGCAGCCTGCGTGAAGACCGTCAAGGCGCCGTATTCCTTGTGACCTGGTTCCGCGATCAGGCGGTCACGGACCTCCTTTTGCACCATCAGCACCGCGCCGAGGACGGCATCCCGATCGTCGACGACCCGGCGCAGGATGGCGCCAGTGGCTTGGTAGGGAAGGTTCCCGGTGACGACCAACTTCGAACCCTGGGTCACGGCATGGCCGCGCAGATCAAACTCGGCTGCATCGGCTTCGACGACACGCAACCGTTCCTCGTCGCCGTACTCGCGGGTCAACACGTGGACCATGTCGCGGTCGAGCTCCACGGCAGAGACGCGGCATCCTCTGGCAAGAAGTGCATAGGTGAGCGCACCGAGTCCCGGCCCAAGCTCGACGACCTCTTGCCCTAGCTTCGCTACGGTATCGGCGATCTGCGCTATGGCGCCTGGTTGGATCAAGAACGTCTGGGAGAAGGCGCGTTTGGGGCGGAGGTCGTATTTCCGCAGGAGATCCCTCGCGTCCGGCGGTGCGCCCTTTGGGTCATTCATCGGGTCAACTCGCGAAGATCATGAAGGTTTTGATAGAAAAAAGGGTGCCTCAGCCTCATTTGTCTCACACCTGTTGCCAGAGGAAAAGGCGTTATTATATTGGTTGGGCTCCTAGATTGACCTAGGTTAAGAATAAGAGGAATCCAATGCTTCCAGCCTTCATCATCGACCAAATCCGTCAGCGTGAGGAAGAAGAGCAAGCCAAGCACCGGATTGCTCAGCTCGAGCTCCCGATTCCGGGTCGAGAGGGAGTGCGTGTGCCCGACTCGGATGAAGAGTCGGATCGGGGCATCGTGATTATCGACCTCGTCGCTGACTGACAATCCGCTATTATGCGACTGTGTCAGATCGTGCCGAACCGGGCCTGAGTGAGCTTGTCGACGCGCTCGTGGGTGCCGTGCAACAGGGCGACGGAGCCGCGCGGGGAGAGGCGGAGGTTGCGCTCGTCTGGTGTCGGGTGGAGCAGGGCGCTCTCGGAGACGCTTTTCAACTGATGTGGGAGCGTGATCAGGTCGGCACCGAGGTAGACCGACGCCAGCTCGTACGCGCTGAGCTCCAAGCCTTTTGTGGCAACGAGGCGGCGGCTCTGAGCCTCCTTCCCGGAACGGCGAAAGGCGCTGCCGTCTCGATGGTGCGCGCGAGAGTTGCCGCGTCACGGGGAGACTGGGAAGCGGTCGTGCGCTGGGCACTAGAGGCCCGTACCGACGGTGGGTTGCGATCCCGCGCGACCCTTCTAGCAGTTCGCGCGCAAGTCGACTTGGGTCGGCTCGAAGAGGCTCTGGGCCTGCTCGATCAGCTGACCGATGACACGGGGACGGTAAAGTTGGAAAGCGCGTTGCTCCGAGCTCGACTCTCGGAGAACGCCCTCGGGGAGGCATCGTCCGTCGCCGACCGGGCGCGGGCGCAGGGCGCCTTACGCTTGTTGGCCGATGCTTGGGCCGATATCAGCATGCTTCACGGATCGCGCGGCAACGAGGAGGAGGCGCGCAGCGCAGCTGTGCGCGCTGTCGAGGTTTGGGACGATATGGCGACCTCTCTACCATCGCCGCTCCGGGCAGGATTCTGGTGTGATTCGAAGCGGGGAGTGATCCGCAAGGCTTCGAAACGAAAGAAGGCCAAGGCCGCCGTTTCGTCTGGGTCGGGTCTTTCCCCTTTGCTTGCCAATCTTCGCCAGTTGGCCAGCGAGCGAGACCTCCCGAAGCTGCTCGCGCTCATCACCGACGGGGCGGTGTCGTTGAGCGGAGCCGAGCGCGGATTCGTGCTGCTCACCGATGATACGGGTGCGTTCGAAGCCGCGACGATCCGAAGCGCGGAAACTCAGCTAGGTCCGCAGACCGCAGCGTTCAGTCGCTCGATCGCGGAGACAGTCCTCATCGACGGTGACCCGGTGGTCACGGTGGACGCGGTGCACGACACGCGCGTTCAAGACTACCTGTCGGTGCACCAACTCATGTTGAAGTCGGTGGCATGTCTGCCGATTCGGTCCCGTGGCGGCACCTGGGGCGTGCTGTACCTCGAGCATCGGAGTATGAGTGGTCGCTTCTCGGGCACCGACCTCTCGCTCCTGCGGGCGTATGCGGACCAAGCGGCGATCGCGATCGAGACGTCGCGGCTTTTCGAGCAGGTGGAGCTCCACAAGCGGGACCTCGAACGAACCAACGAGGCGCTGCGTCAGGCCAATGAGCACCTAGAGCACCGCGTCCAAGGTCAGGCGGAGGCTCTGCAGCAAACGCGGCGGGAAATCGCCCGTCTCCAGGCGTCGAAATCGATGGGCAAGCGCTGGGGCCTGATCGGCGCGAGTGACGGTATGCGTCGGGTCTACGACATGCTCGACCGTGTGGCGATGAGCGACGTGCCGGTCGTCATCACCGGCGAGAGCGGAACGGGCAAGGAGCTCGTCGCGCGGGCGATTTGCAAAAGCAGCGCGCGCGCCGATCAGCCGTACGTGACCGTCAACTGCGGCGCGATTCCCGATGACCTGCTCGAAAGTGAGCTGTTTGGGCACGTCGCCGGAGCGTTTACGGGGGCTACCCGCGCCCGCGAAGGCGTGTTCGTGCAGGCGCATGGCGGGACACTCTTCATGGACGAGATCGGGGACATGCCGCCGCGGATGCAGCTCGACCTGTTGCGCGTTCTGCAGGACCAACGCGTGCGGCCGGTGGGGGCTTCCGAAGAAAAGCCAATCGACGTGAGGCTCGTGACGGCCTGCAAGAGACCCCTTTCCGAACTGATCGCCGAAGGCACGATACGCGAGGACCTCTACTACCGACTCGCGGTCGTCGAGCTTCGCCTACCGGCACTGCGCGACCGTCGAGAAGACATCCCTTTGCTTTGTGAACACTTTCTGAGCCGCATCGCCGACGAGCGCGGCGAGCCTAAGAAGATCCTCAGTCGTGCGGCCTTGCAACGATTGTGTGTGCACGATTTTCCCGGAAACGTGCGGGAGCTCGAGCATCTCCTCGTGAACGCCACGGTCTTTGCCACCGGGGACACGATTGAGGTCGAGGAGCTGGCGATCGAGTCGGGGCCCAGGGCCTCCGAACCGAAAACCGTGTTGGACGACTATCGTGGCTTCAAGGAGACCGAACGGGACCGAATCCTCACCGCGCTAAACGTGCATGGCTGGAATCGTGCAAAGGCGGCGCGGGCCCTCGGCATGGCCCGGCGCACTTTCTACCGTCGTCTCAAAGAGCATGGGATCGAGTTGCAGTGACCGTGTGGGGCCGGGCGATCCGCGCCGACGCTTTGCCGATCCCGGTCGGACCTGCGGTCCGTCAATTGGTCCCGCCCCACCGCCCCCACACTGTCACCGATGTCACCGAGGCGATACCGCGGTGGGGACTCCGGCGTCGTACTGTTCGGGGGTCTCTCCGGGAGGGAGATAGAGCGGCGGTTCCCCGGGGCGGGACCAATCCACCCAATAGGTGGCCTCAGGACGGACATCGATGTGGATGAAGCTGCTCCTCGGGTAGTAGCCGACTCCCACCCTGTTCAGTGTGAGGCAGTAGTCGCGCAGCACTTCGTTCGGTACGCCCTCGATCCGGATATCGATGGCTTGGCCCGTCGCATGCCGACTCGCTTTGCTGCCGCCGTTGGCCGGCGAGCGGTAAGCGCTGGCCACGAGGATGGCGCGTCCGTTGAAGTGGTCCGCCAAATCTGCGAGCACCCGCATGATCCGAACGCTCGGGCGTTTCACGTCACCACTCTCACGATCTCGCAGAAACCGGGCGAGGCGCGCGCGGGCCTTTGGATTGATCTTGCCGTTCTTGTCGAACAGACGGACGCGGAGGCTCTCTTTGCTGGCGGGACGCTCCAGGGTGACGAGTCCACTGAGTGTGGCGTTTCGCGCTTTGGTGGCCTTGGCTCCTGCGCTGTAGCCCGGCAGCTCGAGTCGCTGCCCGACTCGTAGGGTTGAATCGGGCTTGAGACGGTTCGTCTTCGCCAGCGCCTTGATGCTCACCTTGTTCGCCTTCGCGATGCCGCTCAGGGTTTGTCCTGGGTAGACGAAGATCACGCCCTTGGGTGGGATCCGCAGAACCTGCCCGACGCGAAGGTTGGACGTCTTCTTGAGTCGATTCGCTGCCGCAAGATTGGTGACCGAGACCCGATAACGCTTGGCGATGGCCCCGAGCGTCTGGCCTTGCTGCACGGTGTGCTTCCTCTGCGCCTGGGCCGATACGGTGAGCAGGAGGACAAAGAACACCACGGCGACGCCACGCCACACCCCAACCAAGCTCATCACGACCCGGCGAGTATTGATGAGTCGCGGGGTGGGGCAAACCAACGGTCGCAGGTCGACGGGCATTTTTTTGCCATTGCCGTCCAGCGTTGACACCATGAATTGCGACGTCTTCGTTCGTTGACAACCGGTAGGTTCGCGCGTCGAGCACAAGCAGTGCGAGACGATCGCGGACGTCTGCGTTCCGCTGTCAAGGTTCACATAAGTTATATATAATTAGCACTTAACTTAATACTAAATATTTCATACTTGCTTGACCCTAAGGTGGTTCGGTCATAACGTCGTGAAGGATTGGCAGGGTGCCTTTCCGACCTCTGATGAGCCGATCCATGAGTTACGACCCTGAGGCACACGAAGCGATGCCGAAGCCGGAAACGGCGGTCGGGGCTGTCTCTTCGCAGAGCGATGACGAGGGGGTGACCAAGCCCAAAGCGAGCAAGAAGAGTGGCAACAAGCCCAATAATGTTCGCAAGATTCGCATCGAACGCATGATGTCCAAGGCTGAGTTGGCTCGTCGCGCGAACCTATCGGTGTTGACGATTGATCGCGTCGAGAAAGGTTTTGGATGTCGAATGGACACAAAACGAAAGATTCTCGAAGCTTTGGGTCTCAGGCTCGCCGACAGGGTACGCGTGTTCGGTGAGGAGGAGTAATGCACCTACATGTCGTCCGAGGGGAAGAACTTGATCGGCGTCGATATCGGTTCGAGCTCGATTAAGGTCTGCGAAATCAAAGAGGGGCGTAAGGGGGCGAGGACCATCACTCGGTTCGGCTTCCACCCATTGCCTGCCGAGACCATCGTCGACGGGCATATCATCAATTCTGGCGCGGTCGTCGAGGGGCTCGAGAAGCTTTTCGCTCGATCGAAGCGCCGTAACGTTGCGCTCCGCGCGAGCGGGCACAGCGTCATCATCAAGAAGATCACCATGCCGCTGATGACGGCAGCCGAGCTTCAGGAGCAGATCAACTGGGAAGCTGAGCAGCACATCCCGTTTGATCTGGATGAGGTGCACGTGGACTACGAGGTGCTGCGCGAGCGCGCCGACCACGGCCAAATGGATGTCCTTCTGGTGGCTGCGAAGAAGGAAGAGATCACGGATCTCACTAACCTAGCGATGGAAGCTCGACTTCGTCCGATAGTTGTCGACCTCGATGCATTCACGGTGCAAAACGTCTATGAAATGGGCTACGGCGTCGTGAAGCCCGACGAGACCGTCGTCCTCGTTCACGTTGGCGCCTCGACGACCACGGTCAACATCCTTTCGGACGGAACCACCGCATTCACTCGCGATATCGCGAATGGTGGCAACTCGATCACCGAGGAAATCCAGCGACAGCTGGGGATCGGTCGGGACGAGGCCGAGTCGTACAAGCGTGGAGGCGAGGGCCGCGGGATCGTGCCGCGCGAAGTGCCGGAGATCGTCAACCAGGCGGTCGAGCAGCTCGCCGGGGAGATTCAGCGGTCGCTCGATTTTTACCTCGCCACGAGCGGAGACCGCGACCTGACCCGGGTCTGCGTTTCCGGCGGTACCGCGAACATCCAAGCGCTGCTCGACATCATCGAAACACGCTCGCAGGTGCCGGTCGAGGTGCTCGACCCGACGCGTGTCGCCGAGGTCGATGAGCAAGCGGTGGCGGACTTGCAGGGCCGAGCTTCGCAGGCAGTGGTCTCCATTGGTCTGGCATTGCGCAAAGAGCGGGAGCGACACTGATGATACGCATTAATCTGCTGCCCAGCGACAAGAGAAAACGTGCCCGACGTATCGCGCCATCGCCGCTTTCCACTTCTGACCTCAGCTTGGGGACCTGGGGCGCCGTGTATGGGGGCGCCATCGCGGTTTGGCTCGCGGTTCTAGGGGTGTTGTACTTCGTTCAAAGCGCTGAGCTCGAGACGGTAGCCGAAGAGAACAAGACGCTTCAGGCCCGTCGGGACGAGCTCCAGGGCAAGACCAGTGGCCTGGCCGAGGTGGAAGGGCGCCTCGAGAAAAGCCGTCGCTTGGAGCAGGTCGTCCAGGATCTCGAACGGGCTCGCCGAGGGCCAACCCGCGCCGTGATGGAGCTTTCGAAGTTGCTCAGCAATCCGGGCGGGCCGACGATCAACCCGGAAGAGCTCGAGCGTATGCGCCAGGACAACCCCCTCGCGGGCTACAACGAATCCTGGGATGTACGCCGCCTATGGCTCACTCGCTTCGAGGAGGTCGAGCGTGAGTGCACCATGAAGGGCGTGGGGCGCAGCAACGAAGACGTGGCCGAGTTCTTGAGACGGCTGACCCTGAGCGAAATCTACGAAGACGTGACTTTGCAGCGAACGCGTGCTTCCGTCGATCCAGGAACTGGCCTTCAGATGGTGGGCTTCGATATTACCTGCAGGGTGAAGTACTGATGGCGAGTCTCGAAGACACATTCGTTGGATTGCCCGTCTGGGCGAAAGGGCTGGCGCTGGCCGGCGTGCTGGCGCTTCTCAGCGCCGGGTACTACGCCGTCGTCTATAACAGCATCTCGAGCGAGCTGACGGCGTCCCGTCAGCAGAAGCAACAGCTTCAGGATCAGATTCGGGATGCCGAGCGCCGGGAGAAGCAGTACCTCGAGTTGACGCAGGAACTCGCGACGCGGGAAGCATCTGATCGGCAGAACCGTCGTATCCTTCCTGAGAACGCCGAGATAGCCGGTTTTCTTCAGGACCTCAACCGAGTGGCGGAGCTGAGCGGTCTCACCATCCGGCTCGTCGAGCCCCGCCCCGAACAACGCCAAGAGCTGTACTCGAAGATACCGGTCGTCCTTGCGTTGACGGGTCGGTACCACCAGCTCGGGAAGTTCTTTTACAACGTGAGCAAGCTGGATCGCGCGATCAGTATGGAGAACATCCGCATGACACAGCCGCGGCAATTGCCGTCGGGGGAGGTGGTGGTCAACGTCGACGTGCGCGCGACGACGTATCGCCGGCCGCCGAACTAAGGGGAGTAACGGTGAAGATTTCGTTCATTGGATTTTGGTCCTCGACTTTGCTGAGTCGCGACGGTGGGGGTCGCGGGTTGTGGTGGTGGAGGCGACGAAGGCTCGTTTCAGGGGTTCCTAGGCGATGCGACGAACGAAGAGCAGCCACCACCCTCAGAGGCAGAAGTTGCTGCGACGAAGGCGGCCGCGGCAGCAGAAGCCCAGGCGCACATTTTCGTCGACGAAGACTTCATCGAGCTTGACATTCAGAATCGCGATCCGTTTCGGTCGTACGCCAAGGCGTTCAAGGCCCAGGCCGCTGCACCCGCGCAGCGTCGCGTGTTGATGCCGAGCACGAGCCTCGACGAGATGAAATTGATCGCGATCGTGACTGGCATCGCGACACCGCGTGCGATGCTTATAGATACCGCGGCAGTAGGACATGTCGTGCGGCGTGGGGACTACATCGGTCGTCCGGAGATCGTTCAGACCGGTGGGTCAGAGGGAATGCCAGTCACACTGAACTGGCGTGTGGATAGGATCCGTCCTGGCTCAGTCGTTTTGACGCGAGAGGACCCGTCTTCCCCCGACAAACCGCCGCTAACGCGTGTGATGCCGTTACACGAGGGCGGCGTGGCAGCGCCGATCCTTACGCCTTAAAGAATCCGGTCGATTTCTTGCCCCGGTCCTCGCTGCCGTTCGATGATTAACGGGAGCTGGCAAGGAGTCAGGAATGCGTATTCATTGGGGTCTCGCTTTTGCCGTAGGGGCAACTTTCGCTTGGGTCAATCTTGCCCAAGCGGTCGGACCTAAAATCGACCGAGTTCAAATCAACGGGCAACGCGACGAAGCGCAGGTTTCGATCGTGGGTACCTTTAGTGATCCGCAATACGCGGTCCGCGCTGAGGAGGGAGGTCGCCTCATCGTGATCGACGTCGACAAGGCCTCGTTGCCTCCGGGCGGCATCGAGACGAGCGGGAGCAGTGCGCTGGTCGCGCGAAGCGTTGCCAGCACGACGGCGCGCGGTGCACGCATCGTACTGAGCCTGACCAGCCAAGCGACTTACCACGCACGCGCGAGCAACGATCGAATTGTCGTCAAGCTCCGACGGAGCGAGGGTAGGACGCGCTCCGATCCCAAGAGCAGGCCGGCCAAGTCCGCCAAAGCTCGGATCGAGTCCGTGCAACTCGAGAAGAGGGGTGGGCGCGACCGAGTGGTGATTACGGTTCAGGGTGACCTGGACTTCCGCGTCTCGACACGGGATGGTTCTCCGCCGCGTCTCGAGGTGCTCGGCGCGCGAATCGGCTCCGACGTCAAGCGTCGTCTCGAAGCGCCGCGCGGCGCGAGTTTCGCATCGGTCGAGCTCAAGCAAAAGGGCGACCGGGCGGTGGTCGAGGTGTTCGGGTCCGAGGGTAGCGCAGGCACGGCGGTTCGTTCTGGGGACCGCATCGTTTGGATGTTCTCACCACCCGCCAAAGACAGGCGCCCATCGTCTCGGACACTCGCTCGAGAGAAGGATTACGCGGCAGAAGTGGACGGCCCGGAGGTGGCGGGTTTCTTGAGCAAACTCCCGATGCAGGTCGGGGGCAAGTCCGGCCGACGCTATTCGGGTCGCCGAATCGACCTCGACTTCAAGGATGCCGACATCCACAACATACTTCGACTCCTCTCCGAGGTGGGCGGCGTGAACGTCGTTACGGCGGACAACGTCGGCGGTACCGTCACGATACGCATGCGCGATGTGCCGTGGGACCAAGCCCTCGACGTCGTGTTGCAGGCGAAGTCTCTAGGGATGGTCCGACAGGGCAACCTCCTTCGAGTGGCGCCCCTGGCGCAACTCGAGCAGGAGCGTGAAGCGGCCATCGCGCGACAGAAGCAGCAAGAGCAACTTGCGCCGCTCGAGACGAGGCTCATCCCCGTGAGCTACGCGAATGCACAACAGCTGCAGCCGCGCGTACGTGAGCTCCTGACCGAGCGTGGGACCGTGTCGGTCGACGATCGAACCAACATGCTCATCGTTCGCGATATCGTTGGACAACTCGACAACGTCGAGGATCTCGTCCGGAGCCTCGACACCCAGACGCCCCAGGTGTTGATCGAGGCGCGCATCGTCGAAGCAAGCAGCACGTACTCGCGAGACATCGGTATTCAGTGGGGCGGCTCCGCCGTGATGAGTAGCGCCACCGGCAACCCGACGGGTCTGCGCTTCCCGTCGGACCTCGGCATCGCGGGTGGCGTACCCGTTGACAACGCCCCAACCAGCGGTCTCTCGCCGTTCAATCCGAACGTGACGAACCCGAACTTCGCCGTGAACCTGCCGGCGGTCACCGGTAACGGTGCGGGCGGTGCTCTAGGTTTGACCATGGGCAGCTTGAGCGGGGCGGTAAACCTGAACGTGCGGTTGAGCGCCGCAGAGGCCGCCGGCTCTGTACGGATTATCAGCTCGCCGCGGATACTCACATTGGACAACCAGGAAGCATCGATCTCACAGGGTACGTTGATTCCGTTCTCACAGGTCAGCGCGCAGGGTGTCAACACCGCCTTCCAGGAAGCGAAACTCGAGCTGAACGTCACGCCGCACGTGACCGCCGATGGGTCCGTCGCGATGAACGTGAAGATCACGCGCAACGAACCGGACTTCGGTCGTGTTGGCGCGAACGGTGACCCCACGATCCTCGAGCGTGAAGCGGTGACGCAGCTGCTCGTCGACGATGGCGACACCGCGGTCATCGGCGGCATTTACACCCGCAACACCGGTCGTAACGTGGACCAGGTGCCGTTCTTCGGCGACATCCCGGTCCTCGGCGTCTTCTTCAAGCGCCGTCGCTTCCGCGAGGACCGAAACGAGCTCCTGATCTTCCTCACGCCACGAATCGTGAACCGCGCGCTGGCGCTTCCGGAATAGGGAGCCGGGGGCAACTGAGACCGACCGGGCTGCGCGTCGGATGGTTTCCTAGCGTTCGGCAACTGCCCTCGAGTGCGGTCCAGCGCTCCTGACATGGGAGGAGAACGAAGGACCTTCCGACGAGCCCCTAGCTCTTGCCCCCTCTCTTAAGCTCATACCCCCGAAACGGAGCCAATCGCGGTCACGGCCACGTGCCTAGCTCCTTGCCCATCAGCCTCCCGGCACCTCGTCGGTTCGCACGAGCCCGTAGCGCTTCCAGCCCGTCTGAGCGAGCCAAGTACGGGGCTCGGCACACGGTGGCGGCCCCGTCGCCCGAAAGACCTGGCCCGCGGGTTGGCCTGAGCCGAAGGGGTCGACCCACGTCGGCTCAGGCTGCGCCCGCCCGAGCTTACGAAGATGCCTTCGGCGGTTGTTGAGCACGTAGGCCATGGCGTTTCGAACCTGTCGCGGCGTCCGGAGCTGTTCGACGTGATACCGATCGGTAAACACGGTGCCCCGCCGGCGCTCGAGCGCCTTGTTGAGCGCCTTGCTCATCCGAATCGAAAGCCCCTGCATCCCCCTCGAAAGCGAGCGCCGATGCGTCGCCTCGACGATCAGGTGCATATGCCCGTGCTGCACCGACCAGTGCAACACCCGCATCCCAAATCGCCCCTGAGCCCGCGCAATCGACCTCACAACAGCCCGATAGAGCCGCCCGCTTCGAAGCCGAAGCCTTCGATCGACCCGAAGCGTCACATGGACCGGCACATAGTGAGGAAGTGCCTGCCGCGCATCGTGGCTAACGCAGTTGCTGGTCCTAGGCCGTCCGGCCCCTTCGCGCCGCCCACCGTGTCGCAACCGGTCGAGATGAAGTTGCGCCTCCCTTTTCTGTCGTCTTCGACGTCGCTTGGGAAGCCGTTGCAACTGTTGGGTCCCCTCGGCCATGCTTTTAGATGACTGACGGTTCAGACTCACTAAGGGGCTGACACTGACTCACTCCATGGTTGACAGGCATAACGGAGCCCGCACGCAGCTCTTGCCCTCTCTCTTAAGCCCATGCCCCCGAAGCGGAAGCAATCGCGGTCACACCTCGCGTGCCTCGAGCTCCGCCGTTCTTCATACTCGTCTTCGCCGCAGTCGTGCACGCTCCCCACATCGGCCCGGCGAGCCTCTCCGCGCCTGAGTGGCCGCGTCCCCGATCCCCTCGTATGCTTCCTCCATGCGAGTGTACCTTTCGGGCCCAATGGGGGCTGGTAAGTCTTCGGTGGCTGGGGCCGTCGCGGATCAGCTCGGCACGCGTTCGCTCGACCTGGACGACCGTGTCGAGGCGCTCGCCGGCAAGAGCATCCGGGAGATCTTCGCGCAAGACGGAGAGGGTGCGTTTCGTGCCCTCGAGCGGCGGGCTCTGCAGGAGCTGCCGGAGGATGTTGGCGTCGTGGCGCTGGGGGGGGCGGGACGGTCGTGGACGGCGCTACCCGGCAGTCGCTTCTGCGTACCGGCATCCTGGTTACCCTCACCGCAAGCCCGACGACGCTTGTAGAGCGTGTCGGGACTGCCACCGATCGCCCACTTCTAGGGGTCGACCCTCAGGCGGACCTCGAACACATCCTCGAGGCGAGGGCGCCTGCATATGCCGAGGCGCATGCCGTGATCGATACGGAGACTTTCGACACGAACGAGATTGCCGCCCAGGTGGTAGCCGTCCGCAATCGCGCGCCCATCATCGTTCCGCTGGGCCTTCGCACCTACCGAGTCGAAGTGGGCCGCGGGGTCCGTCATCGGGTCGGGACGCACGCTGCCGAGCACGCGGCGGGGGATGCGATTCTGGTTTTTGATGGCGACGAAGACCGTCCGTGGCCCGAGGGCGCCGTACATGATCTCACCGCCGCCGGGAAGCCTCCGATCGAGGTACGACTTCCGGGCGACGAAGCCAGCAAGAACATCGCGAGTGTCGAGAAAATCTGGGATACCGCCCTCGAGCGGGAGGTCGATCGCCGAGCGATCGTCATCGGAGTCGGCGGGGGTGTGATCGGTGACCTCGCGGCGTTTGCTGCTTCGACGCTCCTTCGCGGCGTCGCCCTCGGGCAGGTGCCGACAACCCTCTTGTCGATGGTCGACAGCTCGGTTGGTGGTAAGACCGGCTTCAACCGCGCGCGCGGGAAGAACCTGGTGGGGACGTTCTACCAGCCCAAGTTCGTCCTTTGCGACGTCGATACGCTGTCGACCCTCCCGACCGAAGAACGGATATCCGGGCTCGCCGAGGTGGTGAAGAGCGCCTGGCTCGATTCGGAGGAGTCGGTTGCGATGCTCGAGCGAGACGCGGACGCCTTGCTGGAGGGCGATCCGGAGGCAACGATTCGCGCCGTTCGGATGTCGGTCACGCTCAAGTCACGCATCGTCCACGAGGACGAGCTAGAAGTGGGGCGACGCATGGTGCTCAACCTCGGCCACACGGTGTGCCATGGGCTCGAAGCAGCGAGCGACTACCGAGGCCTTCGTCACGGCGAAGGCGTCGCGCTTGGGATGATCGCGGCGATGCGAGTAGCCGGGAAGCTCGGGGGAGGCCGTGTTGAAGAGATGGAGCGGCTCACCGAGTTGCTTCGACGATTGGGCCTGCCAATCGACCTCGACCGGAGGCTCGACGAGCGCGTGCTCGGGTTCATCGGGGCCGACAAAAAGCGGCGTGGAAACCACATTTACTTTGTAATTCCACGGCTTCCCGGCCAAACCAAGATCGAGCTTTTGGGCCTGGAGGAGGTCCGGGGCGCGCTCCGCGAGGGCTAGGATCCGGAAATTTGGCGGCTTGCCCGCGGGCTCGATACCATGAAAGCACCCTCTGGAGGGGCTTTATGGATCGATTCATCATCGTAGCTTTGGTGGTTCTGACGGTTGCGAGCTGCAATCGATTCCCGGACAACGGATTACAAATTGCCGGGATGTTGCCCATCGAGGAGACCTGCATACTCGATCCGAGCACCGACGTGAGGCAGACGCTTGGGATCTGGGACGTTCAGGCGCCGTTCGGAACCGACCCGCGAATCGCGCAGTTCGGGGTTACGCCTCTCCTCGAGAACTACATCATCAGTCGGTCGATCGACATCCAGGCCGAGCAAAACAATCTCCAGGTCACCAGTCTGGAGATCACGCTCCAGACCCCGGATGGCCTAAACCTGGTTCTTCCGGAAGCACTACCGAATCCGTACAGCGTTACCGCGAGCGTGTCCCTGCCTGTCGCAGAAGACGGCTCATTTAGCTCCGGGGCGGCATTTACGATCGGGGTTCCACCGTCGTACAGGCAAGCCGTCGCTGATGCAGTATTCGGCGCCGGCTTCGATCAGCTGATCATCAGGATGCGCGCGAAAGGGACGACGATGGGCGGCTTCACCCAAACGTCGGGGCCGTTCTTCTGGCCTGTCACCCTTTGCGATGGGTGTTTTGACATCTGCCCAACGCAGCAAGCTGCAAACGCGCTGACCGAGTTGCAGATTGCGGCCCTATTGTCTGCGTGCTTGCCGGGTCAGGACGGATACGTGTATTGCCAGTTCGTACCCGAGCTGCCTCTAGTGGCTCCCTAGCGGAGCGAAAAGAAAAACGGGGGCACGAGCGCAACGTGCTCTTGGCCGAGGACGAGCAGAGCATCTCGCCAGGTCTCTAGCGGCAGTGACGGCTGGACATTCGCGTGCCTCCAAAGCCATCGCTCGGTGAGCAGGCGCACCTCGTCGCCGCCGTTCTCGCCGAGAAGCTCGTTGATCGCGTCGAGAATCCCCTTCGACGCCGGCCAGACTTCGATCTGTGAGTCGGGGCCGAGCCCACCGCTGACGCGGGCTTTGTCGATGGCGTCGCTGAGGCCCGCCATTTCGTCGATCAGCCCGAGCACTTGGGCGTCCTGCGCCGTGAGGACGCGCCCTTCGGCGGCGGCGAGAACTTTGTCGCGGTCCATTTGGCGACCCTCGGCTACCCGTTCGATGAAGCGGTCGTAGGTGTCCCGAAGAAGAATCTCGAAGGCCCGCCGCTCGGTGGGGGTGAGCCCACGAACCGGGGTGGACCAGGCGGCACGCTTGCCGCGCTGAAGCACGTAGGTGTTGATACCGAGCTCTGTGGCGAGGCCCTCGAAGTTGAATTTACCTCCGACCACGCCGATCGAACCTACGATGCTATCGGGGTGCGCCAGGATCTCGTCCGCGGCAGACGCGATGTAATACCCACCACTCGCGGCCATGTCGCCGACGCTCGCGATCAGGGGTTTGACCTCGCTGACCAAGCGTGCGGCTTCCCACATGCGGTCGCTCGCTAGCGCGGAGCCGCCTGGTGAGTTGATCCGCAGCACGACCGCCTTGACATTCTCGTCGTCTGCAAGGCGCTCCATCTCTCGGATGAACGGGCCGGAGGCCGCGTCGCCCATCGATGCTTTCTCTGCTTCGACGATGGTGCCCGTGACAAAAACCAGCGCGACGCGTTCCCCACCCGCCTTTGGCTCGTCGTGACGACCACTCAGCAAGTCGAGAAACTGTCCCACGGTCAGCTTGTCCTGCTGTGGAATCATGCGCATCCGTCGCACGGTGTCGACGCCCGTAGCTTCCTTGATTTCGTTCCGGGCGTTGCGGAGGAACTCGATTGAATCGATCAGCCCCGCCTCGGTTGCCGCCGAAGACACGTACGGACCGGCATCGATCAAGGCTTTGGCCTTGTTGGTGTCGCCCTCGGTGCGTTTCGACGTGGCGTCGACCAACGACCCGTAGAGGTCGTCGAGGACCGCGTCCATCGATTCTTTGGCTTCAGGCGGCATGTCGTCGCGGATGAACATGTCGCCCGCACCTTTGTAACGGCCCATGTGAAGGATCTCGGCCTGCACGCCGACTTTCTCGAGGAAAGAGCGCGCGTAGATCATCACGGCGGACGGACCGATGAGATCCAATACGCCCGCCGGCGACATGCTGATGCGATCGCAAGACGATGCGAGAAGTAGATAGGCGACGTTATCTGCGGTTTCGAAATGGCAGTGAATCGGTCGTTCCTCACCCCGGAACGCTCCGAGAGCTTCGATGAGGTCGCCAACGCTCCCCCAAGCCCCCCCGAGGGGACCTACACGTACCAGGAGACCGCGGACATTCTCGTCACGGGTCGCGCCCCAGACTTGCTGGAGAATGTCATAGAGGGTGGCTTGCGGTCTCGAGAACGGGTCGTGCTCTGCACCGTCAGCATACGGCTTCAAGATACGGAGCTCCCGCACCTCGGGTTGGTTGGTGTCTTTCTCCGATCGATCGCAGGAGGTCCCTGCGAACGCGAAGAGGAGGATCGAAATTGAGAGCGCAACTTGGCGCAGGATTGAGCTCATGGTGATGCCGCTTCCGAGTCTTGCGTGGGCTCGCTCGAGGCTTCCGGCTCGGGCTCGGTGTCGCTTTCGGGGAGCTTCACGCGCGGGTTCAGTCTCTTGATTGCTGTTCGTGCGGCTTCGACGTGGGTGCCGGACGGACGCCTCTTCAGATAAGTGTAGTATGCGGTGATCGCTTCATCATTCATTGCGAGCCGTTCATAGGCGCGACCGAGATTGTAGTACCCGTCCGGGTGTCCACGCTGCGCCGCACTTCGGAAGTAGCGCAGCGAAAGCTCATAGTCGCCCGACTCAAACGCCACCCGCCCAAGGGCATCCGTCGCGTCGCCCGAGCCGGGGCGGGCTTCGAGGGCGCTCTCGAAGAGGGCGCCCGCTTTGGGATAGTCGCCGCCGGCGAGAGCGGCCTCACCCTCCCGCATATACCAACCAAAGTCCCGAATAGGCGGCCGTCCGTCGACAAACGCATCAGACCCCGCCGCCTCCGCCAGGCGATCATACTCGTCATACTCGGGGCGCTTGCGGGATCGGGCAGACCGCTTCCGACGAGAGGGGCTCGCCTCCGCTTTCGCCTTCTCGTTCGCGGTCTCGGTCCCGTTCACGGTCCCGTTCGCGGTCACTGTCCCTGCCGCTGTCCCTGCCTCTGGCACTGTCTCTGGCGCTGTCTCTGACGCTGTCTCTGGCGCTGTCTCTGACGCTGGCCCTGCCTCAGCCCCCGCGTCGGCCACCGCCGCAACCCCCTCCAGCCGCCCCAGGAGCGCAGTTGCGGTCGGATGGCTTGGATCGATCGCGAGCACGGCCTCGATCTCGGTACGCGCGCGGCCCGGGTCGCCCGACGCGAGCCAGGCTCTCGCGAGTAGCAGTCGGTAACGAATCCCGTCAGGTGCAAGCTCGGCGGCCTGCGTGGCGCTCAGAAGGCCCTTCTCGAGCTTGCCCTCGTGTTCGGCCGCCTGAAGCAGGGAATCGATCCGAAAGAACTCGGGAGTGCGGCTGAACGACATGAGTCGCCCCCTCTCGAGGGACTCGCGGGCGCGTTCGGTGTCGCCACGCAAGCGCAGCGCGTCGGCTTCCGCGAGCCTCGCTTCTAGCGTCTCGGTGTCGATCATCAGGGCCTGTTTAGCGTAGTTGAGTGCCGCTTTCACGTAGGTTTCGCGAGCGGCGTCTTTCGCGCTTGCGCTTGCCCCGTCGCTCATTGCCTGTGCGGCAAGCGCGTTGGCACGGGCCAATTGGATCAGGAGCTTGGCGTCTTCCTCGTCGCTTGCTTGCAGCGCGCGGCCGTAGGATGCGATCGCGCTTTCGTAGGCTTCGAGATGATCGGCTGCGAGCGCCGAATCGCCTTCTTCGATCGCGGCGGTCGCGGCTTCGGGCGCTGATCCGAATCCGAGCATTCCGACGACGCGCTGCCATTGGGTCCCCACCAAAACGAGCCCTCCGATGAGCACGACCGTCGCGAGCCACCGCGTGGGAGACCATCCACGCCCCGGTAGCTCAGGGATGTCCTCGTCGTCATCGTAGTATGCGGGGGGCGGAGTGCCCCGACGCTGTGAGCTGGTGGATTCTTCGAACTCCGCATCCTCGATCTCGGCCTTCGACGAAGATGCGGGTTCGTCGGGCAGTCTCAACGACTCGGTTGCGGGGGTATTTGATGTCATGGACTCGTCGTCCGTTTCAGGGAGCCGCACGGACCCGGAGGCGGAGTCGGTCCGGTGATCGTCGCGGGCCGCCGGCTTAAAGACATCGACGGGGGCCGTAATGTTCTCGTTCCCCACCTCGTCTCCGGCTCCGGGCGCCTTGACGCTTCCCGAGGCCCCCGGTGGGATTGCCTTGGGAACCGGTACGACGCCCAAGAGCGTCGGCTGCCTCGGTCGCCTTCCCGGCGGGAGGCTCGAGTCGGAAGTCGAACCGGCGGGGGCGGGCGGTGCGGGAGAGGGGATCTGGGCCCGGTCTCCGCTCCCGGCGGCGTGGAAGAAGGTCTCGAGCTCGGGGATCGAGCCCAGGGACTTGAAGCCCTCGTCGCCCCGAGAGATTTGGTCGCTGGGCGTGAGCTCGCCCGAGCCGATGCGTCGTTGAAGCTCTCGAAGGGAGTTGATGGTGTCGACCGTTCCGTCGCGTCGCATCAGTCGCCAAGTGCTCGTCGAGCGGTCCACGTCCTCCTGCGCCTTCGGGTAGACCTTGAAGACGTGACCACAATTGGTGCACTTGACGCTCGTTCCGCGTCCCGAAAGGAGCGTTTCGTCAAACTCGTATTCAGTACCGCAGCGCTCGCAAGTAACGTCCATTCGTTCTGAACAGTCGCCGGAGTCTAGCCGAGGGTCTCGGGAATGTCGAAAGGTCCCATGGGTTTGTCCGGCACTGCGATTGGTCCTTTCCGGGATTGTTGCTAGTAGAACACGGCTGATGCGTCGCGATTTGGCAGCGTTGATCGATCACACTCTGCTCCGCCCCGATGCGGTCCCCCCGGATTTCGAACGGCTCTGCGCGGAGGCTGCTCAGTACAACCTCGCTGCCATATGTGTCAACTCGACCCATGTCCGTCTCTGCGGCTCGCTCTTGGGCGCCTCGGGCGTGGCGGTGGTCGCCACAGCGGGCTTCCCGCTCGGGGCCGCTAGCGCGATCGCCAAAGCGGCCGAAGCGAGCCAGGCCGTGAAGGACGGGGCCTCGGAGATCGACATGGTGTGTCAGATCGCCGACCTCAAATCGGGCGGGGAGGGAGCATTCATCGAAGACATTCGCAAAGTCGTCGATGCAGCCGACGGGCGGATCGTGAAAGTGATTCTCGAAACCTGCCTCTTGACGGACGATGAGAAGCGGCGCGGCGCTGCCTGGGTTCGGCGTGCAGGCGCCTCGTTCGTCAAAACGTCGACGGGGTTTGCCGCGGGGGGCGCGACCGAAGAAGACGTGCGCTTGCTCCGAAGCGAGGTCGGCCCGGACTTCGGGGTGAAGGCTGCTGGGGGGATTCGGGACACGGAGACTGCCGATAGAATGATCGCAGCTGGTGCGAACCGGCTCGGAACGAGCGCTGGCGTCGCGATCGTGACAGAATGCAAGGAGGGCGGAGCGGGATATTAAAATGACGGTTCACTCGGTTACAGACGCAACGTTCGAAGCAGAAGTCATCCAGTCGGAGCTTCCGGTTCTCGTCGACCTCTACGCGGACTGGTGCCAGCCCTGCAAGCAGCTTTCGCCGATAGTCGCACAGGTTGCCGTAGAGCTCGCTGGCAAGATCAAGGCGGTCAAGGTCGACGTGGACAGCAACCCGATGGTCGCGCAGACCTTTCGGGCACAGTCGATTCCGATGCTGCTCGTGCTTGATCAGGGCAAGGTGGTTCAACAACACGTCGGTGTGCTCGACAAGCCCGGGCTGCTCCGTCTGCTCGAGCCGGTGATGCCGCGATCCGCCGCCGAAGTGCGTCCGGAAGAGCTGGCTGCACTGCTTGCCCAAGGGAAAGTGCTGCCCGTAGACATTCGCGATGAGGCATCGTACGCGCGCTACCGAGTTCCCACCGCGATTCACGTCCCCGCCAGCGAGCTCGCAAGTCGGGTCGACGAGCTACAGCCCTTGGACGGCCGCATCCGCGTACTCTACGGGCGAAGCGAAGAAGCCAAAGAGTGGGGCGAGAAGCTGCAGGCGGACGGCGTGCAGGTTGGGTTTCTGGCTGGAGGGTTCCTCCACTGGGAAGCCGATGGGCTCGAAGTGGAGCGGGGTTGAAGCGCTCGCTCGAAGTTCTGGTCGAGCCCAACAAGGAGATGATCGCACCGCCGCGGGTCCTTCGCGCAGGCGATACCACATTGATGGTCTTCGACGAGGGTGACGGCACAGCCTCGAGCCGCTTGGCTTCTTGGTTGGCGGAGTCGGGCGCCACGCCACTCGATGCGGAGCTAGAGATCAAAGCAAATCCCGAGGGGATCCGAATCGTGATTCGCGCTACGGCGGTGACGGCAGAAGCGCGCAAGCGAGCCGCCGCGTTGGAGAGCGCCGCTGATGTCGTGCTCGGCTCGGCCCGGCCCGCTTTCGCGAAACGACTGCTCGAGACACTCCTTTCGGGCCGACCCCACCGCCCCCACGCTGGCGATCGATGAGGCCGGCCGTATAGGCCAAGGATGGCGAATCGACTGGCGAGTGAGCTTTCGCCTTACCTGAGGCAGCACGCCCACAACCCGGTCGATTGGTATCCGTGGGGCGAGGAGGCTCTCGCGCGGGCCAAGATCGAGCAGAAGCCCATCTTGTTGTCGGTCGGGTACAGCGCTTGTCACTGGTGTCACGTCATGGAGCGTGAGTCGTTCGACGACCCGGCTATAGCCCAGCTGATGAACGAATCCTTCATCAGCATCAAGGTCGACCGCGAGGAACGTCCTGACCTCGACAAGATCTACCAAGCCGCTGTGCAGCTGATGACGAGGAGAACCGGCGGCTGGCCGCTCACCGTGTTCCTGACGCCTGACTTGAAACCGTTTTACGGCGGCACGTACTTTCCTCCGGAAGACCGACATGGGATGCCCGGATTTCCGAACGTACTCAGATCCGTCGCGCGTACTTTTGAGGAGCGGCCCGACGAGATCGACTCGATGGCGGGAGAGGTCGTCGAGGCGCTTCGGTCGCTCGCAGAGGAAGACAGTGGCGGAGAGATCGGTCAGGACGTTGCGCTAACCGCCGCGCGCAAGCTCGGCACGCGATTCGATGATCGCTACGGAGGCTTTGGCGACGCACCGAAGTTTCCGAGCACGATGAGCCTCGACGTCATGCTACGGGCTTATCGTCGAAGTGGCGACGAGCTCTGGTTGTCGCGTGCGAGACAATCGGTCGACGCGATGATCGATGGCGGGATCCACGATCACCTTGGAGGCGGATTTCATCGGTACTCAACCGATCCACGGTGGCGTATCCCCCACTTCGAAAAGATGCTGTACGACAATGCCCTGATAGGGCGGCTGCTGGTCGATATCTGGAGGGTGACCAGGGACTCTCGCTACCGGGAGACCTGCGTAGCGCTTCTCGAATATGTCGAACGGGAGATGAGCGACGAAGATGGCGGGTTCTACGCGACCCAGGACGCCGACAGCGAGGGCCGGGAGGGCGTCTTCTTCGTCTGGACGCCGGCGCAGCTTGCCGAGGTCCTTGGGTCCGAGGACACTGCCCTTGCGCAGCGTTACTACGGGGTCGACGAGGCGGGAAATTTCGAAGACGGAACGACCGTGCTTCATCTGACCCGGCCGATCATGGCCCTCGCCCAGCAGATCGGGGCACCCGAGAGCGTGGTTGCGACCCAGCTCGAGGGCATTCGAAAAAAGCTGTTTGATGCCCGAGAGCTACGCCCCAAACCGTTTCGGGACGAGAAGATTATTACCTCCTGGAACGGGCTGATGGCCGGTACCTTTGCCGAGGCAGGAGCGGCCTTCGCGGAACCCCGATTCGTCGAGCGTGCATCGAAGGCCCTGGTGTTCGTCCGGGATTTGCTCTGGAGTCCTCCCTCGCTATCGAGGATCTCCAAGGATGGGTCGAGCCAGGGGCGGGCCTTCTTGGTGGACTACGCCGAGGTCTCGAACGCCGCCCTGGATCTCTACGAGGCGACCTTCGAGGCTTCGTGGGCCGACTGGGCGCGGGAGCTCGCCAATGCCGCGCTCGACAAGTTTTGGGACGAGAGAGAGGGGCTTCTCTACTTCGCGGAGCAAAGCGACGACCTGGTGCTGAGGAGCGAGGACAATATCGATACCGCCGTGCCCTCGGGGAGCTCGAGTATGCTGCGCGTGTTGCTGCGACTCGACGCCTTGTTTCAAGAGGGGCCGTACCAGGTGATCGCAGAGCAGGTTCTCGGGCGGCGCGCGGCCTCGGCGATCGAAAATCCATTCGGCTACAGCCATCTCGTCGGAGTCGTGGATCAATGGGTTCATGGTCCATGCCACGTGCTGTTCGTCGACGGTGAAAACGATGGCCAAGAGGTGGCCGCACTGGCGGACGCGGCACGCGCCACCTTCGTGCTGGATCGCATGCTGACGGCGGTAGAGGAGGGTGCTGGGAGGGCGGAACGCCTGCTCGGAGAAACGCCCACCCGGATGGGAGCCTATGTGTGCCGCGATCGAACCTGCACACCCGCGATCGAAGACCCTGATGCCCTTCGCAAGGTCCTAGAGGAGGATTGAGGCTCTGCTTGCGCCGCTTGGGCTAACAGCTAGGTTGCCGCGGACGTTCTAGCTTCAAGGTTGAGACCATGGCGGAAATGCCCGAGTACATCCCTGGGCTTGCCGGCGTTCCGGCGGCTCGCACGAGTATATCCCTCATCGATGGCATCGAGGGGAAGCTCCAGTATCGGGGCTATCCGATCGAGGTTCTCGCTGAGCGCGGCACCTACGAAGAGGTCGCCTATCTGCTCGTGTTCGGGAAGCTCCCCACCGTGCAGCAGCTCGACGAATTCCGCGATCAATTGATCGCGGAGCGAGGGTTGAAATTCCGCATCATCGATCTGCTCAAGACCTTGCCCGAGAGTGGCCACCCGATGGATGCCCTAACCGCAGCCGTGGCTGCCATGGGCATGTTCTACAAAGGCGATCACATCGAAGACCTCGAGTTTCGCCGTCTGAGCGTGATTCGCCTGATCGCGAAGCTTCCGACCATCGTCGCGGCTTGGCATCGCATCCGACGAGGCGACGATCCGATCAAGCCGACCACCGATCTCAGCCATGCGGCGAATTTCCTCTACATGCTCGAGAGCGAGGTGCCCACACGGCTAGCCGAGCGGGTGTTCGACGTCGCGCTCATCCTTCACGCCGAGCATTCGATGAACGCTTCGACCTTTACGGCGCGGGTGACCGGGTCGACCCTGACCGGCCCATATTCCGTCGTCGCATCCGCGATCGGAAGCCTGGCCGGGCCGCTCCATGGTGGGGCCAACGAGGAAGTCCTCGCGACTCTGGGCAGCATCGAGGACCGCTCGCCTCAAGCCGTGCGTCGATGGGCCGAGGATAGGCTCGCGCGAAAAGAAAAGGTCATGGGCTTCGGGCACCGGGTCTACAAAGTCAAGGACCCGCGGGCGACCATCCTCCAAGGTCTCGCGACGCAGTTGTTCCGGAAATTCGGCTCGACGCCGGACTACGACCTCGCCCTCGAGCTCGAGACTCAGATGACCGACCTGGTTGGAGCTAAAGGCATCTATCCCAATGTCGATTTCTACAGCGGGATCGTCTACCAGAAGCTCGGGATCCCGACCGATCTCTTCACCCCGATTTTCGCCATTGCGAGGGTTTCTGGCTGGCTGGCGCACTTGCTCGAGCAACTCGAAGGCAACCGCATCTTCCGACCCAGCCAGATCTGGGTCGGCGAGGCCGACCGGACGTTTGTGCCGATCGAAGAGCGCGGCTAAGGATTACAGCCTGGGAGGCGTCCGTCGATGAGCTCGACGTTCAAGCGCATGTGCTTCTTGATCTTGGGCGTCGTGTAGACTTTGCAGTCGGCGCCGACGATGACAGCTTCGGCGGGGTAGGCGATGCGTCTGAACATCTTCAAAGCCTTCTCCGGACCGAGCACGAATGCTGCGGTGCTCAGGGCGTCCGCGTAGATCCCCTCCGCCGTCATCACGGTTACGGAGAGTGATTTGTTCGCCGGCCGCCCGGTTTTTGGGTCGATGATGTGGTGCCAACGTCGCCCGGCACCGTCGAAGACCGCGTGTTCGTAGTCGCCGGAGGTGGAAAAGGACGCGCCCGTCGACTCGAGTGCCGCGAAGTACGTGTTCGGGTCGCGCGGATGCTGAATGCCGACACGCCAAGGGCGACCGTCCCGCAAGCCTTGCACCTGGACCTGGCCTCCGCCGAAGATCATGTAGTTGTCGATTCCGCCACCGCGCAAAATCGCGCCTGCCTGATCGAGCGCGTATCCTTTTGCGATGCTCCCGGTTCCAATCGCCATCCCTCGCTTGCGCAGGTACACGGTGTGGCGCTCCTTGCTGACCTTGATCTTCTTGTAGTCGATCAACGCGAGCCGTGGCTTGATCTCGGCCTCCGCAGGAATCCTCACGCTGTCTGGCCGGAAGTCGTAGAGGCCCCAGAGCGCGGCCCAAGAAAGATCGAACGCGCCTCGTGACCACATCGACACGTCCAAACCCGCGTCGATCACTCGAAGGGTGTCGTCTTCAACCTTCACGGGATGTTTGCGAGCGGATGCGTTGATCTTCGAGATGTCGCTATCGTCCCGCCACTCTGAAAGCACATTCTCGAGTCGTTCGACCTCTTCGAACGCTCGTCGTATCACTGCTTCTGCATTTGCTGGAGGCGCGTCGACCTGAATCCGAAACACTGTGCTCATCAAAGGTCGCGTGCGAGTGAGCAGAGGTCGCGGGGCCTCCTCACTGGCCGCCTCGGCGGCGGAACCTCGGTGGCTTCTCTCGCTGCCGTTTTCGCAACCGGCGACTGACGCGAGCAGGGCGATCGCCGCGGTTGCTCGAAGTGACCCCTTCGACACGGCGCAACTGTCGTCGCGAACCCGTCGCCCGTCAACCCGACTTGCGCTTTCACGCACGATTGGTAGTCCTCACCCATGACCTTGGGGTCAGGGGTGCGTTCCGCTTGCTTCGCTTTGGTACTGGCCTGCCTTTCAGTGGCTCCAGTCGGGAGGGCCTCTGCGTTCGGCGACGCGACGGAGGTAGAGATCGTGGCGTTGAGTGTCGGCAAGGGAACCAACGGCAGCCAAGCCGTCACGGACCGATTGGCGTGGGAGGTCCGCAAGAGGACGAGCGTCGAACCGATGCTCGAGCCTGGACGCGCACGTCCAGACGACGACTCGCTGTTCCGAAGCCCGTTCGTGTACTGGCGGGGTAGTGAAGAGTTCCCACCCCTCAGTGAGGCATCGATCGAAGCGCTTCGGCGCTACGTGCACCGCGGTGGGTTCATTCTCATCGACGATGCTTCCGCGGGCGGGGAAGGATTCGACCGTGCGGTCCGCCGGGAGTTGCTCCGGGCGTTTCCAGCGAGACCCCTCAAGGGGATTCCCGACAACCACACGATCTATCGCTCTTTCTATTTGTTGGGTCGGCCGGTGGGGCGACTCGAGGGTCCCCGGTTCCTTGAAGGGGTCACCTATGGCGACCGCATCGCGATCGTGTACAGCCGGCACGACCTTGGGGGTGCACTCCAGCGCGACAAGCTCGGCGCGTGGACTCAGGCCGTCGTTCCGGGAGGCGAGATGCAGCGCGAGAAAGCGATTCGGTTGGCGGTGAACCTAGTCCTCTATGCATTGTGCACGGACTACAAAGACGATCAGGTCCACGCCCCTTTCATCATGAGGCGACGAGGCTCCGGGCCCTGAGGTTTGTCGGTGGAAGACTGGCACTGGCAGCTTGGAATATGGGGTGGAGCAACGACGGCGTTGGTGCTCGGGCTTGCGCTTCTGATCCTGTGGCTCCTCGAGCTTCGATCGATTCGTGGCGAAAGCAATACCCTTCGCCGATTCATGCTTGGTGCCCTCGGCGGGGTGAGCATTCTGGCGGTCTACGCCCTGGCGCTTCAGATCACGCTGGTTCGTGAGGCCTTCGAAGAGGTGGCGGGGGGAACGGCCCTGCTCATCGACAATTCGCGAAGCATGACGCTTTCGGGATCGAGCGGTGAGCGGAGCGACGCGGTCCGTGCGTTGATTCGTAAGTGGCAAGACGACGACCGCGTAGAGCCACTCGTCTATCGGTTTGGATCGGAGACGCGCGCCACGATTTGGAACGACCTCGCCGACGCCTACGATCCCACCGACGACGAAACCGATATCCGAGAGGGGCTCAGCACCGTGCTGGAGAAGGGTGCCGAACAAGACCTCGGCTCGGTCGTCGTGATTACAGATGGAGCGGATCCCAGCTTTCGCGCGGACACCCTTGCACTCGGTTCGTCTGCGCCCGCCATCCATTCGGTCGTGATCGGTGGTGACGATCCACTCGACGACGAGGCCATCGTGTCGCTGCGCGCGGATTCGACGGCCTATGTCGGGGTGCCCGCGGTGATTCGTGCGAACGTGCGCGCGGTGGGGCGGCTTCGTGGGAAAGATCTTGGTGTTCAGTTGTGGCATGAGAAGAGATTGATCGAGGAGCGGCGGGTGCCGCTCGACGCCGAAGGAAGGGGACAGGTGGCCTTCGAGGTTACGCCGAAACGTCCCGGCCGGGCCTTGTACCGCCTCGTGATACCGGTTCGTGCGAACGATCAAGTGCCGCAGAACAACGAACGAGCCGCTTTGCTCAGGGTGGGGCGCGACAGGGTTCGCGTGCTGCTCGTTGCCGGGCGCCCGAGCTGGGACGTGCGCTTCCTGCGTGACTTCATCAAACGGGATGGCTCGGTCGACTTGATTTCGTTCTTCATTCTCCGCGCGCCGAGCGACCTGACCTCGGCGCCGACAAACGAGCTAGCCCTGATCCCTTTTCCCACCGACGAGCTCTTTCGCGAGCATCTGGGTAGTTTTGACGTCGTAATCTTTCAGAATTTCGATTATGCGCCTTACGAGATGGAGGCATACCTCCCACGCATCCGAGATTACGTGAAGCGCGGGGGTTCGTTCTTGATGATCGGGGGCGATCACTCTTTCTCGCTCGGCGGGTACGGGGGAACTCCCATCGAGCAAGTGTTGCCGGTCGTGCTACCGGCCGGAGGGGGCGTCATCCCAGGAAGCTACCGTCCTCGGCCGAACCGACAACTGATTCGGCATCCGATCGTGGCGCTCGGGCCCAACCCAAGTCTGACACGACGGACGTGGCAGGCCCTCCCGCCTTTGCATGGAGCCAACGTGATCTCGGGGGTCAAAGAAGGCGCGCAAGTCTTGCTCCAGCACCCGCGCGCGCGTCTTCCCAACGGTGCGCGCCTCCCAATTCTGATCGTTGGGGAAGCGGATCGCGGTCGTGTGGCTGCCATGACGGCCGACGCTTCCTGGAGGTGGAGGTTCGCGAGCGATGACGCCACCGTGGGATCGGACGAATACGAGCTATTCTGGGACCGGCTGGTCCGTTGGTTGACCCGCGACCCTCTGCTCGAGCCAGCGCGGATCTCGACAGACAAAGAGCGCTACGGGACCGGCGCACCAGTGATCGTTTCGGGATTGCTGAGAGACGAACGGTATCGACCGATCGCGAACGAGCGGGTTTCACTCCGTTTCGAACCGACTCAAGACGAGGGCGCGGGCGTGGTCTCTGCGCAGACCGACCTAGGGGGCCAACTTCGCGCGACTTTTCGAGGGCCGACGACGCCGGGGGCCTACGAGGTTAAAGTCGCCTTCGATGGCGAAGACATTGCGGGCGAAGTGCTCTTGGTCGAAGAAAGCGGCGACGAGCTAGCGAATCTCGAGGTCATCTCGGACGAGCTCGAAATCGTAGCCGAGCGGACAGGCGGCCGTATCTTCCTATCGGTCAACGATGTGCCGCCGTTGTCAGAGCTTGCGGCGACGACACGTCAAGTGACCGGGTTGATCTCCAAGCAGCCGTTGCTGAATCCGCTGTTCCTGTTCTTCACCGTGATCGTTCTCGCAATGACCTGGGTGCTCCGTCGGCGTTGGGGTCGTCGCTAGCATGCAGCCCACCAAGCTACGCGGCGCTCGCACGCACAACCTTCGCTCTATCGACCTCGATATCGACCCAGGGACCTACCTGGCGATCGTGGGGCCCTCGGGGTCAGGGAAGTCTTCGCTGGCCTTCCACACGCTCTACGCCGAGGGGCAGCGGCGCTACGTCGAAAGCTTCAGCGCGTATGCGCGGCAGTTCCTCGAGCGCCTTTCACGTCCACCTGTAGACGAGCTCGATCCGGTCCCCGTGGGGATCGCCGTCGACCGTCAAGCTCCGGTCCGAACGAGTCGTTCAACGGTCGGCACGATGACCGAGATCGCCGACTACGCGAAGCATTTGTGGGCACACGCGGCGGAGCTGCATTGCCCGACGTGCGATGCGATCGTCCATCGCGACGCCCCGACGCGCGCTGCCCAGACGGTGATGAAGGAGCTGGCGGGGGAGAAGCTGCTCGTGACCTATCCAGTTGCGGTGGCCGACAAAGAGCACTTCCTAGGCGTCCGAGAGGCCCTTCTGCAAGACGGGTATCGCCGCGTCAGGGTGAAAGGGAAAGTGCGCGACCTCGACGAGGTCAGACCCAGTGACGTCACCAATGGAAGGAGCAGCACGCTCCATGTCATCGCAGACCGCACCGTGGCGCGTGAGCAAAGTCAAAGCCGCCTCGTCGAAGCAATCGAGATGGCCATGAGACGGGGTATGGGACGCGCCACTGTCTGGTCCGCGGGCGGCGAGGAGCTCGGCTTCTCCGAGGGGCTCCATTGCCCTGCCTGCGACCGCTCCTTCAGACGGGCAACGCCGGGGCTATTCAGCTTCAACAGCCCCATCGGAGCCTGCGAAACGTGTCGTGGGTTCGGGCGGACGATCGAGATCGACCTCGATCGCGTGATCCCCAATTACGACCTTTCGGTCGAAAGCGGTGCGATTCGAGCGTGGCAGGGCAGGGCCACTACCTGGGAGCGCAAGGAGCTCCGCAAGCAGGCGAAGAAGGCCGGTGTTCCACTCGATGTTCCTCTTCGTGACTGGAGCCCCGAGCAAATCGAGTGGTTGCTCGACGGCGACGAGCTCGGATACCCGAAGGGCTGGTGGGGAATTCGAAGTTGGTTCCGGTGGATGGAGTCGCGGGCATACAAGATGCACGTTCGCGTATTCCTGTCTCGTTATCGAAAGTACGAGACCTGCCAGGACTGCCACGGCACACGGCTGAAGCCCGAGGCGCTTGCGTGGCGAATCGACGACCTCAGCCTGCCCGACCTCTACGCACTGCCAGCGTCGAACGCCCTTTCCTTTCTCGAGCGTCAGGAAAAGCGATTCGCAGGAGATGCGGGGGCGGCGCTGCTATGGCGCGAAGCGATCGGGAGGCTACGCGCGCTGCACGACGTGGGTCTCGGCTACCTTTCTCTCGATCGGACGTCGAGAACTCTCTCGGGCGGGGAATCGCAACGCGTCGCGTTGACGAGCGCCCTTGGCGCGACCCTCAATGGGGCCATGTTCGTGTTGGACGAGCCGACGGTGGGACTCCATCCCCGAGACGTCGAACGGCTACTTGGCGTGGTGCGTGCGCTTGCCAAAGACGAAAACGTTGCGGTCGTCGTCGAGCACGACCCGGAAATGATCCTTGGTGCCGACCGTGTCATCGAGCTCGGACCGGGTGCGGGAGAGAATGGCGGCGAGATCGTGTTTGATGGGACGCCGGCAGCGCTTCGTCGCGCTAAGACCGCAACCGGAATTGCCCTCAGGCGCAACGGATCCATCGCGCGAGTGCGCCGCGAACCCAAGGGCTGGATCGAGCTGAAGGACGCCTCGGGGCACAACTTGCGGGGAGTCGACGTAGCCTTTCCGCTCGGGGTCATGACGTGCGTCACCGGCGTGAGCGGATCAGGCAAAAGCAGCCTCGTCCTCGAGACCCTGCTCCCTGCGCTTCAAAGACAGCTCGGGGTCAAGTCCGAGCACGCGCCGCTCGAACACACCACACTGACGGGCTTCGAATCGTTGCAAGGCGTCGTCGGCGTGGATCAGGCGCCGCTTGGCCGCACATCACGAGGAAATCCCGCGACCTATCTCAAGATCTGGGACGTTTTTCGGAAGCGCTTTACGGCGCAACCGATCGCCAAGGAGAGAGGCTACAAACCCGGGTTCTTCTCGTTCAACGTCGAAGGCGGCCGTTGCGAGGCATGCCGCGGCGATGGGGCCGAAACTGTTGAAATGCAGTTCCTCGCGGACGTGGTCTTCTCGTGCCCCGAATGCGGCGGGATGAGGTTTACGGGGCCAGTGTTGGACGTCGAGCACATGGGGCTCAACATTGCTCAGGTCCTCCAGCTGACTGCGCGCGAGGCTTCGAAGCGCTACTCAGCCGATGCCTCGATCCAGCGTGCGCTAGCGCCGCTTCTCGACGTGGGTCTCGGGTACGTTCGGCTTGGCCAGCCCTTGAACACGTTGTCCGGAGGCGAAGCGCAGCGTCTGAAGCTCGCAGAAGCGCTGCTCCGCGCGACGCCAGGTTCCATTCTGATTTTCGACGAGCCCACCGCGGGTCTTCATTCGAACGACGTTCAGCCCTTGCTCCGGGTGCTCGATGAGCTCGTCGAACGGGGCGACACGGTGATCGTCGTCGAACATGACATGCAGGTGGCGGCCTACGCAGACTACGTCATCGACCTCGGACCCGGGGCGGGAGGCGAAGGGGGTCGCATCGTCGCGCGCGGTGTTCCGGAAACAGTCGCAAAGCGGAAGCATTCACAGACCGCGCCGTATCTCGCGCGAGCGATCGGTGGTGAGCGATCGACGAAGTCGATACGAAAGCGAAAGAAGGCGAGTCCCGCGAGCCGCCGAGACCAGAAGATCAAGATCGCGGGTGCACGCGAACACAACCTCAAGAACCTCACCGTTCAGATTCCGCGTGAGCAACTCGTCGTGCTGACGGGGCCGAGCGGAAGTGGCAAGAGCACTCTGGCGTTCGACGTCTTGTTCGCGGAGGGTCAGCGGCGCTATCTCGAGACCCTTTCGCCCTACGCACGGCAGTACATGCCGCAGCTGCCTCGTCCGTCCGTCGACCAAGTCATCGGCGTCCCGCCATGCGTGTCGCTCGAGCAGCGTATGACCCGCGCGGGCGCCAACTCGACCGTGGCGACCGTGACCGAGGTTTCGCATTACTTGCGGCTCATTTGGGCTCGCATTGGCGTGCTTCATTGCGTGGACTGCCATGTGCCGATCGCGCCCCGACCGGCATCCGAGCTGGTTCGTGACGTCCAAAAGGCGTTCGCGGGCAAGCGAGTGACCATTCTCGCGCCGGTCGTGCGTGGGCGAAAGGGGATCCATCGAGAGCTCCTGGCCAAGGCGCAACGGGATGGGTTTACCGAGGCGCGCATCGACGGCGAGCTCGAGACACTCGAACCGGGCATGAAGGTCGACCGCTACGTCGAGCACGATATTGAGCTGGTGGTGGGGAGGGCGCCGGTCAAGAGTTCCCAGCTACTCGAGCTTCTCGATAAAGCCCTGACTGTAGGGGGCGGCACCGCATGGGTGCTTGCTGGAACCACACAGATGCAGCTCTCGAGCAAGCAAGCGTGCCCGAGCTGTGGGCGTGGCTACCCGGAGCTCGATCCGCGTTTCTTTTCCTTCAACACGCGCCAAGGGCAGTGTCCCGAGTGCGAAGGACGAGGCGAGATCGTCAAGAAGAAATGGAGGGGTAGGCGTCGGAAGAGGGCGGAGGAGCGACGGCTGTGTGATGTCTGTGACCAGACACGCCTTTCTCGCCTGGCGCGTGGAGTGACGGTGGATGGGTTGTCGATCACGACGCTCTTCGACCAAAGCGTGTCAGAGGTGACGCAAACCCTTCAAGGCATTCGCCTCGACGGGCGTGACGCGACCATCGCCAACACGCCGCTGCACGAAGCCCTCAGGCGACTGAGCTTCCTCGAAGAGGTCGGCCTCGGCTATCTCGGGCTTGGACGCGCAGCCAACACCCTGAGCGGCGGCGAGATGCAGCGTGTTCGGCTGGCCGCGCAGCTGGGAAGTGGGCTAACCGGTGTGTTGTACGTCTTGGACGAACCGACGATCGGTCTTCATCCGCGCGACACGGGACGACTCCTCGGGGCGCTGCGCGGGCTGGTCGATCGGGGGAACTCGGTGTTGGTCGTCGAGCACGACGCGGACACGATTCGCGCTGCCGACCACGTGATCGACGTCGGGCCCGGAGGCGGAAAGCATGGCGGGACACTCGTGTCCCAGGGGTTACTCACGAGCATGCAGGGCTCGGTCACCGCGGCAGCCCTTGCACGGCCCCCGAAGGTTCCCGATTCGCGGCGCCCGACCCAAGGAGCGTCGTGGCTGGAGCTTTCCGAAGTGACGCATCACAACTTGAAGAACGTCGACGTCCGTTTTCCGCTCGAGCGCTTCGTCGCGGTCACAGGCGTGAGCGGATCCGGAAAGAGCTCTCTCATCCGCGAGGTGCTCCTCCTAGCCACACGCGATGCGCTGGGCCTCGTCAACGACCTGCCGGTGGGGCCATTCCGGGAGATCGAGGGGTTTGAGCTCCTCAATCGCGCCATCGAGGTGGACCAGAGCCCGATCGGACGCACCCCGCGCTCCGTGCCCGCGACGTACATCGGGATCTGGAACCTCGTTCGCAAGCTCCTCGCAGGCACTCCCGAAGCCCGTGCCCGCGGATATGGCCCGAGTCGATTTTCGTTTAACGTCGAAGAGGGTCGCTGCCCCGAGTGTAAGGGGCGGGGTTCGATTCATATCGAGATGGCCTTCCTTCCTGACGTGGACATTCCCTGTGAAACCTGTAACGGTTTTCGCTTCACGCCGGAGACCCTGGAAGTGAGATGGCAGGGATTGAACGCAGGCGAGCTTCTCGATCTCGAAGTGGCTGAGGCGGTCGACGTGTTTTCTCCGCTGAAGGCGATTCGGGAGCCGTTGAAGTTGCTGGTAGACCTGGGACTCGGCTACCTGCATCTCGGCCAAGCGTCGAATACGTTGAGTGGCGGAGAGGCACAGCGCATCAAGCTCGTGTCCGAGCTCGCGGCCGGGCTCAATACGGGGCCAACACTCTACGTCATGGACGAGCCCACGACGGGACTCCACCGCGATGATGTCGACCGACTGCTCAGCGTCCTGCAACGCTTGGTGGACCGAGGCGACACGGTCATCGTCATCGAGCATCACCCCGACGTCATGCTCGCCGCCGACTGGATCGTAGACCTTGGCCCAGAGGGCGGCATAGGCGGTGGCCGAGTCGTCGCACAAGGCACCCCTGAAATGATCGCCAAGCGAAAACGAAGCCACACCGGGCAGGTGCTGAGGAGAGAGCTCCAGTGAAAGGGCTTCGGTTCTGCTTGCTGCTGCTCATCGCTGGCTGCGTGTCGGGCGGTCACTCTGAAGGGAAGACCGCTTCCCAACAGAACCAACACTCTGCTGGGGGCTCAACGGGGCCGATCCATCCACTCCATATACAGCTCGTCACGATCGTGTCGGGGGATTGGAATACGTTTCGCGCGACACTGCAGCGCTACGAACGCTCGCCGGGCCAAACGTGGAGAGCGGTAGGTGGTCCCGTCGAGGTCGTGCTGGGGCACGCGGGATACGGTTGGGGGCGTGGTCTCCACGGAACCAGCGCTCCGGACGGACGTGGCGGCCCCACGAAACGGGAAGGTGACGGTCGCTCCCCGGCGGGCGTCTTCGAGTTCGGCACAGCCTACGGCTACGAGGTCGTGCCCAAGGGAGTATCACTGCCCTACGTCCAGGCGACTCCGGCGCTTCGATGTGTCGACGACACCGCCTCGCGTCACTATAACCGCATCGTATCGACATCGAACGATATCCGCGACTGGAACAGCGCCGAGCACATGCTTCGTGACGACGGTAACTACGAGATCGCCATCGTCGTCGGCCACAACACACGGAAGCCTAAGCCAGGGGCCGGCAGCTGCATCTTCCTGCACGTATGGGCGGGCCCAGATATTGCCGTGAGGGGCTGCACCGCGATGTCAAAGCCCGAGCTCGAAACACTCATCGACTGGCTCGAACCCAAAGCCGCCGTGCTCGTTGCCCTCCCGCGGAGTGAGTATCAGGCTCTGGGGAGGTTGTGGAACCTGCCCTGAGGCCCTCGCTTCTACGCTTTGGGAATGGCGAAGACTCCGAACACGGTGCCAAGGCCGGTTCCGATGAAACTTCCCGATGAAACTTCCCACGTTCAATCACGTCACAATCACGTCAAAGTCATGTGTCGGTGCCGACCGTCTACAACCTCATCGGAGGGAAAGAGGCTTTGCTTGGTGCGCTGATGGAGGACCTGTTCGCCATGGTCTCTGAAGCTGGGGTGGTGTCGGTCGAGGATGTGGTGTCACGTGCGCGGGCACTGTGGAGCGCAGGTCTCGTTCCGTTCCTGGAGGCGCCAGAGTACTGTCGCGAGCTCGTGTGCTTGTTCGTGTCGTCACGGGGGACCAGTGAGTTGCGTCGCGACCATGACGAGCGCTACGTGCAGCTGATGGCTACCGTGATCTCCGATAGTCAGCGGAATGGCGAGCTGTCCGATCTGGTGTCCGCGTACTCCTTGGCCCGCACGATGTACTCGTTGTGGATCGCCCAGACGATCCGTTGGGCTCAGGGCGATCTAGACGACGAGGAGCTGCGCGTCGCGGTTGACCGAGGCTTGCTGCTGCTGTTGCTCGGCGTCGCGGAGGGAGACGCGCGCACCGAGCTGCGCCGTCTTCTCAAGGAATTGCCCCAGACATCGACGCCCGAGGATCGACACATGAAGGGGGTGGCCTAGGAGGCTACACACACAGTCATGCTCATGAACATCACTTCACTACATCCGTTGGCCGCCGCACGTGCCGCTCGCGATCTGTTCGCCAACCCAGACGAGACCCAGCACGTATTCGAGATCATCGAGGCTCTGCAGGGGCCGTCGCTGTACCGCTTGCACGCACGGCTCGGTCGAAGCGATCAAGGTCGCCGACTGCTTGCAACTAGGCCCAACATCCTCTCTCAGCTCTGCGATCGCGAAGGCATTCGCGCCCTTCCTGAAGGGACCCTCGGTCGGGCATATCTGGCGTTCGTCGAGTCGGAAGGCATCACGGCTGACGGTCTCGTCGAAGCGTCGAGGTGTGCCCGCCCCGACGCGACTGCCGAATTGACGTGGGTCCGCGACTGGATACGCGACACCCACGACCTCTGGCACGCGGTGCTGGGGTACAAGGGCGATCTGATCGGCGAGGCCGCGCTGCTTGCGTTTAGTCACAGGGAGACGGGAAACCTCGGCGTTGCCCTTATCGCGACCCTCGCATGGTTCAAGTTAGGACGGGTCACCGACCAAAGCGTTGGTGCGCGTGACACGGTCCTCGAGGGGCGCCGCCTTGCGAAGCAGACGGCATGGTTTCTCGACGTCCCCTGGCACGAGTGGCTCGCCCGCCCGCTCGACGAAGTGCGCCGCGATCTCGGCGTCACCCGCCCTGTTCAGTATCACCCGGTGCGGTCATCCGAAGTCGACATGTCGCTGGTGGCGTGACGCCTAGTGCGTTCCCAGCTCTTGTAGGTCGGGGCCTGCCCAAAGGGGGGCGGGTAGTTTTTGTTGGAGGTCGGCGGCGGTGAGACCGCGACGGATCTCGCGGACGATCGGGCCGTTCGGTCCAAAGTCGAAGACTGCGAATGGGCAAATCAGTCGGCTGATCGCGACCCCAGTTTCGTTTGAGGTTTGGATGAGAGAGCTGAGCGCCTTGTAGGGCGACGCGCTGAGGCCGATCAGCCGGCAGCTGAGTGACGGCGGCAGGTCGATTGTCGTTGCGATTCCGTTTGGCGAGACCGTCGCTACCTCGACGAAGGCGAGGTCTGCAGACTCTGGTTCCACCTGGCTTCCGGTCGAGTCCTTCAGGGCCTGGGGGAGCCCTCCGCCCAGCCAGACTCCTTGCTTCGATTCGCATTCCTGCGCCGCGCGCTCGAGTACGCGGGCTACGTCAGCTTCGTTGGCGGGCGATGTCATCGGTGAAGCGCCTAAACAGATACCGTGAGTCGTGAGGCCCAGCGGCGGCTTCGGGATGATATTGAACGCTGAACGCACCCGTTTCGAGGTGCTCGATGCCCTCGCAGGTGTCGTCGTTGAGGTGCAAGTGGGTCACGCTGCACTTGCCCTCGAGTGAATCGACGTCGACGCAGAACCCATGATTTTGTGTGGTGATTTCAACGCGTCCGGTCTTGAGATCCTTGACCGGCTGATTGAGCCCTCGATGTCCGAACTTGAGCTTGTACGTTTCGCCGCCGAGGGCGAGGCTCATGAGTTGATGTCCCAAGCAGATTCCGAAGAGCGGGCGCTTGCCGAGAAGGTCCCGCACCGTCTCGATCCCTTGGGTCACCGCGGCCGGATCGCCCGGGCCGTTCGAGAGGAAGACACCGTCTGGGTCGTGCGCGAGAATTTCGTCCGCCGTGGCGGTCGCTGAAACCACGGTCACTTTGCACCCTTCATCCACTAGGCAGCGCAGGATGTTGAGTTTCACGCCAAAGTCGACGGCGACGACATGCCACGGCGGGGCGCTCTCCCGGGTCTCGGCCCAGACGCCGCTGCCCTCGGTCCACTCGAAGGCTTCGGCAGTGGTGACCTCACCGGTGAGGTTCTGGCCGGTCATCGGGGGCGCCGCTTTAGCGCGGTCGTGCAGGGTTGCTGGGTCCTCTGCGCCTACCGCCGCCATTTGCGAGCCGAAGTCCCGGATGTGGCGGGTCAACGTTCGAGTGTCGACGCCGGATAGTCCCACGATGCCTTCCCTCTTCAGGTACGCATCGAGGGACTCTACGGTGCGCCAGTTGCTGGTGATTTCGGAGAGCTCACGGATGATGAAGGCGCGCAGGGCAGGGCGTCGGGCTTCCGCGTCTTCGAGATTGATGCCGGTGTTGCCGATTTGCGGCGCGGTCATGGTGACGATTTGTCCGCAGTACGACGGGTCGGTCAGGACCTCTTCGTAGCCTGTCATTCCGGTCGTGAAGACAGCTTCGCCGACGGCGGCTCCAGAGGCTCCAAAGGCAAGGCCATTGAAGCGCGTTCCATCAGCAAGTACGAGGTATCCTTCTTTCATGATCGTTCGAGCTCGTAAGCGATCTCGCCCCGGACGACCGTCATCGTGGGACGACCCGTCAGCTCGCGGCCAAGCAAGGGCGTGTTGTGCGATTTGGAGCGTAGCGCCTCTTCGCTGAGAATCCATCGCAGATCGGGGTCGATGACGGTGACGTCCGCGCGCTCCCCTTCCCGAAGCGATCCTCCCTCGAAATCCGGAATGAGTCGCCCCGGCGCGGTGGAAAGTAATTCGACAAAACGAAGGGGCTTGATCACACCGTCGCGCACCAGCTGAAGGAGCGACGCAATCGCGGTCTCGAGACCGTTGATGCCAAATGCTGCAGCCTCGAACTCACAGTCCTTTTCGAGATCGCTGTGTGGGGCATGGTCGGTGGCAATGCAGTCGATTGTGCCATCGGCTAACGCCTCGAGGAGCGCTTCCCGGTCTTCCGCCTCGCGAAGGGGAGGGTTGACCTTGCAGTATGTGTCGTAGCTGAGCAGCGCGTCGTCGGTGAAGAGTAGGTGATGTGGGGTGACCTCCGCGGACACTCGCAGGCCCCGGGACTTGGCCTCGCGAATCAGTCGTACCGCGCCGAGGCTCGAAATGTGTGCGACGTGATAGCGAGCTCCGGTGAGCTCCGCCAGGATCAGGTCGCGCGCGACGATGATGTCTTCGGCGGCCCGCGGCCAACCACGAAGCCCGAGCTGGGTGGACCGTGCCCCTTCGTGCATTTGTGCGCCCTCGGTGAGGTGGTGGTCTTCGCAATGCTGGCTCACGAGCAAATCGAACGTCCGGGCGTACTCCATCGCGTGCCGCATTACCGAGGCGTTCATCACGCAGAGCCCATCATCGCTGACTCCGATGGCGCCGGCCTCGCGCAAATCCGCCATCTCGGTGAGCTCGGCGCCTTTCTGTCCCTTGGTGACGGCTCCGAAAGGAAGTAGTCGCGTGCCGCCATGCACCTCCGCCCGCGCGAGCATCATCTCGGTGATCGCTCGATTGTCATTGATCGGACGCGTATTCGGCATCGGACAAACCGCTGCAAACCCCCCCGCGGCCGCAGCCGACAGCCCCGAAGCGATGTCCTCCTTGTACTCTTCACCGGGCTCGCGCAGGTGGACATGCAGGTCGACGAAACCAGGGCACACCCACGACCCATCCACGTTGACGATCCGTACTTCGTCGCCGGTGGAAAAACCGGCGCCGGCCTTGGGCCCCACGGCCTTGATGCGCCCTGCTTCGATCACGACGTCTGCGGTATCGTCGAGCCCCGAGGATGGATCGAGAACGCGCCCGCCTTTTAGGATCAGCAGGAGTGGCATAGCGGTCCGCGCTTACGTGACGGACCCAAACCAGTCAACCCCTTAGCCGGCCTTGCGATGCAGCTCGTCGTCGTCCGCCGCCGCGACGGTGCCGACCGAAGAGGAGATCTTGGCTTGTGTTTTCTTTTCCTCGACGCGCTTCTTCATCGTCATCACCTTCCGGTAGACCGACGAGAAGTCTTTGTTGCGTGTCACCATGGTCGGGGTGCTGCCGCGCAAGAGGGTTTGCAGGATGAACTCGAGAACTTGAATCTCGCCTTCGGAAAAACTGTTGCTGATGCGCATGGCTCCGATCTACCACCCGTGTTGGTGCATGACAATCAGTGACGAGCGATGTAGGGTCAAAACATGTTAGTGCCACCCGAGATTTGAGCTCTAACTATCTGTCATCTAACGGATCTCAAAAATACCAATCGACCTATCAACGATCGCCAGACCTCCCCGACACGCCGATGGATGGTTGACAAACGTAGTGTGCGAGAGATTTTCGTTTGGGGTCGAGCGCCCCCGCAGAGAGCGACTGAGGCGTACCTAAGTACGCCGTAGGGAGCGAACGAGGAGGAAAGCCGACCCCAAGCGAAAAGATCCGCACACTAGTTGTCTGATGCGGTTACGCGGACAATCTCGTCAATCGTCGTGACGCCTTGCACGACTTTCTGAAGGCCGGCCACGCGAAGAGTGGCTACGCCTTGGTGGATCATCTGGCTCTTGACCTCGGCCGTGGAGCCGCCCTGAAGTACGATTTCACGCAGACTCTCGTTGAAGGGCATGCACTCGTAGAGCGCGACCCGTCCCTTGTAGCCGGTGTCGCTACAGACCTTGCAGCCCGAGCCTCGATAGGCCACGACGCTTGGGATGTCGTTCTTCAGAAAGCCGACATCGAGAAGCGCTTGCTCGTCGGTCGGCACCTGGACCTTGCACTCCTGACAAATCTTGCGGGCGAGACGCTGGGCCAGGACCAGGTTCACCGACGCGGTGACCAGGAACGGCTCGACGCCCATGTTGAGCAGACGCGTGACGGTGCTCGGTGCGTCGTTCGTGTGCAAAGTCGATAGCACCAAGTGGCCCGTCAATGCGGCCTTGACGGCGATTTCCGCTGTTTCGAAGTCTCGAATCTCGCCGACCATGATGATGTCGGGGTCCTGACGAAGGAACGAGCGAAGCGAGGCCGCGAAGTTCAGACCGATGTCTTCGTGCATCTGCACCTGGTTGATGCCCATCAAGTTGAACTCGATCGGATCCTCCGCCGTGCTGAGGTTGGTTTCGACGTCATTCAAGTCCGACATCGCAGAGTAGAGGGTCGTCGTTTTGCCCGAGCCTGTAGGTCCGGTGACCAATACCATCCCGTACGGCTGGTGAATCGCATCGCGAAAGTCAGAGAGTGGCTTCTGCTCGAACCCGAGCTTCGTCATGTCGAGTTGCAAAGTCGACTTGTCGAGCAGACGGAGGACGATCTTCTCTCCCCACAGCGTGGGAACGGAAGAAACACGATAGTCCATCTCACGTCCCTTACCGAGCTTGAGTTTGATACGACCGTCTTGCGGAAGCCGTCGTTCCGCGATGTCGAGCGAGGACATGATCTTCAGGCGAGAAGCGATCGCGTTCTTCAGCTTGATCGGTGGCGTCATCTCCTCGTGAAGCACGCCGTCCACACGATAGCGAACGCGGAGGACCCGCTCGTACGGCTCGACGTGAATATCCGAAGCGCCCTGTTTGATCGCGTTGAGCAGAATCGCGTTGCAGAGCCGAATGACCGGGGCGTCTTCACTAGCCTTTTCGAGATCGAGCAGATTTTCATCGTCGTCGTCGGTGGCGACTTCGATTTCTGACTCATCGAAGCCCTCCATGATGTCTTCGTAGGAGATCTCCGGCTGCGCATACGCCTTCTCGAGCGCGGCCAAGATTGCGCTTTCCGACGAGACGACCGGCTCGACGTTGTAGCCAGTCAAAAACTTCACGTCGTCGATTGCGTTCAAGTTCGAGGGATCGGCCATGGCCACGATCAAAGAGCTGCCGGCGCGGGACACGGGAATGATCTTGTGGCGCTCACACACCTGCGGGCTGATCAGCTTGAGGATGTCTCGGTCGATCTCGTATTCGGACAGATCGATCGCCTGAACGCGATACTGCTCGCTGAGAAAGTCGGTGATCTCTTGATCCGAAATCGCACCGAGCCGCGCAAGCGCGTAACCAAGGCTGATGTTGTCGTCCTTCTGCTGTTTCTGCGCTTCGCGCAGTTGCTCCAAACTGATCCGCTTTTCGCGAACGAGGAGCTCGCCAAGTCGATTTCTACTCATGCCGGTTACTTCTCCCACCGAAATACAGCATTAGTATATTTATTCACAAAAATGAACCAAACTCAAGTGTAGGTCGATAGGAGCCTTTGGAGGCATCCGATTTCGGGAAGGACAGGCATTATGCGAGTTACCTTACCTCTGCGAAAGGGCCTTTTGCGAAGTATCCGAGTTTCGCTGGGGTTTTGGGTGCTTTCACCCCGTCTAGAGAACACCGATCCGCTTGCCGGCTGCTTGGACACGGGGTAGCCAGCCGAGGTGGCGAAGCCAAAAAAACAAATCACGGTGGCCCCTCGAGACGCTGGGGAGGCCATGGAGCAGCTCGAAAAGCCCACGATGAACTGGAAGGTCATCGGGCTCTTCGCCCTGGCGCTGGTGGTCATCTGGGTCATCGGCGGGATCCTCATGCCCACAATCGGCTACGCCGGGGTGATCGTGGCCGGGGTGTTGACCGCGGTTGCCCTGGGGTTCTTGATTTGGGTTTGGCGGCTCACGCGGAAGTCGGCCGAGATCGCTGCCATTCTGAAGGGCGCCACCGACAAGGAAGGTCGTGCTGCAGCTCTCGAGCAACTTCGCGCTAAGCAGGCCCCAGGCGGCAAAGACGCGTTGAACGCAATCGCGCAGGCACAACTCGTGGCTCAAGAAGATCCCGGCGAGGCGATCAAGATTCTCGAAGGCATCGACCTCAAGAAAGCGCCGACGCTGGTCCACGACGACGTGCGCGCTAACCTCGCGATGTTCTACTTGATGACCGGTCGCGCCCGTGACGCGCGGGAGCTTGCCGACGAGATACGTCTCGACCGACAGCCACAGGCCAAGGCCAAAGCGATGTACGCGGCGGTCGTCGCTGAAGCCTTCGCGCGAACAGGGAAGGCCGAAGACGCGCGGAACCTCCTCGAGACCTACGACCCGAACGACAAGGAGTTTGGGCAGGTCGCAGGGATGCTTTGGCGAGCACGGGTCTACACGTACATGGCGACCAAGAAGCGCGGCCGTGCAAAAGAGGCGATGGAGCGGCTCCTCGACGTGGATCCAAACATGGTTGCGGCCTTCGTCCAACGCGGCACGCGCCCTGAGCTGAGCCGGCTTGCCAAGCAAGTCCTTGCGGGGGCGGGCGCGCTTCCCAAGCCAAAGATGCGTGCGCGCACGCGATAGCGGCTCGTGAGCTCACGCACTTGGACAATCCGTGAAGTTCTAGATTGGACGACGAGCGACTTTTCCACGCGCGCGATTGCGACGCCTCGTTTGGATGCAGAGCTTCTCGTGGCCCAGGCCCTCGGCATCGACCGAGTGGGTCTCTATCTGGATCTCGACCGCCCCTTGCTGGACGACGAACGCGCGGAAATTCGGGCACTCGTCGGCCGGCGCCGCGATCGCGAGCCGGTCGCCTACATTCTCGGGTACAGGGACTTCTATGGCCGTCGGTTCTCGGTCAATTCTTCCGTCCTGATCCCGAGACCGGACACCGAGACCCTCATCGAGCATGCGCTTGCCTGCATTCCCGAAGATGCGCCCTTCCGCGTACTCGATGTTGGGACGGGGAGCGGAGCTATCGCCCTGACGCTCGCCGCCGAAAGGCCGTTGGCCACGGTGACCGGCACCGACATCTCCGAGGATTCCCTGGCGATTGCCTCGATGAACGCGAAGCAGCTAGGTCTCGAGGATCGCGTACGCCTCGAGAAGGCGAACCTGGTGAACGAAGGCTCTAAATACGACCTCGTCATATCCAATCCGCCGTACGTTACCCATGGGGAGATCGCGGAGCTCGAGCCCGAAGTTCGGGACTACGAGCCGGCTCTTGCGCTCGAGGGAGGCGAGGATGGGCTCGACGTCGTGCGGGCGCTTGTTTCTGCGGCCGCGGGGGTGACCTGTGCCGGGGCACAGATGTTGATCGAAGTCGGGGCAGGTCAGGCTGAGTTGGCGCTCGCGATAGCAGAACGAAGCGAAGCTTGGACTCCGGTTGGTTCGTATCCCGACCTCAACCGGATCGAACGAGTCGTTCACCTGCGCCGCACTTGACGCAGCCATACCTCGGCGAAGAGCAACGCGATGGCGAGCGTGAGGAGCCACGGCGTAAGCGGTTCTTCGACGCCGCGAAAGGTGCCGAGTCCGGTTTCTTCGAGGGCGGTGGCCACGTCCGGCAGCTCGGCCGGAGTGAGGTCACTCTCGCCGCTCGGGGCGTCCACGACGAAAGCAAAGCGCGGGCCGGGGACCCCGTTCACCAGGACTCTGTACGCGCCGATCTCTCCTGTCTCTCGAAACGCGATACGGTCGGCTTCTGCCAGGTCGAGCGTGCGGCCAGATGGCGTGATCACTTGAATGCGCTGGGTGCGGGTTGATCCGGGGAGCGATACGGCTTGGAAGGGCTCCACGGAATGTTCGGTGCGGCCGGTGAGCCGGGCCAGGGTCTGCAATACGAAAGGAACGAACGCCGGCTGATACGGTAGATCGGTCCAGGCGTCATCAATTGTCGTCGCGAGCATCGCCACGCGGCCACTTCGATATCGATGCTCGACCATCGCAGGCGAGCCATCGCTGAACCGTACTGTCACCACGGCATCAAGCGAAGTTTCGTCGATTGGCGTGCGCCCGTGCACCTTCACCTGGGCGAGCTCGGCAAGATCGTCCGAACGCAACGACAAAGGCCCGTCGTCAGTCCGAGTTGCGGTGTATCGCCCAGGGAGCAGCTCCCGCAGAACGCTGCCGTACGCGCGCGGGTTGATCCTGTCGCCTGCGGTAATCCAGAGACTCCCGCCGCCCGACACGAAACGTTGCAATAGAGGTAGCCACTTCGAGTCCAGGGTAGCGTTGGCCAGCACCACCACATCAGACCGGACGATGGCGCTTTCCGAAAGGTCCTGCGCATCGAGCGTTTCGACTGCAAAGGAACGACCTGCCTGAGGCGCGACCTCCAACGCGCGGGCGATGAAGGTAGTCTCCCGTCTTCGCGGATCGGGGTGCGGATCTCCATCGACCAGGAGCACGTGAATCGTGTCTGAGCCAAGCAGAACACCTTTCACGTTGTCCGCCGGTAGCACGTCGTCGGGATCGAGTTGCAATTCGATCACGGCATCCGCGGACCCCACGGGCAATGTCAAAACCGCCATGCCCTCCTCGCCGGTCCAGTCGACCGGGCTGGTTTGAGTCTCTTGCCCCTTCTGGCGCAGCCGAATGCTTTGTGGCTTGCTGGTGTGTGTACCCGACACGGTGGCCTCCAGCTGAAGTCCCTTGTTCGAGTCTCTGGTGCCGGTGACCTCCACCGAGCGAATCGAACGGTTGTTGGGGTTGGGCGTCGACACCTGCTCGAGGCCGATGCTTACCCCACGAGTGGGCCACTCGCATTCGTCGGTATGAGTACCCGGGGTAAAATCCGAGAACACCACTAGCCTTCGTTCCGCGAGATCGCTCTCCAAGAGCAGGTCGAAGGCCAATCGAACGGCGTCACACAGCGCGTTCGCTCGAATCGAGCGTTCCTCGATTTCTCCGAAAGCATCTCGCGCCATGTCGATATCGACGCTCCGTCGTACCCAAACTCGCGGTGGTTTTCCGGCAAGAACGATGGAAACCTCGGAGCCCTCGGGAAGACTACGAAGTTGTCGTTCCGCCAGAGACGCGGCGCGTTCGATGAGAGTCGACCCTTCGTGGATCGCGGACATCGAGAGCGAGTCGTCGAAAACGATCGCGAGCGCGTGTTGGCGATCTGTGACGCTCGATTGCACCACGCGATAGGGTCGCGCCGCGACCAATACCAAAATGATCACCAACAAGACCCGGAGTACCAGCAAGAGCATGTCCACGACGCGCAAGCGGGCTGCGCGGGTGGCATGAATCCGATGCAGGAATGCGATCGTCGGGAGGGTCTGTCGAGGAAGCTTCTGTCTCCTCAGGAGATGCGCGAGGATCGGGGCCGCCACAGCGACGAGCCCTGCAAGTACCCATGGCAACCCAAAGCCCATACCTCAGCTCGCTCGCAGGAGTTGCAGAAGGGTGTGCTCGGGTGGCGTATCGGTTCGGGCCAGTTGATACCGACCCCCGGCCGCTACGACGCGACGACGGCACGACTCGATGAAGGCGTCGATCGATTCTCGATAGCGGCGGCGGATGCCTCTCGGATCGACCTCCACCGGTGCCTCTCCCTCCAATCCCTCGAAATGAAGGGGCTGCTCGTAGGGGAGCTCGATCTCGGCTGGGTCGAGGACGTGCAGAACGACCGTTTGATGCCCATGCGCCTGGATACGCGCGATCGGGTCCAGCGCGTCGGCGCGGAGGTCGAGAAGGTCGCTCGCAACGACGACCAACCCCATACGTCCTGCGTGCTCGATCAGCTCGTCGAGCGACGCGTGAAGAGCGGTTTCGGATTTCGAGGTCGCCGGCGCTGCGAGGGTGCGCATCAGGTAGTCCAGGTGTGCGGGCCCCGAGCGTGCGGGGAGCCGATCGCGAATCGTGGCGTCGAAGGTGATGAGTGAAACCGCGTCGCCCTGCTTCGTCAAAACGTAGGCCAAAGCTGCAAGCAAGGTAGTTGCGTGGTCGAGCTTGGTCGTGTCGCCGCTGCCCCAACGCATCGATGGCGAGATGTCGAGTGCCAGAGTCCCGCGCATCTGTGTTTCGTGCTCGAAGTGCTTGATCGCGTAGCGGTCCGACCTCGCGTACGCGCGCCAATCGATCAATCGCGGGTCGTCGCCTGGTCGGTATTCGCGGTGCTCCTTGAAAATCGTACTTGCGCCCCGGTGAGGACTCCGGTGCATGCCGGCCAGGAGCCCATCCACCGTTCGCTTGGCCCTCAACGTGAGCCCGGCGAGCCTGGTGGCGAGCTCGGGTTCGAGCACGTGGCTCACGGCTCGATGCTTCGTATGATGCCCTCGATGACGTCGGTCGCCGCGACGCCCTCGGCTTCCGCGCGAAAGTTCATGACGAGGCGGTGCATCAAGATCGGCTCCACCAGCGCCCGGACGTCGTCCAGCTCTGCGGCGTAACGGCCGTGAAGGATCGCTCGTGCCTTCGCGCCGATAATCAGACCCTGGCTCGCTCGCGGGCTTGCACCGAACGCCACGTTTTGCTTGACGAGATCGATCGCCCTGATGTCGTCCGGACGCGACGCCCTCACGATTTCCACGGCGTGTTGCACCACGTGGTCCGCCACTGGGACACGAGGAACGAGATCTTGAAAACTCACGATCTCCTCCGAAGAAAGAACCGGGGTGATCGTCGTCGACATCGGCGCCGTCGTTCGCTTGACGATGTCGACCTCTTCGTGAGCGCTCGGGTAGCGCACGTCGATCTGGAAAAGAAAGCGGTCGAGCTGCGCCTCAGGGAGAGGGTAGGTGCCCTCTTGCTCGATGGGGTTCTGGGTTGCGAACACCAGGTAGGGCTGCTCGAGCGCGTAGGTGTTGCCGCTCGCGGTGACTCTTCCTTCCGCCATGGACTGCAAGAGTGCAGCCTGCGTTTTGGGTGGTGCGCGGTTGATCTCATCGGCCAGAAGAATGTTCGTAAACACCGGACCCGGAATGAAACGAAAACGTCGCTTCCCCGTGGTGGTGTCCTCTTCGAGCACATCCGTGCCGGTAACATCGCTCGGCATTAGGTCGGGCGTGAACTGAATACGATTGGAGTGAAGCGACAGGGCATCGGCCAGCGTCGTGATGAGGAGGGTCTTGGCGAGGCCGGGCACGCCGACGAACAACCCGTGCCCACGGGCAAAGAGCGCGATGAGCAAGAGCTCGATGACTTCGTCTTGTCCTATGATGCGCTGCTTGAGACGGGCGACGATTTCGTCACGTGCGTGAGCCAGTTGTTGCACCCGAGCTACATCGGAGGCGGCGGCGCTTGGCGGCGGGGGGGGAGTGCTGCGGACGGGTTCGTTCACGAGGACCTCTTAGCGCCTCGCCGGGGAAAGTGCCAGATTACTCCCGAATTCCCCCGAGACGCGTGCACAGCTCCCGTTCATGCGCTGCGGTTGGGCCATTGAGCTCAGCGAGCACACAGTGAGGCTGCGGGTCGAACGGATTGAGAGCGATCGCCCGTAACGCAGAGTAGGCAGCTCCGTTCTTCCTCCCGGTCCGGAGGCGCGCCGTGGCCAGACTCGATTGGGCGGGCGCATGTGTAGGGTACAGCAACAAGGTGTAGACGAGCGGCTTGATCGCTTCCTGGGGACGGCCGCCGGCGATTGCTGAACGAGCGTAGCGCGACGCGACAATCGGGTCGGCGGGTGCGACCTTATGTGCTTTTCCGTATTCGACCGATGCGGCGGCGGGACGGGAACGGCCCCATAAGAGGTCGCCGAGGCGCACGTATTTCCGAGCCTTCTCGCGTTCGACGTCGGCCAGCTCGTCGGCTTCGGTCGCCTCGCCCTTTAGGTGGCGCCGCAGAAGCCGGGCAGGTGGCGGTCTGGGTTTGGCTGCGAGCTCCTTCTTCCAGTCTCTCTCGAGCTCTTTCCAAGAGGAGGCCGCGACCACTGCCAACGCCTTGCGTGCGTCAACTCCGTTCGTGACCTGTTCGAGGCCCCGTTGCACCCCTTCGCGGCCGTATCGGCGGTAGAACATTTCCATGAATGACGACACCTGAGCGAACGCGAGGGTTGCATCTCGCTGGCTGGGCAAAAGGGCGATCGACGGATGTAGCTGGTCGAAATCGAAGAGCTCGTCGGCCCCGGCGGCGGCGAGCAACAGCCGATTCGACGCAGGGTCGTTGGGAAGTTGTGTTTGGGGCAGTCGCCAGCGCGTTTCGAGCAGTTTGGCCAAACCTTCCTGCAGCCAAACCGGTGCACGGTCGAGCGTGGCCTTGATGATCAACAAGTGCACGTACTCGTGCGCGATCGTGTCGAGCCAAGGATAGCCGCGCATGAGGGCCCGCGGCGACGCGATCATCAGCCGGCCCCATTTGCAGAGCGCGATGGTCCCGGTGTTTCGAATCGCGTCGACCGACAGTGTCGACACACGCGCAAGCGACTCGGCATCCGGGTAGATTTCGAGTCGAATCGGACTGACCATTTTCACGCCCAGCTCGATCTCCATGGCCTCAGCAGCGGCCTTGAGGGTTTCAATCGCGTAAGGGACCAAGATTTCGTCTGGTCCGGGCGCGTAGAGGACCTCGAAATTGTCGAACTTGACCGTTTCGTACCCTCGTGTCGTTTCGTATGTGTTGATGATGACGTCGGCCATAAAGCCAAGGTGGGTGGGCGCGTTCGGGCTCTCGCGGAGCTCCGCGACCCCCGCGGCCGCGGATGCGTAGTCCCCGGCGTAGAAGGCCGCGAGGACCTCCAACTCGAGGACACGCGACGTCCTTGGGTAGTTCAAGAGGTACTGCTCGAGGAGCACCTGGGCCGGCACACCTTCTCCCGCGGTGAGAGAGGCATCCAACAGATCGAGCAGATCGTCCTGGGTCGCGGGCTCAGCCGGCACCGACGCGGACGTCGAACCGAGCGCCAAACACACCACGAACAAAGCAAAGCGGTTCATCGGAGGAGCCTTTCATAGTAGTCCTGCACCGCAGGCTGATAACCCTCGGGCGCATCTCCTTTTCGAGCGTCGAGCACGCGACGGCGCCATGCCTGCTCGTCGGCCCTCGAACGTGCCTTCGGGATTTCAACGCGCTCATTCGGGCGCCGTCCCTCGCCGCGCTCATCGCCGCCACTGCCGCTCTTGCTGCGCTGCTGGGACTCGAGCTGTTGCCGTAGTCGCCTGAGTTGGTCGGCTGCTGCTTCTTGTTGCTTGTGGGCTTCGAGAGGGTCCTCTGCATCCAACGATTGCTTGGCTCGCCCCATTGGCTGCTCGATGGACTCCAACGTTTCGGCTGCTTGATCGGATACGGGCACCCCTCCGACTTCTTCGCGAAGACGACGGGCGAGCTGGTGCGCCGCCTTCCGTGCGGCTTCCTGTCGGACTGCTTGCTTCTCCAACTGCTCACGCTCGCGATTCGAAAGCGCCCCTCGGACGTCTGGAATCGCACCGGCTGTGGCATCCCTGAGGTCGAGCGCTTCGGCCGCGGCTTGTCGGGCTTCTGCCGCTGCTTCTCCCGTCTTCCCCGCCTGACCGCGAAACATCATCGCCGAGAGCTCGAGGTCTTTTGCGAGGCCCTGAGCCGCTTGAGCCGCCTTCTCGGCCATCGAGAGCGCCTCGGCCAAATCACCGCCCTCGAGCGCCTGCTCGAAGTCCTTCAACCGTTCTTGCGCGCGATCGCGGAGATTCTGCTCGTAGGGGCCGAGAGCGTCTTCGGCAAGCGCCCCGATCTGCTCGACCAATTCCCTAGCCTTCTTCTCGAGAGACGTCTGCGCATCGGATCCGAGTCGGTCCACCTCGCCCGCTGCACGTCGCGTCGCGTGGTCTCCTATCCGACGCGATTGGTCCGCCATTCGCTGCTGTTCGACCTCCAGGTCACGGATCGAGTCCAACGCTTTCATGAGTGCACGCTCTCGCGGACCGAACGTGGTCTCCGCCAACGAGTCCTCGGTCTGGGAAAGCGCCTGCGTCATCGCGTCGATGGCTTGATCCCACCTCGCCAGCGCCTCTTCCGCGGCATCGAGGTCACCTTCGGCAAGCGCCTCACGCAGATCTTTCAACGCATCGGATGACTCCCTCGCTTGAATGTTCTGTTGGTTGACGAACTCGCCAGGGACGTATTGCATGGCAGCGAGAAGCTGTTGCTTGAGGGCCTGCATCCTGCGTTCGGCACGGTCAAGAGCTGCCATGAGGGCCCGTTGAAGCTCCGGTGTTTGGCCCCTGCGCAGCTCTGAAATCAAGGATGAGATCTCACGCCGAAGCTCCCGCATTTCATGCGCGATCGCGGCGGCGTCGTTGAGGCGAGCTTGGCTGATGAGGTCGGACACCAGAATACTGTCGCTCTCGAGCGCGGCAACGAAGGACCTATCGAGTCGCATTCTTTGCGGATAGCCCGAGGCGGTCTTGGTTCGATGGGCTGCTGCCTCTCGCCTCTGGAACCGCTCCAGGCGCTTTCGCATGTCGAGGAGCAAAGGGACCGTTCGAGGCCCGGGGTGGTCGCGCACGTCGAACAAGAGGGCGAGAGTACGCGCCAGTGCCGTCGAGACATTCGCATATCGGCGCTCCCAATCCTTCGGCTCCCGCACGATTGGCTGCTCGAGGCGCACCGCCAATGCCATCAACAACGCATCCAAGATCTTCTCGAGCTCGATGATTCGGTCTCGACGACGCGTGATCTCCGATGCGAGGGTGAGGGTTCGATCTTCGGAGCGGCCCACTCCCGGCCCATCGATTCGATTGCCGTCTTTGGCCTCGAGCCAGACCGTAATCGCGTCCGCAGGTGAGAGCGAGAACTCTTCCAAGTAAATCGTCGTGTCCCCCTGGACGTGTTGCTGAGCATCTTCTGGGGGTCCGAAGAGCGGTCGGCGCACATGTTCGCCGTTGGGCAGCTTGATGATCAGAGTGATCCCTTGAACGCCGTAATCGTCGGAGGCGACGTGTCGTAGTGTAACGGGCTCTCGTGGCTCGACGACGAGGTCGTTTGTTGGCTTGGCGAGCAACACGAGGGGCGGCTGGTCCGCCTCGACCTCTATCGACCGGGATTGGTAGTCGACGCGTCTCTCGCCTGCCTTGGACTCCACGTAGATTTCAATCGGTCCTTCGATATCAGACACGAACGAGGCGACGAACTGGTCGCCGACTCGGTCGGTCTGCACGTGCCGACCCGGAAGCTCCACAATCACGCGCGCAGCATCGCCGATCGGGGTAATGCTGTATTCGACTGCCGTTCCACGAGGCACCATGAGGTGATCCGCGTCCTCGGCATGCTCGCTTTGGCGCCCCATGTAGTCGGGGAATACGAGCACCGCATCCGTGCGAGCGACGACGTGGCTGACCAGCACGCCGTCCGTGCCCCCCCCCTCGACGTGCAGTAGCGCATACCGCCCGCCCGACGCGCGATCCAGGCCCAGCCATCCCCAGGCGATCACCCCGATGAAGATCGCCGTTGCGAACGCAGGCTGAACGACCCATTGCCAGGGGATGAACTTTCGCGCGGGCGATCGGTCGAGCGAACGGAGCAACCCGATGCGCTGCGCCACGATGAGCTCGCGCGAGAAGACGGTTTCGGTTTGAAGCTCATACGCGCTCTGAAGCGGTGAGAGGAGGGAGGGATCCTGGGTCGCGACCAGCCCGAAGGCCCCATGCCCGCGCAGCGTTCGAAGCGGCTGCAACGACCACGCAACGGCGGCGGCGACCATTCCAAACACGGCGGCCCAGCCGATGCACAGCCAGACGACCGGTGCCATCGGCCCCAGAACCCAGGCAACCAGCACGAAAGAAGCCAGCCCCGCCGCGCTCGCCGCCACCACAACCCGAACGGCGAGGACCGTAGCGGCGGCCATCCGGAGCCGGGAGCGGTAACGAGTCAGTCTGCCGGCAGTCGAAGTCACCGGCCGGATCCTAGCACGCAGCGCCAGCGGCAGCGGCGGCCCTAAGGGCAAGCACGCCAAAAATGCAGGGAAAAGGGCAGGCCGCACGGCCTACGCCGATGCGCTTGGCCGCAAACGCCTGGGACATGTGCGCCACAACAGTGTTCGCTTAGCTCATAGCCGCCCAGGTTCCCTGCCGCTGACACCGACGCTGACTCCGACACTGGCACGGATTCGAGACGTAGGGGTCTTGGGGCGCGCCGCGGACTATGGGGGCGGAGCCAGCGGTAGCCCCGGCGTAAAAGACGATTCTAACCGGTTGTAAACCTCGGCTGCCCCGTTACCGGTCATGGCCGGTGAAGCCCTCGTAGTCCGCGGCGTGCCCCAAGACCCCGGCCCAATCACGATCTCCTCAACACCGACACTGGCACTGGCGCTGACTCCGACGCTGACTCCGACGCTGACACTGTTAAACAGAAAAGCCGAAGCATTGGATGCTCCGGCTCTTCGTCTGTTGAGGGTCGGCCTGGCTTAGAAGCCCATACCGCCCATGCCGCCGCCGCCGTGGTCGTGGCCGCCGCCCATCGGGGGCTCTTCCTTCGGAATCTCCGCGACGAGGGCCTCGGTGGTGAGCATTAGGGCTGCAACCGAAGCCGCGTTCTGAAGGGCGCTACGAACGACCTTGGTCGGGTCGATCACTCCGGCCTTCACGAGATCGGTGTACTCCTCGGTCTGGGCATCGAAGCCGAACGAGCCCTTGCCGTTGCGAACCTCGTTCACGACGATCGAACCTTCGAACCCGGCGTTGACCGCGATCTGACGAAGCGGCTCTTCGAGGGCGCGAAGAAGGATGCCGGTGCCGATCTTCTGCTCGGCGTTTACGTCGAGCGCTTCGAGGCTCTTCTGCGAACGAATGTACGCGACGCCACCGCCAGGGACGATGCCCTCTTCGACAGCCGCGCGCGTGGCGTGGAGCGCATCTTCAACGCGCGCCTTCTTTTCCTTCATCTCAACTTCGGTGGCCGCGCCGACCTTGATCACGGCGACACCGCCCACGAGCTTTGCGAGGCGTTCCTGCAGCTTCTCACGATCGTAATCGCTGCTGGTTTCCTCGATCTGCTTCCGGATAGTGTCGATACGGCCGGTGATGTCCTTCTTCTTACCACCGCCGTCGATGATCGTGGTGTCGTCCTTGTCGATCGTCACTCGTTTTGCGCGACCGAGGTCGTTGAGGGTCACGTTCTCGAGCTTGATGCCGAGATCCTCGCTCACGACGGTGCCACCGGTGAGGATGGCGACGTCCTGAAGCATGGCCTTGCGGCGATCACCGAAGCCGGGCGCCTTGACCGAAGCGGTCTGCAGCGTGCCCCGAAGCTTGTTGACGACGAGCGTGGCAAGCGCCTCGCCCTCGACGTCCTCGGCGATGATGATGAGCGGCTTCTGCTGACGGGCAATCGCTTCGAGAACCGGCAGAAGGTCCTTCATGTTCGAGATCTTCTTCTCGACGATGAGGATGTAGGGATCGTCAAGCTCAGCGATCATGCGCTCCGGGTCGGTTACGAAGTAGGGCGACAGGTAACCGCGGTCGAACTGCATGCCCTCGACGACCTCGAGTTCCGTCTCGAGACCTTTGGCCTCTTCGACGGTGATGACGCCTTCCTTGCCGACCTTCTCCATCGCTTCAGCGATGATCGAACCGATGGTGCTGTCGCCGTTGGCGCTGATCGTGCCGACCTGCGCGATCTCTTTTGGATCCTTCGTGTCCTTCGAAAGCGTGTGAAGTTGCTCGACGACTGTTTTGACACCTGCGTCGATGCCTCGCTTGATCTCCATCGGGTTGTGACCCGCGGCGACCATCTTGGTGCCCTCGCGGAAAATCGCCTGCGCAAGCACAGTGGCAGTAGTGGTGCCGTCACCCGCGACGTCGGAGGTCTTCGAAGCGACCTCGCGCACCATCTGGGCGCCCATGTTCTCGAACCTGTCGACAAGCTCGATTTCCTTGGCGACCGTGACCCCGTCCTTCGTGACGGTCGGTGCGCCGAAGCTCTTCTCGATCACGACGTTGCGGCCCTTCGGACCCAGCGTGACCCTCACCGCATTCGCCAAGGCGTTGACGCCGCTCAGAATGCGGTCGCGAGCAGCGGTATCGTAAATGATCTCTTTCGCAGCCATGTTTCTCAGTCTCCTATTCGATGATTCCCAGGATGTCGTCTTCGCGGAGGATCAGGTGGTCATCACCGTCGATCTTGACCTCCGTGCCGCCGTACTTGCCGAACAGGACGAGATCGCCCTTCTTCACGGCAAGCTCCCGGACCTCTCCGCTATCGAGGATGCGTCCGGTACCCACCGCGACCACCTTGGCCTCGATCGGTTTTTCTTTAGCGGTATCCGGAATGATGATCCCGCCTTTGGTTTTCTCTTCTTCCTTCACTCGCTTGACCAGAATACGGTCATGCAATGGACGAATGGCCATTTATCCCTCCGTTTTCGGGTAGTTACGCTACCCGGTAACTCATTGGCACTCGATGGATGAGAGTGCTGATTGGCCGCCAAGGTAATGCCGATCACCGGTGAGTCAAGCGATGTTGCAGGTCTTTCTCCGGCACGCTACCGCAGATAGATTTGCCGGGAGTGGGGACCCCTGCTAGCGTCCGGCGCCTATGGCACGCGTTACCGTCGAAGACTGCTTGGAACACGAGGAAAACCGCTTTGCGCTGGTCGTCTTGGCCGCCCGGCGGACCCGCCAGCTGATCAAAGGCGCGCCACCCCTCGTGTACAGCAAGAATCGGCCGATCGTGACCGCGCTGCGCGAGATCGCAGACAAAAAGGTCTATTTCGCACGCCCCGTGAGGTCTGCTGTCGAAGAGCACATCGTCGAGACCAAAGCCAACGAGACGGCTTAGGTAGCTGGTCCCAGTCTTTGCGGGACGAACGGGCCGAAGGTAGCCTGATGCTGGGGCCATGGCTCGGATAAGCATCATGGGGCCGAGTGGGCGGCAAGTGCGTCAGCTCTTCCGGCACAATTCACTTGGGCGACATCCTCGGAACACCCACCAGGTGTTGGACCGCGTCGTATCGAAGGAGCACTGCCACATCGAGCTGGTCGGCGACGGCTACGTGCTCAAAGATCTCGACTCACTAAACGGAACCTTCGTCAACGGGGAGCGCGTCGACGAGCATCATCTGCAGCCCGGAGACGAAATTACGATCGGGTCGACGCGGATCGTCTACGAGCCGCCTGACCGCGGTGGGCGACTGACCTTCGACGGCCTCCTGACCGACGACGCTCGCGAGGCGACCAATCGGTTCAAGATCGGTGACGCCGGCACGGGGCCGTTGATCCAAGCCAAGCTCACGGTCCTCGCCGAAAAAACATTCTTCGCAGAGGAGCTGATTCAAGATGTTGCGTCCCTCCGCCGCGACTACGAGAAGCTCCGAGCGAGCTACGAGGTCACGCAAGCGATCGAGGTCGGCACGAGCGTCGTCGCCCTATGCGACAAGATTCTCGAAGTCGCTTTTCGCCTGGTTCCTGCGGACCGGGGAGTGATTCTGCTGCACAATGACCAGGGCCATTTGGAACCCGTGGCCGTGCGAACGGGGGAGGACGTCGACCCCGACCAAGAGGTGATCGTCTCGAGGACTGTCCTCGACACCGCAGTCAATGAAAAAGAGGCCGTGCTGTCCCACGATGCCTCTGCAGACGCTCGCTTCGAAAGCGCACAGTCGGTGATCATGCAGGGGATTCGTTCTACGATGTGCGTTCCGCTGCTTCACGATGAAAACGTGTTGGGCGTCATCATGCTGGATTCGAAGCTCGCAACTCACGCATTCAGCGAGCGGGACCTCGCGTTGTTCGAGACGGTCGCAAGTCAGGCCGCCGTTGCAGTCCAAAACACGCTATTCGCCAGGAAGCTCGAGCAGGAGGCGATCACCCGAGAGCGTTTTCGCCGGCTGCTTTCGCCGGCGATCGCCGAACAGGTACTCTCCGGTCAGGTCGAGATCAGGAAGGGTGGAGAGCTTCGAGAGACCACGATGCTCTTCGCCGACATCCGCGGGTTCACCGGCATCAGCGAATCATCGGATCCGCAACTCGTGGTCGAGGCGCTCAATGAATACTTCGAGCGGATGGTGGAAATCGTCTTTCGCTACGAGGGCACTCTCGACAAGTTCATCGGCGACGAAATGATGGTGCTGTTCGGCGCGCCCGTTGCTCACCCTGATGATCCCGTCAGAGCCGTGCGCGCCGCTATCGAAATGCAAAAGGCCATGGCCGGGCTAAACGAGCAACACGCGGCACAGGGGCTTCCACCGTTTCAAATCGGAATCGGGATCAACACGGGCGAGGTTGTCGCGGGCTACATCGGAAGTAGCCAAGCCATGGAGTACACCGTGATCGGCGATCCCGTGAATACCGGTTCACGACTCTGCTCCATAGCCAAGGCTTCGCAGATCCTAATCGCCGAGGGGACGCTCGAAAAGCTCGGCGAGCAATTCGAAACCCACGAGCTTCCGGAGACGCTGCTGAAAGGGAAAGCCAAGCCCGTCCGAGCGTTCGAGGTTCTAGGGCTCCGCGAGAATCGATAGCTTGCCCGGCTGCGGAGATATGCGAAGCCTCGTGGGATGGCTCACCTCGAATTCGAAGCCCCCTTGGTGGAGCTCGAGGAACGGATCGCGGCGCTCCAGGTTCTGACGGAGGAAGGCGCGCCCGAGGCCGAGGCGATCGACGCCCAAATCCAGAACCTGAAAGCCCAGGCCGAGGACCTACAGCGCAAGCTCTATGAAGACCTCGACGTGTGGAAGAAGGTCCAGCTGAGTCGCCACCCGGACCGCCCGTACCTCCTCGACTACGTACCCCTGCTGTTCGAAGACTTTGTGGAGCTCCACGGAGACCGGGTCTTCGGCGACGATCCTGCGATCATTTCTGGATTTGGAAGGTTCCAAGGTGAAATCGTTGCGGTGATCGGCCACCAGAAGGGTCGAGCCGCCAAGGACAAGGCCCACCGGAACTTCGGGATGGCGCATCCCGAGGGCTACCGAAAGGCCATCCGAGTCATGAAGCTCGCGGAGCAAGCGGGCAGGCCTGTCCTGACGTTCATCGATACGCCCGGCGCGTATCCCGGCCTCGGCGCCGAAGAGCGGGGCCAGGCCGAGGCGATCGGACACGCGATATCGACCATGAGCGAGCTCCGGGTGCCTGTGGTTTGCACGGTCCTCGGGGAAGGGGGCTCGGGCGGAGCGCTGGCTATCGGGGTGGCGAATCGGGTCTTGATGTTCGAGTACGCGACGTACAGTGTGATCACCCCCGAAGGCTGTGCTTCGATCCTCTGGCGTGACGGCACCAGAGGCATAGAAGCCGCCGAGCAGCTCAAACTGCTTGCACGCGACGCGAAACGCCTCGGCGTGGTCGACGAGGTGGTTCCCGAGCCACCCCTTGGGGCCCACCGGCGGCCGGAGGTCGCTGCTGCCTCACTTCGCAAGCGCTTGAAGCACCATTTGGACGCGCTTCGAAAGCTCTCTCCAGAGGCTCTCATCCAGCAACGATATGAGCGATTCCGCGCACTTGGCACCTGGCACTAGCCAGCGCCTTTTTTGACGCACCTCCGATCGGTTCCCTACGATTTGGTTGCGGGGTTATGCCGTGAACAAGCTCGTCGCAGTGGTCGGAGTGTCGACGCTGATCGGGTGCAGCTCGGTGGGGGTGCATTCGAAGGCCCGGGATGCATCCGATGCAGCCTCCCGAGAGGTCGAGCTGACGGCGCTGCGGGTCGAGCTCGAGGAGCAGTCCGTGGAGCTGCGGACCGTTCGGGGACAGCTGGCCCTGGCACGCGCCGAGGTGCACGAGCTGCGTGCCGAAGCGGAACAGGAAGACGAGCGCGGCAGTCGCCGGAGCCTCGGTGCGAAAAAGCCCGGGAAGCTTCCTTGGCTCGAGGAGCCCGTCACCGTGCGCACCGAAGAGGGCACGCGCGAAGTGCTACAGCTCTTCGCGGAAGAGCGGCTGACGATGACGCCCGACATTCCAGAGTTGCCCGCCTTCATCGAAGAGGAAACCCTTGCCGCCCCGACGCTGAGCGACTCCGGAGTCGCGGACTATCGGCGCGGGCTGAGCCTGATCCGAGAACAAAAGTTCAACGAGGCCCTTCGAGCGCTCGCCGCGTTTCTCGATGTCCACCCGAACCATCCGTACGCGGACAACGCCCTCTTTTGGCGCGGAGAGATTCACTACTTGCGACACGAATACAGCCACGCACTGAAAGAATTTCAGACCGTCGAGAAGCACCACCCTTGGGGCAACAAGCTTCCCGATGCGCTCTACCGCATTGGCCAAATCTATCTGAAGCGTGGGGACAAGGCTCGGGCTCAGGCTTACTTCGACAAGGTTAGGGAGCAGTTCCCGGATACCGCGGCGGCGCGTTTGGCGTTGCGGGAGGACGCATCATGAAGATGGTTGGATGGATCATGGGGGTCGTGTTGATCACGCACACGGCAAATGCACAAGACGTTGTGATGACCCCGGAAGATCAAGAGATCGAGGCGGAAATGGGGATGGGGCCCGAGGACACTCAAGAGAAGGTGTCGGTCCCCGCGGATACGCCGGAGATCTACACGGTGCGCGAGGGGGACACGCTTTGGGACATCACCGAGCAGTTCTATGGCGACCCCTACAGGTGGCCGCAGGTTTGGTCGTACAACCCGGACATCACGAACCCGCACTGGATCTACCCTGGGGCGAAGGTTCGACTGCGACCGACCGACGGGGTCATTGAAACCGCACCGCGGGGCTTCTCGTATGCGCAGGCGCGCCAAAAGGGCGACAGCGCCGTCTACATGGCGGAGTACGGCTTTCTCGACTCCGACGCCCTCAAAGAGGCCGGCTACATCATCGCTGCCAACGAAGAGCACATGATGATGGCGGACACCGACCAGGTGTATGTACGCCTGCACGAAGACGCGACCCCGAAGATCGGAGGCGTCTACACCGTGTACCGCAAGATGGAAGAGTACGAGCGGCTTTCGAGCGAGAAGGGTACCCTCGTGCGGATCACGGGGGAGCTGATGCTCACCGACTACGACGAGGCGCGCCAGGTGGGGCGTGCGACGGTAGTCAACACCCTCGATGCTATCGAGCGCGGATTCAAGATCGCTCCCCTCGAGCGGAAATTCTACTGGGTGGACGTGGTCCCCGCGGAAAAGTCGCTTCGCGCGAGGGTCGTGGCGAGCCTCTATCCGCGAAAGCTGCCCTCGACGAACCAGATCGTCTTCGTCAACGTCGGGGCCGAACATGGCGTTGTGCTCGGCAACCGATTCTACATCGTGCGGCAGGGCGACGAGTGGCGCAGGAGCGCAGAAGGCAAGATCGGCCGGGAGATCGAGACCACCGTGCCCTTGCCCGATCCGCCCGAGCACTACCCGTGGGAGGTTGTAGCCATTGGTAGGGCCGTAAATGTGCAGTCCGCCACAACTGCGATCCTCCTCGAACACGCGACGCGGACCGTTCGCATGGGCGATTACGCAGAACTGCGAAAAGGGGAATAACCCCCCAGTTTAGTCCGTTGCGTCTTTGCCCCGTTCCGGGAGACACTCGACGTAGATGGCATCTGACGGCGACCGAGACAGCGAGGAGGCCTTGCGGCTACAGAACGTCGTAGACCGCGAGAGGGCCAAGCTGCGGGCGCTTCAGGACATCAGTGCGGCGTTGGGCTCGACACTCGACCTCGGAGAGCTCCTCGAGATGATCTTGGACCGGATCTCCGAGGTGATGGAGGCCGATCGGTCGACGCTCTACCTCCTCGACGAGGACACCGACGAGCTGTGGTCGAAGGTCGTCCAGGGCCAAGACGTGGTCGAGATTCGCCTGAAGCCCGGAGAAGGGCTCGCGGGGGCCGTAGCCAAGACAGGCAAGCCCCTCAACATCAAGGATGCCTACCAGGACGTCAGATTCGACGCCGAGTGGGATCGGCGGACGGGGTACCGCACGCGGTCCACTCTCTGCGTGCCGATGAAAAACCAGCATGGAAGGACGATCGGCGTCGTACAAGTCCTGAACAAGCAACACGGACACTTCACCGTAGCCGACGAGGCGCTGCTGGCGGCCCTGGCAAGCCACGCAGCGGTGTCGATCGAGAACTCGAAACTGTTCCTGTCCGTCGTAGGGAAGAACATCGAGCTCCTCGATACCAAGGACCAGCTCGAAAAGAAGATTCGCGAGCTCGACGTCTTGTTCGAGATCACTCAAGTCGCGGCCAGTGCGCTAGAGCTCGACGACCTGTTGGCCGGGGTGCTGGCTCGAACCATGCGAGCCACCGATGCCGAGGCGGCCTCGATCCTGCTCGCCGACGAGAATACCGGTGATCTCACCTTTCGAGCCGCCGTCGGAGGTGAGCCGGACCGCGTCAAGCGGATGAAGATCAAAGCCGGGCAGGGCATCTCCGGTTGGGTAGCTGAGCATGGACGGCCCCAAATCGTGAACGAGGTCGACAGCGACCCGCGGCACTCCAGGCACATCTCGGACCAGGTCGGATATCACCCGAAGTCGGTGTTGTGCGTACCGCTCCGGTGGGACGACGGAAGGGGCGCGCTGCAATTGTTGAACAAGGCCGGGGGGCGAGCGCCCTTCCTCGACGACGACCTCAAGATGGCCACCGTGATCGCCGGGCATCTGTCGACGGCCATTTCGCAAGCCCAGTCACGGGCACAACGCGCTCGCCAGGAGCGCTTGAGCACTCTGGGACGATTCCTTTCGAGCATGCTTCATGACCTGAGGACGCCATTGACGGTCATCTCCGGCTACACGGGGCTCCTCGTGCAGGAAGAAGACGAGGAGAAGCGGCGAGACCTCGCCGCCTCGGTCAAACGGCAGGTGCAACTGCTCACTACGATGATGGGCGAGACCTTGGCCTTCGCAAAGGGCGAGCGCCGAATCCTGATCCGCCGCGTGTACCTCCACAAGTTTTTCGAAGAGCTTGCCGATCAATTGAAACTCGAGCTCGCGCAGCGGGACGTCCGCCTGGAACTGGTTCTGCGGGACCGCGGCGTGGCCCACTTCGACGAAGAAAAGATGCAGCGCGTCTTCCACAACCTCGCGCGGAACGCCACGGAAGCCATCGGTGACGAGGGCGGCATTTGCCGACTGGAAGTCGACCGCTCCGACGACGGCAATCTCGTTCTCACGTTCTCCGACGACGGCCCCGGTGTTTCGGAGGAGATGCGCGGGCGGCTCTTCGAGTCGTTCACCACCCACGGCAAGCAGGGCGGGACCGGCCTCGGCCTAGCCATCGTTCAGAGCATCGTCGAAGACCACGGCGGCAGCGTCTCGGTGGACAGCGAACCCGGGCGCACGTCCTTCATGATCGTGCTCCCACAACCCCAACCCAGAACGAACGTCCGCCCCGCCGCCGCCGAGTGATCCGACGAGCGCCTAGTCGGCCTTCGGCCTCGGTCGGTCCCGCCCTACCGCCCCCACACGAGCGCCTAGATTCCTAGGTTGGCGAGGCTCTCCGACACGTTGCGCAGAATGTCGGCGAACTTGGGGTGCGAGCTCTCCAAGTCTTCGATGAGCGCATAGATGCGTCCGCTCACTGCGCCTTCGGTGGGGGGGGTAGAGTCGCCGGGCGAAAGCGCGTTCCGGATGTCGTTCATCGCTCCGACGAGCGCTTCGCGGTCCTCTGCAGCGAGCTCTTCGGTCGACTCGAGTTGCTCGTGAAGGGCGTCGAGGGCCTCCTGCAGTTGCTTCCGTGGCATCGCTTGAATCCTACCCCCATTTTACGCGAAGTCGCGTTCCATCCGCTCTTCGTCTTCTTTGCAGCGGATGCAGAGCTCGGTTTCGGGGCGGGCCTCGAGGCGCTTGATGCTGATCGGTTCTTCGCAGTCCTCGCAGACACCGAAGACGGCTTCGTCGAGCTTCTTCAGAGCCTTTTCGATCTTCTGGAGGAACACCCGCTCGCGGCCGCGGAGCCGGAAGGTAAAGGACTGCATGTATTCACTCGACGCCAGGTCCATCTCGTCCGGAAGCTCGGACTCATCGAGGGTCATGTCCTGGTCCATGGTCTCACGCGCCCGCCGAATGACGGCGTCCCGCTTTTCTTCCAGGATGGCGCGAAACCGCTTGAGCTCGCTCTTCTTCATGGTTGTGGCCCCCTTTTTGGGAGCCGCAGCATAATGATCGCGCCTCAGGTGTCAATAAGCCAACACCCAAGAATCTGAAATTGTTGTGGAAGTAGGCTCGTTCACCGGTCGAAAAACGACTGCCGCCCCCGCAACCCCGATCCCCAGAGGATCACGTCGACCCGCTCCCCGGCCTCCAAGTCGCCCCGTTCGCTCGGCAGAATCACCAACGCGTTGACCCCCACGAAGGAGGGCAATGACCCCGAGCCCTGGAGCTTGTGGAGAGACACCTGGATCTCGTCTCCGTGCCGGGTGGCTACCCCTCGTGCGATTTCGACCCGGCCCGGGCGTCGGTGGTAGGCGTGCTGGAGTCGGGCGACGACGGGCTGCGGGTGGGGTTCTCGATCCCCGAGCATTTGGCGCAGGCAGGGGGCGACTAGGATCTCGAACGTCACCATGGCGCTGATCGGGTTGCCTGGAAGACCAATGACAGGTTTCCCCTCATACAGCCCGAAGGTCAGGGGCTTTCCAGGCTTGATGCGAACTTTCCAAAACTCGGGGTGAATGCCGACCCGTTGGAATGCTTCCTGAACGAAGTCGTAAGCGCCGACCGACACCCCTCCACTCGTGATGACGACATCGGCCTCGAGCGCCTTTCGGAGCGCGGCTTCGATCGAGGGCAGGTCATCCGCCGCGGCTGGAAGAGGACAAGGAATCGCACCGAGGAGATTCAACATCTCGGCGAGCACGTAGACGTTCGAGTTGACGATCGTACCGGGTGCCAGCTCCTCCCCCAGAGCCTTGAGCTCGTCTCCGGTCGAGAGTAAAGCGACCCGGGGCTGGCGGTATACCCGCACGCGGGCAACGTTCTGGCTCGCCAGCAACCCGATCTCTCCGGGCCACAGTCGGTCGCCCCGACGTAGAATCGTCTCCCCGCTTCGGACGTCGCTTCCCTGTGCACGGACGTGCCGCCCCACGGTCGACGGTTCGAAGATGTCGACCTCCTCCCCGCTTCGCTTCGTGTCTTCTTGGATGACGACGGCGTCTGAGCCCGGAGGCATCGTGGAGCCCGTGAAGATCCGGCAAGCGGTCCCGAGCTCGAGCTCCGACGGAACGCCTCCTCCCGCGCGTGACTCGTCGCTGACCGGCAGCCGCACCGGGGTCTCGGTCGAAGCCGAGGCAACCTCTACCGCACGCACCGCGTATCCGTCCATGGCGCTATTGTCGAAGGGTGGGGAATCGAGGTCCGCGACCACATCCGATGCGAGGTAGCGCCCCGCGGCCTCGGTCAATGGGATCTCTTCTTCGCCCAGAGTCGGGAAGGCGGGAAGCATCGACTTCAGAGCCTCGGCGATCGATCGCATCGACGCGGAGCCTAGCACGCGCGGTCGATCATCCGTCAGGTGGGGCAGACGCGGTTTCGCCCAGATCGCTTCGCTTCGTAGAGCTTTCGGTCAGCGTCCCGCAAGAACTCGTTGCACCGCCAATCCGCCTCCAGCTCGGACACGCCACAGGAAACCGTGACTTGAATCTCATCATCCTCGAACACGAACGCCTCGTCCTCGATCATCTGCCGAAGCTGTTGCGCGATCAAGATCCCGCCCCTGAGCTTGGTCTCGGGCAGGACGATGGCGAACTCCTCTCCGCCATACCGGGCGATGACGTCGTCAGGGCGCAGGCGGCTTTTCGCAAGCTGGGCTACTTCCTTCAGCACCTGGTCTCCAGCCAAATGTCCCAAGGTGTCGTTGACGTCTTTGAAGTGGTCGATGTCGATCATGACGAGGGTGAGCGGGCGAGCATGACGAGTCGCTCGTGAGATCTCGCGTTCGAGTTGCTCGATGAGATAGCGCTTGTTGTGGATGCTCGTGAGCCCATCCATGATAGTCATTCGATAGATCGTCTCGTGGTACTGGGACTCGAGGTCGCTTCCACTCAAGAACTTCAAGATGGTGTCGCCGATCTTGATCTGATCGCCGCGGCGAAGGGCGTGGTCGTGCACGATCTCATCATTGACGTACGTCCCGTTCGTCGAGTTCATGTCTACCAGGAAGTGCTCGCCGTTCCGAACCTCCACCCGCGCATGCCGCCGGGAGACGCTGTCGTTGTCGAGGATGATCGTGTTCTCGCCTCCGCGCCCGAGCTTCACCGCCCCGCCTGCCAAGGAGAAACGCTTCCCGAGCTCTCTCGAGTTCACCGTGTAGATGATCACCAAGCAGTCCTGGCCGTCTCCGTTCTTGATGCGGACGTCGGGATAGGGCGTGACCCTGGTTTTGATCTCACTTGGCACGGGAGTCGGCAGGCGGCGGAGGTTGGGGGTTCCGCCCTCTCCACTCAGAGTAGAAAGGGGCCCTTTCACAGTCAATAGCGCTGGATGAACCGCATGTTGCGCTGGTTGATCCACACATGCGCGAGCACAGGGCCCCAGAGCACGCCGGTCAGCTCGAATATCGCGCCAAGAAGGACGCCCATGACGAATGCCCACACCGACCATGCCAAGAACACGCGCTTAGGACCTACATGCACCGCACCGAAAATTAGAGATGTAAGCCACAACCCGAGCACCGGTTGCATCGCGCCACGAAAGAAGAGCTCTTCCGCAAATCCAGACGAGAGCGCGAGCCAGGTGGTCTGTCGGGGCGGTAGCTCGCCCAGGATCGAGGCGAGCTCACGATGAAGGTCGCGTGCCCACTGCGTGCGCCCGACGAGCTGACGCGTGATTGCAACCACTACGACACCGAGCACGAGCCCGAGCGTGAGAGAGACCAGAAGTCGCGTCGCGTATGGGCAGGTCATCCAGGTCGCGTGCAGCTCCCAGGCATGACGGTCGTCGCTCAACCACGCCCAAAGCAAGGCGATCAGCGTCAGCGGAAGATAGACGACGGCGGCGAGAATCGAGATACGAGCGTGCGATGGCAAGGCCGAGCGGGATGTATCAAAGTGACAATCGAGCGGCAATGGGAAGCAGCCACGCAATTGACATGCCCGTGAGAAGCGGAGTACTAGCCAGGGCCATACGCCCATGAGCGGTCATCCAGGCGAAGACGTCGCAAAGATCCTCGTGGTGGACGACGAGGTTGTGATCCGTGAGATCCTCGCGGATTTTCTCTCTATGGAAGGGTTCTACGTGCGTACCGCGGAGGATGGCGGAAGCGCTTTGGTGGAGCTGTCACGCGATCGCTTTGATCTCGTCCTGAGTGACCTGAAGATGCCCAACATGGGAGGGCTCGAGCTCCTCAGCGCGATCCGCAAACATACGCCTCACGTGGTCACGATCATCATGACGGGGTTCGGAACGGTCGAAACCGCGATCGAGGCAATGAAGCAGGGTGCCTACGACTACGTGCTCAAGCCCTTCAAGGTGGAGGAGGTAGTGCACACGATTCGCCGCGGCCTCGAGAAACAGCGGCTCCAAGCCGAGAATTTCCGCCTGAAAGAAGCGCTTTCACTTTACAAGGTGAGCGAGGCGATTGCCGCCAGCTTATCTCTCGAGCAAGTGGTTCACACGCTGAGCCGCGCCGCGATCGACGAGATCGATTCCGACATGGTGTTCGTGCTTCTGAGCGACGGCGGCAAGAGCTTCTATCGGAGAACGACCGAGCTCGGCCCGAACTTTCGTCTCCGTCGTGAATCAGATGCGCTGAGCATCCCGGCCCTCTCCGAACACTTCTTACACGCCCCAGCCCTCCTCGAGCACGGCGAGCGTGCGTGGCGCTTTTTCGAAAAGGTCGGCGAAGAACCGAAGCCGCAGTCCCTGGCCGTGGCCCGGCTGACAGCTCGGGGGGACACGATCGGCTTCCTCTGCGCCGTGAGCTACTCGGCCGGCAAGCGCTTCGACGAGGGGCAACGGAAGCTCCTCCACGCAACGGCGGACCGAGCCTCTGCCGCGATCGAGAACGCACGCCTCTACGAGGATCTCCAGGCCACCTTCAAGCAGACCATCCGAGGCCTCGCCAGCGCGATCGACAAGATGGACCGTTACACCGCCGGGCACTCGGCGCGGGTGGCCGCCTATGCGCAGATCCTAGCCATCAAGCTAGGCCTCAGCGACGACGAGATCGAAATCGTGCGCCAGTCGGCACTGATGCACGATATCGGCAAGATCGGCTGCGTCATGAACCTCAATAAGCCCGGAAAGCTCTCCCACGAGGAATACGAAATTTTCAAGGAACATCCAGATCATGGACGCGATATCTTACAACCGATCGAGTTTTTGCATCCGCTGATTCCCGGGGTCCATCTTCACCACGAGCGATGGGATGGGCTTGGCTATCCACTCGGGCTCAAGGGCAATGATGTGCCGTTGGTCGCTCGGATCATCGCCGTCGCTGACACCTACGACGCGATGACCAGCGACCGGGCATACCGCAAGGCGCTCGCCTACGACATCGCGATTTCCGAGATCAATCGCTGCGGCGGCACGCAGTTCGACCCCGAGCTGGCCCACGGCTTTCTAGAGTCGATCGACGAGTTTCGCGTCGATGGGCGTTCTCTCGAGGAGTTCCCAGACGTCAAAGAGACCCAGTCGGGGCTCATGGCGCCACGGACGTGATCGCGTCCGACGGTGGGGCGGGCAACGCGAAGGCCGCGCCCCACGACCGCGAGCCTGCCGGAGCGTTCCAACGGCGCGCGATGGCTTTTCGTCCAGGGATCTCGAAACGGGTCACAAGCGTCATTGCACGGGGTCGGACGGGCCTCAGGCGTCGGGGAGCGACCGTGACGAACGTGAGGGTCTGGTCGGGGCCGATCGAAGGGTCCGAATAGTCGAGGTCACCGAGCCCGTCCGCCACGAGGCGGCGTACGATCTTCGGATTTCGAAACGAATGCGTAGTCGTGACGAGCTCGTGATCGTTGGTCATCCAAACGGTGGGCCCTGTCGTCAGCTGTTTGGGATTGCCGAGCTGGTCGCAACCGAGGATGAGTGAGAACAGCGCGGCCAGGGCCAACGGCTGCCTAGGTCGACTCACGGCTTCGCTCCCGCGCCACGTCTCGCTCCGTCGCGACCCCCGGCACGGGAAGCGGGGCTGCCCCCTCTTCTTCCTTGTCCTGCCAGGGGTACTTGATGCGGTTGTGATACGCGTTGCACAGGGTGTCCGTGAGCGTGTTCTGCAACACGCGCAGGTCTTCCATCGTGAGCCCACATTCGTCGAGCTGGCCCTGTCGCAGCTTCACATTCATTACCCGCTGGACGATCGCCTCGAACTTCTCACGCGTCGGCTCGTCGACCGTGCGTGCCGCTGCCTCGATCGCGTCGATCAGCATCAAGATCGCGGTCTCTTTGGTCCGTGGCCTCATTCCTGGGTAACGAAACGCAGCATCGGAAAGCCCCTTTGGGTTCCCTTGCTCTAGGCACTTATGCCAGAAGTACTCGATGACGCTCGTCCCATGGTGGGTGTAGGCGAACTCGACCACGGGCTCAGGAATGCCGCCCTCTCTCAAGATGCGGGCCCCTTCGACGACGTGCGCCATGATCGCATCCGCGCTGACGTCTGGCTCGAGGTCGATGTGGGGCGTCGGTTCGCCGGGCGACAGGTTCTCGATGAAGTACTTCGGCTGAATCGTCTTGCCGAGGTCGTGGTAGTAGGCACCGACACGGGTAAGCAACGCGTTAGCACCGATGGCGGCTGCTGCCCCTTCGGCGAGGTTGGCCATTGCGCGCGCGTGCTGCCACGATCCGGGGGCCTCACGGGCCATCTTGCGAAGGAGCGGGTGGTCGACGTCGGTGAGCTCTTGCAGCCTTCCACGCGTTACCACGCCGAGCGTAGTCGTAGCGAGCCGCTGGAAGAGCACGGCGAATACGCCCGATATCATGCCGCCGGCGATCGTAGAAAGCAGCGTCGATTCGTCCAAGCTAGCCACGTCCCCGATCACGTCGATCTCGTTACCCACCGACAGGGCCACGCTGATCAGCACCAAGGCCCCGAAGAGCCCTGCCATCGTCCCAGCCACCAACATGTGCGTTGCATGCTTGCGATCATGAAAGAAGATCACGACGCCGAGCGAGGTAGCGAGGTACGCGACCACAACCGGCATCGTGAAGTGCACGAACGATGAAACGACGAGCGTGGTCACCAAGCCCGATGCGATGGCCGTCCCCCGATCGAAATATAGGGCGGCCCACAAGGGCACCATCGCAAGCGGGAGTACGTACGGGGACAATCCCGTGAACAGGAGCAGTAGCTTGGCCCCCATACACGTAACGCATACCAGCACCAGGAGACCGGCTTGTGTGCGCAGTAGTGTTCCCCGCCCTCCAGTGAATATCCGAAGGAACGCTAGAAAGATGTACGCGATGAGGAAGTAGCTGATCCACACGCCGAATAAGGTCGAGCGCGCCGGTGGTCGCCGGCCTCGTTCAAAGGCTCGCACGATGCGCTGTTCGTCGAGGTCGTCGACGACCTGTCCCCGCTGCACGACGAGAGGCTCCGGGAAGCCACGATGGCGAAGCGCCTTAGCACTCGGGAGATAGTTGTTGGGAATCCGAAGCGTGACCGGGGCGGGCTCCACCGGGTCGACGCGTAGTGGCTCGACTACCACCTCGACCTGGCTGACCAGGGTGATGATCGACGCAAACACTGCGCTCAAGATCAAGCCCGAGGTGCGACCAGCGATGAGGCGTGTGCGGAGCATCGTGAGCGGAAGGGCCCGCCTAGGCGAACCCTAGTGAGCGGCCTCCTTGGATTCAAGCACGCGTTTGCTCTGCCCCACCATCTCGTCCGGGCCTTCGAACGAGAGGATACCGAATCGAGGTGACGCTGGACGATTCTCCGAGCTGAACGCCTGCCACGGGATCGCCATCTCGACGGTGTAGCCCGCATCGGGCTCCAGGTCATCGATCGTGCCTCGAAGCGTCAGGGTCGATCATCAGCTCAACGCTATCGTCGCGATTTTCGTCGCGATTTCTTCTGCATCTTTCGTTTGGACTTCTTCTTGCTCTTGTTGACGATTCGCCGCTCGGTCGAGTTCGGCCCCAAGCCGCCTTGTTCGGCGACTGCCGCTTGCAACAGCGAATCCGCAAGATTCGCCATCATCGGATTGCCTTCGAGGCCGCCGGTTTGAATCGCGTCGCGCAGCCGGTTCGCCGACGCCAACTGCTTCATCCCGGGGATCTTCGATAGCATCCCCGCCTGTGAGCCGATGCTGCCCATCATCTGCCGCATGAATGCAAAGCGTTGAAGAATCTCGGCGACCTGCTTTTCGGTGGTACCCGATCCCTTGGCGACACGAACGAGCCGAGTGGGTTGCTTTTCGAACAGATCGGCCTTGGCTCGCTCTTGGCGAGTCATCGAGCTGACGATGGCCTTGATCTGGCCGATCTCCCGCTCATCGACTTGGAAGCCGTCGGGCACGCTGTCCGCGAAGAACGGGACCTTGTCGAGCATGTCCTGAAGCGGCCCCATGTTCTGCAGCATCTGTAGCTGGTCGAGGAAGTCGTCGAGAGTAAACTGGCCGCGCAACATGCGCTTCGCGTCTTCTTCGGCCTTCTTTTCATCGACGACCTCTTCGAAGTCCTGCATCAAGCCGACGACATCGCCCATGCCGAGAATGCGGCTCGCCATGCCCTCAGCTCGGAACTCTTCGAGGCGGTCGAGCGTTTCGCCGGTGCCGACGAATTTTACCGCCGTCCCGGTGACGTTCTTGATTGAAATCGCCGCACCGCCGCGTGCGTCACCGTCGAGCTTGGTCAGGATCACGCCGCTCAGCTCGAGTTGTTGGTGAAACGCCTTGGCGGTCTTGACCGAGTCTTGCCCGATCATCGCATCGACCACGAGGAAGACGTTCTGAGGCTCGACCGACGATCGAATCTCCGACAGCTCCTGCATGAGGCGCTCGTCGATCGCGAGCCGGCCCGCCGTGTCGTAGATGACGGTGTCGCACTTCAGCCGTTTGGCTTCGGCGAGACCACGTTTGCAGATCTCGATTGGCAAACCGCCAGGGATCGAAAAAACCGGTACGTCGATCTGCTCACCGAGGACCTGGAGCTGCTCGATGGCGCCTGGCCGAGCGATATCGGCGGCGACGAGAAGGGGCTTGCGGGCGTTACTCGCCTCGAGAAGACGGGCGAGCTTGGCCGCGGTGGTCGTCTTACCGGAACCCTGAAGGCCCACCATCATGATGCCGGTCGGCTTGGGTTTTTTCGCGAACTCGACCGCTTCCCCTTCGAACGCCATCATCGACTCGAGCTCGTCCTTGCAGATCTTCACGAACTGCTCGGCAGGGCCAACTTTGATCTTGCGGCCCTTCGTTTTGGTGGCGGTCTGGACCACCTGGCCGACGGCCTTTGCCTTCACGCTCGCGAGAAATGCTTTTGTCACCCCGAACTCGACGTCGGCTTCGAGCAGTGAAAGGCGCACGTCGCGGAGCGCTTGATCGATGTTCTCTTCGCTTAGCTCGGTCACACCTGCCAAGCGATTACGGGCGTTTCGAAAGCCCTTTGTCAGCGTCTCAAACATCAGGGATGCGGCTCCGGCGCGTAGCACGTGCCGAAGCGGCCGCGCAACCTCTTAGCACCTTGACCGCGGCTGGCGACCGTTGGATGGTCCCCGCGCATGCCGGAGGCGTTGCCTAGGAAAGGGGATCCCGAGGCGATCTACGTGATCGACATCAGCTCGTACGTGTTTCGCGCCTATCATGCGCTGCCCCCACTCTCGAATAGCAAAGGGGAGCCTACACACGCGGTCGCCGGGGTCTCAGGAATGCTCTTCAAGCTCCTCCGCGAGCGAGAACCAAAGGGCGTCGTGGTCGCCATGGATTCCCGAGAGGGCTCGTTCCGAAAGGATCTCTACGAGCCGTACAAGGCCAATCGGCCACCGGCGCCACCGGACCTCAAGCAACAGATGATTCGGGTTCGGGAGATGGTCGAGGCGTGGGGCATGTCGCCGATCGAAGCGGCCGGATACGAGGCGGACGACATCATCGCCACCCTGGTTGCGCAAGCGCGGAAGAAGGGCCTTCGAGTCGTGATCGTCAGCGCCGACAAAGACCTGTTGCAACTCGTCGGACCGGACGTCGTCATGTACGACACGATGCGGGACAAGGTGTTCGGCCCGGAGGAGACGCGGGAAAAGTTCGGCGTCGAGCCCAACCAAGTCCGTGACCTGCTCGCTTTGATGGGCGATAGCTCGGACAACGTCCCTGGTGTCCCGTCAGTCGGCCAGAAGACGGCGGCGAAGCTCCTGCAGGATTGGGGCACGCTCGACGGGGTCTACGAGCACCTCGACGAGATCACGCGCAAGGCGCTCAAGGAGAAGCTCGCCACGCATCGTGCGGAGGCCGAAATGTCCCGTGATCTGGTGACCCTTCGCGATGATCTCGCGATCGATCCCGAAGTGATATCCCGCAAATACGACGGCGGGAACACGGCTGCCCTTCGTAGCCTGTTCAGCGAGCTCGAGTTTACGAGGCTATTGGCACAGCTCGACCCCGCACCGGTTGTCGCGGGACACTACGAAACCGTCACCACCATGGATGGGCTTCGCCGAATCGCCAGCGCGGTACGCGAGTCGGGCACGTTGGCGCTCTACACCGTCATGGACATCGAGGATCCGATTCGCGCTGAGCTGGTGGGCGTTGCGGTGAGTTGGCTCGAAGGCGTGAGTGCATACGTCCCGCTCGGGCATCGGTACATCGGTGCGCCCGATCATCTTGCTTGGGACGAGGCCGGCCATGTGTTGAAGCCGCTTCTCGAGAACTCGCTCATCCCCAAGCTCACCCTCGCCAAACGCGAGGCGGTGTTCTGGGCGCGCCGCGGCGTGAAGCTTCGCGGCGTCCGCTTCGACCCGGCGCTTGCCAGCTATCTCTTGGACCCGGCTCGGCATGCACATCGGCTCGAGGACGTCGCGCGGCAGGAGCTGGACGGAGAGCTGACAGCAGAGGAGGCGGTGCGCGGGAAGGGCAAGAAGGCGCACACGTGGGATGAGGTGGAAGTCGAGGCGGTCGCGCCGTATGCCAACGAGCGAGCCGACTTTACATTCCGCCTGAGCGAGCTCCTCACCCCAAGGATGCACGAAGGGGAGTTCGAGCGACTCTTCTACGACATCGAGCTGCCCCTGGCCGGCGTGTTGGCGACGATGGAGCTGCATGGCATCCGGGTGGACACCGAGCTCCTCGAGAGCCTTTCGGGAGAGGCGCAGGGCGAGCTCGAGCGGCTCCACGCCCTTTGCGTCGAGCTTGCCGGTCGTGAGTTCAACGTATCGTCCCCTCGGCAGCTCGAGACCATCCTGTTCGACGAGCTCGAGCTGCCCGTCGTCAAGAAGACGAAGACCGCGCGCTCGACCGACCAAACCGTTCTGGAAGAGCTTTCCGGTATGCACCCACTGCCGGCAGCCATCCTCGAATACCGCTCCGTTTCGAAGCTCAAGAGTACGTATCTAGACGCTTTACCGCGAGAGGTGAATTCCGAGACCGGGCGGATTCACACCCGTTACAACCAGCTCGTAGCCGCCACCGGACGGCTTTCCTCGAGCGACCCAAACCTTCAGAACATCCCCATTCGCACCGCGATGGGGCGGCGGGTCAGGGACGCCTTCATCCCGGAAGCAGGGTGGTCGATACTGTCGGCGGACTACTCCCAGATCGAGCTCCGGGTCCTTGCCGACCTCAGCCGGGACTCGGCCCTGGTCGAAGCATTTTCGAGGGATGACGACGTTCATGTGCAGACCGCCTGCGCTCTGTTCGGAGTCGAGCCCGATGAGGTCACCAAGGAGATGCGGGGACAGGCGAAAACGGTGAACTACGCCGTCATCTATGGGCAGACGCAGTTTGCACTGGCGCAGAATCTCAAGATCGAGCGGAGCGAGGCCAAGCGCTACATCGACGCCTTCTTCGACCAGTACGCCGGTGTGAAGGCCTTCCTCGACGATGTCGTCGAACAGGCGCGCGGCAACGGCTTTGTCACGACGCTCCTCGGTCGACGCCGCACGCTCCCCGACATCCGAAGTCGCAACCACAATCTCCGCGCCGCGGCCGAGCGCATCGCACGCAATACTCCGATACAAGGCACCGCCGCCGACATCATGAAAGTCGCGATGGTTCAAATTCAGAGGGGCCTCGAAAAGGAGCGCATGAAAAGCCGCATGCTGTTGACGGTCCATGACGAGCTCGTATTCGAATCACCCCCCGATGAGCAAGAAACGCTCGAAACGATGGTCCGCGAGCGCATGCAAAACGCAGTACCCCTGTCGGTCCCGCTGCCGGTCGAGGCGGGGTGGGGGGACAGCTGGGGGGCGGCGCACTAGTCAGCGACAGTGTCAGTGCCAGCGACGGCGACAGCGTCAGTGCGAGCGACGGCGCCAGTGACAGTGTCAACGCGACCGTGAACGGGATCGCGAACGCTACCGTGAAAGACGGCAACACCGGCTTAGGACCCCGATCGTGGGTGTCGACAGCATCTATCCACCTCCACGCCGTCCGTAAACCTCTTCGCAACTTTCCTTCGGGCTTTGATGGATTACGACGCGGGCGGTTGTTTCCTTCCGGGTGCTGTGCCCACAAGATGCTGGAGGGTACCAGTCTTATGCCGTGCCTCCGAGCGGAAGAAGATCCCACCGAGGCACATGGCCGTGATCGCGATTGGCGTCGCTCCGGGAGCATAAGCTTAAGAGAAGGGCTAGGGCTAGGGGCGCGGTGTCGGTGGAGTGCCTAGGCGGGGACGGCGGGCAGGTCTCTTCGGCATGGGCTCCGTTATGCCTGTCAACCATGTAGTGAGTCAGTGTCAGCCCCTTAGTGAGTCTGAACTGTCAGTCATCTAACGGGTCCATACACCTTCGTTGAGTTCGGCGTGGCGGGTTGCTTTGGCCTGATCGCTACAGGAGAGATTGATGGTCTATTTGGCACCGCTACAACACAGCCTGGAGGACCCAACACCGGCGCTACCAAGAATTTCGGACAAGTGGTCTGCGACGCGGTGGACGCTTGCGGACTTTGCCCGGCGGCGCTTACGCAGGGCGTTTGCATAATGACCTGCATGCCCTGATTCGCTCGGCACAGAAAACGACGCATCGTCGAGGGAGGCGCCCCAGCTTCGGCCGGGGCGCTTCCACTTACACAGGCGCTGACACTGACCTGTCGCTGCCGCTGACTCTGGCGCTGACACTGACCCCGCAGCGGCATCGCCTACCACCAGCGCCGGCGCCACTCCCTCGAGGACAACGGTTCCGTCGCTTCGCGTCACTGCTCTTTTCGGCGTCGTGTGAGAATCGCGCCAGCCACACCTCCGAGGATCAGCACACTCGAGACGCCGAGCCGCATCGTCGGCTCCTCCGCGAGGAAAGCGATCCCGCCGGCGGCCGCGATAACGGGCACGGCGAGTTGCACGATGGCGGCCCGAGTCGCCGTGAGGCCCCGCAAGGCCATGTACCAAAGCACGTACCCAAGCCCGGAGGTCACCGCTCCCGATACCAGCGCCAAGATCACGCCACGCCGCTCGGCGTGAAGCGAAGCCCACGCGATGGCGACGCCGAGGAGGGCCAGTGGCACGGCGCGGACGAAGTTTCCCGCGGTGGCCGCCACAGGCGTCACGTTGTCCCTTCCGCGCACCGAGTAGATCCCCCAACCGATCCCCGAAGCAAGCATGAGGGCCACACCGACGGGATCGGGCGCGGTCAACCCTGGGAGCACCAAGTACACGAGCCCGCCCATCGCGATGAGAAGCCCAAGCCATTCGCCGAGCTGTGGTCGCTCACCAGAGAGAAGGCCACCCCCAATCATGGTGGCTTGCACGGCGCCGAATAGAATCAAGGCACCAACGCCCGTCTCGAGCGAAACATAGGCAAGCGAGAAGCCGATGGCGTAAACGAACAACGCAAGGCTTGAGCGCCACGAGCCAGCAGGCTGTTCCTTTCGTCGCGGTTCAGCGACGAACGCCGACAGCGGAACCAGCACCGCGGCCCCGCTCGCCAGTCGTATTGCAGTGAAGCCCACCGGGTCGATCAGATCCGGGGCAAGCGCCATCCGACAAAACAGAGAATTCGCCGCGAAGGCAATGAGGGTAACTACGGTGAGAACCACAATCATGCGGCTGACCCTGACCCTGACGCTGTCGCTGACGCTGGCACTGTCGCTGGCCCTGACGCTGACCCTGCCACGGTCCCCGCTCCCCCCCCTACGGGCAGCCCTCCAGGCAGATCCGATATTCGCTCTCGCACGCCGCCTTGCAGGCCTTGTCTCTTAGCTCGCAGTAGTTGGTGCACTCGCGCCACCGGTCGTTGCAAAGCGGGTCGCAACCGGAGGTGTGGTACTTGCCGGGGGGAGCGGGCGGATATTCATGCTCGAGCTTGGGGACCGGCTCCGCCAGCGCGTTCGGCAGCGGACGGGTTGAGTCGTCGACCGCGAGCTGCTGTAGGCGTTGCTCGGCGAAAGTGATACGTTCCGGGGGCTGGTCTTTCGAATGGGTCTCGAGCCAACGGCTCCAACACTCGCGACGAGTGTCGGGGCTCACCGAAGGATCGTGGTCAGCAGCGTAACAGCGTTCGTAGTACTCGGTGTTTTCGCGGGCGTATTTTAGGCCGGGTCCGCATGCGATCGACGCCAACAGGCAGCAAGGAACAACTAAGCGAACCATGACGGCGGAAGGTATCACCGTGGACGAAACCAACCAAGCGCCCATCACGGGGTGGGGCACCTTCGAGGCGCCCGGGCTCGGGACCCTTTGGCTCGTCTGGACCGACGTCGGATTGCTGCGGATTTCCTTTCGACGGCCCGACGAGGTGGGCGCTCAGGAGCTCGATATCCCCGCGAAGTTCGCCGAACCACTGAGGCGGTATTTCAAGGGCGAGCCGGAGGACTTCGCGGAGGTCGCGTTAGATCTGCGCGGGACCGACTTCCAGACCCGCGTGTGGAGTGCTCTACGGCGAATCCCGTGGGGTCGCGTTCGTACGTACGGCGGCATCGCGCAGGACATCGGCTCACCCCGCGCGATGCGTGCCGTCGGACAAGCCAATCATGTGAACGCCATTCCGATCGTCGTCCCGTGCCACCGTGTGGTCGAGGCGGGGCATCACCTGGGTGGCTATGGAGGCGGTGCCGAGCGCAAGCAGTTCCTTCTCGAGCTCGAGGGCGTCCGGTTCCACGAGGGGGTCGTGCAGCCAGGCCAGATGGAGCTTTTTTGAAACCTATCTGACGCTGTTTAGGCGTTCAGAGTCGGGCTGCAATGAGGCACCCGAGAGCCAAGACTCCTGAAGCGAGGCTCACCTTGTCGCGAACCGCAAAGAGGACCGGGTCGTCGTGCATCTCACCGCGCGCGGCGAGAAACCAAATTCGCATGACCCAGTACATCAGGATCAAACAGATCCCCCAGAGCGCCTGTGGCGTCGAGTAGTAGGTCAGAATCGATGGGCTGTGGATGTACAGCGCGAACACGAGGACCGCCAAGAGCCCGGAAGCCGGCCCGATCGAAGTCACGACAGGAATGTCGACCAGCATGTAGTTCCGGCCTCGAAGCACCTGCTCGTTGTTGTGCTGCAGTTGAATGAGCTCGGAGTACCGCTTCACGAATGCGAGGCTGGTGAAGAAGAAGATCGAAAACGCCAGCAACCAGAACGAGAGCTCGACCTGGACCGCCACGCTACCCGCCATCACCCGATATGTGAAAAGCAACGCGAGCGCGAGCACGTCGACGAGGAGCCGCTGCTTCAAGTAAAGCGTGTAAAACGTCGTAAGGGCGATGTATCCGAAGATGACCCACACGAATTCGGGATTCACGAATCTCGTCGCCAGGAAGAGCGACAACGTGAAGCTCGCGGCCATCAACACCAGACCCTCGGGGATGGCGAGCGCGCCTGAAGCCAAAGGACGCTTGCGTTTGGTGCGATGTCGGCGATCCGCGGGCAGGTCTATCAAATCGTTGAGGATATAGATCGAAGAAGCGCAGAAACTGAACGAGAAAAACGCCATCACCGCGTCGAACACGAGTGCCCAGTCGTCGTACTCGTGCGCGAAGTACAGAGGAACGAAAAGCAAGAGGTTCTTGGCCCATTGATGAGGGCGAAGCTCCTTCAGGGCAGCCATCCACTTGTTAGGGCGCTCCGATACAACCGTCACTTTAGAGACGGCCTGCTCTGCGCTTCGTCGCGTGCGAGAGCTAGGCGCCACGATGATCGCCTCGCCAGCGGCCTTCCAGACCGGGACATCGGCAGCCGCGTCGCCGATGTACTGAAAGCCCTCGCGACCGAACCGTGTTGAGAGAAGCTCGGCCTTCCGTTCGGCTTTCAGGTTCTGTCGACCGTCACTGCCGACCGCCTCGTCGAAGACGTCGACGTGCGCCGCGACCGCTGCTGCGGTGGCCTGATCCGAGGCGGTAACCAAGAGAACGGGACGTCCCGCCTGCCGCGCGTTTCGCGCCAACTCGAGGACCTCTTCCCGGTACGGAAGCGCCGCAGGGTCGATCGGCGCATGCACGGACAGATAGCGCTTGAACTTGGGACGCCCGCCGAACAGCGCGAAGATCAGGGCAAACACCCGGTGAGGCGCCGTCTTCAGCAGAACCAGGAACGACTCCCAAAGCGTATCGGTCGCCACCAGCGTGCCATCCAAGTCCACGCATAATGGCCGTGTTACATCGGCGGATTGGGATGGTGGCTTATCCACTTAAACTCCACGGTGCCATTAGAGACGGCTCAGCGCCACTTCCAGTTGCTCCCTCTTCAGGCGGAGCTCGGAGGCATTCCGCTCGGACTTCTCAACCACCGCGGCCGGTGCGCGCTCGACGAAACTCGGATTTCCCAGCTTCTTTTCGACAGTAGTGAGCTCCTTGTCGATCTTGTTGAGCTCTCTCTGAAGGCGCTCTCGTTCCTTTGCAGTGTCGATAACGTTGGGGACAACGGCCTGAACCCCCGGATTCACGAACACGGCAGCGTTCTCGAAATGCGAGCCGACGTCGTCGAGCCTACTGGCCTGGGGCTCGAAGTGCATCACGCATCCTGCCAGTGTTTCGATCGTTCTGCGTTCCTCTTGGAGCACCAATCGTTTCGCATCGTCCTCGGTGTGCCAGTGGACCGCGACCTTTCGGCTCCTAGGGATGTCGTGCTCGGCGCGAATCGTCCGCGCGCTACCGATGAAGACCTGGACAACTTCGAAATCCCGCTCGGCTTCTCGATCGACACGCGCGTCGACGAGCGGGGAAGGATATCGCGAGATCATGATGCTGGCGCGCGCACCGTCCCATTTGGGAACGCGCTGCCAAATTTCTTCCGTGATGTGGGGCATCATCGGATGCAAGGCACGGAGGACGGTCTCGAGCGTGTGCACGAGTGTGGCTTCCGTTTCGCGAACCAGCGACGCATCGCCGCTGTCGAGAGCCGCTTTGCTCACTTCGAGGTACCAGTCGCAAAACTCGTCCCACAGGAAGTGATAGAGCGCACCCGAGGCGTCATCGAGACGATAGGCATCGAGGCCTGTCGAAGCCGCGTTGAGCGCCTGGTAGAGCCGGGAAAGGATCCAACGGTTCGCGAGCGCTCTAGGCTGAGGACACCCCTGAGAGGCCACAGCATTCGAGTTGCCGAGTCGCATCAGGGCGTACCGCGACGCGTTCCAGAGCTTGTTCGCGAAGTTCCGGTAACCCTCGATACGCTTGATCGACAGCGCGATGCGCCGCGATTGAGGCGAGTAGCTGAGCAGCGTCATTCGGAGGGCATCTGCTCCGTACGCCGCAAAGCCGTCGGGGTACGTTTTCTCGAGGTACTTCAGGCCGGCTGGGGAGGCGCCTGATTCTCTCGACTTATCGAGAAGCTGATCGAGTGTTGCGCCCTGGATCACGTCGAGTGGGTCGATGACGTTGCCCTTCACCTTGCTCATCTTTTCGCCACGCTCGTCGGTCACCAAACCCGCCAGCAGCACCCGGGTGAACGGTACTTCGCCCATGAAATGAAGGCCCATCATGACCATTCGGGCGACCCAGAAGAAAATGATGTCGTAGCCCGTTTCCATGTCCTGCGTCGGGTAGAAGCGCCGTAGAGCGAAGGTGTCGTCTGGCCAGCCGAGCGTCGAGAAAGGCCAGAGCGCGGAGCTGAACCACGTGTCGAGAACGTCTTCGTCTTGCCGCAGTGATTCGTGGCCGCACGCGCTGCACGCGGTCGGATCCTCGCGGGACACGGTCACCTCGTCGCACGAGTCGCAGTACCATGCCGGGATGGGGTGCCCCCACCAAAGCTGGCGCGAGATACACCAGTCTTCGATGTTCCTGAGCCAATGAAAGTACGTCTTGGTCCATTCGGCGGGAAGGATTTGAATCGCCCCGTCCTCGACCGCTTGGATCGCGGGCCCGGCAAGCGGTTTCATCTTCACGAACCACTGCGTCGAGATGATCGGTTCCACGATGGTTCCCGACCGCTGGGAGCGCGGCAGTGTCATCAGGTGTTTCTTGCTGCCGCGGGCAAGGCCGAGATTCTCGAGCTCCTTCTTCACCGCTTTGCGGGCCGCGAACCGTTCGAGCCCCTGGAAGGCCCCGGCGTTCTCGTTGAGCGTTCCGTCCAGGTTGAGGATGTTGATCTCCTCGAGCCCATGGCGCTTCCCAGTGGCGAAGTCGTTTGGATCGTGTGCGGGCGTCACCTTCACGACGCCGGTCCCAAAATCGGGGTCCACGAGCTCCGCATCCAAAACGATGGGAATCAGTCGATCGACAAACGGGTGTCGCAGGTATTTACCGTGGAGGCGTCGGTATCGCTCGTCGTCCGGATGAACGGCTACCGCGGTGTCGCCGAGCATGGTTTCGGGTCGCGTCGTCGAGACCACGACCTCGCCGTCCCCGTCCGCCAATGGATACGCGAAATCGAACATCTCGCCTTCGACGCCCTCTTCTTGGTCGACTTCGAGGTCCGACAAAACCGTCCGCGACTCCACGTCCCAGTTCACCAGGCGCGTGTCGCGGTAGATCAATCCCTCTTCGTAGAGTCGAACGAACGACTCTCGGACGGCACGGACCATGTCCGGATCCATGGTGAACTTCGTCCGCGGCCAATCGCACGAAGCGCCCATCTTGCGTAGCTGCTCAAGAATCCGGCTGCCGGACTGTTCCTTCCACTCCCACACGCGTTCGATGAAGGCTTCGCGGCCGAGGTCGTGACGTGTCAGCCCTTCTTCCTTGAGCTGCCGTTCAACGACGAGTTGGGTCGCGATGCCAGCGTGATCGATACCGGGCACCCAAAGCGTGTTGTAGCCCTGCATGCGCTTGTGACGGCAGAGCACGTCTTCGAACGTGGTGCGACAGGCGTGGCCCATGTGGAGCGAGCCTGTGACGTTCGGTGGGGGAATCGCCAACGTGTAGGTTTCACGTTGGTCATCAGGGTCTTCCGAAGCCGCGAAATACCCCGAATCTTCCCAAAATTCGTACCAGCGCGTCTCGGCCTTGGTGGGCGAGTACGTCTTGGGCATCTCGTCCGACTTGTCGCTCATCCGAGCGACCCTGTGCGGCGAAATCGCGAGGCAGTCAAGCCTCAGTCGCCGACGAGGCGGTGCAATTCCTCACGGATCATCGCTTCGGCGAGCTCGGGCACGACCTCCCAGACGACTCGTTCGACGACCTCGGCGGAAAGCTTGAGTACCCCTTCGACTTGATCGGAGGTCAGACCAAGCGCCTCTAGCCGTTGGATGACGGAATGTGAGAGCGCTTCGGACGTGGCAGCCGACTGCGGTGGTCCCGCAGCTTGAGACTTCAGCCTCGGCAGCGTGGCTGCAGGCGGAGCAGACAAAGCCGCAGGAAGCGAGGATGCGGACGCCGGCACAACGGACACCGTGGCTCCCGAGAGCGGTGTTGGCGCCAGCGGTCGGGTGGACTGGATCGCAGGCGCAGGACCGCCGACCGGCAACGGCGGAGGCGTGGGGCGATATGCCGGGGTCGAGATCGGCTGCGGCGTCGCGGGGCGCGCCACCGGAATTGAAGGAGCCTCGGAAAGGGCGTCGGCCCGTCCGGCCAAACCGTTAGCTTTGTCGATCGCCTCTTGCGTATCGAACGGCTTGAGGAGGTGCTCATCGGCCCCGACCTCGGCAGCACGCGCTTCGTCGAGAGGTCGATGTTGGCTCGCCATCAAGATGACGGCGGTGCCTGCGAGCTGCGGATCGGCTTTGATCGCGCGCGTTACCTCGTATCCATCGATGCCCGGCAACGACGCGTCGATGAATGCAACGTCCGGCGCGAAGTCTCGGCCTTGCTGGAGCGCTCTCTCACCGCTCTCAACGGCTAACAACTCCGCGTCCTCCCCCGCGAAAGTCATCTCCATGACCTTACGCATCGTCACGCTGTCTTCGACGATTAGAATCCTCATCAACCCCAAGCCCCGTTCACTTAGATGTATGCTCGGTGACATACGCGATCGGCACCTTGCCGGTCAAGAAGCGGTGTCACCGAGTTGACCGCTACAACGCTCACCGGTAGGGATCCTAGGTGTCGGATTCGCACCTACGCCGACTCTACGTCGAGCGGGCCCCGAGAGCCCCCGAAGGGCGTTTTTCGCTCGATAGCCTGGCCCGCGGAAACGGCCCCCTGGAGCTGGATATCGGGTTCGGGCGGGGGCAGTCCCTCCTCGAGCGCGCAGAAGCTGCGCCCGATAGCCGAATCGTCGGAATCGAGGTGAAGTCCAAATGGGCCTACAAGGTCCAGCAGCGGCTCGAAAAGGATGGGGTGTCGAACGTTCAGGTGCTGTGCGGCGACGCTCGCGAGATCCTCAAGCGGGCTGAACCGGGGGAAGTAGTCGACAAGGTCGCGCTCCACTTTCCGGACCCTTGGTGGAAGAAGCGCCACCAGAAGCGCCGCGTCATCGGCGAGGCCTTGCTGGTCGAGCTCCGGCGCCTCATGCGCCCGGGGGGCGAGCTCTTCATCCAAACCGACGTGGAGGATCGCGCCGAGCTCTACCTCCAGCAACTTCGGGCCGTCGAGGGGTTCACGCTCGTCGCCGACGGCGGCTTTGTGGACGACAATCCTTTTTTCGCGCGATCGAATCGCGAGCACCGCGCCATCGAGGACGGGCTCCCGGTTTGGCGCATTCTGGCTACGCGCGACGCGGGCTAGCGGAGGGCGATGGCTGCGCAGTCGCGCCGTGTTCGAGCCTCGAGCGCGACCTGACGGTCATCGAGCGACTCGGTGGGCTCGTATCCAGGGATGAAGTATCCAAGGTCGTCCACGATGTCGTAAAGCTCTTCGTCCCGTTCGAGAAGCTCGCAGTTGCGTCGCTTGAGGGCGTCGACCAGGCGCGGGACCGCGTCGAGGCTGTGGGGCTGGGTGTCGTGGAACAGCACGATGCCGCCGCGGTCCCCCGTTTCGCGTTCACGACGCTTCAAAACTCGAAAGAATGTCCGAACGATGTCATCTGCAGTGTCGACCTCCAGATCGCCTGTATAGACAGTCCAGAGCACGCTGGTGTAGCCGTGCGCAGCGAGCAAGTTCTGGACCCTGGCGGAAAGCGCACCTCCCGGGGGTCGAATCAATCGGGGCCGCAACCCGATCGCGTTTTTGATCTTGCTCTCGCTGAGGGCGAGCTCAGCCTCGATCTCGGCGTTGCGCAGGAGGGGAAGCTGTCGATGCGTCTCGGTGTGGTTTCCGATCATATGACCGCGGCTAGCGATCTCTCGGACGATCTCGGTGTGTTCGCGCTCCCACGGATTTCCCCACCCAAAGCTCTCGGTTTTGACGAAAAACACCGCTCGAATGTCGAGCTGGTCGAGGAGATCGAGAAGCTTGGGCGTCGTGCGGCGTGAGGGGCCGTCGTCGAAGCTGAAAAGGATCGTTCGACGTTTGGTGGCGCCGTCGATCGTCAGACCGCCCGGATAGTGTGCGCCGGTCACGTCGCGAGGCGGGGGGCCTGGCTCGTCCCCATGCACCACTTCGAGAGGGACAGGCTCGTTGATGGGTGACAGATCGCCGCGCACCGTCGACACGCGGGTCATAACCGGTAGCGCCTCCATGATCGGCTCTGAGGCACGCCTCGAGGCCCCCGCAAGGGAGCCACCGGCGATCAGCACCAGAACGAAGCAGCTCAGGCGCACCTTCCATGGAACCATCCGCATGCTGGTGTGATCGTACGGAAGTACGCAGGCCGGACGCGAGAAAGTGGCAGCACCTGTACATGCCTGCAGTTGCCTCTACCGATCGTATCGACTACCCCGGTCGCCCAAACGAGAACTCCAGTGATCGAAGTCGACGCCCTCAGCAAACGTTACGGAAGCCGTCTCGCGGTGAACGAGGTGTCCTTCCGTGTCGAACGGGGTGAGATCGTTGGGTTCTTGGGCCCCAATGGCGCCGGGAAGACCACGACCTTGCGGATGCTGACCGGTTATCTCGCCCCAACGGGTGGCAAGATCCAGATCGACGGCATCGACGCGGTCGGCGACTCGATCCGCGCGCGCGCCCGACTCGGCTACATGCCCGAAGGGGTGCCCCTCTATCGGGAGATGCGTGTCTATGAGTATCTGCATCACCGCGCGTCCCTCAAACGCGTCCCGGAGGTGCGCGCCGCGGTCGCCCGCGCCCTCGAGCTCGCGGGCGTGGCCGACGCCAAGAATCGGATCGTCGGTCAACTGTCGAAGGGGTACCGGCAACGCGTGGGTCTCGCTGAGGCCCTCATCGCCGATCCTCCGCTCCTCGTCCTCGACGAGCCAACGTCAGGCCTCGATCCAAACCAGGTGCGTCAGTTCCGAGAGCTGGTGCGTGGATTTGGCGGGACCAAAACGGTGTTCTTGTCGACCCACATCCTCTCGGAAGTCCAGGCGGTGTGTGACCGGGTCATCATCATTCGTGAAGGTCGAAAAGTTGCCGACCTGACGCTCGACGAAACGACGGAGCTCGAGAACATCTTCGCAGAGCTCACCACGGACAACGCTTCGGAGGAAGGCTCGTGAGGAGCGCCTGGGTCATCATGAAGCGTGAGCTCGCGTCCTTCTTCGTGTCGCCGCTGGCGTATGTCGTCCTCACGTCGTGGCTGATTTTCAGCGGCATTACCTTCTGGATTCTCTCCGAGTTCTATGCGCGAAACGTGGTCGCATCGGGCGCCGACACGCCTTTGTCCGGGTTCTTTGGCGGGAGTGCGCTGTTTTTCATCCCGCTTCTCGTGTTCGTCCCCGTCCTGACGATGCGGCTGATCGCAGCCGAGCGGCAGTCCGGAACGCTCGAGGGTCTGCTGACGGCGCCGATCTCCGAGGCATCGATCATCTGGGGCAAATACGGCGCCGCGCTCGTGATGTGGGCCACGCTTTGGATCCCGACGATCATCTATGCCTGGATCATGGGCCAATATGGCAGCGTCGATTGGGGGGCCGTCGCTTCTAGTTACTTTGGGGTATTTTGCCTTGGCGCCTATTTCATGGCCGTTGGCTTGCTGACGAGCGCCATCGCCCCAACGCAGATCATCGCGGCGGTGCTCTCCTTCGTGGCGCTTGGCGTACTCTTTGCGGTGGGCGTCGGCGAGTTCGTGCTCGACGGGACGATCCGAGAAGTCTGCGCGTACCTGAGCATGTGGGGCCACATGCACAGTTTCTCGAAGGGCGTGGTCGATTCGCGCTATCTCGTGTTTGATTTCTCCGTGACGCTCCTTGCCGTGGGGCTGAGCATTGCAGTGCTCAAGGCGGGGAGGCACGTGTGAACGACCAGTCGCGGACGCGCTTCAATCTCGTCGCCACCGCCATCCTGGCGCTCGTGGTGGTCGTGCTCTTGAACTACGTCTCTTCGCAGCACTACAAGCGCTGGGATTGGACGACGGAGAAACTTTTCACCCTGTCGGATCAAAGCCAGCAGGTACTGAGGGAGCTCGACCAGACCGTTCGAATCTACGTGTTCTTGGCGAGGGGTGAAACGGATTTCGCCGATGTGGAGACGTTGCTCGAAGAGTACAAAGCCGTCACGTCACGACTCGAGATCGAGTGGATCGACCCGGATCGCGACCGTGCCCGGTATCAGGTTCTGGCCGACAAGTTCGGAGTCGATAGCTGGCTTGCGGGTGAGAGGACCCTTTCGCAGGTGCCCGTCGTGGTGACGAGCGGTGACCGCAAATGGAAGGTCGAGCGTCACGACCTGATCGTCGAAGACTTCGACACCTTCGAGGACGCCGACGGGCACAAGCTCGACCTGCAATCCGAGCGGGCGCTCACCGGCGCGATCGTCGAAGTCACGACCGGTCAGCCGACGAATATCTGCCTCGCCCAGGGCCACGGGGAATGGGAGCTCGGAGCCTTCGGGGACCGCAGCTTCGACGCCGTAGCCCGTGAGCTCGAATGGGAGAAGATCGAGATCGTGCCCTTCGATCTTCGCGGCGGGGAAGATGTCCCGGCATCGTGCGTCGCGCTCTTCGTCTTGAGCCCGCAGCGTTTGTACTCCCCCAAAGAGGTCGCAACGGTCGACCGCTTTCTGGCTTCTGGCGGCAATGTCCTTCTGGCATTTGATCCTCTGCTCAAGAAAGAGAAGCTTCAGCCTACCGGGTTCGAGGAGAGCCTCGGGAAGCGGGGAATCGTCGTCGGCGCCGACCTCGTAATCGAGAACGACGAAAGCCGACAGCTCCCCGGCAACCCCGGCGACCTATTCATCTCGATCGACCTCGGCACTCATCGAGTCACCGATACCATTCGCAAGCGGGGAGGTGGTATCCTGGTAGCCGTCGTTCGCTCGGTAGATGCGGCGGAAGGCAGCGACGCCGAAGTCATCATGCGAACCAGCCCGAATGCCGTCGCCGAGTCCGACCTCGAGCGTGCGCTCGCGGCCGACCCCAAGGCGGTAGGCGTCACGCCAAAAGTCGTTCCTCTCGCTGTGGCGTGGGAGTACGTGCCGCCGCTTGGCAAAGACCTCAAGCCGGTCGAGAGCGACGGTCCCGAGCCGGGACGTCTGCTGGTGGTCGGAGATAGCGATTGGATGAGCGGGGAGCTTCTCGACAACCCGCAACTGTCGAATATCGATTTGCTCTCGTCGACGGCAGGCTGGCTGACGCAGCACGAAGCTCTGATCAACATCGCACCTCGAAAGACGAAGGCGCGCGCGGTGATCATGAGTGACGCCGACCTCGAGAACCTCTTGTTCCGGGTAGTCTTCCTGCTGCCCCTCGCCGCATTGATTGCCGGGTTCGGCGTGTGGTGGTCGAGGCGCACATGACGGCGCGGACGCCGATCATTCTAGCGATCAGCGTCGTGCTGTTGGCCGGCTATATCTTTTTCTTCGAACGCGATCGACCTGGGCGATCGGAAATCGAAGCCCGAGCAGGCTTTCTGGTCCAGTCTCTGGTGCACGAACGGGTCTCTAGAATCCACATCTCCTCGGCGGAAGAGCAGATGGTGATGTCCCGGGAGGGGGAGGGTTTCGACGAGAGCTGGACGATCGAGGAGCCCGTCGAGGAGGTCGCAGATCTCGGACGCGTGGCAGACTTTCTCCAAAACTGGGAGTTTTCCATCGCCACGCGGACTCTCGAGAACCCGAGCCCGGAGGACGTTCAGAGCTTTGGCCTCGATACACCAAGAGCCTTCGTTCGATTCGAGATGGGACGCGCGGAAGTCACCGTGTCGCTAGGGGCCGGTACGCCGGTCGACGGCGGTGGCTACGTTCGAATCGATGATCGCGACCAAACGATGGTCGTTCCGGAGTCCGTGGTCGAGCTCTTCGAGCTCGGCGTCGAACACTTTCGAATCAAGAACGACGGTGGTGCGCCTGATCTAGAGGATCTGCTCGATGCGGAAGTTAGCGAAGACGCAGCCGCCCCTTGATTACTTCTGAGCTAGAGCTTTTTCGATCGTCTCGTGAGACGCGTACTCGAGCAAACCATTGCTCGTGTTGAAGCCGCCCGACGAGATGAGCCTAAACTGGCCTTTCGCGACGATCTTGTTCCCAACCTTGAGATTGGTCGGCACGACGACCGAGCCGTCGATCGTGGTCGTCTTCCTTCCGCGTCGAGCGCGCGCGAGTTGCTCCTGATTGTCGGCGTAGCCCACGATGATCAGCTGGTCCGCGCGGTCGGTCTTGTCGGGTGCATCGGCGATGAACATATGCGGCGCGTCGACGCGCGGGCAGTTCTCTTTCTTGCGCTCCTTGCATGCCGGCGGCTCGTAGATCTCCATGATGTAGCCGGTCACGCCCAGATCGGTGCCGAGCGTCTTGTGCAGCCCCCGGCGCAGGCCATAGATGCTGTACGATTCATCCGCGTAGGTCGTCGGAAACGGTGGCGGCGGTAGCGTCGGAACCTCTGGAAGGTTCGGCACGATCTCCGGTAGCTGCTCCACCTGAACCTCCGAAGAGGAGAATTGATCACAGCCGACACTCAACAGTGCGGCAGCTAAAATCATGCCAATAAGACGAGTTCCCATGTTTCCCCCAAATCTCCCACACAAAGTAGCACGGACGATTCCGGGGCGACAATCTACGGGTCGACGGGGACGCAGCGTCGATGCTTCGGAAGGGGCTCTTCCAGCGCCATTTGCAGGGTCGGCGGCAATCCCACCGACCGGCGAATCTGCAGAATGGCCGCCTCCGCTTCGGGAGTGTCGAGGGTCCTGAGCGCTACTACGGCATGGGCCGCATTGTTGATGTCGTCAGTCAGCGCACTCGAGGACGCCACCCGCCGAACGACGGCGAACAGCGCCTCGGTCGCATCGGTACGGCAGTGCTCTATGGTGTAGTCGATCGCCGCCGCGATCACCGGGGGCCACTCGTTTCGGTTTCGAAGGTGCGCGTGAATCCTCGCCCAACCCTGATCGTACGAAACCCCCGTAAGCACCTCGATCGCGGCTGTGCGTACCTCCGACATGGGGTCGTCGACCGCGGCCACGATGACGGAAGTCGCCACGGGCTCACTTCGGAGGCTCGTCACCGCTTCGGCGCGCACCATCGGCCATGGATCTTTTCGCACCAACGTGGCCCGCGCCTTCATCGAACCGGAGTCTTTTGAGAGAACCCGAGCGGCGCGCGCTCGCACCCGAGGGTAGGGATCTTCTAATGCGACCCTCGCTTCGGTTCGCTGGCCGCGCGCAGCAATGGCATCGACCGCCGCTTGTCGTAGCATCCAGGCACTTGGCGTTTGTATTTGACTCGCAACCCAGCGATCGACGGACTCACTCGTTCCCCCCGCCCCTGCGCTCTGAAGCAAACGCCAGGTCGTCGGGAAGTCATTGGAGCTCGGCGCGGCGTACTCGATGAAGGCCGCCAGGACCCGCGCGTACTCTTCGATCGAAGCGAGGGCGAGCGCGGCGCTTGCCACCGCCGAAGCCGAGGGCTCCGTTTCGAGCCAGGCACGAAGTTTCTGCTCGGCGCTCTCATCCGCGCGCTGTACGGCAGTCGCGAGCGCACGTCGGAGTACGGGTCGCCGGTCGCCGCCCTCAGTGGTGAGCGCAGCCAACAACGGAACGAGTGCCGCGTCGGGTTCGGTGCGCGGTAGCAACACCGCCGCACGGTCGCCGGCGTCGGGGTCTACGAGCAAGGCGACCAGTCCCTGCCAACCAGCCGGTCCCGCGCGTCGCAGCGCGTCGAAGGCCCCCTCCCTTATCTGCTCGTCGGGCGAGTGTGCCGCCGCCTCGACGAGACACTGCACCGCCGGCCGGTGATCTTCAGCGAGGGATGCCAGCGCAAGTAGCACGCGACGTTGCGCACGGCGCGAAAGGGTGGGCCACACGTCACGGATGACGACGGCGGCGGGTTCCCCACCGGCCTGAAGCTCCTGCACGGCAGCGAGCGAGCGATCGTGGTCGCCATCGAGCTCCTGCAAGGCGCCTGCGAAGCTCGCAGGCTCTTGGGCCGCCACGGTCATCGACGAAACCCCAAACGCCAAGAGGCCGATCAATGCAACACGCGATTTGTGGCTTGCCCGTCCCACTCGATCACCATGGCGTTTCGTAGTTCTAGCACGCGGTCCGGATGTGCCCCGGAATGGCTAGCGCAGTAGCCATCCAGAGGGCCACGATGGCTAGAGCAGTAGCCACTAGTATGCTCCGAATGCCCTGGGAGAAGCCCAAATGGAGCAATGTCCGGGCCCATGGACCTCGACCTGAACCCGCGACGCGAGCTCCCCCCGAGGCCAACGAAGCAGAGTATGCGGTGCGAGGCGAAGAACGTGCCCAAGGACTTTCCCTCTGATTTCGCGCACTACGCTCAGCTGCAGCCGCGACGAGAGGTTGGCGCGGGCCGTTTCGGAGAGGGCTCGAACCAGCTCAAGGACCACAAGCGCGGAGACGATCTCGGTCCACGACAGGCTCGGGAGAATCTGGGTTTGCCTCAGAGTCGTCGGAGATGCAGCGGAAAGCTGGCCCTTTTGGAGGCTCCCCAGCAAGGGCCCTGCAAGCCGCGCATACCCGGCCGTGGCAGCCACGGAGCAAGCCATGAAGGTGAGAGAGCCCACGAGCAGGGGCAGCCGGCTCCTCGCCGATTCCAGCATCTCACGACGAGCAGGACTGTCACTGGAATTTCCGTACCGAAACACGTCGAATTGCTCTTCTCAAGGCCTCTGCTGGACCCATATACTCATAGTTGCCCCCACTACGAAGCGACACGCTAGTTGGCGGGATCAACGTTCAGTGCGATTTCCGGCACGGCGCGTGCATCTCGTTTCAGCCGAGACAACGGTTTCGAGCTCGAGGAACACTTGGGTGAGTTCTGGTGTTTAGCGCACATACGGGGTGCCACTGCTCACAAGGGGCGCCACCGGAAGGCAAGAGGGAAAATGGCACGACAGGCAGCGACGCGACAGTCTACCAGCAAGGCTACCAGGAAGAGTCAGGTGCAGGCCAAGGCATCCAAAGTGACTGAGCCAAAGGTCGAGAACCAAGGGCAGGCGGTGAAGAAAGCCGATCTAGGTGCCCCCCGGTCCACCGAGCCCTCCAAGGAGCAGCTGGAAAAGGCAAGGCTCGAGAGCGAAAAGGCTCTCAAGGAATTCGAGCGCCAGGGCGCCGGGGATTCGACCCTCACGCGGTATTTCCGCGAGATGATCGGTCATCGGGTGCTCACACCACAGGAAGAGATCGAGGCTGCCAAGCGGGTCGAACGTCTCGAGATTGCGTACTGGGAGGCTCTCCTCAGCTACCCGCCTTGCTTCGAGACGGTCGGGAACGTTATCGAGAAGCGAGTCGAAGACCAGCAACTCCCCGAGATCGCTGCTCTTCGCAAGCTGTGTCGAAGCGCGAAGTCCGACAAGCTCGGCAAGCGCCAAGAAACGCGCTGGAACGATCTTTGTCTCCAGCTTTCAAGCAAGATGCGAGAGCTCGATAGTGATCGGCTCTACGTGCAGGAGTCCGACCGCGCGGCTCACCGCCTCGCTGGTGATTTCGCGGACGAGCGCGACATCGTGGGCGACCACGTTCGGATGACGCCGGCGTTCAAGAAATACCTGCAGGAAGTGCGTGGGGCGCAAAAAGCGCAGCAACGTGCGAAGAATCGCTTCGTCGCCGCCAACCTCCGTCTCGTCGTCTCGATCGCGCGTCGCTACAACCGCGGTCGCCTTCCGCTCATCGACCTCATTCAAGAGGGCAACATCGGCTTGATGAAGGCGGTCGAGCGTTTCGACCACAATCGTGGCTACCGCTTCAGCACCTACGCCTCCTGGTGGATTCGCCACGCGATCAGCCGTGCTCTGGCCGATAAGGGTCGCGCGGTGCGCATCCCGGTCCACATGCTCGACACGTACAACCGGGTCGCGCGTGCGACTCAGGCCATCGCTACCCGCACCGGCAGGCAGCCGACACCAGAGGAGCTCGAAAAGGAGACGGGCATCGCTGCCGAGAAGCTCGAGAAGATCAAGGGCTACTGGGCCGAGACTCCGTTCTCGCTCGACCGGCCCGTCAACGACGAAGACGGCCGCAAGTTCATCGACTTCCTCGAAGAGGAAAACGTGCCGACGCCATACGAGCAGCTCGTCTCCCGCAAGTGGAGTGACGAGGTGCGACGGCTCCTCGACACACTGACGCCGATGGAGGCACGCATCCTCCGGTGGCGCTTCGGCCTCGACGATGAAGACGAGCTCACGCTCAAGGAGATCGGCGACAAGTACAACCTGTCGCGCGAGCGCATTCGTCAGCTTCAAGAGCAAGCGCTCGGGAAGATCCGACGACAGATCAAAGAGTAGCGGGCGGCCCGTTGCCCACGACTCCAGCGCCGGCGAGGCCCCCCCTCCGCCGGCGCAACTAATTCTGCTGGGTCACGGGCGCGTTCACGATCGCGGACACGGACGCGCTCACGGACGCGTTCACGACCGTGAACGCGACGGTCATGGGATCGTGGTACACCCGCCATCGTGACTTTGAACGGCGTTGGCGAGCTCATGACCACAGTCGGCCTTGCGGGGCTGCTTTGGGGGGAGTGGAAGGGCGAGTCCGGCGTCCGTGCTTTCAGCAAGTCCCTCGCTTCCCTCGGCTTCATCGTCGCCGCCATCGGCTTCGGCGCCCTCGACTCACGCTACGGACAAATCGTGCTCCTCGGCTTGGTCCTCGGCGCCATCGGCGACATCTGCCTCCTCGGAAAGCAGAAGCAGTATTTCATGGCAGGACTCGTTTCGTTCCTGCTCGGCCACGTGGCGTATGTCGTCGCGTTCGCTTCGCTCGACATCAGCGCGCCACACACGTTCATTGCAGCGGTCGCAATGGCCGCGGTCATGGCCTTCGTGGCCAACTGGGTGTTCCCGCACGCGCTCGACATGCGCGTCCCCATCGGCATCTACATGCTGGTCATCGCTGCGATGTGTGCCGTGGCGATTGGCGCGGGAGGAGCCGGCGCTCCATGGATGATCCCAGTCGGCGCCATCATGTTCGCCGCGTCCGATATCGCCGTCGTGCGAGACCGATTCGTGACCCCCAGCTTCGTCAACCGCCTCTGGGGCCTCCCCCTCTACTACGCCGCCCAACTAATAATCGCCTGGAGCATCCTGGCGGTGAACGCATGAGCCCCACCGTGAGCAAGTCCCCGGCCCATGACGCTCCCTAGGGCGCGGTTACCAACTTGATCCGGGGGAGCCGCAGCGCCAACACGAACGCCGCATAAGCGATGCCAGCGCAGATGAGGAACGTACCGACGCCGATGGCGCTGTAAGCCACACCGCCCATCACCAAGCCGACGATGCTGGCGAGGCTGCCCACGCTCCCGGCAACGCCCTGGATAGCGCCTTGGAAGCGGTCGGCGGCGACTTTCGAAATCATGGAGACGACTGAAGGCCACATGATCCCGTTCCCGATCGCGAAGAGGGCGGCTCCCATGTAGAGGACCGCAACGTCGGCGGATTGCATCAAGACGAAGTTGGTGCCGAGGATGGGGAGGCCCGCCATGATCAGGGCCGGCTCGCTGAAACGTCGCGAGAGCCTCGCGAGCACGGGCCCTTCGACGAAGACGATCATCAAGCTCAGGATCGCGAAGAAGGCGCCGATATCGGTGACGTCCCAGCCAAGGCCGCGGGACGCATGCATTGGGAACGCCGTGTAATAGAAGTTGAACGAAAGAAGGATGGTGAAGTACAGCGCCATCATGAACAGAACGTTCGGTTCGGCGAGGACGTCGCGAACCGATGTCTCTTGTGACTTCGCGGCAAGGACGCAGTCACGGATCTCTTGGCCGAGGACTTTACCCTTCTCTTTGCGCGGACACTCGGGAAGCCCTTGGAAGCGTTTTGATTCGGGGAGGCCGAAGGCGATGACGCCCACGGCCACCAATGCGATGGTCGCCGCGGCGAATACCGGAAGCACCTCGCCGTATGCGGTGACGCCGAGCACACTCGCGAGGGTCGGGCCCATGATCATGCCGAGGTTGGCGGCGACGCCCATGCGCCCGAAGTTGCGATTGCGCTCCTTGGACGGGGACACGTCGGCGACGTAAGCGTTCGCGACCGAGACATTTCCACCGGTCAGGCCGTCGAGCGCTCGCGCGGCAAAGATGACGACCAAGGGGACCGTCATGGTGAATTGCCCGAACGTTGGAGAGTCGACAACGAAGAGCTCCGTTGGCGGGAGGAAGAGCGCCAGTGCAAACACGAGCCAGGAGACGAAGGTGCCGACCTCGCTGAGCAGGAGGATGCGTCGGCGGCCGTAGCGGTCGGACCAGCGCCCGAGCACCGGCGCGGCCACGAACTGGAAGGCCGGGTAGGTAGCGGCTACGAGGCCGTATACCAACGCGTTCCCGCCGAATCGCGTCACCAAGAACACCAAAAACGGGATGACGATGGTGAATCCCATCGTGCCGATGAAGTTCACGAGGAGCACGGGCGTCAGGGGAACGGACCTGCTGGACTGGGCCATGCCGTCAGTCCGCGACGCCCAGCTGCGTCAGCAAGAACGCATAATCGAACGCCGTTTCCTTCAAGTAGTCGTAGCGGCCGGAGGCGCCGCCGTGGCCGGCCTCCATGTTGATTCGGAAGAGAAGGGGGTTTTGGTCGGTCTTGTGGGCTCGGAGCTTGGCGATGTATTTGGCGGGCTCCCAGTACATGACCTGGCTATCGTTGAGCGAGGTGCGGACGAGCATCGTCGGGTAGTCGTGCACACCGATGTTCGTGTAGGGGCAGTAGCTCTTGATTCTGAAGTAAGCCTCGCGCTCCTTGGGATTGCCCCATTCCTCGTACTCCCCAACCGTCAACGGGAGAGTGTCGTCGAGCATGGTGTTGAGGACGTCGACGAAGGGCACCAACGACACCACGACGCCGAAGAGATCGGGGCGCAGATTGACGACGGCGCCCATCAGGAGGCCGCCGGCGCTGCCGCCCATGATCACGAGTCGGTCGCTCGACGTGTAGCCGTTGGCCACCAAGTGCTCTCCCACCGCGATGAAGTCCGTAAAGGTGTTCTCCTTGTGCTCCATCCGCCCCTGGTCGTGCCATGGCTTTCCGAGCTCGCCTCCGCCGCGGATGTGAGCGATCGCGTATACAACGCCTCGGTCGATCAGACTGACGCGGGCATGTGAAAAGCCGGTCGGATAGGGGTAGCCGTATGAGCCGTACCCAGCCAACAACGTCGGGGCTGAGCCGTCGCGCGGCGCGCCTTTTCGATAGACCACAGACACGGGGACCTTGGTGCCATCCTCGGCGGTGGCCCAAATTCGCTCGGACTGATAGTTGGCGGGGTTGTATCCGCCGAGTACCTCGATCTGTTTGACGAGCGTGCGCTCTCGGGTGGCCACGTCGTAGTCGAAGACCGAGTCAGGCGTCGTGAGTGACTCATAGCCGAATCGAAACGTGTTGGCCGAAAACTCTTCGTTCGTGCCCGGGTAAACCGAGTAGACGGGCTCGTCCATAGCAACTCGATGGGACGTGTCGTCGCCGAAACGTTCGACGCGAAGGTAGGGGAGCCCCTGTTCGCGCTCCGACAGCACGTAAAAGTCTTCGAAAACTTCGAGACCCTCGACCATGACATCATCGCGGTGAGCGACGACCTCCTCCCAAGATGACGGCCCTGGCTTGGCAACCGGCGCACGCACGATGCGGAAGTTCCGGCCCTGGTCGTTCGTCCGGATCAGAAACTCGTCGCCCCGGTGGGCTATGTCGTACTCGTGGTCCTGCTTTCGTTCGGCTACGAGTCGCCACGCCCCGGTCGGGTCGTTTGCTTCGAGGAATCCGATTTCGGTCGTGGTGTGGCTAAACGCGCCGCGAAACACATACTTCCCGCTTCGCGAACGCCACACGGCCACCCTGAACCGCTCGTCGTTTTCCTGGTATAGAAGCGGGTCGTCGCCAAGATCGCCCAAACGGTGCCGCAGGATCCGGTATGAGCGCTTGGTGTCGTCGTCTACCGTGTAGAAGAAGGTCCGGCTGTCGCTTGCCCACGCGAATGACTTCACCTTCTCGATGCGCTCGGGCAGCACGTCGCCCGACCGCAGGTCCTTCACCTGAAGCGTATAGTCGCGAAACCCCGTCTCATCGAGCGAGAGGGCGAGGTAGCGTCCGTCGGGCGAAACTTCGTAAACTCCAAGGCCGAGGAACGGTCGATTTTCGGCCAGCTCGTTCATGTCGACCAATACCGTTTCGGTCGCAGGCTTGCCGGGCTCGCGCCGGCAGTAGATCCGGTATTGCTTCCCTTGCTCGGTGCGGTGGTAGTACTCGAAGGCGCCTTTGCGATAAGGCGCGCTTTGGTCGGTCTCCTGGATGCGACCGACGATCTCTTCGTAAAGGGCCTTCTGAAGGCCTTCCGTCGGTTCCATGAAGACCTCGGTATACGCGTTCTCCGCTTCGAGGTAGGCGGTGACTTCGTCCGCACCTTTCTCACGAAGCCAGTAGTAGTCGTCGACGCGTGTGTCGTCGTTGCGAGTGACGAAGTGGGGATGGATGGGGGCAACCGGTGGAGTCATGATCAATGTCGCGTGCACGGGTGAGTTCTTGGAAGTCCTTGCGCAAGCTGGCAAGACGAGGATCACCAGGACCAAGGTGAGGAGTCGTTGCATATCAGTGGGCTGCTAGCTCTGGCTCTGGCTGGATCGCATACTCGGCCAACACCATGACGATCTTGTCTACGAGATCGCGGGCTTCGGCTCGTTTGCCAGCGATTCCGTTAGCCAAGAAGCTGAATGCAACCGACTTGTCAGGTTCTCCGAGCACGTACCCCGACAACGCGATCGCGTTGCGAAGGGTCCCCGTCTTGGCGCGCACCATCCTCGGGCGCGGCAAGTTCTTCAGGCGTGACTGAAGTGTGCCATCCACCCCTCCCACCGCGAGCTGGGAGACGTACTCTGCGCGGATCGCAGGATCGCGGTACGCCGCGACGAGCGTCTGGGTGATGTGATGCGGCGACACCTGATTGCCGTCGAAAAGGCCCGAACCGTTGATCATGACCAGCCCTTCGACATCGACCCCCCGTGCCGCCAGTTCTTCGCGAACGACTTCGACCCCTCGCTCCGAGGTGCCAGGAGTCTGCGCCTCGGCGCCCATGATCTTGAGCAACATCTCGGCGGTGAAGTTGTCGCTCCACTTCCCAACCGAATAGAGGAGCGCACTCAGCTCGCCCGATGGCATATCGGCGAGCACTGGCAACCTTTCGTTTGCGTTGGCGTATTCAACGGCGAGAGCACCGCTTACCCCGGCCTGACGAAGCGCGCGCACCCACAAACTGGCGGCGTGCGCCCGGGGATCGGGCACACGCCGACGATAGTACAGGGTTCGAGTCGTCGCGGGCACTTCCCCGCGAACCTTGACCTCTAGGTGGCCGTCGTCGGTCGACGTGTGGTCGATTCGGATCTTCGGCGGCCCGCTTGCCTTCGTGGTGGTCTCATTCTCGACGACGATGTAGCCGTCTGCAAGGACACGCACGCGCGCTCGGGAACCGACCTCGGGCCCGGGACCGACGTGGACGACGTAGCTATTGTGGTCCACCGAAAAAGCCGCAATCGGCGCACGGAACGCGGCAGTCTCGCTGGGCTGTTGGTCGAAGCCTGGGGGCAACATCTCTCGATCGAAGTAACTGTCGTCGATGACGATCTGTTCCACTTGGTCCACGCCTCGTAGGCGCAGTGCTTGGGCTAACGCGAACAAGGTGCGATACCCGAGGCTCGGGTCCCCCGCGGCCCGAAGAATGAGTCGCTTCACATTGCCGTTTTCGAGGAGGCCTTCCGCCTTAGTGGAGGCTCGGAAGGTAGGGCCGAGGTTCCACAGGGCGGCCGCCGCCGTGAGGAGCTTCTGGTTGGATGCGGGGTTCAGGGAGAGCTTGGCGTGTTTTTGGTAGAGTTGGGCTCCATCGTGCAATCGAACGACCTCGATCCCGATCCGATCTCCAAGCCCGGCCTGCCGGACGAGGTGGGAGATCGCTCGTGCGAGGGGCACTGGGCCCTTGGCAAGCGCACCAGGGTTCGCGACCAGCAGGCTGAACAGTGTCAGGCAAAGAAGCGCGCGGTGCGCCATCGCGTGCACACTAGCAGTGTGCTCGCCGTCCTCCTAGTGATCGGCGCGGGTTGCTCTAGCAAAGCCGAGCATGACCCCGAGGCACTCGTCGTGCTCCTCCCGCGAGACGCCGAGCAGCTCGATCCTCGGTTCGTCGCTGATCCGTACGGCCTTCGTGTGTCCCGGCTTCTGTTTGCCTCCCTCGTCACCATCGACCCGAGAACTCTCGAAGTGGTGCCCGACCTCGCCGAATCGGTCGTAGCGTTGAGCCCAACCGAGTACGAGGTCAGGCTCAAAGGAGGGCTTCGCTTCAGCGACGGGAGCCCACTCGACGCCGAGGACGTAGCGGCCACCTTCCGCGGCATCGTCGATCCCGAGCTCAAAAGCAGGTACGCGCACACCTATCGGCGGATCCAAGACATCGAGATCCTCGATCCGCAGACCCTCCGCTTCGTCCTCCGCGAACCGCATGCGACCTTCTTCACCGACCTGGAGCTGCCAATCGTCCGGCGCCAAGATGCGCACCGTCGGATCGCCACCGAGGAAGATCCGTTTCCCGTCGGCGCGGGTCCCTATCGTTTGGTGAAGCGCGTACCGGGTCTCCTCGAGCTCCGCGCCAATCCACATTGGTACCGCGGTGCGCCAAGGGTGCCGAGCCTTCGGTTGGTCGTGATCCGCGACGACAACACACGAGCACTGCGAATGCTCGCGGGACAGGGCGACCTCGCGATAGGCTCGATCCCGCCGCTACTACTCCCGATGTTCGAGGACGACCCGCGCTTCGAAACGCGGAAGGCACCCGGGGTCTCGACGATGTACCTCGGCTTCCACACCGAGTCGCCCAAGCTGAAAAACGTCCGAGTACGGCAAGCCATCGGGGCCGCCATTGATCGACAGCTGCTGATCGACGCCAAGTACGACGGGCTCGCACGCATCACCGACAGCTGGATTCCGCTCGGGCACTGGGCGCATCTCGACTCGCTCGCAGCGCAACCGTTCGATCCAGAGGAGGCGCGTGCCCTCCTCGACGAGGCGGGGTTCGTGGACCCGCCTGGGCCGGAGCCGAGAATGCGCTTAGTCCTCCGAACGACCTCGGATCGATTTCGTCAGTCGGTAGCGAGGGCTATCGCGGGGATGCTCCGCGACGTCGGGATCGAGGTCGACGTGCGGCCGTCGGAGGCCGCCACCCTGATTTCCGATCTGAACAAGGGTCGGTTCGAGCTCACGCTCCTGCAAGTCCCCGAGGTGCTCGAGCCTCACGTGCTGAGCTGGTTCTTCGACTCGTCCCGGATTCCAGGCCCCGATAACGAGGGCGCGAATCGCTGGCGCTACCGGAACCAAGAGCTCGACACACTCTTCGAGCTCGGAAGGACCCGAGTCGACCGTGACGAGCGACGCGCCGCGTACGAGCGGGTTCAACGGATCCTCGCACGAGACGTCCCCGTCCTGCCGCTGTGGCAGCCGGACACCGTCGCCGTGATGCGCCGGGGAACCGAGTTCGATGTCCCGCGCGACGGTCGCTTCGGAACGCTGGCGTTCTGACCCCCTGGTGGTACCTTGCAGGGTGATCCTCAGGGACCCGGTCCACGGTTTGATCGCCTTCGAAGGCGCGGCGGAGCGGGTAATTCGATCCATCCTCGACACCCGAGAAGTGCAGCGCCTGCGACGCGTGAGGCAGCTCGGACTTGCGTCGCTGGTCTTTCCGGGAGCCGAGCACACACGCTTTTCCCACGCGATCGGCGCAGCTCACGTCATGCAGGCCTTGCTGCAACGGATGGACGCATGCAGTGACGAGCTGCCGCCCGAGCAGCGTCTCGACGAAGAGGCAAGAGCTGAGGCCCTAGCGGCGGCGTTGCTCCACGATGTGGGCCACGGCCCGTTCTCCCATCTGTTCGAAGAGGTGCTTCCCCACGCGAAACACCACGAGCTGTGGACACAGGACATCCTACTCGACTCATCGACCGAGGTGCATCGGACGCTCGAAGGGATCTCGAGCGGCATGGCGGAGCGTGTCGCGGGGCTGTTGAATGGGACCTATCGCCTCGGCTACCTCTGCGAAAGCATCGCCGGCACAATCGACGTCGACCGAGCCGACTACCTGCTGCGAGACAGCCACATGACCGGTGTGCGCTACGGGCTCTACGACCTCGACTGGTTGCTCCAGGCACTGACGTTCGCGTGCGTCGATGGCCGATGGGTCCTGGCGGTGCAAGGTCGCAAGGGACTGCCACCCGCGGAAAGCTTTTTCCTCGGACGGCACTTCATGTACCAGCAAGTTTATCACCACAAGGTCACGCGCGCCGCTGAGGCACTGGTACGCGCGATCTTCTTGCGCGTGAGCGAGTTGATCTTCGACGGCAATCCGCCCGATCCCTTACTTCCCGCGTTTCGTGCCGCGGCCCTCGGCGAGTCGCTTTCGCTCGGGGAGTATCTTCGAATGGACGACGCGGAGCTGCTCACGTGTCTGGCGGCCTGGGAGCACGGCGCGGACTCGACGCTAGCCAGCCTCAGCCAACGACTACGCTCACGAATCCTTCCAAAGACCGTTCCTCTACCGGAGAACCAGCCTACACAGTGGCAAGCCGCGCTCGACGCCGCGAAGGAAATCGTCGAGGCCCACGGCCATCGCTCCGACCTGTCCGTTTGGCTCGATATCGCCGAAGACGTCCCGTACCAAGAACCAACCGACGGAAGCTCCGATGGGATGTGGGTCACGCTTCGACATCAGCCCTTGCAGCGCCTCGGGGATGCTTCGTTCCTGCTCGGGCAGCTCCGGAACAAACGCATCCAGAGGCCGCGATTGATCTTCCCCGCCGAGTTTCGTAAGGACGTGCTGGCGGCGCTGCATTCGGTGCTCGATTGAGGGCCGGGCATTAACCGCTCGTTTGGGGTAAGGTTCTGCGAGCGCGGAGCCGTCTTGGGGGGGGGCCGCGGAGCGATGGCCAGGATTCTAATCGTCGACGACCAGGACAGTGCGCGAAGCATGCTCGCCGAGATGCTGCGCGGGGAGGGGTACGACGTCGACCAGGCGGAAAGCGGCGAGTCTGCCTGTTCGCTGGTCGGAGAGAACGGCTACGACTTGGTGATCACCGACCTTCGTATGGGCGACATCGGCGGGTTGGAGGTACTGCGACGTACGCGCGAAGCCTCGCCGCTAACTGAGGTCATCGTCATGACCGCGTTCGGCACGATCGAAGACGCAGTAGAAGCGATGCGATACGGCGCACACGATTTCGTACAGAAGCCGTTTGTCGAAGAAGAGCTCCTGACCAAGGTCTCACGTGCCGCGCGTGCGCACCAAACGACCGGCGATCTCAATACCACGGCTCAAGAGTTTCGCGAGCGATACAACTTCGGAAATATCATCGGGCAGTCGGCGGAGATCCGAGACATCCTCGGCCGAATCGTCCGGATCGCACCGACCGACGCGACTGTCTTGATCACCGGGGAGAGCGGCACCGGTAAAGAACTGGTCGCGAAAGCAATTCATGCAAACTCACTTCGCGCCGAACGACCCTTTGTGTCGATCAACTGCGCGGCCCTGCCTGAGACCTTGCTCGAGAGCGAGCTGTTCGGTCACATGCGGGGCGCCTTCACCGGCGCGGTGCAAACCCGCAAGGGCCTGTTTGAAGAAGCCAATGGCGGCACGTTCTTCTTCGATGAAATCGCGGAAACACCACCATCGCTTCAAGCCAAGCTGTTGCGCGCGATTCAAGAAGGCGAAATACGGCGACTCGGTGACAACAGCTCCATCAACGTCGATGCGAGAATCATCGCGGCGACCAATCAGAACCTCCAGCAGCTCATCCAAGACAAGCGATTCCGCGAAGATCTCTACTACCGACTGAACGTGGCGCGATTCGAGCTCCCCCCGCTGCGCGAACGCAAGGAAGACATCGCCCCGATCGCCGAGACGTTTCTCGAGAAGTACGGGCAGAAGATGGGGCGAGAAGCGTCGGTCGGCCCGGGCGTCATGGAATACCTCCTGAGTTACGACTTCCCGGGCAACATCCGAGAGCTCGAGAACCTGATCGAGCAAGGTGTGGCGCTTGCCCAAGACGGACAGGTGCAGCTCTCGGATATCGTGCCCAACTCGAGTAACGGGGGCTCGCACCTGGGGCAGCGGTCACTTGCGGACGTCGTGCAAGATGCCGAGCGCGACGCCATCGTGCGCGCGCTGCGAGCGTCGGGGGGGGACAAGGAACGCGCCGCAGAGCTATTGGGGTTCAGCCCGACGACCCTCTGGCGCAAGATGAAGCGCCTCCACCTCGAGTGGCCGTAGGCGATAGTGTGGGGGCGGTGGGGCGGGACCAATTGTCGGGCCGCAGGCCCGACCGGGATCCACCACGTCGCCACCCCGGGCGGTGTGACTACCGCGCCTGGTCCGCACGAGCCGCCTCGATATGCTGCTCCCGGCGGTACGCGTGGCCCGTGATCGGTTGAAACTGGTCTGCAACCTTTTCGGGAACTTGAGACGCGCCCGCGTCGATCTCGGATGGCTGCGTCGCGTCGTAAACCTGCACCCCGATGCTTTTGGTGACCCTCTTGGTGGCGACGCCAACTTCGTAACCGAGCTCTTGGGCTTCTTGGGTGTTTATGACGCGCATCAGGTGCTGGAATGGGGTTCGATTTCCGAGGCGCGCGAAAAAGAAGGCATAGGCCAGGAAACCGATGACGGCCCCCCTCCACAACAGCCTAATCGTCCGACGTATCATCCCTCTGCTCTACGGATACCATAGGTCCGCATTTTCTTGTGGAGATTGGTGCGTTCGACTCCCAGGATGGTGGCGGCCCGGGAGATGTTCCAGCCCACCTGGTCGAGGGTTTGGAGGATGTACTCCTTTTCGACCCGGCTCCGGTACTCCCGCAGGGTCAGGCGCTCGCCGGAGTCGTCGAGCACCGGGGGAAGGTCGCTTGGCGGCCCGGATTCACGGCGTCCCGCGCTGAGCACGCCTTCCTCTGGCAGGTCGTCCACGGTAATGCGATCGCCGCTCAAGATTGCCATCCGCTCGACCACATTCCGAAGCTCACGAACGTTCCCCGGCCAGGGCCGATCGGCCAGCTCCTCGAGGACATCATCATCGATCGGTTTCTCGCGGAGCCCATTCTCGAGCGAGAACTCACCGAGAAAGCCCTTGACGAGCAACGGAATGTCGCCCTTTCGCTCACGAAGGGGTGGCACCCATATCGGGACGACGTTGAGACGGAAGAAAAGATCTTCTCGGAAGCGGCCTTCCTGGACCTCGACCTCGAGCTCTTTGTTCGTTGCCGCCAGCACGCGGACATCCACTGCGATCGCCTTCTCGCTACCCACGCGGGAGATCTCACCGCTTTGCAGAGCCCGAAGCACTTTCGCCTGGGCACTGGCACTCATGTCCCCGATCTCGTCCAAGAACAGTGTGCCTTCGTTGGCCAGCTCGAACATGCCCTTCTTCCGAGCCTGCGCGCCGGTGAAAGCGCCTCGCTCATAGCCGAAAAGCTCACTCTCGATCAGCTCGGCCGGAATCGCCGCGCAGTTGACCTTGATGAACGGACCCCCTGCTCGCGGGCTGAGTCGGTGGATGGCGCGCGCGACCAGCTCCTTGCCCGTCCCGCTCTCGCCTGCGATGAGAACACGTCCGGTGGTAGGCGCGATCTTCTCGAGCTGCGCAAAGAGCTCGCGTATTGCAGGGACTCTCCCCGATCATTTCGTAGCGATGCTCGGCGTCCGCGCGAAGTTGCTCGACCTCACGCTGAAGCTGCCAAGTCTTGAGCGCGTTGCGCACGGTCACCAGAACACGATCACGGTCGAGCGGCTTTTCGAAGAAATCGGTCGCGCCGAGCTGGACCGCCTGGACGGCCTCGGCGAGTGAGGCGTGACCCGAAACCATGAGCACCGGTAGTCGTCGGGTCGCGGGTTTCTTGCGAATCTTCGAGAGGGCTTCGATGCCGCTCATCTTCGGCAGCCGCACGTCGAGAATTACGAGGTCGACTTCGTAGCTATCGAGCGTCTCGAGGCAGTCCTCCGCGGATCCTGCCTCGAGGGTGTGGAACCCCGAACCTTCGAGCACCATGCGAAGAGCACGTCGGATGTTCTTTTCATCATCGACGACGAGAATTGTGGCAACCATACAACGCACATATATCACGGGGTCCAATCACCGCCCCAAAGAGTGATAGGTGGGCTGAGCGTGATCGATGGGGGAGAGGACTGCGCAGTCGTGGTCGTAGACGTGATCGTGGTCGTCTTCGTGGTCGTAGACGTGCTCGTGCTCGGACCGGCGTCACCCGATCGACCACGAAGACGACGCACGATCACGTCTACGAAAACGCGATGGGTGTGGACTACTCGGCAGGCAGCCCCTTCGAGGGCCTCTCGGGCGCGGGTCTTGGTTTTGGGGTGGGTAGCGGCGCGTTCCAACCATGTACGGGCACGCTTGATGTCTCCCAACTTGGCGTAGCAGCGGCCGAGGGCGAGCTGTTGCTCGGGGTCGGGTGCGTAGTCCTCGTCTCGCCGGCTCCGCTTCTGGAAATCTGCGACGGTCTTTCGACAGGCCTCGTCCGCTTTATCGTCTCGAACTTCCTTTGCCTCCTCGAGCATCCCTAACCCCGCGACCGCGTCGGCGGCGAAGGACTCCGTGGGTGCGGCCTCGGGAGCGTTGGCTTTCTGCACTGGGGCAGAGAGCGCCTTGCGCTTTGCCTCTCCGCGCTCCCGTCGCGCGAGCGGAGACTTCGCAGGAGCCTCGGCACGGGGTTTGACTGGTTCTCGTTGGTCGAGCAGCACTCTTGCTTCGGCCTTCTCGCTCGAGGCCTGTGCAGTCTCTTCCCGAGCGCCTACCAGTTTCTGCTCCGCCACGACGTCTCCTTCAGTTTCGACGACGCCTGTGCCGAGCGCGTCTTCGGTCGCCACGTCTCCGCTGGGTGGAATCGACCACACGCCAATCCCAACAGCCAGAAGGGCAATGGCTGCCATCGCCCACGGCGGAGCTTGAAGGCGCCATTTGCGAAGAGGCGTCACGTTCGCGCGTCGCATCGCGGCGGCGCGCAGAACTTCAGCGTCCACGCGCGACGGCGGGTCCTCGAGAGGTAGCTGATCCACAACGACGAGCGCGGCGTTCATATCGTCGAACAACGTTCGGCAGTCCGGGCAGCGGTTGAGGATCTCCTGCACCCCGGCTGGATCGATCGCCGCGCGTTCGATCAGCTCGAGGACATCCTCTTTGCATTGCTCACAGTTCATGCTTTATGCGGCTCCACTTCCCGTACGTGCTCCTCGAGGTCGCTCAAGCCATGCTGCAGGCGCTCGAGCGCGTACCGCATGCGGCTCTTGACCGTGTTGGCCGACACCCCAACGACCTCCGCGATCTCTTTGAAAGCAAGGCCCTGCACCTGACGCATGAGAAAGACTTCCCGTTGCTCCTCGGGAAGTCCTTCCACTGCCTCTGCGATTCGTGCCTGAAGGGTCCTCCGCACCGCCAGGCGGTCCGTTGGAGGCCCCGGGTTGGGCACCCGCTCGCCCATGGCATCCAGCGATGCATGCCGGCGAAAGACCATCTTCCGCTGATGATCGACGCAACGGTTCCGAGCGATGGTGTACAGCCATGTCGAGAACTTGGCGTCCCCTCGGAACTCGTCGCAGCGCTCGATGACCCGCATCCAGACATCTTGGTAGAGCTCTTCCGCCCGGCCGCGATCGCGTACGGACCGCAAAACGAAGTTGAAGAGAGGCCTTCGGTATCGATCGAGCAACAGCTCGAAAGCCTGCTCTTCGCCCGTCCGGTAGGCGCGAAGTAGTGCTTCGTCCGCGGGATCGCTCACGACGAGCTCCCTTGTCGCACAAGCTGCTGAGGCATGCTCCGGTCACACATGGATCGACGGTTGACGGTGCCCGAGGATCTACCCGATCGTCCCCCCGCAAGTGAAGGACAATTCAGCGATTCTCGCTGATCGCTCTTCCTAGACACATCCTCGACCTTCATTGACCCACGTGCCGACGCTTTGGTATAAGCGCGAGGACCGCCGAGAGGTAATTTCGCTTCAGATGGTGGTCACTTAGAGGGGAATTGCGATGCGCTGGAGAGTTGCGCTTTCAGTCGTAGTGGCGTGCCTTTGGGCAGGGGGTACCGTAGCGGTGGCCCAGACCGAAGAAGCGTCCCCACCGGACACGTCGATCGCGACGCCGCGCGAAGCAGCGACCACGCCGGCGACACCTGCCGCGAGCGCACCGATCGATGCCGGCACCTATGCGGTCCGACTCCGCGATCTGGAACAGCGGATCAATGAGCTAAAAGAGCAGATCTTCCGTTCGAAGGCCCGCCTTTCGCTGCTCGCCGAAACAGTGCTCGAGGGTGTCGTCGGTGGCGGCCAGGCCGTGATCATCCACGAAAACCGAATGTCCGAAGGCTTCAAGCTCGTGCGCGTCGTGTACGCGCTCGATGGCGCGCCGATCTTCACCAAAGCCGATGAAGAAGGAAACCTCGGAGAGCAAAAAGAGTTCGAAGTGTACAACGGCAGCATCGTCCCCGGCGAGCATACGTTGACGGTGAGCCTCGAGTACCGTGGACATGGCTACGGGGTCTTCTCTTATTTGAAAGGCTACCGGTTCAAAGTTCGATCGACCTACACCTTCGCGGTCCCCGAAGGGCGCGTCGCGACGGTCGTCGTCGTAGGGTACGAGAAGGGTGGTCCGACGACTCCGCTCGAAGAGCGGCCGGCGGTGCGTTACATCGAACGGATCGAGCGTCAGGCTCGACCCGACGCAGAGGGTGAGGCCGATCGGTAATGCAACGCCGTGGGGCGACTCCATCGGCGCCCTCACCGAAACTTGGCAGGGGGCGAGCGTGGCAAGGCCGTTTGGGGGTGGCCCTAGCAATGGGCCTTCTTGCGTCCGGTGCTTCCGCCCAGGACCTCAACCAACTCGGCCGCGACTTGGCCGACATCGAGTCCGACACGCAGCGTCTAATGAGCAGGCCCGTGCACGTCAACACCCTGAAGAGCGACACGTTCGTCGAGGAGCGCCTCACCGACGGAGAGCTCTACCTTCGCCTCGAAGACTATCTACGTGCCGCGATCTTGTTCACCGACATCGTCGAGCACTACCAGAGCCATCGAGCCTACCCGGAAGCACTTTTCCTTTTAGGTGAGTCCCTTTTTCTCGCTGGCGACAATCTAGGCGCAAGGCGTCGTTACGAAGAAATCATCGATCACGGGAGTGACCCGGCGTTCTCACCCTATCTGGAACCCTCTCTCGCTCGGCTCATCGAGATCGCGATCGACACCCAAGACTTTCGGGGTATCGATGTCTATTTCACTCAACTGGAGGCGATTCCGTCCGCTGCATTGTCGGTGACGACCGCGTACTTCCGCGCGAAGTACCTCTACAACCGCGCCGTCCCGGTCAACCAAGTGCTCAACGCGCCAGCCGACAGGGCTATTCGCGGCATCGACCAGGCCCGTCTCGAGCAAGCCCGGCAAGGCTTTCTTCGAATTGCGAGTGGCACCGCGTACTCGCTGCGCGCGAAATACTTTGTCGGAACCATCTACATTCTTCGAGCCGAATATGTCGATGCGATCGCCGCCTTGCGCACGGTTCTCGGCCATGAGCCTGCCAACGAGGCGGAAGCCGAGGTGGTCGAGCTCACGTATCTCGCGTTGGCAAGGCTCTACTACGAGACAGGCCAACAAGAACAGGCGGTGGACGCGTACCGCGCTGTCCCTCAAACGTCCGACAAATTCGACGCCGCTCTGTACGAGCTCGCGTGGACGTACATCGCGATGGGCGACGCGGTCCAGGCGGAGCGGGCGCTCGAGGTGCTCTCGATTGCCGCGCCCGAGAGCCCACTCAACGCGGATGGCAAGGTGCTGCGAGGGGAGCTTCTGGCCCGTGCCGCGCGCTACAACGAGGCCGACGCAGTCTTCGACGAGGTGCGAGAACAGTTCGAGCCGATCAGCGCTGAGCTCGGCCGAACACAGCTCGAGCATCCGGATTTACCCGCGTATTTCCGCGGGCTTGTTCGCCAAAACCTCGCCAACTTCGACATTGATGACTTCCTCCCAGAGACCGCGCGGCAGTGGGTGCGTGTCGAGGGCAACTATGAGCGTGCGCTCGGCGTTCTCGCGGACCTGAGCGAAGCGACGCAGCTCGTTGAGGAAACCGACGAGCTCGCAGCTCGGATCACCGCTGCCCTGAGCGCGCCCAACCGCCTCGCTGTATTCTCTGACCTTCGACGGCAACGTGAAAGGACGACCGGACTTCGCAATCGGCTCGCCCAGCTACGCGGAGCGTACATCGACGCTGAGGAGCGTGCCCTCGGAGGTGGCCGTCGGTTGGCGCAGGCGAATCGGATTCGAGCCAGGCGCAAAGAGCTCCAGCTCGAAGTCATGAAAATGCCCGTCGACACCGAAGACTTCGTCGACCGAGATCTAGAGAAGCTCGACGAGTACCGCGCCCTCGAGGGCGCGCTGCAGGGGCTTCGCGTCGAGATGCTTGGCCTCGAAGCGCGCATCGTCGCGTCGAAGACCGCGATGGCATCGGTCGATCCAGAGAAAGTCGATCGGGCCGCACTCGAGGCAGAGCTCGTCGGTCACGAGGCCGAGATCGTGGACTATGAGACACAGCTGGTTTGGATCCGGCGGCGTCTCGAGGTCGGGCGCCTGCACGTGGGCGTAGGCGACAAGCGATACCAATCCGATGCCCTCGATCGTTCGAAATTCAACGACGCGGTGAACCGAGAGCGAGAGATCACCGGCTCAGGGGGGGCGGCCTTCGACATCGCCCACGGGCGCATCACCGCGACGGAGCGGCTGCTCGATCTGCGTGACGCCGAGGTCGCTGCGGTGGTCAAAAAGAGGGTTTCCCAGATGATGGCCGTCGTCGACGAGGAGACCCGAAATCTCTCCCGCTACCGCCGCGCACTGAGGTCCCTCGAAGGCGAGACGGAGGATGTGGTCGGCACGATCACGTATCTGAACTTCGAACGCATCCGGCGCCGTTTCCACGATTTGGTCATGCGGGCTGATGTCGGCAAGATCGACGTTGCCTGGGCGAAGCGCGAAGACCATCGGCTCCGTATCGACGCCCTGACCAGGAAGCGCGCGCGCGAAATCCAAGCACTAGACGACGAGTTCCGTGATGTGATGGACCAAACCGACGGCTCCGGAGCGGGTCCATGAATCGAGCATGGCTCATGGGGGTTGCTCTTTGCGCGGCCTTGCTCCCGATGACGCGGTCCGTCGGCGCGCAGGAAACCGAGCTGGACCGGGCCTCAGCAAGAACGGAAGGTGCCGAGACAACCCCGTGGGAGGGCGCTGCCGACACTACCTTGCCGCCGTTCTTGCAGGACACCGAAAAACGGGTGGTGGACGAACGGCCGCCACCCACGGAGCAGCAGCTCGAGGGCTTGCGGCAGCTGGAAGAGGAAGTCGATCGGTTCACCGAGAGCGGGGGCGCATATCGGGACACCGTGACCTCGTTGGTGCGCCGCGAGTACCTCCAGCAACGACGCGCACGCGATCGATGGTACGGCACGCAGATCGAGGCGGAAGACCAGGCCTTCAACGACGCGCGGGAAGCGGCGATTCGGATTTTCGAGGCATTCATCGATCGCTATCCCGCACATGCGAACTACACTCCCGACGCGATGTTTCGACTGGGGGAGCTCTACTTCGAACGGAGCGCGGTCGATTTTCAGCAGCTCTACGACCGCGCCCAGGTGGCTCGCGAGGCCGGCGATATGACGGCAGAGGACAGTCTTCCGGCTGCGCCCGACTTCGCCCCTACGATCGAACTCTACAGAGACCTGACTCTTCGATTCCCGAGGTACGAGCGGTCCGACGGCGTCTACTACCTGATCGGATACACCCTCAACGAGACGGGCCGCCCGGAAGAAGCAATCGCCGCGTGGCTTGCCCTGGTATGCGCGAACAAGTACGATTACGACCCGAGCTGGCGCCCTCCGCCTCCAACCGCTTCGGCGAGAGCACAAGCCCAGTACCCGGCGCTGACCCTCGACGGGCGGCGGCTCGGCGCCTCGGTCGGCGGGATTTTCATCGATCCCTACAAAGACTGTGAACCGATTTCACCGGATGCCCGGTTCATGAGTGAAACCTGGTTTCGAATCGGTGAGCACCACTTCGACGACTTCGGCGGCGAGAACGCGCTCGACCTCTCCATCGCCGCGTACGACCGAATCCTCGAGCAGCCCGACGACCGCAACTACAACCTTGCGCTCTACAAAGTCGCCTGGGCCTACTACCGCGCGAGCCGCTATCCAGAGGCGATCCGAAACTTCGCCAAGTTGGTTCAGTGGTCCGATGACGCGGAGCGCGAAACCGGGCGGGCCGGATCCGAGCTACGACCCGAGGCGGTCGAGTACCTCGGCATCGCGTTCGCCTACGACGACTGGAACGAGAACCAGATCCCGGATCCCGTCGAAGGGAAGCGTACCGGCATCGAACGGGTCCAAGATGAGTCGTTGCTGCCGCAAGCCCGCGCCTGGACGCCGGAGGTCTACTTCCGGCTCGGGCAGGTGTACTTCGATGAGGCCAAGTATCCGGAGGCGATCGCGGCTTGGCGTCTGGCTCTATCGAAGTGGCCCAAATACCACCGTGCGCCCGAGATCTTGAACGACATCGCAGTCGCCCATCAGATGCACAACGAGTTCGAGGAGGCGATCGTCGCACGCACCGAGCTCACCGGATACGTACAGGGGAGCCCGTGGTGGAACGCAAACATGGATCGTCCCACGGAGCAGCGAAACGCCGAGCAGCTGGCGGAGAACGCTCTGATCGTGACGGCCGTTCACCACCATTCTCGCGCGCAGCGCCTGCGACAACAGTGCGTGGAGGAGCGGAACGTGCGGCTTTGCCGAGACTCGCAGCGGGAGTACGCACTGGCAGCCGCAGCGTACCGAGGCTACCTCGAGCGCTATCCCAACAACCCTCAAGGCTACGAGCTTCACTACAACCTGGCCGACACGCTCTATTGGTCGAAGAGCTACGAACAGGCCGCCACCGAATATGGCGAAGTTCGCGACTCGAACGTCGACGATAGCTATCTGGCCGAGTCCGCCCGTCGAGTCGTCGAGTCGTTGAAGCGGATTTCGGACCGGGACATCGAAGAGGGCCGCCTAGTAGTCCGCGACGAGGCGCCCCCCGTGACCGGGGAGCCGCCGACCGCGCAGCCCGTCGCAATGCCCGAGAAGGTCCAGCGCCTCGCACGAGCGCGCGAGATCTACTTGAACCGGGTGAGCCCGAGGCGCGACACCGAAGCTGTGCGCCCCGCGTACGACTACAACAACGCGTTGCTTCTCTATTGGTATGGTTACTGGCCCCAAGCCAAAGCGCGTTTCACACGCATCTACGAGGAGCGCTGCTCGGGGCAGAAAGCCGACGCCACCGGGCAGGTCTCTTGGGAGAACCTGCGCGCCATGGCAGTGGCCGAGCAGGACTCCGAGGAGATTCGGCGCCTTGCGACCGACATTCAGGAGCGGGGTTGCACCTTCTCCGCCCGCACCGAAGCCATCGATTGCGACCGGCCTGCGAACCGCGACAAACCGATCTGTCGTGCCGGCGCCGACCTCAATGCGCTCGTCTACCAAGACGCGCTCGAGATCTACAAGAGCGCGGGGAAGGCTACTGGCGCCGAACGGCAGCGCCTCTACGGGCAGTCGGCCACGATGTTGCTAGGGGCTGTCAACGCCAATCCAAACGACAAGCAGGCACCGATCGCGCTCGAGTACGCTGCGTTGGCGCTGGAGGCGACCAGCCGGTACGAGTCGGCAGGGACTCTCTACCAGCGCATCATCGACGAGGTGGGGCCGCGCGAAGCCGAAAACGCAGAAGAGCAGAAGAGCCTCGACGCCATCCTGGCCAACGCGCACTTCAAGCTAGCGTACAACGCAGCTCGCTACTTCGACTTCGACCGTGCTGTTGAAAACTACCGCGTGCTCGCCGACTCACAGCGGTTCGCAAACTCGACCGACCCGGGAGTCCAGAAGCAACGAACCGATGCTCTGGTCAACTCGGCGGTCATGCTCGAGCAGCTCCAGCAATACAAAGAGGCGACCAAGTACTATCGACGCGTCCACGTCACCGTGGACGAGCCCGACGTGAAGCGAACCGCCCTCTATCGAATCGCGGAGATGGCGTATCGACAGAAGCGCTACCCCGAAGCGATCCGAGGGATGCGCGACTTCATCAAGGCTTATGGCGATGAGGGCCAGGCCGGAGAGCTCGTCGTACAGGCCTATTGGCGGATCGCGCAATCGGAAAAGGCGCGAGGGCGCTTTCGAGAACATCGTGCAGCGTTGGTGGGCGTGACCAAGGCCTATGAGCGTACCGGGCAACCGCCAGGGTCGCTGGCTGCAGGGTACGCGGCGGAGGCTCGCTTCATTCTCGCCGACGGCAAGATCGGCGCTTTTGAGAAGTTCCAGATCAAAATCGGCAAACCGAAGACGATGCAGGCATACACGACCGCCTTGGCGAAGCAGATCGAAAAGGGCAGCGCTTCGGCCCAATCCATCGTGCAGGGGTACGAGCCGGTGCTCGAATATCGACGTCCTCGCTGGACCATCGCGTCGTTCGTGCGTCAAGGCCGAAGCTACGAAGTCCTGGCTCGCTCGATTCTGAGCGCGCCGTTCGTCATGCCGCTCGACATGACGAAGCAACTCCGCAAGCTCGACGAATACGATCGCGAAGACGTACGACTCGAGGTCGAAGACCGGGTGCACCAGCTACTCGACGAAAAGGTTCGTCCGGTCGAATGCTTTGCGGTTGCGCGTTACGCGTTGGCCGCCCGGGCTGCTCGCGCGGGCAGCCTCGATGACGAATACACCCGCATCGCTATCGATCGACTGCAAGCCTACGGCGACGAGCGTATCGCCGAATGCATCGCCGAAGCGCAGGCCCGGGACGCCACTTTCCAGGGCTACGCACCGGGCGAGTTCGCCCGGTCGCCGCGTGGCAAGCCGATGGGGATTCGACCGGGAGTTGCACCCCCTGCTCTCACCAAGGAGAACCAGTGATGCGTCTGGTTGGTCTGGTTGGTCTGGTTGGTCTGGGGGTCCACGCGACGATAGCGCTGGTGGCGGTCATATTCGCCGCACAGGGCTGCAAGGGAGGAGAAGCGTCCGTGCCAGACGGCGAGGTTACGGCTGGTGGCGAGCTGCCCGTGGGGAGCAGCGGGCAATCGCCGGGCATCGCGTCTGCTGACTCTGCTGACTCCAGCGACCCTGGGGCTGCAAGCCCCTGGGGCGCCACCCGCGCGGAGCAATGCCGTCGCCCCGTGCGCACTGCGATGTCGTCCAAAGCACAAAAGGCATTTGGCCGGGGTGTCAAGGCGGTGCAGGCCAACGACTTGGCTGCGGCTCAAGAGTACTTCCAGGATGCCCTCAAGAAAGACGCTCGCGCATATCCGGCTCTCTACAACCTCGGTGTGTTGGCCGACCGATCGGGCGACGAGCGCAAGGCCCTAGACTACTACCGGCGGTCATTGAGCGCGCTTCCAGACTACGAACCGGCGACACGCGGGATCGTGACGATCGCAATCCGCCGGGGGGACGCTCGAGGCGCCATTGCAACGGTAGAGCCGATCGCGCGGGACTATCGAACCAACCTGGAGATGCAGGCGCTGTACGCAGAGGTATTGGTCGAGTCGCGGCGCTACGACGAGGCATGGATGGCCGCCAGGCGCGCTCTAAAATGTGACGAACGCTTCGTGCCCGCTCTGATCGCGCTGATCAAGGCAAGCCGTGCGCAGGGGCGTGACGAGCTTGCCGACTCGATCCTCGACCAAGCGATGACCATCGACGCAAATGTCGCTGAGCTCTACTTCCTCGTCGGCGAGAAGCTCAAAAACGAGCCAGGTAGGCTGCGAGATGCGCTCCAGGCCTATCAACGGGCGGTTCAGCTGCGCCCCGACTACGCCGAAGCACGCATGGCCCTCGGGATTCAGCTGCTGGCCAGTGGCAACCATGCAGATGCTCTGTCCCACTTCCTGGCGGCAGAAAAGCTCGTGCCGACCCTACCTGCGGTGCACCTAAATCTTGGAGACGCGTATCGCGCGGCCGAACGGTGGACCGACGCCCAGCGTGCCTACCGCCGCGCGCTCGAGCTCGAATCGAAGCTCCCAGAGGCACATTTCGGCCTGGGGCTGCTGTATCTGTCGGCCGGCGCGAGCTTCCCAGGGCTCGACGAGATCAGCGCGCTGGAAAAGTCGGTCGGCGAGTTCAAGACCTACCGATCCCAGATGGGCCCACGCTTGCGCCGTGACGATCAGGCAGAGGAATACTTGCGCGATCTCGACCGCATGATCCAACGTGCAAGGCGCCGGATCGAGCGCGACAGGGAGCGCGCCGCACGAGAAGCCGATCGTGGCGCACGAGAGGAAGGGGGAGGAGAATGAAACGCTATGCATCCATGACTGTGCTCGCCCTCTTGTTGGCCGCTTTTCTTGCGACGAGCGCCTTTGGCCAAACCAAGAAGAAGCGACAGCCGCGCGTGATCCAGCTCGAGGAGATCGTTATCGAGGGACGCGTCCAAAAACCGAACGCTTTTTACATCCTCAATCGCTCTAATTTGGGCTATGAGGTGCTCGAGCTCCGCACGAGCTTCCTCCGCGAAGTCGTCCGCAGCGTACAGGAGGAGCCCTTCTGATGGTAAGGGAGACGCGGAGTAGGGCACGATGACTCAACCACAGAGTCCGAGGGCGGGTACTCGACCAGGCGCCATGACGATGGCGATGCAGGCCGTTCCGATGAGAAAAGGCGGCCCGAAGGTGCTTCGCATCGGGCTCTTCAAAGACAAGAAGATCGTCGAAGAGCGGATCGTTCGCCGCCGAGAGACGATTTCAATCGGCACTGCGGCCAAGAACCATCTGATCATCAAGTCCGGCACCTTGCCGGCGAAGCTCGAGTCGCGCTTCGAGCTCTTTCAGCTGGTTGGCGACGACTATATCTTGAACTTCACCGAAGCAATGAGCGGCAAGGTGGCATTGCCCGGCGGTGTCCAAAAGCTTGAACATCTCCGAGAAACGGGCGCTGCCCGAAACGCCGGAACGCACTACCAGATCAAGCTTGCGGATAGCTCGCGCGGCACGATCCGCATGGGAGAGTTCACGGTCTTTTTCGAGTTCGTTACAGCTCCTCCGATCACGCCAAAGCCCCAGCTACCGGCGGCGGTTCAGCGGGGTTTCGTAAAGAACATCGACTGGACGTTCACCACGTGGGTGATCTTCTCGTACATGGTGTTCTTCGGGTCCATCATCTACATGGAGAACGCGGACTGGGAGGTCGAGAAGGGCGTGCAAGAGGTACCCGAGAGCCTCGCCCGACTGGTTTTCGAGGCGCCCGTCGAACCTCCGGAGGTCGAGGAAGAGCTAGGCGACGACGCAGACGACACCAAGAAAGAAGAGGCAAAGACCAAACGACCCGACAAGAAACCCGACTCCGGACAAGCCAAGGAGGCCGCAGGTAGCGCCGACGATCCGGCGGTCAGCGCCGAGGCGCGCGCGCGGATCGTACAAGAAGCGGCGGCCCAAGCCGAAGCGATGTTGCTCGGCGCATTGGGTGGCGACGGTGGGGCGCTCGGTGACGTGCTAGCCGGAGGCGCCGTGACAGGCAACGCAGCCGACGTGTTGGCACAGGCCTCCGGTGTCGGCGTCGCTACCAAGAGCGAGACCGGAACGCTCCGCACGCGTACCGGAGGTGGCAGCGGACAAAGCGCAGGGCTCGGCTCACTCAAGGCTTCGAAAGGCGCTGGCAAGGCCGCCAAAGAAGGCGCCGAGGTCAAAGAGCGCCAAGTTCGCGGGAACGTCGGGCTCCGCACCGGTGGTGACATCGGCGGCAGCGGTGAGTTCGATGCAGGCCTGGTGCAGCGCCAGATCAAACAGCGCATCAAGTCGATCACGCGGTGCTACGAATCCGAGCTGCGAAGGAATCCAGGCCTTGCGGGCAAGGTCACCGTGACCTTCACGATCCAAGAACGCGGCAACGTGACCGGCGCCAAGGCCACCGAGAATACGACGGGGAGCGCCGCTGTCGCGGATTGCGTGACCCGAACCATTAGCCGCTTCCGGTTCAATCCCGGACCGGACGGCGGCAGCGTCACGTTCCGCTATCCTTTTGTTTTCCAGCCCCAGAACTAGTTTTTGGCGTTGCGGCATGTTTATGGCTTAACTGTATTGTGCGTGAATTGACTTGAGTAACACGCGGCGTATAATCGCTGCAAGTTGAGGGGATCATTGATGTTTACACGGATGGGGCCCATATTTCAGGTGTGCCTCGGCCTGTTGCTGGCCGGGAGCGGACTCGGTTACGCCCTCGCTCAAGGTGGCAACGCGACGTCGGTGGACGTCGTCCGAGTCGAGTCGGTCAACGCGGGAGCCCAGCCGGCGACCCTGTCTCCGAAACAGCAACGGCAGGGGGCGAATGCCGCGGTCGCCGAGGCTACCGCCACGTGTAGCGCACAGGCCCAGGCCCTTCAGAGCGCGAAGAAAGAAAAGGATATCATCCGCGCCACCTGCCTGGACGACAAGCTCGCGCAGTGCAACGCGAACCTTCAGAACCTAAAGCGCCGCCAGGCTGCCTTGAACGACGCGGTCCAAGCGAACGACGCTGGGAGGCGAAATCACGAGTTCACGGTCATCGGGGTGCTGTCCCAGAAGTTCAAGATGCTGCAGCAGGCAGCCAATCAGTGCGTAGGGCAAGATCTCTTCGACACTGGAGACACGAAAGTGAGGCAAGAGGTCGATCTATTCGTACCCGACGCGGACCCGGCCGTCGTGGTGCCGGTTCCAGAGCCACCCATCCCCTACATCCCCCCGCCGGTGAGCGGTGTCAGCTAACTAGCGGAGCGTATTGTTATGCGCAGGGGGGGTACTAGTTCATGCGCCGCTGCCTGAGGTTAGAGCTCACTCTGGCTGCAGCCGTCCTGTTGTTTCCAGACCTGGCGGAAGCCCAGGCGTTTCTTGCGGACCGTGCCGCGGCCGAAGGCCCGGGGTTCAAGACTGGCCGCTTCGTTCTTCATCCGGGCGTTGCAGCGGAGGGCGGTTACGATTCGAACGTCTTCCTCGAAAGCTCGAACCCCGAAGACTCGTTCCTCCTTCGCCTGACGGGCTACCTGGATTTCGCAACGCTCAGCCCGCAGCGTCAGGCGGAGGGCGAGAGCAACAAAGTCGAGCCGCAGAAGATCACGTTTCGAGGCGGGATCGGCGCAATGTACTACCACTACTTCAGCTCGCGCGTTCGAGACAACGTAGGCGCAGACGCGCACGTGGACTTTTCCTACAACCCGTCGCGTGTATTCTCGCTGCAGGTGCGAGACATATTTCGTCGTACGATACGGCCGTTTTCCGACCCGAACACCCCCACCGGGGAGACGATTAGCTACGGACACAACATCAACAATGCAGCACTCGACCTGGTCGGGCGAAGCAAGAGCCAGGTGCTGGAAGGGCGCATCGGGTACAAGAATACCATCGAGTTCTTCGACTCGCAGCTATACGAGTACGGCGACAACCTGACGCATCGAGTTCCGGCGCAGCTCGCTTGGCGCTTTTTCCCGAGCTCGGCGATCGTCTACGATTTCGAATTCGCCTACCAGCGGTATCTCAACCCGGACCTGATCGCCGTGTCGGCGACCGCGCTTTCAAACAACAATCGCGTACGAAATCAGGTTGGATACAACGGCTCAATCACCAACACACTCTCGCTCACAGCCTTCATCGGCTACGCCGTCGGCTTCTACGAGGTACTACAAGATTTCGATGACGTCACGGCAAGGGTCGAAGCACGGTGGACCCCACGCCCCACGATCTCCCTCGAGGGGGGTTACAACCGTGATGTTCTTCCATCGTTCATCGGTAACTTCACGCTGATCAACCGCCTCCATCTCAACGCGACGTTCACCGCCGCGGGGGCCTTGTCGTTCGGGCTCAAGGCATGGGTGTCGTTCGACAAGTCAGGACTGGCGGTCGCACCAGACGGCTCGTTCCTGGGAACCGAACCCGAGCGCGAGGATATCCGGACGCGGGTGGCGCTGTGGGGCGAATACCGCTTCAAGGCGTGGCTTTCGGTCTTCGCCGAGATCGGTTATTTGGCAGATTTTACCGACTTCCAGTATTTGGGCGCCTCACCGTTGCTGGATCCCTCGGGCAACTATCAGAAAGTCGAAGCATGGATCGGCATTCGCGTCTTCTACTAGAGCCAGTCGTCATCGTTCTCATCTTCGGCGTCGTTGCCGCTGCATGCAGTAGCCGCGGGGTTCAGGTGACCGAGGTGCCCCCGCCGGCAACGGATGACACGACCCTCGGGCCCGGGGACGTATTCTCGGTCCGCGTATTCGGAGAAGATGTCTTGTCGGGCGATCACCAGGTGGCCCCCGACGGCACCATCAACTTTCCGCTTCTCGGGGCAGTAGACGTCGGAGGTCTCGAGCCCACGGAGGTCGCGGTCAAGCTCCAGAACCAGCTTCGCGAGAGGGATCTCCTTCGCAATCCGCATGTCTCCGTCTATGTTCGGGAGTACGCGTCCAAACGGATCAGCGTCGTCGGAGCCGTCGCAAACCCGGGCGCGTTTTCACTCGAGCCGGGGATGACGGTCGTCCAAGCGATCAGTATGGCGGGAGGCTTTTCGTCGTTGGCCAACCGAGACGGCACCGTGGTAACGCGGCATATTGGCGACGAGACCGTACGGTATCGCGTCCCAGTAGAACGCGTTACGCGTGGTGAGGCAAAAGACATCGAGGTAGCGGCCGGGGACATCATCTTCGTCCCCGAGCGACTATTTTAGGCGAGGCGGCAAGCTCGATTGTCGCACACGCGTCGGCTTTTTCGACCACGAGTAAAGCCTGTTATTCGCACCCTGAGTTGACGTGAACCCGTTGCGCCTCCCCCCCAACCAAAACGCAGAATGTGCAGTCACGTCGTTGTGCTGGCGCCAGGAATCACTGCAAAACCCGCTGGCATGCTTGATGCCCCTACATGACTCGACTTGGCGTCGCTCGGCGCCGAAATTAGGGAGGCTGTCATGCGTTACTTATTCGGATTTCTGTCTGTCTGCGCGCTGGGGCTGGTTCCGCTCGTTGGATGCAGTGAGACGCAACGCGAATGCCAGAGCGCGGAGGATTGCAGCGACGGTAATCAATGCACCGAGGATGCGTGCGACCCTGCGAGCAGAACGTGCAGCAGTACGTCGGTGGAAGACGGGAGAGTTTGCACCTTCGATGGCCTTTCCGGCGTCTGTGTATCCGGCGTGTGCGGAGAGAACCTCTGCGAGGGCGTGGTGTGCGAAGACGATGGCAACGAATGCACTGGTGACATCTGCAGCTTTGCCGACGGCACGTGCAATGTCCCAGATGGTACAGCCTGTGGCAGCGGAGCCTGCCTGGATGGCGCCTGTACTGCCCTTGCCCCCGTCAGTGGTGAGGTCATCTTGTTCACGGATCTCGGACCAGCAACACCAGCGGCGGACGCCACGGTGTCGGTGGTCGGGACCTCGCTCAGCACGACAACCGACGATGACGGAAACTTCTCGTTTGACGTGTTCGCAGGCGATTGGTTCCTCCATGCGTCGAAAGAGGGCACCTGGACCAGAATCAACCTGCACAATGTGCCGACGTCGGGGGCACAGGGTCTCCATCTTTCTGTCACTGCAGACGCGGTGGTGGCGCAGTTCGAACAGGCGGTGGGCCGGAAAATCGATGACACGAAAGGTGCTGTTTGGATGGATTTCTACCCCAGCCATTCCGGCCTGGGAGGCGAGACCGCAACGTTGAGTGAGCCGTACGACTTCGCGACCACTGAGGACGCTAACGGCAACTTCGTCTTGTCTGACAAGCTTCTGGATGCCGATTCGACCCTCCAGTTTTGGAACGTGGACCTCACGCAGGAGCTGACCGTGACGCCCATGGGCGTTGAGGGCGTGAACCAGTGCCGCCTCTCCATGCCAGGAACCCTTTACCCAGTCATCGCGAAGGCTGCGACCTTCGTAATCCCCGTTTGCGAACCCGTGCCTTGAGTGCGCGGCTTGCGAGCTACGGAGATGTGCCATGACTTCAATAGCGCGTACGTTGCTCGGTTTCGCGGCGGTGAGCACCACCATCTTGGGCGGTTCGTTCCAGTATGTGGGGGCACAGTCCGCTGGCGAGGCAGCCACAACCTCTGAGCCGAATCTACAGGAGCCCGCGACCTCGTCTGAGCCTGCACCCGAAGAGCCCGCGCTACAGCTCCAGTCAGGCGATGCTGGTGTTGAAGTTGTGCCAAGCCCGCCACGGACACCAGACGGATACACGCTTGAGGAGATGGAGCGTCGTGTGATGCTAGCGAAACTCGGGGTCGGCGTCTCCGCTGTTCCTATTTTCGTTGGCGCACTCCTCGCAGCGAGTACAGCCTTTTCTCCGCTCGCGCCCCGCACGCCAGAGGAACAAACGAGCGACCGACGCCTTCAATACACTGGCGCGGCACTAGCGGCGGGTGGCGCCGCGTCGATGGTCGCGATGGGCATTGTGTTGGGCGTTCGCAAGCGAAAGCTGCGCAGTTTGCAGGAAGCGGACTATGGCAGATCACACAGAGTTCAATGGGACGTTGCACGATCGCGACTCGTGTTCTGAGCGGTGTGCGACGCGGGCGCGTTTGAGGTGCAGCCGTAGCCCGCGACGAAGCACCGCAGCGAACGTCAAGGTTGATTGACGTACACGCGTGGGCTTTTCAACCGCGAGTAACTCCAGTTATTCTCGCTAGCTGCCGTTGGCGGTGGCTCTAGAAAAGATTCTTCGTGCCGATCTTGCTGTTACGATTTTGCTGTTGATTTGTCTTGACGGATCTGCCGGCCCTCTCGATTTGCTTCTCGCATCGTCCCCCATTTGCCTGTTGCGGAGGCGTGGTGTGCCGTGGGTAGTTCGCTACGAGTTTCTTCGATTCAAACTTTAGAGCGAATCCTTTTGAGACCGCACAACGGCGCCTAGGCGCGCGTCCGTAGGTTTAAGACCCCCATGTTAGTGTGAGGTCATGATCAAGACGGGCTCGATTCAACACCTCGACAAGCACCAACTGCTCCGCGACTTCGCTGGACTGGTCGACGAAGATCGGCGCAGCACCGCCGTCATGCTCGCGTACATCGCCGAGATCGATCGTCGGAAGCTGTATCTCGAACACGCTTACCCCTCGATGTTTGCCTTCTGCACCAAGCGCTTTCACATGTCCGAGGCGATTGCGGCGAGGCGCATCCGAGCAGGTCGCGCGACCTGTCGTTTTCCCTGCATTTTTGGCATGATCGCACGCGGGGAGCTTCACCTGAGTGGCGTGCATCAACTCGCCGGGCACCTCACCGAGGACAATCACAAAGACGTCCTGCGTCGGGCGAAGCACAGGAGCATGCGTGAGGTCGAACAGCTGATCGCCGAGATCTCGCCGAAGCCTGATGTGCCTGCTTCAATTCGCGCGCTGCCGATTAGGCAAGCGGAGCTTCTTGGTGAGGCATCACAAAGGAACGATTCGACTCAACCAATGGAAGAAAAGATTCGTTCAGTCGAAACGTCGCATGCAAGCCCTTCGCTCCCAAAAACCAGCAGCTCGGTCGTGATCTCTACAAAGCGAAAGTCCCGGGCCATCCCCCTTTCTCCACGGCGCTACAAGCTCCAGGTCACGATTGGACAAGAAACTCGAGACAAGCTCGTTGAGCTCCAGGATCTTCTGAGTCACCAAATCCGGGACGGCGACCCGGCTATGATCCTCGATCGAGCACTGGACGCGTTGCTGACCGAAACGAAAAAGAAGAAAGCAGCACTCACCGAGAAGCCGCGAGCGAGCGGGAAGCAGAGCAGCGCTAAAACGCGTGCCATCCCCGCCCGAACCCGCCGGGAGGTGTTCGAGCGGGACGATGGGCGATGCACGTTCACCGACGGCGAAGGCCACAGATGCGATTCCAAGTGGCAGGTCGAGTTTCACCATCGAGCCCCTTACGCGAGGGGCGGGACGCACGAGATCGACAACATCGAGCTTCGCTGCAGGGCCCACAATCAATACGAAGCCGACCTGGAGTACGGGGCGCGGTTCATGGCAACGCGACGACACTCCGCGTCCGACCATGCACGGAGCCCTTGACGCTCAGAGGCTCCAGTACTTGAGGTCACTTCTGAGCGCGCTTGGATCCACCAACGACTTCACATCGACGAATACGCCGCCGCTCCGCACACAGTGGACGATGTGATCGAGTTGATCGAGGTATTGGTCGTGGGGGACCGCCAACACGACTCCATCGAGGTCGGTGAGCGCATCCCAGGGGCGGAGCTCGATCCCGTATTCGCGGCTGGCTTCCTCGGCTGACGCCAAGGGATCATGTACGAGGGGCTCTATGCCGTAGTCCCGAAGCTCGTCGATGATGTCCAGGACCCGGCTGTTGCGAAGGTCGGAGACGTTTTCTTTGAAGGTCAGCCCGAGGACTCCGATCCGGCAGTCCTTGATGGCATGGCCGTGCTGTCGCAGCAGCTTCACAACTCGTTTGGCCACGTAACGACCCATGTCGTCGTTGATCCGGCGGCCCGCAAGGATCACTTCGGGATGGTACCCTACCGCCTCGGCCTTCGACGTTAGATAGTACGGGTCGACCCCGATGCAGTGCCCTCCAACCAACCCCGGAGAGAACCGCAAGAAGTTCCACTTCGTGGAAGCCGCGTCGAGTACATCCTGAGTACGAATGCCGAGCCTATCGAAGATCAACGCGAGCTCGTTCATGAGAGCAATGTTGAGGTCACGCTGTGTGTTCTCGATCACCTTGGCGGCCTCTGCAACTTTGATCGACGGAGCTCGGTGAACCCCCGCGACGACAACCTGTTCATAAACGCTGGCAACTCGTTCGAGGGTCTCCTCATCTTCGCCAGAGACCACCTTGATGATCTTCTCGAAGGTATGTTCCTTGTCGCCGGGGTTGATTCGTTCTGGCGAGTATCCGAGCTTGAAGTCTGTGGACTGCGTTAGACCCGAAGCTTCGGCCAAGACGGGCCCGCATCGCTCTTCGGTCACCCCCGGATAAACGGTCGACTCGTAAACGACGACGTCGCCAGGTGCGAGAGCACTGCCCACGATCTTCGTCGCTGAGATGAGCGGATCGAGGTTTGGACGGCGGTCATCGTCGATGGGCGTAGGGACCGCGACGATGAAAAAGGTGCAGCCCCGGAGATCGGTGGGGTTGCTCGTCATCTCGAGCGTGGTCTCCTCGAGCTCCGATTCACTCACTTCCCTCGTCTGATCCTCGTTGGCACGCAACGCGTCGACGCGGGCGGTCGACACGTCGAAGCCCACTGTGTTCTCGAACTTTCGGGCAAAGGCCAACGCAACTGGAAGCCCCACATACCCGAGACCTATCACTGCGACCCGTTCACTCATGCAGACTCCGATTCAAGACGAGACCACTCAGTCGTCGCCTCCAAGCCGTTGGCCAACGGGGTTGGTTTCCCAAGGATCGACACCATGATTGCGGGGTCGAGCACGGACCGCTGGAGATCGCCGGCTCGATGCTCGCCGTCGTTGATGATCGCGGGCTCGTCGACCAGGCTGGCGAGCTTCTCGGCGAGGGTTCGTGTCGACGTTCCGATCCCCGTCGCGATGTTGATCGTGCGCAGGTCGAGTGCCCCCTCGAAAGCCGCAAGATTCGCTCGAACCACATCGCGCACGAAAACGTAGTCACGGACACAACCCTCGTCACCAAAGCGTGATCGAGCGTTGACCTGGATCGGCTCACGTCGGAGGAGTCTCCGGAGAAAGATGGCAACCACGCCGGCTTCGCCGTGGGGATTCTGTCGGGGGCCGTACACATTAGCGTATCGCAGGATCGTATACTTCAGGCCCGAGGCTTCCCCGAAGGCCCGAAGATAGAGCTCGAAGCTCGCCTTGCTGCATGCATACGGGCTCAATGGCCGTGCTGGGCATTCTTCACCGGCGGTGACGCCATCCGCGACCTCTCCATAGAGTGCCCCCCCAGTGCTGGCGAAGATCAGGCGGCTTCCGGTCTCGCGGGCGACCTCCGCAACATTGAGCGAACCGAGCACGTTCACTTCCGCATCGTATCCCGGCTCTCGGACGCTAACCGAGACGCTGGCCTGCGCGGCTTGGTGACTGATAGCGTCCGGTCGAAAGCGCAGCACCAGCTCACTAAACGGATCTTGCTGCCGAATGTCGACCGGATGAAACTCCGCGCCCGGAGGGAGGTTTTCCACGCGACCGGTGCTCAGATCGTCCACGACGAGAACGTCGTGTCCGGCCTCGACTGCCGCTTCGGCTACGTGGCTCCCAATGAAGCCCGCGCCGCCCGTCACGAGAATCTTCATAGCGTTCCCAGCGGCTTCGATTCCCGGAACGGGTGCTTGCCCGTGGAGGCGGCAGGCGGCTCACTTTCGGCGTCGTTCTCCCTGAGCTCGGGGACGAGTCCTTCCAATGCCTTACGGAGTGATGCGGGGTCGGAATCGCAAAGGCGGTCCACCTCGTCGAGCTCTGCTCGAAGGACCTCGAGTCCCGGAGAGTCGTAGGTCCCGACGAAGATCTTGGGATGTGCTGTCCGCTGGATCCCCTCGCTCGCGGTCGAAAGCTCCTCGAAGAGCTTCTCTCCAGGCCGAATGCCACTGAAGCGCACCTCGATATCCCTGTCGGGCTCTAGGCCGCTCAATCGGATCAGGTCATGCGCAAGGTCCACGATGCGCACCGGCTGGCCCATGTCGAGAATGAAGATCTCACCGCCTTGGCTCAAAGCGGCCGCCTGCGTCACGAGCTGAACCGCCTCCGGGATCGTCATGAAGTAGCGGGTCATATCGGGGTGGGTCACCGTGATCGGTCCGCCATCTCGAATCTGTTTCCGGAAGATGGGAATCACACTTCCCGCCGAGCCTAGGACGTTGCCAAATCGCACCGTCGCGAAATGGGTTGCGCTCCTGCTCGAAAGCGCCTGGACATAGAGCTCCGCCGCGCGCTTGGTCGCGCCCATGATCGACGTCGGGTTCACCGCTTTGTCGGTCGAGATCATCACGAATTTTTCGACAGCCAGATCGTCTGCCAGGTCCGCGACGATCCGGGTGCCGAGCATGTTGTTCTTCACGGCTTCGGCTGGGTTCCACTCCATCATGGGAACGTGCTTGTGTGCGGCGGCGTGGAAGACGATCAAAGGCCGATGGTCGCGAAAGACCTGCGTGATTCGCGAGCGGTCGGTGATGTCCGCAATCGCCGGCGTGAGCTCGAGGTCGGGGAACCGCGCGCGCAGCTCGGAGTGGACCTCGAAGAGATTGTTCTCGCATCGCTCGACCAAAATGAGGTGCGACGGCCGATAGGCGGCCAGTTGGCGGCACAACTCGGAACCGATGCTGCCCCCGGCGCCGGTTACCATCACGGGCTGGGACCGGACGACATCGGCAACCGACTCGGTGTCGAGTCGCACCTGCTCGCGTCGCAGCAAGTCCTCGATCGCTACGTCCCGGATTCGCGACAGGTTCACTCGACCGCCCACGATCTGATATGTGCCGGGCACGATCTTCACCGCGAGACCCGCGTCCTTGCACTTTTCGGTGATGCTCCGAATGGCGGTGCCCGGCGCATTGGAGATCGTGATGAGGGCCTGTTTCACTTCGTATTGCCGCGACAGGCGGTCAAGATCATCGGTCTTGCCCATCACCTTGATCCCGTGAATCACCGCTCCTCGCTTCACCGGGTCGTCGTCGACGAAGCCGATGGGCTCGATGCCTAAGTCCGGGCGCCTCGCGATCTCCTGGGCGACCAGTACGCCCCCCTGGCCGGCGCCGACCAATAGTGTTGGCACGCGAGCCTCGTGACCTTGCGGATGCTGTTGTGACGCTATCCGCTCACCGAGCATTCGGCGAAGGGCCCGCACACCCGTGAGACCGATGAAAGTGAGCACAAAGTCGCCCAGCAATACTCCAAGCGGCACGATGCCGTATCGCGCCAGGGGGAAGTCCACGGCGAAGCGCGGACTCAGCAGGCGCAGCAACACGAGGAGCGCGGTAGCCGAAGCGATCGCCAAGAAGATGCGTACCGTGTCCCGAAGGCTGATGTATCGCCAAGAGAAGCGGGTAATGCCGAACGCGGAGAGAAAGACATACTGCAACAACACCACGTACGGCATCACGATCAGGAGGGGGCGCAGCGTCGCCCACGGCACATTCCAATCAAATCGCACCATCGTCGCCAAGAAGAAGGCGAACATCAGAACGCCGATGTCGATCACAAACTGAGACGTGCGCCAAAGGAACCGACTCATGGGGTTCCCGCCTCCAACACGGCGTGCCGGTACCACCGAAAGAACCCTTGCACTCCATCTGCGACCCCGGTTTTCGGGTCGTACCCGAGTAGTTTCCTGGCCTTGGTGATGTCGGCGTAGGTGTATTCGATATCGGCCGGTGGCATTGGCTTGTCGATCAAGCTCGCCGATCGGCCAGCCTGCTCTTCGATCAACTGAACGAAGTCCGCGAGCAGCGTGGGCTCACCTCGACCTAGATTGATGATCTCGTACCCGAGCGGACGGTCCGCCGCCGCCACGATACCCTCAACGATGTCATCCACGTAGGTCCAATCCCGATGCATTTGTCCGCCGTTGTACAGAGGGACCTCGGTCTCATGAAAAATGTTGTCGAGGACCTTATAGGCCATCATGTCCGGGCGACCACGGGGGCCATAGACGGTAAAGAAACGAAGCGCCGTGAAGTCCTGTCCGAACAGATGAAAGTACGAGTAGCCGAGGAGCTCCGCTGCCCGCTTGCTGGCGGGATAGGGCGCGAGAGGCCGGTCGGCAGGGTCGGTCTCGACGAAAGGAATCACTTCGGTCGCCCCATAGGCTGAGGACGTCGAGGCGAACACGAATCGGGGCTTTCCGTGGCGCTGCCCAGCCTGCAGGAGGTTCAGGGTTCCCCCGAGATTCACATCCAAATAGAGCTTCGGATCCTCGATGGACGCACGTACGCCCGCCATCGCGGCGAGGTGGATGATGACGTCGAAGCGATGCTCGGCATAGAGGGCATCGATCCCGTCTTCATCTCGGATATCGGTCCGGTGGAAGATCAACTTCTCTGGATCCGGCGCGCCCGCTCGAACCTCTTGCAAGTTCGCATGCTTACGCGCGGGATCGTAGTAGTCGTTGAGGTTGTCGACTCCCACCACCATATCGCCACGCGTAAGGAGCGCCGAAGCCGTATTGCTTCCAATGAACCCAGCAGCCCCGGTCAACAGGATGGTCTTCATTTCCCCACTCGTGCGGATCTAATACGGGACTCTACTGTTTCACAATGCTTGGTGCGACTCTCGCCGGAGTTTAGGATGCCGTAGTGCAGGCCATGCTTCTAGCAGCTGGGCTCGGTACGCGCCTCAAGCCGTTGACCGACCTCCGCCCGAAACCGGTGGTTCCGGTAGCCAATCGTCCACTTGGGGCGTTCGCCATGGACCACCTCACTCGGATAGGGGTGCGGTCGATCGTGGCTAACATCCACCCTCGGCCGGAGCTCGTTGAGAAGCTCCTGCGCGGCCACTGCCCCGACGGGGTAGACCTCGCGTTCTCCAGGGAGACGACGCTTCTCGGGACAGGAGGAGGGCTTCGAAAGGCCTACGCCCGCTTCGAGGACCGGACGGCACCCGTGATCGTCATGAATGGAGACACGCTCTTCGCGCCGGATCTCTCCGAGGCCTACCGACAACATCTCGCGCTAGGCGCCGTTGCAACAATGATACTCCGTCGCACCCCAGACCCCGCACGCTTTGGGGCGATCGGAATCGACAGCGAGGGCTGGGTGAGAACCCTCCTGGGGGCACCGAGCGCTTCGGACTTGACCGAGGAGCTGATGTTCACGGGGGTTCACATTCTGGCGCCGGAGGCATTCGAGGACATGCCGGAGTCTGGATGCGTCATTCGGTCCGCGTACCGGCGCTGGGTGGACGCTGGGGCGCCGGTTCTAGGGATCGTCGATGACTCCCCATGGGCGGATCTCGGAACCGTGTCGGACTATCACCGAGTGAATCTAGAGTTAGCTTCAGGTTTTCGTCGGTCGCCCGGGGTTGAGCCAGTCGAGGGGAGCTTGCTGACGACGGATCGAGTCTCTCCGGCCTCCCGCTCCGCGATTCGAAACTCCGTCGTGGGACGGGACGTGGAAATCGCGGAGGGTGTCTCGATCGACGCGTGTGTCGTATGGCCCGGCTCGGTCATCACGCGTTCGGCAAGCAGGGCGGTGATCACGCCGGAACACCGAATCGAGCTCAGCTGAGCCCCATCACCTTGGCGAGCACGACGGTAATATTGTCCGGTCCGCCATTGTTGTTCGCTTCTTCGACCAGCCGGTTCGCGGCCGTTTGCAGGTCTGGCTGCGAGCACACGATACGATGAATCGCTTCGTCGGTGACCGGGCCGCACAAACCGTCGCTGCAGAGGACGTAGATGTCGCCTATTTCGGGGCGGTCGAAAAGGGTGTCGACCTTGACCGTGGATTTCATCCCGAGTGCCCTAACGATCACGTTCTTGAGCGGGAAGCTCTCGATCTCTTCCTCGGAGAGTCGCTTCATCTTGATGTAATCGTTGAGCAGCGAGTGGTCGCTGGTCAGCTGCTCCATCTTTCCTTCGCGGATGCGATAGACGCGGCTATCACCCACGTGCGCGATGAGCACGCCGTCCTCGACGACGAGAATGCCGGCGACGGTGGTCCCCATACTGTGCATCTGGGGATCTTTCTGGGCGGATTCGTAGATGCGAAGATTCGCGAGCTTGATGCCCGTGATCAATCGATTCTCCTCATAGCCCCGCGCTTTGTCCATCTTGTAGGGCCAAGTCGCTTCGGGGTCTGCGCTCGTCGCACGGAAAAAGTCGCGAAGAGTGTCGATGGCCATACGGCTTGCAATTTCACCCGAAGCGTGCCCGCCCATCCCGTCGGCAACCACATAGAGGTTGTCCTCATCGGCGAGCATGAAGCTGTCCTCGTTGTGAGTGCGCTTCATCCCGATGTGGGTGTCCCCGATAGCTAGAACTCGTGCCCGTGACATGCCGCAAAACCCTCGTCGAATCTGAGCTTAACGACCCCAGCGCGGCCAAGTCAACGAAACCGGCCTATACTCGCCCGAACGTGGGTAACGGACCGGACGAAGAGCTCGCCTCGCTGGCAGCCAGTGCGCAAGAGCTTCTGCGTTGGGAAGAGGCGCTCGGGGGCGGCGGATTCCCTGCGGTCGCGCACAGTCGAAGCGCGGCCCCGGGTGAGCTAGGTGGCGTCGACGCAACTCCGACAAGCGCTCGGGATTCCCACGCCCGCCTACAAACGCTCGCAGCCGAAGCGGCCGAGTGCACGCGTTGTGAGCTTCATCGAACTCGGGGGAAAAGCGTGTTCGCGCGAGGCACTTCCGACACCGATTTGGTGTTCGTCGGAGAGGGCCCGGGCTTTCACGAGGATCAGCAAGGCCTGCCATTCGTCGGACGTGCCGGACAACTTCTCGATCGGATGATCGCGGCGATGGGGTACGACCGAGACGGGGTCTACATCTGCAACGTCGTGAAGTGTCGCCCGCCTGACAACCGGACGCCGCTTCCAACCGAAGCCATCGCGTGCACTCACTTCTTGGTGCCTCAGCTCGAAGCCGTCTCGCCGAAAGTGATCGTTGCCCTAGGACGATGCGCCGCCGAAAATCTGCGATGCGTGCCGCCATCAGGGAAATGGAGAGGCCTCTGGGGCGAGTGGCGTGGTATCCCGGTCATGCCGACGTACCACCCGGCCTTCCTGTTGCGGAGCCCGCAGTTCAAGAAACCGGTCTGGGACGACCTCCAAGAAGTGCTGCGCAAGCTCAACCGAGAGCCCAGGTGATAGCGCGGGGGCGGTGGGGCGCGACGCGACCTGACGGTTTCGGGCGAAAACCACACGCGAGGTCTATCCTTCCAAGTAGCCCGTGACGCACAAACCCGAACCGAACTGGATAGCTCTCGAACACTTCCTGCGGAAAGGCATCGCGAGCACTGAGTACGCGGACCCTCGTGAGGAGCTCGGTTGTGCGCCGGACGCAGAAGACCGCGACGTGGCGCGAGAGCTCGTGCGGTCCGCGGCCGCGTACGATATCGAAGAGATCGGCACTGAAAGCCTCAACCCCGAGGCGGCGCGACATCCATCAGTCCGGCCTCCGCCCGAAGGAGCCGCCGATCCTTCCTTCCTCGGACGGCTATCCGCCAGCGGCACCGGCGATATATCGGTCGAGCAGATCGACGACATCCCGACGATTCTGGCGGTGCTTCGCGCTGGGTCTCGCAAGCAACGGCGCGCAGCTCTCGAGCGACTGGGCGAACGTCTCCGCGAGCGCCCTGCAATCCCGAGCGAAGCCGTGCGGGCAGCCACGCAAACGATCGCAGAGCTTCGAGACGTGGAGATCGAGTACGAGCTCGCCCGATTGCGCACCGAGCTTCCGGGCGCGCCAGGCCGCAAAGCGCGTAACGAAGACGAGCGGTGGAAACGACTAGCCGCAGAGACAAAAGAGGCGATTCGACGCTTCTGGGATGGTCAATCATCCGTCGAGCCAATCCACGTGCTTCCAGGGGACGATCGGGCGCTTCTCCTGATGCGCACGCCCGATCTCGCCCCAATGGTGCTGAACCACATCAATGCGATCATCGAAGGCAACGACGGATGCGTTCCTCGAGAGTCTCGGGTCGGGCTCCTCGCGTCACTCCAACATGCGACCGATAGGCGCCTAGTTCCTGCCCTCGTGGCCGTGATCGAGTCGGCACGCGGCGAGCTTCTCGCCGAGGCGGCCCGCGTCCTCGGCGGAATCGACGATCCGCGGGCGCACCCTACGCTCGTCGAACGCTTCGAACGCAGCATCGTCAGTGAGGAGCGAGTCGCCCTCGCCGGGGCGCTCGGGATGCACGGGGACTGCCGTGGTCTACCCGAGGTAAGAAGCTTGCTCCAACAGGAGCAGCCCTCTTCGATCTTGCACGCCCTCGAAGCCATGGAGACGCTGGGGTCGTCCGAGAACAGTGAGCTAGTCGTTCGCTTTCTCGACCATGCAGACATCGCGATCGCCGCGCAAGCTGTGCGCACCTTGGCCCGCATCAGCGACGGACGCGCCCTCGATGCACTGTCCGAACGCCACAGCATGACTACGGTGCCTGCGTTGCGCGCTGCGATTGAAGACGCGCTCTCCGCGATCGCGGCACGCATGGAGCTTCGGGGTGAAGAGGTTGCGGAAATCGACTGGTCGGAGGTAGGTGACAGGCCGGCGCCCCGCAAGGGCTCCCGCGACAGCTTGCCGGCAATCGTCTTCGGTTGGCGCGACTACTTCATGGGTCGCGTGTGGCTGCTCCTCGGACGCATGAACTGGGCCGTGGCGCGATTCGAATCAGCCGCGAGACGACGTGCGGGATGGGTGGCTCCAGTGATCGGGATCGGGATGGCCTTCGCCCGCGGAGAGCAATATGCTTTGGCCTTGCCGGCATTCCGTCGGGCGATCGAGCTCGACCGACCGCGCATCGAGCGCAACCCGATCTTGGTGCGCGCCATGGCGAAGTCGTTCCTTCACCGCGCCGAGCAGGTCGAACGCGAGGGTCGGGACGACATCGCGAGGGGGCTCGTCGGCGAAATGCTGACCTTCGATTTGCGACGGGCGCCCGGTGCAGTGCGCTTCGAGCTCAAACGAAAACACGACGTCCTACGCAAAGAGGAGGAGGAGGATGTCCACTCGGCTGCGTGAGGCCGCGATTCGTCATCTTCGGGCGCGCGGCGCGACCTCGCCGGGGGGATCGGTACGCCGCCTGACGATGGACATCGAGGTGGATGGCCAGATCGAGATGGTGACTTTGAGCCTACGGGACGGCGAGCTCCAGTGCATATCGAGCGATGGCCACGACGACGGCCGGCACGCGGTCGCTGCGCTCGAGTTTGTTGCAGGGCTCGCGCAGCGCGACGACTCCCTGTCCCTGGGAGCTGAAGCAAACATTGGTCGGCACTCACTCGACCCTCCACGACAAAGCGACCTCGCCGATGCTCTGGATGAGCTCCTGACCGCGGTGACCAGGGTGGGGATCGACAAGGCCCGCTACGCGCCGTCGGTCGATGCCGCACTCGAGTGCGTCGTCGAGGTTGCCGCCGAACCCACACCGCCAGGGCTCGGGCGATTCATCGGGCGCCTTCGGCAAGAGGTCCTTTCAGGCCAGCCTCGCCGTGCAGCTAGGATTCTCGAGGGAGCGGCAAGGCTCGCAGAAGCCCTCCGAGTCGAGACTCCAACCGATGCGTCGGAGGAGCGTGTTCGAGCATGGCTAGGTACGCGTCCCGGCTTTCCACCCGAGGTCGAGCTGCTCCACGACCGCACGATGATCGAAGTCGCTCGTGAGTGGCTGCCGGGTACCAAACGGGCGAGCGTCGAGCGGCGGTATCTGATCGATTTGACGGCCGGCGCGATCTATCGTGAGGATCGCCCTAGCCAAGCCACCGCTTCACTCGGCCCGTGCCCTCGGCAGATACATGTGGGATTGGCCGAAGTCGAGTCCGGTCCGTCGCCGCAGCGCATCCGTGTGTTGCAGTATGAGGTTCGCCCCGAGATCCCTGCTGAAAGCTGGAGTCGGCTCTACCAGGTCGCGCGGCGAAGCTTTGCCCAGTTGGCCGAAACGTATCGCCGCGAAGTGCAGGTCTACCCGACGCTCGCGGAGCCGTTCGCGCTGATCGCCCCGTATCGGATCGAGCTCAACGACGGCTTCGTCGCGATCGACTCAGAGGGCCACCAGCTCGCATTGGAGCGTACCGAGCGACGTGGGAGCGTGCTCGCGCTTTACGATCTTCTGAACCAGGGCCTCGAGCCCGCCTGGTTGGCGGGCCGTCTGACCGATTCTTGCACCACTCTCTGCATCTCGCCGTTTGCGTTCGCGACTCGAAATCATGACTACACGCGGCTGTAGCATCCGCCTCGTGGCTAACGCTTCCCCGGGGGTTGCATAGGGGCCTCACGGAATCAGAATCCGACCATGTCATCCGGCGCCGCACACAAGACGACACGATCCGGCTCCCTCAAGTCGCGTCACCTGCCAATCGCCTCGGCCGAGCATCAACTCACCGAGCTCGGCCGGCTACCGATCTCCAAGACCTTCGATCAGGCGCTCACCCCCGAAGGCCTGTGGCCGCTCCAATCCACCTCCATCGAGATTCTTCAAATCAACGTCGGCAAGCTCTGCAACCAAACATGCCGACATTGTCACGTCGACGCTGGGCCGGATCGAACCGAAGTCATGTCGCGCGAGACGGCCGAGCAATGCGTGGACGCCCTTCGGCGTTTCGCCATTCCGACGGTCGACATCACCGGTGGCGCCCCAGAGCTCAATCCGAGCTTTCGATGGCTTGTCGAGCAATGCGCCTCCCTCGGTCGACACGTCATGGACCGATGCAATCTCACCATTCTCGAGACCGGCGCACATCGAGACTTGCCCCAGTTCTTTGCCGAGCACCGGGTCGAGCTAATCTGCTCCCTCCCGCACTACCAGTCAGCCCGTACCAACACCCAGCGTGGCGAGGGTGTCTTCGAGAAAAGCATCCGCGCCCTGCGTCGGTTGAACGATCTCGGCTATGGGGACGGTCGGTCGGGGCTGCGTTTGGTGTTGGTTACGAACCCGGTCGGCGCCGTACTTCCAGAAGCGCAGGCATGCCTCGAGATCGAATGGAAGCGGGAGCTCAAGAAGCGCTACGACGTGTCGTTCGACGCCCTCTATACCATCACCAACATGCCGATCAGCCGCTACCTCGATTGGCTTCTGAAGACCGGCAGTCTCGAAGGCTACATGCGCAAGCTCGTCGAGTCGTTCAACCCGCAGGCGGCACACGACGTCATGTGTAGGACTACCATCTCGGTCGGCTGGGACGGCCGCCTCTTCGATTGCGACTTCAACCAAATGCTCGATATCCCGGTCTCCGACGGGGCGCCGCGCCACATCCGCGACTTCGACCTCGCCGCGCTCGAAGTCCGCACGATCGCGACCGACCGCCACTGCTTCGGCTGCACCGCAGGCACCGGCTCGAGCTGCGGCGGTGCGACGGCCGTTTAGCAGGCGTTGCGGAGCTACGCGTCGCCGAGGTCGACTTCGACCGGCCGGTGCTCATCGTCGAGGTACACGACTGCATCGGCCCGATCGGGCATCTCTTCCCAGATGAAGCGCGTCAGGCGCTCGAAGTGCATGACGAAGCGGCGCACGGCAGTCGGCGTCATCACCTCGAGGCCGCCGGCCGCCCGAAGCCGAGCTTCCTGCTCTTCCCGCCAAGCATAGACACGGTCGAAGTCGCGCGGCCGCAACAGGACCAGGAGATCCAGCTCTGCAAAGAGCGTCTGGTAGGCTCCGCCCAGCTGTCGGTTGACGTACCATCGCCATTCGCCAGTGGAGTCTTCGAGCCGTTCGAGCCCGTTGACCGGCGCGTCGAGCTCGTCACCTCGCTGCGGTCGGCCCCCCACGCACCAGCCCTCGAACAGCACGACATCGCAAGGGCCATTCCAGATCGGCCATTTGAACTTCGGGAAGGGCTCGTCGGTGGCCTTGTCGAATCGGGGCAACGCAACGGTCTCACCGCCTCGCAGGCTTCGCAGCACATGAAGACCAAGCTCGACGTCGTGTGTGCCCGGAACGCCGCGTGTGACGAGCAGGGGATGGTAGGTTTCCGCGCGCTGCTGGCGCGCAGCCTTGCTGAGGTAGAGGTCGTCGAGCGAAAGAACCGCCACCCGGAGTCCGAAGAGCTGCTCGAGCAGCACCTTCATCAATCGGGCAAGTGTCGACTTTCCAGTCCCTTGCGCACCGTTCAGCCCGACGACGACAGTGCGATCGACCACGTGCTCGGCAATCCATTCTGCCATCGGTACGTAGAAGTCCGCGATCAACGTGTCTGGCGGTCGCGCAATTCCCTCGGCCTCACACCACATTTCGACCTGAGGCCGAACATCGGGGACCTCAGCATGAAGACTACGGATGGAAGACAGCGGCCAGAGCACGACGGATCGGAACCACATCCCCGCGCACCCTGCAAGACCCTTGAAGCTGACGCTGACACTGGCGCTGACACTGCCCCTGGCGCTGACGCTGTCCCTGCACTACACCTCCCCGGTGCCAGCCCCCAAAATCCGCATCCTCGTTGCCAAACCCGGGCTCGACGGTCACGACCGCGGGGCGAAAGTCGTCGCACGGGCCCTGCGTGACGCCGGTTTCGAGGTCGTCTACACGGGCCTTCATCAGACGCCTGAAATGATCGCCGTCGCAGCGGTTCAAGAGGACGTCGATGCCGTGGGCCTGTCGATCATGTCGGGGGCGCACAATACGCTGTTCCCCGCGGTGCTCGATGCGCTCCAGGCGAAGGGTGGCAACGACATCATTCTGTTCGGCGGTGGCATCGTCCCGGAGGAGGACGCAGAAGCCCTTCGAAAGCGCGGGGTCGGCGCCATCTTCACCCCGGGCGCGCCGCTCGAAGAGATCATCGAGTGGGTGCGTAACAACGTGACGCCGAGGTCGCTCGAGGCATGAGGCCCCGCGTCGTTCCCCTCCTTGCGATGTCGCTTTTGGCGTGCGTACGCAGCGCACAATCAGGGGTGGCACTCAAGCCTGTCCTGCCGTTCGAAGCCCTCGGGGAAGAAGCGGGTGTCAGCATGGTCAGGGCGACGCTCAGCCCATCGGAAACATTCCGATTCGAAGCGAGCCCCTGTCAAGAGGTGCTCGTGTTCGTCGAGAAAGGGGTAGTGCGCGCCGGCCTGGCTTGGCTCGAGACCGGACGCGCGGCTCGCTTCCGCGCGTCGACGGTGCTCCAAGCGATGTCCGAAGACGGCGCGAGGATCTTCGCCGTGGCGGCACTGTCTGAGAGCGCTCGGTTCGAAACCGTGGACTGGACAAACGCCCCGGACGCGCCGGAGTGTGCGCGCCCCGAGGCCGTCATCGTCGAGTCCGACCCTGGGCGGAGCGGCCCGTTCGTGCACGCGGATGGTCGGCTAAAGGTGATGATCTACCTCGAAGGCGCCGCGGACAGCTCCGCCGTGGCAAGTCTTGGGACGCTCGAGGGCGACGCAACGCTCGGGATCCCCGAGCACGTGCATGAGGTTTCCGCGGAGGTATTGTGGATCCAAGACGGCTCCGGGACGATGCGCGTCGGTGATGAAACGCGCCTGATCAAACCCGGCACGTTCGTCTACGTGCCGCCGAGAACCGTTCACGGGTTCGTTCCGGACGGCACACGGCCGCTCTTCGCATACCAGGTATACATGCCTTCTGGGCCCGAACAGCGCTTCCGCTAAGAGGCTCGGCCTAAGCTGTTCATCGTTTGGTTGGCGGAAGCCCGTGGCCGGGGACGATCAGCGGTTTCTTGTACGCCTCGTAGTCGAACTGGTCGCTGTGCTCTTCGTTGTGACAGGGCAGGCAGGTCGACTCAGGCGGGTCCAAAACCATGTCGATCTCTGGATTCTTGGCATGTGCCGCGCCGGGACCGTGACAGCTCTCGCAACCGACGTTGATCAAGGCGCCCTTCAAGTTGTGCGTCACCGTAGACCCGCCGGGCTGGTCGTACCCCGTCACGTGACAGCCCACGCAGTCGAGGTTGAACTCCTTGTTGCGCATCTGCAGTGTGAGGTACGCGAAGCCATGCGGATGCGCCTGCCACCACGTATAGGCGGGGTTGTGGCAGGTGCCGCAGATCGGGCTCCCGACGTACGCGATGTCGTCCTTTCCGAGCGGCGGAGGCGTCAGGTCCGCGAACGCTTCACGATTGGCTTGATTCACGGCCTTGTCGTGCTCCCTCATCAACTTGGTCACATCTTCGTCCGTGGGCGCTTCGTTCGACAACTCCACCCACTGAGCGCTGAAGGCATTGCCCTGCGGCGAGACCGGAGGCGCACCGAGGGCTTCCTGTTGGGCTTTGAGCTTTGCGAGTCGATCGGATTGAGCGCGCAGGTCAGCGGGATCGACATCTTTCGATTTTTCCCACTCTGAAATTTTTTCCGACAAGCCCGCAATCTGTGAATCGAGTTGCTGAATTCGTTCCTCTCGCGACCAGTCGCTCAGATCGGTGAATGTTCCATCGCTCTTGCGGTACACGTCTACGACGGTGAGTCCTTGGCCCTGCCGTCCCGCATGTAGGACCCACGCATCGCCGGCTCTGTACGGCGGGAGCGGTGCGTCTTCGTCGAGTCCACCGTGCACGACGAAATCGACGCCGTCGATCGCCCCGATCCGATTCGCATCCCGCCTCGAGCCGTACACCAGCGCGATCGTCAGATCGGTTTCAGCTTGCGCAGTGCCAACCGCCGCCATTACGACATCGCGCTCCGCCCCCGGGCGCGCGCCCACGATCGCAATTCGAAGCCCACCTGCTTCGATCCGCACGACCTCCGTATCGCCCTTCATCGCTAGCCACGGGAACTCCGACTCCGCCTGCAAGCGGGCCAACACTTCTTTCGGTTGACCCCGGTCGCGCTGGCCTGGCAACCCCGCATCGACCTTCAGGTGGTCGAGTATCCCCAGGAGCGTGGCAGCGTTTCGATTCGCTTGGTCCACCCGCGTCGGTTCGAGGGTGTCGGTATCGAAGAACAGGTCGCCCGCCATCAGAAGCACCAGTGGCACCGAGCCGTCTCGGAGCGCCCGGATCCGGGCGGCGAGCCGGTCGATGCCGCCAAGGGGGCGGCTCGTACACCCGCAGGGCTCCAAATAGCCTTTGAGGTCCGTCACCACGGCCAGACGCAGCGTCGGGCTGGGCCTCGCATCAGGACGTTCCTTCGGTTTCCGGCGGCTACAGCCGACGGCCACGCTCAGGGCCAGGAGCACGAGCAAGCATCGCATTCCCAGGGTTCTAGCAACCGTGCCGCCAACCGCAAAAACGGGAGTAGGGCCCGCGGCTTGACGCCAGGACATGCGCTGACTAGCTTCCGGGCGCTTTTGGTGGGGCTTCCCCGCTGTTTGACGAGGATTTCATGGTTAAGGTTCGATTGGCACGCGCCGGCGCAAAGAAGCGTCCCTACTATCACATTGTTGTTACCAACAAGGGAAACCCCCGAGATGGGCGGTTCATCGAGCGGATCGGCACCTATGACCCGAGCCGCCCCATCACGGAGGCCAGGGTCGACTACCTCCGTCTCGACTACTGGGTTGGAGTTGGCGCTCAGGTGAGCGATCGCGTGCGCGACGTGGTCAAGGAACACAAACAGGCAGCCGCCGCAGCCGGCGAAGCCTCCTGAGCGAGCGACCCGTGGCAGGAGACAGACTACAGGATCTGATCGCGTACATCGCGAGCTCGTTGGTCGACGATCCGGATGCCGTCGAGGTGAACGTCGTCGAAGAAGACCGTGCCGTCGTGCTGGAGCTCACTGTGGCACCAGACGACCTTGGCAAGGTCATCGGGAAAGAGGGCCGGACTGCGCGAGCGATGCGAACGCTCCTCGCCGCCACCTCTGCTCGGCTCCACAAGCGCGCCATTCTCGACATCCTCGAGTAGGCGCCTGATCGCCGCCAGTCCAGTGTAGCAAGCCCAATCGGGCACCTGAATCCTTCTTGGACCCCGGGGACTCCAAGGTATATCGGCGATGATGTTCCCGAAAGTACATACCGGAACAGCACGGAAGGTTTGCGCAGAGCCGAAGCGGCTCGGATTCTCGGAATCGGTGAGCGAGCTTTGAAGAGCCGCTTACACCGGGCAAGGCTCCGACTTGCGGCAGGACTTCGTTCCGGAGTCGAGACGGAGATTTCCGACCAAGAAGGAGGCTCACGATGAAAGATCGTATCGTGGCCGGCATGCGTTGTTCTCAGGTGCTTGGGGTTCTGAGCGAGTACGTGGACGGGGAGCTCGACGCAGCGGCCATTCACGATGTCGAGCAGAGCGCCATGCCGGAAGGACACGAGCAGGAAGCGTCCCCTAGGACTTGGGGAAGCCTGCGACTGGTCGTCCTAACGGCCGTCGCCGTTAGCCTAGTTGCGTTGTTCTACGCCAATCATGGCTACGAAGACTTCGATCCAGAGGCGATCTGGAGCCCCACCGAGGCCTTTCTTCTGAGCTGCCTCGGTGCGGTCGGCACTGCCGTGGTTTCGTTCGTGCTCGCCCGTTTCGTGGCCCGTGATCCGCCCCTTCCTCCTCGGCACGGTGCTGGGGGTCGCCCCCTTCACTTTGGTGATGACCTTGCTAGGCCTCAGGGTGAGGATATGGCTCGAGCATCACCCCATTGCGACGTGGCCGTGGGCGGAGGTCGGACCGTTGATCGTCGTGTTGGCTGTCGTGATCGTCGCCGGAGGAACCTTGATGATGCGTAGGTGGCGACGAGGACTCTTCGCAGGCGGCATGGCACTGGCCTTGATGCTGTCGGCGCAGACGGCCAACGCCGAGGCGTCCTGCAACCGGGAAGAGGCACCCGAGCTCTTCGTAGACATGTTCGTGAGCACGCGGATCTATCCGAATGCGGATGCCGCGTTGATCGGGTTTGCCATCGGCACCGTCTGGCGACCGACCGACAAGTGCCTCCACATTGCCGGGGAGGGCTTTACCCGATTCGGGAGGCGCCCTGCGACGGCCGGTGACGACCTCAAGATGCGAACGGCTGGCGGCGCCGTCGGCGCGCTGTGGGGCAACGGCGACCCGAACCATTGGTTCGGGGCCGGGGGCTATGTTCGACTTGGGCTGGGCGCGTGTGGGACCGCGCAACGACTTCGTGATGAGCGGATATTTGCGCGCTCTGCTTTATTGGCGGCTTCGCGGAGAGTTCTGGATAGGGCTCGACGCGCGTGCCGGCCACGTGATCGTTCCGGTGACCATCGATGGGTTCGGCATCAAGGGCCCGATGGTCGGCCTTGGTATCGGCCTGATGTGGGGGGAGGGATCCTATGGCACGCCCTAATCGAGCGGCGTTGCTGTTCCTCGTCTTGGCATCATTCGTGGTGGGCTGCTCCGGTGTGCTTCAGAACATCGGGGCGCGCTGGGTCACTCGACAAATCGGTGAAGAGCTCGATTTGGACGAGGTGCAACGAGAGGCCACGCGCGCAGCGGTCCACCGCGTGATGGCCGCTGCGCCCGAAGTGTTGGGGCCTCGGATCGATCTCTTGGTCGCAACCGTGGACCGCGCCATCGTCAAAGGCTTCGATGAACAGAAGATGCTCGTGATCGAAAAACAGGTCGATCGCCTCATGGATAAAGGGGTCGGCTGGATCATCGACGAGGTTGCGCCGATCCTAGCGACCCTCCGAGACGAGCAGATCGACCACGGCGAGCGCAGCCTCAACGAACGCTTGACGGAAACCCGCGAGGAGCTCGGAGCGCCCGCGGACGAGCGTTCTGAAGATCGGCAGGACAAGTTCGTGGACGCCATCGAGGAATGGACTGGGAGCCTGAGCGACGCGCAGGAACAAGCGCTTCGCTCGTACGTCGCATCCATGCCGGATGAGGCAGCTGATCGGCTGGCGGCTGACGAGAAGCGTCTTGCGGACATCGCCGACGTGCTTCGCCAACACCCCGGAACCGCGACCGTCCGTCAGGTTCTTTGGGACGCATGGAAGAATCGCGAAGACTGGGGCCCCAACACCCGATCCCCCGAGGAGCGACGGGCCGACGGTCGCGAGACGCTCCTTTACCTGTACCGGCTACTGAACGCCAAGCAGAAGGATCACATGAGTGAGCATTTGCACGAGATGCACGCGAAGATACAGAGCTTCCTGGGGACGGCTGCCGGGTCCTGAGGTGACGATGTCGACGTTCCAAAGCCATCCTTCCCCGCGTGTCTATACCGTCCCCGAGCTTCTTCAGGACTTGAAGTGGGTGATGACGCACCTGAGGGAGCTGTGGTCGATTTGGGTCGGTCGTCGGCTTTCCCCCGCGCTTCGTGAGCAGATCATCGTTGCGGTGGCTCAAACCAACGCTTGCAGTATGTGCGAGCACGCGCACACGAGGCATGCTCTTGCCGAGGGAGTGTCGGACGCCGAGCTCGCCGCCCTCGAGGACATGGACGAGGAAGCCTTCGATCGATCAACTTGGCTCGCACTAGCTCATGCTCGTTCGCGCACCAAGACCGATTTCGCTCCAGGCGAGGGCAACGAGTTGGAGACCGCGGTCGTCGAAGCCCTCGGGCCCCAAAGTTGCAGCGACGTCGAGGATGTCGCACGGGTGATGACAGTCGCCAATCGCATCGCGAATACGCTCAACGCCTTGCCCGCTCGTCGACGCGGCGATCCCGTCCCCGGAAGCAGGCTTGCGGACGAGCTGGCCATCAATCTGCTCTTCTTGCCCGGTGCATGGCTAGGCACCCTCATCGCCGCCGCGCGTCAAAGGAAATCGCCCCTCGCAGTATGGCGCCAAGCTCGTTCTGGGGCGGCGCGCCACGAATCAGCGCCGGACGGCTAGTTGGAGACCACATGACTCGATCAAACAATGGTAGCCCTCTGAGCTCGCGACCTCGTGACTGGTTCTTCGTGTTGGCGTTTTCGTTCTTCGCGTTCTCCTCGTTCTTTTCGGATGCCTGGCACGCACTTGGGTTGCTCGAAGGTGACGCGTTCTGGGCGCGCGCGAACCGCTGGTACATCGAAGTGGCAGGTGACTATTACTTGGCCGCAGGGCACCAGTATTCACGCGTCAACAGCGGCATCTCCGGCCTCGTGTTCGGGCCATTTTATTTGTTGCTGGTTTACGCCCTCGTCAAAGGGAAGAGCTGGATTCGCGTTCCGGCTCTGCTCTACGTGGGTGCGATGCTCCATGGAGCGATCGAGTTCTTCGTGTGGGAATATTGGATCGGGCCGCGGCCAGGTAACCCTCTCGTTTTTTGGGCGTTCAACGGGCCTTACGTGCTGATTCCGTTTCTCCTCGGCGTGCGCATGTGGAGGTCGAACCCCTTTGACGCCGGGGACGATTAATTTGCCGGTACCGCCAGGATAGGACTGCAGGTAGCCTCGTTCATGAAAACGCCGTCTTCGTTCGGACCCATAGCCGTGTTGCCTACGGATTGGGCGCCGATCTTGATGTCAGCGTCGGTGTACGCGAGGAACACGCACATCTCTTTTCCACCAAGTCCGTACTCGAGCCGACGGTCGGTGTCGTTTAGGTAGCCACACTCGACGCGCAGGCTCGAGGCGCTTTGCGAGTTGATCGGCGGGTCTAGGGTAATGCCGAGCGGTTCTCCGATCGAGCTCTCGAGCTCGAAGATCGTCCGGTCGCCACCCTCGTCGTCGACGAAGCTGAGCCGGAAGTAGTTCCCCCATTCGTGATAATGCGCGAGCACATAGTAGATGTTGTAGTCGGGTGGGGTGCCGAACGCGACCTCGAACGCGTTCTTCAAATTGCACGTCATCCCATATCGAGACTCCGCCTGCGGGGTCGATGTCGAGGTGGATGTTGGTGAAGGCGATCGGGCGCAACCGAACCCGTACGTCCTCCTCGGGGATCGTCTCGATATCGAAGCTGAGGGCGGTGTCCATCGGAGCCGCCGATATGTTCAATAGATGCACCCCACCAACGATTCGATGTCTCGGCGGGATCTCGAGGACCGCACCTTCCTGAAATGCCTGCAACTCTTTGGAGGTTTGGGTCGATTGCGCAAAGAAGGACCCCCCCTCCAACGCCGCTTGCACGGTGTTAAAGCCCCGCTCGCTACAATTCCAGGTCCCGTCCGGACCGTCGTACACGCCCTCGGGGACGAAGAACCAATTCGAGTGGTGCCATGCGCCGTCGTTGCGCTGGCGTATCTTCGAGACGTAAAGCGGCTCGTCGTTGTCGAGGGTCCAGCTTTGGCAGAGTCCACTGATCTCCTCGCCTGCGTCCACCGTGATCGCTTCGAACGAATGCATCAACGTCGGCGTGTCTTGGTCGCAAGCGGCGACGAAGAGGCCCAAAAGCAGGATTGCGATGCGTGCTCGCATGCGGTCTACCTTTGCTCGCTTTTCGGCTCCTGGCAAGGGTGCCGTTTGTGACTAGTCGACTTTGGCAACCTCGTCGACGCACTTGTCTTCGTCGTAGGTGGCGCAATCGAGCGCGCACACCTGAAAGCGCCCTTCGCACTCCGTTTCGAAGTAGCTCTGCAGCTCCTCGTCGTCGTTGAGGACATGTTCGAGGTAGCTCAGCGCAGTCGTGCCGGCAGCTTCGATCTCGGTTCCCTTCCACATGGTAGTTGCCGGGTCGGACAACAGAGAACCGGCAAACGCTGGCAAACTCTCGAAGTCCTCGAAGCCCGCGATCGTGAGGCAGTGGCTGTTGTTGGTCGTTCGATAGTACGGAAGGTAGTAGGCAAGGTTCGGCTGCGTGTCGAAATCGGCCCGCAGACCCGCGAGATCCTCGTCCCAGAGCCGATACACCTCGGTGCGGCCAGCCGGGGTCTCAGGACCATTTGTCTCGAAGAACTCGATGAACCCATCGTAGCCGTTCAACGGGAAGTTGTAGTCACGGCTGAAGGTCAACACGGAAAAACGATCCTCCGGGTAGGCTTGCGCCACGAGCTGGTTCACCGCCCCTTGATCTGGCGACGTCTGCGAGGCCCCTGGGATACGCGCGATGATCGGGCCGAGGTCCCAGACGTCATGGACCGTTATCTGCAACTGCAGCGAGTGACTGTCCTCACCGTTCTCGAGCTTGCTCGGAATGATCGGTGCGCCGTCCGCAAACACGTAGCCGCGCTCGATGCCCGGCATCCCTTCACGAATGAATGAATAATTCGCCATCGCTGCGACGCCGCCGGCGCTGCAGCCGGTGACCATCATCCTGGGCACCTCGGGGAACATTCGATTCATCTCGTCGATGACGCGCTGGGTGTTCTCGAAGCCCTTGTGGTGAAACTCGACATCCGGCTCTTGGCCAGTCGGATCGGAATACGTTCGAACCGCATTTCCGATGTGTGTGTCCCCGGTGCAATACGGGAGAAAGACCTTGTTCCAGTCTGCCATGGGGCTCACGACCGAATCCGGAGACAAGATCGAGAACGCGAAGTCGACAGGGACATCGCCATCGATGATGCCGAACTGCTCGGCAATCTCTGCAACCTCATCCGGAAGGTCGAAATGGATGTAGGCGGTGGCGTAGTCATCGCGGAGGCAGGTGCTTCCGGGGTCCTTCAGGCATTCGGTGTTGAATGGGTCACCGCTCGCGCAGGTCTCATAGTCCCAACAGCCGCCGCCGGGCTCGAAGAACACCACCACGTTGTCCGATGTCTCCGAGAAGCGCGCGAAGTACTTGTATTGGGTGCCGTTCGCGCAGACCGCCCCGTCGGGCTCGAACTTGAGCCACCGCCCGTATGCTTCGGGCACGAAGGGTTGAGCATCAGATCCGCCGGTTCCGCCCGGTCCGCCGGAATCGTCACCGCAGCCAAACAGAAATGAACCAAACACAAATAAGACAAACAAGAATCTAGATATGTGCATCGACTACCTCGTCCCAAAGAAGGGTAACGACCGCGTTTTTGTCAGAAAAACTCCCCTCAGGCAAGGCACGGCAAGAAGTGGCGGGCGGGCCACGGAGGCGGCGGCGCCTGGCGTTGGCGGGTGATGAGAGCCGTGTTATCTTCCTCCCACTTGGCGCCGGGCAGCTCGAACTATTGTCGCAACGGAGCATTCGCTCTACTCCTCTCGCTAGTCGCCCTAGTCTCCCTGGGCAGCGGAGGATGTACTGCGTCCGGAAGCAACGGGTACGAAGCGCCGAGCCCACCTGCGAACGCCCCCCTCGCGGCAGAAGTCGATCCGTTCATCGGAACCGCAGCGGATGGGATGACCTTTCCTGGCGCGCTCGTCCCGTGGGGAATGGCATCGCCCAGCCCTCATACGAAGCTAACGACCGCGGCCGATGCGCTCGAAGGGGTGTTCGTAAACGGCGGCTACCGATACGGGGACCCGCAGATCCATGGCTTCGGCTTGACGCACCTGAGCGGTGTAGGGTGTCCTGACCTAGGCCTTCCGGTGGTTGCGCCGACGTCGGGTGCGCTGCCCGCGGGCTTCGACGACTATGGCTCTGCCTACAGGGACGAGCTCGCGTATGCCGGGTACTACGGCGTGGAGCTCACCGATATCAACACCGTTGCCGAGATGACGGCAACGCCGCGAACCGGTGTTTTTCGCTTTTGGTTTCCACAAGACGAGCCGGCCAACATCACGCTCGATGGGGCGCACAGCATCTCCTGGGTCACGAACCAAGCCGAGCTCGAAGTGTTGGGGCCCAGCGAGATCGCTGGCTCGGCAGCATTCGGTCAGTTCTGTTTGGAAGGTGGTGGAGGACGGCTCTATTTCGTCGCGCGCGTCGATCGTGCGGCCGACTCGTTTGGCGTGGTCCAGGACGGTGTCATCCAGGACGGCAGTCGAGCGACGGGGAATGCGATGGCGTTTCTACGCTATGAAACGGCACCGAAGGAGCCCGTGACCGTGTGGGTCGGCCTGTCTTGGGTCAGCATCGAAAACGCTCGGTCGAACTTGGTCGCCGAGCAACTCCCCTTTGACGACGCACGCGATGCGGCAGCAATGGTCTGGCAGCAGCACCTCGAACGCATCGAAGTCGTTGGCGGGACCGATGATGATCGCGTCCGCTTTTATACTGCCCTCTACCATGCGCTGATCCACCCCAGCATTTTGAACGACGTCAGCGGGACGTATCCGATTTTTTCTCGCGACGAGATCGGTCAAGCAGGGGGTGACGCACGGTACACGGTATTCTCGCTGTGGGATACTTATCGCACCCTTCATCCCCTTCTCACGCTCGTGTACCCGGAGACCCAACTCGAGATAGTCCGAGGGATGCAGGACATGACCCTCGACGCCGATGCTCCACCCAAGTGGGAGTTGATCAGCGACGAAGTTCAGCCGATGGTCGGGGACCCGGCACTGATCGTGTTTGCGGATTCCTACGCGAAGGGTCTCACGGATTTCGACGTTGGCGCGGTCTACGATGTGATGCGAGACGCGGCCGAACGAGAGGACCACCGGCCGGGTGGCACCGAGTACCTCGATCTCGGTTTCGTGCCGATGGAGCGCGCCGCCACAGTGTGGGGGCCAGTTTCGACGACCCTCGAGTATGCGCTTGCCGACTGGGCGCTCGCCCAACTGGCAGAGGCGCTCGGCCGTGACGACGAGGTGCCCGCTCTCTTGGAACGGGCCGAGGCCTATCGCGGCTTCTACGACGACGACACCGGCACTCTCCGACCACGGAACGCCGACGGCTCGTTCCTGGAGCCTTTCGATCCGGACGCCCGCGAGGGCTCGGCTCCTCTGCGGCTCGGAGGCCCCGGCTATGTCGAGGGCACCGCCTGGCAGTATGCGTTCTTCGTGCAGCACGACGTCGAAGGGCTGATCGCGCTACACGGCGTGCAAGCCTTCGTCGATAGGCTCACGTGGGTGTTCGACACCGACCGTTTCGTGCTGTGGAACGAACCCGACATGGCGTACCCGTATCTCTTCACATTCGTGGAGGGCGCGGAGCAGCACACCCAGCGCGAAGTCCGATCCGCGATGGAACGTTTCTTCGGTAGAGGACCCGACGGGCTCCCGGGCAACGACGACGCGGGTGCGCTCAGCGCATGGTTCGTGTTTTCGGCGATGGGCTTCTATCCGGTGACCCCTGGACTACCCGAGTATCGACTCGGCAGCCCTCTGTTCGACCGCATCACTCTGCACCTGAGCCCGACCCACCATGACGCCGAGACCTTCGTCATCGAAGCGGCGGGCAACGGCCCAGACAATGTCTTCGTGCAGAGCGCAATGCTCGATGACCAGCCGCTTCTCACCCCCGTGCTTTCCCACCAATCGATTACTGGAGGCGGCACCCTCCGCCTAGAGATGAGCCCCAACCCCAACTAGGAGAGTCTTTTCGCGAACGCGTTTTCGAGCGAGGCTGAAGGATGTAGAGTCTCGCGTGGTGTCCGAGGCCCAATCCCCGCGTCGGCGATGGCTGCATGAGCCTTTGCTGCATTTCGTGTTGCTCGGCGCCCTCGTTTTCGTCGCCTACGAGACATGGACGGATGGTCGGTCCGGAGCACGAATTTCCCCTGACAGCGCGCCCATCAACATGCTCCGCGGCGACTGGAAGGCAAGGGTCGGCGTCGCGCCGACTCCTGAAGAAGAGGAGCGTCTCAAACGCCAGTGGCTCGAAGAAGAAGTGCTCTATCGACGCGCCATGGAGCTCGGGTTGGGTGAAAGCGACACCGTCGTTCGGCGCCGCCTGGTCCAGCGCATGCGCTTCTTGATCGAAGATACTACGCCTGTCCCAGAGCCCGAGGATCTGCAGTTACAGGTCTGGGTCGACGCACATCCCGAAAAGTACGCGGAGCCATCCACCGTCTCGCTTGAACAGGTTTTCTTCAGCCGAGCCAAACGCGGCGATCATCTCGTCATCGACGCGGACGCGGCAGCTCGAAAGCTGGCCAGCTCGGCCGATGCGAACGTCGAGGGAGACCCGTTTCCTCGGGGCAGTGCGCTCGAGCGCCAAACACCCGAATCGCTCAGCCGTGCCTTCGGGGCCGCCTTCACTCGAGAGATCGAGGACATACCGGTCGGAGAGTGGCACGGCCCGATCGAGTCTTCGTATGGGCTTCACGTGGTGCGTCTCGATGGACGTAGTGAAGCGAGGCCGGCCGCACTGGAACACGTTCGAGAACGCGCGCGCGCCGACTGGCTCTATGCCGAACGCCAGCGACTCAATCACGACGCGGTGCAAGCGCTGGTGGACCGTTATGTCGAAGAGGAGAGGGGGTCGCAGTGAACCTGGGAAGGGTGCTGATGCTCGTCGTGTGTGTGTGCGCCCTGCCCACAGCCCCTGCGTTCGCTCACTCCATGTACGCGGCCCTGCTGAAGCTCGAACCGCTCGAGGACGGGAGTACCGAGGTGCTGTTGAAGGTCCCACGCGTCGAAAATGGCCCGGAGACTCTCGGCATCGTCCTTCCGGCCACCTGCGGAGCCGCGACCGACCACGAACGCCGCGAGACGAAGGACGCTTACATCGAGTCGTGGCGGGTCTCATGCTCCACGGAGCAATTGCGCAGCGGAGCTCTCCGTGTACGTGGACTCGATCGGATCGTCGGAGAGCTAATCGTCCACGTAGCATCGTCGACCACGCTGTGGACAGTGGTCGTCAGACGAGGGTCTCCAGAGACGATCTTGCTTTCGGACACGGTCGAAACCAGCACCGGGCAACGACTCCGAGCCAACTCGTTCCTCGTCTTGGGGATCGAGCACATCCTGTCCGGGCCCGACCACCTGCTCTTCGTATTCGCCTTGCTCCTGTTGATCGTGCGCACACGTCGGGATCGCGTCGCCGCAACGATAGTGTGGACGATCACCGCGTTTACCGTGGCGCATAGCGTCACCTTGGCTGCCTCGGTACTCGGCTTGATTCGGCTGCCGCGCACGCCGGTCGAGATCGTCATCCCCCTGAGTGTGCTCCTCCTCGCCGTGGAGCTCGCGCGACCCAATCCTGCGGAAACGCTAACTGCTCGTTACCCCTGGGTGGTGGCATTCGCGTTTGGGCTCTTGCATGGTTTCGGCTTTGCGGACGCGCTCCGAGAGATCGGACTCCCGCAAAACGCGATCGGTCAAGCGCTACTGCTTTTCAACCTAGGTGTCGAAGTCGGGCAGCTGATGTTCGTCGTTGTGGTTGCGATCATTTGGCAAACCTTTCGATTGCTGCGTCCCCGCCTACAGGGACGCCATGAGAGCCTCTTCGACGGGCTCGAACGAGCCACCGTTTATGCTATCGGTACCGCAGCGGTGTTTTGGTGCCTGCAACGGGCGTGGATGGCTTAACGATGAGACGACTTCCCTTAGTGTGTTTGTTTGCCCTGGTGACTGCCTGCTCGACCCAGTCAGACCAGGCCGACCCGTGCGCCGGCGCCTCTGTCGGACCTTCTTGCCCAGTCACCGAATGCGACGATTTCGACTCTGGCCTTCGCGTGTTCTGGGGCGATCTCCACGTGCATACGAGGGTTTCGTTCGATGCGTACTTCCTCAACTCGGTAAACGGTCCTGAAGAGGCCTATCGTTTTGCCAAGGGCGAGCCAGCGGGTCTGGTCTGCGACGACCCGGACGTCGCCTGCGACACGCTCGAGCTCGAAAGGCCACTCGACTTCACGGCGGTTACCGAGCACGCCGAGTTCCTGGGGGCGTTTTCAACCGCTTGCGGCGGCGACAACCCCGACGCTGCGTGTGGACCCGTGGGCGACCTCATTCGAAACTCGGTCGAGATGTTCATCATGGGTGACAACCCCATAGATGCGGAACTCGTCGAAAGCTTCTTCTCTAGCATCCCGGATCCCGACACCGTTTGGGATGCGATCCAAGAGATCACGGAGGCGCAAAACGATCCGTGCTCGTTCACGACGCTTCACGCCTACGAGTACAGTCCGCTGATCAACGGCTCGATGATGCACCGCAATGTTTTCTTCCTCGGAGACATCCTGCCGAAGCACGCGATGTCGCTCTTTGACACCCCCAGCGAATGGGATTTTTTCGATTCACTCGAAGCCGATTGCGGTACGGTCGAGGACTGCGATTACTTCACGATCCCGCACAACTCGAACCTTGCGGACGGACGCATGTTCCTGCCAATCGGAACTCCATTCGCGTTCGCAGGCCGAAACAACGGGCCGCTGACTCCGGAGGACGCAGCCTTGCGCGCCAAAGCAGATCGCATCATCGAGATTACCCAGCTCAAAGGGCAGTCCGAATGCATGGCGGGCTTCGGGTTCGACGGTCTCGGGTCGGATGAGATCGATGCAGCATGCTTTTTCGAGCAGAACAAGCCGATCTGCACAGGGTCGCCCGAGGACAGTCCACGCTGCAAGTCAGTTGAGGAGTCCCTGTGTACAACCGTCACCGGCGACGTCACCGCAGGCTCCGATCCCCACGACTGCTCGTCGCCGCTCGACTTTGCGCGGGGGGCCCTAGGTGAAGGTGTTCGAGCCCGGGCGGCGCTTGGAGTCAACCCCTATCAGTTTGGTTTCGGCGGTTCGACCGACACGCACAACGGGATCCCCGGCGCCGTCGAGGAACGCAACTTCAACGGCCATGGAGGTGTCCTCGATGCTAGCCCTGCAGTTCGGCACGGCGAATGGAGCTGCGCGATCGACGACCCGGATTGCACCGACCGCGTCTTCGAACGAAGCGTCGCGTTCTCGAACAATCCGGGTGGGCTCACCGCAGTCTTGGCTGAGCAGAACACGCGTGCGTCGATCTTTGCCGCGCTCAAAGCAAGACGTGCCTACGCCACCAGCGGTCCGCGAATCGAGGTGCGCACCTACGGTAGCTGGGAGGCGTTCCCAAGCGACTTCTGCGCCCGAATGGAGGGTGGAGAGACGCCGATCGAGGACGGCGACGTCGACGCGGTGCCGATGGGCTCGTTGCTCCCTACACGCAACGAGTCTGCAGCTCCGAGCTTTGCAGCCTGGGCGCTGCAGGACGCCGGTGGAAGCGCGCCCGGCGCACCCCTCGAACGGATTCAGATCATCAAAGGATGGGTGGACGCCGAAGGGGAGGTGAACACCAAGGTGATCGACATCGCCGGGGCCGCCGACGGACCTCGACCGGGGCCACGTTGCTCGGTCCCCACCACAGGTCGCCCAGAGCAATTGTGCGCCATCTGGACCGACCCGGAGTTCGACCCGGCCGAAGATGCCTATTACTACGTTCGCGTTCTCGAGCAGCCGACCTGCCGATGGAACACCCTGCAGTGCGTCGAGCGCGCCGTCGACTGCGACCAACTCGACGCCGCTACAGGGACCTTTCCCGTGGAGACCGAATGGGCCGGCTGGGAGGGATGCTGTGACGTCGCCGGCGAGCCCGATAGCTTCGTCGGAGAGAACCGTTTTGACGTGATTCAAGAGCGCGCATGGAGCTCCCCAATTTGGTATGAAAGACCTCTGTGACAGAGGCTGTGGACCTGATTTCCTGGATCGAGCTTGGTGTGATCGCGCGGCCCCATGGAGTCGGTGGAGAGGTGCGCGTGCACCTGTTCAATCCGGACTCGACCCTCCTCGAAGAGCTCGCAGAGGTGTTCGTGCTGGGCGAAGAGGGCGAGGCGCCATCGCTAGCGGAGGTGATTTCGACGCGCCGCGGCCCCAAGGCCTTACTGATGCGTCTCGCCGGAGTGGAGTCGCATGCAGATGCGGACGCACTTCGCGGCTTGACCCTATGCGTTCCGAGGGAGGCACTCCCCGAGCTCGAAGAAGGCGAGTACTACCACGCCGACTTGATCGGGCTGCAGGCGTGCGAAGGCAACCGTACGGTGGGCGAAGTCGTCGAGGTTCTCGACTACCCGAGCGTCGAGTGCCTGAAAATCAAAACTGAAAAAGGTTTCCTGGAGGTCCCCATGCTCCCCGAATGGCTCGAACGAGTCGATGTGGAGGGCGGCAAGGTACACCTCAAGGCTTTGGATGACATCCCTCTACAGAAGGAACGTTGATGCGGTTCGAAGTCGTCACTCTGTTCCCAGAGCTCTTCGATGTGTTGGACCTGGGTCTTCTCGGCAAGGCCAAGGACGCAGGCACGATCGAAGTGGCGACGATCACACCGCGCGAGTTCACGCACGACAAGCATCGCACGGTCGACGACGCTCCGTATGGTGGTGGGAGCGGGATGGTCTTGATGCCCGGTCCGTTCGTCGAGGCGCTCGAACACCTAGATGCTGAGCGCGGAGGGGCCCCGACACACCGGGTATTGCTCACGCCGCAGGGAACACCTTTTTCGCAGTCGCACGCACGGCGTTTCTCGAGGCTCGACACCATGACGCTGATCTGTGGACGCTACGAAGGATTCGACGAGCGCATCCGGTCGTTGGTCGACGAAGAGATCTCGCTCGGCGACTTCGTCCTGCTCGGGGGAGAAATGGCGGCGGTCGCAGTGATCGAGGCCACGGCCCGCTTGTTACCGGGAGTCCTCGGGAACGAGCGATCGGCGGCAGACGAGTCTCACGCGGACGGCCTCCTCGAATACCCCCAGTACACACGACCCGAGGTCTTTCGAGGACAGCGGGTCCCGGACGTTCTACGATCGGGGAACCACGCCGCCATCGCTCGCTGGAGGCGCAAAGAATCCCTCCGACGCACATTGGAATGCCGCCTGGACCTCTTGGAAGCGGCGGACCTGTCGGACGAGGATCGCGCGCTGCTCAAAGAGATCGACGAGGAGACCTAGTGGCATCGGTCTATTGCGCGCTCGTGCATCACCCGGTCGTCGACCGCGCCGGGGAGGACATCACCACCTCGATCACCAACCTGGACGTGCACGACATCGCACGGAGCGCACGAACGTACGGGCTCCGGGGCTACTTCATCGTGAGCCCCATCGAGGCGCAGCATCCGGTCGTTCAGCGGATCTTGGACCACTGGTGTGAGGGCTCCGGGAGAAAACGTTTCCCAGAGCGAGCCGAAGCACTATCCATCGTCGAGATCTCCCTATCGGTCGAAGATGCGATCGCCCGAATCGAGGCGAGGGAGGGGCGGTCTCCTCGATTGGTGGTGACTTCGGCTCGCTCCGGGCTCGACCGAACGTCGTATGAGGCGGAAGCCGCCAGGCTGGCTCAGGACCCGCGACCGACGCTGCTCCTCTTCGGCACCGGCCACGGCCTGAGCGACCGTCTTTTGCGTCGCGCGGACGCCCTTCTCGAACCGATTCAGGGGCCGACCGACTACAATCACCTATCCGTTCGCGCGGCCGCCGCCATTACGCTAGACCGTCTATTCGGCAGGGAACCGGCGCCTAACGGCCCGATTTGACCCCCTTTTGGGCCCGTGCTACCTCCCGGCTCCGTTTTGGTAGAAGGCTTAGCGATGAGTGGAAGCGTTCCAGAAATCGACGCGATCGAACGAGCGCAAATGCGCGAGCGTCCGGCATTCCGTGTCGGCGATACGGTCAATGTGCACTTCCGGATTCGGGAGGGGGACAAGGAACGCATTCAGATCTTCAAGGGTGTCGTCATCCGCAGGGCCCGAGGTGGCGCCGGTGCCACCTTCACCGTCCGAAAGGTTTCTTCGGGCGTCGGCGTCGAACGAATCTTCCCGCTGCACTCGCCGAGGATCGAGAAGATCGAGATCACCGCTCGCGGTCACGTCCGTCGCTCTCGCCTCTACTACCTGCGGAGCCTCCGCGGCAAGAAGGCCCGGCTCCGCGAGCGCCAGCGTCAGACCCGCGACGAGAGCTGAGTCAACTCTCTCGGATCGTCAGCGTCGACTCTTCGAAGGCGTTCGTGCCAGGCACGTGCACCCAGAGCCGCCGCTCGGCGACTTTGCCGTCCATGATGCTCACGACGATGTGGGCACACGGCCACATCAGCTGGCCGTCATTGGCGAAGGTTGCCGCATCTTCGTCGGAGAAATACGCTCCTGCGTCGCAATGTGAGTGATAGATGACCTTCACCGGCCGCCCCTCGCCTTGCCCCTTTTCGAAGGTGCGCGCAGCACGGAGCTCGTTGATCTTGAAATAGGTGTGCGAGGTCCGAGGGAAGGTGACCGGATCGAGACTGTGGTACTTGTCCGCTTCGTTCTCCTCGCGCTGGATGCGATCGAGGACTGCGGGCTCCTCGGCTGAACCGAACACAAAGCCGCAGCTCTCGCTTGGGTAACATTCGAGCGCATGTTGCTCGATCTCGTCCATCACGGACTCATCGATCTCGAGGTTCCCCGAAATCCAAGGCAAGGCCTCACCACTCATAGTGCTTCTCCCACTTCATCGGCGCGAAGTATCGGTCGCCTCGGTCGCAAGCGATCGTCACTACGCAGCCTTCTTCAATGCGCTTGGCGACCTCGAGCGCACCGGCCAAGTTGGCGCCGGTGGAGTGTCCGGCGTGGAGGCCTTCTTCTGCCGCCAAGCGGTCCGACATGTCCCAGCTCGCTTCGGTGCCCACTGAAAGGATCTCGTCGGGCACCTTGGGGTCGAAGATCTCTGGGACGATCGAGCTCCCCATGTGCTTGAGGCCCTCGAGCCCATGCAAAGCCTCGGCCGGCTCCAACGCAATGCACTCGATCTTTCGAGAGTGTTCCCGGAGCCGCCGCGTGACCCCCATGCAGGTTCCGCTCGTGCCGAGGCTAGCCACGAAATGGGTGATCTCGTCGCCGACTTGGTCGAGGATCTCCTGGCCAGTGCCGAGGTAGTGCGCTCGGGGGTTCGAAGGGTTCGAATACTGATCCGGGTAGAAGTAGCGGTCGGGCTCTTCTGCAACCAGCTTGCGAACTTCTCGGATCGCCCCGTCGGAACCCTCCATCGGGTCGCTGTACATGATCTCGGTCCCGAAGGCCTCGATGATGTCCTTCCGTGCCTTTGATACGTTGGACGGCATCACCAGCGCGATCCGATACCCCATAGCAGCGCCCAACAAACTGTACGCCACGCCGGTGTTCCCGCTCGTCGCGTCGATGAGGACTTTGTCCGTGCTCAACCTTCCATCCTCGATGGCGTCGAGCATCATTTGCCGAGCAGGACGGTCTTTCACCGAGCCCCCTGGATTCGCATACTCGAGCTTTAGATAGATTTTGACCCCAGGGGTTTCTTTCTCGATCGTGCGCAAACGAACGAGTGGGGTGTTGCCCACCGCCTCCACGATCGACTCCATCCTCCGAAAACGCATCCGGCTTAACCCTTGAGAAACGGGGACTGTCCCCTTTCGGGTTGGAGGGTGAGCTCGGAAGGGAAGTTGCGCGGCTCACCAACTCCGAGGACTTCTTTGAGGTGCTCCACGGCGGCGAATGCACCGAGGATGGCCGCGGCGGGTGCACGAAGTGAAGCGCTTCCCGCGAAGTACGTCACGGCATCTGCGGTGGGCGTGCGGATCGGAGTGCCATCGGCTTCGCTCTCTCGACAGCCCGCGCGTCGGAGATGCTCCGCCGCCACAGCGTACGCGTCCGCGTCGCTCTCGGTGCCTCGACGAAAACCGGCTGCAGAGAGACGCTCTTGGCCTGCCTCGCCGATCTCGCCGAGAAGAAGCTGACGTGCGTATCGACGCCTAGCTGTGGCGTCGAGACTCAACGCTGGGCTCCTCCCGCAATGGCAGGAACGATGCTCAGCGTGTCACCTTCCTTGAGCTCGGTCTCGAGGTTGTCGAGGAAGCGGATGTCCTCATCGTTGTGGTAGATGTTGACGAAACGGCGAACGCCTTTCTCGTCGCAGAGCCGGTCCTTCATGCCGGGGTGGTTCGCTTCGAGGTTTTCGATGACCTCGGCCACCGTGCCGCCGTCGGCGGAGACCTCGTCTTGTCCACCGGTCAACGTTCGAAGTGCAGTTGGAATGCGTACCGTGACAGCCATGTTCGTTCCTTTCTGAGTCCTAAGGGATGCGAGCCGAAGTCATGCAGCGCAAGCCGCCGTGTATCGCTCCATCCGAAGATCTTGTATGTCTCCTGCGCACAGTGGGCAGTCGCTTCGGCGACGCACCCGCGTCTTGCGAAGCACGCCCTCGAGCCCGTGGTAGTGCCAAAGCTCACCGCCGGGACGTTCCCCCGCCAGCCAGCGAAAAACCAGGGCCGCCTGGAGGCCCCCGAGAACGCCGACGACCGGGCCGACCACACCGGCCTCCGCGCAGGTCTCGACGCGATCCCGAGGAATATCCTCGAACACACAGCGAAGACATGCGGAGTCGGGGAACGCGCACCAGGCCCAACCATTCCATCGGACGGCTCCCGCTTGTACGGCAGGAATTTCGGCGAGGTGGGCGGCGTCTGCGACCAAGAACTTCGTCGGGAGGTTGTCGGCGCCCTCGACAACGAGCGTGTGTCCAGCGAGAAGCTTCGTCGCCGTCGAGGGGACGAAGCGACCCTCGACGACGCTGACGCTGAGCTCCGGCGAGATCTCCAGCAGGCGCTCCTTCACGCACTCGGTCTTGAGGCGTCCAATGTCATTTTCCGAGTACAAGGTCTGCCGGTGAAGGTTGCTCTCCTCCACGACATCATCATCGACCACGGTCACGTGCTCGACGGCACTCTCGGCGAGCAGGCGAAGCACAGGGGAGCCAAGCCCACCGGCGCCAACCACCAAAACTCGGTGCCCCGCGCTCATTCGAAGTACTCCGAAAGACTGAAATAGCGCTCGCCAGTGTCGCACAGGATCGTCACGACGTTCTGCTCGGGCTCGAGCTCGCGCGCGACCCGAATCGCAGCCCAGACGTTTGCACCGGCGCTGATACCGACCAGGAGCCCCTCTTGCTTCGCGAGCGCGAGCTTGGTGTCCCAGGCATCACGATCCGAGACGCCGATGATCTCGTCGACGACGGCAGGATGATAGTTGTCTGGAACGAACCCAGCGTTGAGGCCCTGGATCTTGGTCGGACCGGGGGAACCACCGGCCAAGACGGGGCTCGCGGAGGGCTCCACCGCGATCACACGGGTGCGCGAATTGTGGGCTTTGAGCGCTTCACCAACGCCGCTCACCGTACCTCCAGTCCCGACCGCGGCGACCAGCACGTCGATCGAGTCTCCTTCGAACGCCCGCAAAAGCTCCGGAGCCGTCGTATGTTTGTGCACGCCGGGGTTCGCCGGATTCGAAAACTGTTCCGGCATGAACGCGTTCCGCTCTTCGACGATACGGCGCGCAGCCTCTAGGGCGCCTTCCATCACGCGGTCGGGCTCGGTGAGCACGATCTCGACGCCGTACGCTTCGAGCAGCGCGCGGCGCTCGAGGGACATGCTCGCCGGCATCGTGAGGACGAGCTTGTAGTCCTTTCGCGCGCAAACCAACGCCAAACCGATGCCCGTGTTGCCGCTGGTCGGTTCCACGATGATCTCTCCGGGCCGAAGCCGACCCTCGCGCTCGGCAGCTTCGATCATGGACAGGCAGATGCGATCCTTCACCGAGCCACCTGGATTCAGATGCTCGCACTTGCCCCACACGGTCGCACCCCCTTCGGGCGAGAGTGCACGCAAACGAACGACCGGAGTTTCGCCAACGAGCTCGAGGACGCTATCGACAACGGGTGCTGACATCAGATCGAATACACGTACCGTCGAGGCGGCGCACGACGAACACCGTGCGCGTCGCCTCGATCACACAGATCTTGGATCGTGATGGCGTCAAAGCACGCCTCGATACTCTCGGAGAGCTCCGAAAACACGCTCTCGGTCACCACACGGCTCGTTTCGTCCCCGTTCCCGTCATCTTCGGCCTCGCCAGCAAGCACGATGGGGCCTTCGAGAGCCCGCACGATATCGCCGACCCGAATGTCCTCTGCATCCATGGCCAGTGCGTAGCCGCCCCGCGGGCCGCGCTTCGAGGTAACCAAGCCGGCGCGCTTGAGGTCCTGAAAGATCTGCTCGAGAAAACGCGGCGGAATGGCCTGGCGCCGCGAGATATCTTTGATCTGGGTCGCCTTCCCGCCACTGTGAAACGCGATATCAAAGATGGCTCGGACGCCGTATCGACCTTTGTTCGAGAGCTTCACCGCACAGGATCTATGGTTTCCCGCATCGGAATTGTCAAGAATGTCTATTCGGCGGGCAGAATGGGCGTCACGGAGTCTGAGCTTCGGCCGCGCTCCCCCTCGGGGACCTGTGGCAGCCCCTCGCCAACGTGCAATGCGGCTCGTTCGACGATCGCTTCGCAAAGGGCGCCGAAGTCGTAACCCGCGCCCGCCGCAATCTTTGGAAGGAGCGAGGTCGGGGTAAGCCCGGGAAGGGTGTTGACTTCGAGCACGTACTCGTTTTCGTCGGACGTCACCAACAGATCGACCCGCGTCGCCCCGGTAGCACCGACGCAATGCACGGCGCGCTCCGCGAGATTCAACACTCCCTGGTATCGCGTCGGCGAGAGCCTAGCAGGGAAATGATACTGGCTTCCGCCCTTTTGGTATTTCGACTTGTAGTCGTAGAAGCTGCCCTTCGGCTCGATTTCGATCGCACCGAGCGCGTTTCCGTCGAGCAATCCCACCGCGACTTCACGTCCGCGGATCAGGCGCTCCACCAAGATCCATACGTCGAAACGAGCCGCGTCTTGGGAGCGTTCTTCGAGCTCTGCAAGATTGCGCGCCGGCCCGGCACCCACGCTCGAACCACCGGAGCGCGGTTTGACGAAGCTCGGGAAACCGAACGAGCTGTGGATCTGTTCGAGACGATCGAGGTCGTCACGGCGCACCACGTAGTAGGGGGGTGTTGGCACGTTGTAGAGACGGAAGAGCTCTTTCGACTTGAGCTTGTCCATTGCCAGTGCGCTCGGAAGCACGCCCGATCCCGTGTAAGGAATCCCCATGGTCTCGAGCATCCCTTGGATGCAGCCGTCCTCGCCGTAGGTGCCGTGTAGCGCGATGACCGCTACATCGATCGTGGTCTGTCGCAGCACCCGATCGATGTCGGCGTCGACGAAGACCTTCTGAACTCGATAGCCTCGCGCTTTGAGCGCCTCGTACACGGCTTCGCCGGTCTTGATCGAGATCTCGCGCTCGGCGCTCACGCCCCCGAGTAGTATGCCAATCTCCTTGTCCTTCATTCGAATCTCCTCGACGCATCATCTCTGCGAAGAACGGGCCAACTCGACTTCACCCCGAATCTCCTTTGGGTGGCTCTCGACCCGTGTCTCGCGTGCCACGACGGCGACGCCAACCTGACACGAAAGACCGCTGCACATGCCCATCTGGCTAACAGCGGGGATCGGCCAGAGCCAATTATCCGCAGGCGGCCCGTATGGGCCTCGCAACGGCCGGAGTCAACTAGGGTGGGGGGCTGGGGTACTCGTGTGGGGTCAAAAACTGCAAAACGTCCGGTCTCAGGGATTCGGATTGCCGATAGGGCTGTTTGATTGCCTCGCCGCGTTCGTGATGGTAACCGTTAGGAAGGAGGGGGTCTTCGGACCCTAAGACCTAATCATCAACCGCTTTTGTCCGGTCGGAGTGCGAACGAGCATGGCTGACAGCCTCACGGCGGCCCTGAACTTTCAGGGCTTGGCGCCGATGTGCGGGTGGAGCGATTCTTCGCTCCCCGTCGCAGCGTTCGCAGTGCCATCCGTCATCGCCCACTGGAGTGACAGGAACGACAATAAACATGACATTCACGGAAGCTGCCGTGGAGGTGCTCCGCACTACTGGAACGCCCCTCCACTACAAGAAAATCACCGAAATCGCCATCGAGCGGAATCTTCTATCGCACGTAGGTAAAACCCCAGAAACCACCATGAGCTCGAGGCTCGCCACCATGGTCAAGAAGGACCGCGGCGATGCTCCGATCATCAAGGTGAAGCCTGGCGTCTTCGCCCTACGGGAGCTCCCTGACGAGGGGGTCGCGGGGCTGGCGGCCGCCGCGCCCGATGAAGGCGAACCGAACGTTCCGAGGGAGGAAGCGAAAGCCGCCGAAGAGCCGGCGGAAACACCGCAAGACGAGCCGAGTTTTGTCTCGCAAGAGCTCCCAGGCGCTGACGTTTTCCCGGAAGAGGATGACGACGATGAGCTGATCCTCGCCAATCTCGACGATGACTCTCGTGACGCCAAACGGCCGCCCCGCAAACGCCGACCACGCCGCCGCCGAGACCGCGACGAGCCTCGCCAAAGCGCCGCTAGCGATGGCCGAGCTTCGCCGGATCGAGATCGCGACCGGCCGCGGCGGGAGCCCGAACCCAGAGCGACCCGCGCTGCCCAGCCAGGAGAGGCGGTCGGCCAAGATCTGGCGGATGCGATCGAACAAGCCCTTCGGGGCCGTGGTCGCCGGCCGAAGAGCCTCATTCAAGTGGCCGAAGCGCTGATCGCGGCGGGAAGGCTGTCTGGGGCGCCAGCGGACTTGGCTCCGACCCTCGCCGCGGCCATCCGCGGGGACAACGCCCGCCGAACGGCCTCAGGAGAGCGCCGAAGGTTCCGCGAAGCGCGTGGCTCGGTCTCGCTCCTCGAGTGGGACCACCCGAGCGACGCGGTCAAAGCCGAGCAAGATGCGATCCGCGCAGCGAAACGCCAGCAAGAGGACGTTCGCAGAGCCTTCATCAAGCGGCTCCGCGACTTCCCAGACGGCGCGCTGCTCGAGCTGATCGCCACTTGGCTCAATGCCGTGGGCGTTCATTCGATCCGCGGAGTGCGGACCGAGAGTGGCGACTTCAGCTTGGCTGGCACGTTGAGGCGTGGGCCCGAAGAGACACCCTTGGCCATCACTATCTATCGCGGCAAGCAGCCACTGACCAATGACGCCATCGTCGCGCTGCGTGGGGCGCTACACCAGTTCGATCATGCGCGTATCGGTTGGCTGATCACCCTCGGGCAAGCCCAAGACGGGATACATGAGGAGGCGCACGCCGACGGTGCGGCCCCTTGTGCAGTGTTCGACGGGGACGCGCTCGCGAGGTCGATGGAGGAAGTCGGCGTTGGCATCCTGCGCGTCTCGCTACCCTTGGCGGTCCTCGACGTCGAGCTCCTCGACTCGCTCGGCGGCCCGGCACGTGCCTCTTCATCGGACGAAGCGACCGAATCGAACGGCTCGAAACGCCGCCGCAGCCGCCGACGGACGCGGCGACGGCCCCCCCGCGACGAAGGTGGCGAGGAGACCTCCAGCGAGGAGCCCCTCGAGGCGAGCAAGCCGGCAAGCGAGGCCCCGGAAGAGCCGGACAGCGAGCCCCCCGGACCCGTCGAGGCATCCGAACCCGCTGAAGATAAAGAGAAATTAGCCGCCGAGGCACCGGCAGATCCAAGCCTCGAGCCCGAGCAACTGTAACCCGCTTGATACGGCGTATTTACCTGCGGGTGGCGCAAGGTACGCCCATGCCCTACCGTGCCGGCCTCTTGATGGTTATTGGGAGCCCAGCATGCGGATCGCACCCATATGTCTCGGTATTGCGCTCGTCAGCGCGTGGAACTCGCACACCGTGGCGGGTCCCTCGTGGAACGCGCCCATGCACGCATCCGAGGAAGTCGTCGAGAGAATTGACTATTGGTCCGCCGTCGGTGATCACCCCACCTCGGTCGCCCTTGCACGCGCGATCGACGCCCGTCTGATCGTGCGCGAAAATCGTCAGGGGAAGCCGATTCACGTGCAGCATTGTCGTGTGACAGACGGCGGGTGCCGTGCTCGCATCGCGACGCTTGCTCGATTGATCACCGAAGCGAGCAACCGTGCGGGCGTCGATCCGTTCCTCACCGCAGCCATCGCAGTGCGTGAGTCGGGCCTCAACCCCCTTGCCGTCAGTCCTGTGGGAGCGCGGGGGGTCGTACAGCTCAACCCCAAGTACCGGGGCAAGACCGTCCCGTTCGTCTACAACGAGCGCTATCGTCAGGAGTGCAGCCACCGTCCGGGCGCGTGCCAGCGCGAGGTGATCGAGGCGGGCCTTGGACTCCTCCAGTGGGCCACGGCTCGATGTGGCGGCGACGTCGAGCAAGGGCTCGCCTGGTACAATTCGGGGGGTTGCAAGAAGAACACGTACAGCTCCGGCGTCCTGCGGGAGCGACGGCGACTGCTCCGGGTGGCGAAACAGGTCGACCCGGCTGCCAAGGCCGTTTTCCTCGACTAGATCTGGGATTTTTGGCCGACGATAAGCCGCTGGAAGGCCTGCCCCATAGCCTCAGCTACTCTCTCGATAGGCCCCGAGTCTGGACCCGGGTCGCTCGCACAGAGCAAGCCACAGATGCGGGTTCCGATCAGCACGGGGGCGACGACGATCTCTCGGCCGTGGCTCCCGAGCGCCGCGCGAAGGAGATGGTCAGCGGCGGTCTGTCCGTGGGGTCCCCGGAACACCTCGCCGCGGTGGGCCACATCATTGAGAACCGATGGATTGGTTGCGGGAACCCAGAGGCTTCGAATGCTCGCGCTGGTAATGTCGTCACCCGCGCCGGCCCAGCCCCGAAACACGCCCTTGCGGAGAGCTAGGAAGGCCGCCCCACGCGCCGTAGCTAGACAGGCCTCGCAACCGGCGCGAACCACATCGTCACGTGTGGTGACGCGCCCGAGCTCGACTAGGTCCGGCTCGACGACTTCAGGCGCGGCCACCGACGATGGCGGCGCCGAATTTACGCCGCCCGTCGACCGATCCCATGCACGATCCCAGACCGGACTCGCCGTTGCTGCGAGCCGTGCAAGCGCAGGATCGAGTTTTTCCTCGACGAGAGGCACGACCCCGCTTGGCTGAGGCTCACGTCCCGCCGGGTACGCGCGCTCGAGCGAAGCCAGCAAATCGGAGAACTTTGCGACGGTCGGCAGGATCGTGCCGCCGAGAGCTTCGGCCAACCGGCGAACGGCCTTTTCGTCGGTGGGATCGGCCATGGCCACGATCGCCCCCGCCGAGCTCGGCCGGAGTGGCATCGTACATAGCTCGTGCGCGTCCGAACTGGGCAGACGACGAACCAAATCCGGGTCAGCCCGAGCAAGCTCCCGAGCCTGGAGCATCGGCCCAAAACCGAGCGAGACGAAAAAGCCGGCGAGGATGCGCTCGTCGAGACCTTGAGCGATGAGATTGCGAACGACCTGCGGCGAGGGAAAGTCCGCACCGCCCCCTTGGCTCGCGCGCACCTGTGCCTCGGTCACGAGCCCGACGTCGAGTAGTTGTCTGACCCATTCTTTGGCCATACCTGTTCCCTAGCCAGGGTCCCCACGTGCGGCAAGCGCGAGAGACTGATAACATCCTCCTTGAATGGCTCGGGTCCTGCAGATCGAGGACGACCCCAACAATCGCCGCCTCGTCCAGAAGCTGCTGGGAGCCGCAGGACACGAGGTGATCGAAGCGGAAGGCGGGGTCGAGGGTATCCGCCTCGCCCGGGAGATGCTGCCGGACCTGGTTCTCGTGGACATCAACATCCCGGACCTGGACGGATATGAGGTGACGCTGCGTCTGCGAGGCATGCCGGCCCTCAAGGATGTCCCGATCGTAGCAATTACAGCCGAAGCAGATCGGGATTCCACGCTTGCCGTCGGATGCGACGGGTTCATAGCCAAACCGATCGACGCGGCGCATTTCGCCGAAACGATCGAGCAGTTCCTGAAGGGCCATCGCGAGTGGACGGAAGATGAAAGCGAGATGCTCCTCCGCGAGCGCACGCAAAAAATCGTCGAGCACCTCGAGAAAAAGATCGTCGAGCTTTCGGAGACGAACAAACGCCTCGAAGACGTCGCCCGCCTTCGGCGAGAGTTCCTCCAGAACGTGAGCCATGAGCTCGCGACACCGATGACCCCGGTCGTCGGCTATCTCCGGCTGCTACTCAACGGGGAGCTCGGGCCGCTCACCGATCTTCAACGCAAGTGCTTGGGGTCGATCGAAACCTCGACGCAACGCCTTCGTTCCGTGCTCGACACGCTGCTGGACGTCAGCTCGTTGGAGACGGGCCGGATGCATTACTACGCGCGCGCATACGACTTCCGAGAGGTCGCCGCGAACGCGCTTGCACAGATACGCCCCAAGTTCGAAGAACGTGACGTGACGTTGGTCGAGCGGATCCCGGACGAGCCGCTTCCCGCGCAAGGCGATCCCGACAAGCTCCTGAGGGCCATGGTTCACGTGCTCGACAACGCTTCCAAGTTCACGCCGATCGGCGGTGAGGTAGCAGTCGAGGTGCGTCCCGACGGCGACCAGCACCTGTTGTTTGGAGTGGCTGACAGCGGCCCGGGCGTGCGACCCGAACACATTGCGAGGATCATGGAGCCTTTCTACCAAGTCGACGGATCTGTGACCCGAGAGCAGGGCGGCGTGGGCCTGGGGCTTGCGTTCGCTAGACGGGTAACCGAAGCCCTCGGCGGCGGCGTCGAGATTTCGAGCCCGCCGGCCGGAGAGGTCGCCGAAAGACAGCTCTCGGGCACCCTTGTGGAACTTCGCGTCGGCCGGACACCGAATCGTCCCGAGACGGCGTCACCGTGATCTATCTCGACCACCATGCCGCCGCGCCAACACCCGACTTGGTCCGACAAGCGATGGCAGACGCCTCGGCAACGGCGTGGGCGAACCCCTCGAGCACGCACCGTGCGGGACAAGCCTCGCGCCAGTTACTCGAGAAGGCGCGCGAGCTCGTTGCCCACTCGATCGGGGCGGCGCCTGCCGATGTCGTGCTCACTGCTGGGGGCACCGAGGCGTGCAATCTCGGAATCCGAGGCTTGGCCAGGGGGTGCGAGAAAATCATCACGACGGCGGTCGAGCACCCGGCGGTGACTGAGAGCGTCCGCCATTTGGCACGCGGCGGACGCGAGGTTTCGGTGTTGCCCGTTCTGGCTGGCGAGCCTCCGGATCCCAACGAGCTCGTGCGGCATCTGACTGACGACACTTTGGTAGCGATCCAGTGGGTCAACCACGAGACGGGTACGCTCTTCCCCGTGCATGACTACGCGCGCATCTGTCGCGCACGAGGCGCTCGGTTGTTCGTCGACGCGACCCAAGCTCTCGGCAAGGTACCGGTCGACGTCTCCTCGCTCGAGGCCGACGCCGTCGCATTCGCCGCCCAGAAGATCGGCGGACCTGCCGGCGCGGGGGCTTGTTGGGTGCGCCGTGGGACCGAGCTCGACACCGTGCTCGCCGGAGGCTCACAAGAACGTGGGCGACGGCCGGGCACGCCGGACACCCTGAGCATGGTCGGCTTCGGCGCGGCGGCGTCGATGACCGAGCAGCGTCTCCGCCAGCAGACTACGATCGCAGCCCTCCGCGACCGATTGGAGGCGCGGCTCGTTGCGCTCGGAGCTGTGCCCAATGCGCTGGAGCCGAGGACTGCGACGGTCTGCAATCTGAGCTTCCCCGAATGGGAAGGCGCGATCCTCGTCGCGGCGCTCGACCTCGAGGACATTTGCGTCTCCACCGGAGCAGCCTGCTCCTCGGGGTTGCAAGAGCCTTCCGCGGTACTCCTGGCCATGTATCCGGATGAGCAGTGGCGGGCTGGCTCGGCGGCTCGAATCAGTCTAGGAATCGAGAGCACGGAGTCCGATATCGACCAAGCATTACTCGCTTTTCAGCGGGTGCTTTCCCGAACCAAAACGCAAAACCTAAACCCAATTCGAAGCCCTCTGGGATAAATCATAAGTGTTTTCGAGTTTTTATTGGTAATATGTTGATTTTATAGAGAAAAATAACTCTGTGATCTGAACAATGTACCTTTCCTTTAAGTGTAATGGACCACGGCTGATTTGTTCAGTAGTCGTACCAAGAGTCGTACCATGACCACGCCGAAACGAATATTGGTAGCCATGAGCGGAGGCGTGGACTCCTCGGTTGCGGCGGCATTGCTACACGAAGCTGGTCACGAGTTGATCGGGGTGACCCTGCACCTGTGGGACGCAGAGGGATTCTCAAAGGTCGGCCGATGCTGCGCGCCCGAGGACCGCGACGATGCGCGGCGCACGTGTGAGCATCTCGGGGTTCCACACTACGTGCTCGACGAACGCGAGGCGTTTCGCGAGCACGTCGTCGAGCCATTCGTCGCAGAGTATCTCGCGGGCCGAACACCGATTCCATGCGTGAGCTGCAACCGGACGGTCAAGCTCACGTACTTGGCAGATATCGCCGAACGCTTCGGGGCAAGCCACGTCGCGACCGGCCACTACGCACGCCTCGAGCGCTCCCCGCGCGGGCTACGGCTCCTGCGAGGCCGCGACGGCGACAAGGACCAAAGTTACTTCCTGTTCGGGCTACCCCAATCGACCCTCGAGCGACTCGTCTTTCCTCTCGGCGACCTGACGAAACCCGCCGTTCGCGAAGTCGGTCGCAGACTCGGGGTACCCAACGCCGACAAACCCGATTCTCAGGAGCTCTGCTTCGTGCCTAACGGTGGCGTTGGGGATTTCATCCGTCGTGAGAGGCACGCGAACAAGCCCGGCAGTATCATCGACCCGAAAGGAAACGTCCTCGGGCGCCACGATGGGGTCGCCAATTTCACCCGTGGGCAGCGACGAGGGCTCGGGCTCGGCGGTGGTGGAGGCACACGTTATGTGCTTCGCATCATGCCGAAGACGGACGATGTGGTCGTTGGAAGTGAGGAGGAGCTGTACGACCAACGGCTCACCGCCAAGGACGCGGTTTGGGTCGCCGGTCGGCCCACAGATGTTTTCCAGGGGGAGGTTCGGATTCGATACCGCCACCGAGGCGCCATGGGTGAGATCACGCCGACCCACGATGGTTTCGAGGTTCTTTTTGCAGAGCCGCAACGGGCGATTACGCCCGGACAGGCTGCGGTGGTATATCGTGGTGACGAGGTGATCGGTGGCGGTTTCATCGCGTGAGCTTGGTGCGTGGCGTTCGAGCATCCTGGCTGCCCTGCTGCTTGGAAGCTGCGCCACCGGTCCGGGGGAGGGCAGCGCGGTTGGGCAGGTCTGGGCCTCGGACTGCGGGCTGAATGGCGAAGCGTTCTCGCTCAATCCAAACTACTTCGCCATGCAGCCCAGCACCTCGGTCGAGATCATCGATATGAGAATGCAGCGGGGGAGCGACCTCCCGAACCTGAGCGATGGCATCTCGTTTTTCATCGCCGAACCCGAGCGGCTCAAAGACGACCTGCTGGGCGTCGACATCGAGTTCGAGCTCCTCGACTCACCGGTCGAGATGACGCTCTATCTCAACCACACTTGCCCGCTCATCTCTCGAATCCCAGTCGTGTATCGCGCGGTCTCCGGAACCATTCGCTTCGAAGAGCTGTTCGTCTTTTGGGTCGCGAACGACAATCGAATGACCACGGCAGAGTTCACCGATGTCGAGCTCGTAGATACCTCTGACCCAGAGAACCGGCGCGCCTTCCTGAGCGGAGATATCAGCTTCTTGTTCCAAAGGGGCAGGCCGGCTCAGAATTTCGCGTTTTGATGGCTCGAAACCACCGACTCGAAGGGTGGGTCCGTGCCGTCGGCCAGGGCGGCGACGCCGTGGTCGAAACGCGCGAGGGGGTCGTGCTGACGCCGGGCGCCCTGCCTAACGAAAACGTCGAGATCGAGCGGACGCTGTCGAAGCGCGGCGCTGCGCGCGGGAAGCTGACGCGGATCATCGAACGAGCGCGGGGCCGACGGAAACCTCCATGCGATGTTGCGCATCGCTGCGGTGGGTGTCCTCTGATCATCGCCGACATGGCCCTCCAGCGACGCATCAAAGAGGATTTCCTTCGCCAGGCCTGTGAGGGGCTTCCAGGGGCGAGCGACACGGAGCTCGTATGGATCGCTTCCCCCCACGAGCTCGGTTACCGCCGGCGAGCGCGACTCGCGTGGCACGGGCAAACCCTCGGATATCGTCAGCGACACTCGAAGCGAGTCATCGACATCGGGCGATGCGTCGTCTTGGCCGAGCCCCTCCAGCAGGCGTGGAACACCACGCGCGAATATCTGCGGGAGTCGATCGGAGGAGACGGAGAGATCCAGCTCTGGCTTTCCAATGAAGCAATCGTCGTCGAGCTTCGGACGGAGAACGAACAAGAACCCCAGTTGTTCGAGGCCTGCCGGCGACTCTCGCAAGCCGAGGGCATCGAGGGAGTCAGCCTTCGAACCGGTGATGCCGAGTTACCCGCGATGTGGGGGGAGGCAACCGCCCCGACGTTTTCGCAAGTCAACGATGGAATCAACGAGTTGCTCGTGGAACACGTGGCAGCGCTTGCGGAACCCGAGGGCATGCGCGTCCTGGAGCTCCATTGCGGCGTTGGAAACTTTACCGTCGCGTTGGCGGAAGCCGCGGAAACGTTGGTTGCAGTCGAGCGAGACCCCGGCGCAGCGGAGGCCTGCAGAGCAAATCTGGCCGCGCGCCAGCTCGACGCGCGTGTCATCGAAGGAGACGCCGACCGACCACCTCGAGGGCGCTACGACGTAGTCGTGCTCGATCCACCGCGACAGGGTGCCAAGGCCTTGTTCGAGGACGACGCCGTTTGGCATGGAACCAGGCGCATCGTCTACGTCTCCTGTGACACCGCGACCCTCTCGCGCGACTTGCGCCTGGCCTGTCGGCGCGGCTATCGCATCGACCGGGTGATCGCCTTCGACATGTTCCCGCAGACCGCCCATCTCGAAAGCTTGGTTCGACTCGCTCTCGGTTGAGCGCTAGCGTTTCGCAGGATATGCGCTGCCCCTATTGCGGAACGTTGGACAACCGCGTGATCGACTCTCGCCTCTCGCAGGCAGGGGAGGCGACACGTCGGCGGCGCGAATGCGAGAACTGCGAGCGTCGTTACACCACGTACGAACGGGTGGAGCAGATCACTCCCCTGATCATCAAGAACGATGGGCGACGTCAACCGTACGACCGGAACAAGCTTCTCGCGGGGCTTCGCCGTGCGTGTGTGAAGCGGCCGGTTTCCTCCGAAGCGCTCGAACGCCTCCTCACCCAGGTAGAGCGATGGATGGCCGACAGCGGCGAACAAGAGATCTCGTCGGCCAATCTCGGGGGAAGGGTGCTCCTCGAGCTCCGCGAGCTGGATCAGGTAGCCTACGTTCGGTTCGCCAGCGTGTATCGCGATTTCCAGGACGTGGATGAGTTTCTCGACGAGCTCACGCAACTGAAAGAATGACATGACGTCGGACGACGAACGCGGCTTCATGCAGTTAGCGCTCGACGAAGCGATGCGAGGCCGGACGAGCCCGAACCCACGAGTGGGTGCGGTCATCGTCCGAGACGGTGAAGTCGTCTCGCTCGGGTACCACGCCGTGGCCGGAGAGGCGCATGCCGAGGTTGCGGCGATTCGAAACGCCGGACGCTCGGTGGTCGGCACGACACTCTACGTCTCTCTCGAACCTTGCAATCACCACGGTCGCACGGGACCCTGCACCGAAGCGATCATCGATGCCGGAATCGCGCGCGTCATAGTTGGCTGCCGCGACCCCGCGCCCCACGGACCCGGTGGCATCGAGCGACTCGAAAATGCGGGAATCGAAGTAGAGCTCGGACTACTCGAAGAGCAGGCCGCGGCGCTCGTAGCAGACTTCGCCAAACACACGACGACTGGGCTGCCGTTCGTCACGCTCAAGGCGGCCGTCACCCTCGATGGCAAGATCGCCAGCCGAAACGGGGAGTCGAAATGGATCACAGGGGAAGTGGCCCGCGCCGAAACCCATCGCATGAGAGCCGAGACCGATGCGATCCTCGTCGGCATTGGTACGGTCCTCGCGGACGACCCCCGTCTCACGGTCCGCCATGTCGAGGGGATCGACCCAGTCCGGGTTGTGTTGGACGCCGACCTTCGCACTCCCCCCAACGCTGCGATCCTCGACCCGAAGCGGGAGTCAACCGCTCCCACCTGGATCTTTCATGCCGAGGACGCCGATTCGTCTCGTAAGGACGCCCTCTCACGGCCCGAAATCGAGCTCATCGCCGTCCCACGCCACGCACGTGGCGTAGACCTGGGCGCGGTTCTAGAGGCGCTCGGCGCGCGCGACATCGTGCGCTTGATGGTGGAAGGGGGGGCTCACGTGCATGGTTCGTTCCTCGATTCGGGCCTCGCGGATCGGGCGGCGATTTTCGTCGCGCCGTGGATCATGGGGGACGCAGAAGCGATCTCGTTTGCAGCCGGGGGTGTGGTCGAATCGATCGGCCAGTCCTCGCGCTTGGTGCGCACGGAGATCCGCGCGCTCGGGACCGACTGGTTAGTCTCAGGCGACTTCGAGAGGACGGCGTAGATGTTCACAGGGCTCGTGGAGCAGATCGGTACGATCGAGCATCTCGAACGAAGGGACGATGGGCTGTCGCTGCGAATTGCATGCGCGTTGCAGCCCTACGAGCTCGGTGAGTCCATCGCCGTCGACGGCGCATGTTTGACCGTCAAAGCCTTCGAAGAGGGCTTCTTCGAGGCGGACGCCTCGCTCGAGACGCTAGACAAGACCAATCTAGGTGGCCGCGAAGAAGGTGACCGAGTGCACCTCGAGCGCGCGCTGTCACTCGGCGATCGTTTGGGTGGACATCTCGTGACGGGCCACGTCGACGGCGTGGGTAAGCTCGTCGAAAAGGCACCGTCGGGTAACTACGTCTGCGCGACGTTCGAAGTCCCTACGCGGATCGCTCCATTCCTCGCACCCAAGGGGTCGATCACGGTGAATGGTGTCAGCTTGACGGTGAACACCGTCGCAGGCACTCGGTTCGACGTGATGTTGGTTCCCTATACGCTCGAAGAGACGACTTTTGGCGAGATGTCTCGCGGGACCGACGTCAACCTCGAGGCCGACATTCTCGCCAAGTACGTCGCTAGCCTGATGGGCAAACCCGGTGTGGACGGCGGATCCACTGCCGGCCCCTGATGATTTGCAGCAGTCCGCTGGAATCGCCCGTGATTTCGCGTCATGGTCCCGGCTATATGACGAGCGCGATCGAGCGGGTTGTCGCGGCTCTCGATGACATCCGAAAAGGGAAAATGGTCATCGTTGTCGACGACGCAGACCGCGAAAACGAGGGCGACGTGTGCATGGCCGCCGAGAAGGCGAACGCCGAGACGATCAATTTCATGGCTCGCCACGCGCGCGGCTTGATCTGCCTCAGCTTGACCGAGGATCGGATTCGCCAGCTCGACCTTCCGATGATGGTGGATGACAATCGCTCGTCACGCGCCACGGCATTCACCGTGTCGGTCGAAGCCCGCCATGGGGTTACGACCGGAATCAGCGCGGCTGACCGGGCACATACCGTCCTCACCGCTGTGGGCGACGAGGCGGGGCCGGCCGACCTCGTGAGCCCCGGCCACGTCTTCCCCCTGAAGGCGGTGCCGGGCGGCGTTCTCCAGCGCACGGGTCACACCGAGGGCTCCGTCGACCTCGCACGCTTGGCCGGATTGAAGCCCGCCGGTGTCATCTGCGAAATCATGAAAGACGACGGGACGATGGCTCGCTATCCCGACCTGATCGAGTTCTCGAAAGAGCACGACCTACGCCTCATTACGATCGCCGACCTGATTCAGTACCGATTGGCGCGCGAACGGTTGGTGACTCGCATTCGGCAGACGCCGATCGAGATGCCTACCGGCCAAACGTGGACCGCGTCCGTGTACCAGGTGCAGGTCGGGCGGGATGAGCAATTCATGGCGCTGAGCTACGGCGACATCACCCCCGAGCCTACACTCGTTCGCGTCCACCGCGGCAGTGTGCTCGGGGACGCGTTTCAGGTTCGGATGCGCGAGCGCGTCCACATCTCCGACGTCGTCGCCGCAGTCGAGCGCGAAGGCAACGGCGTGATCTTGTTCATGCCGGGCTATCCTGACCCCGACACGGATCTAGCGTTCTACCTGGACGAGCCGATTCGGCGCCCGCCCGAAGAACCGGGAGTGGTGCTCCGAGAGTACGGCTTTGGAGCGCAGGTTCTGGCAGATCTCGGGCTCGAAAAACTACGAGTGCTGACGAACAGGCCCCGTCGAATTCCGAGCCTCGACGCCTATGGCCTCAACGTGGTCGAGCAACTCAGGGTGGCCCGAGGGGGAGAGCTTGCTCCGGCGGCGCCAGTCGAGCAGAGCACGTCATGAGTAGCGATCCGAACGAGTCATCCGAGCGAATCGACGCGCCAGCGGACGCGCGCTTTGCCATCGTCTGGTCCCGGTTCAATCGGCCTGTCGTCAGCAAGTTGCTCGACGGCGCGAGGGACTGCCTCGCTGAGCACGGCGTATCCGAGGAGGCGGTCTACGTCGCCGAAGTGCCCGGTGCCTGGGAGCTGTCCTATGCGGCTCGGCAGCTAGCTCGAAGCGGTCGGTTCGACGCGATCATTGCTCTTGGCGCGGTGATCCGGGGCGGGACGCCTCACTTCAACTATGTGTGCGACGGCGCCTCGCAAGGTCTGCTTCGCGTCATGTTGGACACGGGTCTCCCCGTCGCGTTTGGCGTTCTCACGACCGACGACGAGCGACAAGCGCTCGACCGGGCAGGTGGGTCGCATGGCAACAAGGGACGCGACGCGGCGTTGACCGCGATCGAGATGGTTCTCTTCGACCGAAAGCTCGAAAACGATGGGATCCCGACGAAAAGGGCGTGAGGCGGCGCTCCGCATCCTCTACTTCATGGATGTCGCGGACGCGAGTGGCGCGCACGCGATCAAGGCCTACTGGGGTCACTTGGCAGATTCGCGCGAGTCGAGTGAAGAGACCGAGTTCGCCAACGAGATCGTACGGAGCTACGCGGAACACGAGGACGAGGTCAACCAGCTCATTCGCTCTTCGAGTCACCATTGGCGTCTCGAACGGATGCCGATCGTAGATCGCAACGTTCTACGGGTCGCCATCGTCGAGCTACGCGACATGGACGACATCCCAAAGCGAGTCACCCTCAATGAGGCAGTCGAGCTCGCGAAGCGATTCGGATCCGAGGGAAGTGGTTCTTTCGTGAACGGAGTCTTGGATCGGATTGCGACCGAGCTGGAGAAATCGTGATCGAGTACGAGTTCGTCGCGCCAGAGCAATCGAGCTTGGACCAGCTCCAAACCGAGGTGATTCTCCTACCGTTCTTCGAAGACGAGCGCCCCCTGCGAGGCCCTGCCGGCTTGATCGACTGGCGGCTCTGCGGAGCGCTCTCACGACTGCTGACCGCAGGCAACCTCCGAGGAAGCTTCGGCGAGAAGGGTTGGACGATCGCGCCCTCGAAGCTCGAGGCCGAACGCCTGCTGTTGCTTGGGCTCGGCCGAAGCGAGGCGTTCGATCGGGGGGTTGCCGAGAGGGCCTCCACGCTGATCGCCGACGTGTTCATCGAAGCCAAGCTCGCCACTGCTGCACTCGCGCTGCCCGGACGAAGCATGGAATGCGTCTCGGCAACCGACGCCATGCAGTATTGGCTCGACGCGACCCCACGAGACCTCGCGCTCGGGGAGCTCACGATCATCGAGCGGCGCGCGGAGCACAAACCGCTCGAATCGCTCATCGACGCGCTTCGCCGCCAGGCTGAATCGCCGCTCGGCTAGCGCCCGCGCTAGCGCCCCCACGCTATCGCCTAGGTCGTTTCGCCTTCTTCGCGGGCGCGCGCCTCTTGGCGGGCCGGGCCTTCTTCTTGGAGGCCTTGCGCTTCTTGGGCGTGGGCTTGCGCCGGGCCTTCTTGGCAGGTGCGCGCCTCATCGCAGGTTTCCCCTTGGTCGTCTTCCTCGCTGGGCGCCTCTTTTGGGCGGGGCGCTTCTTTGTCGCCCTCCGTTTCTTGGTCGGGGCGCGCTTCTTTGTCGCCGTCCGCTTCTTGGTCGGGGCGCGCCTCCTCGTCCCTGTCCGCTTCTTGGCTGCCGCCTTTTTCTTCTTAGCTGCCGCTTTCTTCTTCGCGGTGGCCTTCTTTTTGGCTGCCGCCTTCTTGCGCTTGAGCGCATCTAACTTCGCCTTTTTCGCTGCCTTCTTGCGCTTGAGCACATCGGCCTTCTTCTTGGCTTCCGCCTTCTTCTTCGCAGCCGCCTTCTTCTTGTCGAGAGCGGCTTTCTTCTTTTCGGCTGCCTTGTGCTTCGCTTCGGCTTTCTTTTGTCTCAGCTGCTCCGCCTTGCGCTTGTCTTCGGCGTTCTTGCGGGCCGCCTCGGCCTGCCTGCGAACGGTCTCGGCCTTCCGTTTCGCCTCGGCCTTCTTTCTCGCGGCTTCCTTGCGAGCCACGGCTTGGGCACGTGCGAGCTCGCGAAGATCGATCGTCTTGGATTCCACGCGCGGCCGAATTTTCTTAGGCTTTTGCGTCTCTTCGTCTTCGACCTCATCCTCGACGGGAAGTTGGGGCGGAGGAACCAATGGGCGGCGAGGGGCCGGACGACTCGCCTTGATTCCGGATAGGGGCAGGTGTCCCGCCTTCTTCGCCGCGGAGTAGGCCGCTCGCATCGCGCCTGGCTTGGTGAAGTACTTTCTCATTGGGTCGAGGTACTGAGTCCGCCAGATCTGTTTGCAGGCCGCGCCCAGGCCCTCGGGAATCCCCGTTTGGGTTACCTCGACCTTAGTCCCACCTGCAATCGGTTCAAACGTGATATCCACGCGTGAATCGTTTGCCCCCTTCGGAAAGTCCCGTGTTCGCCAGGTCATGGCGATGCGGCTTCCCGTCACGAGGTACACGTGAGTGCCATCGACGAGGCCATCGTGTGCTACGACCCGCCCGCCTACCCAAGGGTCCACCGTGGCCCGCGCCCCGGTGAACGCGGTATGGTGGCGCTCGTCCATCCACACAGAATAGATACGGTTTGGACTCGCGGGTATCACGGACGAAACAGTGAATTCTTCCGTGGCCATCGCCTGTACGTTCCTTGACTCGGTCGCCTGTATAAGTCCATGAAATCCGTTTGCAAACCAAAAAAATTGAGCGCCGGCAGCCCAACAAGTACCCGATTTTCTTGATTCTGTAACCTCTTGGGGCGATTTCGAGTCCCAAGCCCACCGATCGCTAGAGGTGTCTTGACCACATCCACCTCCGTGCTTCGATGCATCCTCCGATGGCCCACCGCGCTCCCCGGCATCAGTTTTGGATCGACCGTGGGGGAACCTTCACCGACTGCATCCACCGCGACCCCGCGTCAGGGGCCCTTCGGGTGGCGAAGGTTCTCTCATCTGATGAGGCGCCCCTCATCGGGATCCGCCGGCTTCTCGCCCTCGAGCCCGACGAACCCATTCCCGACGCCGAGATTCGGATGGGAACGACCTTGGCGACCAACGCCCTTCTCGAGCGAAAAGGGTGCCCTTGTGTGCTCATCGCGGATTCGGGACTCGGGGACCTAACACGCATCGGCGACCAAACACGACCCGATCTGTTCGCGCTCGACATCGAGAAGCCGGAAATCCTTCCCGATTGGGTGGTCGAGATCGACACACGAATGGATGCCGATGGACACATCATGAATGCCCTCGGCGAGGAAACCCTCCGACGAGCGCTCGAACACGCACGACAGGAAGGCGCGGAGTCGGTGGCCATCGCACTGATCCACGCGTACCGCAACGGAGAGCTCGAAGAGCGAGTGGCCAAGATCGCGTCCGAGGTCGGCTTCGACCACGTATCTACGTCCCATAGAATCTCGAACGAGCTCGGACTCCTCGGCCGAACGGACACGACGACCGCCAACGCCTACCTCACGCCGCTTCTTACGCAGTACATGGAGAAACTCGAGCAGCACTTAGGGACGGGCCGCCTGAGAATGATGCAGAGCAACGGAGGCTTGGTCGGCGCCTCGCATTTCATCGGCCGCAACGCGATCCTCTCCGGGCCGGCAGCAGGTGTAGTCGCTACGGGCGCTGTGGCCGACGAGATCGGCCTCGCCGAGGCAATCGGCTTCGACATGGGAGGCACGTCGACCGATGTGTCCCGATACGACGGAGAAGTGACCAGGGTCTTCGAGAGTCAAATTGCGGGCATTCGCATTCGTGCTCCCATGATCGAGCTACACACGGTCGCCGCCGGGGGCGGGTCGATATGCGCGCTCGAAGGTCAACGAATGGCGGTCGGCCCAGAGAGCGCAGGCGCAGACCCGGGCCCCCTTTGCTATGGAAAGCCCGAGGCAAGACACCTCACGCTCACCGATGTATCGCTCTGCCTCGGACGGATCGCACCGGATCGATTCCCGTTCGCACTCGAGGACACACGCGCACGAGACAAGCTTCGAGAAGTCGCCGACGCGTTGGCGGCCCAGGGCACGGCCAAGAGCCCCATGGAAGTCGCGCGAGGATTCCTGCACATTGCCGTTGAGAACATGGCGGCCGCCATTCAAAGGGTTTCGGTGGGCCGAGGCCACGATGTACGCACGCACGGGATGATCGTGTTCGGCGGGGCAGGAGGCCAGTACGCATGCTTGGTGGCGCGCCGTTTGGGCATCCGCAGCTTGGTGTTCCACCCGTACGCGGGAGTGCTCTCCGCGTTTGGAATGGGAGTCGCCAATTTCGAATGGCATGGAGAGCGGGATGCGGGCCGCGTCGACCTGGAAACCGTGGCCGTCGCCGACTGGGAGGACACCTTTCGAGAGCTCGAGACTGTAGGCCGCGCCGCGCTCGCACAGGACGCCGGTGACGACCCTCAATGGACGCTCAGTCGACGAGTCGCGCTTCGATATCGAGGCACAGAGACTGCGCTGGCGGTTGAATTGGCCGACCCGCCCGAAATGCGCAGCGCCTTCGAAGCCAAACATCGACGTGAGTTCGGATATACGCGGCCAGACCATTTGGTAGAAGTCGCAACGCTGCGTGTACGTGTCGAGCTCTCGAGCCAAAAGCCGTCTCTGCCCCGCGTCGAACCGGGAAGTGGCCGGCCGGAGCGCACGGCGGCCTTGTGGTCCGGAGGCGCTATGGTCGAGGCGCCGATCTACACACGAGAGAGCTTTCCCATCGACACGGAGGTCCCGGGGCCCGCTCTGGTGCTCGACGAAACAGGCACGGTCGTGATCGAAGATGGCTTCGTGGGAGTGCGTGATCGCCGCGACTATCTGATCTTGCGAGACACGGTAGACCCTGGTGGCGCCGAAGCCGCCGACACACGCGTCGACCCCGTGCTTCTCGAAGTCTTCAACAACCAGTTCAAATCGATTGCCGAGCAGATGGGGGTGGTGCTCCAGCGCACCGCGATGAGCACAAACATCCGAGACCGCCTGGATTTTTCATGCGCGGTCTTCGATCCCGACGGCGGCCTCGTCGCCAATGCGCCTCACATCCCGGTTCATCTCGGTGCGATGGGGGAGTCGGTACGGGCAGTGCTACGGGCCCATCCAAACACACGACCGGGAGAGGTCTACGTCACAAACGACCCGGCCGCGGGAGGGTCGCACCTGCCGGACATCACGGTAGTGACACCCGTGCACGATGACGCCGGTCGCCTTCAGTTCGTCGTGGCATCCCGAGGTCACCACGCGGACGTCGGGGGACTGACCCCAGGGTCGATGCCGCCTTTTTCGACTCGGCTCGACGAGGAGGGAGTGGTCTTCCGGAACCTCAAGATCGTAGAGAGCGGCAAACTCGACGAAGCGCTCCTCACGAAAGTGTTGATGACCGGAGCGCATCCCGCGCGCAGGCCCGACGAAAACCTTGCGGATCTCCAAGCCCAAATCGCAGCCAACGAAAAAGGCACTCAACTGCTCGCAGATCTCCTCGATCGATACGGGTTGAATGTCGTCGCAGCATACATGCAGCACGTCCAAGATAACGCTGCCGATCTCACGGCACACGCGATCGAGGGACTCGACGACGGAGTCCACACCTTCGAAGATCGACTCGACGACGGCACGCGCATCGCGGTCCGGGTCACCGTCCGCGGCCGCTCCATGGGAATCGACTTCGAGGGTACCGACCCCGCGGTCGACAACAATCTCAATACGCCCAAGGCCGTGACGGTCGCGGCGGTCCTCTACGTCCTGCGTGTGCTCGTGGGTAAACCGATCCCGCTCAACAGCGGTTGCCTGCGCCCGGTCACGATTCGAATTCCCGAAGGCTCGCTCCTCGCTCCCGAGCCCTGGCGCGCGGTCGCCGCGGGTAATGTGGAAACATCGCAACGTATCGTGGATGTGCTCTTCGGTGCACTGGGTCTCGCCGCCGCAAGCCAGGGCACGATGAACAACCTCACCTTTGGCGATGATCATCTCGCGTACTACGAGACGCTAGGCGGCGGGGCGGGAGCCACCCCCAATCGTGCCGGTGCATCCGGGGTGCACACCCACATGACCAACTCGAAGTGCACCGACCCCGAGGTGCTCGAGACCCGCTTTCCGGTTCGGATTCGCCGCTTCGAACTTCGCGAAGGATCGGGCGGTGAAGGGGCGCATCCTGGCGGTGAGGGGCTAATCCGCGAGCTGGAGTTCCTCGCTCCGATGCGCGTTTCGATACTCTCCGAGCGGCGCGTGACGCGACCCTATGGTATGCGCGGCGGCGGCCCCGGAGCCGCAGGCATGAATCTGTTGAACAGCACAGAGCTTCCCCATCGGGTGTCGGTCGAGGTTTCTCGAGGCGACGTCTTGCGAATCGAAACACCGGGCGGTGGCGGCTGGGGTAAACCCGAATGAATGCCGCCGAACTTTGGCGACGCCTTCAGCAGATCGTCTTTCACAACATCTTGCACCTCGATGACACGCCGCACCGCATCGCGTGGGGCGTCTTCATTGGTACCATGGTCGCGTTCACCCCGACCCTGGGGCTTCAGATCATCTTCTACTTGCTCGTCGCGACCCTGCTAGGAGCAAACAAGATATCTGGGATCCCAGTCCTCTTCGTCAGCAATCCGTTCACCGCGGTGCCGCTGTACTACGCTACTTGGAGTGTAGGCGCGATGGTTTTGCACCCCGAAGACGGTGGACGAGCGGTCACGCGTGCGCACATCAAGACGTGGCTCGGAGAGACGGGCCGCTCCTTGAAAGACACAGGGCTCGGGCGCCTTCTCGATCGCGATTTTTGGGTCGATGCGGGCCGACTGCTGATCAGCACCGGCGACGAGCTTTGGGTAGGGGGTCTCGTCTTCGGCTTGGTGACCGGCATCCCGCTCTACTTCACCACCCGTTGGGGCATCAACGCCTTTCGGCACCTGCGAGAAGGGCGCCGACTGGCGCACAGCCCGATCGACGCCGAAAAGAAGTAGCCGGCGGGCCGGCAGGGCGGTGCAGCCCCACCGACCCCACGTTAGCGCCCAACGCGATCCGACAGCTCGGATACGGAATCCGAGACACCCGAGATCATGTCCGAGGTTGCCTTGAGAGTCGAAGCAGCGGCGTCGATGGCGCTGCGGGTCACCCCCAGCCACAACGCGGTCACCTTGCGTCCCAGTGTTACGGCGCTTTCAGCGGTCTTGCCTACCTGCTCGACGGCTGCGTTGATAGTTTCTTCGGTGTTGTAGGTTTTCTGTTGCTCAGTCATCGGTGGTCTCCTTGTTGGTTGTCGATGCGTTGGGCAAAGCATCCCTGCCCGTGATCATTTTTCGGCCTGGCTCGTCGAACAGGACCAGATAGGCCTCCGTACCGGCCGCAAGTTTTTCACCCGTGAGGCCACAGGTGGCGTCGTGCACCAAGGTGATGGGAGTCACTCCCACCGCGCCGCGCAACGGTTCGTCGGGCGCGGCTTCTTGCTCGATGGTTGGCGGAACGATCGCGTCCAAGGTGTCGAGCGCATCCTCGAGCAAGGCGCGAACCACGTTCGATACGGGTACCCGCCAGGCCGTGGCCACCCGCTTGAGCTCCTGCTCGAGAACCGCTGGCACACGGGTGTGCAGAACCCGCTGTTTCTTGCCGTCTCGGCCGCCCTTCTTGTCGTCGCCATCGGTCATGGCCCACTTGTAACACAACGTGACACAATCGCAACCCCCCAGGGCCTCAAATCTTGTAAATAACTGTAATCCTTCATTACTATGAAACACTGGGCGTGACTCGCTTTGTATCACATGGCGTCCGTCTGGAGACTTGATTGCTGATTTGACCCTTGAAATCTGACTGTTAGAGTCCGGCGCCGTGCCCCGCACTCCTCGTCCCCGCAAGGCTCTAGTTCTGTGCCTGCTCGCCACGGCAGTCCTAGCCGCAGCTGACCTCGGGACCAAACACTGGGCTCTCGGACGCCTCTCCCAGCCCTCATCGCACGGCTCAGACCCCGCCTGCGAGCCCGATGAGTACGGGCGCATCCGCCAGCAGCGAACCCAGCGTCCACCCGTGGTGCTGATCGACGGCTATCTGGAATTCCGGTACGCCGAAAACTGCGGCGCCGCATTCGGCTTCATGCGCGACATGCCCTCGCTGGTTCGCAAAGGCGTCTTCTACATCGCCGCCATTGGCGCAGTCGTGCTGCTTCTTTGGATGTTTGTCACCGGTCGAGGCGGAACGCTATTCGCGTGGAGCGTACCCTTGATCATCGGGGGGGCGATCGGCAACTTCGTCGACCGGGTGCGATTCGGATACGTCGTGGACTTCATCCGGTTCCATTTGAACGATCGATGGGCGTACCCCACCTTCAACATCGCCGATGCTTGGATCACGATCGGAGTCGCGTTGATTCTGATCGACGGCTTCTTCGACGGAAAGCGCGAACGCGCTTCTCGCTGAATGTTCCCGACCCTCGCGGAGATCTTCGGAGAACCCATCCCAGCGTACTTTACGCTGCTCCTCGTCGGCTTCGCGGTCGCGACCTGGCTTGCCGCACATCTTGCTAAGCAAGACGGAATCGACCCCAACACCTTTATCGACCTCGGCCTCTTTTCGGTGATCTTAGGGGTGCTTGGGGCTCGCGCGCTTCACGTGCTCGCGGACGGCTACTTCTGGGACTACGTGCATCTGTGTACGGATCCCACCCAAGTCGCATGGCAGATCACGCCTGCGCAATGCCGCGAGGCCGAGGGCGTTTGGGACTCAGTTCGCGAGGTTTGCCAACCGTCCGCGCGCGATTGTTTCGCCTGGGCGGCGTTCTGGCGCGGAGGGCTCGCGTACTACGGCGGACTGATCGTCGCAGCGATCTTCGGCTTGTGGTTCTTGAAGCGTGAGCGGGTCCCCGTCCGCCAGGGCGTGGACATCGCCGGGATCGCCATCTGCGTCGGTTTGATCTTCGGTCGCATCGGCTGCTTTCTCGGTGGCTGCTGCTTCGGTGTGCACACCGAGCATCCGTTCGGCCTCCGCTTTCCACCGTTCTCGCCCGCAAGCGAGTCACAATGGCGTGAGGGGATCCTGCCCGCCTCGAGCTTAGAATCGCTACCGGTGCACCCGACGCAACTCTACGAAGCACTCGGGTGCCTCACGATCGCAGCCTTCCTGCTCTGGCTGCGACCGAGAAAGCGTTTCGAGGGCCAAGTGATGCTCGCGTTCATCGGCCTCTACGCGATCTTGCGCTTCGTCTTGGAGTTCTGGCGCGCCGACGAACGAGGGGAGATTCTCGGGCTCAGCACCTCGCAGGCGCTCGGTGTCCCGGCCGTAGTGCTGGTCGCGATTCTTTGGGCACGGTGGAGGAAGAAGTCGATCGTCCCGTAGCGTCAAGCACAACGCGCTTTTTCGGCGCGGTCTCGGGGACCCTTGGTCCCGGCCTTGGGGTTCCAGCGTCGGAACTGAGCTCGAGGGTTGCGCTTGTCGGGTCGGGCCACGGCTCTTTCGAACCGCTGGGCGATGCTGGAGGCAATGTCCACGGTTGAGCTTTTGGGTGCGACGCGAATCGCGCCAACGACGTCACTCGACACGTCTCCGCGACGGCAAACCATCGCCAATAGCCGTCGCGTGTCAGCGCCGCCATGTGCGCCCCAGCTGACCTGATAGGTGATGAAGTCCCCTTGCGCTCGCTGCCGCGAGTGCGACCTCGGGCCTGCTTTGTGGGGTTTGCGGTCCCCACGGGCCGGCTTCGCGTCGTCCCTGACACGTCTCGGAGTCCCGTGGCTGCGTACGGTCTCTCGCTTCAGTAGCCACGCCACGACCTCCTCTGGCGAGTGCTCGGCAAGGAGGCGTTCGGCAAGATCGTGCGAGCGGGAGTCGATGCGAGCGTCCGAATTCGAGAGGTCTTGGAGAAAGCTCTTGCGTAGCCGCTCGTCGGAAGCGGCCAAGATCTCTTCCGGAGTCGGTATTGGACAGAGCGTCGCTTCGACCCTCGCCCCCCGCAGCATGCCCTCGACCCTGTACTCTGATCGCGCAGCCGCGAAAAGAACATTGGTGCCGCGGCGCCCGGCTCGTCCAGTCCGTCCGCTTCTATGGGTGAACACCTCGGCATTGTCAGGAAGGTCCACTTGAATGACACGCGCGATGTCCTGGACGTCCAGCCCACGCGCGGCGACGTCGGTGGCCACGAGGTATCGCACGGAACCGTTGCGAAACTGTGTGAACGTGGTGGTTCGCTCGCGCTGACTCATCTCCCCATTGAGGGCGCGTGCTGCAAGTCCAGCGCCGCACAATTCTTCGGCGAGCCGGACGGTTTCTGTCCGTGTGCGCACGAACAGCAAGGTTTTGTCGTCCGGGTAGCGAAGTAGCACGTTGATCGCTGCATCGAATCGATCGGTCTGGCGTACGCGCATCACGAAGTGCTCAATGTCGCTATTCGCTTCACCGAGCACCGTTCCTTGGACCGAGGCGGGGTCTTGCTGAAGCCGGTCCGCCAGCTTCACGACATCACGCGGAAACGTCGCAGACACCAGATGGGTCCTGCGTGCCTCGGGCGCATAGCCGAGGATGCCGTCCAGTTCTTCCTCGAAGTTCATGTCGAGCATTTCGTCCGCTTCGTCGAGCGCGATGGTCTGAAGCTTCTCGAGCGTCATCGCCCCGGCGCGCAGATGATCGAGAAGACGCCCGGGTGTGCCGATGACGACCTGAGGAAGAGTCTGTAGTTGGGCGCGTTCTTGCCCAACGCTCGTCCCGCCAGTGACAACGAGGACGCGGCCCTTGAGTGGCGCATAGAGCCAGCGGAGCTCACGACCGAGCTGCCCCGCGAGCTCGCGGGTTGGGGCGATCAGCAGGGCCACAGGCGCGGCGACAGCGGACCTGCGCGCCTTGCGTGATGACATGGTGGCAACCGCGTTCGCGACAGTCGGCGCCAAAAGGAGACCCAGGGCGACGGTCTTGCCGGAGCCGGTCTGCGAAGAAATGCGCAAGTCCCTACCGGCCAGCTCGGGGCTCAAGATCGCCTGCTGGATGGCGGTAAACTCTTCGAATCCCGCTTTGCGTAGCGCGGCGCAAAGGCCCATGGGGGCCTGCTCTAGGCTAAGTAACTCAGACATGGAGCCGACCCACATAGCATCCCTCGAAGCCAACGCCAGCGTTCAGCGTCTTGCTCTGATCCCGAGCCGCAGCCGTGTCCCTTCGATCTCGGTCTCTTCGACGTTAGCCCCCGTCGCATCCCCGGCCTCGAAACGTGTTGCCAGAGTTTCGCCCGCGATTCGCTCCGCGTGCTCCTCGATCGCTTGCGCCACTTCACCGTCTGCCTTCCAGCTCACTTCGATGCGCGTCTCGTACGGTAGGTCCATCGCCTTTCGCGCGCGCTGGATGCGATTGATCACCTCACGCGCCATCCCCTCGCGGCGGAGGTCGTCGTCGATGCGGGTGTCGAGGATGACCACCTGACCGGCCCCCGATGCCGCGGCGAAGTCTTCACGTGCGCTCAGCCGAACCTCAACCTCGTCCGGCGTGAGATCGATCGGACCCTCGGGAAGCTCCACCCGGATCTTCTGATTCGCCTCCATCTCGGCATAGAGCGCCGAACCGTCGGCCTCGGCGAGCGCCTTCTTGCAAGCGGGCACTTGCTTGCCGAGCTTCGGGCCGAGGACGCGAAAGTTCGGGAGCAGCTCGAACTCGACATACTTCGCTGGCTCCTGGGTGAACCCGAGAGTACGCACGTTGAGCTCCTCGCGAATTGCATCGGCAAAGCCGTCGATGGCGTTTCGTTCGCCATCGTCGGCCACCACGATGATCGCCTCGGCCAGCGGCTGACGAACCTTCAACTTGTTCTCGTTTCGAACCCGCTGGCCGAGTCCGACCACATTACGAACGCGCTCGACCGTGTGCCGGAGCTCATCGTCCACGCGCGCGTCATCGGGTTCGGGGAACGAAGCTAGATGCACGGACTCGGGCGCCGACGGGTCGTGCTTGCATACCAAGTTCTGAAAAAGCGTCTCGGTCATGAAGGGGATGAACGGGGCGGAGAGCTTCGTGAGGTCCACGAGCACTTCGTAGAGCGTGCTGAATGCGGCGCGCTTGTCCGTCGAATCGTCGCTGGCCCAAAATCGCGCCCGACTGCGGCGCACATACCAATTCGAGAGCCCATCGACAAACGAGAGAAGGTGCCGAACGGCCATGTGGCTCTTGTAGTCGTCGAGCTCGCGCCGAACTGCCCGCACGGTCGTGTCCAGCTCCGCGAGCACCCACCGGTCCATGTCCGAGCGCTCGGAGAGCGGGGGCCGCTCGGCACTCGGCGCCCATTCGTCGATGTTAGCGTAGGTCACGAAGAAGCTATAAACGTTCCAAATCTTGAGTAGGAACTCGCGAACCGCGTCGGTCGCGGCGGCATCGAAGAAGCGAGTGTTTTGCCCGGGTACCGTCCCCGCGTAGAGCGCCCAGCGGACGGCGTCGGCGCCGACCCGGTCCATGAGCACCAAAGGGTCGGTGTAGTTCTTGTCGCGCTTGCTGAGCTTCTTCCCTTTTTCGTCGGTGATGATCCCCATCACCACGCAGTTCTTGAAGGGGTGGGGCACCGCGTGCTCCGGGAACATCAAAGTGCTGATCGTCATCAACGAATAAAACCAGCCGCGCGTCTGATCGACCGCCTCGGTGATGAAGTCCGCCGGAAATGCACGCTGAAACTCGTCCTGGTTCTGGTGGGGGTATCCCCACTGCGCGAACGGCATGCACCCCGAATCGAACCAGCAATCGATGACCTCGGGCACCCGCCGATACACGCCGGGCTCGCCCCCCTTGGTCCAAGTCACTTGATCGATCCACGGCTTGTGCACCATCAAGTGGTCCTGAAGCGACGGGTCCTTCGCTTTGGCCTTCTCGAAATGCGCGAACGCGTCCGGATTCCTTTCGAGGATCTCTGCGACCGAACCGACTGACTCCGTGGCGCCCGTCTCGTCGTTCACCCAAATCGGAAGAGGAGTTCCCCAGAAACGCTCGCGTGACAGCGCCCAATCGACGTTGCCTTCGAGGAACTGCCCCATGCGCCCGCTCTTGATGTGGTCGGGCTCCCAGTGCATCGCCCGGTTGTTCTCTTTGACGCGCTCGATCTCTTGCGTGGTGCGGATGAACCACGAGCGACGCGCATACTGAATGAGCGGGTCGTCCATCGCGCGCCAGCAAAACGGGTAGTCGTGCCGATAGACCTCTTCCTTGAAGAGCATTCCGCGCGATTGGAGATGTCGGATGATGTCGCGGTCGGCCTCCTTGCAGAACCGCCCGGCAAAGTCGGTCACGACGTCCGGGAAGGTTCCGTCCGGATTGACCAGCTGGAGAAAGCCCATCTCCTTTTGTTTGCAGACGCGGAAATCGTCTTCACCAAAGGCGGGGGCCAAGTGCACGAGGCCCGTCCCACTGTCGAGCGATACGAAGTCAGCGTCTACGACCTCCCAGGCGGGCCCTCCCTCGGGCTCCGCGTAGCGGAACGGCGGCTCGTAGCGCATCCCGACCAGCTCGGAGCCCTTGCGCTTGGCAACCGGAACAGCTTCCTCGCCAAACACCTTTTCGACGAGAGCTTCGGCCACGATGAGACGTTCACCGCCTTCGAGTTTCACCGTCGCGTACACCGTGTCGGCATCGACCGCGAGCGCGATGTTGGAAGGAAGGGTCCAGGGAGTCGTCGTCCAGGCAAGGAACGAGGTGTTGTCCTGGTCGACGACCGGAAAGCGAATCATCACCGAGGGATCGTCGATCGTCTTGTAGCCCTGGCCGACCTCGCCTGCGGAAAGGGCGGTGCCGCCCTGCGGCCACCACCACAAGACCTTGTAGCCCTGGTAGAGAAGCCCTTCGTCGAACATCTTCGAGAGCGCCCACCAGACGCTCTCGACGTACGATTTGTGGAAGGTCACGTACGCGTCGTCGAAGTCGACCCAGAACCCGATGCGGCGGGACATCTTCTGCCACTCGTCGATGTACATGAACACCGAGTCGATACACTGCCTGCTGAATGCCTCGACCCCGTACTCCTTGATCGCGTCTGGACCACTGATGCCCAGCGCCTTCTCGACCTCGACCTCGACGGGCAGCCCGTGGGTGTCCCAGCCTGCCCGGCGCGGGACGTGGTAGCCGCTCATCGTGCGGTACCGAAGGAACACGTCTTTCATGACCCGGGTCATGACGTGCCCGGGGTGGGGCATGCCGTTCGCCGTCGGGGGCCCCTCGTAGAAAATGAACGAGGGCTTGTCCGTGCCTCCCTCGAGCGTCTTTTCAAAAATACGGGCGGCTTCCCAAGACGCGAGATGGGTCGCGTCGAGCTCGGGGAACGAAACCTGGGAAGACACGGCCTCAAACATGGCCCCGCGGCATACCACGCCAAGCTGCGATTTCCACTAGCACGCGGTGGTTTGAGGAGGGCAGGGGCAGCTGTTACACCCCGGCCATGGCGGAGTTGATCGACGGCAAGGCACTTGCCAAAGAGGTACGGGCGGAGGTCAAAACCCGAGCGGAGGCGTTTGCCGCGAAGCACGGAAGGCCCCCCGGGCTGCACGTGGTGCTGGTGGGCGACGATCCGGCTTCCCAGGTCTACGTGCGCAACAAGGAGCGGGCCGCAAGCAAGGCCGGAATCGCCGGGGAGGTCCATCGACTCCCTGCGGAGACCACTCAGGCAGACCTGTTGGCCCTCGTGGCAGAGCTCAACGCCGCCCCCGGTATCGATGGAATCCTGGTGCAGCTTCCGTTGCCGGACCACCTGGACGAACAAATGATCGTCGATGCCATCGATCCCAGCAAAGACGTCGACGGCCTACATCCCTTCAATGCCGGTCTTTTGGTGGTCGGTCGCAAGGGCCTCCGACCGTGCACCCCGAGCGGCTGCATGCGGATGCTCGAGCACGTAGGCTGCGACCCCAAGGGCAAGCGGGCGCTGGTGCTCGGCCGAAGCACCCTCGTCGGCAAGCCGATCGCGCTCATGCTCCTCGAGAAGCACGCGACCGTCACGATCGCCCACTCGCGGACCGAGAACCTGGCGGACCGCGTCTCCGAAGCCGACATCGTGATCGCCGCCGTCGGGCGTCCGAAGTTGGTAAAGGGTGATTGGATCAAGGAGGGTGCGGTCGTGATCGACGTGGGCATCAATCGTCTGGAAGACGGCTCACTCGCAGGCGACGTCGATTTCGAAGGAGCTTCCAAGCGCGCCTCGCACATCACGCCGGTACCAGGCGGGGTGGGCCCGATGACGATCGCCATGTTGTTGAGCAACACCGTCGACGCAGCCGAAGCCCGCGAACGCTGACACTGTCGCTAGACGCTGCCACTGACGCTGACTTGGTTACTTCGTCAGCCTCTCAATCAGCCGGTCCAGCTCGTCGAGGCTCGCGTAGTTGATCCGCACTTGACCACGCTCTTTGCCGCTTTCGTGAATCGTGGTGGTCGAACCGAGGGCTTTCGAGAGTCGGTTTTCGAGGTCGCGGACGTTGGTGCTCTTGCCGACCTTCGCTCTAGCGGCGCCGTTTCCGTCGGCCCGCGTTGCCTTGCGGGATCGCCGCTCGACCTCGCGCACGCTCCAGCCCTTGGCCACCGCAGTCCGCGCCAGCTTCTTCATGACGCCGACACTCGGGGCGGAGAGTAGAGCGCGGGCGTGGCCCTCGCTGAGCTGGCCGTCCTCCACCAAGTCCATGACGTCTTTCGGGAGCTTTAGGAGGCGCAGAGCATTGGCGACCGTCGAGCGTTCTTTGCCGACCTTGGTCGCAATTGCCTCTTGGGTGTGGCCGTAGTCGTCGACCAAGCGCTGAAAAGCGCGCGCAGTTTCCATCGGATTCAAGTCTTCGCGCTGGAGGTTCTCGACGAGAGCCGCTTCGAACGCCGCCTCGTCATCGAGGTTGTGCACGAAGATCGGAACATCTTTGAGCCCGGCCTGCTGCGCGGCACGCCAGCGCCGCTCACCGGCAATGATCTCGAACCCACCCGACGCACGCTTGCGCACCAGAATCGGTTCGAGCACCCCGTGCTCACGGATCGAAGCAGCAAGCTCTGCCAAGGCCTCGGCATTGATCCGCGTCCGCGGCTGCATGCGGCCCCGATGCAGGTCTTCGATCCCCGCCATGTTTTTTGCGAAGCGTTCCGAGGGTGGAGGCATCGCTGGAAGCAAGCCATCCAACCCACGCCCGAGGCGTCTTCGCGCCACTATGCCGCTGCCTCCAGATCATCGAGCAGCTCTCGCGCGAAGCTCAGATACGTATAGGACCCTCGTGAGGACGCATCATACAGGATGACTGGTTTTCCGTGGGAGGGAGCCTCAGCGAGCCTCACATTTCGGGGGATAATCGTCTCGTAGACGCGGAAGTGTCGCCGCACTTCTTCGGCAACTTCGTTGGCCAAGTTGTTCCGCGCATCGAACATGGTCAGCAATACGCCATGTATCTCGAGGCCTTCGTTGACCGACGCACGCACGCGTTCGACGGTGCCTACCAACTGCGAGAGCCCCTCGAGCGCGTAGTACTCGCACTGGAGCGGCACGATCACCAAATCGGCCGCCGTCAAGGCGTTGATCGTCAGCATCCCGAGCGACGGCGGGCAGTCGACTATGATGAAGTCGTATTCGTCGCGCACCGCGTCGAGGGCGTCGCGGAGCCGAGTAGCGCTGTCGTCTGCATCGAGCAGGTCGCGCTCGACGCCAACCAGATCCGGTGTCGCCGCAATGACGTGCAAGTGTGGCAACTCGGTCTCGTAGATGACATCAGCGGTCTCGATCTCGCCGAGGAGAAGCTCGTAGGAGCCCTCCATCTCCTCGTCGGCCGGGTTGCAACCGACACCGGTCGAGGCATTTCCCTGCGGGTCGAGGTCGACGAGAAGCACGCGCTGCTCCGCAACTGCGAGGCTGGCCCCCAAGTTCACCGCCGTCGTCGTCTTCCCTACGCCGCCTTTTTGATTGGCGATCGCAACCACCCGACTCATGGATTGCGTCTACCAGCGCCGTCGGTTGGTTTCAATCTTGTGCGTTTTTTTTGCCATCTGGATCCCGATGGGTAGGGTGTGCGGCAGTGTAGGACAAAGTAGTCAGATGCCATACTAGAAACGGTTGGCGAGCTGACAAAAAGGGGGAGACATGCGCCCGAGAGGACCAAAGAGCTATTCGTCACTGGCCGAGTTCGAGCGAGAAGAGCTCCGGCGTCACCACAAAGCCGGATGGTCCCTAGACGATCTGTATTCCGAAGCGACCTTCGAGCCAGGCGAGGATGACTCGCTCAAGAGCGACGAGCCCGAAGAGCTCGATTTCGACTTCGACTGAAGTGCGGCGAGCGTCGGCTCAGTCGAACGGGCCGCCGCCGGGCTGAAGTGTGTGCACCTCGTGGCCCCAATCGGCTTCGTGCTGGGTGGGCCCAATGATGCCCTCGGCCATCGTCCAAAGCAGCGCGAAACAGACCCCCAGGGTCGCGAACCCGAGCACGATGAGCCTCGGCCCGGTCCAGAACGCATCTTCCTTCGCGACGCGCTCCGCCATGCGATCGGTCATCGGCACGTTGTTGTAGCTATCTGCCATCGAAAAGCCCTAGACCCTCTCCGGGCGGCTCGATAGTGCCATACGGGGGACGGGTCAAACCCGCGGGAGACACTGTCGCTGGCGCTGACACCGGCCCTGACGCCGGCCCTGACGCTGACGCTGTCGCTGGCCCTGACGCTGGCCCTGACGCGAATTGGGCCGGGACTTTCGGCCGGGACCTTCCTTCGGCCGGGACCTTCCCGGCCGGGACCTTCCCATGTTCGCTTTCGGCCGGGACCTTCCCATGTTCGAATTGAGGCAACCCGGCGGTAGAGCGACCGACACCTGAACATGTCTCTGCCGCGACGTGTGCTTCCGAACACGACCTATCTGGTGACGCGACGGTGCCTCGGGCGCCGCTTCTTGCTGCGCCCTGATGACCCGCTCAACAATCTCTTCATCTACTGCCTCGGTCTCGCAGCGAAGAAGCATGGAGTCGAGGTGCACGCGGTGTCCGTGATGAGCAACCATTACCACCTGGTGCTGAGCGACCCCGAGGGCGTGCTCCCGGACTTCATGGGGTGGCTCAACCGGCAGCTCGCCATGTGCATCAAGCGTTTACGCGGTTGGGAGGAAGTGGTCTGGGAGCCGAACGTCCCGTATAGCGCCGTAGAACTCAGCGGGTCCGCTGAAGTCCTCGACAAGGTCGCGTATGTGCTCCTCAATCCGGTGAGCGCGGGGTTGGTGCGGTCCCCAGAGCGATGGCCGGGGGCGCTGAGCACGCTTGACGTGCTGCGCAGGGCCACGATGGCGGCCAAGCGCCCCGCGGTGTGGTTCAAGGACACCGCCCCCGAAGAAGTGACGCTCACGTTCCACCTGCCGCCGAGCTTCGCGGGCCGCGTAGGCTATCTCGGTGCGCTCGAGGCGTTGCTGACAGGCCGCCTTGCGCAGGTGCGAGCCGAGCTTCGTCGCCAAGGCCGGGGCTTTCTGGGCGGGAACCGCGTCCGCAAGACCGCGGTCACCGACCGACCCACGACCAAGAAGCCGAGGTTCGGGCTCAATCCCATCTTCTCCGCGCTGACCCGTTCGGCGTGGCTGGCGGCGGTCAAGGCGCTCCGCGCGTTCCGCAAGGCGTATCGCGTGGCGTACGAGGCGTGG